>JAESGB010000007.1_pt1 | contig 516721 bp, 481 predicted proteins | sample 9266211 | NCBI WGS metagenome assembly JAESGB01 (sample SAMN14514844, study PRJNA621659) | algae metagenome | isolation source: Goleter apudmare HA4340-LM2 and co-occurring heterotrophs from cave wall... | place: USA: Maniniholo cave, Kauai, Hawaii | collected 2009-07-28 | reverse complement strand
TGACTCAGGCGCTGGGCCACCAGGATCGATCATGACGACTCGAGACCAACTACTTGAGCACCTCTGGCAGGAACTCATCAATCCGCTCGAGGATCCTTCCACGCTCGAGAACATCATTGCCAACTGCAGGCGTCAGCCGGAGGGGCCTTTTGCAGAGCTAGGAGCAGCTATTGAGCGGGCATTGGCCGCGGGTGTCTCCGCCAGAGATCTGTGCTTGATCAATCGCAGTGCTACCTACGAGGCAGTGTTTCGCACCTTGTATGCGATCGGCGACCCTGGCGTGGACAACGATGACGTCTTCGGTCTCTACGAAGGTTTGCTCACCTCGCCAAGTGCCAAGTGGTGATGTTGTCGCGGTCAACGATTCGTCAGCACCGTGCTGGTTCGCAGGCCGCGCAGGCGCGCGTTTTGCCGGCTGGGGTGACCTGTGTCTTCAATCGCGGAGGAAGCCATGAAAGTTCAACGCGTCGTCGCGAACATCGCCGCCAGCGATCCGGCCTTGGCGAGCAAGTTCTACGGCGACATGCTCGGTCTCGACGTGCTGATGGACATGGACTGGATCCGCACGTATGGCAACAAGGCCAAGATGTCGGTCCAGATCAGCTTCATGAGCGAGGGCGGGTCGGGAACGGCGGTTCCCGACCTGTCGATCGAAGTCGACGATCTCGACGCCGCCATGATGAAGTTCGAGGATGCGGGTGTCCGCATCGAGTACGGGCCAGCCGATGAGCCTTGGGGCGTACGCCGCTTCTTCGTCAAAGACCCCTTCGGCCGACTCGTGAACGTGTTGTCCCATCAGTCTCATGACGCGTCAGAACCCATGCACCCGAGTGCACCGCACGAAGCCGTTCTGATCCGCAACACCATGGCGTTCGATCGGCAGCACGCGGCTGAGTTCAGGCAGGCCATCCTCAACGCGGTCGACTTCGCCAACAAGCACGCTCCACAGCTGATGGTGATGACCTACATCGACGACGAGAACGGCTTGTGCTACAGCTTCCAGTTGTTCCGGGACTCCGAGGCGATCCTTCGCCATTGGAAGGTATCCGACCCGAACATCACCGAGGTCATGAAGCACTGCGTGGTCCGCAGCATGGAGGTGTACGGCCGCCCCAGCGAAGCGGTGCGCAACGGCATCCTGGGCTCGGTCGGGGACGCCACCGTATCGTTCACGCCGGAGCTTGCCGGGTTCTTTCGTCTTGCCTGAGGCCGCGACGAAACGATGGCGCCGCAGGTCGTGCGCCCTATCTCGCTCAACACCCCACCGCCTGCCCGTCGCGCCGGTGATCCGACCCCGCCGCATAGACCGGCTCCGGCCCTCCCACGGTGTCGGCGTCCACGCGCACCACCAGTTGGGCGCTGCCGAACTCCAGGCTGTCCGGTGGGGCGACCTGCGGAACATGCCCCATCGCCGCGAGCCCGTCGGCCACCTCGGCGGCCACCGCTGACTCCAGCGTCAATGCGCCGGCATCGTTGATCCGCCAGCGCGGCGCATCGGAACACGCCTGCGGGTCGAGCCCTTCGGCCACGTGCCGCAACACCATCTGCGTGTGGCCCTGCGCCTGCATGTTGCCGCCCATGACGCCGAAGGCCATGACCGGCGCACCGTCCTTCGTCATGAAGGCGGGGATGATGCTGTGCATCGGCCGCTTGCCGCCGTCCACCCGGTTGGGGTGGCCCGCCGTGGTGACGAAACCCATGCCGCGGTTGTGCAGCGCGATGCCGGTGCCCGGCACCACCACGCCCGAGCCGAAGCCCTTGTAGTTGGACTGGATGAACGAGACCATGCGGCCCTCGGCATCGGCCGTGCACAGGTACACCGTGCCGCCGCCGGGCGGCTGCCCCGGCGCGTAGCGGCCGCTGCGGCGCGGATCGATGCCGCGGGCGCGTTCGCGCAGGTAGGCCGCGTCGAGCAGCTGCGCGGCGCTCACGCGCATGTGCGCCGGGTCCGCCACGTGCGCATGCAGGTCGGCGAAGGCCATGCGCATGGCCTCGATCTCCAAGTGCATGCGCGCGGCCGAGCCGGGCGCGGTGTCGGCGTAAGGCAGGTGCTCCAGCAGGCCCAGCGCCATGAGCGCGGCGATGCCCTGCCCGTTGGGCGGGATCTCGTGGACGGTGTGGCCCTGGTAGGGGGTGCCGATCGGCTCGACCCATTCGCAGCGGTGCGCGCGAAGGTCGTCCTGCGTCAGTGCCGCGCTGTGCTCGGCGGCGAAGGCGGCGATGGCTTCGCCGAGCCGGCCTTCGTAGAACGCGGCGCCGCGCGTGCGGGCGATCTCCTCCAGCGTGCGCGCCTGGTCCGCAAAGCGCCAGATCTCGCCCACCCGCGGCGCGCGGCCGCCGGGCATGAACGCTTCGAAGCCGGGCTGGCTGCCCAGGTCGATGACCGCCTGCGCCCACTGCCGGCCGATCACCGGGCTGACGGGGAAGCCGTCGCGCGCATGGCGGATCGCATCCGCGAACAAGTCCTCGAAGGGCAGCGCGCCGAAGCGCTCGGACAGCGCCACCCAGCCCGAGACGACGCCCGGCACGGTGACGCTCTCCCAGCCGATCTTCGGCATCTCCGCCGAGCCGGCGAAGCGCTCCGCGTTCCAGGCTGCGGGCGCGCGGCCGCAGGCGTTCAGTCCATGCAGCGCCTGCTTGTCCCAGACCAGCGCGAAGGCGTCGCCGCCCAGGCCGTTCATGGTCGGCTCGACGACGGTGAGGGTGATTGCGGCAGCCAGCGCCGCGTCGATCGCATTGCCGCCGCGCGCGAACGCCGCCGCGCCCGCCCGGGCGGCGAGCGGCTGCGAGGTCGCGACGACGTTGCGTGCCAGCACCGGCTGCCTGCCGCCGGCTCGGGGAAACTGCCACTTCATGGGTTCGGGTCTCGGGCTTTTCTGCAAAGGTCGTGCACGGGCTTCGGTCAGCGGATGGAAACGTTGGCGGTCTTGATGACCTCGCCCCACTTGCGGCGGTCGGACTCGGTGACCGCAGCCAGCTTGGCCGGGTCGCCGTGCGCAACGGTGTAGCCCTGCTGCACCAGCACCTGGTTGAGCTCCGGGTCGGCGAGCACCTTGGCGAGATCGGCGTTCAGGCGCTTCACCACTTCGGGCGGCGTGCCCTTGGGCACGAAGAGGCCGAACCAGTTGTCCACGTCGTAGCCGGGCACGCCGCCTTCGGCCACGGTCGGCAGGTCGGGGAAGGCGGGCACGCGCTGCGTGGCCGCCACGGCCAGCGCGCGCAGCTTGCCGGCCTTGATGTGCGCCATGGAGGCGGCCACGCTGTCGAACATGAAGGACACCTTGCCGGACAGCAGATCGGGCAGCGCCTGCGAGCTGCCCTTGTAGGGCAGGTGCGTGAGCTGCAGGCCCAGCCGCTGCGACAGCAGTTCGGTCTCCAGGTGCGACAGCGTGCCGTTGCCCTGCGAGGCATAGGCGACCTTGCCGTTGTTGGCCTTGAGCCAGGCGATGAACTCGGGCAGCGTCTTGGCCGGCACCGACGGGTGCACGTTGAGGACGTGCGCGCCGTTGGCGAGCAGCGAGACGGGCTCGAAATCGCGCGAGATGTCGGACTTGGCGTTCGGATAGAGGTGCCCCGCGATGGCCTGGTTGGTCAGCGCGCACAGGAACACGTTGTAGCCGTCGGGCTCCGACTGCGCCGCGTTCTCCAGACCGATCATGCCGCCGGCGCCCGGCTTGTTCTCGACGATCACCTGCTGGCCGAGCGCGGTGCCCAGGCGCTGCGCGACCGCCCGCGCCAGGATGTCGGTGGCGCCCGCCGGCGGAAAAGCGATGACCATGCGAACCGTCTTCGAGGGATAGTCCTGCGCGCTCGCGAGCAAGGGCCAGCCCGCGAACGAGGCGCCCAAGGCCAGGGCAGCGCCACCGCCCAGGCCCATGGCGCGGCGTCGGGTCAGGGCCGATGCGCACGGGATTGCGCTGCGCTTGTAGAAAGGGGACGACTCGTCGTTCATTGCGGACCTTTGCGGAATGGGAAGGGGATGGGAGGCGATGGACCCGTATCGGGCGCGTCCCGATCATGGGCGGCCCGGGCGCGGCGGCATTCGGGCCGGTGCCGGGAGCAGCGATCAACTTAAGCGACGCCGGCGGACCCTCAGTCCCGTTTTCTGCAACATCGCAAGCAAGCAGGGGCACGCGGCGGCGATCGGCTCGGCCGGCGCCTGTGTGCGCCATGGCCTCACAGCAGGGTGCGCATCTTCTCCGCCGCCTGCTGCAGCGCGCCCAGCTTGGTCAGCGCGACGTCGAGCGACATCCGGGCCGACGGTGCATGCACGGCCACCGCCGCGCGCACCCGGCGCTGCGCGTCGAACACCGGCACGGCCACCGCGATCAGGCCGAGAACGAACTCCTCGCGGTCGACCGAGCACCCCCGCTGGGCGATCTGCTCGCACTCGGCGCGCAACGCCTTGCGCGAGGTGAGGGTGTTGTCCGTCAGGCGCTCGAGCGGCAGGTGCGCGAGCAAGGCATCGCGTTCGGGCGCCGGCATCAGCGCGAGGAAGAGCTTGCCGCTGGCCGTGCAGTGCAGCGGCACGTGCGCGCCCACGTCCAGCGTCAGGCGCCAGGGCCACGGCGCTTCCACGCGATCGAGGTAGAGCACGCTGGCGCCGTCCAGGGTGGTGAAGTTGCAGGTCTCGCCGATCCGCTCCACCAGCTCGGCCAGCACGCGGTGGCGAAGGCCGCGCACGCTGTCGTGGTTGAGCGTGTCCAGCGCGAGCCGGCGCAGCGCAGGGCCGACGACGAAGAAGCGCTCATCGGCTTCTCGCGCGAGAAAGCCGCTCTCGAGCAGTTGCGCGCACAGCCGGTGCGCCGTGGCCTTGGGCAGCTGCAGGTGCGCGGCCAGATCGGCCAGGGACATCGCGCGCCCCGCGCCCGCCAGCGCGGCCAGCAGGCGCAGGCTGCGCTCGGCCGAGGAGCCGGTGGTGCTTGCGGCTGCGGCTGGCCCGGTCACGGAGGAAGGGTTCTGACGCATCGGGAAAACCTCTATAAGCGGAACGTTGTGTTCCGTTTTACTTGGGAATAGTATCAACTCAATGGAACAAATCGTTCCGATTTTTTGCCAGGCGATGCCGGGACGCCAACGATAGCCCACCGTGAAGCCGCGGCGCCGGGAACTGCCGGCGCCCTTTCCGAAACGCAAGGCCGGCGCCGCACCGGCAACCGAGGCGAGATGACGCAAGAGTTCGACTACATCGTGGTGGGCGCCGGTTCGGCCGGCTGCGTGCTCGCCGCCCGGCTGAGCGAGGACCCGGCCACGCGCGTGCTGCTGCTCGAGGCCGGGCCGCGCGACCGCTCGCCGTGGATCCACCTGCCCATCGGCTACGGCAAGACCATGTGGAGCCCCAAGTACAACTGGTGCTTCCACACCGATCCCGACCCCGGCATGAACGGGCGGCGCATCTACTGGCCGCGCGGCAAGACGCTCGGCGGCTCGAGCTCGATCAACGGCCTGATCTACATCCGCGGCCAGCGCGAGGACTACGACCACTGGGCCGCGCTCGGCAACACGGGCTGGGGTTACGACGACGTGCTGCCCTACTTCATCAAGTCCGAACGCAACCAGCGCGGCGCGGTGGCCGATCACGGCGGCGACGGGCCGCTGTGCGTGTCGGACATCGGCGCGAAGCACGAACTGATCGAGGCCTTCATCGAAGGCGCCGCCCAGAACGGCGTGCCGCGCACCGACGACTTCAATGGCGCCGAGCAGGAAGGCGCCGGCTACTACCAGCTCACCACCTGGAAGGGCTGGCGCTGCAGCACCGCGAAGGGCTATCTCAAGCCGGCGTTGCGGCGGCCGAACCTGTGCGTCGAGACCGATGCGCATGCCACGGGCCTGATCCTCGAAGGCCGGCGCACGGTGGGCGTGCGCTATCGCCAGGGCGGCGCCTCGAAGAGCGCGCGCTGCCGCGGCGAGGTGCTGTTGTCGGCCGGCGCGATCCAGTCGCCGCAACTGCTGCAGCTCTCCGGCATCGGGCCGGCGGCGCTGCTGGCTCGCCACGGCATCGGCGTGGTGCACGACGCGCCGGGCGTCGGCGAGAACCTGCAGGACCACCTGCAGATCCGCCTGACCTACGAATGCAGCAAGCCGATCAGCACCAACGACCAGCTCAAGACCTGGTTCGGCCAGACCAAGCTCGGCCTGCAGTGGCTGCTGTTTCGCAGCGGGCCGCTCGCAGTCGGCATCAACCAGGGCGGCTGCTTCATGCGCGCGCTGCCGGGTGAAGCCGCCACGCCCGACATCCAGTTCCACGTCTCCACGCTCTCGGCCGACATGGCCGGCGGCAAGGTGCATCCGTTCTCGGGCTTCACGATGTCGATCTGCCAGTTGCGCCCGGAGTCGCGCGGGCACATCCGCATCCGCTCCACCGATCCTTTCGAGCCGCCGGAGATGCAGCCCAACTACCTGTCGACCGATCTCGACCGCCGCACGACCGTGGCCGGCGTGAAGGCCGCGCGCGCCATCGCGGCGGCGCCGGCGATGCGCCCCTACGTCAAGCGCGAGGTCAAGCCCGGGCCCGAGGCCGGCGACGACGCCGCGCTGCTGGAGTTCTGCCGCAACGACGGCGCCACGATCTTTCACCCCAGCGGCACCTGCCGCATGGGCACCGACCCGGGCGCGGTGCTCGATCCGCGCCTGCGCGTTCAGGGCACCCTGGGCCTGCGCGTGATCGATTGCTCCGCGATGCCCACCCTCGTGTCCGGCAACACCAACGCCCCGGTCGTGATGATGGCCGAGAAGGCGGTGGACATGATCCGGGAGGACGCCCGGCGCCGCTGAACCACTCTTGCCTGCACGGTGCCGAAATCGCAGTCGGCTCGGCACCGCTGCAGCCGTATCGAGCCGACTCGCAAAGACCCGCCGTTCCCTTTCACGCCACCGGGACCACCGACGAACGCCGGGGCCCACTCAACAGGAGACAAACCATGGCAAAGCACACGCCCCTGGACCGCCGCGGCTTCATGCGCATCGCCTCGCGCTACGGCCTGAGTTCGACCGCCTTCGCAATGGCCGGCATCGTCGGGCCGTTGACGCTCGAAGGGGTGGGCAGCGCCGCCGCCCAGACCGCCGCCGCACGCAGCGGCACGCCGCTGAAGACGCTGAAGTTCGGTGCCTCGGGCTTCAACGAGGCCAACCTGAAGATCCAGGAGTCGGGCCAGCTCTGGTTCGCACGCGAGCTCGAGAAGCGAAGCGACGGCGCGCTCAAGGTCGAATTCATGGGCAGCAACTCGATCTGCAACCAGCTCGACTGCGTGAAGAAGACGCAGCAGGGCATCGTCGATCTCTTCACCGCCAGCACGCAGAATTCCGCCGGCTCCGCGCCCTACTACAACGTGCTCGACTTCGCCTACATGTTCCCGTCGCGGGCGGCGCAGCACCATTTCCTGTACCACCCGAAGAGCGAGGCGCTGCTGCGCGAGCCGCTTCGCAAGGTGCACAACATCCAGTTCCTCTACAGCCACTGCGAGCTGCGCGGGATGATGATGGGGCAGAAGTTCGCCGACAGGCCGACGGTCACCAAGGTCGAGGAGCTGGCCGGCACGAAGAACCGCGTCACCGGCACGCAGCTCGGCCGCATCGCGATGCAGCTCATGAACCTGGGCCCCGTGCCGCTCGCCTGGGAGGAAACGCTCGACGGCCTCAAGCAGGGCCTGATCGACGGCGCGGAAACCTGGATGGGCGCAGCGGCCTACGCCAACATGACGCCGGTGCTCTCGCAAGCGGTGGACCTGCGCTTCTTCTGCGGCACCGAGCACACGGCCATGAACTACGCCACCTTCAAGAAGCTGCCCGCGAAGCTGCAGGACGTGGTCATGGAAACCGCCTTCGCCGCGCAGCAGTACACGCAGCGCGAGCAGGAACGCGCGCTCGTCGAGGTGGTCGGTGCGGTGCCGAAGCCGGGGCCGGACACGCTCTTCGGCAAGCACGGCGTTCGCGTGGCGACCTTGTCGGCGGACGAGCTGAAGAAGGCCGAGAAGATGTGCTCGCCGGAGTACAACCCGAAGCCCTGGGAAGAGTGGCGCGAGCGGCTCAACAAGATGTCCGGCGGGCAGGACGTCTACAAGGGCATCTACACGATCGCGCGCGAGATCCCGGCCACGATGGCGGCGGTGGACGTGAAGCCACGGCGCTGGTGGCAGCAGGCCTGAGGACGTCTCGGCTTGCTCCCTCTCCCGCCTGCGGGAGAGGGCCGGGGTGAGGGTCGGCCGAAAGCGCCCTCACCCCCACCCTCTGCCACGAGTACGCGGGAGAGGGAGCAGAACGCGTTTGCAAAGGAGACCCGCTTCACATGAACCCGATCCTGGCCTGCATTCAATGGCTCGACCGCAATGCGGAGCGCGTGCTGATCCTGTTCGCGTACTCGTCGATGGCGCTGATCATCGTCTTCGCGGTCGTCGAGCGCTTCGTGTTCAACACGCAGATTCCGTGGAGCTCGTCGATCCCGATCTACCTGTTCCTGTGGGTCACGTGGATCGGCTGCTCGCACAACGTCCGCAAGCGCACGCACCTCGTCTTCAACGACATCCGCCTGCGCATGTCCTACCGCCTGCAGTTCGCCTGCATGTGGCTGGACGCCGTGCTGTGGATCGCGTTCGGCGCGATCGTCCTGTACTACACCGTCGAGCAGACGCTGCTCGTGCAGATGAACTACGCCATCGTGCAGGGCACCGACAACGTGATGCAGTGGTGGTTCTATGCCGCCACGCCGCTGGCCTGGTCGCTGCTCATCGTTCGCGTGCTCCAGAACCTCGCGGAGGACATCGGCCGCTGGCGGCGGCGCGAGCCTTTCCTGATCGACATCCAGGCCATCGGCCAGAGCTGAGGCGAAGCCATGGACAACGGAGTACTCATCGGCGCCATTTCGGCGGCCGTGATCGGGCTGTTCGTCATCGGGGTGCCGATCTTCCTGGTGATCGGCTTCTGGGTGGTCGGCGTGTCGCTGGTCATCGACTTCACCCTCGCCAACATCGGCGTGACCCTGTTCGAGGGGCTGAACTTCTTCGGCCTGCTGTCGCTGCCGCTGTTCATCCTGACCGGCGACCTGATCGCCGCCGCCGGCATCGCGCGCCGGCTGGCCGACTTCGCCCATGCCTGCGTGAGCTGGCTGCGCGGCGGGCTCGGGCTGGCGACGCTGGGCTCGTGCGGCCTGTTCGCCGCGATCTCGGGGTCGAACTCGGCAACCACGGCCACCATCGGCGGGATCATGCACCCGCTGCTGGTGAAGGACGGCTACGACACCCGCTTCGCCGCGGCCACCGCGGCCGCGGGCGGCACGGTGGGCATCATCATTCCGCCGTCGATCATCTTCATCGTCTACGGCTTCCTGATGAACCTGTCGATCTCCGACCTGTTCGTCGCCGGCATCCTGCCGGGCCTGCTGATGGTGCTGGCGATGATGGTGACGTGCTGGCTCGTGTGCCGGCGCCAGGGCTGGGGGTCGGTCACGCCGCTGCAATGGCCGCGCATCTGGCGCACCGCACGGCGCGCCTACCTCGGTTTCGTCGCGATCTTCATCGTCATCTACGGCATCTACTCGGGCATCTTCTCGCCCACGGAGGCGGCGGCGATCACGGTGGGTTTCTGCCTGCTGGCCGGGCTGCTGCTCACGCGCGAGATCCGGTGGCGCCAGCTACCCGACATCCTGCTGCGCTCCGGCCAACTGACGGGCATGCTGGCACCGATGATCGCGGTCTCGATCGTGATGCAGCAGGTGCTCGGCCTGCTCGGCGCGGCCGACGCCGTGGCCGCCTTCGTGGCCTGGTTCGGCGAGAGCGAGACCGTCGTGCTGCTGGTGTGCATGGCCATCGTCATGGCCGCCGGCTCCATCCTCGAAAGCCTGCCGGTCACGGTGATCTTCGCGCCGATCCTCGCGCCGATCGCCATTGCGCACGGCGTCGACCCGGTGCACTTCTCGGTCATCTTCCTGGTCGGCGCGGCCATCGGCTTCATCACGCCGCCGTTCGGTCTGAACCTGTTCGTCGCCAGCGGCGTCACCGGCATTCCCTATTCGAAGCTCGTGCGCTTCGCGGTGATGTATCTCGCGGGCCTGCTGGTCGCCTGGCTCCTGATCGCCTTCGTGCCCTGGTTGTCGCTCGCGCTGCTGCCCAACCGCGGCGGATGAGCGGCGCCGCAGGCCCGCGATGCCGAAGGGCCCGGGCCTGTTCTCGCCTCACCCGTTCGCGAGGTCGAACGCGGCCCGCGCGACGCCGAGCGCGGAGATGAAGATCAGCAGGTTCAGCACGAAGCCATGAAAGCGGGCCGGGTCCGAGCCTTCGAACAGGTGCCGCCCGATCCGCACGCCGGCCAGCATGCCCGCGCCGAGCACCAGGCTCCACAGCAGCGTGTCGGTGCCGAGCAGCCTGGACGTCGTGATGGCGCCGGTCGATGCGAGTGCGGCGCAGATCAGCGTGTAGCTGCCGCAGAACACCAGGAAGGTGATCATGGTGCCGCGCAAGGCCTGCGCCCGCATGCCCGAGGCCGTCATGAGCATCGCGGCCACCACGCCGCCGCTGGCCGCCACGCCGGTCAACAGACCGGACACCGCGCCCGCGGCCACCCGCAAGGGCCGGCTCGGCGCGAAGCGGACGCCGGCACCGATGCGCAGTGCCGTCGCGGTGATCATGAGCGCTGCGCCGACCAGCAGGCGCAGCAGCGTGTCGGGCAGCACCGCAAGCAGCGCCACGCCCACCGGGATGAACAGCGCGTTGCCCGCCACCAGCCAACGCAACCAGTCGCGGTCCGCGTGATGAGCCGTGCTGCGCCAAAGGCTCAGACTCGCGAGCACCTCGAGCGCCAGCGCGACCGGCACGATGGACACGGGGGGCACGAACAGCGACATGCCCGCCACGGTCAGCGCCGAAAAGCCGAAGCCCGCGAACCCGCGAACGACGCCGGCGGCCAAAGCCACCAGCAGCCCGACCAGCAGCAGGACGGGCGCGACCGTCACCGTCGCTTCACCGCGGCAGCCGGCCGCAAGGCGGGTGTCTCTTCGCTGCTTGCGTAGCCCAGCATCACGCTCGCATCGCGGGCGCAGGCCAGCAGCCGATCGGCCAGCAAGCGCACCTGCGTTCGCGAGAAGCGGATCGACGGCACGCTGATGCCCACCGCGGCCACCGGCTCGCTGCGCGCATTGAAGATCGGCGCACCGAGCCCGCAGACGCCGAGGCGCCATTCCTCACGGTTTTCGGAGAAGCCGCGGGCGCGGGTGCGCTCGAGGTCGGCCCAGAGCGCGCCGAAGTCGGTCAGCGTGCGGGGAGTGTGCGGCAGCAGCGCGCCCAGGCTTTCGCGCAGGGATTCGCGCGTGTGCCCGCCGGCCGCCAGCAGGGCCTTGCCGGACGCCACGCAATAGGCGGGCGCCCGCCCGCCCACGCGCGAATAGGCAGCCACCGGCAGGGGGCTGTCGAACTTGTCGAGGTACACGACCTCGGAGCCGTCCAGTGCGGCGAGGTGGATCGTCTCGCCGGTGGCGCCCGCCAGCTTCGCCAGCTGCGGACGCAGCAGCGTGCGCAGATCGGCGGCCGATTCGATCAGCGCGCCCAGCTCGATCACGCGCGGACTGGCCCGGTAGGCACTGGTTCGCTCGTCGCGCCGGACCCAGCCGCACGCCACGAGGGTGCACAGCGTGCGGTGCGCGTTGCTGCGCGCCATGCCGAAGGCCTGGGCCACCTCGGCGACGCGGCAGTCGCGCTGCTGCCGGATCAGCCACTCGAGCACGGTCAGTCCTTTGGCGAGGGTCGAGTCCACGTGGGGCATGCGGCAGGCGTTCCATTATTCAGAACGTCGTCAGGAATATTGAAACAACTTTAGGAGCCCCGCCGGCCGGCGTCAACCGTCCGGGCCCCACCGTGCGGCGCAGCACAGCAGCCGCCGGCGTCGCTGCGTCGGGTCGCTCTCTATTGCAGCCATCGGGCAGGATTTCATACCATGCAGCACGGAGCCGAGACGGTCCGGGTCCGACCCATGCACATGAATCCGATGCTCGCCACCTCAGCGTCTTTCGACGTGTTCGATGCGGTCTTCGCGGTGATCCCCTGGCCGGCGCTGATGCTCGGCCACGACGGCGCGGTGATGCTCACCAGCGAAGAGATCGGCGGGCCGGCGGGCCGGCCGGCGCAGGGACCGAGCCTGCGCGAGCGCGCCGGGCACTACATCGCCGCCCTGCGCGGCGAGCCGCCCTGGCTGACGCCCCAGGAAGCCGACTTCACGCGCACCCTGCCCTGCGGCGAGGTGGCGCACGAGCGCATCATCCTGCGCCGCACCGACTGGGGCGCCTGCCTGATCGTCATGGACCAGACGGAACTGCGGCAACTGACGGCCGCCGACATCCAGGCCGCGCGCCTGGCCGCGCTCGGCTTCATGGTGGCCGGCGTGTGCCACGAGATCAGCAATCCGCTCACCTCCCTGCATTCGGTCGTGCAGCTCCTGCGTTCGGAACAGCGGCCGGACGACCGCATGCTCGAGAAGGGATTGAGCAGCATCGAGTCGAGCGTCAGGAAGATCCTCGACATCTCTCGCCGCCTGGTGAAGTTCTCGCGGGTCGGCGATGAGCCGCGTTCGCAGTTCGCGGTGGACCTGGCGATCGACGAAGCGCTGCAGCTCATGCGCCAGGAAAAGCTGCTCGACCGGATCGATCTGCATTGGAGCGTCGAGCCGTCGGCACTGGTCTTCGGCAACATCGGCCAGCTCTGCGAGGTGTTCCTCAATCTGTTCCTGAACGCAGTCCAGGCCATGGACGGCAGCGGGCGCCTGAGCATCCGCACCGTCGATGCCGGCGCCAACGTGCAGGTGTTCGTCACCGACAGCGGGCCGGGCATCTCCGAGGCCGTTCTGGCGCGAATGTTCGAACCCTTCTTCACCACCAAGCCGACCGGACAAGGCACCGGCCTGGGCCTGGCGATCAGCCACGAGATCGTGCTCGAGCACGGCGGCACGCTCACGGTCGAGCCGAGCCCTGCGTCGGGCGCGTCCTTCCGCGTCGAACTCCCGCGTGAAGCGCCATGAGCACGCCGGCCCACGACGACCCGCAGCGGGGGCGATCCACGGAGCGCATCCTGGTGATCGACGACGACCACGGCGTGGGCGACTGCGTCGAGATGCTGCTTCAGCGCAGCGGCCACGATTGCGACGTCTGCCGCACGGGCTCGCAAGGCCTCGAGCAGATCGAGACGGGCGAGTTCGCCATGGTGATCACCGACCTGCGCCTTCCCGACGCCAGCGGGTTGGACATCGTCGTCGCGGCGAAGGCGGCGAACCCCGAGACGCAGGTCATCCTGATGACCAGCTACTCCTCGGTCGAAAGCGCGATCGAGGCGCTGCGCCGCGGCGCCAACGACTACATCATCAAGCCCTTCGACAACGACGACTTCGTGTTCTCGGTGGAGCGTGCGCTGAGCGAGCGCCGCACGCGCCGGGAGAACGCGGCACTCAAGCGCAGCCTGCGCAAGGCCTTCTCGCAGAACGAGATCATCGGCGAAAGCGAAGGCATCAAGCGGCTGCAGGCGATGATCGAGCGCGTGGCCGGTACCGACGCCAGCGTGCTGATCCAGGGCGAGAGCGGCACCGGCAAGGAACTAGTCGCCCAGGCGATCCACTTCGGCGGCCCTCGCGCGAATCGCCCGTTCGTGCCGGTGAACTGCGGCGCCATCCCGTCGGAGCTGATCGAGTCGGAACTGTTCGGCCACGCGAAGGGGGCCTACACCGGCGCGGTGAGCTCGAGCGAAGGCCTGATCCGCGAAGCCGGCGGCGGCACGCTGTTCCTGGACGAAATCTCCGAGATGCCGCTCAACGTCCAGGTCAAGCTGCTGCGGGTGATCCAGGAGCGCCAGGTGCGCCCGCTCGGCTCCTCGCAGAGCTTCAGCACCGACACGCGTTTCCTGGCCGCCAGCAACCGCAACCTCAAGGAAAGTGCGGAGAACGGGACGTTCCGCACCGACCTCTTCTACCGCCTGAACGTCATCACCATCCATGTGCCGCCGCTGCGCGACCGGGGCCGCGACATCGAGATGCTGGCCCGGCGCTTCATGCAGCAGTTCAGCCGCAAGTTCGGCAACCGCGTTCACGGCATGCGCCAGGATTTCCTGGACCTGCTCAACCAGTACAGCTGGCCGGGCAACGTGCGCGAACTGCAGAACGTGATCGAGCGCGCGGTGATCCTGGCCGAATCCGATCTCCTGACGGCCGCAGAGCTCGAAGACATGATCGCCTTGCCGCCCAAGGACACGCTGGTGCTCAAGCTCGAAGGCGCCCCGCTGTCCATCGAGGAGTACATCCGCGAGATCATCACGCTCTATCAGGACAGCCACAGCGAGACCGCGCTGGCGGCGATCCTGGGCATCGGGCGCAAGGCCCTGTGGATGCGGCGCCGCAACTGGGGCCTGTACCGCAACAGCGATCGCGGCACGACCGCCCCCGACGAACTCCGCCCGCTCAGAGAGCACAACGCAGGTTGATCGCGGCGCAGCATGACCATGACGACAGCTTCCATGACCAACCAGACGGCCGCGGCAAATACGCCTTTCGTGATCCTGTCGCAGACCGGTTTCTTCCGCGATCTGACACCGGAACAGTTGCGCCGCGTGGCGGCCCTGAGCCGCATGCAGCAGTGCGACGCGGGGCATCGGGTCTACAACATCGGCGAGCCCGCCACCAAGGCCTACGTGCTGGTTCGCGGCATGGTGAGGCTGGCCATCGGCCTGGGCGAACGCAACGCCAGCGCCGGCGACATCCTGCGGCGCGGCGAACTGTTCGGCTGGGCGGCCCTCACGCCCGATTCGACGGTACGCATCGCGACCGCGTCGTGCCTGACACCCTGCCGGTTCCTGGTGATCGATGGCGCCGAGCTGATCGGCCTGATGGAGGAAGACCACACCCTGGGCTACCACCTGATGACCCGGTTGACGCGCCTCATCACCAGCACGCTCACCGCTTTCGCCGCAGGTTGAGCCCGGCGACGCGCCGGCCAGGCCCGGCGTCGCCTCACAGCACGCGGACCACGAGCCCCACGCCCACGGCGACGCAAAGCACGCCCACGCCCCGGCGCAGGGACCGGGCGTCGACCGCATGCGCCAGGTAGACGCCGAGGCACACGCCGATCAGTTCGAACACGGTCAGGATCGCGGCGAGCCGGAAATCGATCTGCCCGTGGAACAGGTTGCCGGCGCTGCCGGACACCGCCGCGAGGATCTGCACGACCTGACTCGCGCCCACCGTGGCCAGCGGCGAGAAGCCCAGCATCACCATCATCGGCACCGACAGCGCCGGCCCGCCCACGCCGGTGAGCCCGGAGCCGAAGCCGGTCAGCGCCCCGACCACGAACAACAGATTGCGCCGTGCCCGTGGCCGCCCCTCGAACGCGCCCCGCCGCGCGGCCGCGTTGCTCATCAGCGTGTAGACGCCCGCGAACACGATCAGCACGGCCAGGATCAGCGTCAGCACCGAAGCGTCGAGCAGGGAGTTGGCCCAGGCGCCGGCAAAGCCGAACAACGCGCCTCCCAGGCACAGCGGCAGGGTGATCGACCAGTCGATGCTGCCGCGGCGCTGGAACAGCACGGTCGCGAGGATGCCGGTGAATATGAAGGTGAAGAGCGCGGTCGCCATCGCCGTCTGGATGGACATCGACGTCAACAGGTCGAGCGCGGGAATGAGCAGCACGCCGCCGACGCCGACCGCACCGATCAGCAAGCCGACGACGACGGCCACCGCGCTCAGCGCGAGCATGCTTCGGCGCTCAGGAGTTCAGTGGCGAGGCGCATCGGAAGTCGCAATGGCGTTCGGTTCGAAGCGTGGTGGAACGGCAGGCCGACGGTCCGAGCCGAGCGGCCTGCCGATCCGACGTGAAGGCGCGGTGAGGCGAGCAGCGGCCGCCTCGGGTTGCGGCGGTGCACAACCGCAAGCTTGATGCCACCGGAGCGACCCGCGGCGCCTGAATCACCGGCGGCCCGGAGCGAGACAAGGTGCTGCGATGAACCGAGGGATCGCCGCGCCGACGCAGCGCCGGTTTCGCGAACGGCGCCGCTCGACCCCCGCGTTTCGAATCGAAACGCGGGCAGGTTTCGATTCGAAACGCGGGCTCGAAAAGAGCCTTTTGGTTAACCCTCGGGTCGGCGCATGCAAGCGTTGCGGCGGTACCGAAAACGGGCTTCTGCGCGGTTTCTTCAAGCGGGCACGGGGCATGCAAGTACACCTCCCGAGAGCCTCGCCAACGCAGTGTCCCCACGGCTCCAAGCAACCTCACGGAGATCAGCATGTCCCGCAACTCAGTCGAATGGAAAGAGCGACCCCAGTTTCCCGAAACGCATTTCGTCAGCACCGACATCTACACCGACGAAGCGATCTTCCGGCGCGAGCAGGAGGCCATCTTCAACAAGTGCTGGATCATCGCGTGCCACGAGTCCGAACTGCCCGGTGCCTACGACTACCGGACCTTCAATCATCCCGGCGGCTCGCCGTTGATCGTGATCCGCGGCGAAGACATGACGGTGCGCAGCTTCTACAACATCTGCCCGCACCGCGGCAACACGCTGCTCTACGACCCGGTCGGCAACGCCAAGCGCATCACCTGCATCTTCCATGCGTGGTCGTTCAACGCCAAGGGCGACTGCATCGACATCTCGCGCGGCAAGCAGGGCTACCAGGAGCGCTTCGGCTGCGAGCAGGCGGGGCTGCGCGAAGTCAAGACGTCGATCGGCTACGGCGGCTTCGTGTGGGTGAACGTCGATGACGACAGCTGCTCGCTCGCGGAGTACATCGGCGACGCGATGGGCATGCTCGACGAACACCTGAGCATGCCGCTGGAGGTCTTCCACTACCACAAGGCCGTCGTCGATACGAACTACAAGCTGTGGCACGACACGAACAGCGAGTTCTATCACGACTACATGCACTACTTCAACCGCATCACCGGGATGATCCAGCCCGGTTACTTCGATCGCAAGTACACCGGCTATCCCAACGGACACGCGTCGGTCGGCTCGATGTCGATCAAGTACGACGCGTACGAAGGCAGCAAGCAGCGCGGCGTGGGCTGGCCCGGGCTGGCGCCCGGCGGCTGGGTGCTGATCGATATCTTCCCGGGCATGACCTACAACCTGCGCACCTCGGTGCTGCGCATGGACACCGCCATCCCGCTCGGGCCGAACAAGCTGCTCATCGAGTTCCGCGGCCTGGGCCTCAAGAGCGACACGCCCGAGCAGCGGGCCGAGCGCATCCGCGACCACAACCAGATCTGGGGCCCGTTCGGCCGCAACCTGCACGAAGACCTGCTCGGCGTGCACGGCCAGGGCCGCGCGATGCGCGAGCGCACCGACAGCAAGTGGGTGCTGCACGGCCGCGAAGAGAACATGACCATCCACGACGAGGGCGGCATGCGCCACTTCTATGCCGAATGGAGCCGGCGCATGGGCCGCATGGCGCACGACCCGCACGCCGAAGCGAAGACCCTGGCGGCCGCCTGAGCCGCGCCCGACGCCATCCCCTCAACCGGACAGCCTCGCGAGGACCTCCCGTGGAATCCCGAAACACGCTCACCGAACTGATCTGCCGCTCGTGCATGGCGCTCGACGAGAAGGACTTCAAGGCCTATCTCGAGATGTGCGATCCCGCCTATCACTACGCCATCACGGCCTACAGCCCGGAGATCCGCAAGGAGATGACCTGGCTGGAACACGACAAGGCCGGCATGCAGCAGCTCTTCGGCAACCTGCCCAAGCACAACAGCGACCAATCGCCGTTGAGCCGCCACGTCACGGTCTACACCGTCACGCCCAGCGACGACGGCAAGCAGGCCCGCGTCGTGAGCGCGCTGCAGGTGTTCAAGACGTCGCTCGATGGCGGCGAGACCGAGCTGTTCGCCGTCGGCAAGATGCACGACACGGTCAATCTCGATGGCGGCGAACCCAGGCTGCTCGACCGCAACATCCGGCTCGACACGCGGATGCTCGGCTTCGGCTATCACATCCCGTTCTGAGCTGCCGCCTCGGCCGACTCCCATGAAGATCCAGGTCAATGCGAGGAACCGGGCGCATCACTTCGATGCGGCGCCTTCCGTCAGGGTCCTGTACGCCGGCCTGGCCGCCGGAGTGGCCCTGCCCTACGAATGCGGCAGCGGCACCTGCGGTACCTGCAAGGCGCGCCTGCTCAGCGGCGAGATCACCGATGCCTGGCCGGAGGCCCCCGGCCGCAAGTTCCTCAAGGGACCGGACGAGTTCCTGATGTGCCAGTGCAGCGCACAGGGCGACATTGCACTGGAGGTCGCCGCCTTCGTGCAGGACTTCGAAGCCGGCGCGTTCGTCCCTCGAACCGTCGAGGGCGTCGTCCGTTCGACGGAGCTGCTCACCCACGACGTGATGCAGCTCGACATCGACCTCGAGGCGCCGATGGAGTTCGACGCCGGACAGTTCGTGCTCATCCGCGTTCCCGGGATCGACGGCCACCGCGGATGGTCGATGGTCAACTACGAGCGCAATACCGCGTCGCTGCGTTTCGTCGTCAAGAAGAAGGTCGGCGGCCGGCTTTCGGACTGGCTCTTCGCCGAGCCCCGCGCCGGCGCACAGGTGGAGGTCTTCGGCCCGCTCGGCAGCGCGACCTTCTATCCCTCGCTGGACAAGAATCTCCTGTGCATCGCCGGCGGCAGCGGCATCGCCGGAATGATGTCGATCCTCTCGCGCGCGGCGCAGGACAACTATTTCGCCGAGCACACGGGCGACGTGTTCTTCGGTGTTCGGACGATGAAGGACGCGTTCTTCCTCGACGAGTTCTCGCACTTGCGCGAGACCTGCGGCGACAAGCTGAAGGTCACGATCGCACTCTCCGAGGAAAGTGCCTCGTTTCGCAACGAGCATCCCCTGCTCGCCTTCGACACCGGCTTCGTTCACGAGGTGGCCGGACGCGCGATGCAGGGTCGCTACGAAGGGGTGCGGGCCTACCTGGCCGGCCCGCCGCCGGCGGTGGATGCCAGTGTGCGCATGCTGCTGATGGCCCGCATGTCCACGGCCAACATCCGCTACGACAAGTTCAGCTGAGAAGGCGCCGCATGAACCGCACCCGAATCTGCAGCGCCAGCGACATCCCGCCGAACGGGATGAAGAGCTACGACACCGACATCGGCGTCAAAGTGCTCGTCGTCAACGCGGGCGACACCTTCTACGCCTACCAGGGCCTGTGCCCGCACCAGGACGTGTGCCTCGACGAAGGCTTCTTCGATGGCTCCACGCTCACCTGCCACCAGCACCTGTGGCAGTGGGACATCACCACCGGCGAGGCCGTCGGGCAGGCCGAGGCGCCGCTCGAGCGCTACGACCTCCATCACGAGGGCGGCGAGATCTATGTCGTGCAGTCGAGCGCGCTGCGGGTCTCCGAACTGTTCAAGGGCGTGCCGGATGCGGTGATCGCCCGGCTCGACAGCCTGGCGCGCCGCGAGGAGCACGACACCCACGCCACGCTCTACGACATGGGCGATCCGGCCGATGACCTGTACGTCCTGGAATCGGGCCGCGTCGAGTTCGTGATCGGCCGCGAGGACCGCACCAGCATGGCCGGTTTCATGTTGCGCAAGGGCGAGGTGTTCGGCTGGGCGGCCCTGCTCGAAGACCACCCGCGGCGCATCGCCCGGGCCGAGTGCCTGGAGAAGTCGTCGGTGCTGCGGCTCGAGGGCGAAGAAGTTTTGAAGGTGCTGGCCGAGGACCCGTCGTCGGGCTACCTGGTGATGCGGCAGCTTTCCACGCTGATCACCAAGCATCTGAGGCCGACCGGCGGGAAATGAGGGGCCTGCCGCCGTTTCGCGCGGCGGCAGGCCGGAAGAAGAACCAGTCGAGGAGTGACGCGGAGTGCTTTAGCTACACAAGTCGGGTTCCCACACACATCAGGAGACAAGCATGAAGTTCTGCATGAATCATCGCTTTCGCAGCGTCGCGGCACATGCCGCGGCAGTGCTCGGCCTCGCAGTGGCCGCCCCCATGGCCGCGCTCGCCGCAGACAAGAACTACGGCAAGCCGGGCGATCCGATCAACGTGACGATCGGCTACCAGCCCTACTACACGGCATCGTGGTCCGGCGTCGTGATGCGCGGCAAGAAGATGTACGAGAAGTACCTTCCCAAGGGATCGAAGGTCGAGTTCGCGATCGGACTGCAGGGCGCCGTGATCGTCAACGCCATGCTGGCCGGCAAGCAGGACATCGGCTATGTCGGCGACATGCCGGGCATCGTCTCGACCACCAAGGACCAGGTCGCCGACATCCGCATCGTCGGCACGCTCGGCCTGAGCACCGACCAGTGCAACATCTTCTTGGCGAAGATGGACGCACCGGACTTCAAGGACGGCAAGGAAGCCATCCAGTGGCTCGACGGCAAGCGCGTGGCGGTGCCCAAGGGCAGTTGTACCGACCGCTTCGCTCAAGCCGTGTTCAAGAAGGAGAAGGTCGAACCACAGGCCTACCTGAACCAGAACATCGAGGTCATCACCAGCGGCTTTCGCGCCAACAAGCTCGACGCAGCCGTGATCTGGGAGCCGACGGCCTCGCGGCTGGTGCAGGAAGGCCTGGCCAAGCGCATCGCCTCGGGGGCCACGGTCAACGAGTTCGACGGCGGCTTTCTCACCATGCGCGCGGATCTGATCAAGCAGCGCCCCGACATCGTCAAGGCCTGGCTGAACGCGGAGCTCGACGCGCAGTTGTTCCTCGCCGATCCGAAGAACGCCATGGAAGTCGCACGCCTTGCCTCCGAACAGGCGACCGGCTTCACCGAGAAGATGATGTGGGCCTCGATGTACGGCAAGAACCCCGCCTCCGCGGGCGGCGCCGACGTGCGGCTGAGCCTGCCCTACACCATCACCCCGGAGGTGGAAAAGCTCCTCACGGACTCCACGACCTTCCTGCACTCGATCAAGAGCATCCACGTCGACAAGCTCCGGCCCGAGGCCGTGATGCCCGAGTTCACGCAGGCCATCCTGAAGGAGCGCGGCCTGACGGCGCCCATCGGCAAGGTGACCGCCATGGACGAGAGCGAGTTCAAGCAGCCGTAGGCCTCTGCCCACCCGCCGCCGTATGCGCTCCGGCGCGTCGGCGGACGGGCCGATGGACAACCCGCACCGGGGAAAGTGAATGGATCAGATCAGCGCCCTGCTCAGGCGGACCATGCCGTTCCAGATCGTGTCCGACGAGCTGCTTCAGGGCATCGCCGCACTGGCGAGATGGAAGTCCTACGCGCGCGGCGACGTCATCTACGACGTCGGCGACCCGCCCGACGACATCTACGTGATGTCCTCGGGCAGCGTGCGCCACGCACTGGACGCGGACACCGGCGGCGAGCCGCAGGACAAGATCATGCGCAGCGGCGACGTGTTCGGCTGGGCCGCGGTGCTCGAGGGCCAGCGCGGCCGCATGGCCAAGACCGTGTGCCTGGAGCGCACCGAGACGATCCAGATCAATGGCGACGAGCTGATGAAGCTCATCGAACAGTCGCCCGCCACGGGCGACGTGGTCATGAGCCGCTTCGCGACGATGATCACGCGCGAGTTCTCCGCGCCGGCGCAGGTGGCCGCCCGTGTGAAGCACCCGCAATCGGCCGACAGGCGGGCCGTGCAGCAAGGCGGCGGCGTGGCCACGGGCTGGGCGCTCGTTTCGTTTCGCCTGGGCCAGTGGCTCAGGAGCCCGCAGCCTTACCTGATGCTCGCCGGCTTCGCGCTGCTGCTCGGGTTCTGGTACTTCACGGTCGAGGTCTGGAGGCTGCCTCGTTTCCAGGACATGCCCGGGCTCACGGTGGTCCTGAAGGAGTGGTTCAGCCCGGATCCGATCTACGGCCTGTCGGTCTACACGCCGGAGTACTACCAGCACATCTGGGTCAGCGTGCGCCGCGTCGCGATCGCGTTCTTCCTGGCCACCGCGCTGGGCGTGCCGCTGGGGCTGTTCCTCGGCTGGTCGAAGACGTTTCGCGAGTACGTCTTCCCGGTCTTCGAGACCTTGCGGCCGATCCCGATCCTGGCCTGGGTGCCCTTGGCGATCCTGATGTTCCTGGGTTCGGAAACGCCGGTCATCTTCCTGACCTTCCTCGCTTCTTTCTTCGCCACGGCGCTCAACACCATGCTCGGCGTCGAATCGATCGACGAGTCGTACAGCCGGGCCGCGTACTGCCTGGGGGCGAGCAAGTGGCAGGTGTTTCGCGAAGTGGTGGTGCCCGGGGCGATGCCCTTCATCTTCACCGGCCTGCAGATCTCGGTGGGCGTGGCCTGGTTCTCGCTGGTCGCCGGCGAGATGGTTTCGGGCGAGTTCGGTCTGGGTTACGTGATCAACACCTCCTACACGATGGTCCGCTACCCGACCATCGTGATCGGAATGATCACGCTGGGCGCCGTGGGCTACGTCACCAGCGCGATGGTGCGCATGCTCGGGGATCACATGATGCAGTGGCGCGTGCGCGAGCTCGCCCTGGGAGGCCGTTGATGAATGCCGTACTCGAGGCGACCCGCAGGTCGCAGCAAGCGCCCACGACCTTTGGCGCGATCCGCATCGAAGACGTGGTGAAGATCTACGACCCCGACGGGGCGGCGGTGATGGCGGTGGACCATTGTTCGCTCGACATCCCGGCGGGCGAGATCTGCATGATCGTCGGCCCCTCGGGCTGCGGCAAGACGACGCTGCTCAATGCCATCGCGGGCTTTCACAGCGTCACGTCGGGCCGGATCTTTCTCGACGGAAAGATGCTGTGCGGGCCGGAGAAACCGATGGCCGACCCGGGCTCCGACCGCATCGTCGTGTTCCAGAACGGCGCCCTCTTTCCGTGGAAATCGAATCTCGACAACGTCGCTTTCGGCCCCTTGATGCAGGGAAAGATGGGCAAGAAGGCGATCTACGAGAAGGCCCGCAGCATGATGGCCGACGCGGGGTTGAGCGGCGCCGAGAACAACTTTCCCGGCGAGGTGTCCTCCGGGCTGCGCCGGCGCGTCGAGATCGTGCGCGCCCTGATGAACGACCCGAAAGTGCTGCTCTTCGACGAGCCCTACCGTGCACTCGACTCGCTCACCAAGTCGGTCATGCACGAGGCCCTGCTCGAGATCTACTACAAGAACAAGGTCACGATCTTCTTCATCACGCACGACCTCGAAGAAGCCCTCTTCCTCGGCCACCGGCTGGTCATCATGACCTCGCGCCCCTGCCGGCCGAAGAAGATCCTCGAGGTCGACATTCCGCACCCGCGCGACTACAGCGTCCTCACGAGCCCGCGCTTTCGCGAGTTGATGGAGGAAACGAGCGCCGTCGTCCACGAAGAAGCGAAGAAGTCGTTCGCCGCGGGCGAGAAGGAAGGCTGAACATGGAAAAGTCCACCGTCGCCGCTCTTCGCAAGAGCCCGTCCACCGTCAACGAGACGCAGGTTGCGAGGTCGCTGGCCGTCTCCAAGTCCCTCACCCGCGCGCGCAAGTTCCTGTTCAGCCAGGCCGGCCGGCGTGCGCTGGTGTCGCTGGTCGTCTTCGTGCTGCTGTGGGAGGCCGGCTCGCGTTCGGGCGAGTGGCTCGGCTACACGCTGCCCTGGGTCGGCAACGTGCCGGCGCCCAGCGCCGTGATGCGCGTGTGGGCCGAACTGCTCGACGATCCGGGCTACTGGCAGAGCTGGTACCTGAGCCTCATGCGCGTGCTCGCCGGCTTCATCGCCGCCATGGTGGTGGGCATTCCCCTGGGTCTGCTCATGGCGGTGAGCAAGACCTTCAACGGCCTGACCTTCCCGAGCTTCGAACTGCTGCGGCCGATCCCGCCCCTGGCGTGGGTGCCGATCTCGATCATCTTCTGGCCCACGCAGGAGCTCTCGATCGCCTTCGTCACCTTCCTCGGCGCCTTCTTCACGGTCGTCATCAACGTGGTCGGTGGCGCCAAGTCGATCGACAGCCGCTACTTCCAGGCGGCACAGGCGATGGGCGCCTCGCAGTGGGACATCTTCCGCCGCGTGGTGCTGCCGGCCACGCTGCCCTCCATCGTGGTGGGCTCCTCGGTCGGCATGGGCATCACCTGGAACGTGGTGGTCGCCGCCGAGATGATCTCCGGCGGCGGCGGCAGCGGCTCGGGCGGCGGCCTGGGCTTCTTCATCTGGAACTCGTACGTCGGTGGCTCCTACGAGCAGATCGTCGTCGGGATGATCAGCATCGGCATCGCGGGCTACGCCTGCAGCGAACTGCTGCGCACGCTCGGCGGTCTGGCCACGCCGTGGCTGCAGAAGCGCTGAGGACCAAGGGGCACTCATGAACAACCTCGACGCCATACACGCCGCAACCGCCGTCCCCCGCAAGGCACCCACCACCGCGGGCGAGATCACCGTCAACAGGATCAGCAAGAGCTACGGCAGCGGGCTGTTCGAGAAGATGGTGGTGCAGGACTGCTCGTTTCGCATCGAGCGCAACAAGCTCACCGTGATGATCGGCCCGTCGGGCTGCGGCAAGAGCACGCTGATCCGACTGCTGGCCGGCTTCGAGAAACCGACCACCGGCACGATACAGATCGACGGCAAGCCGATCCATGGCCCGGGCAAGGACAGGCTGGTGGTGTTCCAGGAGTCGGCGCTGTTTCCCTGGATGACCACCTACGACAACATCATGTACGGGCCCCGCGCGCGCGGCGAAGACACGCAGGCCGCCCGCGACCAGGCCGAGTTCCTGCTCGACAAGGTGGGCCTGCGGGCCTTCCGCAAGAAGTACCCGCCGCAGCTTTCGGGCGGCATGCAGCGCCGCGCGGAACTGGCGCGCGCCATGATCAACAACCCCGAGGTCATGATCCTCGACGAGCCGTTCCGCGGGCTCGACGCCATGTCCAAGGAGCTGATGTGGGAGTACTACGCGGGGCTGTTCGAGGAGTCGCGCCGCACCAACTTCTTCGTCACGACCGACATCGACGAGGCCATCTTCCTGGCCGACCGTCTGATCATCATGACCAACATCCCGACCAAGGTGCGCGCGACGCTGGAGGTCAACGTGCCGCGGCCGCGCAAGCTCGTGAACATCTTCGACAACGAGCACGCCAACGAAGTGAAGATGCAGGCGCTGTCGCTGCTGCACGAGGAGGCGATGAAGTCGTTCTCCGGCGGCAGCCGGGCCGCGGCCGACTTCGTCGAGGCCTATTCCAAGCGCTCGGGCAATGCGCCTTCCCCCGAGAAACGCTGAGCCGGCGCACACCTCGTCGCGCGCCGGCCGAACCCTTTTCAACCCCCTGCATCCCTCAAGGAGAACTCCCCGTGGCAAAGCAAGTGATCGACATGCGCAGCCGCCCTGCGTTCCTGCATGATTTCTACGGCAAGACGCCCGGCACCAAGGACTATGAAGTCGTCAAATGGCTCAACGGCCGGGTGGGCTCGAAAGAGCCGGAACACTTCACGCGCTCGAAGGACGTTGCCTCCTTCGCCGACGAGATCAAGGCCGCCGGCATCACCACCTCCGTGGTCGTCGGCCGCGACACGCCGAACATCAAGCATTCGAACGACGAGATCGCCGCGTTGGTGAAGGGCCGCAAGGAGATGGTCGGCTTCGGCTCGATCGATCCGCACCGCTGGGGCGTGCGGGCCGCGGTGCAGGAGGTCGAGCGGGCCGTGAAGAAGCTCGGCGTGCGCGGCATCAACGTGGAGCCGGGCTTCGGCGCGCCGCCGCGCAACTGCGACGACCCCATGCTGTTCCCGATCTACGACGCCTGCGATCAGCTCGGCGTGCCGGTGTCGATCATGTCGGGGCCCACCGCGCCGAGCCTGGAGATGGTCAATCCGTCGGCGGTCGGCCATGTCGCGAAAGCCTTCCCCAATCTCTCGATCATCTGCTACCACGGCTTCTATCCGTACGTGAACGAGATCATCGGCGTGGCCCTGCGCTGGGAGAACGTGTACATCGTGCCCGACATGTACATCTTCGTTCCGGGCGGCGGCCTGTACGTGGAAGCGGCGAACGGCTGCATGAAGAACCAGATCCTGTTCGGCAGCTCCTACCCGTTCCGTCCCATGAAGCAGTCGATCGACGACTACCGCGCCCTCGGCTTCAAGGACGACGTGATCGACAGCGTCATGTACGGCAACGCGGCGCGGGTGCTCGAGCTCGCGACCTGATCGACCGCCGGTCGCCGACATGGACGGACAGATCACACCGGCAACGCCGGCCCACTTCGACGAACTCTGGCAGCTCTACGAGCTGCTGGCGGTCGAGGGCGATCCCGTCGTCACGCGGCCCGAGGCCGAGCAGCGCTTCGCGGCCATCCTGTCCCGCCGGCCCGACCACACGATCTACATGGCCGAGTCGGGTGGCGAGGTGGTGGGCACCTATGCGCTGGTCTTCCTTCCCGGTCTGACGCATGGCGCCCGCGACTCCGGCATCGTCGAGGACGTGGTGGTCAACCCCGACCGGCGCGGCAGCGGCATCGGCAGCTGGATGATGCGCGACGCCCTGGAGCGCTGCCGCGAGCGCGGTTGCTACAAGCTGGTGCTCTCGAGCCACCTGCAGCGCCAGAAGGCACACCGTTTCTACGAGGGACTCGGCTTCAACAAGCACGGGTTCAGTTTCCTGATGGCCTGAACTTCAACCCCGAGGAGCAGCACGATGAGCAAGCTGAAAGACGCGACTTCAGTGGTGCGGGCGGCGACCGCCGAGCTTCAGGTCGGCCGCTCGATGACGCACGACCCCGGCCGGCGGGCGCTGCTCGGTCGATCGGCGGCTGTGGCCGCTCTCGGTGTGGCCGGCTTCGAGGGCGGACGCGCAAATGCAGCAGCGCTGCCGGTGCCCGAATCCAATCGGGCGATGGGCCGCGGCATCCCCGGCAGCGAGTACGGCATGCCCTCGAAGTTCGAGGCCCACGTGAAGCGCCGGCGCTCGGACGTGCTGGTCAACAAGCAGAACTTCTCCGACTGGAGCATGACGCCGCTGCACCAGCAGCCTGGCACCGTCACGCCCAACGGGCTGATCTACGAGCGCCATCACAACGGCGTGCCGGACATCAATCCGGACGAGCACCGCTTCGCCATCCACGGCATGGTGCGCCAGCCCTTGGTGTTCACGATGGCCGACCTGATGAAGTACCCGTCGGTGTCGCGCTTCTACTTCATGGAGTGTTCGGGCAACGGCCTGACCGACTGGCTCAAGGCGGCCTCGAAGACGGTGCAGCAGACGCACGGTCTGCTGTCGTGCGCGCAATGGACGGGCATTCCGGTCTCGACGCTGCTGCAGGAAGCCGGTGTCATGCCGACAGCGAAATGGGTGCTGGTGGAAGGCGCCGACGGAGCCGCTCACGCACGCAGCATTCCGATGAAGAAGATGCTCGACGACGCGCTCATCGTCTACGCGGCCAACGGCGAGATGCTGCGCCCGGAGAACGGCTACCCGCTGCGCCTGATGATTCCCGGCTGGGAAGGCAACATGTGCATCAAGTGGGTGCGCCGTATGAAGGTGGGTGACCAGCCCTGGCATCTGCGCAGCGAGACCGCGCGCTATACCGACCCCATGCCCGAAGGCAAGTGGCGCCAGTTCAGCTTCGAGATGGAGGCCAAGTCGGTCATCACCTCGCCCTCCGGCGGCATGAATCTGCGCCCCGGGCCGATGGAGATCGTCGGCTTCGCATGGTCGGGCAACGGCACGGTCAAGGCGGTCGATGTCACCGTCGATGGCGGGCGCACCTGGCGCGAGGCGCGGCTCGAGGAGCCCGTGCTCGACAAGTGCCTGACCCGCTTCCGACTGCCTTGGGTTTGGGACGGCACGCCGGCCACGATCGCCAGCCGCACGGTGGATTCGACCGGCTATGTGCAGCCCACCGTCGAGGAGATCAAGAAGGTCCGCGCCATCGTCGGCTTCGTCCAGCACCACAACGGGATCTTTCCGTGGTCCATCGCCGCTTCCGGGGAGGTGAAAAATGCAATCGCCTGAAAGGATCACCCTGCTGCTCGCCGCAGCCGCGCTGTCGCTGGCCGGATGCACGACGCCGCAGTCGTCCACGACGCAGCCGCTGGCACCGAAGTCCGGCCTGGGCCAGCCGATCACGGAAGCCGATGTGGCCCCCTGGAGCATCGACGTGCGCGGACCCGACGGGCAAGGGCTGCCGCCCGGCAGCGGCAGCGTCGCGGCCGGCAAGGCCGTGTACGACGCCCAATGCGCGTCGTGCCACGGCGCCGCGGCGACGGGCGGGCCCGTGTTCGGCCCCATGGTCGGCGGCATCGGTTCGTTCAAGACCGACAAGCGCGTGCTCACGCCGGGCAGCATGTACCCGTATGCACCGGCCCTGTTCGACTACGTGCGCCGGGCCATGCCGATGAACGCGCCGCAATCGATGTCGAACGACGAGGTCTATGCGGTGAGCGGCTACCTGTTGCACCTCAATGGTCTGGTGCCTGCCGATGCGGTGATGACGGCCGCCACGCTGTCCGCGGTGCAGATGCCCAACCGCGACGGCTTCATCATCGACGACCGGCCGGACACGAAAGCCGTGCGCTGCATGAGCGGCTGCACGCCGATCGCGGGCGGCCGCTAGACGCTGCGGAGCGAGTCCGGGCCACCGGTTTCCTGATGCGCCGGCCGTCATGAGCGGCCGGCGCAGCGCAAGAGGGTGAAAACATGAACCCAGCCGATGAAGCCTCCGGCGAGTACTGGATCGACGTCAACACCATCGCCGACCCGGAACGCGACTCCTATGTCGCCAAGGTCGTCGTCACACACCTGCCGGAAATGCGCGAGATCTTCCGCGGCGAGTTTCCCGCGAGCGGGCTGCCCAGGGCCCGGCGCAAGGACGTGCTAGCAGCAGCGCTGGCCAGCGGCCAGCACGCGGTGCGCATGGAGCAGTGCCGGTTGAAGCGCCGTTGAGACGATCGCGGATGGCCGCCGAAACGCAGGCGTTGCTCGAACCCCGTGTGCCGGGTGCCTGAAACCGATCCAGAGTTCAAACACCGCTTCAAAGCAGCAGCCACCCGGCCGCTCCCGCCGCGAAGATCACCACCACGACGTTGAGCTTGTTCTTCCAGGCATACAGAAAGGCCAGGGCCGCCGCGAAGATCAGCACGCCGACGGCCAGGGACGGCACGCGCTCGGCGGTAACGCGGCCCAGATCGATCGTGGTGGCAGCGATCAGGCCCACCACCGCCGCCGCGACGCCGTCCAGGAAGGCATGGAGTTGCCTGATCTCGAGCACGGCCTCGAGCCGGTCATAGAAGATCAGCGAGAAGGCGAAGGCCGGAAGGAAGACGCCGGCGGTCATCGCGACCGCCCCGAGCGGCCCGCCGCCTACGTAGCCGACGAAGGTGGCGAAGATGATCAGCGGCGCGGGCAGCACGCCCGACAAGGCCAGGCCATCGAGGAACTGCCCGTCGCTCATCCAGCCGCGCCCGACCGCGTCGTTGCGGATGAAGGGGATGGCGGTGTAGGCGCCGCCGAAGGTGAGCAGGCCCGCCTTCAGGCCCGAGACGAAGAGCAGCAGCACCGAGGCTTCGCCCTGGATGACCGTCGCGACGCGCGTTGCCGACGGCGCCGCCCAGAGCAGCATGGCCACGGCCAGCGCAACCGCGCCCGCCGTTGCCACGAGGGCGAGCCAACGATGGTTCAGCACCAGCAAGGCGTAGATCGCTCCGGCCGCCGGAAGGGTGATCCAGAAGCCCACGCCTGCGAAAGACGCCAGCCCGCACACGATGGCGATCGCCCACAGCCAACGGTCGAGCAGGATGTGCTCGCCGATGCGGTGCACGGCGCGCACGATCAGGGCGATCACGGCCGCCTGCACGCCGAGGAAGGCGGCACCGACCGCGGTGCCGGCGATGTCGATGCGGAAGTACAACCACGACAAGGCCAGCATCAGCACGAAGCCCGGGAGCATGAAGCCCAGGCCCGCCAGCACGCCGCCCCACCGCCCCTTCGCCCGCATGCCCAGGTGCACGCAGAGCTCGTGCGCTTCAGGCCCTGGCAGCACCTGCATCACGGCCAGCAGCTTGTTGAAGCGCACGCTGGAAATCCATCGTTCCTCATCGACGAGTTCGCGCCGCAGCATGGCGATCTGGGCCACCGGCCCGCCCCAGGCGAGCAAGCCGAACTTGAGAAAGCGCGCGAAGAGCTGGCCATGGCTCAGGCTCGGCGGAACTGCCTCGCGCGGGGTCGCGCCGGCAGCGATGTCGATGCTCATCGAATCACCTTCCAAGACATGGACCAGCGAGCCGTGGCCCCCACACCGGGACGGGCACAGCCACGCGCGTTCGGCCAAGCGCTCAGCACGATGCTCGAGGGTTCCATGTGTGGCTTTCGTGCTGCCCCTCCTTGCACCAGAGGTACAGCGCGTCGTAGAGCACCATGCCGTGTTCGAGCATCTCGTGATCATCGGCGAAGAGGCGCGACAGCCCGAGCGACACGGCCGCCAGCCCCGCGGCCTGCGGCGCGAGATCGAGCCTGCCGGTGTCCGCGCCGCGCACGATCACCGCGAGCCGCCCCAGCGCGGGATCGCTGCCCAGGCGGTAATGCTTGACGAAGGCATCGAAGCTGCAGCGCTCGCCCTCGTGCGAGAAGTGGACGTCGGGCACGTCATAGGGCACGGCCTCCTGCGCCTGCGCGACCTCGCGCACCTGCGGCGCCGGCACGTAGAGGAACTCCGCGTCGGGGTCGACGAAGCGGGCCACGAGCCAGGGGCAGGCGATGCGGTCGATCTTCGGGCGCTCGCGGGTCACCCAGCGCGTGCCGCTCCCCGCGCGCTTGGCGTCGAGCGCGCCCTGGGCAGCCTTCCACGCATCCATCCCCCCTTCGAGATAGCGCGCATTCAGGCCGCGCTCCGACAAACCCTTCACCACGTTCTGGCTGACCTCGTGTCCGTGCACGCAGTACGCGACGACGGCGCTCGCGGGCGGCAAGGCATGGCTCCAGTTCCCGATCGCTTCGGGGTCGCGACGCAGCGCGCCCGACAAGATCTCGCCGGCCTCGCGCCAGGCCGGCCGGCGCCTCACGTCCAGCACGACGGGGCCGTCGGGTCCGGCAAGCGCGGACCGCAGTTCGGATACGGAGATCGAATTCATGATCTGCCTCACTCTGCCGATGCGGCGCACCGCGGCCGCGGCGGGGGTCGAACGGCGAGCCACGTCATCTCGCCGACCCCTTGGCCTTCATGCGCAGGCCATCGCGCTGGAAATGCAGGTACAGGGAATCGAGCACCGCGCTCATCTCCGCCAGCAGCGCGTCGTCGTCCGCGACACGCTCGCGTGCGCCCGCCAGCACCGCCTCGAAACCGATGGCCTCGGGTACCGGCTCGCCGCCCACGTCGAGCACGTGCACCAACGCCCCCAGGCGAACGAGCGCCGCGTCTTCCTCCAGGCCGAAGCTCGCCATCAGCACCTCGAAGCTCACGCGCTCGCCGACGTGGGTGAAACGCGCGCCGTCGAAGTCGAAGCCGAGAGCCTTGCGCGGGCAATCCGAAGGTTTCGCGAGCCACATGAACCGCGCGTCGGGGTCGATGAAGCGCCGGATCAGCCACGCGCTGGCCACGCGGTCCACCCACAGGCGGCGGCGCGTGGCCCACACGCGCCCCTGGTAGTCGGCCGCATCGAGTCGCGGTACTTCGCCGTCGATGTTCTGCGGCTCGTCGGGTGACATGAAGCGCGCGAGACGCTGGTTGAAGTCGCTCCAGGCGGCCTCGGCCTCCACGCTGGCTTCGTTCGCAAAGAAGTCGATCGCGCGCAGCGCCTCGTACTCGCGGTGCAGCCTCTTGTGCAAGCGGACCAGTTCCGCGGCGCCGAGGCTCGCGAGCGTCTTGCCGGCCTGTTTCCATGCGCTGACGAGACCGGCGTAGTCCTCGCTGCGATCGAAGAGCACCGGGTAGGCCTCGGCATCGGCGGCCGTCGTGGGGTTGGCCGCCATGACCCACGCGCTGCCGCCCTCGCGCAAGCACTCGTCGGCGAGGTCCCGCAAGGCCGCCTGATGCTCGGCGCTGGCCGGCAGCAGGTAGGCGCCGTCGCGCAGCGCGGCGCAGCCCTGCGCCTTGAGCGAGCGCCAGATCCGCATTCGCGCCGTCGCCCCTTGCGTCGGCAGGGAGAGGATCAGAAGAAGCCAGGAAGCGGACACCGAACTCATGTCGCTGACATTACATCCGTGTAGATGTAATTACAAGGACGACATTCGGCGGTGCCGGCGACCGCCTACCTTCTCCCCCGTCCGGCCAGCATTTCAAGGAGTTCGCGGAACACCTGATTGCCCGTCCCGCCATCGAGGTCGAGCGCCTGGCTGCGGCTGTAGTAGGGGCTGAGGTCGAGCCCCACGCCCACGCCGTAGATCGCCACGCCGCCCGTCTGTTCGCGGCGCGCGACGACCTGGCGCAGGTGGTGGTCGAGGTAATGGCGGTCGTTGGCCAGGTTCGTGGCCGTATCCATGGGGCAGCCGTCGGAGACGACGAGCAACAGCCGGCGCTCCTCCGTGCGACCTTCCATGCGCCGGCAGGCCCACTCCACCGCCTCGCCGTCGATGCCTTCGCGGAACAGGTCGGCCTTGAGCAGCGCCGCGATGCCGGTGCGCGCGTGGCGCCATGGCGTGTCGGCGTCCTTGAAGACGAGGTGGCACACCTCGTTGAGGCGGCCGGGATGCGACGGCCGCCCGGCGCGCTGCCAATCGCGCTGCGCCCGGCCGCCGTTCCACGCGTTCGTGGTGAAGCCGAGGATCTCGCTGCTCACGCCCGCCTGTTCCAGCGCGCGCACGAAGATGTCGATCAGCATCGCCACCGATTCGATGTGCTCCTTCATCGAGCCCGAACAGTCGATGAGAAAGCTCACGAGGCAGTTCGCCACAGGCTCCTGACGCTCGGTGCGGAAGAGGCGCCGCTCGGTCGGCGAAGTGATCAGTTGCGCCAGGCGGCGGCCGTCGATGTGGCCTTCTTCCTGGCCGGCGTCCCAGCCGTCGCGCTCGGGCGCGGCGAGCAGGGCCTTGAGCTCGCGTGCGAGCCGCGGCAGGTTGACTCCCTGGCCGGCGATGCGGCGGTCGAGCCGCTCGCGGTATTCGATCAACAGCGGCTTGCGCACCAGCGTGGCGGCATCGACCTGGCGGTCGTAGGCGGTGGTGAAGACGCGGTAGCCGTCGGCGGCGTCCTCGAGAACGCGGCTGTTGCCGGCGACCGCCGTCACGAGCGCCGCGGCCTCGTCGCCTTCCAGGTCCATCAGCAGACTGAAGGCGGCGCGCTCCTCGTCTTCTTCCCCTTCGCCGCGCTGGGCGGTCCCGCCGTCCTGCTCGTCGCTCGCACGCACCGCCGCACCGACGAGGCGGGCGATGGCCAGCGCATGCTCTGCATAGGCGGCCTGGTCCCGCCGATCGCGGCGCAGGCCGAAGAGGTGCATGCCGAGCACCGGCGCCAGGCCGGCCCGCGTGTGTTCGATGACGCCTTCGATCTGCTCGAGGACAGGCTCAGTCGTCACACGCGCGCGGCAGACCTGCGCCACCGTGTAGAGCAGGACACCGCGCACGCTATCGGTCAGCCCGGCGTGGTGGAAGGCCAGCGACCACTGCTCGAAGCGGTGGCGCAGGTTGCGCACCACACCCGGCATGTCCTCGGGCGCCAGCGACTCGACGCGCAGTTGCTCGAGCAGTTCGAACACCAGCCGATCGACCGGCTCATTCGGGCACAACCGCCGGTGCAGTTCGGCGTCGGAGCCGGCGAGCCGCAGCGCGAGGCCATCGGCCGCACCGCGAAAGGAGTCGAAGTCATCGTCGTCGAGCGACGGATGCAGGTGCGGTGCGAACAGTGGCAACGCGCGCCTACCCCGGTGCAGGCGCCGACCCCGGAAATGCAGGTCGCTCTCGCCGCTCAGCGCACGGATGGCAGCGGCGCAAAGCTCCTCGACCTTCTGCTGATGCCGGGCACGGGCTTGGGCTTGGCCGGTCATGTCAGCGGTCCCTGCGTTGTTCGCTGCCGTTGACGGATGGCATCTCCGTGCACGGGTGGCCGAGTAGGCGATCGAGCATTCTTTCGACCGTCTGCGCGCCCGGGGCATCGGGCGGCCGACTCCGCTCATGTCCCCCGCGCCGGCCTGCGGCCGCCGCTCCTCCTTTACTTCGCTGCGCCGGCCACCCGACGCCCCGGGCTGAACCGGCGCCGCTCTTTCGGCCGTCGAACCGCCACCACGTCGCTTGATCGGGTCGGCGGGGCGCTTTGCGCAGCGAAGTAAAGGAGGAGGAGGCGCCCGCAGGGCGACGCCGGGGGACATGAGCGGAGCAGAGCGCCCCGTCGGCCCGATCCCGCGCCACTGCCGGCCACCCTCTGAGGCTCATGTCGGCTTCTTGTCCGACAACCCGTAAGACTCATCCAGCTCCCGGTCGAAGCAGCGCTGGAAGTACTCCGCCACGATCGGCCGCTCGGCCTCGTCGCACTTGTTGAGGAAGGACAGCCGGAACGCCACCGCCACGTCGCGGAAGATCTCGCAGTTCTCGGCCCAGGTGATCACCGTGCGCGGCGACATCAACGTCGAAAGATCGCCCGCCGCAAAACCCTTGCGCGTGAGGTCGGCCACGGCCACCATCGATTCGATCAGCTTGCGGCCCTTCTCGGTGTCCTTGTGCGGCACGCGCGCCAGCACGATCGCCACCTCTTCGTCGCGCGGCAGGTAGTTGAGCGAGGCGACGATGTTCCAGCGGTCGATCTGTGCATGGTTGAGCCGCTGCGCGCCGTGGTACATGCCGTTGAGGTTGCCTTGCCCGACGGTGTTGGCGGTGGCGAAGAGGCGGAAGTACGGGTGCGGCTTGATCACCCGGTTCTGATCCATCAGCGTGAACTTGCCGCCCTGCTCCAGCACACGCTGGATCACGAACATCACGTCGGGCCGGCCGGCGTCGTACTCGTCGAAGATCAGTGCCACGGGCCGCTGCAGCGCCCAAGGCACGATGCCTTCCTGGAACTCGGTGACCTGCTGGCCGTCGCGCAGCACCACGGCGTCCTTGCCGACGAGATCGAGCCGGCTGATGTGGCCGTCGAGGTTCACGCGCACGCACGGCCAGTTCAGGCGCGCGGAGACCTGCTCGATGTGCGTCGATTTGCCGGTGCCGTGCAGGCCCTGCACGAGCACGCGCCGGTCTCGGGTGAAGCCGGCGAGCAGGGCCAGGGTGACGTCGCGGTTGAAGCGGTAGGCGGTGTCGATGTCCGGGACGTGCTCGTCGCGTTCGCCGAAGGCGGGCACCGACAGGTCGGAGTCGATGCCGAAGACCTCGCGCACCGAGAGGCGGCGGTCGGGTTGGAGGGCGGTGATTTCGGTCAAGGCGGTGTCCGGTGCGGGTTGCGGTGCGGTGCGGTGCAGGCCGATCGACGTGCCGTGCAGGCGATTGCAGTGCCGCCGCGCTCGTGGTCGTCTTTGCGCAGCGGTGCGCCGACGTTCAGGTGCTGGCGCCGGCGCTGGCCGTCGCGTCACCGGGATCGTCGTCGTCCTGCGACGGCCCCTGCGCATCGATCTCGCTCAAGGCCTGCGCCGCGCGCTGCAATGCCGGCAGCAACTGCAAGGCCTTGTCGGGCGTGAGCCGCATGATCGGGGCCTGCGCGGCCACGCACAGATTGGAACGCCCGCTCGCCGCCGGCACCAGCACGGCCACGCACACCAGGCCGGGCAGGAACTCCTCGTCGTCGATCGCGAAGCCGTCGCGGCGCACGCGCTTGAGTTCGAGTTCGAGCTTGTCGAGGTCGGTGATGGTCTTGGGGGTGTAGGTCGAGAGCGGCGCGTGCGCCAGCAGGCGACGACGCTGCACCGGGCTCATCTGCGCGAGAAAGATCTTGCCGCTGGCCGAGCAGTGCGCCGGCACGCGCGAGCCCGGGTGCAGGTAGAAGCGCAAGGGCGCGGCCGTCTCGACGCGATCGAGATAGACGACCTCGCTGCCGGACAGGGCGGTGATGTTGCAGCTCTCGCCGATCTCCTCGACCAGATGCCGCAGCACGCGGTGGCGCGCGCCGTGGTGGGTGTTGTTGAGCAGCAGGTTCTCGGCCAGGCGACGCAGGCGCACGCCGCTGCTGTAGTGGCGGCCATCGACCTCGCGTTGCAGCAGGCCGGCGGTCTCGAGCTGCTGGAGCATGCGGTGCAGCGTGGGCTTGGGCAGCCCGGTCTCCTCGACCAGGCCCTGCAGCGAGACGTGCTGGTCCTTCGCCGCGATCACTTCCAGCAGCGCGAACAGACGCAGCGCCGGCGTGTCGCCGTTCGGCTCGGCGGCATCGGACTTCAGGCTCTTGACGATTTCCATGGCGGTCATCTTAGGCAATTCCAGTATTTAGTACAAGACGTATCGTTTTTTGTGAAATTCGTTGACGAACGGCCTCGGGCCACCTACAGTCCATCACGGTTCCGGTTTTCGGAACTTCCCGTCCCGTCTTTTTATCTCGTTCGGCCGCCGCCCGAGCGCCTCAGGAGCCCCCACCATGAGCAAGCAACAGCCCATCGCCAGCCGCACCGTCGCCAGCGGCGTCCAGAAGATGACGCCCTCCGAAGCCTTCGTCGAGACGCTGGTCGCCAATGGCGTGACCGACATGTTCGGCATCATGGGCTCGGCCTTCATGGACGCGATGGACATCTTCGCGCCGGCCGGCATCCGCCTCATTCCGGTGGTGCACGAGCAGGGCGCCGGCCACATGGCCGACGGCTACGCCCGCGTGAGCGGCCGCCACGGCGTGGTGATCGGCCAGAACGGCCCGGGCATCAGCAACTGCGTGACCGCCATCGCCGCCGCTTATTGGGCGCACAGCCCGGTAGTCATGATCACCCCCGAGACCGGCACCATGGGCATGGGCCTGGGCGGCTTCCAGGAGGCCAACCAGTTGCCGATGTTCCAGGAGTTCACCAAGTACCAGGGCCACGTCGTCAACCCGAAGCGCATGGCCGAGTTCACCGGCCGCTGCTTCGACCGCGCCATCTCCGAGATGGGCCCGACCCAGCTCAACATCCCGCGCGACTACTTCTACGGCGAGATCACCTGCGAGATCCCCAAGCCCATGCGCGTCGAACTCGGCGCCGGCGGCGAGAAGAGCCTGAACGACGCGGCCGAGTTGCTGGCCAAGGCCAAGTTCCCGGTCATCCTGTCGGGTGGCGGCGTGGTGATGGGCGATGCGGTCGAGGAGTGCAAGGCCCTGGCCGAGCGCCTGGGCGCGCCGGTCGTCAACGGCTACCTGCGCAACGACTCCTTCCCCGCCAGCCACCCTCTGTGGGCCGGCCCGCTCGGCTACCAGGGCTCCAAGGCCGCGATGAAGCTGATCGCCCAGGCCGACGTGGTCATCGCGCTCGGCTCGCGCATGGGCCCCTTCGGCACCCTGCCCCAGCACGGTATGGACTACTGGCCCAAGGACGCCAAGATCATCCAGATCGAGGCCGACCACACCAACCTCGGGCTGGTCAAGAAGATCTCGGTCGGCATCTGCGGCGACGCGAAGGCCGCCGCCATCGCGCTGAACCAGCGCCTGACCGGCCGCACGCTCGCCTGCGACGCCACCAAGGCCGAGCGCGCCAAGACGATCGAGTCGGAGAAGGCCGCGTGGGAAAAAGAGCTCGACGAGTGGACCCACGAGCGCGATCCCTTCAGCCTCGACGCCATCGAGGAAGCCAAGAAGGAAGAAGGCAACTGGCTGCACCCGCGCCAGGTGCTGCGTGAGCTCGAGAAGGCGATGCCGCCGCGCGCCATGGTCTCTACCGACATCGGCAACATCAACTCGGTCGCCAACAGCTACCTGCGCTTCGAGGAGCCGCGCAGCTTCTTCGCGCCGATGAGCTTCGGCAACTGCGGCTACGCGCTGCCCACCATCATCGGCGCCAAGTGCGCCGCGATGGACCGCCCCGCGATCGCCTACGCGGGTGACGGCGCCTGGGGCATGAGCATGGTCGAGATCATGACCTGCGTGCGCCACGACATCCCGGTCACCGCGGTGGTCTTCCACAACCGCCAGTGGGGCGCGGAGAAGAAGAACCAGGTCGACTTCTACAACCGCCGCTTCGTCGCGGGCGAGCTGGAAAGCGAAAGCTTCGCCGGCATCGCCAAGGCGATGGGTGCCGAGGGCGTGGTGGTCGACAAGCTCGAAGACGTGGGCCCGGCGCTGCAGCAGGCCGTGGAAAAGCAGATGAAGGAAGGCAAGACCACCGTCATCGAGATCATGTGCACCCGCGAACTCGGCGACCCGTTCCGCCGCGATGCGCTGTCCAAGCCGGTTCGCCTGCTCGAGAAGTACAAGGACTACGTTTAAGTCTGGTTCCCTCTCCTGCCTGCGAGAGGGCGAATGGAAACGGCTCATCGAAAGCACCCGACTGCTCCCTCTCCCGCACGCGGGAGAGGGTTGGGGTGAGGGTGCCGGCATGAGCCTGCTCTGCTTGCTCACGCGAATCGGAAGGTGAGTTGATCACCTCATCCCGAGCCGAACGACCATGACCTCCGCGCACCCGAGATTGCAAGCGCTCATCGCGCAAGCGCGCAACGCGCAGCGGCAGACAGCGCCGACCATCGGCATCGTCTATCCCTGCGATGCCGCAGCACTCGACGCGGCCCGGCGGATCACCGAGGAAGGCATCGCACGGCCCGTGCTCATCGGCCCCGCCGAGGCCATAGCGCGCGCCGCCGACGCAGCCGGCATCGACTTGTCCGCATTCGAGATCGCCCCCACCGGCCCCGACCCCCAGGACGCCGCGCAGCACGCGACCTCGCTCGCCCGCGACGGCGCCGTCAGCGCCCTCATGAAAGGCTCGCTGCACACCGACGAGCTCATGTCGGCCGTCGTCAACAAGACCACCGGCCTGCGCGGCGACACGCGCATCAGCCACGCCTTCGTGTTCGACCTGCCGCGCTACCCCAAGCTGCTGGCCCTGGCCGACTGCGTGGTCAACATCACGCCCGATCTGAAGACCAAGCGCGACATCCTCGGCAATGCGCTGCGGCTGCTGCAGGCATTGGGCATCGCGCAGCCCAAGGTCGGCATCGTCGCGGCGGTCGAGACCGTGAATCCCGCCATCCCGGCGACCGTGGATGCGCAGGCGCTGGTCGAGCTGTCGCGACAGGGCGAGTGGCCCGGTGCCATCGTCGAAGGCCCGTTCGGATTCGACAACGCGATCTCGGCCGAAGCCGCGCGCATCAAGAAGATCGAGTCGCGCGTTTCCGGCGATGCCGACCTGCTGCTCATGCCGGACCTCAACGCCGGCAACATGCTCTACAAGAGCTTCAACTACATCGGCGGTGGCGACTGCGCCGGGCTGGTGCTCGGCGCGCGTGTGCCGATCGTGCTGACCTCGCGGGCCGACTCGCTGCAATCGCGGCTTGCGTCGGTGGCGCTGGCGGTGCTGGCGGCCGGTGAGCGGTGAGCGGTGCGCGGGAACACGCTGGTATTGCTCCCTCTCCCTCTGGGGAACAACACGCTCACCGCCCCGCCTTCGCCGCCCCCTGCACCGCCGCGCAATGGCGAACGAAATCCTCCGTCCCGCGCCCCAGGCGCTTGTCCCGGTGCAGCACCATGGCCAGCCGGCGCACCGCAGGTGGCAGCCGGGTGCGCAGTTCCACGAGCAGGCCCTGCGCCAGTGCCCGTGCCACCGCGTGGCGCGACAGGCAGCCGAGCGCGGTGCCGGCCGCCACCAGCCGCTTGATGGCCTCGGGGCTGCCCAGCTCGAACTCCACTTTCAGTTCGCCCAGGTGTTCGATGAGCCAGCGGTCGGCCGCCTCACGCGTTCCGGAACCATGCTCGCGCAGCGCCCACGCCGCCTCGCGCAATTGCTTCAGGCCGACGTTGCCGCCCTGCGCAACCAGCGGATGATCCGGTGCCGCCACGATGACCATCTGGTCGCTGAGCCACGGCCGCACGATGAGATCCGGATGCGTTTGCGGCCCTTCGATGAAGCCGACATCCACATCGAAACCAACCACCGCCTCGATCACCTCGCTGGTGTTGCCGATGATGAGCTGCACCGGGCTGGCCGGGTGCGCGAGCTTCCATTTCGCCACCAGTTCGGGCAGCAGCACCTCGCCGATCGTCAGACTCGCCGCCACGCGCAGCGGCGTGGTGTGCTCGCCGGAGAACAAATGCTGCAGCTCGCCCGCCTGGTCGAGCAGCGAGGCGGCCCGGGGCAGCAGAGCGCGACCGTTCTCGTTGAGCACGAGGCGCCGGCCGACACGATCGAACAACGCGGCGCCGAGCACGGCTTCCAGCTCGGCCAGGGCCGTGCTGGCGGCCGACTGCGAACGCGCGATGCGGTCGGCCGCGGCCCTCGTCGAGCCTTCGCGGGCCGTGGCCACGAAGACCTCGAGCTGGCGCAGGTTCATGCGCAGCCGCGCATCGATTCGTTGATCTGTTTTTCCGTTCATAGTGAGCTGGATTGTCTGCTTTTTCTTTTGAGCGTCACTGCCTAAGATCGACACTGCCTCAAGGAGACCCACGGTGTTCAAGCTGCTGTCCAGCGAACCGCTGCACGACCCCCTCGCCCCGCCGCTGCCCGGCGCCGCCACCGAGATCAAGTGCACCACCTGCTACATGTGCGCCTGCCGCTGCGGCATCCGCGTGCACCTGCGCGAGGGCGAGAACGGCCCCGAGGTGCGCTACATCGACGGCAACCCCGAGCACCCGATCAACCAGGGCGTGATCTGCGCCAAGGGTGCCTCCGGGATCATGAAGCAGATCTCTCCCGCGCGGCTCACGCAGCCCTTGCTGCGCAAGCCCGGCAGCGAGCGCGGCGCAGGCGAATTCGAGCCCATCTCGTGGGAGCGCACCTTCGAGATCCTCACCGAGCGGCTCGCGAGGATCCGCGCCACCGATCCGAAGAAGTTCGCCCTGTTCACCGGCCGCGACCAGATGCAGGCCCTCACCGGCATGTTCGCGCGCCAGTTCGGCACGCCCAACTACGCGGCGCACGGGGGCTTTTGCTCCGTGAACATGGCCGCCGGCATGATCTACACGATCGGCGGCAGCTTCTGGGAGTTCGGCGGGCCCGACCTCGACCACGCCAAGCTGTTCGTGATGATCGGCACCGCCGAGGACCACCACAGCAACCCGATGAAGATCGCGCTGGGCAAGTTCAAGCGCAATGGCGGACGCTTCATCTCGATCAACCCGGTGCGCACCGGCTACTCGGCCATTGCCGACGAATGGATCCCCATCAAGCCGGGCACCGACGGCGCGCTGTTCATGGCGCTGCTGCACGAGCTGATCGAGAACGACCTGATCGACCGGCCCTTTCTCAAGCGCTTCACCAACGCACCGCAACTCGTGGTGCTCACGGACGGCGAGCGCGAGGGCCTGTTCGCCTTCGATCCCGACCCCGCCAAGGGCCCGCCGGGCGACGGCCGCAACCCGCACAACAAGCTGGTGTGGGACAGCGCGAGCGGCAGCGTCAAGGCCGCCTACCCCGAAGGCATTGCCGACGGTTGCGATCCGGCGCTCGAAGGCCACTACACCTTGGCCGACGGCACCAAGGTCGCGCCCTCGTTCGAGCTGCTGCGCGAGCGCGTCGCCACCTGCACGCCGGAGTGGGCCGCGCAGATCACCGGCATCCCGGCCGATCGCATCAGGAAGCTCGCACGCGAGATGGGCGAAACGGCGCTGAAGCAGGCCTTCGAGCTGCCGATCCCCTGGACCGATGCCTGGGGCAAGCGGCACGAGACGACCAGCGCGCGCCCCGTCGCCTTCCACGCCATGCGCGGCCTCGCGGCGCATTCCAACGGGTTCCAGACGGTCCGCTCGCTCGCCGTGCTGATGAGCGTGCTCGGCACCATCGATGCGCCGGGGGGCTTTCGCCACAAGGCGCCCTACCCTCGCCACATCGTGCCGAACTACCGGGCCTTCAATTCGCCCGAGTTGATCAAACCCAACACGCCGCTCTATGCCGCGCCGCTGGGCTTTCCGGCCAATCCGGATGAGCTCGCCATCAACCCCGACGGTTCGCCCGTCCGCATCGACCACGCCTTCTCGTGGGAGCACCCGCTCTCGGCGCACGGGCTGATGCACAACGTGATCACCAACGCGACCAAGGGCGACCCCTACCGCATCGATACGCTGCTCATCTTCATGGCCAACATGGCCTGGAACTCGACGATGAACACGATGGCGGTGCGCGAAATGCTCAATGCCAAGGCGGAAGACGGCGAGTTCAAGATTCCCTTCCTGGTGGTGTGCGACGCCTTCCAGAGCGAGATGGTCGCCTTCGCCGACCTGGTGCTGCCCGACACCACCTACCTCGAGCGCCACGACGTGATGAGCATGCTCGACCGGCCGATCTCCGAGTTCGACGGCCCGGTCGATTCGGTGCGCGTGCCGGTGGTGCCTCCCACGGGCCAGTGCAAGCCCTTCCAGGAAGTGCTGGTCGAGCTGGCCTCGCGCCTGAAGTTTCCGGCCTTCACCACGCCCGAAGGCGGGCGCAAGTTCAGCGGCTACACCGACTTCGTCGTCAACTTCGAGCTGCAGCCGGGCATCGGCTTTCTGATGGGCTGGCGCGGCGAGAACGGCGACAAGCACCTGATCGGCGCGCCCAATCCCAAGCAGTGGGAGATGTACGAGAAGAACAACTGCGTGTTCCAGCACCACATGCCCGAAAGCATGCAGTACATGCGCAACTGGAACCAGCCTTACCTCGATTTCGCCAAGGAGCACGGCTGGCGCCAGCGCAACGACCCGGTACAGCTCGCGCTCTATTCCGACACGCTGCAGAGCTTTCGCCTCGCCGCGCTCGGCAAGACGCAGGGCCGCCAGCCGCCCGAGCACCTGCGCGAGCGCATCTCCACCTACTTCGACCCGCTGCCCTTCTGGTACCCGCCGCTCGAGGACGACGCCACCGACTGCGCGGCCTATCCGCTCAACGCCATCACGCAGCGGCCGATGGCGATGTACCACTCCTGGGATTCGCAGAACGCGTGGTTGCGGCAGATCCACAGCCACAACTACCTGCACGTGAACCCGCATACCGCGCAGGCTGCGGGCATTGCCGATGGCGGCTGGTGCTGGGTCGAGAGCCAGTGGGGAAAGGTGCGCTGCATGCTGCGCTACAGCGAGGCGGTGGAGCCGGGCACGGTGTGGACGTGGAACGCGATCGGCAAGGCCGACGGCGCGTGGCAGCTCGCGCCGGGCGCCGATGAATCGCGCAAGGGCTTTTTGCTCAACCACCTGATCTCGGAGGAGCTGCCGCTCGCCGGCGACGCGGGCAAGGGCGCGCAGGCGCGAACCATCAGCAACTCCGACCCCATCACCGGCCAGGCCGGCTGGTACGACGTGCGCGTGCGCATCCGGCCGGCGGCGCCCGAAGAGCCCGAGGAAACCTTCCCTCGGGTCACCGCGGTGCCGGCGGTGCCGGGCGTGCTGGGCAAGGCTTCTCAGCATGTGCTGACCTACTTTGCGGGGCGAAAGAAATGATTCAGTGGCTGAAAGATCTTTTGGCGCCGGGCATGGTGGGTGGGCCCCGGGTATCGCACGGGGAAGGTTCGCGCGAGGCGCGGGTCTTACCCCCTCTCCCGCTTGCGGGAGAGGGTGGGGGTGAGGGTCTGGGCCGTGTGGCGGACTCCGGCCGGCCCTCACCCCAACCCTCTCCCAGAGGGAGTGGGAGCAACACCAGCGGCGAAGGAAGCACCCCCCGCGTGCGCGCCGAACAAGGCGAAACGCTCGCCAAGCAACTCGCCCTCGTCATCGACCTCAACGTCTGCGTCGGCTGCCATGCCTGCGTCACGTCGTGCAAGCAATGGAACACCTCCGGCTCCGCCGGCCCGCTGGCCGACGAGCACGCCTACGACGCCAACCCGACCGGCACCTTCTTCAACCGCGTGCAGACCTACGAGGCCGGCGTCTTCCCCGGCACCGAAACGATCCACTTCCCCAAGAGCTGTCTGCACTGCGAGGAGCCGCCCTGCGTGCCGGTGTGCCCCACGGGCGCGAGCTACAAGCGCAAGGACGACGGCATCGTGCTGGTCGATTACGACAAGTGCATCGGCTGCGGCTACTGCGCCTGGGCCTGCCCCTACGGCATGCGCGAGCTCGACGAGGAGCGCGCGGTCATGACCAAGTGCACCCTGTGCGTGGACCGCATCTACAGCGAGACGCTCCCCGAAGCCGACCGCCGCCCCGCCTGCGTGATGGCCTGCCCCACCGGCGCGCGCCTGTTCGGCGACGTGAAGGACCCCGACTCCGACGTGTCCAAGGCGATCCGCGAGCGTGGCGGCTATTCGCTGATGCCCGAATGGGAAACGCAGCCGGCCAACCAATACCTGCCGCGGCGCATCACCACGCCGGAGCTGCAGGGCCGACCGGCCAGCACGGCGCAGCATGCGGCGCAAAAGAGCGTGGGCGTTCCGGGCGCCGACGACGACGTGCCCACCCGCACCCAGTAAACGGACCCTGAGAGGCCGCCATGCATCCTGCGCTTTCGATCGTCTTCTTCACCACGCTGGCCGGCATGGGCCAGGGCCTGCTCGTGGCCTTGGCCGTGGCGTCGCTCGCCGGGCTGGAAATCTCGGTGGGCTTTCAACTGACCACACTCGGCGTGGCGCTCGCCTTGCTGCTGCTCGGGCTGGTCTCGTCTTTCTTTCACCTGGGCCGGCCGGAGCGTGCGTGGCGCTCGGCGCTGATGTGGCGCACTTCATGGATGTCACGCGAAGTGATCGTGCTGCCGGCGTTCATCGGCCTCGTGGCACTGTGGTGGCTGGCCGTGTGGGGCGGTGTGGGCGCGCCCTGGGGGCTTTTGCTGCCGGTGGCGGCGATCGTCGGCGCCGCGGCGCTCTGGTACTGCACCGCGATGATCTATGCCTGCCTGCGCTTCATCGAGGAATGGGCCCATCCGCTGACCATCGTGAACTACACGCTGATCGGCCTGTCGTCGGGCCTGATCCTGACCTGCGCGCTGGCCGCGATGTTCGGCGAAGCGAACCTGCTCGCCGCCGCCGCGCCCTTCGCCCTGGGGGCCACACTGGCAGCCTGGTTCACGCGCACACTCGCACTGCGCCGCAACGCCACACTGAAGCCGAAATCGACGCTTCAGTCGGCCACCGGCATCCGCTCGCCCCGGCTCGTGCAGAAGTCGATGGGCATGTCCGCCGGCTCCTACAACACGCGCGAGTTCTTCCACGGCGCCAGCGCGATCGCGGTGAAGCAGGCCAAGCTCGCCCTCATCGTGCTCGGCTTCGCTATGCCGGCCGCCCTGCTGCTGTGGGGGCTGCTCGGCGGGCCCGCCTTCACCTGGGTGCTCGCGCTGCTGGTGCAGGCCCCCGGGCTCTTCGCCGAGCGCTGGTTCTTCTTCGCGCAGGCGCGGCATCCGCAGAACCTGTACTACCAGGCGGTGTCCTAGGCGCGAGTTCGACGACTCCGCCGATGACGCTCCTCCTCCATCGGCCGGACGATCGACCTGTGCCGATCGCGTGCGGCCGTGTACGCGAAGAGCCGGCTCATTTCAAACGCCCGATCTCGCTGTACTTGGCGCGGCTTCCATACGCCTGACCGACCGGGTACTTGAGGCCGTTCTGGACCTGCTTGCTTGTCGCGCAATCCACGGCGTCTATCCCGAGACGAGCCGCGAGATTCACCAGGTAGATCAGGACATCGCCTACCTCTTCTCCCACGGCCTGCAGCTTCTCCGGCGAGAGACGACGGGATTCATCTCTGTCAGCCACTGGAAGTGTTCGACGAGCTCACCGACCTCGCCTGAAAGAGCCATCGCAAGATTCTTGGGACTATGGAATTGCTCCCAGTTGCGTGCTGCGGCGAAAGCCAATACCTCCTCCGTCAGTTGACTCATCCGATCTGCAGACATGAGGCGCGCTCCCGAGTCGACCATTTTTCCATTGTGCGCCCCGCGTTCGTCAGCAGGCCCTACGGCTTCTTCGGCGTCTTGTATTCGACTTCTTTGTGAAACGGCTTCCAGAAGGTTTCGTAGCCGACGAACCCCTTTGCGTTCGGCGCCTTCTGACGCGTCGTATAGAAGCGCGTCTGGCCGTCGGGCACCTTGGTGATTGGTTTTTGCTCGCTCATGGTCACCTCGTTGTTCGTAAAGCTCAGGATTGCGAGCCCAGGCAACGAAGCCAGGCCCTCGGATGCCGATCGTGAGCGCCGCTCAAACCGGTCTCATCATCGACGGGTCGACGTTCGGCTGCGCACCGATCGCTCCACCGGCCTTCATCTCTTCTTCGGTGGCGTCGCGCACCGTCAGGATCTCGAGTCTGAAGACGACCTCCCTGCCGCACAGCGGATTGTTGCCGTCGAGGGACAGCGTCTTGTCGTCCATCTGCGTCACGATGAAGCTGCGGGTATGGCCCTTGTCGTTCTCCATGAGGATGGCGGTGCCGACCTGCCGATACGCCTGCGGGACGTTCTCGATGCGATCGGTGAACACCAGCGACTCGTCCCTCGGACCGAAGATGCGATTGCCGTCGATGGGCACTTCGATCACATCGCCGGCGGACTTTCCCTCGAGTTCCTTGTGAACGGAAGGAGCCAGGACTTCGTTGTGTCCGTGAACGTAGCCCAATGGGAATTCGACGCAGCTCAGGACGCGTCCCGACTTTGCGTCGGTCACCTCGTAGGTGAGCTCGACGAACCTGCCGTCGTGGATGGTGTCGCTCATGCCGTCGTATCACTCTTGCCGAATCGCAGCCACTCGCTCAGAAGATGGACGCCGCGAAAACCCTGACCTCCCCGTCTTCGTAGCCGAGGACAAGCCTGCCGAGCCATTCGCCCGGCTTCTTGGTACTGCGTTGCCGGTAGAGAACCGTCACATGCTCGCCCCGGCGGATGATGCCCAGACAGTCGGCATTCTCGGAAAGATTCCTGGCCAGTTCGCTGTTTGCAAACTGGTGATTCACCACGACTTGATTCATGGCGAGCGCAAGGGATCTGGCGAACTTGCTGACGAACTCTCCGTACTTGCCTTCGTTGGAGTACCTGAGGAGATCTCGCCACAGGGGGTCGGCTATTGCACAGATCTCCTCATCGGTCCTTTCAATGATGTTCAACGCGAGCTTCTGCCTTTGGCTGTTTGTCCGGCTGGTTCTCCGGCTGGGTGTCCGCCACCAAGTGGTAGCAGGGTGCCTTCTCCATGGTGTATTCGCCGGTTTGCGGATCGCGACGAGAAACGGTCAGCACGTGCCAGTTCTCGTCGTCCACCTTCATGACATCGCCGCGGTAGTAGTAGCCCGGCCAGCGCGTTTCCTTGCGGAACAGCGTGTGTTGCGTGACGCACTCGGCAGCCCGGTGACGGTGCTTCAGTTCCCAGGCACGCAGCAGCTCGTGGTTGTCCTTCGCGGCCAGGCTCCCGAGATCCTCCTCCATGATTGCCAACTTCTTCAGGCAGATGTTCAGGAGCTTCTCGTTGGTCATGTAGCCGACGGTGTAGCCCCCGCAATACTCGTCCATGAGCTTTTGCAGGCGGTCCAGGCCCTGCTGCGGATTGATGTAGTGCGGGTTGACGTTGCCCGCCACGACCGCGTTGCGGTAGATCCTGTAGTGCTCCAGGGGCTTGAAGATCTCCTTCGCGCGGCGCTCGATCTGCTCGGCCGATACGACGATGCCTTCGCCCTTCCCGTCGTCGATGTACCTGCAGGCTGCCTTGGCGGCGAGGCGGCCCTCCGTGAAGGAGCCGGACGAGAAAGCGTGCGGCGTGCCGCCGACCGCATCACCCGCGCCGAACAGACCCTCGATGGTCGTCATGCGGTTGTAGCCCCAGAAATACTCCGGCGGGGAAACGTCCTCGGGACCCGAGCACCAGGCGCCCGAACACGTCGCGTGGGAGCCCATCACATACGGCTCGGACGTGGTCAGCTCGGGATTCTCCCTCTTGGGATCGACGTCGGTGGCGGCCCACAGGACCGCCTGGCCGATGGTCATGCCGAGGAAGTTCTCCCAGCCGACTTCTTCCAGGTGAGGATCCTGGAACGCCTGCATGGTGACCATGTGAATGGGGCCGCGGCCCGCGGCCACTTCGCTGATCAATGCATGGTTGCGCAAGCACGTCGGGATGGGTCGATGGGTCAGGTGCGAGGCTTCCGGGTCGAGATATTCCTTGCCGACCATTTTCTGCAGTTCCGGAAACCACTTGGATTCGTACTCTTCGCCCAGGGCGTTCTGCGTATAGGTCTTCAGGTGAAGGAAGTAGGCGCCGACCGGGCCGTAGCCGTCCTTGAAACGCGCCAGCACGATCCGGTTCTCCATCTGCGTCATCTTGGCGCCGGCGTTGATCATGAGGCCGTAGGCCGACGCGGAGGACCAGGGCGCATACCAGGTGCGGCCGGCGCCTTCGCCCGTCGAGCGCGGCTTGAAGATGTTGGAGGCGCCGCCCGCGCCGCAGATCACCGTCTTGGACTTGAAGACGTGGTAGTTGCCCGTGCGGACGTTGAACCCGACGGCACCGGCAACCCGGTTCGGCCTGCTTTCATCCATCAGCAGGTGGGTGACGCAGATGCGGTTGAAGACCTTGTCCGCCGACTTCTTGGCGGCTTCGGCCACGATGGGCTTGTACGACTCGCCGTGAATCATGATCTGCCATCGCCCCTCGCGCAGATAGCGCCCGTTCGACGGGTTCTTCATGATCGGCAGGCCCCACTCTTCGAACTGGTGCACGGTGGAGTCGACGTGACGGGCCATGTCGAACAGCAGGTCTTCGCGCACCAGCCCCATCAGGTCGATGCGAGCGTAGCGGACATGGTCCTCCGGATTGTTCTCGCCCCACCGGGTGCCCATGTAGCAGTTGATGGCGTACAGACCCTGGGCGACCGCGCCGGAGCGATCGATATTGGCCTTCTCGGCGATGACGATCTTCTTGTTCTGACCCCAGAACCTGGCCTCCCAGGCGGCACCCGTGCCGCCGAGGCCTGCACCGGCCACCAGGACATCGATGCCGTCTTCGATGATCGTTTTGTAGGCCATCAGTAGTACACGCCTTTCTGAAGCTTGAGGCCACCATCCTCCAGCGTTCGCAGACCTCCTTCATCCAGGCGGATGTACTTCGGCTCGTTGTACAGCAGTTGACCGTCGCGCATGGCCTGGCTCGGCGCGGGAACGTCCGCGAGCTTGGGGATCGCCGTCCCCCAGGGCTTCGTGGTGATGGGCGACAGGAAGTTCTTTTCCGTTCCGTCCCGGTACTTGATCTTCCAGGCGATCGTGCCCTTGTGCTCGTCCCGGTCCACACGAACGCTGTGGCCCAGCGGGGCGAAATCGGCATACCCGCGCACGTCGATCGCATGCTGCGGGCAAGCCTTGACGCAGGCGAAGCACTCCCAGCACATGTTCGGTTCGATGTTGTAGGCGCGGCGATACGTCTCGTCGATGTGCATGATGTCCGAGGGACAGATGTCGACGCAGTGTCCGCATCCGTCGCATCTCGTCATGTAGACGAAGGTAGGCATGGGCCGGCTCCTTGCACTGTTGCTTTCGAGTTCGCTGTCTGTTTTCTAGTAATGACGGGGCGCCTCGCGCTTGATGCCGAGTCCCATGTCCATTGGAGCGTTTCGCAGCAGTTCCATGGAGTGCCGCCTTTGTTGCTCGGGATCGTCACGAGTCAGTGTCGGCAGGTTCTCAGCCGTGCCGTTGGCCCTGGAGACCCGCTTGTCGAAGGCTGCCGCCGGCTTGAAGAACATGTGGGCGAATTTCGACCACGGCACCCCGCCGAAGAGCACGATGGTCGCGATGATGTAGAGCCAGAAGAGCACGTTGACGCCGCCACCCGTGGCGGCCCAGACGACCCCGAGCGTCACGCTCGCGAGCAGCGACAGGACGAAGAGGTCCGCCTTCACCAGACGCAGGGGCGTACGGCCTTCCGCCGCGACGTCCGCGCGAATGAAGAACCAGAACCAGTAGCCGCCCACCATCACCATCAGGGCGCCGATCCACCACAGCGCTGGCCAGATCGCAGGCGCGAGCGGGCCGCCGGCGGGGTAGCCGAACACCATGACCGCGGTTGCCACCACGTAGAAGATGAACCCGTACATGCCGAGCAGGTGCGCCACCCGGCGTCTGCGGCTACAGAACTCACCCGAGGCGAGCACGTCAACGACTGCGGTCTGCACGGCGATCGACATCAGCTCGCCGCCGCCCAACTCACGGCCCTTGTCCTTCGACTTGCGCATGTTGGCGAAGAAGTACATCGCGCTGCGCTTGTGGACGATGTCGAAGAGTGTCCCGATCACAACGGCCAGGACCATCGCCACCAGGAACCCCTGCATGAAGCCGGCAGGCAACGAAGCGCCCGCAATGGCGAATGGATTGACGCTGAGCATCGAATTCATCTCCTCCTGCGCTTTATCCTACGCAGGCGTCCGGCGGGTCAACCCAAATTTTTGCCATGCGGGCATACAGCGCTTTTATGGCGTTGCAGAGCGCGGCGAGCGAAGTCATGTCGACCCGGCGCTTGCGCCACAGGATCGCGTGCGCGCTATGCTTCCCGCATGAAAGTCTGCATCGTTTCCGACAGTCACGATGATGCCCAGGCGCTCGATGGCGTTGTTCGCAAAGCCGCCTCCGAGGGCTTCGCCGCTGTCATTCACTGCGGGGATCTGATCGGAGGGCATACGCTGCGCCCGGCGATGTACGCAGGCTTGCCGATCCATCTGATCCACGGCAACAACCTCGGCGATTCGTTCACCTTGCACCGGCTGGCGGACGAAAGCGCCGGGCAGCTTCGCTACTACGGCAACGAAGCACGCATCGAACTCGGTGGGCGGAAGATCTTTGCCGTTCACTATCCCGAATACGGCTATGCGATGGCGTGCACCGGCCATTGGGACCTCGTGTGCTGCGGTCACTCGCACATTGCCGAGATCACGCAAGTCTCCAATGTGAAGGGAGGGAAGACCTGGCTCGTCAACCCGGGGACGGTGGCCGGTTTAGGGGCTCCCGCGACATGGATTGCCGGTGATCTGCTGGCGATGCGTTTCGAAGTTCAGAACCTCTAGGGTGTTCATACCCAGGCCAGGCAATCGGCTCGTGTCGAAAAACGCATGTGATCGGAATTCCGAGGTGGATTGAATGTCGGATCGTCGCCTCCAGGTTTTCTACTCCGTCGCCAAGCACCTTTCGTTCACCAAGGCGGCTGAAGCCTTGTACATGACGCAGCCGGCGGTGACCTCGCAGATCCGGCAACTCGAGGAGCAATTCAATACCCGCCTGTTCGATCGGGGCCAGGGACGAATTTCCCTGACCGCTGCGGGCCACGTGGCCCTCGAGTACGCCGAACGAATCCTGACCTTGTCCACCGAGCTCGACAACCGGATCCAGGACATTGCCGGCGAACTCGGCGGACCTTTGCTGATCGGCGCCAGCACCACGATCGCCGACTACATGCTTCCCCGTGTGCTCGGGGCCTTCAAGGCAAGGTTCGCCGGCGCAGTCCCTCGCCTGTTCGTGGCCAATTCCGACTCGGTTCAAAGTCGCGTGGCCGAACGCAGTCTCGATGTCGGCTTCATCGAAGGTTGCTCGCACATGCCCACGCTGGTCACCGATGTGTTGTGCGACGACGAGCTCCAGGTCACTTGCGCACCATCGCATCCCCTGGCGAAGCTGAAGTCAGTGTCGGCCCAGTCGTTGATCGGTTACGCCCACATCACTCGCGAGCCCGGCTCGGGTACACGGGAGGTTGTCGATCACTACTTGCACGATTCGGGTGTATCCCCTGACTCGCTGCAGCGCCTGATGGAGCTCGGCAGCCCCGAGGCGATGAAGGGCCTGGCCGCCACGGGGCTCGGGTTCTCGATCATGTCCTGCACGACGGTGGCCAACGAGATGCGCCTGGGGCAGTTGGTGCAGATCCCGCTGGCGCCGCCCCTGATTCGTCAGTTGTCGGTGGTCTATCCCAAGGAACGGATCCATTCGGGATTGGTGAGCAGCTTCGTCCAGTTCGCCAAGCAACAGCTCGGCCCCCAGGGCAACGAGCCGCCGCGCTAGGGAGGGCCACCCGTCATAGCAGGCACGTCTTGCCGTGGCTTGCAGCGATGCTTGCGTAGTACTCACGCAGGATCTCCAGCACCTCGCCTCGGCTGAACTCGGCTGGCACCGGGTCGTTCCGTTCGAGCGACTTGCGCAACTGCGTGCCTGAAACCTGCAACCGATCCTCCGCGTCATGGGGGCAAGTGCGACTCGATGCCATTCCTCCACATCGATAGCACCAGAAGGTAACGTCCATCTTCAGGGGCTTGATCTGCAGAGCCGAGCCCGGGATCTGCTCGAAGATCCGATGCGCGTCGAATGGCCCGTAATAGCTGCCGACGCCCGCATGATCGCGCCCGATGATCTGATGCGTGCAACCGTAGTTCTGCCGGAACAGCGCGTGCAGCACCGCCTCCCGTGGCCCCGCATAGCGCATGTCGAGCGGGTAGCCAGCCTGCACGACGGTCCCTGGCGCAAAGTACTGATCGATCAGGACCGCGATCGCCCGCGTACGGACCTCGGCCGGAATGTCGCCCGGCTTGAGGTTGCCGAGCAGCAGGTGCACCAGCACACCATCGCAGGTCTCGATCGCAACCTTGGCCAGATACTCGTGCGAGCGATGCATCGGGTTACGCGTCTGGAATGCGGCAATGCGCGACCAGCCGAGCCGCTCGAATTCAGCGCGGGTTTGCGCGGGCGTCTTGAACAGCTCGCCGTATTTGGCCTTGAAGCCGCCGTCAGAGAGCACGCGAAGAGGACCGGCGAGGTTCACCTCTCCCTGCTGCATCACCATTGCGACGCCAGGATGCGCCGGGTCAGCGGTCTTGAAAACCTGAAGGCACTCGTGCTGCTTGTCGATGCGGTATTTCTCCGTGACCCGCAGAATCGCAAGCACCCCGGAGTCATCCGGATCGATCAGCGCAACCTCGTCGCCCAGGGCAAGCGAATCGGCTGTCGCAACGTCGGTCGAAAGCGTGATCGGGATCGGCCAGAACACCTCTTGCGCCGTGCGCATGCGATCGCACACGCCCTGCCAATCCGCACGGCCCATGAAACCATCGAGCGGCGTGAAGCCACCGATGCCCAGCATGATCACGTCGCCCTTTTCGCGCGAGCTGATGCGGATCGCCGGCAAGCTCAGCGCGCGCAGGCGTTCCTCGGGAAGCTGATCGCCTGACAGCATCAATGGCTCGAGGGGTCCTCCGCCATGAGGTGGGATCCGGGACGTCACTGAAGTCCTTCAGAGGCAAGCTGAACGGGGCCTCCTTCCATTTTCGTCAGCTCATTGCGGGCAGGCAAAGTCGATCTGCTGATGCGCCGATAAGCCGAGGTGATGGCGCGGCGCACAGCTCGCCTCTGCGAGCTTCAGGCGACGCGAGAGTTCGACCCCCTGACGACACGAAGAACCGACCCCTTCGTGGAAGGAGGCCGTGCAGCGTGACCCGGCCTCAGGGTCGCGCGAACTCAGGAATGCGAAACCGCTTGCGATAGGCGCCCGGCGCCATGCCGGTGGTGCGCTTGAACAGGCGCCGGAAGAAGGCGGCGTCTTCGTACCCGACGCGCCAGCTGATCTCGTCGGCCGACGCATCGGTGCGTTCGAGGCGGCGCTTGGCGTCTTCGACGCGCAGGCGCTGGACATAAGCGATCGGCGCGAGCCCGGTCGCTGCGGTGAAGCGCCGCTTGAAGGTGCGCTCGGCGAGCCTGGACCGCTTGATCATCTCCTCCACCGGGCTGGCGAGCGAGAAGTGCGTGCTCAACCAGCGCTGCGCGGTCTGGATCTCGGCGTCGCCGTGGTCGGCCTTGCCTTCGAAGGTGATGTAGGGCGCGAGGCCGTCCTGGTGCCATTGCAGTGCGAACAGGCGCGCGATCTCCTGTGCATCGGTCGCGCCGGCGTAGCGGGCGATGAGGTAGAGCACCATGTCGTGCCAGGTCGTCGACGCGCCCGAGCTGACCAGTTCTTCGCGCAGGCCCGAGATCACCAGCACGCGCTCCGGATGGATGGTCACCGCCGGATGCACGGCCGCGAACTCCCGCGCGTAGCCGAAGTGCACCGTTGCGTCCTTGCCGTCGAACAAGCCCGTCTCGGCCAGCAGGAAGATGCCCGAGCACGCCGAGCACAGCATCGCGCCACGCGCGTGCATGCGCTGCAGCCAGTCGACGACGAGCGGATAGCGGCCCTTTCGCCAGCCTGAGCTGCGCAGCAGCACCGACGGCACGATCACGATGTCGCTCGCCTCGATGGTGTCGATCGAGCGCTGCACATGGATCGGCACGCCGCTGGCCAGCCCGAGCGGGCCGACCGATTCGCCCACGATCTCGATGTGAAACGGCGCGCGCGCCAGCGCGCCCGGCAGGCCCATCAGCGCCTGTGCATTCATCACGTCGTAGATGCCCGCCAGCGTGGAGACCACCGCATCGGGCAGCGCCAGCAAGGCGACGTGACACCCGGCCCGGCGTGCCTGCGATGCGGGGCGGGTGGAGGGGCTTGGCATGGGGCGTTTTCCACGGTGGCATGAACGAACCGATCTTGGGCGATTTCGGCTCTGCCGGGAATCCCCCCGCGTCGCGACGATGAGCGCCCTGTCCAACCGTTCCCCGTTTCGAGCAAGGAAACCCCGACCATGAACTCCCCGCTGATCCCGCGACGCGCCTTCTTCGCGCATCTGTTGCGCACGGCCGCCCTCGCCGGCGCAGTGACGACGCTGGCCGCTCCGGCCTACGCCGACGACGCCGCGCACGCACGTCCCCCGCAGCACCGACAAGGCAATGCGGTGGTGCACTGGAACACCATCGCCGGCGAGGCCTTTGCGCCGAGCCAGGGCACGAACCCGATGGCGCAATCACGCACCCTCGCGATCCTGCATGCGGCGATCCACGACGCACTCAACGCGATCGACCGCCGCTACAAGCCCTACACCCCGGGGCTGCCCGCGGCCCCGAAGGCTTCGGCCGACGCGGCCGTCGCGGCAGCGGCGCGCGAAGTGCTTGTCGCGCTGCTGCCCGACCAGGCAGCGCTCGTCGAGACCGCGTACAGCCAGGCGCTCATGAGCGTGCACGACGGAGCAGCCAGGACCGCCGGCATCGCCACCGGCCAGGCCGCCGCCTCGGCCGCGATGAACCGCCGGCAAGGCGACGGGGCCGACACCGCCACGCAGCCGGTGTACGTGCCGGGCTCCGGCCCCGGGGAGTACCGGTTCACCGCGCCCTTCGACTTCGCGGCGCAGCCCGGCTGGGGCCGCGTGCAGCCTTTCGTCATCGACCTGAAGGAGCACGCACTCGACGGGCCGTTGGCGCTGAACAGCAGGCGATACGCCCGCGATCTGGCCGAGGTCAGGGACATCGGCCACATCGCCAGCAAGACGCGCACGCCCGAGCAATCGGAGATCGCCCGGTTCTGGTACGAGGATTCGCCGCTGGGCTGGAACCGCATCGCCAACACCGTCGTGCGCCAGCGCCGCCTCGACGCGTGGGAAGCGGCGCACGCCTTCGCGCTGCTGCACTTCGCGATGGCCGACGGGTTCATCGCCGGCTTCGACGCGAAGTACCGGTACCGCTTCTGGCGCCCCGTGACCGCGATCCACGGGCCGGCCATCGCCGGCGACCCGCTGACGCAAGCCGATCCGTCCTGGCAGCCCTTGCTGATGACACCGCCCGTGCCTGACTACCCGTCCACCCACACGGTGCTGGGCTGGGCCGCCGCCGAGGTGCTGATCGAGCTCTTCGGCGACAAGCTGCGCTACAGCACGACAAGCCTGACGCTGCCCGGCGTGACGCGCCACTACCGCGGGTTCTCCCAGGCGGCGCAGGAGAACGGGCTGTCTCGCCTGTACGCCGGCATCCATTTCCGGCACGCCGTGAAAGACGGACGCCGCCAGGGCCGCGGCGTCGGCCAGGCGGTGATCGAGGCGTTCGCGCCGATGCACTGACCAGGCGAAGCACCTTCGGCATGGACCACCGACATGACAGGAAAGGAAAGCACACCATGGACACCCAGGTGATCGATCAGGCGAAGCTCGAAGCCTTCGCGATGCGCGCCATCGGCGATCTGACGGCCGGCTACGCCGGCGTGATGGTCAGCCTGGGGCACCGGCTCGGCCTGTACAAGGCGATGGCCGGCGCCGGCCCGCTCAGCGCGAAGGAACTCGCCTCGCGCGCTGACTGCGCCGAACGCTACGTGCGCGAATGGCTCAATGCGCAGGCGGCGGGCGGCTACCTGGGCTACCACGCCCTCAGCGACACCTACGAACTCTCCCCGGAGCAGGCGCAGGTGCTGGCCGACGAGGACAGCCCCTTCTTCATCCCGCATGCGTGGAACGTGCCGGCGTCGATGTGGTTCGACGAGGACAAGGCGCTCGGGGCCTTTCGCACCGGCCGCGGCGTGGCCTGGGGCGAGCACCACGCCCGCATGTCCTGCGGCGTGGCCGCGTTCTTCCGCAACGGCTACCGCGCGAACCTGGTGCCGCAGTGGCTGCCGGCGCTGGACGGCGTGGTGGCGCAGCTCGAGGCCGGCATCGCCGTGGCCGACGTGGGCTGCGGTCACGGCCACTCGACCACGCTGATGGCCGAGGCGTTCCCGAAGTCGCGCTTCTTCGGCTTCGACACGCATGCCGGCTCGATCGACGAGGCGCGTCGCAATGCGCGGGCAGCCGGCATTGCGCACCGCGTGAAGTTCGGGCTGGCCCGCGCGGCGGACTATCCCGACCAGCGCTACGGACTCATCTGCTTCTTCGACACGTTGCACGACCTCGGCGACCCGGTGGCCGCGGCGCAGCACGCGGCCGAGGTGCTGGCGCCGGGCGGCACGGTGATGCTCGTCGAGCCCTTCGCGAACGACCGGGTCGAGGACAACCTCTCGCCGGTGGGGCAGTTGTATTACGCCGCGTCGTCCTCGATCTGCTGCGCCCACGCGATCTCCGAAGGCGGCAAGCTCGTGCTCGGTGCACAAGCGGGCCCCAAGCGCCTGGCCGACGTGTTCCGCAAGGCCGGTTTCACGCACTTCCGGCGCGCCGCGGAAACCCCGTTCAACCTGATCTTCGAAATCCGGCGCTGAGCTCGGTTCCGCCGCCTCGCGGCCGTCTACAGTCGCGCGGATGAGCGACTCCTTCGACCTTGAGCGCTTCGTCCACGCGCAGGCGCCGGTTTACGCGGAAGTGACCGCCGAGCTGCGCGCGGGGCGCAAGCGCACGCATTGGATGTGGTTCGTCTTCCCGCAGCACCGCGCGCTCGGCCGAAGCGCGACGGCCGTGCGCTACGGGATCGCATCGCGGGCCGAAGCGGCCGCCTACGAACGGCATCCGCTGCTCGGCGCGCGGTTGCGGGAATGTTGCGATCTGTTGCTGCATCTGACAGGGCGAACGGCGCACGAGATCTTCGGCTCGCCCGACGACCTGAAGCTGTGCTCGTCGATGACGCTGTTCGCGCAGGCAGCGCCGCACGAAGCGCGGTTCGGGGCGGTGTTGCAGCGCTACTTCGACGGACGAGCCGACGCCCGCACGCTCGAGCTGCTGCGGTGAATGCAGCGCACGGCGGCGACCCGGCCCGCCGATTGCCATGAACAGGCTGCGAACGTCCGCAACCAACCGCAAGCTTTCTACGCCGACCAGCATGTCCGACGACAACCAGATACACATCCCGGAGTCCTTCACGCGGCTGTACGTGCCACCCGGCCGCCTCGAGCCCACCGAGCCTCGCGAGCTGATCGCGCAGCGCTATGAGCTTTGCGAAGACCTGGCGCAGATGCTCACAGAGACCGCACACACCACGATGGCGGCCCTGGGCATCGCCGAGTCCGACGTGCTCGAGCGCATCCACCGCGGCCTGCGCAGCGGCGAGATGGAGCTCGGTCCGGAGGAGAGCGTGTGGGTCCTGCGGCGCCTGGCCGAACTGCTGGGGTGGGAGGTCGCCGCCTTGCTCGACCGGCTGGCCGAGGACGCCTGATACACCGCCACCCTCGCCCACAAGTCGGGGAGGACGCAGCACCCGAGCGCCCTCACAGCGTGCGCCGCAGCGCCTCGAAGAACAGCTCGGACTGCAACCGCTCGCCCAGCGTCTGCGCGGCCACGCGCTCGGCAATGCCGGGGGCCACCGGCGCCAGCGCCCGGCCGGTCGAGGCGGCCAGCACCTGCGCGGCGCAGGCGCGCTCGAGGTAGTACAGGTCGTCGTAGGCGTGGTCCATGCGCGAGCCGCAGACCACCACGCCGTGGTTGCCGAGGAAGGCGATGTCGGCCCCCTGCATGGCGCGGGCGATGCGCTCGCCTTCCGAGGCATCCAGGGCCAGGCCGTTGTAGTCGGCGTCCACAGCCACCCGCCCGTGAAACCGCATGGCGGTCTGCGAGAGCGTGGTGTCCAGGGCCCGGTCATTGGTGAGCGTGAGCGCCATCGCATGCGGCATGTGGGTGTGCAGCACGCAGACCTTGCCTGCAATGCGGTGGATGGCGGCGTGGATGAACATGGCCGTCGGCTCCACCTCGTGGCGACCTTCGAGGACCTTGCCCGCCGCATCGATCATCACGACGTCGTCGGTTCCGACCTCGCGCCACAGCAGGCCGCGCGGGTTGAGCAGGAAGCGCCCGGAGCCGTCGGGCAGCTCGACGCTGAAGTGGTTGCACACGCCCTCGGCGAGGCCGTGATGCGCGGCGGCGCGCAGCGCCAGAGCGAGGTCGGCTCGCAGCCGGCGCACCGGCTCGGCGTGGAAGTCGTCGCGGTGGGAGATCGGTGTCGGCATGGTTCGTGGTTCCTGTAGCGAGTCGGTGACGAGCAGGAGTCTGTGCCAAGCCAGATCATGGGCTCGCGCGCGCTACCGCACAATGCAGCGCGCCGCGCTTGCGTAATCGCCGATTGCGCGAACAAAAGCGCAGGGCCGCGCAACTTCTTGCATCCGATTGGCCGTTGCGTGCGCACACTTCGGACATGAAAAATGCCGTACCCGCCAAGCTGCTGCTCGTCGACGACGATCCCTCGCAAATCCAGGTCATGAGCCGCGTCCTCGCCGGCCACGGCAGCCTGCGCTTCGCCACCGGCGGGCGTGACGCGCTGCGGCTCGCACGCGAGGCGCCGCCCGACCTGATCCTGCTCGACGCAGAGATGCCCGACATGAGCGGTCTGCAGGTCTGCGAAGCGCTGCAGGACGACGCCGCGCTGGCCGGGGTTCCGGTGATCTTCGTCACCAGCCACGACGATCCGGGCCTGGAGGTGGCAGTGCTGGAGCTGGGCGCGGTCGATTTCATCCGCAAGCCGGTGAATGCGGCGCAGGTGATCGCGCGCGTGAACACGCAGCTCAAGCTCAAGCGCATGTCCGACGAGCTGCGCCGCCTGGCCCGCGCTGACGGCCTGACCGGCGTGGCCAACCGCCGCGCCTTCGACGAGGCGCTCGATCGCGAATGGCGGCGCGCGCAGCGCAGCGGCCAGCCGCTCTCGCTGCTGATCGTGGACATCGACTGCTTCAAGCTCTACAACGACCGTTACGGCCACCCCGCCGGAGACCGCTGCCTGAAAGCCGTGGCGCAGGCGCTCGAAGCCGCGCAGCGCCGGCCCGGCGACCTGGCCGCGCGCTACGGCGGCGAGGAGTTCGCGCTGCTGCTGCCCGACACGCCGGTCGGCGGCGCGCTGCACGTCGGCCACGAGGTGCTGCGCGCGGTGGAGGCACTCGACATTGCGCACGCCGGCTCCAGCGTCTCACGCCATGTGACGGTGAGCGTGGGGCTGTCGTGCTTCGACGACTCGTGCGCGGCCTGGGCCCGCGCCGGCGCCGACTCCCGCTTCGGCAGCGTGCCGTCCGAGGGTTCGGCCGACCTGGTGCGGGCCGCCGACCAGGGGCTCTATGCCGCCAAGCACGAGGGACGGGCCCGGGCCTGCTTCCTTGCCATGGACGATGCCGCGCCGCCCCCCGGCGCCGGTCTCGACCCGCAGCAGCCGCCCCCGGCCGGCTGAGCCCCCTTTGCGCGGCCGCCAGGCGCAGGCCTGTGCCGAAGGCGCGGCCGAGCCGCGCAGCAGTCCCTCATGAAGATCACCCGCTCCGCCGCATTTCTGCCGCTCGCCATGCTCGCCCTCGGCCTGCTGCTCGCCGCCGCGGCGGGCCGCTGGCAGGCCGAGGAAAACGCGCTCGTCGCGCAGCGCCGTTTCGAGCTTCTGACCAACCGCGCCACCGAGCAGCTCGTCACGCGCATGCAAACGTACGCCTACGGCCTGCGCGGGGCGCGCGGCGCAATCATCGCGGCGGGCGGCGAGATCACGCCTGAGCGCTTCGGCGAGTACAGCGCCTCGCGCGACATCGCAGCCGAGTTCCCGGGCGCGCGTGGCTACGGCTTCATCCGCCGGGTCCCTCGTGACCGGCAAGCGGCCTTCGTCGCCACGGTGCGCCACCTCGGCCAGCCCGATTTCGCCGTGCGTCAACTAAGCCCACACGACGGCGAGCGCTACGTGATCGAGTTCCTGGAACCGCTGGCCGGCAACCTCGCGGCGCTCGGTCTGGACATCGCCTCCGAGCCGAACCGCCGGGCTGCCGCGGAGCGCGCGATGCGAAGCGGCGCTCCCGCACTCAGCGGGCCGATCACCCTGGTCCAGGCCACCGGGCAGCCACAGCGCTCCTTCCTGATGCTGCTGCCGGTGCTGCGGCCGGGCGATGCGTCGCCCAGCCCGACAGCGCGCGAGGCGGCCACGATCGGCTGGGTCTATGCACCGCTCGTCATCGACGAGGTGCTCAGGAGCTTCGACTTCCGCGACGGCGAATTCGCGATGTCGCTCCACGACGTCACGGAGGGCGGCCACGCCGAGCCCTTCTTCGTGTCCGGGTCGGCCGGGCAAGCTGCGCCTGACGCGCCGATGCGCCGCGTGACGCTGCCGCTCTTCGGCCGCTCGTGGGACGTGGAGGTCCGGGCGCTGAAGCCCTTCATGGCGCAGCTCAACCAGCGCAATCCGCTCGGCGTGGCCTTCAGCATCGCGGCCGTCGTGAGCCTGCTCGCCGGCCTGCTCTACATCTTCCTGCTCAGCGTGCAGCGCGGCGTGCAGGCGAGCGTGCAGCAGTCGCGCCTGGCCGCCATCGTGGGCAGCGCCAACGACGCGGTCATCGGCACCACGCTCGGCGGCAAGGTGACCGACTGGAACGCCGCCGCCGAGCGGATCTTCGGCTGGCGCGCCGAGGAGGCGGTGGGCCGTCGCTTGGGCGATCTCACCATGGACGCCGAGCGCCGCGAAGACGACGCCCGGCTCCTCGCGCGGGTGCGCCGGGGCGAGTCGGTCGCGGCCTTCGACACGCTGCGCCACGACCGGCAGGGTCAGGAGATCCACGTGTCGGTGAGTGCCTCGCCGATCCACGGCTCGGACGGCAGGGTGATCGGCGTGGCCAAGACCGTGCGCGACATCCGCGCCCAGAAGGCGGCCGAGCGGCAGGTTCTCGAGCTCAACGCCTCGCTCGAGCGGCAAGTGGCCGAGCGCACGGCGCAACTCGAGGCGGCGCGCGCCGCACTGGAGGAGCGCACCGCGCAGGCCGAGGCGGCGAGCGCGGCCAAGAGCGAGTTCCTCGCCAACATGAGCCACGAGATCCGCACGCCGATGAACGCCGTGATGGGCCTGACCTACCTGCTCGAGCAAAGCCGCCTGGGCACCGACCAGCGCGGCTTCGTCGAGAAGATCAAGCTCGCCAGCAAGTCGCTGCTCGGCGTGATCAACGACATCCTCGACCTCTCCAAGGTCGAGGCCGGGCAGATGGCGCTCGACGAGCAGGTCTTCAGCCTGCCGGCGCTGCTGGACGAAACCCTGGGGCTGATGGCGGTCAATGCCGCCGACAAGCGGCTCGAGCTGGCGCTCGAGGCGGGGCCGGGCCTGCCGGCGGCACTGCGTGGCGACCCGCAGCGGCTGCAGCAGATCCTCGTCAACCTGCTCGGCAACGCCATCAAGTTCACCGCCGCGGGCCGCGTGTGCCTGGCCGTTCACTGCGAGGACCGCGACGAGGGCCGCGCGCGGCTGCGCTTCACCATTCAAGACACCGGCATCGGCATCACGCCCGACACCCTGGCGCGGCTGTTCACGCCTTTCACACAGGCCGACACCTCCACCACCCGGCGTTTCGGCGGCACCGGGCTGGGGCTGTCCATCGTCAAGCGGCTCGCCGAGCTGATGGGCGGCGAGGCGGGCGCGCGCAGCACGCCGGGCGCCGGCAGCGAGTTCTGGGTCACGCTGCATCTGTCCATCGCCGAAGGCGCCGCTTCGGCGCCGGCCACCCAACTGCTCGAGATGCTGATCGTCGAGGACGACGAGACGCAGCGCGAAGCGCTTGCCACTGCCGCGAGGGCGCTCGGCTGGCGCACGGAAACCGCCGGCTCGGGCGAAAGCGCGCTCGATCGCGTGCGCCAGCGCCAGGCTGCCGGCCAGGCCTTCGACGCGCTGGTGCTCGACTGGAAGCTGCCGGGCATCGATGGCCTCGAGGTGCTCGCGGCGCTGCACCGGCAGCTCGGCAAGGAGCGCACGCCGGCCGTGGTGATGGTCACGGCGCACGACCGCGACCGGCTGGCTGCGGCCCCGAACGCGGCGCTGGCCGACGCGCTGCTGAGCAAGCCGGTCACCTCCTCCAGCCTCTTCAATGCCGTGCACACCGCGGTGGCGCGACGCACCGGGGGCAGCCAACGGGTAGCGCGGACGAACGGGCTCGACGGCGCCGCCGGCCGGCGCCTGGACGGCGTGCGCGTGCTGCTGGTCGACGACAGCCCCATCAATCTCGAAGTCGGCCAGCGGCTCCTCGAGAAGGAGGGCGCGCTCGTCACGCTGGCCGGCGACGGCCTGCAGGCCGTGCTGCGGCTGCAGGCCGAGCCCGCGGGCTTCGACGCGGTGCTCATGGACGTGCAGATGCCCGTACTCGACGGCAACGACGCCACCCGGCGCATCCGCACGGAGCTGGCGCTGGCGGCGCTGCCCGTCATCGCCCTGACCGCCGGCGCCCTGGCCAGCGAACGCCAGCGCGCACTGGCGGCGGGCATGAACGATTTCCTCAGCAAGCCCTTCGACGTCGACGCGCTGGTGCGCTGCCTGCGCCGCCACGTCGAACGCGGCCGCGGCGGTTCACTGCCTGTGGTGGGGCCGGCGTCGGCGCCTTCGCCCGAGACGGCGCAACCGCCCTCGCCGCAGGCAAGCGCGTCGATCGAGGGCTGGCCACTGGTGGAGGGCATCGATGCAGCCGACGCGCAGGTGCGCCTGTCCGGCGATGCCGCGCTTTTCACCCGCCTGTTGCGCCGCCTGCTCGACGAATACCGCGACCTCGCCCGGGCACCGGCCTGGCCGTCGGATGAAGCCGCGCGTGCGGCGCTCGCAGCGCGCCTTCACCGGCTGCGCGGCGCCGCCGGCTCGCTCGGCGCCAACGCCCTGCACCGCCACGCCGGCGAGGCGGAACACGCTCTGCGGGCCGAGGACGAGAACCAGGCCAGCGCCGCCCTGGCCGCGATGGCCGAAGCCGTGGCCGGCCTGATCGAGTCGGCGCAGGCGCAGGCCGCCGCGCCCGCGGAGAAAGCGCGCCACATCGTCACGGTGCCCGCCGCTTCGGCCATCGCAGAGGCGCACGAACCTGCAGCCTTCGATCCCGCGCGCCTCGGCGAGCTGCTCACGCTGCTGCGGGGCAACGACCTCGCCGCCCTGCATGCCTTCGGCGAACTCGAACCGGCGCTCGGTAAGCGGCTCGGCGGCGCGCGCTGCGCCACGGTGCGCGCCGCGCTGGACGAACTGCGCTTCGCCGACGCGGCGGACGTGCTGGCCCAAGCGCTCGGCTGACCGACTGCGCAGACCCGGCCCGGTGGCCGCGCCCGGCAGTCACCGCCCCGGCTTCAGGCGATCGACCTCAGCACGCCGCCATCCACCCGCAGCGCGGCTCCCGTGGTGGCCGAGGCGCGCGCACTGCACACGTAGGCGATCATCGCCGCCACTTCGTCGGGCGTCGCGAAGCGCTGCAGCACGGACGACGGCCGCGCGGTCGAGAAGAACTCGCGCTCGACGCTCGCGGTGTCCACACCCTGCGCCTTGGCCAGATCGGCCACGAAACCGCCCACGCCTTCCGACGAGGTGGGCCCCGGCAGCACGCTGTTGACAGTGACGCCGGTGCCCGCGAGCGTTTCGGCCAGCCCGCGCGCCACGGCGAGCTGGGCCGTCTTGGTCATGCCGTAGTGAATCATCTCCGTGGGGATCTGCAGCGCCGACTCGCTCGACACGAACACGATGCGGCCCCAGTCGCGCTCCCGCATGCCGGCCACGTAATGGCGCGCGAGCCGGATGCCGCTCAGCACGTTGGTCTCGAAGAAGCGCAGCCAGTCCTCGTCGGGGATCTGCTCGAAAGGCTTGGGCTCGAAGATGCCCAGGTTGTTCACGAGCACATCGACCTGCGGCAACTGCTCGATCAGCGCCCGGCAGCCCTCGGCGGTGGCGAGGTCGAGCGCGAAACCCCGCACGTCGGCGCCGGGTTGGCCGGCCTTGATGCTCTCGACGGCCTCATCCACTCGCCGCTGCGTGCGGCCGTTGACGATGACCTGCGCGCCTTCGAGAGCCAGGGCGCGGGCCGTGGCGAGGCCGATGCCGGCGGTGGAGCCGGTGACGAGAGCGCGTTTCGAGGTGAGGCCGAGGTCCATGAGAGTCCGCAGAAGTGGATGAAGGATCCGTCTTGTAGCCCTGTCGGCGGTCACTCCGGCAGTGCGGTTTCAATGACCGTGGAAGCGAACGGGGCTCCGGCCGGGCGTGCACCGGCAGCCCGCCGTCGGCATCAAGACGTTTCGACAGGTGCTGCGCCGCGCATGTCGGCACGCCGCCCTGCCAGCCTGTCGCCGAACTCGATCGCGAACGCCAGCAGCGGCGGCAGGAACACCAGCGTCACGAACGCCGAGCCGACCAGCCCGGCCAGCACGATGGCGCCCACGCCGCGGTAGAGCTCGCTGCCCTCGCCAGGCAGCAGCACCAGCGGGAGCAGGCCGCAGATCGTCGTGAGCGTTGTCATCGCGATCGGCCGCAACCGCGAAGACACGGCCTGGCGCACCGCCTCCTGCGCCGCCATGCCGGGCTCGGCTGCGCGCAGCGCGCGCGCCTGATCGACCACGAGGATGGGGTTGTTGACCACCGTGCCGAGCAGGATCAGGAAGCCCAGCATCGAGATCATGTCGAAGGGCTGCACGATGGCCGCGAAGCCCAGCGCCGGCAGCAGCGCGCCGACCGCATTGAGCAGCGCGAGCCCGGCAATGCCGCTGACGAGACCCAGCGGAATGGTGGTCATGATCAGCAGCGGGTAGCCCCAGTGCGTGAAGATGGCCACGAGCACGAGATAGACGATGAGCAGCGCCACCGCGAAGTTGACGACGAGCGAGTCGCGCGTCGCGTCGAGCTGGTCGGCCGCGCCCGAGATCGTCACGCTCACGTCGCGCGGGATCGCGCCCTCCTCGCGCAGCGCCCCGATCACGTCGCGGCGCACCTGCTCCACGCCCGCTTCCAGCGCCACGCTGCGCGGCGGAATGATGTTGAGCGTGACCGTGCGCCGGCCATCGACGCGGCGCACCTGGCTCACGTCGACACGCTCCTCGATCTGCGCCACCGTGTCGAGCGGCAGCGTCGTGCCCTGCGGCGTGCGGATGGGCGTGCCGGCCAGCGCTGCCAGCCGCGGCTCGGGACCGGCGGGGCCGTAGGCGTAGATGTCGATCCGGTCGTCGTCGAGAAAGAACTCGTCGATGTAGGCGCCGTCGGTGAGCGCTGCGACGGTGAAGCCGAGCTCGGCGCCGTCCAGACCCAGCTCGGCCGCGCGGTCCCAGTCGGGGCGCACCTCGATGAGCGGCTGCGCCAGGCTCAGCGACGCGGGCTGGCTCTGGATGCGCGGATTGCCGAGAACCTCGCGCGCGCGCCGGTCGGCCGCCGCGGCCACCGCGTAGAGCGTCTCCAGGCGCGGCCCGGCGATGTCGAGGTTGATGCTGCGCGTGCCGCCGTCGTTGCTCGAGATGATCGAGCCGCGCGCCGCGAAGGCGCGCATGCCGGGATAGCTCTGGTAGTGCGCCGTCAGGGCGTCCATCAGCGCGTCGATGTCGCGCGGCTCGACGGTTTCCGCAACGATGCGAAGCCGATCGGGCTGCACGCTGAGGTTGACGTAGGCCAGCGGCGGCACCGGCGTCTCGCCGGCATCGAAGGCGCTGCGGTCCGCATCGATGTGCGGCAGGAAGGCGGCCTCCACCTGTTCGGCCACGCCCAGCATCTCGGCCAGGTTGTAGCCGGGCGGCGGGCTCATGCTGGCGAAGGTCTTGGCCTCTTCGCCTTCGGGCAGGTACTCGGCCGGCGGCGTCAGGGTGGCGCCCACGAACAGCGCCAGCAGTGCCGTCGCCGTGATCGCGCCGAGGCGGCGCACCCGCCCCGCCAGCAGCCAGCCCACCACGCCGAGCGCGGCACGGGTGATCGGGCCGGCCGGTTGGTCGGCACCGTCGAAGCTGGCACGGAAATCGACTCGCGCCGCCAGCGTGGGCACCACCGTGAGTGCCACCGCCATCGAGACCAGGATGGCCGCGGAGATCGCAACGGCAATGTCGGAATAGAGCTGGCCGGCCTCCTCCGCGACGAAGAGCACCGGCAGGAAGACCAGCACCGTGGTCAGCGTGGAGGCGAGCACGGCCGGCGCGACGTGGTGCACGCCGGCCAGCGCCGCGGCCAGGCGATCGAGCCCGCGGCGGCGCTCGCGCTCGATGCTTTCGAGCACGACGATGCTGTTGTCGACCGTCATGCCGATCGCAAAGGCCACGCCGGCCAGCGAAATGACGTTGAGCGTGCGCCCGGCGATCAGCAGCCCGAGGAAGGCCGCAAGCAAACACAGCGGAATGCCCGACACGCCCACGGAGGTGGCGCGCCACGAGCGCAGGAAGGCGAGCATCACCAGCGTCGCGAAGACCGCGCCGAGCGCGAGGTTGGTCCACACGTTGCGCACCGACGCTTCGACGTAGCGCACGTCGTCGGAGGTCAGCGCCATCTCCAGGCCGGCCGGCGCCAGCACCTCTTCGTTGAGCGCGGCGACCTCGGTCAGCATCGCGCGCTTGATGTCGATGACGTTGGAGCCGCTCTCGCGGCGCACCTGCATGCCCAGCACCGGCCGGCCGTCCACACGGCTGACCTGCGTGATCGGGAAGTGGTCCTGCACCACGCGCGCCACCTCGCCCAGGCGCACCACGCTGTCGCCGCGGCGCACGAGGATGAGCTGCCTCATCTCCTCCAGGCTCTGGAAGCGGCCCACCGTGCGCAGCAGGTAGCGGCGCTTGCCCTGGTCGAGATCGCCGCCAGAAACGTCGCGGTTGCGCGCGCGCAGCGCGTCGCGCACGTCGCCCACCGTCAGGCCGAGCGCGGAAAGCCGCTCGGGGTCGAGCCAGATCTGGATCTGGCGCTCCGCACCGCCGCTGACGGTGACCTCCGAGACGCCGCTGATCGACTCCATGCGCGGGCGCACGTTGTCCTCGAGAAAATCGCGCATCAGCGTGAGCTCGAGCTGGCGCGGGTTGCCCGGCAGCGTGGCGACGCGGAAGTACATGAAGGCGTTGCTGGAGAACGAGGCCGCCACGATGCGCGGATCGTTCACGTTCTCCGGGTAGCCGCTGACGCGGCCGAGCTCGTTGTTGACGCGGATCAGCGTCTCGGTGATGTCGATGTCGAACGGGAACTCGAGCTCGATGTCGGCCGCACCGCTCGTGGCGGTGGCGGTCATGCGGCGCAGGCCGGGCAGGCTGCGCAGGAACTCCTCCTGCTCGATCAGGATGTCCTTTTCGATGTCCTGCGGCGTGGCGCCGGGCCAGCGCGTCTGCACGGTGATCGTGCGGACCTCCAGGTCCGGGATCATCTGCACCGGGATGCGCAGCACCGCCAGCACGCCGAGCACGGCCAGCAGCAGCGACGCCACGGCGACCAGCGTGCCGTGGCGGATCACGGAGGCAAACATGCGGGGCGGTGCTTCGCGTGCGGCCGCGGCTTCAGGGCTGCGGCTTCTTCACGCGCTGCGGCGCGAGGTGCCGAGGCGCGACGTGCTGACCGTCCCGCAGCGCTTCGTTGCCGCGCACGACCACCTGCTCGTCGCCGCGCAGGCCCTCGGTCGCACCCACGCGCTCGCCGAAGACCTCGCCGAGCTCGATGCGCTGCTCGCGAACCCGGCTCGCGCCTTCCTCCTCGCGCAGCACCCACACGGTCACGCGGCCATCGGGATAGCGGTTGAGCGCATCGCGCGGCACCGTCACGCCCTCGCGACCCAGCGGCAGGCGCAGCGTGGCGCGCGCCGACATGCCCGGCGTGAGCGGCGGCGCGTTGTCCAGCGAGGCACGCAGCGTGAAGGTGCGCGCCTGCACGTCGCTCACGGGGATCACCGCGCGCACGCGGCCTTCGTAGGTGCGCCCGGGATCGGTGTCGAGCCGCACCTCGAGCGCGCTGCGCAGCCCCACGCGACCGTACAGCGCCTGCGGCAGCGCGAACTCCAGGCGCAGGCCGCCCAGATCGACCAGCTCGATGAGCGGCGTGCCCGGCTCGACCCATTCACCGACCTCGCGGTGGCGAATGCTGACGATGCCGGCGAAGGGCGCCTTGAGCTCGTGCCGCGCCAGCACGGCGCCCTGGCGGGCCTGCTCCGCCTGACGGCGCGCGAGCAGCGCCTGCGCGGTTTCGACGGCGCTCTCGCGGCTGCGGATCTCTTCGGCCGGGAAGAAGCCGGCGCCGAGGCCGCGCGCATCGTCGAAGCGGCGGCGCGCCTCGGCGAGCTGCACTTCGGCTTCGGCCGTGGCGGCGCGGGCAACGCGCAGATCGAGGCCGTCGAGTTCGCCGTCGAGCTGCGCGATGCGCTGGCCCGCCGTCACGCGGTCGCCCTCCTCCACCTCGATGCGGCTCAGCATCCCGGCCACGCTGGCGGAGACCTGCGCCGTGCGCGGCGCGGTGACCGAACCCCGCACCTCGATCTGCTGCACGAGCTCGGCGCGCTCGACGGGCGCCACCACGACCTCGCGCGCAGTTTCGTCGGTCGCCGCCGTCGCCAGCCCGAGCATCGAGACCGTCATCGCTGCCGCAAACCAGTGTCGCAAAGCCGCCGTACTCCGTTGCGTTGAAGCAGGGCCGGCCTTCCAGCACCCGCCGGGCACTGTAGCGAAGACCCGTGGCCGAACGAGGCGGCGGGTTGTTCGATGCCCGGTCGGCGCGGCGCGGTGACCGGGCTGACACAATCGATTCCGGCATTCACGTGTCCCGCGAACGGTTTTCCCTTGCCGACGAGCGGGCGTTTCTCGCCCGGATACGCGCGGCTCTCGCCTGAACGGCGCCCTTCCACCCGACCCTCCAGCGACGCCCATGCGCTACATGCCCCTCGGCAAAAGCCAGCTCGAAGTCTCCGCCCTGTGCCTGGGCAGCATGATGTTCGCCGACCAGACCGACTTGGCCGAGGCCCGCAACATCGTCGCCCACGCCGCAGCGAACGGCGTCAACTTCATCGACACCGCCGACGTGTACTCGCGCGGGCGCTGCGAGACCATGGTCGGCGAGCTGCTCGCAGGCGCGCGCAACGACTGGGTGCTCGCCACCAAGGTCGGCAACCGGATGTCGGACCGGCCGAACGAAGCGCGCTATTCGCGCACCTGGCTGCAGCGCGCCTGCGAGGCCAGCCTGCAGCGCCTGCGCACCGACCACATCGACATCTACTACCTGCACCGCGACTACAACGGCATGGATCTCGAAGAGCCGCTGCGCGCCCTCGACGCACTGCTGCGGGCCGGCAAGATCCGCTACTGGGGCGTGTCGAACTTCCGCGGCTGGCGCATCGCCGAGCTGGTGCACGGGGCGCGGGCGCTGGGCATGCCCGGCCCGGTCGTGTGCCAGCCCTACTACAACCTGCTCAATCGCCAGCCCGAGGTGGAGGTGCTGCCGGCCTGCGCGCACCACGGCATCGGCGTGGTGCCCTACAGCCCCATCGCGCGCGGCGTGCTCTCGGGCAAGTACAAGCCCGGCGACGCGCCCGCCGAGGGCACGCGGGCCGGGCGCGGCGACAAGCGCATCCTGGAGGCGGAGTTTCGCGAGGAGTCGCTCGTGATCGCGCAGACGCTCAAGGCCCACTGCGACGCCAAGGGCGTGAAGCCGGCCCACTTCGCCACCGCGTGGGTGCTGGCCAACCGGGCCGTGAACGCGGTGATCGCCGGACCCCGCACGCTCGCGCAATGGGCCGACTATTTCGGCGCGCTCGACTGCCCGGTCACGCCCGAAGACGAAGCCCTGGTGGACTCGCTCGTGCGTCCGGGGCACCCATCCACGCCGGGCTACAGCGATCCGCAGTACCCGCTGAACGGGCGGTGAACGCCACGCACCCGAGAGGACCGCACCCAATGAACGATCCCTACGTCCACGGCTATCACGCCCGCGAGAACGAGCGCCTGCGCGATCAGGCCGGCACGCTGATCGACCTCCTGCATGCCGACACCGCCTACCCCGACGGCAGCTCGGTGCTCGAAGCCGGCTGCGGCGTCGGCGCGCAGACCGTCACGCTGGCGCGGCGCAGCCCGGGCGCCCGGTTCACGGCCATCGACGTGTCGGCGGATTCGGTCGCGCAGGCGCGGCGAAGCGTCGAGGCGGCGGGGCTGGGCAACGTGAGGCTGCAGCAGGCGGACCTCTTCGCCCTGCCCTTCGAAGCCGGCTCCTTCGATCATGTCTTCGTCTGCTTCGTGCTCGAGCATCTGTCGCGGCCGGTGGAGGCCCTGTCGGTTCTCGAGGCGCTGCTCAAACCCGGCGGCACGCTCACCCTGATCGAGGGCGATCACGGCTGCACCTGCTTCCATCCGGACAGCTCCGCGGCCCGCGAGGCGATCGCGTGCCAGGTCGAGCTGCAGCGCCGGGCCGGCGGCAATGCCTTCATCGGCCGGCAGGTCCGTCCCCTGCTGACCGCCGCAGGATTCGACGCGGTGCGCGTCTCGCCGCGGATGGTGTACGTCGATTCGAGCCGGCCCGACCTGGCGGACGCCTTCACGAGAAAGACCTTCACCGCCATGATCGAAGGCATACGCGAGCCCGCGATCGCCGCGGGGCTCGTGACGCCGGAGCGCTTCGACGCCGGGGTCCGAGACCTCCACCGCACGGCACAGGCCGACGGCGTGTTCTGCTACACCTTCTTCAAGGGCGTCGGCGAGAAGCGCCCGGGCATTCCAAATGCTCCACAGCATGGCGTCATGCGACCCGGACGGTCTGTGCCGCCGCCCTGAAGGAGAATGACCCGATGGCCCTGCCCCACGCCCAACCGCTCGACGTCATCAGCGTGCGCCCGCTCGGCGCGGCGCTCGGCCAGACCGTGAGCACGAGCCTGCTCAAGACCGACCGCCTTCAGTTGCTGCACCTCGTGCTGCCCGCCCACCACGACATGCCCGATCACCACGTGGCCGACGAGTGCACGATCCACTGCCTCGAAGGCGACGTCGAAGTCGTGATGCCCGGCGGGCCGCGCCGGCTGCGCGGCGGCGAGCTGGTCGTGCTGCCGGCGCAGCAGCGTCATGCCGTGCGCGCCCGCAGCGACTCGGCGGTGCTGCTCACGCTGCTGCTGCACGGCGGCGACGCCGGCGACGGCGGCGGCGGCGGCCTCAGGCCGCCGAAGGGCGAGGCGAAGGAGCCGGGCCGCTGAGCACGCCCCGGCCCGCTCCCGGATCGCCCGGAGTCACCCACCCGCGCGCTTGACGGTCCAGCCTTCCTTCTTCAGCCAATCCGTCACCCGCTCGCAGTGATCGCCCTGCACTTCGAGCACGCCGTCCCTGACAGTGCCGCCCGCGCCACACGCCGTTCTCAGGCGCTTGCCCAGGGCGGCGAGCGCGGCGGCGTCGAGCGCCACGCCGCGGATCACCGTCACGGCCTTGCCGCCCCGGCCCTTCGTCTCGCGGCTGATCCGCACCACCCCGTCGCCTCCGGCGAGAGGCGCGGCCGGCGAGCGGCACGCGCACTCGGCTGCCGGCTTGCGGCAGCCGGGGCACATCCGGCCCGCGTCGGTCGAGTAGACGAGGCCGCCTGTTGCTGACTTGCGCATGTCGAAACCCGTTTTCGTCGTGGATCAGACCAGCGGGGCCAACAGGCCCTGAAGGTCTTCGGGGCTGAACTTGGCGGCGGCGGCAGCGTCGTGGCCGAGCACGCCTTCGGCCAGTGCCGCCTTGCGCGCCTGCAAGGCGAGCATGCGTTCCTCGATGCTGCCTTCGACCACCAGCTTGTAGACGAACACCGGCTGATCCTGGCCGATGCGATGGGCGCGGTCGCTGGCCTGCTGCTCGACGGCCGGGTTCCACCACGGATCGAGGTGGATCACGGTGTCGGCCGCGGTGAGGTTCAGGCCCACGCCGCCGGCCTTGAGGCTGAGCAGCAGGATGGGCACGGCCCGGGCCTGGAACTGCCGGACGACCTCGCCGCGCTCGTTCACCGGCGTGTCGCCGGTGAACGAGAGGCAGGGCAGCCCGAGCGCGGCCAGCTCGGCCTGCACCAGCGCCAGCATCTCGGTGAACTGCGAGAACACCAGCACGCGCCGTCCCTCGGCCACCAGCTCGGGCAGCACGTCGCGCAGCCAGGCCATCTTGGCGCTCTGTGTCGTGGTGCCTGTCTTGGTGCCTGCCGCGGGTTCCTTCGTGGACCTCGGCGTGTTCCTTTGCGTGGCCCCCGTGGCGCCCACGCCCTTCGCGCCTTTGACCAGTCGCGGATCGCAGCACACCTGCCGGAGCTTGAGCAGCGCATCGAGGATCGCGATCTGCGAGCCGGCGAAGCTCTTGCGCTGCAGCACGCGACGCACCTGCTCGTCGGCGGCCAGGCGCACGCTCTCGTACAGCGCGCGCTGTGCGCCCTGCAGTTGCACCCGGCGGATCACTTCGGTCTTGGGCGGCAGTTCGGTCGCCACATCTTCCTTGCGACGGCGCAGGATGAAAGGCCGCACGCGCTGCGCGAGCAGTCGCGCCCGCAAGGTTTCGCCGTTGGCCTCGATCGGCCGGCGCCACTGGCGCGCGAAGCTGCGTGCGTCGCCAAGAAAGCCGGGCATCAGGAAGTCGAAGTGCGACCACAGCTCGCCGAGGTGGTTCTCCAGCGGCGTGCCGGTCACGCACAGGCGGTGGCGCGCGTTCAGGCGGCGCAGGGCGCCGGCCGCGCGGCTGCCGGCGTTCTTGACCATCTGCGCCTCGTCGAGGATCAGCAGGTGCCAGGGCTGCTTCTCGAGCGCATCGATGTCGCGCCACAGCAGCGGGTAGGTGGTGAACACCACGTCGTGCTCGGCCATGCGCTCGAAGTCGCGCGCGCGGGCCGCGCCCTGCAGCGTGAGCACGCGCAAGGCCGGCGCCGTGCGCGCGGCCTCGGCCTGCCAGTTGGCGATGAGCGAGGTGGGCAGCACCACCAGCGCCGGCAGATCGAGACGGCCCGCCTGCTGCTCGAGCAGCAGGTGCGCGAGCACCTGCGCCGTCTTGCCCAGGCCCATGTCGTCGGCCAGGATGCCGGCGAGCCGGTGTTCGCGCAGGTACTGCAGCCAGGCGAGCCCGTGGAGCTGGTAGCCGCGCAGCACGAGGCCCAGCCCCGCCGGCGGCGGCACCGGCGCCGGGCTGCCGGCCGCGCCCAGCCGCTGCGCCAGCGTGGCCAGTCCGGCGTCGCCCTGCAGTTGCCAGGCGCCGTGAGCGCCGGCGCGTGCGGCCTGCGTCTGCGACAGACCCTGCCGGAGCGCTTCGAGCCGCTGGGCTTCCCAGCGTGAAAGTTGCAGCGGCCCCCCGGCCTGCGCGATGCGGCGTGGGTCGGTGAGCAGATCGACCATCGCGCCGACGATGGCCTTCAGCGGCGCGGCCGGTGCCTCGATGCGCCGGCCGCCGGGCGCGCGCAACTCGATCAGGGCGTGGTCGTCGATGGCGGCGATCTCGCGAGCGTCGAGCCAGCGCGAATCGCGCTTGAGCAGATCGGCCAGCAGCGGCGTCAGGTCGAGCGTCTCTCCTTCGACCTCGACGCCCAGGCTCAGCAGCCAGGATCCCTCGCGCGGGGGCTGACGCAGCGCCGCAAGGGCCTGCACGCGGGGGCCGAGCGGCTCCACGAGTTCGCGGCCCTGCTCCTGGCCGGTGGCCGGGTCGATCAGCAGCTTCCACGCATCGACGCGCACGCTCTGGTGCGCAAAGCCGGGCTGCACGACGATGGACCACCCGGCCTTCTGCAGCCGCGGCACCTGCTCGGCCCAGAAGTCGCCGAAGTGCGGCTCTTCGGGCAGCGACCACAGGGCCTCGAAGCCTTCGGCCGCCTCCGGGCTGCGCCACTGCAGCGCCCGCAAGGGCAGCGGCCGCAGGCCTGTGCCCCACAAGGCATCGCGTGCGTCGGCCTCGGCCGCGAGATCGCGCTGCAGCAGCACGCGCACGTCCCAGGCGCCGCGCAGCAGTTGCGTCGGCTTGGGGCGGGTGTTCAACACGCCCGTGGGTGCCGGCGTTTCCCAGTTGAGCCCCGCGGTGGTGGCGTAGGTCCAGTCGGCGCGGGCCACGGTGACCTGGACGCTGCGCGGGCCGAAGCCGGGAGCCGCCCGCATGCCGAGCAGGCCGTCGCCACGGGTCAGCGTCTGCAGCGTCAGGCGAGGGCGGAAGAAGCCGGGGGTCGGTGCATCGGCGCTCGATGATGCGGACGATGTCATCGAGGCGGCTTGGGCGCTCCGCGGGGGCGACGGTCCGGCTGTCTGCGATGCGTCGCGCGCGGGTCGCGCTCGGCGGGCCGGGCATCGGGCGGCTGCGGCCGCGAGCGCGGGTCGCGTCCCGCAGGTCGTGCATCCGGCATGTGCGGCCGCGGCGCCTGGGCCAGCCGTTCGCGGTCTTGCCGCGCCTGCGCGAGGGCAGCGTCGAGATCGGCTTCGGACAGACCTTTCAGCGCGCAGAAGTTGGCGCGCGTCAAGGTGGTCGTCTCGTAGGCGCGAAGCGGCACGGCACGTTCGCTCAGTGCCTGCCCTTCGGCTGCGCGGGCGCGCCGGGCTTCGTCGTGCGCGCTGCGCTGGGCCTCGCGCTCCTTCGTGCGCCGCTCGTCGTGCGCCTTGCGCTGGCTCTCGCGCTGCGCCGCCCGCCGCTCCTCGTGGAGCGCCCGGCGCCGCTGCAGTTCGGCAGCGGCGGCCTGACGGTGTTCGTCGTTCACGGAGCCTGCGGGCAGGCCGTCGAGATCGATGCGATCGGCTGCATCGGCCAGTGCCCTGAGATAGGCCGTGCTCGTGGTGTGACGGTGCAGGAAGCCCGAGAGCGCCTTCCTCGTGAAGACGCCCGGCGAGCGCTGCTGGATGTCGGCCTGGATGCGCAACTTGAGCGGCCTGGGCGCGCCCGGCGTGAAGACGGCGGGGAACAGTTCGGCCAGGCGTGCCGCGCAGGCAGCGGGAGACAGATCGGCAAGGGCGGGCGGCGCGTCCGCGGTCGCTGACGGCGTCGGGTTCGCATCGACCGTCCCGGGGATCTCCGCAGCCTGCTCCGGGCCCTTTGCGGCCTGAGCAGCGCTCTCGGTGGCCTGCGCGGGGCCTTCTACGGCCGTCGCAGGGCTTTCTGTCGAGGACACGGCACTTTCGGTGGGCGCCCGGTCTTCGGCCGTGGCTCGGGGATCGTTCATCGCAGGGGAATCGGGAGCCGGGTGCGGATCACTGGCCATCGTTGCCCGCCCCGCCACGCCGCGCCACCCACAAGGTCGCGCCCTGGTCGCCGTACCGCTCCGAATGCGCGATCTCGCGGCCGAGCGTGAAGGTGTCGCCCGCCTGCAGGGGCCGGGTCTCGTCGCCCACGGTCAGCCACATGTCGCCGCGAACGACGAGCGCCTCGACGGCAAAGGGATGCACGTGCGTGCCGAGCACCGTGTCGGGTGCCCAGTTGCGCTCCAGAACCTGCTGGAAACCCTGCGCCCGCGCCCGGGCTTCGAACTCGCTGAACGTGGCGGTGCTCATGGCGGCCTCGGAAGTGAACCTTGGCCGGAATTGTGACTTCGATGGGTCGGCGGCGTGGCGGCGCAGTGCCGCGCCCTGCCTGAGGGGTCGGCCCTTCGCCCCGCATTGAAGCGCGTGCTGCAGGCCTTGCGAATATCGGTCGCTTAGAACTTCTCGTCGCGCAACCAGTACCACTTGTAGAGCGCGCGCTGTCCGAACCGGCGAAACGGCGCGAACAGCGGCGACTCGACGAGACCCATGACGTTGGGAAACGGCAGCGTCGAGTTGTAGATGGGCAGCTCGAACACCGCCTTGCCGCCGTCCTTGCCGGCCACCCGCTCGGCCAAGCGGCGCCCGGCGAGGGTCGAGAACGACACCCCGTTACCACCGTAGCCCACCGAGTACCAGATGCGCTGGGCGGCGTCGGGTTGGGTGATGCGCGGCATCATGTCGTGGCTCATGTCGACCCAGCCCCACCACGAGTAGTCGATGGCGATGCCGGCGAGCGGCGGGAACTTGCGCGCGATGGCATCGGTGAGCAGTTGCTTGTGCACCGGCTCCTCGGCCTGCGCGCCGGTCACGGCGCTGCGGCTGCCGAGCTGCAGGCGCTTGTCCTCGAGCAGCCGGTAGTAAAAGCGCAGGGTGCGGGTGTCGGTCAGGAAGGTGTGCGAGCGGAAGTTCGTGGCCTGCAGCTCGGCATCGGTGAGCGGGCGCGTGACCACCGAGTTGGACAGGATGGGCATGAGCTTGTTCTTGAGCAGCGGGTTGAGCTGCTGGGCCGTGTAGCCGCCGGTGCACACGGCCACGCGCCTGGCGCGAACCGTGCCACCGGGCGTGCGCAGGTGGTGCACGCCGCCATGCGTTTGCCAGCCGCGCACGGGGCTCGCGGTATGCAGCCTGACTCCCAGCGCCCGGGCCTTGCGCATCAGGCCGAAGGTGAACTTCAGCGGATGGATGCCCACGCCTTCGGGCTCATAGAACGCGCCGGCCGCCTCGCGCTCGTTGCAGTGCTCGCGGCGCAGTTCCTCGGCGCTCAGCATGCGCGTGCGGTAGCCGAACTGCTCGCGCATCAGCTTGGCTTCGCGGGCCAGGAAGTCGAGCTTGCCCGGCCGGTGCGCAACCCACAGGTGCCCGCCGTCGTGGGCGTCGCAATCGATTTCCTGCGTCAGCTCCCGGAAGCGCTCGAAGCCGCCGCGGATCTCGGTGTCAAGCTTCTTGGCGGTCTCGAGTCCCCATCGCTCGATCCACTGCGAACGCTTCAGGCGCCCGCTCGCGTTCTGGCCCTGGCCGCCGCTGCGGCTCGAGCAGCCCCACGCCGCCTGGTTGGCCTCCAGCACCACGGCCTGGATGCCGTGTTCCTGCGCGAGATACAGCGCCGTGGACATGCCGGTGGCACCCGAGCCGATGATCACCACATCCACGTCCATGTCGCCCCGGACCGGCCCGTCGTCGGGCGGCGGCGTGCCGGCGGTGGCGACCCAGTAGGTCGGCGCGTAGGCGCGGCCGGTGCCGGGGTCGGACGCCACGAGCGGGTCGTACCGGGGGTCGTAGCGGCTGCTTGCCGGCAGCGCCTGCGGATCGAGCGGCAAGGGGTGCGTGGCGGCCATGGTGATGATGATGAGGAGGAGTCTGCGGGTGCGAAAGGGTGGCTGGGCGGCGTGTGGGCGGTGCGCGGACCGGGCGGCCCTACCGGGCAGCGGGCAGGTTGGGCCGCGCCTTGCGGAACACGTTCTTGCGCTGGATCTTTCCGTCCTTGAAGGTGAACAGATCGACGCCATCGACCTCGATGCGGCTGCCGTCGGCCGCCGTGCCGGTGAAGGTCCATTGAGAAAAGCCCGTGTCGCCCTGCACGATGTGCGTGGCGTTTCGCCACTGCGCGTCGGGCACGGTCTCCCAGGCCGAGGCGAAGGCCTTGCGAACGGCCGCCGGCCCCTCATGACGGACGCCGAAGCGCTCGCCGCCGCCGGCGGTGTCGAACACGCAGTCTTCGCTCATGAAGGACATCAGCTCGTCGATGTCGTGGCGGTTCCAGGCCTCGCTGAAAGCAGCGAGGGTGGCTTCGGTGACGGTGGCTTGCGGCTTCATGGGGCTCCTGGGTTGCTTCGAGGCGGGTGTCCGCCGTGCTGCCGCCAGCGTAGAAAGCTTCGCGGCGCGCAGGTAGAGCCAGATGCGCGGATTCGTTCGCGCCAGCCGTAGACTGGCCCTGTCATGCGCCATCCCCAGAGCACCCAGTGGGCCCAGCTCTTCGAGCTGCCCGAGCAGCCCGGCCTGCCGCTGCAGGGTCGCTTGCGCGTGGCCGTTGTGCAGGCGGTGCTCGACGGGCGGCTCTCGCCCGGCGCGCCCATGCCCTCCTCGCGCGAGCTGGCCCGGCTGCTCGGCCTGAGCCGCAACACGGTGACCTCGGCGTACGAGCAGTTGATCGACGAGAACTTCCTCGAAGCGCGCCCGCGCAGCGGCGTGTTCGTGGCGGCCAACGCGCGGGCTGCGCCCGCCATCCAGGCCGAGCCGCTGCTGGACGACACGGGGCGTTCGGGCGGCGCGCCCGACTGGCAGGCCCGCGTGCTGCGCTCGCTGCTCGAGAGGCCCACGCTCACCAAGCCCGACCGCTGGCGCGAGTACGCCTACCCCTTCGTGTACGGCACCTACGACTCGCAGCTCTTCCCCACCGAAGATTTCCGCGAATGCTGCGTGCGCAGCCTGGCCCGCGCGCAACTGCCGCACTGGACGCCCGACTTCGAGACCGACGACGTGCCCGATCTCATCGAGCAGATCCGCCTGCGGCTGCTGCCCAAGCGCGGCGTGTTCGCCCTCAAGGACGAGATCCTCGTGACGGTCGGCTCGCAACAGGCCTGCTACCTGCTGGCCGACGCGCTCTTCGATCCCGGCACGCGTGTCGGCTTCGAGGAACCGGGCCACCCGCATGCGCGCAACACCTTCTCGCTGCGCGACCCCCGCTGGGTGCCGGTGCCGGTCGACGAGGAAGGCGTGGTGGTCGATGGCCTGCCCGCGATCGACTACCTCTTCGTCACCCCCTCGCACCAGAGCCCGACCACCGTGACCCTGCCGCTCGAGCGCCGCCAGCGGCTGCTGCGCCAGGCCGAGCTGCAGGACTTCGTGGTCATCGAAGACGACTACGAGGCCGAGAACCTGTACGTCGGCGCGCCCATGCCGGCGCTCAAGAGCCTCGACAAGACCGGGCGCGTGATCTACGTGGGCTCGGTCTCCAAGAGCCTGTCGCCGGTGCTGCGGCTGGGCTACATCGTTGCGCCGCGAACGCTGATCGCAGAGTTGCGCGTGCTGCGCCATGCGATGGTGCGCCACCCGAGCGCTTTTCTTCAGCACGCCTACGCGCTCTTCCTTTCGCTCGGCCACCACGAGTCGCATGCGCGGCGCGTCAACCAGGCCTTGCAGGAACGCATGGCGCTGGTGGCGCAGGCGCTGCGCGAGCACCTGCCGGATTTCGAGTTCGCCCTGCCGCAAGGCGGCGCCTCGATCTGGGTGCGCGCGCCGGCCTGGGTGGACAGCGGCGACCTGGCCATCATCGCGCGCCGCCACGGCGTGCTGATCGAAGTGGGCGACGTGTTCTATGCCCGGCCGCCCTACCCCTGCCCCTTCTTCCGGCTGCGGCTCTCATCCATTGCCGCGGCGCAGATCCCGGCGGGCATCCGCGCGCTGGCGCTGGCGGTGGACGAGTTGGCGCACGCCCGCGGCGAAGCGCGCAGCAACGCCCCGCGGACGCACTGAAAGCTTTCTCTCCCTCTGGGAGAGGGTTGGGGGGCGAAGCGGGGCTTTCGAGCCGCACGCGGCGGGCCCGCTGAGCGGCCCCGGCTTGCAAGCCGGGGCGCGCCCTGCAAGGGAGGGCCAGGCCGGAACGCCCCTCACCCCAACCCTCTCCCCAAAGGGGCGAGGGAGTAAGAGGTTCGGCGTCTCCTGTGCGGGTATGCCCTGATCCGCTGGCCCCATCGCCCGCCGGGGGCTGGCACTTCCGGCGCCGCCGTGCCGCGCGCACAGTCACGCCAGCGATGGACGCCGTGTGCCATCGATTCCACCGTCCGGGGTTCACAGGAGAAACCGATGAGCATGCACAAACATCTTTCGATCTGGCTGGCCACCGCCTGCGTCGCCCTGAGCGGTGCGGCCGGCGCGCAGACCAAGACAGTGACCTTCGCCCACCAGGACATGCTGGTGCCGCTGCGCCTGGTCATGGAATCCGGCGAAGTGGAAAAGGCCACCGGCTACAAGATCAACTGGCGCCAGTTCGACGGCGGCGGCAACGTCATCCGGGCGATGGCCTCGGGCGACGTGCAGATGGGCGAGGTCGGCTCGAGCCCGCTCACCGCGGCGGTCAGCCAGGGGCAGGACATCCGGCTGTTCTGGATCTCGGCCGACATCGCCAACGCCGAGGCGCTCATCGCGCGCAACGGCTCCAACATCAACAGCATCGCGGATCTGGCCGGCAAGAAGGTGGCCACGCCCTTCGTCTCGACCGCGCACTACCAGCTCATGGCCGCCATGAAGCTCGCCGGCGTCGATGCACGCAAGGTCACCGTGATGAACATGCGCCCGCCCGAGGTGGCCGCTGCCTGGGAGCGCGGCGACATCGACGCGACCTTCATCTGGGACCCGGTGCTCTCGCGCATCAAGGACAGCGGCAAGTCCATCGCCACCTCCGGCAGCATCGGCAAGCAAGGCCACCCGACCTTCGAAGGCATTGCCGTCGATGCGAAGTGGGCCGCCGCCAACGAGGGCTTCATGGTCGCCTTCGTGAAGGCGCTCAACCGCGCCAACGATGAAGTTCGCAGCAAGGGCGCGAGCTGGCCGCTCGATTCGCCGCAGGTCAAGGCCATGTCCAAGTGGACCAAGGCCGACCCGAAGACCGTGGTGCCGACCATGGCGCTCTACGAATTTCCCACCCTCGAGCAGCAGGCCTCCAGCACCTGGCTCGGCGGCGGTGCCGCCAAGGCCATGAGCAACACGGCCGCCTTCCTCAAGGAGCAAGGCCGCATCCAGGAAGCCAAGCCGAGCTACGCCGGCTACGTGACCGACGTGTACGTGAAGAAGGCGATGGCCCAGTAGCAGCTCGGCCGGCAAGGGTTCGCCGCGGCACTGCCGCGCGCGGCCCGCACCGTTTGGATGACTCTCGACCCGCGGAGGCGACATGCCCACGCTCGACATCAAGGACCTCACGGTCAACTACGCCGTCAAGGGCGGCACGCTGCAGGCGCTGGCGCCCGTCAACCTGAAGATGCACGACGGCGACTTCGTCGTCGCGCTCGGTGCTTCGGGCTGCGGCAAGACCACGCTGCTCAACTGCATGGCCGGCTTCCTGCCGCCCTCCACCGGCAGCATCCTGCTCGACGGCGCACCGATCGACGGCCCCGGCGCCGACCGCGGCGTGGTCTTCCAGAAGCATGCGCTGATGCCCTGGCTGACGGTGCGCGACAACGTCGCGCTCGGCCTGCGCATGCGCGGCGTCGGCAAGGCCGAGCGCAACCGCACGGCCGAGGCCAAGCTGGCGCTCGTCGGCCTCGAGCCCTACGCGGACCGTGCGGTGTACGAGCTTTCGGGCGGCATGCAGCAACGCGTCGGCATTGCGCGTGCACTGGCCAGCGACCCGGCGCTGCTGCTGATGGACGAGCCGATGGGCGCGCTCGACGCCTTCACGCGCGAGACGGTGCAGGAGATCCTGCTGCGCGCCTGGCGGGCCACCAACAAGATGGTGTTCTTCATCACCCACTCGGTCGAGGAAGCCCTCTTCCTCGCCACCCGGCTGATCGTGATGAGCCCCAGCCCGGGCCGCATCTCGCACGTCTACGACGACATGCCGTTTTCCCGCAGGTTTCTCGAGCACGGCGACGCGCGCAAGGTGAAATCGGAGCCCGAGTTCATCCGCCTGCGCGAGGAAGTGCTTTCCATCATCCACCACCGGGAGGCCGCACATGCCTGACGCCATCGTTCCGGCGGCCACCGTCGTGCCGCCCGCCTCCGCCGCGAACGCGCCGACGAAGAGCGGCACCGGCCCCGCCCTGAAGACCAGCAAGTTCAAGGTGCCCGGCGAGGGCTCGAGCGCCGGCATCAGCGTCGCGTCGATCGTCGTGCTGCTGCTGCTGTGGTTCGTGATCACCAACATGGGCTGGATCAAGCCCATGTTCCTGCCCAGCCCGCAGGCGGTGTTCCAGCAGTTCTACGAGTACCTGACCGGCCAGGCCAACGACAAGCCGCTGTGGGAGCACTTCGCGGCAAGCATGTTCCGCGTGTTCTCGGCCTTCGCGCTGGCCTGCGTGACCGCCATCCCGGTGGGCATCGCGATGGGCATGTCGCGCGTGGTGCGCGGCATCGTCGATCCGCCGCTCGAGTTCTACCGGCCGCTGCCGCCGCTGGCCTACCTGCCGCTGATCATCATCTGGTTCGGCATCGACGAGCTGCCCAAGGTGCTGCTGATCTTCCTGAGCTGCTTCGCGCCGCTCGCGCTGGCCGCCCGCTCTGGCATGCGCAGCGCGTCGCAGGAACAGATCAACGCGGCCTACTCGATGGGCGCCACCTACAGCCAGGTGATCCGCCACGTGATCCTGCCCTCGGCCCTGCCCGACATCCTGATCGGCATGCGCATCGCGATCGGCTTCGGTTGGACCACGCTCGTCGCCGCGGAGATGGTCGCCGCCAACACGGGCCTCGGCCAGATGGTGCTCAACGCGTCGAACTTCCTGCGCACCGACATCGTCATCATGGGCATCATCGTGATCGGCGTGGTGGCCTACCTTTTCGATCTGCTGATGCGCTGGGTGGAGCGCACGGTGGTGCCGTGGAAGGGACGGATGTAGTCGACCGCGCGCCGGCGGACGCCTCTGACGCCGAGGCGCCGCCGGGCAAAGTCCGATCGATTGCGACGCTGCCGCCAGACGGTCCGGGCAGATCGACCCCGAAAATGCAAAGAAGGACTCGGCATCACTGCCGAGTCCTTGCGATCACTTCGAGTTCTGGTGGGCGGTGCAGGGTTCGAACCTGCGACCCCTGCCGTGTGAAGGCAGTGCTCTACCGCTGAGCTAACCGCCCGAAATTTCGGGTTTGCGCTGGCCGCGCAAGCCGCGAATTATGCCATGGCACGCCACAGGGTCCGCCCGCCCGAGGCCTTGTCCAGCTCGGCGAGCACCGCGTCGAATGCCGCCCTTTCGTCCTCGCTCGGCGCGATCACCGGGAGCGTGAACTGGCTCAGGTCGAGGCTCGCCGTTTGCGAATCGTCGGCGCGGGCGTCATGGGTGTCGATGACGAGCGAGTCCTGCCCGCGCGTCATGCGGATGTAGACCTCGGCCAGCAGGCCGGCATCGAGCAAGGCACCGTGCAGCGTGCGGGTGGCGTTGTCGACTTCCAGGCGCTTGCACAGCGCATCGAGCGAGTTGGACTTGCCCGGGTAGATCTCCCGGGCCATGTTCAAGCTGCAGGTGACCTGAGGACACTGCTCGCCGAGCTTGCCGCGCCCGAGCCGAGCGAGTTCGGCATTGAGAAAGCCGATGTCGAAGGCGGCGTTGTGGATCACGATCTCGGCGCCGGCCAGGTACTCCATCAGCTCGGCCGCCACGACCGCGAACCGGGGCTTGTCCGCGAGGAACTCGTCGGTCAGGCCGTGGATCTTGATGGCGTCTTCGTGGCTGGGCCGCTCCGGGTTGAGATAGAAATGCCGGTTGTCGCCGGTCAGGCGCCGGTTGATCATTTCCACGCAACCGATCTCGATAATGCGGTCGCCGCTTTCGGGGCTCAGGCCGGTGGTTTCCGTGTCGAGGAAGATCTGTCGCGTCATGGGCGCGCATTGTGCGGCAGCCGCGAGCGCCGCTGCCCGCCGGCTGCCTTCAGTGCTCTTCCTTGGCGTGGTTGATCGAGTACTTCGGTATCTCGACCACCAGATCCTGCTGGGCCAAGATGGCCTGGCAGCTCAGCCGCGAGTTGGGCTCCAGGCCCCAGGCTCGGTCGAGGAGGTCTTCCTCGCTTTCGTCCATCTCGTTCAAGGACGCGAAGCCCTCGCGCACCACGACGTGGCAGGTGGTGCAGGCGCAGCTCATCTCGCAGGCATGCTCGACCTCGATGTCGTGCTCGAGCAGCGCCTCGCAGATGGAGGTGCCGGTCTCGGCCTGCACGGTGGCGCCTTGCGGGCAGTACTCGGGATGCGGCAGGATCTTGATGACGGGCATGGCGGAACCTTCGGCTGGCTTCAGACTTCTTCCACGCGCCTGCCCGACAGCGCCTGGCGGATGCCGCGGTTCATGCGTTCGGCGGCGAAGGACTCGGTGCTGTCGGCCAGCGCCTCGACGGCCGCTTCGATGGCGGCGGCGTCGTCGCCGCGGGCCTGTTCCTGCAGCGACTCGAGCGCCGCATCGATGGCGGCACGCTCTCCCGTTTCGAGGAGATCGCCATCGGCGGCGAGCGCGGAGCGCGTAGCGAGCAGCAGGCGCTGCGCATCGACGCGGGCCTCGCGCAAGGCGCGCTCGTGCATGTCGGCCTCGGCGGTGCCGAAGCCCTCCTGGAGCATGCGCGCGATCTGCTCGTCGCCCAGGCCGTAGCTCGGCTTGACGACCACCGAGGCTTCCACACCCGAGGTGAGCTCTCGCGCACTCACGCTCAGCAGGCCGTCGGCGTCGACCTGAAAACTCACGCGAATGCGCGCCGCACCGGCCACCATGGGCGGAATGCCCCGCAGCTCGAAGCGCGCCAGCGATCGGCAGTGCTCGACCTGATCGCGTTCGCCTTGCAGCACGTGGATGGCCATGGCGGTCTGGCCGTCCTTGAAGGTGGTGAAGTCCTGCGCGCGCGCAGAGGGAATTGTGCTGTTGCGGGGAATGATGCGTTCGACCAGGCCGCCCATCGTCTCGAGCCCTAGCGACAACGGCGTCACGTCGAGCAGGAGCAGGTCGCCGCCCGGCGCGTTGCCCGCGAGCTGGTTGGCCTGGATGGCGGCACCGAGCGCGACCACTTCGTCCGGGTTCAGATCTGTCAGCGGTGCGCGCCCGAAGAAGGCCGCCACGGCCTCGACGATCTGCGGCATGCGTGTGGAGCCGCCCACCAGCACGACGCCTTGCACGTCGTCCTTGCCGACCCGCGCGTCGCGCAGCACCTTGCGCACGGTGGCGAGGGTCCGTTCGGTGAGTGCCCGGGTGAGCCCGTCGAACTGCGCGCGCGTGATCTCCACATCGAGTTCGCCGGCGCTGAGGGTGGCCTGCAGCCGCGCGACGCTCGCGGTCGTGAGCTGCTGCTTGGCGCCACGCGCGGCGACGAGCACCGCCCGCTTGTCCTGCGCCGTCTCGGCGCCGAGCTGCGCGTGCTCGAGCGCCCAGTCGGCCAGTGCATGGTCGTAGTCGTCTCCGCCGAGCGCCGAATCGCCGCCGGTCGCCACCACCTCGAACACGCCACGCGACAGACGCAGCAGCGAAATGTCGAAGGTCCCGCCACCGAGGTCGTAGACGGCGTACAGCCCTTCGCTGCCATGCTCGAGCCCGTAGGCGATGGCCGCCGCGGTGGGTTCGTTGATGAGGCGCAGGACCTCGAGCCCGGCGAGCTGCGCTGCGTCCTTCGTGGCTTGGCGCTGCGCATCGTCGAAGTAGGCGGGTACGGTGATGACGGCGCCGAACAGCTCGTCGTCGAGGCTGTCCTCGGCGCGAAAGCGCAGCGTCGCCAGAATCTCCGCGGACACCTCCACGGGCGTCTTCACGCCGTCGCGCGTCTGCAGGCTCAGCATGCCGGGCTGATCGACGAAGCGGTAGGGCAGCTTGTCGCGCCCCGCGATGTCGGCCAGCGCGCGGCCCATGAAACGCTTGACCGAGACGATGGTGTTCTCGGCGTCGTCGGCCTGTGCCGACAAGGCCTGTGCGCCGATGGCACGCCGGCCGCCCTCGAGATAACGAACTGCCGAGGGCAGCAGCTTGCGGCCTTCGCTGTCGACCAGGCACTCGGCGACACCCGAGCGCACCACCGCAACGAGCGAATGCGTGGTGCCGAGATCGATGCCCACCGCCGCTCTGCGCTGGTGCGGATCGGGCGATTGACCGGGTTCTGATATCTGCAGCAAAGCCATGCGTTTATTGTCCCAGCGCCTCGAGGCGTCGATCGAGGTCGTGCACAAAGCGCTCGACGAACATGAGGGCTCTGACTTGCCGCGCGGCCGCCGGCCAATCCCCTGTCGCGTCGAGGGTGGTCTGCAGTTCGGCGAGCAGCTCACCGCGGCGAACGAGCACTTCCTCGTTCAGGGCCTCGACCGCCGCGCCGCCCTTCGCCTCCTCGAGCGCCTCGCGCCATGCCATCTGATCCATCAGGAACTCGGCCGGCATGGCGGTGTTGTCTTCGGCATCGACCGCCTCGCCATGCAGTTCGCACAGGTACGCGGCACGGCGCAGCGGATCCTTCAGCCGATGGAAGGCTTCGTTGACCCGGACGGCCCACTGCATGGCCAGGCGTTGCGCGGCCGCGCCCTCCGCCGCGAAGCGGTCCGGATGCACCTCCGCCTGCAACGCCTTCCAGCGCGCATCGATCTGAGCGGGATCCTGGGCCTGCCGGCGCGGCAGCCCGAACAGTTCGAAGTCGTCGTCGTCGAGTTTCATCGGTCGTTCGGGTCGACGCATCAACAAAAAGGCGCGGCCGCGCCGCGCCTCTCAGTCGCGCGCCCGGTCTCAGATGCGGAACGATTCACCGCAACCGCAACGGTCGCGTTCGTTCGGGTTGTTGAACTTGAAGCCTTCGTTGAGGCCCTCGCGCACGAAGTCGAGTTGCGTGCCTTCGATGTAAGGCAGGCTCTTCGGATCGACGAGCACCTTCACGCCCTGGTCTTCGAAGATCACGTCCTCCGGCGCCACGTCGTCGGCGTACTCGAGCTTGTAGGCCAGGCCCGAGCAGCCCGTGGTCTTCACGCCCAGGCGCACGCCCACGCCCTTGCCGCGCTTGCCGAGGTAGCGCGTGACGTGGCGCGCCGCCGCTTCGGTCAGGGTCACTGCCATGGGGCGCTGCTCACTGCACCGCGATGGCCGCTTCGGACTTGGCGCCGTGCCTGGTCTTGTAGTCGCTCACCGCGGCCTTGATCGCGTCCTCGGCCAGGATCGAGCAGTGGATCTTCACCGGCGGCAGTGCCAGCTCTTCGGCAATGTGCGAGTTCTTGATCGACATCGCCTGATCCAGCGTCTTGCCCTTGACCCATTCGGTGACGAGCGAACTCGACGCGATGGCCGAACCGCAGCCGTAGGTCTTGAACCTGGCGTCCTCGATCAGTCCGGTGGCCGGGTTGACCTTGATCTGCAGTTTCATCACGTCGCCGCAGGCGGGCGCGCCGACCATGCCGGTGCCGACCGTTTCGTCGCCCTTGTCGAACGAGCCGACGTTGCGGGGGTTTTCATAGTGCTCAACGACTTTTTGGCTGTAGGCCATGGTGTTCTCCTTGCAAATAGAGATGCTGCGCGGAATGCCGCAGCGTCAGTGCGCCGCCCATTGAATGGTGCTGATGTCCACGCCATCCTGGTACATCTCCCACAGCGGCGACAGTTCGCGCAGCTTGGCGACGTTGTGGCGGATGGTGCTCACAGCAAAATCGATTTCTTCTTCGGTGGTGAAGCGGCCGATCGTCATGCGCAGGCTCGAATGCGCCAGCTCGTCGCTGCGGCCGAGCGCGCGCAGCACGTAGCTCGGCTCCAGGCTGGCCGACGTACAGGCCGAGCCCGAGGACACCGCGATGCCCTTGATGCCCATGATGAGCGACTCGCCCTCGACGAAGTTGAAACTCATGTTGACGTTGTGCGGCACGCGCCTGTCCGCGTGGCCGTTCAGGAAAGTCTGCTCGATGTCCGCGAGGCCGCGCACGAGCCGTTGCTGCAAGCCGCGAATGCGCTCGTTCTCGGCGGCCATCTCCTCGCGTGCGATGCGAAACGCCATGCCCATGCCGACGATCTGGTGCGTGGGCAGCGTGCCGGAGCGCATGCCGCGCTCGTGGCCGCCGCCGTGCATCTGCGCCTCGAGCCGCACGCGCGGCTTGCGCCGCACGTACAGCGCGCCGATGCCCTTGGGGCCATACGTCTTGTGCGAGGCCAGGCTCATCAGATCGACCGGCAGCTTGTTCAGGTCGATCTCGACCTTGCCGGTGGCCTGAGCCGCATCGACGTGAAAGACGATGCCGCGTTGGCGGCACAGTGCGCCGATGGCCGCGATGTCCTGCACCACGCCGATCTCGTTGTTCACGAACATGACCGAAACCAGGATGGTGTCCGGCCGCATCGCGCCTTCGAGCTTGCCCAGGTCGACCAAGCCGTCTTCCTCGACATCGAGGTAGCTCACCTCGAAGCCTTGCCGCTCGAGCTCGCGCATCGTGTCGAGCACGGCCTTGTGTTCGGTCTTGACCGTGATCAGGTGCTTGCCGCGCGTCTTGTAGAAGTTGGCCGCGCCCTTGATCGCCAGGTTGTTCGATTCGGTGGCCCCCGAGGTCCAGACGATCTCCCGCGGATCGGCCCCTATCAGCGCGGCGACATCCTTGCGGGCGTTCTCAACCGCCTCTTCCGCCTCCCAACCCCACGCGTGACTGCGCGAGGCCGGATTGCCGAAATGCTCGCGCAGCCAGGGAATCATGGCGTCGACGACGCGCGGGTCCACGGGCGTGGTGGCGCCGTAATCCATGTAGATCGGGAAATGCGGGGTCATGTCCATGGCGGGCTCGTCCGATACGGGCGTGGCTGGCGAGGAGTTAGGGGAAACTGCGGGGCGAAGCAGGCCCGAAGGCGTGCTTCGGGTTCACTTCGAAAACGCGTTGCCGAGGGCGAACACCGAGTTGGGCGCCGTGATCTTGATCGGCTTGACCACCGGTTGCGACGAGATGGCGCGCTTGACGGGCGCCTCCTCGATCGAAACGCCCTTGGCCAACTGGTCGTCGACAAGGCGGCGCAGCGAGATGGAATCGAGGTACTCGATCATCTTGGTGTTCAGGCTGGCCCACAGGTCGTGCGTCATGCAGCGGCCCGTGTCCTCGCCCATGCAGTTTTCCTTGCCGCCGCAGCCGGTGGCGTCGATCGGCTCGTCGACCGCGACGATGATGTCGGCCACGGTGATCTCGTCGGCCTTGCGACCCAGCGAATAGCCGCCGCCGGGCCCGCGGGTGGACTCGACCAGTTCGTGACGGCGCAGCTTGCCGAACAACTGCTCCAGATAAGACAGGGAAATCTGCTGGCGCGAGCTGATCGCAGCCAGCGCGACCGGCCCGCTGTGCTCGCGCAACGCCAGATCGATCATGGCAGTGACGGCAAAGCGGCCTTTGGTGGTGAGACGCATGATGAACTCCTTATGGCACGGGGCTTGCGAACCGGAAACCGGGGCAGCGCCACACCTGGGTCGAGGCCGGACAATCTAATCCCGACTGATTAACTCGATTATAGGTGAAGCTGACTGGTTTGGTCGGGATAGCCCGGGGAAGTTCCCCTCCTGCCGTGTCGCGCTTCGAGACCCGGATTACCGCGCTCGGCGTCGCACGGCCGCGGTCGTAACGCAGATCGAGCCCGCCCGGACGCGATCGCCCGTGCGTCGGGCCCGTGCATTCGGAAACGTCAGCTATCGGCCCGTACCGCAGAATCATGTGGTGCCGTTAACCCGATCGCCAAGCCCGCAAACACCTCGTCTGCCGATTGCGCGACGGCGCCGGGGGGGTCCGGACACGGGCACACGGATGCGATGTGCCTGCCGCGGCGACGAGCCTGCGGCAGCGGCGAGCCAGTGCCCTTGAGCCCGGGTTGCGATGGACTTCGGCCACCCGCTGATACAAAGCGTCGCCTTGCCACTGCTGGTGGCACTGGGCGCCACGGGCCTGATGCGTCGACTGATCGGCGTGCGGCACGGCCCGCGATGGGCAGGTGCGGCACTCGGCCTGGCCGTCCTGCTGTGTTCCGTGCTGCTGCTCGATGCGCGCCTGGCGCTGCCGGCCACTGCGGTCGAGAAGCTTCCCTGGGTCGTCGCAGCGGCGTGGGCGCTGGGCGTGCTGCTCGAGGCCGTGCGCCCCGGGCGCTGGGCGCAATGGACCCTGGCGGGCCTGCTCTGGCTGGCACTGTCGTGGTGGCTGGGCTCCAAGGACCTGCTCAGCGGCGCGGCGAGCGCGCTGATCGGCGTGGCCGTGCTGGCTGCCTTGCAGGACAGCGCCAGCGACCGCGCCAGCGCGGCCTCGATGTCGGTGGTCGCCAGCCTGGGCCTGGCCGCCGTGGCGATGATGGCCGGCTCGCTGCTGCTTTTTCAGCTCTCCGTGCTGCTGGCCGCCGCGCTCGGCGGTGCGGCGCTGTGGTTGTGGCCCAAGGCCCGCATCGCATTCGGCCCTGCGGCATGGGTGGTGGCCGGCATCGGCTGGCTGGCACTGGCGCACATGGCCGCGCTGCTGACGCCGGCGCCCCCGATCGCCCTGGCGACCTTGGCCGCCGTGTTCATCGCCGGGCCGATCGTGCGCCGATTGCCCCTGATGGGGCGTCGGGTCGTCGTCGAGCCGCTGGTCGTGGCCGTCGCGGCGGCACTGCTGGCGGGCGTCGCCCTCGCCTGGACGGCCTCGATCGAGGCCTCGCGAAAGGAACCCGCCGCGGACGACGACGATCTCTACTACACGCCGCCCGCCGCGACGCGCTGAAAGCGGCCCCTTTCGCCATGTCCCGCCCGACCGCACCGTCCGAATCACCCGCAACGACGCTGCCCAGCGGCTACTGGCAAGACCTCGCGACCACCGATTTCAAGCGTGTCGATCCTCACCGCACGATCGCCGTGCTGCCGGTCTCGGCCACCGAGCAGCACGGGCCGCACCTGCCGCTGTGCACCGACTCGGCCATCAGCGAGGGCATCGTGCGAGCCGCGCTGGCGCGCCTGCCGGCGCGGGCCAGCGTGCTCGTGCTCCCGGCCCTGGCGATCGGCGACAGCCTGGAGCACACCGCCTTCGCGGGCACCCTGAGCGCCGACATGAACGATCTGCTGGGCCTGTGGCTGGCGGTGGGGCGCGGCGTGGCCCGCGCGGGCGTGCGCAAGCTGGTTCTCTTCAACAGCCACGGCGGCCAGAAGGCGCACGTGGATCAGGCGGCGGTTCGTCTGCGCGTGGAACTCGGCATGCTCGTGGTGCGCGCCCACAGCTTCGGCCTGGGCATGCCGGTGGGGCTGTTCGATCCCGACGAGCTGGCGCATGGAATCCATGGCGGCGCCGTGGAAACCTCGCTGATGCTGCACCTGCGGCCCGATCTCGTGCGTTGCGATGCGCTGGCCGACTTCGACTCGCTGGGCCGCCGCCTGGCCGCGCGCGGCGGCCTTCTGGGCGCCGAGAAGCCGGTGGGCATCGGCTGGATGACCCAGGACCTCAACCCGGCCGGCGTGTGTGGCAACGCCACCGCCGCCAGCGCCGCGAAAGGCGCCGAACTGCTCGATCACATGGCCGCCCGGCTGGTCGCCCTGCTGGAGGAGGTGGCGGGCTTCGAGCTGCCGAGCTGAAGCAGGCACTTCGAAGCCTCGTCCGGCTCGCGGGTGGTTCGAATGGCAAGGATTGCCGCACGCGGCCGTGCAGCACGACGGGCTCAGTCCTGCTCGTCCTCGATTTCCAGATGCCCCGCGCGCTCGCGCTTGGTGCGGATGTAGCGCGAGTTGTGCGGATTGATGGGTGCGATCAGGGGCAGGCGATCGACCACGTCGATGCCGCCGCGGCGCATGGAGGCGATCTTGGCCGGGTTGTTGGTGAGCAGCCGGATGCGCGAGATGCCCAGCGCCTCCAGCATCGCCACCGCGGCCTGGAAATCGCGCTCGTCGGCGCTGAAGCCGAGGTGGCGGTCGGCGTCGATGGTGTCGAGCCCGCCGTCCTGCAGCCGGTAGGCGCGCAGCTTGTTGGCCAGGCCGGTGCCGCGGCCCTCCTGGGCCAGGTAGAGCAGCACGCCGCCGGCGTCGGCCAGCACGTCGATGGCGCGGCGCAACTGGTCGCCGCAGTCGCAGCGCAGGCTGCCGAGCAGATCGCCCGTGAGGCAGGACGAATGCAGGCGCACGGCGACCGGCTCGCCCGGATCAGGCTGACCGACGATGATGGCCACGTGCTCGACATCGCCGTCGAGTTCGCGAAACAGCACCAGGGTGCAGTCCTCGTGAGCCGCGATCGGCACGTGCGCATCGCTCACGCGCTGCAGTTGCGGCTGGCCGTCCCGGCGCATGTGCGCGACGTCGGTCGCGGCGATCGGCAAGACCTGCGCCGCTTCGAGCCCGGCCAGGCGTGCAGCCGGAAGTTCACAGACCCACAGGGCCGGCGTCAGCCGGGCGCGCTTGGCCAGGCCGACCGCGGCTTCCATCGAGGCGCTGGCGACCTGCGGATCGCTCAGCTTGCCGGTGTCGGCAGGGCCGGCGCTGACGGCCGCCAGGGCCTGCAGCGACTCGACGGTCACCGGGCCGGCCACATGAAGCGAGCGCGCGGTCGAGGCGTCGCGCCAGCCCAGCGCGTGCAGCCGCTCGGCGCTCAACAGCAGCCGCGGCTCGGCGCCGGACAGGTTGAGCCAGCGCAGTCGCGCGGCGCTCAGCGTTTCGATCGCCGCCACCAGCAGCACCGGCGCCTGCGGGTCGGCCGTCAGCACGACGATGGCGCGGCCGTGGCGCAGCTCCGTGCGGGCACGGTCGAAGCGGATCGCGGCGAGGTCGTCGCTGTCGTCCTGGGGCAGCAGCGTCGGCGGTTGCAGGATCGGGTTGTTCATCGTCGGCGGATTGGAGACGGCGGATTCGGCACTGCCCGGGGACGCGGCGGCACGGAGCCGAGGATAACGGCGCTCCGCGCGTCGAGGGGATCGACCCTGGGGAGACCCGTGGATCGTCGGCGCCGGGCTAGGATATCCACAAGCGGTGCCGCCTGCGGGCTCGCCGTTCGTTCGCGTACCTGCCTGCCTGCAGGCCGCCCCGCCGGCTCGTCCGGCTCGTGAACTCCGCCGCCCCTTGGACCTGAGCTGTATCCACCCCTGCGACGAAGCGGCCGTCTGGCCGCTGTGTCTGGCCATCGTGCAGGGCCGTCGGGACGGCACGTGGCCCGACCGAGCCGGGCGGTTCGCGTTGCAACCCACAGCACCGCGCGGTGCGCCGAAGGATGTTCCGGGGCTGGTCCGCAGCGCCGAGCCGGACGCGCCGCTGGCCTGGAGCAGGGAGCATGGCTGGTCGCTGTGCAGGCAAGCCGACGCCCGCACGCTCGAGTTCTTCTCGCTCTACAAGCCGCTGCTCGACCGCCCGCCCGGCGCGCCGCCCTGGGTGATCGCGCAACTCGGGCAGAGCCTGGACGGCTTCGTCGCCACCCATCGCGGCCATTCCTGTTTCGTCACGGGACCGCAAAGCCTCGTGCACCTGCACCGACTGCGCGCGCTGTGCGACGCGGTCATCGTGGGCGCGGGCACGGTCGCGGCCGACGACCCCCAACTGACGACGCGCCACGTCGAAGGCGCGCACCCCGTGCGGGTGGTGCTCGACCCGCATCAGGGGCTCAACGGCGAATCGCGGGTGTTCTGCGACGGTGCCGCGCCGACATTGCGGCTGTGCCGGCTCGGCACCGCCCCGAACGGATCGGCACCGGCGCACAGCGAGGAAGTGCTCGACGTGCCCGGCCTGCTCGACCACGGCGGCACGCTCGACGCCCGCGCCGTGGTGCAGGCCCTGCATGCGCGCGGCCTGTCGCTGCTGTTCGTCGAAGGCGGCGGCATCACGGTCTCGCGTTTCCTGGCGCAGGCCTGCCTGGACCGGCTGCACCTGACCATCGCGCCGGTCCTCATCGGTGCCGGGCGGCGCGGCCTGCAGGTGCCCGCGGCCGACACGATGGACGAGTGCCTGCGCCCGCGCGCACGCGCGCTGAGGCTGGGTGACGACGTGCTCTGGGACATCGATCTGCGCGCTCCGGCGACTCCCTGACCGGCGCGCGCGCCGTCAGGGCACGGCCAGCAGGTCGGCATGCCCCACGCGCAGGCGGCTGTCTCGCACCATGGACAAGCGGCGCTCGCGCCACGCGTGGATCGAGGCGGCGCTGTGCGGCGCCTGCTCGGTCGCGGCCTGCGCCATGCCGTCAATCATCGATCGCTGCAACGCTACGGCGGCCTGCTGCAGGGGCCCCGGTCGAGAGGCGTCGGCGATCCAGTCGCTCGCGGCCTGCCGGACGCGGTAGCCCGACGTGCGCAAGCCTTGCGCCGCGAACGCCACGGCTTGCCCGCCGAGCGCCGGACCGAGGAAGCCCTTGTCGCGGCGCTGGTGGGCCCCGAAAGCGGCGTGGACGGATTCGTCGCCTGCGTCGGCCGGGTCCCAGACCGTTCGGCCATCGACGTTGAGCGCGAAGAGCAGCGCGCAGCGCGCCGCCACGGCTGCGTCGACCAGGGCTTGCAGCCAGTCGGCCGAAACGAGATCGATCAGGGCCGAGGCGGTGACGAGCTGTGCGTCGGTCAGGGGCACGGCGTGCAGGTCGCGTGCGAGGTCGATGCGCTCGGGCTGCACGTCGGCGGCGAAGGCGCGGCCCTGGTCGTCGCGGCCTGCCACGTGCAGGCCGTCGCCGCGCCGCTCGAAGTGGTGGCCTCGGGCGCTGGCCCAGGCCGCCAGCGCAGGCGTCAGGGCCTGCAGCAGCGCCGGGTCGTGATCGAGCAGCCGCCAGCGCTGCGGGCCGCCCAGCAGCGGCGCGAGCTCGCGCAGGTTGGCGCCGGTGCCGCAGGCGAGGTCGATCACCGAAAGCGGCGTATCGGAACCATTGCGGTCGGCGGCCCACGCGCACACGCCGAGGTCCGCGCAGGCGTTCACGCGGGCCGCACGGTCGAAGGGTTCGCGCAGCGCCAGCCACTCGGCGGTGAATCCGTTCATGGGCGGGCTTTCTTCAGTCGGTGACGGGTTCGATGCGGCGCAGGCGCATGCATGCGTTCGAGCGCTCTGCCGAAGCCGTGGGCGGTGGTCTCTTTCATGCGCGATCCTTCGGCTCAGCCGAGCGCAAGGAGCACGGCCGCGAAACGTTCGCACGCCGCCGGCCAGGTGGGCAGGCGTTCACGAGCGCGGCGGGCGCCGGCCGCGAGATCGAGCCGCCGCGCGGGCCGGTCGATCAGGTCCGCGAGCGCGCGGCGCAGCGCGGGCGGGTCGCCGGGCGGCACCAGCACGCCGGCATCCGACGGCACGGTGTCGGCGATGGCGCCGGCCGTCGTGCTGATCACCGGCAGGCCGCGGGCCAGCGCTTCGGCGAGGGCCATGCCGTAGCCCTCGTGGTGCGACGGCAGCACGAAGAGATCGGCCGCGTCGTAGAGCGCCTCGAGCCGGGCGCCATCGACCTCGCCGAGCAATCGGACGCGCGCTTGCAGCCCCGCCATGGCGATGGCCCGGTGCAGTGCGGCCGTGCAGGCCGCATCGCGCTCGGTGCTGCCGGCGCACAGCAGCGTCCAGGGTGCGTCCTTCAGCCCGGCGAGCGCCTCGACGAGGACCGCGTGGCCCTTGCGCGGCGTGATGGTGGCGACGCACAGCAGGGTAGGCGACGCGACACCCGAGCCGCGCGCCAGCGGCGCCGGATCGGTGCCGGGCTCGACGACGTGCAGCTTCTCCGCGGGCACGCCGAACCTGCGCAGTGCACGCGCCGTGGCCGTGCTGGTGGCGACGACGGCGCGCGCGCTTGCCAGCGCCCGGGTTTCGCTGTCGGTCAAGGCCAGCCGGCGCGCTTCGCTCAGCCCCGTCTCGAACGCGAGCGGGTGATGAACCAGCGCGATCCAGCGCAACCGCCGCGCATGGCGCTCGGCCAGCGCCGGCATCGCGCCGAAGGCCAACCCGTCGGCGATGACCCGCATGCCCTCGGGCAGCGAGCCTATTGCTGCGTCGGCCCGGGCCAAGGCAGCCTGCGTCGGATCGGGAAAGCTCGCATCGAGCAGGCAGGGCGCCACGGTCCAGCCCAGCGCGCGCAAGCCCTCGGCCATGCGGCGGCCGTACGCATAGCCGCCCGTGGCGGTGTGCCAGTCACCGGGCAGCACGAAGCTGCAGTCGCGCGGCCGCACGCGGCTCAGGCGGCGCCGTTCAGCGCCCCCTCGTAGGCGGCCCAGGCCACGTGCGATTCGTTCAGCACCACGCGCGCCGACTGCAGGCCGCCGGCGTGCGGGCCGAGTTCGCCCGCGGCGATGCGCGCGGCGATCCGGTCGAACACGAGCCTGGCCAGGAACTCCGTCGTGGTGTTGCGCCCGGCGAAGGCGGGGTCGTCGTCGAGATTGCGGAAGTTCAGCTCGGCCAGCACCGTGCGCAGCGCCTGCGTGGCCAGGCCGATGTCGACGACGATGCCGTCGGGGTCGAGCTCGGCGCGGCGCAGTTCGAGATCGACCACGTAGGTGGCGCCGTGCAGGCGCTGCGCGGGGCCGAAGACCGCGCCGCGAAAGCTGTGGGCGATCATGAAATGGTCGCGGACGTTGACGAGGTACATGCTGAACGCCTTGGTCGGGTGATGTCTGGGCGGGTGCCGGTTCGCAAGGGGGGAGTCTGTCAGGCTGCAACGTGGGGCCGGGGGCCGCTGTCGCGGAGGCTGCAACCGCAACGGCCCCGCCGCCTCAGCCGCCGTAGTCGATGCGCTGACACAGCGTGTCGTGCGCGCCCCTGGCGAGTTGCGCCAGCACCGCGGGCAATTCGGCGAACGGCGCGCTGTGGGTGATCAGCGCGTCCAGCGCCGGATCGGTCAGCAGCGACAAGGCCAGAGCGAGGCGCCGCCGGTATGGCCAGCGGCCCCGCTGCGCGGCGGCGATGTGCCCGACCTGCGAACTCTTGAGCGTCAGCCGGCGGGCGTGGAAGGCCCCCCCGAGCGCCACTTCGACCGGGCGCTGGCCGTACCAGCTCAGCTCGAGCACCGTCGCCTCGAAGGCGGCCAGGCGCAACGCGGTGGCCAGGCCGGCGGCGCTGGCGCTGGCGTGGATCACCAGGTCGGCCTCGATCGTCGCGCCGGCGGGCAGCGCGAAGCCGACGCCGAGCGCTTCGGCCACGACACGGCGCTCGGCCCGGGTGTCGATCACCTGCACCTCGCAGCCCGGCATGCGCGCCGCCAGCCAGGCCACCAGCAGGCCGACCACGCCGGCGCCGACCACGGCGATGCGGTCGCCGACGCGCGGTGTCGCGTCCCACAGCGCGTTGACCGCGGTCTCGAGATTGGCCGCGAGCACCGCCCGCGCGGCGGGCACGCCGTGCGGCAGCACGTGCACCGCATCGATCGGCACGGTGTAGCGGGTCTGGTGCGGGTACAGACAGAACACCGACCGGCCGAGCAGCTCGGCGGGCCCGGCCTCGACCTGGCCGACGCTGTTGTAGCCGTACTTGACCGGTCCGGGAAAGTCGCCGGCCTGGAACGGCGCCCGCATGCGGCCGTACTCGCTCGCCGGCACCTCGCCGCGCCAGACCAGCAGCTCCGTGCCGCGGCTGATCGCGCTGTGCAGCGTGCGCACCTGCACTTCGTGCGGCCCGGGCGGCGCCAGCGGCTCGGCGCGGATCTCGGCCTGCCCGGGCGCCACGATCCAGCAGGCTCGCGCCTCGGCCGAGGCAGGCGTCTCGGCTGGCTGGGCAGGGGCGGCGGGAGATGGCATGCTGGCAATCGAGGGCGACGGCGAAGAAGAACGGTCCGTCGACCGCAACGATATTAAGGTGCAGCCCATGCGACCCGCGCACTCCCCGCCGCTGCCGGCCGATTCCGCCGCAACCGCGCAGGCGGACGGCCTCGCCGTGCTCCGCCGGCAATGGCTGCGCGAGGCGCTGATCGCGGCGGTGCTGCTCGGCTTGGCGACGGCAGGCGCGGGCGCGCTCGCCGGCCTGTCGCCGTGGCTCGCGCCCAAGGCCCTGGCGCTGTTCGGGGTCGCGGCCTGGCTGGTGTGGCGCAGCCTCGGCGAGCATCCGCACCGCGCTTTCGGCGGCGCCAACCGGGTGACGGTGCTGCGGCTCGCGCTGACGCTGGGCCTCGCCGCCTGCCTGGGCGAGCCGGTCGCTGCACGGCCCGAAGTGGCCTGGGTCTTCGTCGTCGTCGCCACCGTCGCGGCGGTGCTCGACGCAGCGGACGGCCCGCTGGCCCGCGCCAGCGGCCTGGCCAGCGACTTCGGCGCACGCTTCGACATGGAGACCGATGCCTTCCTGCTGCTCGTGCTCGCCCTGCTGCTGGTGCAGCTCGACAAGACCGGCGCCTGGGTGCTGCTGTGCGGGCTGCTCCGCTACGCCTTCGTCGCCGCGATGTCGGCGTGCATCTGGCTGGCCCGGCCGCTGCCGCCGAGCCTGCGGCGCAAGACGGTGTGCGTGGCGCAGATCGTCGTGCTGATCGTCGGGCTGGGGCCCATCATCAGCCGCTCGTTCGCAAGCGCCATCGCCGCCCTCGGCCTGGCGGCCTTGCTGTATTCCTTCGCTGCAGACGTGGCCTGGCTGGCGCGCGCGCGGCATCAACCCTGGAAGCCTTCGGCATGAACACCTCGATGCTCTCCTCCTCGATCGGCCCGCTGCTGCTGCGGCGGGCGACAAGACTCGCCGGCGCGGCCGTGCTCGCCGTGGCGGCCTTCACCGCCGCCCCGCCGGCGCAGGCGCAGCCGGCGCGCTACGAGCTCGACCCCGAGCACCTGTCGATCGGCTTTCTGGTCGAACACGTCGGCTACCAGAAGATCCTGGGCATGTTCCGGGCCGCCAAGGGCAGCTACACCTTCGACGAGGCCAAGGCCCAGCTCTCCGACGTGCGCATCGAGGTCGACACCGCCAGCGTGTTCAGCAACCACAAGAAGCGCGACGACCACCTCAAGGGACCGGACTTCCTCAACAGCTCGGAATTCCCGACCATGGTGTTCACGGCCACCGGCGCCAAGAAGACCGGCGAGCGCACGTTCGAGATCGCCGGCCAGCTCGAACTGCTCGGCCGCAAGCAGCCGCTGGTGCTGCAGGCCACATGGAACAAGAGCGCCGAGTCGCCGATGGGCGGCGGCCTCCTCGGCGGCAAGCCCTACGTGATGGGCGTTTCGGCGCGCGGCAGCTTCAAGCGCAGCACCTACGGCATGAACTACGCGGTGGCCAACGGCTGGGTCGGCGACGAGGTGGCGCTGATCATCGAGTTCGAGGCGATCCGCAAGTAGCGATCTGCGGGGCAGCGCGAGCGCCCCGGCCCGCGCCGCAGCTCACGCACTGCGTGGTGCGTCTGCGGGTCGCCGCCTCATCCGCCAGCCCAAGGCGGCGAGGCCTAGCAGCGTCAGCGCCCACGTCGAGGGCTCGGGCACCGGCGTCGCGAAGCCCAGCTGCGCGCTCGCCACCCGCTGCAGCGCGAGCGCGTCGGCCGCGCTGATGCCGAGTTCGAGCGCGGCGATCTCGCCGGCACCGAGCGACGCGGGATCGATGCCCGTGATGCTGCCGAACAAGGTGAGCGCGCTCAGGTAGGAACCCGCCGTGCTGGCGTGCGTGCCGTCGTCCCACCACAGGTCGATGAGGCCGTCGCTGCCGGCATCGGGAGCGTAGATGTCGCGCGTGGCGATGCCGCTCGCCACCGCGCTCATGAACGAGTCGCCCACCGGCGCCACGCCGGCGAATCCCGGGTTCGACGCTGCCAGATCGAAGTACGCATCGTGCAGATCTGCCGTCATCGCTTCGAGGGTCGGGTAGAACGATGTGGCGGACGTGGTGGTGAAGCTCACCGCGCCGGTGACCGGGTCGGTGACGGTGGTGAACGGCGCGTTGACGAGGTTCGGCCGCGCCCAGGTCTGGTAGAGGTACACGTCCGTGGCGGCGCTGGCGTTGGCGTTCGCCGGCACGGTGCGCAGCAGGTTGCAAGAGCCGGCCGAGGCGCCGGTGATCGCCTGGCAGGCCGCGCTGGTGCCGCCGATGATCTCGCGCTCCCGGTAACTCTGCGCCGCACCGTCGTGCACGAACTGTTCGATCTTGTTCGCATACGCGTTGAAGTAGGCCGGGTTCGAGTTCAGCCCGGGCTGCTTCGGCAGCGCTTCGTCGCTCTGCTCCTGCAATACCACCTTGCCCCACTGGCGCGATGCGATGTTGCCGCGCAGGTCCCAGTCCGCCGGGTTGGAGTTGAGAAAATGGCCGCGCAGCGAAGCGGCATTGCGGGTGGACAGCGCCACGTCGTAGTTCAACCCGGCCTGCACCGTGAACTGCTTGAAGATGCCCGGCACGCCGCCCCAGGGGTGCGGCTCGAAGGCGTTGCTGCCGGCCGGGTTGGCCAGCCACATCGCGTTCGTCAGGTCGGTGACGTTCGCGGCGTTGTAGCTCATCACCGGATCGTTGCGACCGAAGGTGTAGCTGTTGCCGACGAAGAGGATGGACACCGGTTCCGCCTGCACGGCAGGAACGCAGGCCATGCCGGCGAGCACGAGAGCGAACAGCTTGTTCATTGCGCAGTCTCCTTCTGTAAGCCCGCTTGTCCGGGACGGTTCAGGGTCTCTCGCGCGCCGGAACGCGGGTCTCCAACGCCGGAGCAACGTACTCCGGCAGGAAACGGCACCCGGTGCCGAACTCCGCTTCGAACGCCGGGCATTGCTGCGCGATGCCGGCAGCGGTCGGCTTGGCGTCCTCGTCCACCCACTGCAGCAAAGCGGCCAGCAGCGTCGCGTAAGTCGCATCGCTCAGGTAGCTGTGCACGGCGTGGTCCGTGAAGGTCTGAACCAGCCGGTCCGCACTGCCGCCGCTCTGCATGACCGTCCTGAAGTAGGCGTCGAGCTCGACGAACGCGGTCGGGTCGCCGGTTCCCTTGACGGTCAGCACCGGCACGGGAATGCGCCCTGTCGGATCCGTGTCCTCGGCGAAGCGCTCGACCGCTTGCGGGTCCGCAGCGTAGCGCTGCACGCCGGCGTTGAGCGCTGCGTCGTCGGACGAGCCGATGTACTGCGCGCCGATGTTGCCGAAGGGGCTGGCGCCCCCCGTTCGCTCCTGGACGACGTCCCTGAAATGGAAGGTGCCCCAGTTGAGGTGCGACTGGATCGAGCTCTCCGGGACGCGGATCACGTTCACGATGGTCTCGACCTTGGCTTGCTGTTCGGCGGTGCGCTGGTCCGCCGGCTTGTCCAGGCCCAGGCATTCGGCGGTGCGGGCGGCCAGATCGGCGGGCGTCATCGAAGAGCCGGCCGGCAGCCCGGCCGACAGGGCGTAGCTCGCCTCGTTCGGCCGCGGGTGGTTGTTGCACAGGGATTGGTACACCACGCGCAGGTCCAGCCGGAAATCGTAGGAACGCGTGCCACCCGCGAGCACACCGCTCGTCAGCAACACGGCGTCGTAGGGCTGCGATCCCGTGTTCTGCGCGGTGAACATCTCCGCCGCTTTCGCCGCTACGCCGGCGCCCCAGGACTGACCGTGCAGGATCGTTCGCCGCGGCGAGGCGACGTGCTCCTCGAAGATCTGGCGCAGACGCTCGGTGTCTTCGGCCGCGGCGCGGACTTCGACGCCGCCCTGCCGGAAAGTAGAGCCGGCCCAGGCATAGCCCGCCTCCACCATCACGGCCCAGCGGGTCAGGTCGTCGGCCGAGCGATCCGGCGTCGGCGCATCGAGACTCGGGCCGCCGTGCGCGTGCAGCACGAGGTTGCCGTTCCATTCCCTGGGCATAGCGATCAGGTAATAGGCGCCTTCGGAATCCTGGCCGGCGAGGCAGGTCGCGATGGTGCTCACGGCTTCGGGGCACGCTGCAGCCGTGGGGGCCGCCTCTTGCTGATCGTCATCGTCGTCGCCGCCGCCGCCGCAAGCGCCGAGCATCAGGGTCAGGACAGCGGCCGCAATGAAGGGTGAGCCGATGATGCGCATCGAGGTGTCACCTTGTGTTGTCGAAATCGCGTCGGCATCGTCGCAACCGGCAGTTCATATGTCCAATACGATTGAAATCCCTGGTTGATATCATTCGCGTATGGAGATTCGCCACCTGCGTTACTTCCTGGCCGTTGCCGACGCAGGCCACATGACGCGCGCCGCCTTGCACTTGGGCATTCAGCAGCCGCCGCTGAGCCAGCAGATCAAGACCCTGGAGTCGGAACTCGGCCTTGCGCTCTTCCGGCGCCACCCGAAGGGCGTCAGCCTCACCGACGCGGGCCGGCTGCTGCAGGTCGAATCGGCACGCCTGCTGCGCGACTTCTCCGCGCTGCAGGAGCGCATGCACTCGCTGGCCGAAGGCAAGCGCGGCCTGCTCTCGATCGGCTTCACCAGCTCGGCGGCGGCGCACGAATTCACGCCCCACGCCTTGCGCGAATGCCGTGGCCAACACCCGGACATCGGGCTGGAGCTGAGCGAGAACAACGCGGCGGAAATCACCGAGGCGGTGGCCAGCGGCCGCCTGCACTGCGGCCTGCTGCGCGTGCCGGTGTCGCGCCCTGCGGAGCTGACGTTCGAGACGCTGCTGCACGAGGCGGCGGTCGTCGCCCTGCCGATCGGTCATCGCCTCGCAAGAACGCGCAAGGACGGCCGGCCGCGACCGGTGGCCGTGAAGGACCTGCACGCGGAGCCGATCGTCCTGGTGCGCCGCCCCGGCGCGCCGGGCCTGTATGCCAACCTGCTGGCGCTTTGCGATGCGCAGGGCGTGCGCCCGCGGGTGGTGGCGGAGGTGAGCCGGATGCTGACCAACCTCAACCTCGTCGCCGCCGGTGCGGGCATCTCGGTGGTGCCGTCTTCCATGCAGGGCTCGCATCCCCATGCCATCGTCTACTGCCCGCTCGAGGCGGGCGCGAAGCTCGACGTCCCGCTGACGCTCGCCTACCGCAGTGCCGACAACATCGGGCCGACCGGCACGTTCACCGCGCTGCTGCGGCAACTTGCGGGCAGGCGGTATGCGGGTCGACGAGCGCAGACTTGATCCATGGCCCGAACGTTCAGCCCGGCACGATCGCCGTCCCGCCGCGGCTTTCTCTCAGCGTCGGCAGCGATGGCGGGATGCGCGCTCGCGGGCCGCGCCCTCGCGTGGCCGCAGCAGCCGATACGCATCCTGGTCGCCTATCCCCCGGGCGGCCTGAGCGACGAGATCGCGCGCGCCATCGCGAGGCAGCTGTCGGCGCAGTTGGGCACCGCCGTCGTGGTCGAGAACCGGGCCGGCGCCGGCGGCACCATTGCCATGACGGCGCTGGCCCGGTCGCCGCCGGACGGCCACACGCTGTGCTTCTCGGCCATCAGCCCGCTGGTGCTGTCGCCCTTGCTGGTCCCGGTGGGCTACGACCCGCAACGCGACATCGCCGCGGTGATCAGCGTGATGGTCACCCCCGTGATGATCGTCGGCACGCCGGCGTTCACGGGCACACATTTCGCCGACTTGCTCGCGCAGGGGAAGGCGCGGCCGGGCGCCCTGCGCTGGGCCACGTCGGGCCGCGGGACGCTGGGCCACATCGTCGCGGAACAGGTCGCCCTGCACGGCGGCGTCCGGATCACGCACATCCCCTACAAGGGAGGCGGCCCGCAACTGACCGATGCGCTGGGCGGGGAGTTCGAGCTGCTGTCCACGAACGTGGCGCCGCTGCAGTTGCGGCATGTGGCGGCCGGCGGCTTCAAGCCGCTTGCGGTGGGGGCGCCCTCGCGCCTGGCGGTGTTGCCCGAGGTACCGACCTTGGCCGAACTCGGGTTTTCCGAGGCCAACCTGATGTCGGTCTTCGGTCTCTTCGCGCCCGCCGCGACGCCGGACGAGACCCTGACGGCGCTCAACGCCGAACTCGACCGCGTCGTCGCGCAACCGCAGGTCCGCGGTCGCCTCCTGGCCGCGAACAATGTGCCGACGGGCGGCAGCCGCGAAGACTTCTCCAGGCTGATCGCGGAACAGTCACGATCGTTTCGGCGTCTTTTCGAAGACGAGAAGCAATCTCCCGTGGGCCGGTGAATCCGGCGCCATCGGGCAGGCCCTACACGCTCTCGATCGGCGCGATGTTGTCGGCGTCGCGAGCATCGCGCGCTGCGGTGATCGCCGGATGTCCGAGGCCGCGGCTTGGCATCGCGTTCGATTCCCCGAGCACCCGCTCGTAGATCACCACACCGCCCGCGGCCAGACGGACTCCGACGTAGCCGTCCCAAAGCGCGTCTCGATGCCCGGCGTGGTCGCCGGCAAGGACTCCCATCCGGTCGTACGGATCGGTCGTGAAGCGCAGCGGATCGAGCGAGCCCAGCAGGCCGAGCAGCGGGTAGCCCGTGTCGAAGCGGATGCCCACGATGGCCAAGCCCCTGGCGAGCAGATTGGCCAGGCTCACCGCGTTGTCCAGGTGAACGCCGGCGCAGATCCAGTTCATCCCGGTCAGTGCCGCATGACGCAGCCGCGCATCGAGCAGCGTTCGCTGATGGCCGCGGCCGCGAGCCGCCGGCAGCACCATCGCGTGCTCCAGGAAGCCCGCATGGCGCGGCCATTCCCGCGCCGGCACGCGGGGAAAGGGCGGACCCGCGTCGGAGTTCGGATGCTCCTCGCTCGGGATGCGCAGCAGCGCCATCGCCGTCAAGGCGGTGCCTTCGAGGATGCCGTAGGCGACGCCCAGCGTGCGGTCGAGATAGGCGCGCAGGTCGTCGTCGCTGCGGGAGCGGACGAAGCCCGCCGGCAGACCGGCGCTGGCCGCCTCCTGCAGCTCGAGCGCAGCCGGCAGGTCGACGGGCGTGAGTCGCCTCACGAGCGGCAAGGGGGCAGCGTTGATCACGGGCGGTCTCTACGGTTGCTTGTGGAAAGGACGGCAGGCCAGTGCCGGCACGGCCAGCACAACGCTCCAGACCCAGGCCCAGGCGGGCTTCTTCCTGCGAAGCAGTGCGGGCGTTCTCCGCGCGGCCTCGGAGCGGTCGACCGGCGGCGCCGTCGCGCCGCCCGTGGACACCAGCTCGCGCAGCTCGCCGTGGCAGGCGCGGCCGTCGCAGGAAACGAGCAAACCGAAAAGGGACGGATTCATGGGGAACCTCGAGAAAGTCCGGACGTTCTGGTGGTCGAAGACAGGCGCTCACCGCGGCCGATCGGCAACGGCCTCGATGGGTCGGCAGGACGCCGCACCCGCGACGCGAAGCCGCCCTGCCGTCGCCAGGCACTCGAGGCGAGGCAGGACGACAGCGAGCGCGACGGCGACGGCGCCGATCAGCAGCACCCCGTACAGCGCCATGAAATCGGGCAGGCTCATCACCGGCGCGATCTGGCGCGACACGCCGATGAACGATGCATACAGCCAGCTCGCCGTGCTGATGGCACCCAGGACCACGGGCACGACCAGCCCCGAGCGGTCTTGCGTGCGCGGCCGGCGCAGCATCGGAAAGGCCAGCGCGTGCAGCGCGAGCCCGTTGGCCGTGAGCGCCGACACCACGATCAGCTTGGCCGCCAGCTTCGGGTCGGCGACGAGCGGGCGCGCATCGAGGCCCGCGTCCAGGGCCACCAGTGACAGCCCGGTGAGCCAGAGAACCGCGAGGGCGCTCGTCAAGGTGCGGGCCGCGGCGGCGAGCCGCGGCACATCGATGCGCCCCGCCTTGACGAGCGCCATGTCCTCACGCAGCACGGCGGCCAGGGCAATGGCGAACGTCACCGCGTGCGCGAACAGCACGGCCTGTCGAATCAGCGTGAAGCTGTCCATGGTGTCGCTTTCGAAAGGCCGAGGCCTGGGCCTGCTGCACGCCGGCCTTGCCGCCGGATGCGGCCGGGCCGGCGGGCGGCAGGGATTGCGCCTCGGCAGCAGCGCGTGCACTCGCCTATCGGCACAAGGAGACGCCACGCAGCAGGGCCGGCGTGTTCGGGTTGCGCTGCAGCTTGCCGAACAGGCCATCGGTTTCCCGCTCGGGGCCGGCCGCGAAGTACATGTGGTCGGCTTCGCCCAGGCTCGCCCCGTTGCCGAACTGCAGGCCCCACAGGCCGTCGATGACGACGCGCTTGCCGTGCTCGTCGCGCACGTAGTCCAGCGCGACCTTCAGGCGCGGATGGAAGGCGACCAGGGTGCCGTCGCCGAAGTTGCCGACCAGCAGGCAGCCGCCATACAGGCCGAAGTCCTTCGGCGCCAGCGCGACGCCCCAGGGGTAGTTCAGCAGGCCGCGGCCGCGCCAGGTGGCGAGCAGCTTGCCTTCGGCGTCGAACTCCGCGAGCCGGCCCTCGGCGGGCGGGTTCTCGGTGCCCGGCGGCACGTGCCGGCCGTACATCGCGAACACGCTCTGGCCGATGGTCTGCACATTGAAGGCTTCGAAGCCGCCGGGCTTCTTCTCGAACGGGCTCGCCAGCACGCCGGTCTCGGCGAACTGGCCGTCGTAGGCGCGCAGTGCCGGCTCGGCGCCGAAATCCGCCGCGAACATGCGGTCGGCGCCCGGCGCCACGGCGACGCCGAAGAAGGCCGAGCGCCGTGCGGTCCCATCGACGACCGGAACCGAATCGACCGGGTGGTCGAAGCCGCCGCCGGCGCGCGCCCGCTCGGTCCAGGCCGTGATCGTGCCGCTGATGTTGGCGAAGAAGAACTTCGCGGGGGCCGTGATCGGGCCGTTCTCGTGCGCCTGCGTGATGGCGAACCCGCTGCCGTGGTTGAAGGCGATGCCGGTCACCGGGCCCAGCGTGTGCACGATCTCCAGCTCGTCCTGGAACAGCGGCGTGCCGCCGACATCGCCCACGTACTGGATCGACTGCCCGACATTGGTGGACGCCACCCACCAGTGCCCGCCGAAGCCGGCCGGGCGGATGGCGATGCCCCAGGCGTTCTGCAGATCGGGCTCGAGGATCTGCGCGCCGTACTCGGGCTTGTTGGCGACCAGGTTGGTCTGCTCGAGACCGGGGAAACGGCCGGTCGTGCCGTTCGCGCCCTGCCCGCCAACCCCCGGTGCGGCGGAGCGCTCGATTTGCGCGTTGACCGAATCGAGGATCGTGGCGACCTCCGCGAGCGTGGCCGCATCGGCGTCGTCCTCGCTGGCCTGCGGGCCGGCGCGGTTGCTGTCGCCGCCGCCGCCGCATGCGGCCAGCATCGCCGCGGCAAAGATCGCGGTCAACGAGTGACGTAAGGAAGAAGAGGGATGAATCATGGCGGAGTCCAGTGAATGAGGGTCAAAAAAAACGAGCCTCAGTGTCGTGACGCGTGCCGGCAGCGTCTTGAAGATCCGCGACAAGCTGCGCGTCGCGCGGCGCTCGGACGTCTGCGGTCACACGGTCACAGATAGACCGTGCCGCCGCCGCTGGCGGCTCGAAACGCCGTCGCCATCGGCGTGCTGCACGAGCGCACGAAGTGCCGCGGCGTGAGCCCGGTCAACTGGCGCACGACCCGCGTCATGTGCGCCTGATCGGCAAAGCCCGTGTCGGCGGCGATGTCGGCCAGCGACGCACCGGCGTGCGCCTTGCGCGACACGGCCTGCACCCTGGACACCTGCGCCAGGTGGCGCGGCGAGGTGCCGATCCAGTGGCCGAAGTCGCGCTCGAGCTGGCGGCGCGAAACGTGCACGCCATCCGCCAGATCGTCGATCGCGGCCGCCGGCTGCGCGCACAGCCGCATCGCGGCGCGGGCGGCGCGCAGCGCGGGCGGCGCGAGCCGGCGCTGCGCGCTCGCACGCGCCTCGATCCACGCCGCGAAGACCCGCAGCTTCGCGTCGAGCGAGCCCGCCAGCGCGACGCCGGATTCGAGCCGGCGCGTCCGGCTGCGGTCGAGCAGCTCGGCCACGCGCGCGCGGATGCGCGGCACCGACGAGAGCGGCTGGCTGTCGAGCACCTGCACGGCACCCAGCGGCGTCAGCAGCGCGAACAGCGTGACGCAGTGGCCGGCCGGGATGAACGAGCCGGTCCAGTGGCGGATGCCCGTCAGGCAGGTGTTGTCGCCGTGCTCGCCCTTGGCTTCGATGCTGCAGCCGCCATGGCGCCCGAGCTGCACGGTGAGCATCAGCGAATCGTGCGGCGCGATGGACAGCGGCAGCGGCGCGAGCGCGCCGATCTCCACACCCATCAGCACGTTGACGTAGGGACGCAGCGCTTCGGGAACCGGCAGGAAGCGCGGCTCGAAGCTGCTGGCGTCGTGCACGGGAGCGGCCAGCGGGAAGGGGCGGGCCTTCGGCGTTGCCGTCGGCGAATCGAGGACGTTCATGGAGACTCTTCTCGCGACGCCTGGGCCGCGGCTGCTGCAGGCGTCGACCCGCCTGCGGGTGCTGCGCCGGCACGAGGCGGCGCGCTCGCTCGTCGCAAGCGTTCAAGACGCAGCCCGGTGATGCCGGGACAGTTGCGCGGCGCATTGTTCGATGCGCATGCCCTCGCGTCGCGGGGCCTGCGCCCCAATCGGTGCCTGCCGAGGCCCGAAGTGCGCACTCGGGCGGGACCGAGGCCCCTGCCGCACGGTGCGCAGGAACCAGCGCCGGCGCTGGCTGTGCTGGCGGCAGCGGATCTTCGGCCCGGGCGCCTGCGGCTTGTCGCAATCGTGCAAGACGGGCCGCTCCCCGGTCCGTAACGTCGCCGGGCTTTGCATGCATCCGATGAAGACGACAGCACACGATCCGTCCGAAGGCCGGCCCTCGACCTCGACGCACGACGGTGTCTACAGCCCCGAAGCGCCGCGCTTTCGCGAGTGGGTGAGCCGGGAGCCCGGCGCCCGCTTGCGGCCCGAGGCCGGCCGCTACCACCTCTACGTCGTGGTCGGCTGCCCCTGGGCGCATCGCACGCTCATCGTGCGCGCGCTCAAAGGGCTGGAGCGCGCCATCGACGTCACCGCCCTCCACCACCGCATGGACGAACAGGAGGGCTGGGTCTTCCCGCCCGGCGAACCCGAGCCGCTCTACGGCCTGAAGCGCCTGCGCGAGCTGTACGCGATGGCCGACCCCCGCTACGGCGGCCGCGTCACCGTGCCGGTTCTCTGGGACAAGCGCGAGCGCACGATCGTCAACAACTTCTCCTCGGAGATCGTGCGCATGCTGGGCGCGGCCTTCGACGCCTTCGCCGCACGCCCCGGGCTCGACCTCTACCCCGAGCCGCTGCGCCCCGCCATCGACCGCTGGAACGAGCGCATCCACTCGGCCGTCAACAAGGGCGCATATCGCGCCGGTTTCGCCGCCACGCAAGCTGCCCACGACGAGGCCGTGCACTCCTTCTTCGCCGCGCTCGACGAGCTGGAGCGGCACCTCGGCGCGCACCGCTACCTCGTGGGCGATCGCCCGACCGAAGCCGATTGGCGGCTCTTCCCGACGCTCATCCGCTTCGAGTGGGTCTATCACGGCCTGTTCAAGTGCAACCTCAGGCGCCTGGTCGATTACCCGAACCTGTTCGCGTACGCGCGCGAGCTCTACCAGTGGCCCGGCATCGCGGCCACCGTCTGCGAGCGCCGCATCCGCGACGGCTACTACGCCAGCCTGCTCAGGCTCAACCCGACGGGCATCGTGCCCGCCGGCCCGGTGGTCGATTTCAGCGCCCCGCACGGGCGCGGCTGAACACCGCCGACGGCTCGGCCTCGCGGCGCCGCCGGGCGGCCCGCCCGCGCTAGCGCGGCGCCACGCCGAAGCCCGACTCGCGCGCCATCACGATCGCCTGAGCGCGATTCTCGACCTCGAGCCTGGCGAAGATGCCGGTGATGTGGTTGCGCACGGTCTTCTCGGACAGGCCGAGCCGGGCGGCAATCTGCGCGTTGTCGCGGCCCTGGGCGATGAGTTCCAGCAGTTCGCGCTGGCGCTCGGTGAGCGCGGCGAACGCTCGGTCGGCTCCGCGCCGGGCGGTGGCCGGCAGGAAAGCGCACACCTCGCCGATCCAGTCGCGCCAGCCGCGCTCGCTTTCCAGCAGCAGGTGGTTGCCGCTGTCGATCGGCACGAACTGCGCGCCCGCGATCGCCGCGGCGATCAGCAGGCCTTCGTCGAAGGGCACGCGCACGTCGCGCCGGCTGTGCAGCACCAGGGTCGGGCAGCGCACCTGCGGCAGCAGCGCCGTCACGTCGATGCGGGCGAACTCCTGCATGAAACGCGCCGCGTTCTCCGGCGACGTGGAGATGCGCTCCAGTTCGTTGAACCACTGGTGCTGCTCGGGCGTGCCGCCAGGGATGAACTGGCTGGTGAAGAACTGACGGAACGACGGGTCGGCCTTGCCCCATCCGAGTTCGGCCAGCTTGGTCATCGTCTCGGCCTCCTCGCGCTGCTGCTGCGTGTTGCTGCGCACCAGCCGGCCGCGCGCGTAGCCGCCGTGCAGGACCAGGTGCGTGACGCGCTCGGGGTGGCGCACCGCATAGGCGATGGCGATCGACGCACCCTGCGAAATGCCGAGCAGCGCGAAGCGCTCGGCGCCGACCGCGTCGGCGACCGTTTCGAGATCGCGCACCCAGCTCTCGAACGACAAGTCCGCAGCCACCCAATCCGACAGACCGCAACCGCGCTCGTCATAGCGCACGAACGTGCAGCGCTGCGACAGTTCGCGCACCAGGTGGCCCCACACCGGGCTGCTCCAGTCGTGCTCCAGGTGCGACAGCCAGGTCGCCGCTTTGATCAGCGTCGGGCCCTTTCCCGCCGACGCGTAGGCGAGGCGGACACCGTCGTGACTGCGAGCGAAACGGAGCTTTTGCTTCAGAGCGGACATCGGCTTGCGGTCAGGGACGCAGCGCCCGAACTCTACCGCCGGGTGTGCGCGGGCGTCAGCCCCGAAGTTCGAGATGGCCGGGCGGGCGCGACCGGCGTTGCCGAGAGAAGAATGCGGCAGGCCCGAAAGAGCCGGCCGGCCGGCTGGCCGCTCGGACGCCCCCCTTCAGGTGTTCAAGCCCGCTGGATCGGCAGCACGTTGACGTCGCGCCCAGGCGCGCCGAAGGCCTGCTCGCGCAGCAGCGCCAACTGGTCGCGCACCCGGGCGGCCTTCTCGAACTCCAGGCTGCGGGCGTGCTCGAGCATCTGCTTTTCCAGCAGCTTGATGCGCTTGCCGAGATCCTTCTCGCTCATCGTCTCGATCTCGGCGGCCGCCTGCGCGGCCTTGAGGTCGTCGCCGCGGCTCTTCTCGGAATACACGCCGTCGATCAGGTCGCGGATCTCCTTGTTGATGCTGCGCGGCGTGATGCCGTTCTCGGCGTTGAAGGCGATCTGCTTGGCGCGGCGGCGCTCGGTCTCGCCGATGGCGCTTTGCATCGAATCGGTGATGCGGTCGGCATAGAGGATCGCGCGGCCGTTCAGGTTGCGCGCCGCGCGGCCGATGGTCTGGATGAGCGAGCGGCCCGAGCGCAGGAAACCTTCCTTGTCGGCATCGAGGATCGCCACGAGCGAAACCTCGGGGATGTCCAGACCCTCGCGCAGCAGGTTGATGCCGACCAGCACGTCGAAGCTGCCCAGCCGCAGGTCGCGCAGGATCTCGACGCGCTCCACGGTGTCGATGTCGGAGTGCAGGTAGCGCACCTTCACGCCGTTGTCCGCGAGGTAGTCGGTGAGCTGCTCGGCCATGCGCTTGGTGAGCGTCGTGATGAGCACGCGTTCGCCGAGATCGACGCGGATGCGGATCTCCTGCAGGACGTCGTCGACCTGGGTCGTTGCCGGGCGCACTTCCACTTCGGGATCGACCAGCCCGGTCGGCCGCACGAGTTGCTCGACCACCTGTCCGGCGTGCTCCTGCTCGTAGGTCGCAGGCGTCGCGGAGACGAACACCGCCTGACGCATCTTGCGTTCGAACTCCTCGAACTTCAGCGGGCGGTTGTCCATGGCGGAAGGCAGCCGGAAGCCGTACTCGACCAGCGTCTGCTTGCGCGCCCGGTCGCCGTTGTACATGCCGCCGAACTGACCGATGAGCACGTGGCTCTCGTCGAGGAACATCACCGCGTCGCTCGGCAGGTAGTCCACCAGCGTCGGCGGCGGCTCGCCGGGCGCGGCGCCGGAGAGATGCCGCGTGTAGTTCTCGATGCCCTTGCAGTGGCCGATCTCGCTGAGCATCTCCAGGTCGAAGCGCGTGCGCTGCTCGATGCGCTGCGCCTCGACCAGCTTGCCGGCGGCGACGAACTCGGCCAGGCGAACGCGCAGCTCTTCCTTGATGCCGTCGATGGCGTTCAGCACCTGCTCGCGCGGCGTGACGTAGTGGCTGGCCGGATAGACCACGAAGCGCGGCACCTTCTGGCGGATGCGGCCGGTGAGCGGGTCGAAGAGCGACAGCGTCTCGATCTCGTCGTCGAAGAGCTCGAAGCGCACGGCGAGTTCGGAGTGTTCGGCGGGAAACACGTCGATCGTGTCGCCGCGCACGCGGAACGTGCCGCGCGAGAAGTCGGTCTCGTTGCGCTTGTACTGCATGCGGATCAGGTGCGCGATGAGGTCGCGCTGGCCGACCTTGTCGCCCACGCGCGCGATCAGCCGCATCTGCGTGTAGTCCTCCGGCTTGCCGATGCCGTAGATCGCGCTGACCGACGCCACGATGACCACGTCGCGCCGCTCCAGCACGCTCTTGGTGGCGGACAGGCGCATCTGCTCGATGTGCTCGTTGATCGCGCTGTCCTTCTCGATGAACAGGTCGCGCTGCGGCACGTAGGCCTCGGGCTGGTAGTAGTCGTAGTAGCTGACGAAGTACTCCACCGCGTTCTTCGGAAAGAACTCGCGGAACTCGCTGTAGAGCTGCGCGGCCAGCGTCTTGTTGGGCGCGAACACGATCGCCGGGCGGCCGAGTCGCGCGATCACGTTGGCCATGGTGAAGGTCTTGCCCGAGCCGGTCACGCCGAGCAGGGTCTGGAACACCTCGCCGTCGCGCACGCCCTCGACGAGCTGGTCGATCGCCGTGGGCTGATCGCCGGCCGGCGGATAGGGCATGTAGAGCTGGAAGGGCGAGCCGGGAAAGCCGATGAATTCGCCGTCCGGCAAGGACGAGAGGGCCTCGGGCGCAGCCGGCAGCGCGTCGGTGGGAACACTCATGGTGACTAGAATTCGGGTTGTCCCGCACCAGCGGGCCACGAAGGCAATCCGCGAGCCTAGCGGAATCCCCAAGCCCCTGTCATCCAACCCCGCCACCCCTTACACAGAGCCCGCCATGCCCGCCCTCTTTTCCGCCGTCGAGATGGCCCCCCGCGACCCGATCCTCGGCCTGAACGAGCAGTTCAACGCCGATCCCAACCCGGCCAAGGTCAATCTGGGCGTCGGCGTGTATTTCGACGAGAACGGCAAGCTGCCCCTGCTCGGCTGCGTGGCGGCGGCCGAGGCGCAGATCGCGGCGAACCCCAAGCCGCACGGCTACCTGCCCATCGACGGCATCGCGGCCTACGACAAGGCCGTTCAGACCCTGGTGTTCGGCAGCGAAGCCGTGGCGAGCGGGCGCATCGCCACCGTGCAGGGTCTCGGCGGCACGGGCGGCTTGAAGGTGGGCGCCGATTTCCTGAAAAGGCTGCGCCCCGGGGCCAGGGTGCTCATCAGCGATCCGAGCTGGGAGAACCACCGCGCGCTCTTCAACAACGCGGGCTTCCCGGTCGACACCTATCCGTACTACGACGCGGCCACCCGGGGCATCGACTTCGACGGCATGCTCGGTGCGCTGAACGGCGCGCCGGCCGGCACCGTCGTCGTGCTGCACGCCTGTTGCCACAACCCGACCGGCTGCGACCTCGGCGCGGCGCAGTGGCAGCAAGTGATCGATGTGGTGAAGGCGCGCGAGCTGGTGCCCTTTCTCGACCTCGCCTACCAGGGCTTCGGCCAGGGCATTGCCGAGGACGGCGCGGTCATCCGGCAGTTCCTCGCCTCCGGGCTCGACTTCTTCGTCTCCACGAGCTGCAGCAAGAGCTTCTCGCTGTACGGCGAACGGGTGGGCGCGCTCAGCGTCGTGTGCGCCAGCAAGGACGAGGCCGGCCGCGTGCTGAGCCAGCTCAAGATTCTCATCCGCACGAACTATTCCAACCCGCCCACCCACGGCGCCGCGATCGTCACGGCCGTGCTCACCACGCCGGCGCTGCGCGCCCAGTGGGAAGAGGAGCTGGCCGGCATGCGGGTGCGCATCAAGGCGATGCGCGAGGCCCTGGTGGAGAAGCTGCGGGCCGCCGGCGTGCGCGGTGACCTGGGCTACATCACGACCCAGCAGGGCATGTTCAGCTATTCGGGTCTCAGCGCGCCGCAGATGCAGCGCCTGCGCAGCGAGTTCGGCATCTACGGCCTCGACTCCGGGCGCATCTGCGTGGCCGCGCTCAACCACGGCAACCTCGACGCCGTCGCCAAGGCCATCGCCGCGGTGATGTGAGCTGAGCTGATCCCTGGGCCGGCCGGGAGGCCGGCCCGGGTCTGTGCGTTGGCGCTCGCCGGGCCGCATTTGCATTTCTTTGCAAGGGTCGCACGGCACGCTCGCCACGGGATGCGGTCTGATGCGTTATAGCTGTGCCGTCGCCGAAAGCGACGCAAGGTAAACGCATGAACAGACACCCCAACTGGACCGTCGCCGTGGCCGCCTTGGCTGCGCTTTGCGCCGTGTTGCTGGCCGCGACGACGCCTGCGTGGGCGCAGGCGCAGGAAGAAGCAGCGGCCGATCCACCCGGGCGGGTCGGGCGCGTGAGCGCGCTGGTCGGCGCGGCCGATCTCTCGCGCGAAGCCGGCGAGTGGATGCCCGCCCAGCTCAATCAGCCCGTGACCAGCCAGACGGCCTTGTCCACGCCCTCGGGCAGCCAGGCTGAGGTGCGCATCGGCTCCACCTCCGTGCGCCTGGATGCGGGCACGCAGGCCGTGTTCTCGCAGCTCGACGACCACGCCATCGCCATCGACGTGGCCCAGGGCACCGTGCGCGCGCGCCTGCGCAGCCTGCCGACCGGCGACGCCTTCACCCTGGCCGCCGACAACGTGCGCGCCCAGGCCGAGTCGCCCGGCGATTACCGCGTGAGCTACGACCCCGACGCCCGTGCCTACACGGTGCGCACGCTCGCCGGCCAGTTGCGCCTGATCACCCCGACCGGCAGCTACAAGCTCGAGGCCGGCCAGGAAATCCTCGTGCAGGACGGCGGCCAGACCGTGCGGCTGCAGCCCCTGGGCGAGCGCGACCCCTTCGACGCCTGGGCCGAAGCGCGCGACGGCCAGCAGGACGCCCTGGCCTCCGCCCGCTACGTCTCGCCCGAAACCACCGGCATCGAGGCGCTCGACGAACACGGCCGCTGGGACATGACCGACGAGTACGGCGCCATCTGGTACCCGCGCGTCGTGCGCCCCGGCTGGGCGCCCTACCGCTACGGCCACTGGGCTCACGTGAACCCCTGGGGCTGGACCTGGGTGGACGACGCGCCCTGGGGCTTTGCGCCCTTCCACTACGGGCGCTGGGCGCTGATCGGCAGCCGCTGGGGCTGGGTGCCGGGTCCGGTGGTGGCGCGGCCGGTGTGGGCGCCGGCGCTGGTCGGCTATGTGGGCGGCTCCTCGGGCGGCGTGAGCGTGTCGATCGGCATCGGCGGGCCGGTCGGCTGGTTCCCGCTCGGCCCGCACGAGATCTATCACCCGCCGTTTCGCTACTCCCACCGCTATTGGGACCACGTGAACTGGCACCGGCACCGCGACGGCAAGCGTCGCCACGACGACGACTGGCGCCGCGACGGCCATCGCTGGCGCGACCGCGACGGTCACCGCGACTGGAAAGACCGCGACGACCGTGACCACCGCGACGACCGCCGCATGACCCGCCACGGCCAGCCGGATCCCGCCTACCGCTACGCCAGGAAGGCCGAAGCCGTCACCGTGGTGCGCGCGGCCGACTTCCGCGGCTCGCGCCGGGTGGGCGACGAGCGCCTGCGCCTCGACGCCGGGCAGATCGCCCAACTGGCGCCCGTTTCCCCGGCCGTGCGGCTGCCCACCGTGATGCCGCAGCTGAGCAACCCGGCCGTCGTCGGCGGCGCCCGGCCCGCGCCGGTGCTGCGCCTGCCCGATCCACCGCGGCGCGAACGCGCGGAGTCGCCCGGACGCGGGCGCGATGGCCTCTCCGGCGGCCCCATCGCGCGCGAACGCAACGGCGATTCGCCGCGAGGCAACGGGCAGCGCGAGCCACGAGTGCGCGATGACGCCGGCGGCAACCCGGTCGTGAACCGGGACGCCAACCGCGATGCGGACCGCGGCTCCCGGGACGACCGGCGCATGGTCGTGCGGCCCTCCCTGCCTGACGGAGGCGATCGGCCCGGCCAGGGCGATCGCTTCGGCCGGGTCGATCGCAGTGACCGGTCTGCGGACGCCGTGCGCCCGGCTCCCGTGCCGAGATCGGTCACGGTGCTGCCCGAGCGCGCACCTTCCGTCCCGCAGCCCAGGCTCGCGCCGAGCCGCGAGTCGCCGGCACCGCGGATGGTCCAGCCCTCGCCGCAGCGCCGCATGCAGGCGCCCGACGCGCCGCAGCGCCTGGAGCGGCAGCCAACGCAGCGCGTGTCGCCGCCGGCCCGCGTGATCGCCGTACCGCCTCGCGAGCGCAGCGTGCAGCCGCAGCGCCCGGCGCCCCGGGTGACGATGCCCTCGCGCGACGCGCCGTCGCCGAGGGTGCGCGCGCCGGCCGTCCGCTCGGCGCCGGCCGTTCGCTCGGCGCCGGCCGTCCGCTCGACGCCGGCCGCCTCGCCGCGCCGCGCGATGCCCAGCCCGCGTGCTCCGGAAATGCGCAGTCGCGCCAGCGGCCGGCAGAGTCACTCGCAGCGCCCGGGCCGGGCGTCTGCGCGCTGAAGCAGCGTTTCCTTGCGGGAAAGCGCTCGCCACACCCGCAGGGCCGTGCCTGTGGCCGGCATCGGCGACCCAGGCGGGCCTCGCTGCTGCTGCGCCGCGCCACGCGTGACGGGCGCCCGTCAAGAGCGCATTTGCGCGCTTGCAAAAGCGCGGCGGTCTGCAAAGATGCACCGGCACGGCGGCCATCAAGAAAGCCCCGCGAACACAGGCCCCTCCCTATACTGCTGCAGTGCACCATTCGGTGTTCCTGCCGCTTCACAAATCGGTTGTGCTTGCATTGAACCGAGCTTCACTCCGGACGCACCATGCTTTATCAGTTGTATGAAACCCAACGCGCCCTGCTCAGCCCTTTTGCCGAGTTCGCGGGCGCCTCGAGCCGCCTCTACAGCCACCCGATGTCGCCCTTCGCGGCTTCGCCCGGCGCGCAGCGCCTGTCGGCCGGCTTCGACCTGCTGCACCGGCTGACCAAGGAATACGAGAAGCCGGAGTTCGGCATCAGCGCCATCGAAGTGGGCGGCACCGAGATCGTGGTGCAGCAGCAGACCGCGATCGACAAGCCCTTTTGCAAGCTGCTGCGCTTCAAGCGCTACACCGATGACGCCGAGCTGCTCGTGAAGATGCGCGACCAGCCCAGCGTGCTGGTGATCGCCCCGCTGTCGGGCCACCACGCGACCCTGCTGCGCGACACCATCAAGCTGCTGCTGCAGGATCACAAGGTCTACATCACCGACTGGGTCGATGCACGCATGGTGCCCACCGAGGCCGGTGCGTTCCACCTCGCCGACTACGTGCGCTATGTGCAGGAGTTCATCCGCCACGTCGGGCCGTCGGTCAATGTCATCTCGGTGTGCCAGCCGACCGTGCCGGTGCTCGCCGCGGTGTCGCTCATGGCGAGCGGCGGCGAAAAAACGCCGCGCACCATGGTGATGATGGGCGGGCCGATCGACGCCCGCAAGTCGCCCACCGCGGTCAACAACCTGGCCATGAACAAGAGCCTCGAGTGGTTCGAGCACAACGTCATCTACCGCGTGCCGCCCAACTACCCCGGAGCCGGCCGGCGCGTGTACCCGGGCTTTCTGCAGCACAGCGGCTTCGTGGCCATGAACCCCGACCGCCACATGACCGCGCACTACGACTACTTCCTCGACCTGCTGCGCGGCGACGACGAAAGCACCGACGCCCACCGCGCCTTCTACGACGAGTACAACGCCGTGCTCGACATGCCGGCCGAGTACTACCTCGACACCATCAAGACGGTTTTCCAGGACTTCGCGCTGGTCAACGGCACCTGGGAGATCGACGGCGAACTGGTGCGCCCGCAGGACATCGTGACCACCGCACTGCTCACGGTCGAAGGCCAGCTCGACGACATCTCCGGCTGCGGCCAGACCGCCGCGGCGCTCGATCTGTGCGCCGGCATCCCGAAGTCGCGCAAGCGCCACTACGAGGTGGCCGGAGCCGGTCACTACGGCATCTTCTCCGGCCGGCGCTGGCGCGAGTTCGCGTATCCCGAGATTCGCGACTTCATCCTGAGGCACCAGAAAGCCTGGCAAGCCGGCGCGGCCCAGGCCCCCGCTCCGGCCGCGTCCAGACCGCTTGCAGGAGCAGCCGCCAAGGCGGCCCCGAAGCCGGCGACGAAGGCCGTGGCCCGGCCGGCCGCAAAGGCTTCTTCAATGCCGGCCACCAAGCGCAAGCTCACCGTTGAGCAGTGAAACAAAACGCCGACCGCGCCTTCCCCGAGCGGCGACTCCTCCTGCGCGCGCGACCGAGGCGCAGACTTGAACACTGAGCCGACCCCTTCGGGCGCCCCGCCCCGCGCCGCTGCAATCGCCGAGCGCATCGCCGCGCTGGCCGAGGCCATCGACGCGGCGCTGCCTCAAACGCAGTGCACGCGCTGCGGCTATCCCGACTGCCGCGGCTATGCCGAGGCCCTCGCGGCCGGCGAAGCCGACATCGACCGCTGCCCGCCCGGCGGCGCAGAGGGCATCGCCCGCCTTGCCGTGCTGACCGGCCGCGCGGTGCGGCCGCTGGATCCGGCCTGCGGCGCCGAAGGCCCGCTGCGGCTGGCGGTGATCGACGAGGCCGCCTGCATCGGCTGCGCGCTGTGCATGAAGGCCTGCCCGGTCGATTGCATCGTCGGTGCCGCCAAGCTGATGCACACGGTGATCGCCGAGCAGTGCACCGGCTGCGAGTTGTGCGTGCCGGTGTGCCCGGTCGATTGCATCGCGATGGACGACGCCGCGCCCGGACCCGGCCGGCCGACCGGCTGGGCCGCCTGGTCGCCCCGGCAGGCCGAGGCGGCCCGCTCCCGCTACCGTGCTCGCGGCGAGCGCGCACAGCGTTCGCAACGCGAGCGCGACGAGCGCCTGGCCGCGGGCACGGCAGCGCATGCGGCCGGCGCCGTCGACGGGCCGGCCGCAGCGCCGGCTGCCGCCGCCGCGAAGAGAGCCTCGGTCATCGAAGCGGCGCTGGTCCGGGCCCGCGCACGCCGCTGACGGAAGCGAGCCGATGAAACCGGCCGACATCGACACCTTCTTCCGGATTCTTCGCGACGCCAACCCCGAGCCGGCCACCGAACTCGTCTTCAGCTCCGTGTTCGAACTGCTCGCCGCCGTGCTGCTGTCGGCGCAGGCCACCGACGCCGGCGTCAACAAGGCCACGCGCCGCCTGTTCGCGGTGGCGCCCACGCCGCGCAGGATGCTCGCGCTGGGCCTGGACGGACTCACCGAACACATCCGCACCATCGGCCTGTACCGCAACAAGGCCCGCAACCTGATGGAAACCTGCCGCCTGCTGGTGGAGCAGCACGGCGGGCGCGTGCCGAACACCCGCGAGGCGCTCGAAGCCTTGCCCGGTGTGGGCCGCAAGACGGCCAACGTGGTGCTCAACGTGGCCTTCGGCGAGCCGACCATGGCGGTCGACACGCACATCTTTCGCGTCGGCAACCGCACCGGCCTGGCGCCGGGCCGCACGCCGCTCGAGGTGGAGACCCGGCTCATGGAGCGCGTGCCGCCCGATTACCTCGAAGACGCGCACCACTGGCTCATCCTGCACGGCCGCTACGTCTGCCAGGCGCGGCTGCCGCGCTGCTGGGAGTGCGCAGTGGCCGCGCAGTGCGGGTACCGGCCCAAGACGCCGAGGCCCTGAAGGCTGCTCTGCCCGAGGCCCGCGCTATCCTCCCCCGCGACATTGCCCATCCACCGCATCCGGAGCCCGGCCACCATGCCCCTGACCCGCAACCACCTGGCCTGCATCGCCATGTCGTGCCTCGCCTTCGCCGCACCCATCCGGGCCGAGAGCTTCGCGTCGTCGGCCTCGAGCGCCGGTTCGGCATCGTCGGGCAGCGTGTCCGACTCCATCGAAGGATCGAGCGATGCCTCCTCGGGCGACGACAGAGTCGCCGAAGGCGAGTACCGCGTCATCGATGTCGCCGAGCCGGCCGAGCGCCCCGGCATGCTGCGGCTCGAGTTGCACGCCACCGCAGCCGACACGCGCACCCGCCGGTTCGTGCTCTACGTGCCGCGTCAGGCCCTCGCGCAGCGCGGCCTGGCCCGGGGCGATGTGATCAGCGCGCGCCACCGCCCCTACGGCCTGGAGTTCGCACGCGCCAACACGCGCGAGCCCTTCTTCCTCGCCCTGGCCGACGACACGCACCGCGAGCTCGCCTCGAACCCCGTCGGGCTTTGAGGGCCGCGCGCGCCCTGCTGCTCGCCGCGGGGCTGTGCGCCGGCGCGGCCGGCAGCCAGGCCTCGCCGTCCGACGCGTCGCGCTTCTGTGACCGCACATCCCCCCTCACCGCACGGGAGCAGGACCGGCTGCTTCGCTTCGCCGCCCTCGTGCGGCAAGAGCTCGACGCCTCCGGCCACCGGGTGGCGCTCGTCTCGCGCTCGGGGCTGGACCTCACCCGCTTCGGTCTGCGCTACTCGCACGCCGGCCTGAGCCTGAAAGCCAGCGCCAACGGTCCCTGGTCGGTGCGCCAGCTCTACTACGCGTGCGACGAGTCCCGGCCCAGGCTCTACGACCAGGGCATTGCCGGCTTCCTCTTCGGCACCGACGACCCGCGCACCGGCTACGTTTCCATCGTTCTTCTGCCGCCCGCCGAAGCCGCCGCACTGGAACGCGCGGCGCTCGACAAGGCGCTGGCGCTGCGCCTGCTGGCCGGGCGCTACAGCGCCAACGCGCACCCTTACAGCCTGCGGTATCAGAACTGCAACCAGTGGGTGATGGAGATGCTGGCGAGTGCGTGGGGTGCGCAGGACGATGCGCGGCAAACTGGAGGAGCCGGCGGCGAACCCGGCGATTCGCCGGGCGTCTCTCGCGCGAGCGCGCAGCGCTGGCTCATGGAGCAAGGCTATGCGCCCGAGCCGGTGCCGGTCGGCTCGCAGTCGCTGATGTTCGCTGCGCACTTCATGCCCTGGGTCAACGTGATCGACCATCCGGAACAAGACCGGTTTGCGCTGCGCTTCCAGACCAGCACGCCGAAGGCGATCGAGGCCTTCGTTCGCGATCACGTGCCGGGCGCGCGGCGCATCGAGCTGTGCCACGACGAAAGGCAGGCGGTGATTCGGCGCGGGTGGAAGTCCGTGGGCGAGGGCTGTCGGGCGGGCGACGGGGATCGGGTGTTTCCGTTCGACTGAAGGCGCGGTGTGGCTGCACCGGGCCCGGCTCGAACATCGGCAGGCGTCCTTTCCTTACGACGGATGAAGGACAAGCGCTTCGAAGTCTGATACACCCGGCCCGGTGAAGTAATGCCGCGACGAGTCGCCTCGCAACCTACTGAACGCCATGTCATCGGAGCCGACGACCGATTCAATGTTCGAGCCGGTGGCGCCCGTGGAGGCAGCTCGATGGCGATCCCGACCGTCGCCCTCGGAGTTCGGCTTCCTTCGCTTCGTCGCCGGGATGCGTGCGCTGCTGGCCGTCGTTGCCGGCATCGGGCTCGTCGGCCTGTCGGCCGGGAGGCCGGGCACCGGCAACGGTGCCTTGCTGCTGATCTGGCCTTACCTGATGTGGGCAGGCTTCGTGCTCTGGAAAACCTCGCGGGGCTGGTCCTGGGCCGGCTCCAGGGTCTGGCCGTGGCTCGACGCCGCCTTGCTGCTGGCGCTGTTCGAGCCGATGTCCCCGCTCGCGCCGCTCGTTGCCGCGCTCACCCTGCTGCCGGTCGTCGTCCTGGCGCTGCTGGGAAGCGCCGCCCAGGGCACGGCACTGGCCGTCGTCTGCGCCGCAACGATGCTGGTGCTCCTGGGTTGGCACCGCAATCCGGCCACGCTGCCTCCGGTGTCCGTCGGGCTGCCGATCGTGCTGCTGGCGCTGAGCCCGGCCGTGGCCCTGCTCGTCCGTCCGAGCCGTGAACTGCAGCAGCGCTCGCAGTTCCTGGACGGCTTCAAGCAGCGCTCCGATCCCAGGCAGGGGCTGCGCCACCACGTGAACCTGCTGCTCGGGCAACTGGCGGCCCGCTTCGAGCTGAAACTGGCCGTCCTCAGCGTGCAAGGGCCGGAGCCGCGCATCTTCCGGTGGCAGCCCGATGGCAGGACCCGGACCCTCGACGACGCCGAGCTGCAGGCCTGGCGCGAACGCCTCGAAACCCTGCCGCGCGACTGCAACATCATCAGCACGCTTGCCGCGCGCGAGCACACCGCGCTCGCCCTGGATACCTGGAGAGGCGGCAGCCGTCCGCTCGAAGGGCCGGCACGCGAAGTCATGCGCGCCCTGGGCATGCACGCCATCGCCATCCCCCTGCTCAGCTACGGGCAGCCGCAGGGGCAACTTTGCCTGGCACGCAACGAGCCGGCGTTCGAACGTGACGACCTGAACTGGCTGCATGCGGTGATGCGGGAGGTAGTGCCCCTGCTCGAACGCAGCGACCTGCTCGAGCAGCTTCAGCGCGAAAGCGCCACGCGCGAGCGAGAGCGCATCGGCAGAGACCTGCACGACAGCGCGGTCCAGCCCTATCTCGGGCTCAAGTACGGGCTGGAGGCGCTGGCAAGGCGCACCCGCACCGACAACCCCGTCTGGACGGACGTGCAGCAGTTGATCGAGCTTGCCACCGAGGAGCTGCAGAACCTGCGCGACGTCGTCAGCGGCCTGCGCAGCGGCCAGGAGCCGGCCGATCGCAGCGCGCCCCTGGCCGCGCTGCAGCGGCAGGTCGAGCGTTTCGAGGCCCTCTATGGACTCAAGGTCAGCATCTTCGCCCCGCAGGCCCCCCATTTGCGGGGCTCGGTCGCCAAGGCGATGTTGCACATGGTCAACGAGGCGCTCACCAACGTTCGCCGCCACACCTCGGCCACCGCCGTCACCGTGATGCTCGACGTGGATGGCCACCACGTGGTGCTCCGCCTTCGCAACGACCATGGCCCGGGCGAGGCGCTGCCGCGTGACTTCGTGCCGCGTTCGCTGACGGAGCGCGCCATGGAGTTCGGGGGTGGCGTCGCCGTTGCGCATGAGCAAGACTTCACCGAAGTGACGATCACGCTGCCGCTTCTGGGCGCGATCGCATGAAACAAGTTGCCGGCCCTTAGATGTCGGCGCGGGAGGGGGATATGTCCAAGCCCATCCGGGTCTTGTTGGCAGACGACCATGCCGTCACCTTGTGGGGCCTGCGCCAGCTCGTCGACAGCGCGCACCCGCGGATGATCGTCTCCGGCACCGCCGCCAGCTGCGCCGAAGTGCTCGCCCATCCGGCACTGGCCCTCACCGACGTGGTGCTCCTCGACCTCGGCCTGCGCGACGCGAGCGCACTGCACTGCCTGCCGCAGCTCGTCGGCGAGTTCGGCGTCAAGGTGGTGGTGCTCACCGGCGAGCTCAGTCCCGGCCAGCACCGCGACGCCGTGCTGCGCGGCGCGCGCGGCGTGGTGCTCAAGTCGCAGCCGGCCGAGCATGTCCTGCAGGCCATCGAGCGTGTGCACGGCGGCGAAGTCTGGCTCGACGGCGGCCTGATGTCGCTGCTGCTCGGCTCGGTGCCCGGCATCGCGCCTTCGCATGCCGCCCCGGCCGACCCGCGGCGCCAGTGCATCGACAGCCTCACCGGCAAGGAGCGCCAGGTGATCCAGGCCATCGTCACCCACTGCGGCGCCAAGAGCCTGGTCGTGGCCGATGCGCTGGGCATGAGCGAGCACACGCTGCGCAACCACCTCACCGTCATCTACAGCAAGCTGGGCGTGCGGGGCAAGCTCGAGCTCTACGTCTACGCCATCGAGCACGGCCTTGCCACTGCCATGGCCGCGATGGCCGGCACGGCATCGAAAGCCCTGCGGGCAGCGGGCGCCGTGCCGGGCCTGGCCGGCATCGAAGGACACAACGCGCTGCGGCGCAGCGCCTGATCATGAGCGAGGCGCCGCGCGACAGCGCGCTCACCGAAGGCCTGCTGCGCGCCTTCGCGCTGCTGCTGCTCGGCTGGTTCGTCTGGAACGTCGCCCGCGTGTGGTGGGCCGACACCAGCCGCTACACGCTGCTTTTGCTCGTGCTGACGGAAAGCATCACGCTGCTGCTGGTGCTGTTCGCGAGACGCGCTCTCGTGCGTGATCTCTCACCCATCGCCATCGCAGCCACGGTGTATGCGAGCTTGTTCTTCGTGCTGTTCAGCTATGGAGACACCCGACGTTACGTGCCCGAATGGGTGGGGGCCTGCCTGCAGCTCGGCGGGCTGGCCTGGCAACTGTTGTCCAAGCTCACGCTCGGTCGCTCCTTCGGCCTGCTGCCCGCCACGCGCGGCTTGGTCACCAGCGGCCCTTACCGGCTGGTTCGGCATCCAATCTACCTGGGCTACCTGATCGCTCACGTCGGCTTCCTGCTAAGCAACTTCTCGTGGCGCAACCTGATGGTGCTGGCGGTGCTCTACCTTGCCCAGACCGTGCGCATGTTGCGAGAAGAAGCCGTGCTCGAGTCGGGCGAGCAGCGCTCGGCCTACGGCGCCTACCGGGGCGTCGTGCGCTGGCGCATCGTCCCCGGCGTTTTCTGAGCCGGGCACACCGGCTCGCCTCGGCCGGGTCGCGCCGGCACAGGGTTGGGACAAAGCTCCCGCCCCTCCCCCCCGCATCCGCCCTCGCGCCGCCGGTGCACGCGACTTAGCCTGCGGCAAAGGGTTGCCACAGGGGCGGCCCGACCGACCGGGGTGCTGCCATGGCCTTTGCGTTTCCGCTCAGGGTGCTGGTCGTCGATGACCACATCGGCATTCGCATCGGCATCGCCCGCCTGGTCGATGCCGAGTTCCCGCGCATGCACACCGTGGGCGTGGCGGCGACGGTCGCAGAGGCGCTGGCCGCCGCGCGGCAGCACCGGCCCGACGTCGTGGTGCTCGATGTCAACCTGGACGGCGAGGACGGCCTGGCGCTGATCCCGGCGCTGCAGCAGATGGGACCGTGTCAGGTGGTGGTGCTCACCAGCCTGAGCGATCCGCGCGTTGCAACGCTGGCCCGCGGCCTGGGTGCCTACGCCTGCCTGCAGAAGACGGCGCCCGCTTCCGAACTGCTCGCCTGTCTGGAGAACGCGCGAATCGCCGCCGAAGGGAATGCACTCACCGCCCCCGCGAGTCGAGGGGGCGATTTGTCCCAGGTGCTGGGGAGCAAGCACCCATAGAGATAAGGCGGATGCGCCGATGGAAGAACGGCGGCGGCTTTCTACATTGAGCCCATCGAGCTTTGACAGCACATCTCGAAACGACGCGTACCGAGGGACGACATGCCGATAGTCCGCACCGCCCGCCTCACCGGCACTGTTCGCATCCTGCAGGAAGACGATGCAGTGACCGCCATCGAGTACGGGTTGCTGGCGGCCTTGATCGCGGTGACTTGCATCGTCGCGTTCCAGGCCACCGGCGGATCCCTGGAGGCCATCTACAACTACTGGAGCGGTGCGGTCAACGCGGCGCTGTAGGAAGCGATTCAAAGAATCTCAGCCTGTTCGGGGCTGATTTGCAGAGCCGGCAACGGCATTCATCAACCGGAGAGGAAGCATCATGAAACTGGTTCAATTCATCAAGAACTTCGCGCGCGAAGAAGACGGCGTCACCGCCATCGAGTACGGTCTGATCGCGGCGCTGATCGCCGTGACGATCATTGTTTCCGTGACGGCTGTGGGCGACAACCTCGAAGCGGTGTTCCTCTTCATCTCTGGCCAACTGGCCGCGGCGCTGTAAGCGCGGTCACAAAAGCTGCAGAACCACGGCCTAAGCACCGGAGGCCAGCATGGAACATGAATCCGCGCTGATTCTGCTTGTCCTCTTTGCGCTCCTGATCGCCGCCGTGGCCTGCGATCTGCATTCCCGGCGCATCCCCAACGGCCTCGTGCTGGTGGGCATGGCGCTGGGCCTCTTCTTCCAGACCGTCGCCCCAAGCGGTGGCGGTCTTTTCAACGGCGCCGGCGCCGGCGGGGGTGGCCTGGGCCCGACCCAGGCGCTGCTCGGCGCGGTGACCGGCCTGGCGCTGTTCCTGCCCATGTACGCCCTGCGCACGCTCGGCGCGGGCGACGTAAAACTGCTCGGCATGGTCGGCATGTGGCTCGGCGCAGGCCCGGTGGCCTGGGCGGCACTGTGGACGCTGTTGGCCGGCGGCGTACTGGCGCTCGCCGTGGCGCTGGGCAGCGGCGTGCTGCGCCAGGTGCTTGGCAACCTGCGCGAGATGCTGCTGCATTCGATGGTGCGGGCGCAGGTGGGCTACGGCCCGTCCGTTGCGCCGCCGTCGCGCACCACCGGCCGGCTGCCCTATGCACTGGCCATCGCCTGCGGTGCCGCCATCGAGGTGGCCCGTCAGTTGATGCGCGCCAGCCCCTGAGCCGCGCCCACGCAAGCGGAACAACGCCCATGACCTCGCGCGTGATCCAGCTGTCCACCGTTGCCGATGAGGTGCCGGATCACGCGCTGCCGCACGGCAGCGCGTCCGTCCTAGCGAGTCGCGCATTGCGGCCCGCCGGTGCGACCGCCACCGATCTGCCGCACGCACCGCGCACGGTCGAGGAAACCGGGCTCCCGCTGCTGCTCGTTTCCGAGCTGGCGCTCAAGGTGATGCAGCAGCACGGGCTCACGCACCTCCAGGAACTGGCGGCGCACCTGCGGCTGAGCGCGGCCTTGCTGGAGGGCCTGTACCTGCAGCTACGCAAGGAATCGCTGATAGAGATACGCCGCCGCGGCGAGCTCGACGGCGACGTGACCTATGAGCTCACGCAGGCCGGCCGCGCCCGCGCCGGCGAGGCGCTGGCACGCAACCTCTACAGCGGCCCCGCCCCCGTGCCCCTCGCCGCCTACACCGCCCGCGTGCAGGCCCAGAGCGTGGCCGGCATGGGCGTCACGCAGCACGATCTGCAGGCCGCGCTGGCCGGCGTGGTGATCCGCCCCGAAGTGCGCGACCAGCTCGGCGCGGCCATGAACTCGCAGCGCGCCATCATGCTGTACGGCCCGCCCGGCGCGGGCAAGACCTTCCTGTGCGAACAGATGGCGCGGCTGCTGAGCGGCCACGTGGCCGTGCCGCATGCGGTGGAGGCCGCCGGCGAGATCATCCGCGTGTTCGATCCGCTGGTGCACCGCCCGGCCCGCACCACCGCCGGCGTGCGCCCGAGCATCGACAACCGCCACCGCAGCGACCCGCGCTGGGTGCTGTGCGAGCGGCCGATGGTCATCACCGGCGGCGAGCTCACGATCGAGATGCTCGACCTCGTGTTCGACCCGCGCGCCGGCTACTACCAGGCGCCGCCGCACTTCAAGGCCAACAACGGCCTCTTCCTCGTCGATGACCTGGGGCGCCAGCTCGTCACGCCGCGCCAACTGCTGAACCGCTGGATCCTGCCGATGGAGCAGCGGCGCGACTTCCTGATGCTGCGCAACGGCGCCAAGTTCCAGATCCCGTTCGACACGCTGCTGTTCTTCTCGACCAACATGCAACCGACGGACGTGGCCGACGAGGCCTTCCTGCGCCGCATCGGCTACAAGATCCACGTCGGCGAGATCGAAGCCGAGCACTACCGCCAGATCACGCGCGAGGTGTGCGACGAGTACGCCGTGCCCTGGAGCGACGCCGCCTTCGAGCTGCTGCTGGGCTACCACCGGCGCCACGCGCGGCAACTGCTGGCCTGCTACCCGCGCGATCTCGTGCGTCAGGTCGCCGACTACGCCACCTACCACGGCCGCACGGCCGAGCTCTCGCCCGAGATGCTGCACTGGGCCTGGCACAACTACTTTGCAACCGAGCCGGTGCGCGCGCATGCCGCCGCCGAGCAGGAGGAGACGCGACCATGAAGAGCACCCGCGGTCTGTTCATGCTGCTCATCGCCATCCTCGCCGGCGGCGCGGCGGTGGCTTTCGCCTCGCGCTGGATGCAGGCGCAGGCCAAGGGCGGCGGCGCGATCGCCGTGGCGGCGGTCGACGTGCAGCTCGGCTCCAAGCTGGTGCCCGAGATGCTGCGCATGGTGGAGTGGCCGACCGGCAGCATCCCCCCGGGCGCCTTCGTGGATCTCGCGTTGCTGGACGGCCGGGTCGTCAAGTCCTCGGTGACGCGCGGCGAACCGATCATCGAAGGCAAGCTCGCGCCGGAAGGCACCAAGGGCGGCCTTTCTGCCGTGGTGGCCGACGGCAAGCGCGCCATGACCGTGCGCGTGAACGACGTGATCGGCGTGGCCGGTTTCGCGCTGCCGGGCAATCACGTCGACATCATGGTCAACACGCAGGACGAAGGCAGCCGGCGCGGCGAGCAGGACAAGGCGATCAGCAAGATCGTGCTCGAGCGCATTCTGGTGCTCGCGGTCGCGCAGGAGGCCAACCGCGACGAGACCAAACCCAAGGTGGTGAACGCGGTGACGCTCGAGGTCACGCCCGAGCAGGCCGAACACCTCGACCTGGCCCGCAGCGTGGGCACGCTCTCGCTGGTGCTGCGCAACCAGATCGAGACCGAGTTCGGGCAGACCGGAGGCGCCACCAAGGCCTCGCTGCTCAGGGACGAGCACCCGGCGCCGGTGGTCGCGGCTGCCGCGCCGGCGCCGGCCAGGCCTGCGGTGCGCAAGGTGCGGCGCCCCGCGCCAGCACCCGCGCCGGTGGTCGCCAGGAGCGAGGTGTGTGTCGAGGTGATCCGCGGCACGGTCAAGAGCAACGAGTGTTTCTGAAGCGTCCATACAAAAGGCATCGGAGGGAAGAACTCATGCGCAGCCCATGTGATCGATCGGTACCCGCCTGGCCGCGGCGGCTGCGATACGGCCTGGCCACCCTGGCGACCGGCGCCTTGCTCGCGCCGGCGGTCCTGGCGCAGAACGCCCTGCCGTTGAAGCTCGTAGCCAACACGCCGGCACGACCTGCGACCGCCCTTTCGACCGGCATGGTGACGACCACCGTGCAACCCATGGCGCCTTGCGGCCGGGTGGAGATCGCGCCGGTGGTGCAGGTGAGCGTCGGCAAATCGACCGTGCTGCGTCCGGTCAGCCCCATCACGCGGGTGCTGCTCGGCGACCCGACCGGCTCGCGCGGCGCGCGACCCGTGGAAGCCAAGGGCAAGGAAGACAACGATGCCGGCGGCGGCGGGGACGACAGGATGCGCCCCGGCGTGGCCGAGGTCGATGTGCTGCTGCTCAGCCCGACCGAGGTCTATCTGCTGGGCAAGAGCATCGGCTCCACCAACGTGGTGCTGCTCGACCGGGACGGCCGCTGCACCGCCTTCGACGTGGTGGTCAACATGGACACCAACGCGCTGCAGACGGTGATCGGCCAGTTGCTGCCCGAGGAACGCGGCGTGCGCGTGGCCGCTGCGTACGACTCGGTGGTGCTGACCGGCATGGTCTCCGACAACGGCGCAGTGACGCGCGTGATGGACCTCGCCAACGCCTACGTGCGCAGCGCGGGCGGCGGTGCGAGCGGCAGTGTGGCGGGCGCGAACCCTCGGATCGTGAACATGCTTTCGACCGGCGCACCGCAGCAGGTGATGCTGGAGGTGAAGGTTGCCGAAGTGTCGAAGGCGCTGCTCGACCGCTTCGGCATCAACTTTTCGCGCGCCTACGTGGCGGCGGATGGCAGTGCACTGAAGTTTCTGTCCGGCATCTTCGGCGGTGCGGGTGCGCTGGGCGGCAAGGTCAGCGATACGGTCGGCGCGCAGATCGGGGCGGGCGTGATCGGCTCCACCACCAACGGTCAATCGACCAGCGGCTATACCGGCCAGATCGGCAACGCGACCTTCGGCGACAGCCCGACCATTCCCTTCGCCCGCGGCAAGGGCGTCACGACGATCGGCGTCGATGCGCAGAAGACGGATGGACTGGTGAAGATCCTGGCCGAGCCGACCGTCATGGCCATCAGTGGCCAGAAAGGCAGCTTCAACGCCGGCGGCAAGATCTTCATCCCGGTGGCGCAGGACAGCGGCGCGGGCGGGCGCACCATCACGCTCGAAGAAAAGGAGTTCGGCGTTTCGGTCGCCTTCCTGCCCACGGTGCTGGACGGCGCCCGCATCAACCTCGACGTGGCCGCGGAGGTTTCCGAACTCAACCGCGAAGGCGTGGGCATCTCGGCGCCGGGCGTGGCCGGGCTGGCGATCCTGCCCTCGTTCACCTCGCGGCGCGCCCGCACGACGGTGCAGCTGGTCGATGGCCAGAGCTTCGCCATCGGCGGGCTGATCCGCAACAACAACAGCACCAACATCCGCGCCTTCCCGGTGCTCGGCGAGCTGCCGATCATCGGCGCGCTGTTTCGAAGCACCGAGTTCCAGACCGACAAGACGGAGCTGGTCTTCGTGATCACCCCGCGCCTGGTCAAGCCGCTGCCGGCCGACTACGCGCTGCCCACCGACAACTACGTGCCGCCCACGCGCAGCGATGTGCACCTGCACGGCCGTCTGGAAGGGCAGCGCCCGCCCGAGGCGCCCGCTGCGGGCACGCCGGGCGGCCCGCCCACCAGCGCGCCGGCGGATGGATACCAGGTCAGGTAAGGAGCACGAGCCATGAGCACTCGATATCGAACCGCGATCCTCACCGCGCTGGCGGCCTGCATGGCCGGCTGTGCCGCCACTGCGCCGCAATGGGAGAGCCGCTTCGGCGATGCATCACGCCAGATGCGGGCGCTGCAACTCATCGACCCCGCCGCGCCGGGCCGCAGCCACGGCCCCCCACTCGCCGACGGCAAGGCGGTGGCCGGCGCGCAGAAGGCCTATTCCAAGAGCTACGGCTACGCGGTCGAGGAGCCGAAGCAGGCGGCGCTGCCGGTCATCTCGACCACCGGCCGCTGAACCGGCCGCAAGCGAAAAGCGCGGAGGCTCTTCGATGCAGCGATACATGGCCCTCACAGGCCGCCGCAGCGGACAGCGCGGCGTGGTGGCCATCATCGTCGGTCTGACCATGACGGTCATGGTCGGCTTCGCCGGCCTCGCGATCGACGGCGGACGGCTCTACGTCAACAAGACCGAACTGCAGAACGGCGCCGACGCCTGCGCGCTGGCTGCATCGTTCGAGTTGACCGGCTCGCCGAACATCCCGCTGGCCAACTTCCCGATCGCCGAGTCGGCCGGACGGCTGGTGGCCACGCGCAACCGCGTCGGCTTCCAGGGCGCGGACATCGACACGGACGACGTGACGGTGGAGTTCGGCACCACGCTGTCGGGCGGCTTCGCGGGTGCGGGCAGCGCCACGGCGGACTCGAAGTACGTGCGCTGCACCATCCAGGAGACCGGCATCACGCCCTGGTTCATGCAGGTGCTGGGCTTCGGCGACGCGACCGTGCGTGCGGCGGCGACAGCCAGCCTGGTGCCCTCGCAGAACAACTGCATCGCGATTCCGATCGGCATGTGCTCCGCGGGTTCGGCGACCGCCAGCCCGCCCTACGGCCTGCAGAACGGCCAGTGGTTCGGCAGCGGCTTCTCGAACCAGGACAGCATCACCGGCAGCTTCAACTGGATCGACTTCTCGCCACCGGCCGGCGGCGCCAGCGAACTGCGCGACCTGCTGCTGGGCACGGGGGCCTGCACCATCGCGGTCGGCTCGCAGGTCGGCAACCCGGGCGCGGTCCAGAGCATCCGCAACGCCTGGAACACGCGCTTCGGTATTTACCACCCCTCGATGCCTTCGAGCGGCGCCGGCTCCGCGGTGCCGGACCGTTCCGGCTACTCGTACCGCGCACTGAACTGGCCTTCGCAGGCCAACGCGCTCGACAACTTCATCGCCACACGCCGCCCCGCGAACCAACCCTATGGCACGAGCGTGAGCGACGGCAACACGATCACGGGCCTGGACGTCAAGCCCAATGGCTCCACGGTGCTGCAACCCGCGGCCCTCGCGACGCAGGGCGCGGACCGGCGGCTCGCGATCGTGCCCATCATCGACTGCACCGGCCTGCAGAGCAGCCAGACCGTGCCGGTGCTCGACTGGGGCTGCGTGTTCATGCTCCATCCCATGGACAACGACAACGCGCTCACGATCTTTCTGGAGTACCACGGCCTGACCAGCCAGCCGGGCAGCCCCTGCCCCGCCGTGGGCGGCGTGGGCAACAGCGCGAGCACCGGCCCGCTGGTGCCGGGCCTGGTGCAGTAGGAGCGGCGATGCGACCCAGGACCGCACGCACGCCTGCCCGCCGGCTGATGCTCGGCGTGGCGGCCGTCGAGCTCGGCCTGACGATGGCGCCGGTGCTGATCCTGACCTTCGGCGTCACCGAGTACGGGCGGGCCATCTTCACCTACAACGCGATCGACAAGGCCGCACGCGATGCCGCGCGCTTCATGACGGCACCGCCGCCGATGAGCGTGGACCCCGAGGCCGACGCGCGCAACCTGGTCGTGTACGGCAACGTCCAGGGCAGCGGCCCGGCGCTGGCGCCCGGCCTGCAAACCGGCATGGTGCAGATCTGCCTGGCCTGCGACGCGGCGCATACCGCCGTGCCCACGGGCAGCGGAACCGTCGTCAATCTGGTGACGGTGCGCATCACCGGCTACGTCTATGACTCCATCGTCACCTACGTCGCGCCGGCCACGCTGAACTTCAACGACATCAGCGTGACCATGAGGACCAACCTGTGAGCCCGCGCCGCGTCCTCGCCAAACCCGGCCAGGCGGGAGCCGCCGCGGTCGAGTTCGCCGTGGTCACGTTGCTGGTGTTCTTCGCGATGCTGCTCGGCGCGATCGAGATGGCGCGGCTGCTCTGGACCTGGAACGCGGCCGGCGAGGCCACCCGCCTCGGCGCGCGCATGGCGGTGGTCTGCGACCTCAACGATCCGGCGATCAAGACCCGCATGCGCGCGATGCTGGCCGCGCTGGAGACCGAGCACATCACGCTGACCTATCTGCCCAACGGCTGCACCGACGCCAACTGCCAGACGGTGCGCGTCACGCTGGCCGGCTACACGCACCAGCCGATCATTCCTTTCGTGCCCCTGTCGATTCCGATCCCGCCGTTCCAGACCTCCCTGCCGCGCGAGTTCATGCAGAGCGCCGGCAACGCGGCCTGCAACGCCGGCACGCCGCTGCCAGTACCGGGCCCCACGCCATGAAGATCAAAGTCGTTTCCCGCCATCAGGCCCGCGCCGAGCAGGTCGCCGAGATCGTGCGCGGCAGCGGCACCGGCCTGGACGTGCTGGCCGCCACCGGCTCGCAGGAAGCCCTGCCCGCCGCCATCAACGGCAGCCGCCCGCGGCTCGTGGTGCTCGACGGCGTCGACGCCGAGGGGCTCGACGCGATCGAGCGGCTCACGCACGCCAACCCGGAGGTCGAGCTGATCGTCATCTCGGCGGAGCAGTCCCCGGCCTTCCTGCTCAAGGCCATGCAGGCCGGCGTGCGCGAGGTGCTGCCGCCGCCGGTCAGCGCCGCCGCGCTGCAGGCCGCGGTGCAGCGCTACACGCGCAAGCATGCGCCGGCCGGAGCAGCCAGGCAGGGCGAGGTGCTGGCCTTCATGGCCTGCAAGGGCGGCAGCGGCGCCACCTTCGTGGCCGCCAACGTGGCGCACCTGCTGTCGAGCCGCTGCGAGCGCACGGTGGCGCTGCTCGACCTGGACCTGCAGTTCGGCGACGCGCTGCTCATGCTCAGCGACCAGAGCGCTCCCGGCGACGTGGCCGAGATCGCGCGCAACATCGGCCGGCTCGACGCCGACCTGCTGCGCACGGCCATGGTGCCGGTGAGCCCGACGCTGAGCGTGCTGCCGGCGCCGGCCGAGCTGTCGCAGGCGCTGGAGGTCAAGGCCGCGCACGTCGAGGCGATCATCAAGCAGGCCCGGCAGATGTTCGACTTCGTGGTGCTGGACGTCGGCCGCTCGATCGACGCCCTGAGCCTGCAGGCGCTCGACCAGGCCACGCAGATCTTTCCGGTGCTGCAGCTGAGCCTGCCGCAGGCGCGCGATGCCAAGCGCCTGCGCGCGCTGTTCCGCTCGCTCGAGTATTCGCCCCAGAAGATCACGTGGCTGGTCAACCGCTACCAGAAGGGCGGCGACATCACGCTCGATTCGCTGCAGCAGGCGCTCGGCAGCAAGAGCCTGACGACCATCCCCAACCACTACGGCGCGGTCAGCACGTCCGTCAACCAGGGCGTGCCGATCGACAAGCTCTCGCGCGGCAACCCGGTGGCGCGCGCGCTGACCGAGCTGGCGCTGACGATCGCGCCGCCGGAAGTGGTGCGCAAGGACGGCTGGCTGTCGAGCATGTTCGGCGGCACCCGATAGCAGCAGGCCATCCATCATGAGACTTCGCGAACAGCTCGCCACCCAGCCCGCCGAAGAGGCGCCGCGCACCGAGGCCCGCCGCGGCGACACGCCGGCGCAGGCCTCGCATGCCTACCAGCAGATGAAGTCGCGCGTGCACCAGCTGCTGCTCGGCCGGCTCGACCTGGAAGCGATGGAAGGCATGACGCCGGAGCGCCTGCGCGAGGAGCTCAGCGTGCTGGTGGAGCGGCTGCTGACCGAGGAAAACGTGCTCGTCAACGCGGGCGAGCGGCGCAGCCTGGTGCGCGATATTCAAAACGAGATGCTGGGCCTGGGGCCGCTGGAGGCGCTGCTGGCCGACCCCACCATTTCCGACATCCTGGTCAACGGCGCGCGGCAGGTCTACGTGGAGCGGCGCGGCCAGCTCAGCCTCACCGACGTGAGCTTCGCCGACGACGACCACCTGATGAAGATCATCGACAAGATCGTCTCGCGCGTCGGGCGCCGGGTCGACGAGTCGAGCCCCATGGCCGACGCGCGCCTGCCGGACGGCTCGCGCGTGAACGTGATCATTCCGCCGCTCGCGCTCGACGGGCCGGTGATGTCGATCCGCCGCTTCTCGGTGGTGCCGCTGACGATCGACGACCTGATCGGCTTCAAGACCTTCACCGCCGAGATGGCGCAGCTCCTGCAGGCGCTGGCCGCAGCGGAGGTCAACCTGCTCATCTCGGGCGGCACCGGCAGCGGCAAGACCACGCTGCTCAACATCATGTCGGGCTTCATCCACCCCGACGAGCGGGTGGTGACGATCGAGGACGCGGCCGAGCTGCAGTTGCGCCAGCCGCACGTGGTGCGCCTGGAAACGCGCCCGCCCAACATCGAGGGCAAGGGCGAGATCACGCAGCGCTCGCTGGTGCGCAACGCGCTGCGCATGCGGCCCGACCGCATCATCCTCGGCGAGACCCGCGGCGCGGAGGCGATGGACATGCTGCAGGCCATGAACACCGGCCACGAGGGCTCGATGACCACCATCCACGCCAACACCGCGCGCGACGCGCTGGGCCGGCTGGAGAACATGCTGGCCATGGGCGGCATGAACCTGCCGCCCAAGCCCGCGCGCGCGCAGATCGCCTCGGCCATCGGCGTGATCATCCAGGTCAACCGCCTGACCGACGGCCGCCGCAAGGTGACCAGCATCTCCGAGATCACCGGCATGGAGGGCGACGTGATCACCATGCAGGAGGTGTTCACCTACCGCCAGACCGGGGTCGATGCCGACGGCAGCGTGAAGGGCTACTTCCAGGCGACCGGCGTGCGGCCGCGCTTCATGGAGCGCCTCAAGTCGCGCGGCATCAGCCTGCCCGAAGCGCTGTTCGATCCCTCGCGCCGCATGGAGTAGGAAGCATGGACACCAGCTATGTGCTCTTCGCGGTGCTGATGTTCGTCGCCGTCGTGCTGGCGATCGAGGGCGGCTACCAGGTCTGGGCCTCCAAGAACAGCGCGGAGGCCAAGCGCGTGGCCTCGCGCCTGCGCGGACTGGACGGCGGCCCCGAAGAGGTGGCGCTGTCGATCGAGCGGCGCGCCGCGCCCAAGCGCTGGAACTGGCTCGACGACGGCGTGGTGGCCGGCCTGCCCAAGGGGCCGGAGCTGCTGCGCTACGTCGAAACCTCGGGCACCGGTCGCGGCGTGGCCGAGATGCTGCTCTACAGCGGCGCGCTCGGCCTGGCCGGCGCGGCGCTGCCCTACATGCTGGCCAAGCCGTGGACCTTCTCGCTGCTGCTCGGCGGCATCCTGGCCTCGCTGCCCTGGTTCTGGCTCGGCCACCGGCGCAAGAAGCGCATCGAGCTGTTCGAGCGGCAGATCCCCGAGGCGCTCGACCTGATGAGCCGCGCGCTGCGCGCCGGCCATGCCTTCCCGACCGCCGTGAAGATGGTGGGCGACGAGATGCCGGAGCCGATCGCCAGGGAGTTCCGCACGCTCTTCGACGAAGCGAACTTCGGCGTGCCGCAGAACGAGGCGCTGATCCGGCTGGCCGAGCGCGTGCCGGTCGACGACCTGCGCTACTTCACCATCGCCGTGATGATCCAGCGCGAGTCGGGCGGCAACCTGGCCGAGCTGCTGGACAACATCGCCGGCATCGTGCGGGCCCGCCTCAAGCTGCTCGGCGAGGTGCGCACGCTGTCGGCCGAAGGCAAGCTGTCGGCCTGGATCCTGGGGCTGCTGCCGTTCTGCGTGGCCGCGCTGATCAACATCGTGAACCCGAAGTTCATGGCGGTGCTGTTCACCGACCCCATGGGTCTGCGCATGGTCGGCGGCGCGCTGGTGATGATGGCGGTGGGCGTGTGGTGGATGCGCCGGATCATCAAGATCCGCGTCTGAGGAGCCGAGCATGTCGATGCTGCAGTTGGGGTTCCTGGCGCTGGTGTTCATCGGCACGGTCGCGCTGGCCTACTGGCTGGTGCAGGCTCTCAGCGGCAACGTCACCGCCGAGCGCATGAAGCGGCTGGTCGGCGGCGCCTCCGCGCTCGAGTCGCCCGCCGAGCGCTGGGTGGAGCGGGTGGCCCGGGCGACCGGCCCGCTCGGCAAGCTGTCGACGCCCGAGGAGGGTTTCGAGGCGTCGGCGCTGCGGCGGCGCTTCTTCAACGCGGGCATCCGCAATGCATCCGCGCCGGCGGCCTTCTTCGGTGCCAAGACGATCCTGGCGGTCGGCCTGCCGATGCTCGTGTTCGCCGGCCTGACCCTGGCGCAATCGCCCGTCAAGGGCACGGCGCTGCTGTTCTGGCTGCTGCTGGCCGCGACCTTCGGCTACTACCTGCCCAACGTGGTCCTCTCGCGCCTGGTGTTCCTGCGCCAGCGCGAGATCTTCGAGAACTTCCCCGACGCGCTCGACCTCATGACCGTGTGCATGGAGGCCGGCCTGGGCACCGAGGCGGCGCTCAACCGCGTGGCCGACGACATGGTGCACAAGAGCGTGGTCCTGAGCGACGAGCTGCGGCTGGTCAACCTGGAGCTGCGGGCCGGCTCGCCCCGCGAGCGCGCGCTGCGCAACCTGGCGCTGCGCACGGGGGTGGAGGAGGTGGACGGTTTCGTGTCGATGATCATCCAGGCCGAGCGCTTCGGCACGAGCATCGCCCAGTCGCTGCGCGTGCATGCCGACATGCTGCGCACGCGCCGCCGCCAGAAGGCCGAGGAAGCGGCGGCCAAGATCGCGCTCAAGCTGCTGTTCCCCTTGATCTTCTTCATCTTCCCCTCGCTGATGCTGGTGCTCATGGGGCCGGCAATGATCCAGATCTACCGGGTGCTGCTGCCCACCATGAGCGGCAACGCGGGGCCCTGAAACGCCGGATTCGTCCGAGGAGGTGTGCCATGCGAGTTCAGTACCGGATCGGATGCGGCAGCCCCGTGATCGCGCCGCCCGTGGCAGACAAGCGCCCGGCCGTGGCGGCTCGGCAGCCACGCGCGCGCAGCCATCGGCGCGCGCCCGCGCTGAGCTTGATGGCTGCGCTGCTGTTGTCAGCCGCAGGCTGCGCGAGCCTCGACCCGGCGGGCAGCAAGGCATGGCGCATCGACCCGGTGCTCGATGTCAGGCATTCCGCCATCGCCGCCCATGGCTACTACGCGGTGGGCCGTTACCAGGACGGCATGCGCGCCTGGGACAAGGCGGCGGCGGCCTACCAGCTTGCCGTCGAGGCCGACCCCCGTCATGCGGAGGCCCACAACGGGCTGGGCGTGGCGCTGGCGCGGCTCGGCCGCCACGAGGAAGCCGAGTCGGCCCTGCGGCAGGCCGTCGGCATCGAGCCCCGTCGTGCCCACATGCGCAGCAACCTGGGCTTCATGATGCTGCAGGCCGGCCGGGTCAGCGAGGCCTTGGCGGAGCTGAAGGCCGCGGTCAGGCTCGACCCCGACGATGCGACCGCGCGCGGCAACCTCCGCGAGGCGGTGGCCCGCCGCGAAGGCATGCAGACCGGGGAAAGCCACGCCACCGCAGCGCAGCCCGTGCCGCCCGCCGCAGCCATGGCGCCGGCTGGAAATCCGCCGCCCGCAGTTGCCGTTGCGCCCCCGCCGGTTTCGGGCCAGGGCGCGCCGGCCCTCGCGGCAGGCGCCATCACGGTGCCTGCACCCATCATCACGGCAAGCGTGGCCGCGCCCCTTCCGCGCACCGTCAGCGTGCCGGCGCCCCTGGCCGCCGCCGCGTCCATCCAAGGCGCCGGCAGCATCGGCATCTTCGACCAGCCCACGGTGGCGGCATGGCCGCGCGCTGACGACGCGGCCACGGGCAGTTTCGAGGACATGGCGAGGGCGCGCCCGGCCGACACGGCCGCGAGCCTCGATCGGCGTTTCCCGTCCGCCCCGCCGGCGGGACCCGCGACGGCCATGCCCGTCAGGCTGGCTGCGTTCAGCATGCCGGTTGCGCTGCCGCCTCCCATCGCCGCAACGCCCGACCCGGCGGCCCCTGGCGCGAAGTTCCGTCTCGAGTTGAGCAACGGCAATGGCGTGTCGGGCATGGCGGCCCGGCTCGGAAAGTGGCTGGCGCACGAGGGCCTGCCCACGAGCCGGCTGACCAATCTGCGCCCGTTCGCACAAGAGCAGACCTTGGTGGAGTACCGCACGGGGCACGAGGCCGCCGCATGGCGGGTGATGCAGGCCCTGCCGCTCGAGATCCGCTCGAACCCCGTGCTGCACGAGGGTCTGACATCGGACGTCCGGGTGGTTCTCGGCAGCGACTGGCGCCATGGGTGCATCGCCCGCGAGGGCTGCTCTTCCGCCCGGACGATCATCGCCGCGCGCAGCGAAGCCCGGTGAACGGGGGCGCGGAAGAAGCGCCTCCCGTTCACCGCACGCCAGGCACAACGCCGCCCGAAATCCGTCAGTCCGACCGCAGGCACTCGCCGAGCGCGACGCTGGCCAAGCTGCCTTCTTCAGGCAACCTCAGGGCTGGCTGGTCTGAATCTCCACGTGGCTGCGGGCATGCCAGCGCAGGCGAACGGGCTCTTGCGCGTCGTCGGCGATCGACTCCGAGTTCACGTCCTTGCCGCTGCCGTAGTTGATCTGCCGGTCGGCTCGCTTGTTGAGGCCGACCACCAGCACGAGGCGGCTGCCCGCCGCGAGCCTGCGGGCGGTCGCGCGCTCGGCGGTGAACGCGAGCGACTGGCGCACGCCGGCCTGGAGAAGCCGGCGCTTCACCCGATCGGCAGCGTAGCTCGCGCGGAAGTCGTAGGGCTCGAACAGCAGCAGGTAGTCCCCGCTCGCCGTCTGCTCGTACAGCGAGACGTTCAGGTCCAGGTCCTGCCGCGAAGGCGTGATGTCGAATTCGCCGCGCAGGCTGCCGTCGATCTCGGTGTCTCTCGGCAGCGGATCGCTGACGAAGAGGATGCTGTTGCGCATGGGCAGTTGCTTCGCGCGCAGCGCGTCGGGCCACGGGATGCTTGCGTCGCTGCGGTCGGCCAGATCGACCGAGAGTCGCGCCCTGCCATCGCCTTTGGCCGGCGTCGGTGACGGCAACAGGCGGTGCGGGCCCTCGCGCCTGCGGGTGTCGAGGTACAGGCGCAGCCGGGGGCGATCGGGCGCATCCAGCGTCGGCGCGTGGCGCCAGCGATCGGCGCCCATCACCTGGAGGTTGACGCGGTCTTGCAGCAGCGCGGGCTTCTTCGCGCCCTTGAAGACGTGGTCGAGCCATTGCAGGCGCAGTTCCGGCAGATCGACGCGCGCGACGGCGTCAATCGTGTAGCCGCGCAGCGTCGCCGCCGTGCCGAGCCGGATCGAATCCGTGTCCCAGGGGCCGAGCAGCAGCGTCGTGTCGGCCTGCGGTCGGTTGCGCAGATGCTCGGGGTGGTAGTAGAGCGCGCCGGCACCGGCGCCGAAGTAGCCGGCGATGGTGAGCACCGGGATGTCGATCTGCTCGAACTCCTCCGCCGAAGGCAGGAACTTTTGCCAGTAGCGGTCGTGGCTGGGGTGCGACAGCCACTTTCGCACCAGCCTGCTGCGCTCGTCCAGCAGTGCGCGGTCTATGTCCCAGTAAGGGCCGCCCTGGCGGTACCAGCGTTCATCGAGTGCGCGCCACTGCGCATCGGTGTCGGCTTCGGTATGAGCGAGCGTCGGCTCGGCCAACGCATGCTCGTGCGCCCAGCGGACGAATGCATTGCGATAGATCTGCCCGGCCATCGGGAAGTCGATGCCCGGCGCCATCGGCGCGACCGTCGCGATGGCCTTCAGTGCCGCCGGCTTCCTGCGCGCGGCAGCCCAGGCCACGTAGCCGGAATAGCCGTCGCCGAGCAGGCCGACGCGGCCGTCGCTCCACGGCTGCCGGGCGATCCAGTCGATGACGGCGGCGGCGTCTTCGCCGTCGTGAACGAAGGGCCATGCGTCGCCCTGGCCGTCGGGCGTGCGTCCTCGCGCGTAGGCCGTGATGCCGACGTAGCCCTTGAAGGCGCTGCGCTGCGCGTCGTCCTCGGCGGGGTCGAGCGTGAAGCGCAGCAGCGTCGGCAGGGGGTCCTTCTCGGCTTTCTCGCCGCTGGGCCGGACCACGCTCGCATGGATGACGACCCCCGCTCCCACGGGGATCAGGACGTCGGCCTCGACCAGGTAGCGGCGGCGGTTCTCCGCCGCGAACAGTTCGGGCAACAGCACGTGGAAGCTGCGGCGCGATTCGTACGCGAGCCAGGTGCGCACCAAAGCCACGGCGTCGGCCTGCGGGAGGCTGCCCTTCGCGCGCCAGCGATCGAAGGCCTGCCGCAGCGGCTCGCGGAACTCCGACGGAGGGATCTCGAGCCGCGCCATCACCGCCACGGCTTGCGCGTTGTCGAGCGGCGGGACCAGCTCCCGGAACGAGCGCGTGTACGCCTTGGCGAAACCCGCGCGCTCCTTCGCTTCGATCTCGCGGGCATGCGCGTAGATGCCGTCCATGATCGCGCGCTCCGCCAGGCTGTCGAACGGCTTGCCCTGCAGGCGGCGGCGCAGCAAGCGGCTGCTGTCGTAGGCCGCGGCGTAGGCGCCGCTGACGATCTGCAGAGCCGTCAGGTTGGCCAGGTAGCCATCGGTGTCGTCATCCTTGTAGACCGGCACGATGCGCTGCGCCAGATCGCGCATCGTGTCCACCGCAGCGACATCGTCGGGATCGCGCGGCGCCTGGAAGCCGAAATCCAGCGCCCACGCCCGCACCGGCAGCGCGAGCGGCAGCAACACGAGGGCGCGGCGCGCGTGGTCGGTCATGGCTCATCCCTCGCCCGCCGGCGCTCCGGCGCCTTGACGAGATGCACCACCTGCGTGAACAGCCGGCCGTGCGCTTCGCCGGCCGAACCGATGTGCACGATGCCCGTGTGCGCGAGCTGGCCGTTCAGCACGTCGACGAGGCGTGCCAGCGTGTCGTCGTCGAAGGCGCCGAAGGCCTCGTCCATCACCAGCCAGGGCGGGCTCTGCAGCACCACGCGCGCGAAGCCCAGCAGAAGCTGCTCGTCGACGCTGAGCTCGCGCTCCCAGCGGCGCGTCTCGTTCAGCAAGGGCTCCAGGCGCTGCAGGCCCACGCTCGCCAGCGCCGCGGCCATGGCTTCGCGCGGGTAGCTCGAAGGCGCCATCGCATAGCACAGCACGTCGGCCAGCGTGCCGCGGGGCAGGTAGGGCGTGCCGCGCGGCATGTAGTGGATCATCTCGCCGCGGGGCCGGCGCACGGTGCCGGAGCCCCAGGGCCACAGGCCCGCGAGCGCCCGGAACAGCAAGGTCTTCTCGGTGCCCGGCGCGCCGAGGATCAGCAGGCGCTGACCGGCTCGCACGACCAGCTCGGAGGTATCCAGCCGGTCGCGGCCGGTCCATACGCGAACCTGAAGCGCTTCGATCGCGAGGGTGCCGGGTTCGCTCTCGACATAGGCGATGCGGCTGCCACGCTGCGCGGCCTCGAGATCGGACGCCAGCACCTGGCGCAGACCGACGACGCGCAGCAGCGTGGCGCGCCAGTCGGCGATGATGCTGAAGTTGTCGATGAACCAGCGCAGCGACGACTGCGCCTGCGTGAAGGCGGCGGCGGCCATCATCAGGCCGCCGAACGACACCTTGCCCGAGAAGTACAGCGGCGCGGCCACCAGCGTCGGCGCGATGATGGTGACCCAGCCGAAGCCCGCGGTGACCCAGGTGAGGTTGGTCAGCCCGAGCACCACGCGCGACGTGGCCTGCAGGACGTCACCGAGGGTCGATGCCACCCGGCGCTTCTCGTCGGCCTCGCCGCCCGCCAGCGAGATGCCGTCGAGATGCTCGTTGATGCGGGTCAGCGAGAAGCGCAGTTCACCTTCGCGCGCGTAGCGCTCGGCATTGCGCGCGATCAGGCTCCTGCCGACCCAGTAGCTCATCAGCGAGCCGGCGCCCGCATAGAGGATCGCGGCCCACAGCATGAAACCCGGCACGGGATGGTCGCGGCCGTCGAAGAAGATGGTGAAGTCCTTGGAGATCACCCACAGCACGCCGGAGAAGCTGCCGAACAGGACCAGGGCCTGCAGCAGGCCCACGCCCAGGTCGGCCGACAGATTGCACAGCTTGAGCGTGTCCTCGTGCATCCGCTGATCCGGCTGGGCGCCCATGGGCCCGCTGCCGGCGAGCCAGAACGCCCGGCGCGGCTGCAACCACAGGCCCACGAGATCGGTGACCAGGGCCTCGCGCAGCTTGAGCTGCAAGGTCTCGACCAGCCACCGCTGCCCGACGTTCAGCACCAGCAGGGAGCCCGCGATCACCGCGAACACGCCGAGCTGCCAGATGAAGCCGTTCAGGTCGCGCCGCGAGATCGCGTCGTAGAACGGCTGGTTCCAGCGGTTCAGCGCGAGCTGCGCATACGCCGTGAACGCGATGACCACGACGATGCCGACCACCAGCGCAGCCAGCGTCTTCGCCACGGTGGACGCTCGCCAGGCGCCGAGCAGCACGCCGATCTGGTGGACGACGCCGGTATTGACGACCAGCTCGGTCCGGCGCGAGGGCGGTGCGCTCATCGAGGAGAAGGCGCGCGGAAGGTTGCGGCGGCGATGCGGCGCGCCGAGGCACACGAAATGAATGCGGCGTAGCTCCAGGCGAGGTGCTTGGCGGAGGTCTGCGCGCCGCTCTTCTGATCGAACTGCTCCGACAGATCGCCGCCGGCGGGCGTGTACGCGCGCACGGTGGCGAGGTAGGCGTCGCCGCGCTCGAACCAGCGACGGGGATCACCACCCCGCGCGCCGCCGAGCGCCGCCACGCGGAAGCAGAACTCGGCGGCGCCGAGCGTGGAGAAGTAGTAGGCGCCGCCCGAGAAGTACACGTCGCCGACGTAGCGGCCCATCGCCGGGCCGCGGCCTGCGGGGCGGTCGTGGTTGATCGGATAGGCCGCGTCGAACAGCGCCTCGAGCCGCGCCAGCGTGGCCTGCATGCGCGGATCGGCCACGGTGTGATGGGACTCTGCTTGCTCTTGCTCCCTCTCCCACTCGTGGGAGAGGGTTGGGGTGAGGGTGTCGCGGGCCGCACCCACCCTCACCCCAGCCCTCTCCCGCCCAGGCGGGAGAGGGGGCAAAGCAACTGACTGCAACTCGGCATGAGTGTCGTCGGAGCCCAAGCTGTGAATCGCCGAAAGGATCACCGCGATGTCCAGCGCCTTCGCACTCGGCCGGTCGTCCACCAGCATGCGAGAGCGGTAGTAGCCCGGCTCACCGTCGAGTCCATCAACCCAGTAGCCGTCGAGCAGGCTCGAGATCGCCTGCGACTCCTCCCGGCAGCGCTGCGCCTGCTCCGTGTCGCCCAGCCCCTGCAGCCATGCCGCCCCTTCGGCCAGCGCGGCGGCCGAGACGCGCAGCGTGTAGTAGTGGTGGCCGCTTTCTTCTTCCCAGATGTCGTACGACGGCTCGCGCCAGCGACGCAGCGTGAAGTCGAGGTCGAAACGGATCAGGGCGCCGACCTCCGCCAGCAAGGGCGCATCGAGCTGCCCACCCGCCACCCAGCGCAGCAGCGCCAGCGCGCGCAGCGGCGGCCCGTCGTGCTGGGGGCGCGCCCATCGGGAGACATCGAGCGTGCCGTCGGGGTTCACGCGCGTCTCCATCACGACGGCATCGCCATGGCCGCCCGCGAGGTCATGGTCCTCGCGCAGGAACTGCAGGAAATCGGGGGCCACGCGCGCGCGACGGTCGGGCACCGCGGCATCGATGCGGCCGTCGAGTTGGTTCAAGGCCAGGCTGAAGCGGGTGAAGTCGCGCAGATGCTGCAAGGCCTCGATGCCGACGCGTCGCTCGGCGTGAAGCAGGCGCAGCGCATCGATGACGACGGCGGAGTCGCGGAACCAGTGGAAGAAGTAGTCCGGGTCCGGGTCCCAGTCGGCGAGGACCGGCGACGCGACGATGGCGCCGGCGACCGGCCTCACGGTCTGGCCGAAGCCGGGCCGGTGCTTGACGATGTTCACGGGCGAGATGCTGGCGAGCATGGCGCTGGCCGAATGGCGCAACTGCCCTTCGAGCCAGGACTCGAAGGCCGGGTCCTGCGGGCTCGTCACGCTGCCGGTCACGCGATGGGTCACGTTGCTGGCGAAGCGAGATGCGGGCTGGTGAAGTCCAGCGCGCGCAGCCCGGCCTTCACTTCCGGCACGTTCATGAAGAGCTTCCACAGCAGGCCCGTGCGATGGTTCTCCATCATGACGACGATGGGGCCCTGGTCGATGGCGAGAAAGGTCTCTGCGAACCAGCCGCGCCGTTCGCTGAACGCATCGATGAAGCCGAACTCCTTCCACACGCGCTCGCCGTGCACGCCGAGCAGGTGCCGCAGCACTTTCATCACTTCGGCGGGCGCGTACGGCAGGCTCGCCAGCGCCGCCGTCGGCGAGAGGGTGCCGTTGTCCGTGTCCGGGGCGTGCGCGAGGTAGCCGTCGGGGTCGTCGCTGGCGGTCAGGCCCCAGCACGATTCGCCGTAGCCGGGGTGGCCCTGCGGGTTGGCGATGCAGTGCGCGCGGTTGATCTGCACGTGGCGGCTGTTGAGATCCCAGTAGTCGGCGTAGCGATCCTTCAGGCCATGCGGGTCGAGTCCCATGAACGAGTACTGCGTGAAGAACAGCGGCCCGCCGTAAGGCATGCCCAGCGGCAACTCGATGCCGTGGTACGACTGGCGGTTGACGAAGCCCTGCCCCGCCGCGAAGCCGCGGTGATAGACCTCCGGCCGGATGGCATGGCGCGGCGCGGCCACGGCGAGCAGGTAGGTGACGAGGCACTCGTTCCAGCCGCGCACTTCGTGGTTCATCGCCCAGCCGTTGTTCGGGCTCCAGTGCCAGTACAGGACGTCGCGCCCGCCACGGGTGAACCAGTCCCATTCGACCTCGCGCCACAGCGTGTCGATGTCGGCGCGCAGGCGGCGCGCCTCGGCCGTGTCCTCGCTGAAGTACTGGCGCGCGCACAACAGGCCCATGACGAGGAACGAGGTCTCGACCAGATCGGCCGCGTCGTCCAGGGGGCTCATGGGGATCGTCGCGCCGCTGGTGCCGTCGATGAAGTGTGCGAAGGCGCCGTGGTAGCGGGTCGCGCGAAACAGTGCGTCCAGCATTCGGCACAGGCGTTCGAGCGCGGCTTCGCGCGTGACCCAGCCGCGCTCCACGGCGACGATCAAGGCCATGACGGCGAAGCCCGAGCCGCCGATGGCCACCTTGCCGTCGGGCGGGCCGCCCACCGTGCGGCGGTCGAGCGCCAGGCCGCTGGCGACGTCCGCGCCGTCCCAGAAATAGCGGAAGGTCTGGCGCTGCACGGCGTCGATCAGGGCTTCATCGGGCAGCGCCGCGAGGACCTTGGGGTCCCTGTCATCCTTGGGTAATTTCAATACCAACGCTCCTGTCCTTGTTGGGGTTGTGACATGCGGGGGCTTCACCGCTTCGTGCATGGGCAGCATGCCATCATGAAATCCCCTTGGGTTTTGCCGTGGAGTTTCCGTTGAATCGCATCGATACCCTCCTGACGCGGATGACGCTCGCCGAGAAGCTCGGCCAGCTGACGATGACCGCCTCCGGCTACACCGTCACCGGCCCGGTGATCGCGGGCGACTCCACGCAGTCGATCATCGACGGCACGATCGGCAACCTGCTCAACATGGTCGGTGCGGGGCCCGCGCACGAGATGCAGCGGCTGGCCGTCGAGCAGTCGCGGCTGGGCATTCCGCTGCTGATCGGGCTGGACATCGTCCACGGCCATCGCACGCTCTTTCCGATCCCGCTCGCGGAGGCCGGCATTTTCGACGAGGCCGTCTGGGAGCGCACGGCACGCGAGGCCGCGCGCGAGGGCGCGGCGGAAGGCCTGGCGATGACCTTCGCGCCGATGCTCGACGTGTCTCGCGATCCGCGCTGGGGCCGCACCGCGGAAGGACCGGGCGAAGACCCCTGGCTCAACGGGTGCATCGCACGGGCCAAGGTGCGCGGCTTTCAGGGCAGCGATCTGTCGTCGGCCGAATCGCTCGCCGCGTGTGCGAAACATTTCGTCGCATATAGCCCGGTCATGGCGGGGCGGGAGTACGCCGCGGTGGACATCTCCGAGCGCACGCTGCGCGAAGTGCACCTGCCGGGATTCGTGGCGGCAATCGAAGCCGGTGTCGCGACGCTCATGCCCGCCTTCACCGACCTCAACGGCGTGCCGATGACCGCGCACATCCCCTTGCTGCGCGACTGGCTGCGCGGCGAGATGGGTTTCGACGGCGTCATCGTGAGCGATTACAACGCGATCGCGGAGTTGATCAAGCACGGCGTCGCCGCCGATCTCGTCGATGCCGCGGTGCTGGCCCTGAAGGCCGGCGTCGATATCGACATGATGGCCGACGCGTACCGCAAGGGCCTGCCGGTCGCGCTCGAGCAGGGTCGGGTGACGATCGACGAAATCGATGCCTGCGTGCGCCGCGTCTTGCGGCTCAAGGAGCAGCTCGGTCTGTTCGACGACCCCTACCGCCGCGGCGCAACGCCGGAGCCCGCGGCGGTCGTCGCCGAGCGGCATGCGCTGGCGCGCGACGTCGCGCGCAGGGCCGTCGTCATGCTGAAGAACGAGCGCAGGAACGACCAAGACGTGCTGCCCTTGCCGGCGGCGGCGAAGGCGCTCGCCGTCGTCGGCCCGCTGGCGGACGCGGCCACCGAGATGAAAGGCCCCTGGTGGGGCGCGGGCGAACACGAGCCGGCCGTGAGCGTGCTGGCCGGCCTGCGCGCCGCGTTGCCGCAGACCGACCTGCGCCATGCAGCCGGCGGCACGATCGACAAGGCGGACGACAGCGACATCGAAGCCGCCGTCGCGCTGTGCGACGGTGCCCACGCCGTGCTGCTGTGCCTGGGCGAGCGCGCCACGATGAGCGGCGAGGCGGCAAGCCGCGCCACGCCCACGCTGCCCGGCAGGCAGCAGGCTCTGGCCGAAGCGGTGACGGCCCGTGCGCAGGCGCTCGGCATCCCGGTCGTCGCGATCCTGTTCTCGGGCCGGCCGCTCGTCGTGCCCTGGCTCGCCGAACACGCCGATGCGCTGCTGGCGGCGTGGTTCCTCGGCGTCGAGGCCGGCCACGCGATCGCCGACGTGCTGACGGGCCGGGTGTCGCCGAGCGGTCGCACGCCGATGAGCTGGCCGCGCGCCGTCGGGCAGGTGCCGATCTTCTTCGGCCAGCGCCCTACCGGCCGGCCGATGAATCCCACCGATTACTACACGAGCAAGTACCAGGACGTGGACAACACGCCGCTGTTCGCCTTCGGCCACGGCCTGACCTACGGCCGCATCCGCTACGACGAACTGCAGGTCGAGCCGCGGCGCGTGCGCGAGCAGGACGCGCTGAAGATCAGCGTCACCCTGCGCAACGAGGGCGAGCGCGATGCCGAAGAGACCGTCTTCCTGTTCATCCGTGGCAAGGTCAGCCGCGTGACCCGACCGCTGCTGGAGCTCAAGGGCTACACGAAGCTGCGATTGAGGCCCGGCGAAGCCGGCTCGGTGACGCTGGAACTGCCGGCGACCGAGCTGAGCTATCTCGGGCCGGATCTGCAACCCCTGTTCGAGGCGGGCGAGGTCGAGATCTTCGTCGGCCCGAGTGCCGAGCCGGCAGGCTTGCTGCAGCAGACCATCACATTGTGTTGAAGGGCCCGGGCGCCGCGGTGGCGGCAGTCTGGCGCAAAGGCTCGCGCAACTGACCCACCCGGTCGATCTACGGTCTCACGTTCAGACGTGAACAGGAGCCATAGCCCGGCGCCCGCGGCCACGCCTGCGCTCTCGGGCGCGCTTCACCGTGTCGCACCAGCCAATCGGCGGCCGACAACCAGCCCCCATGCGTCACCAGCAACGCGGCCGGCGGTCGCGCCAGCACCTGCGCCGCGCGCGCCAGCAACGCCGACACCGCCTCGCCGCCGCCCGGCGCGCAGCCGTGAAGGTCGCTCGCCCATGCCTCGATCTCCTCGCGCGCGATCTCCGACCATGGCCGGCCATCCCACCGGCCGAAGTCCAGTTCGAGCAAGCGCGGATCGACCTTGTGCGTGAACCCGAAGCGCCGCAGCCAGCGCCCCACGTCGCGGCAGCGCCGCAGCGGCGACGTGCACACCTCGCGAGGCAGCCGCTCACGGCGCGCGACCCTGCGGATGCGGTGCGCCAATCGCTTGGCCTTGCGGCGGTCGATCGGCAGGTCCGTGCGCGCGCCGATGCAGCGGCCTTGCGCCCCCTCGGGGGCCGGGTGGCGCCACGCGTGGAGCCGGGCCGCGTCCGGCTCGGTTGGCACCGGCGGCACCGGCGCCGCGCTCATCGCGCCAGCATCGCCAGCACGGCCAGGTAGACGGCCAGCTCGCTGAGCTGTTGCGCCGCGCCCAGCGTGTCGCCGGTCACGCCGCCCAGGCGGCGGCGAAACCACCGGGCGCAGAAGAGGCCGGTGACCGCGGCCGCGGCCAGCGCGAGCGCCCAGGCCCCAGGCGGCGGCAGCGCCGCAGGGCCGTTCGTGCCGGCCCAGGCAAGGCCGGCCATCAGCAGCAGCGGCCACGCGCAAGCCACGATGCAGCTCCTCACCGACACCTGCTGCGCCAGCGGCCTGGCCTTCGCATGCGCCGCATCTCCGGCATAGGGCAGTCCACAGATCAGGCTCACGGCCACCGCGCGCGACAGGCTGTGCCCCACGCACAGCGCCGCCACGGCCCAGCCCAGCGGCAGCGAGGCCAGCGCGAGCGCCTTCAGGCCGAGCATCAGCACGAGGCCGATGGCGCCATAGGCGCCGATGCGCGAGTCCTTCATGATCTCCAGCGCCCGCGTGCGCTCGGCGCTGCCGCCCAGGCCGTCGCAGGTGTCGGCGAAGCCGTCCTCGTGGAAGGCGCCGGTCAGCAGGATCGTCGCCGCCATCGACAGGCCCACCGCCACGGGCAGCGGCCACAGGCTCGCGCCGGCGGCCAGCACCAGCGCGCCCACCGCGCCGATGAAGGCGCCAACCAGCGGGAAGTAGCGCGCACTCCGGTTCAGCCATTCGGGCTGCCAGCCGACCCAGGCGGCGAGCCGGCCGGTCACCGGCACGCGAGTGAAGAACTGCAGCGCCAGCAGCAGCAGGCGCAACTCGTGGGTGGCGGCGCACAGGAGCTTCATGCGTCGATGGCGTGGGGCCTCGAACCGAAGGCACGGCCGTGTTCCGGCTCGCGGAGGCCTCGGCTGTCGCGGTGGCTGCCGCGTCCGGCGCGCACGCGCCGCATCAGGCCCCCGGCCCGCTGACGCCGGCCTCGTCGAAGGAGGCCATGCCGCCCAGCAGCGCCACGCTGCTCGCGATGAGCGGCCAGGCCAGCGCCGCGCCCGAACCTTCGCCGAGCCGCAGGCCCAGCGCGAACAGCGGCGTGGCGTGCAGGTGCGTGAGCGCGAGCTGGTGGCCGATCTCGTGCGAGCGGTGCGCGAACACGCAGGCTTCCAGCACCGCCGGCCGCAGCGCGTGCGCCACCAGCAGGGCCGCGGTGACGATGAAGCCGTCGACGACGATCAGCCGCCGCTCGTGCGCGGCCTGCAGCATGGCGCCGGCCAGCGCGGCGATCTCGAAGCCGCCGAAGGCCGCCAGCGCCGCGAGCGGCTCGCGCACGCCGGCGTGGCGCGCGGCCACCTGTTCCAGCACGGCGAGCTTGCGCGCCAGCGCGGCGTCGTCCAGCCCCGTGCCGCGGCCGGTGCAACTGGCCAGCGGCTGGCCGGTCAGCATCGAGACCAGCAGCGACGCCGCCGACGTGTTGCCGATGCCCATCTCGCCCAGCACGAGCGCGTTGCCGGGCAGGCCGCGCACGACCTCGCGGCCGAGTTCCAGCGCCTGCACGCACTGCGCCGCGGTCATGGCCGGGCCGTCCAGCGCGTCGGCCGTACCCGGCGCCACCGGCCTGACGACGAGGCCCGGCCGCTCGCGGCGCAGGCCGCGCACGCCCGCATCGACGACGGTGAGCGCCAGGCCCTGCGTCTTCGCCAGCACGCTGATCGCCGCGCCGCCGGCGAGAAAGTTCTCGACCATCTGCGCCGTCACCTCGCCCGGGTAGGCCGACACGCCGCGCGCGGCCAGGCCATGGTCGGCCGCGAACACCACCGCCTGCGGCTGCACCAGTTGCGGGTCGACGCGCCCCTGCAGCAGGCCGATCTGGAGCATCAGCTCCTCGAGCCGGCCGAGCGAGCCCAGCGGCTTGGTGAGGTGGTCGATGCGCTGCTGCAGGCGCGCGGCGAGCGCGGCGTCGGCGCGGGTGTCGATGGCGGGGGCGGTCCAGTTCGAGGTCATGTCATTCGTTCCACGGTGCGGGATCGGTCTGCCCAAGCAAGCGGGAGCCTGACTCCCTCTCCCGCCTGCGGGAGAGGGTCGGGGTGAGGGGCAGCGCAACGGGCGAGACCCTCATCCCCCGCCTTCTCCCGCGGGCGGGAGAAGAAGCCGGCATCCCGCAGCGCTGGTTTCGGCCAGCTCGGTTGCACCTCGAGTCGATTTCCGTGAGACCGCGCAGCGTGCCGCCACCAGTTGCTGCAGACGCGGCAGGCCGCGCTCGATGGCGGCGGGGCCGGGCGAGAGGATATCGGCCGATTTCACTTCGGCCAGCGTCGCATCGAGAACCTGCCAGCCCGGCCGTGCGCGCACCCGCTCGGGCACGAAGCGCTTGCCGCACCACGAGCCGATGACGAGTTGCGGCTCGGCGGCAAGCACCTGCTCGCTGGTGACGATGCGCTCGCGGGCGCCGCCCTCGCGCGAACGCTCGGCGAACACGTCGATGCCGCCCGCCAGCGCGATCAGCTCGCTCACCCAGCCGATGCCGCAGATCATCGGTTCGTCCCATTCCTCGAAGTACACGCGCGGCTTGCCCGGCAGCCGCGCCGCGGCGGCGGCCACCGCGTCCTGCCGGCGCTGCAGTTCGCCGCAGAGCTGCGCGGCCGCGGCGCGTTCTTCGACCAACTCGCCGAGCGCGCCCACCATCGCGTGGATGCCCGCGATGTCGCGGTGGTCGAACCACAGCACCGGCAGGCCCAGCGCTTGGCACTGGTCGAGCAGCGGGCGCTGCAGATCCGAAAAACCGATCACCAGATCGGGCTTCACCGCCAGCAGCTTGTCCATGCGCACGGTCGAAAACCCGCTGACCTTGGGCTTTTGCTGCCTCGCTTCGGGCGGGTGGACGCTGTAGCCCGAGATGCCGGCGATGCGCTCGTGCGCCCCCAGGCGCCACAGCACCTCGACGGCCTCGGTCGACAGGCAGGCGATGCGGCGCGGGCCGCTCATCGCGGCTTGGCTCCTGCGTCGAGCAGGCTGGCCAGCACGCCCGGTTCGAAGTGCTCGTCGATGAAGTCGGCCAACCCGTCGAACACCGCATCGAGCGGGCGCACGGCGGCACCGAACAGGGCGCGCAGCACCTCGGCCGATTCGAACAGGCCGTGCGCGTACAGGCCGAGGACGCTGCCCTGTTGCCAGCCGATGGGCTCGCCTTCGGCATTGCGCAGCGCGACGGCCGCGCTCGCCATCGCCGGGTGTTGCGCGGTGCGGCCCTGGCGGATCTCGTAGCCGTCGAAGGCCAGGCCCGAAAGCGCCGCCCACTCGCCTTCGAGCGCGGCAAAGCTCGCGCGGGTGCGGCGCAGGAGCTTGTCGCGCTCGAAGGCGGTGACCAGCGGCAGCAAACCCAGGCCCGGCGCGTTGCCCTCGGCATCGCCCTCCACGCCGAGCGGATCGACCAGCGCCTCGCCCAGCATCTGCAGGCCGCCGCACAGCCCGAGCACGGCGCCGCCGCATTCCGCATGCCGCGCGATCGCGGCGTCGAGGCCCTGCGCGCGCAGCCAGGCGAGGTCGCCGGTGGTGTGCTTGGAGCCGGGCAGCACGATCCAGTCGGCGCCGTGAAGATCGGCCGGGCTGCGCCCCCACGCCAGCGTGACGCCGGCGTCGGAAGCCGCATCGCGCAGGGGCTGGAACTCGTCGAGGTTGCTGATGCGCGGGTAGGCGACGATGACGATGCGGCGGTGCGCGCGGCAAGCTGCGCGGCGAACGTCCTCGGCGTCGACCCGGTGGCCGGCGTCGTGGCGGCCGGCCTTGTCGTCCCCGCCGTGCCGGTTGCTCGACGCCGGCCGGCGCCCGGCTCGCAGAGGCGGCGCCACGTCGTGAAGACCGTCCTCCTCGGGCAGCCCATGGCCGCGCCACATCGGCAGTACCGCGACCGTCGGCACGCCGGTCAGCTCCCGCAGTTGCTGCGGTCCCGGCGCGAGCAGGCGGGCATCGCCGCGAAAGCGGTTGAGCACGAAGCCGCGGATCAGCGCCCGCTCGGCCTCGGGCAGCAGGGCGTGGGTGCCGTAGAGGTGGGCGAAGGCGCCGCCGCGGTCGATGTCGCTCACGAGCAGGCAGGCCGCCCGCGCGGCGAGCGCGGTGCGCATGTTCACGTAGTCGCTCGCGTGCAGGTTGATCTCGGCCGGCGAGCCGGCGCCTTCGATCACCACGACATCGTTCTCGCGCATCAGCGCCTGCAGCGCGTCGCGCGCAAAGGGCCACAGCCGCTCGCTGCGTTCGCGCCACGGCACCGCGGCGAGATCGGGCCGCACCTCGCCGAGCACGACGACCTGGCTGGCGGTGTCGCGCTCCGGCTTGAGCAGCACCGGGTTCATGCGCACCTCGGGCGCCGCGCGCGCCGCAAGCGCCTGGAAGTACTGCGCGCTGCCGATCTCGCCGAGCCGCCCGCCGGGCCCCGGCACGACGCGCGCGTTGTTGCTCATGTTCTGCGCCTTGAAGGGCGCGACCTTCAGGCCCTGCCGCGCATACCAGCGGCACAGCGCCGTGGCGAGCCAGCTCTTGCCGGCGCCGCTGGTCGTGCCGAGGACCATGACCGCCCGCGCCGTCATGGCCGGGTCCTCGTGCGTGCGCCAATCGCCCGAAGCGGCAGCGCATCCGTCGGCGACGCCACCGCGAGCACCGGCGTCTGCAGCACCAGTTCGGTGGGCGACAGCGGCGGCACCGACCGCACGCGGCGCTGCTCGCCGGGGGTGATCGCCAGAGGCTGCGCGAAGCCCGGCGCATCGAACACGAAGGTGTGGAACTCGCCGTCTTCGCCGCAGGGACACACGCCCGCGGGCAGCCTCGCCAGCAGCGCGGCGTCGTAGTCGGCGCCGCAATACGAGGCGTCGAGCCAGCGCGTGTCGACGCACACGAGCCGGGCGCGGATGCCGCGAGCGAGGATCTCCTGCGCGAGCGAAGCGCGGGATTCGCCCCACAGCGGAAACGCCGCCGTCAGTCCCGCTCGCGCACAGGCCGGCTCCAGCCAGTCGCGGTGCGCCTGCAGGTCGATGTCGCCGAACACCAGGTGCGTGTGGCCGGTCTCGACGAGCCGGCGCAGCGTGGCGTCGAAGACCGCGGCGTAAGCGCCGGGCCCCGCCTCGACGGGCCACCACTCGCCACCGATCGCACGCACCTGCGCGGCGATCAGCTCGGGCGGCAGCGCGTGCGACTTGCTCGTGCCGCCCGGCTCGCACATCGTGACGAAGGTGGTGACGCGCAAGCCCTGCTCGCCGGCGCGCAACCAGGCCAGGCACGAGTCCTTGCCGGCGCTCCAGCTGATCGCAACGCGGGGTGCGGGCTTGGCCATCGGACTCAGTCCTCGATGCCGCGCTGGGCGGGCACGCCGGCTTCGAAGTGGTGTTTCACGAGCTTCATCTCCGTCACGGTATCGGCCGCCTCGATCAGCTCCTGCGGCGCGTTGCGGCCGGTCAGCACCACGTGCACCTGCGCCGGCCGCTCGCGCAGGCAGGCGAGCACCGGCTCCAGCGGCAGCCAGCCGTAGCGCAGCGGGTACATGATCTCGTCGAGCACGACCAGGAAGTGCTCGCCGGCCCGGATCGTCGCCTCGGCCCGCGCCCAGCCGTCGCGCGCGAGCTGCGCCGAATGGTCGAGATCCCTGCTCTTCCAGCTGAAGCCGTCGCCCAGCCCTTCGATCGGCACGCCGAGCTGCCCGAACAGGCGGTGCTCGCCGAAGCGCGCGCTCGGCACTTTCATGAACTGGTAGATCTTCACCGCCTTGCCGCGGCCGTGCGCACGCAGCGCGAGGCCGAAGGCCGCCGTGCTCTTGCCCTTGCCGTCGCCGGTGTGGACGAAGACGAGCCCGCGGCGCTCGCCTTCGGGCTTGTCGCTGCGGCGTTCGGTGGGGGGCGATTCAATCTGCATGGTGGTCCTCCAGATTCGGCACGGTGATGTAGCGCCCCGCCGAGCCGTTCGTCAGCGGCTCGACGCGCAGCGCGCCGCTGAACACCGCGACCAGCGCCGCGTGCAGTGCCGGGTCGTCGTGCAAGCCTTCGGCCTGCACGCGGCCGTCCTGCAGCACCACCAGGCGATCGGCCTGCAGCGCGAGCGGCAAGTCGTGCAGCACGCTCACCACCGTGAGCGTGCGGCCGAGCCGGCGCAGCAGCCTGACCAGCGCCACCTGGTGCGGCGGGTCGAGGTGGGTGGTGGGCTCGTCGAGCAGGAGCACCGGCGCCTGCGTGGCGAGGGCCCGCGCCAGCAGCGCACGCTGGCGTTCGCCGCCCGAGAGTTCATGCAGCCGGCGGTGCTGCCAGGCCGCGCATTCGGTCGCGGCGATGGCTTCGTCCACCGCAGCCTCGTCATCCGGGCCGGGTGCGGCGAACAGCCCGAGGTGCGGCAGGCGGCCGAGGTGCACGACCTCTCGCACCGTCAGCTCGCCGGTGGCTTCGCCTTGCTGCGAGAGCCACGCCAGGCGCCGGCCGCGCTCGCGTCCGCTCCAGTGCGCGAGGTCGCGGCCGGCCAGCTCGATTCGGCCGGCCACCGGCTTCAGCAGCCCGGCGAGCGTGTGCAGCAGCGTGGACTTGCCGGCGCCGTTGGGGCCGACGATGGCCGTCCAGCCCGGGGCGAACGCCAGCGTCACGCCACGCAGCACCTCTCGGCCACCGAGGGCGACGCGCAGATCGGCCGCACGCAGCCACGCGGCGCCCGGGACAAAGCCCTCCGCAGCGCGCGCCGCGGCGGCTGACGCTGCCTTCAACGGCGACGCGCTCATCGCACGCCCCGCCGATGCAGCAGCCACAACAGATAGCCGCCGCCGAGCACGGCGGTCAGCACGCCGACCGGCAACTCCTGCGGCGCGATCAGCGTGCGCGCCAGCACGTCGGCGGCCAGCAGCAGCGCGCCGCCCATCGCCGCGCTCGCAACCAGCGTGTACGCCTGTGCAGCCGGCGCGAAGCGGCGCACGAGGTGCGGCGCGACGAGCCCGACGAAGGCGATCAGCCCGGCCTGCGACACCGCCAGACCGGTCGCCAGCGCCAGCACCGCCACCAGCACGATGCGCAAGGGCGCGAGCGGCAGGCCGAGCGTGCGCGCGGTCGCTTCGCCCAGGCTCAGCGCGTCGAGCGCCCGCGCGAGCCGCCAGGCCAGCGGCAGCACCAGCGCCAGCCCGCCCGCCATCAGCGCCACGCTCGGCCAGCCCAGAAAGCCGGTGGTGCCGAGCATGAAGATCTGCTTGCCGCGCAGTGCATCGGGCGCGGCGGTGGTGACCAGGTCGCCGATCGCGCCCAGCACCACGCCCACCACCACGCCGGCCAGCAGCAGGCGTGTGGTCTGCTGCGCGCCGGCGGCGAGCAGCAGGGTCAGCAGCACACCGCACAGCGCGCCGGCGAATGCCGCAACGACCAGACCGGCTCGCAGCAGCGCATCGATCGTCGCCAGGCTGATCGCCTGCCCGCCGAGCGCGCTGGCCGCGAGCACCAGCACCACGCCGAGCGAGGCGCCCGAGGCCGAACCGAGCAGGTAGGGATCGGCCAGCGGGTTGCGGAACAGGCCCTGCGCCACCGCGCCGGCCAGGCCGAGCAGCGCCCCGGTGAGCCAGGCGCCCAGCGTGCGCGGCGCGCGGATCTCGCCGACGATCAGCGAAGCGTCGGGGCCGGTGAGCGAAGCGGCCGACCAGCCTTCGCTGCCGGCCATCAGCCCGGCGGCGGCCAGGAGCAGTGCGGCCGACGCCAGCCCGACACCCAGGCGACGGCGGCGCATGCGTTCGGCGGTGGCCCGGTCTTCGTGCATCAGCGCGGCTCCAGCGCCGCCAGGCAATCGGCCAGCTGCAGCGCCGCCTCGCCCAGGCGCGGGCCGGGGCGGACCAGCACTTCGTAGCGCTCGGTCGGGAAGCCGCAGGTGCGGTGCGACTGCAGCGCGCGCAGCCGGCTCCAGCCGGGACGGCGCGGCATCGCGGCGATCTCGCGCTGCACGGCCATCACGATGTCGGGCTGCGCACGCACGACGTATTCGGGGTTGAGCTTCGGAAACGGCCCCAGCTCGGGCGGCACCGCGTTGGCCAGGCCGAGCCGCGCCAGCGTCTCGCCGATGAAGGAGGCCGCGCCGGCGGCATAGGGCGCGGCCGCGATCTCGAAGTACACGCGCTGGCCGCGCAGCGCCGGCGGCACGCGGGCCGCGGCGCGCTGCAGGTCCTGCTCGATCGCCGACCACACGCGCTCGGCCTCGCCGGGCGTGCCGAGCAGCCGCGCCAGCACGCCCAGCGTGCGCTTCACGTCGGCGTGCGTCTGCGATTCGAGCACCAGCACCTTCAGGCCCAGCCCCTCGAGCCGCTGCGTCACGCGCGCCGAAGCGGCGGCCAGCACCACGTCGGGGGCGAGCGCGACGATGCGCTCGATCTGCGCATCCTCCAGCCCGCCCAGCTTGGGCAGCGAAGCCACCGACGGCGGCGCGTTCGAGAAGCGGTCCACGCCGACCAGACGCGCGCAGCCGCCGAGTGCGCAGACGCTTTCGGTCAGCGACGGCAGCAGGCTGACGATGCGCGCCGGCGGGGCGGCGAACGACAACGCGATGCCGCGGTCGTCGCGCAGCTCGATCGGCGCAGGCGGTGCGCCGACGGGGGCTGCCACCGCGGCGTGCAGGCCCATCGCGAAGAGCCACGGCACGGCCCGCTTCGCGCAGATCCACCACCGAGAGCTCATGCCGACTCCCCCTTCAACGGCCATTCGAGGCCCGCGACCATCAGTGTGACCCGCGCGCACCGCGCCGCCAGCGTCTGGTGCAGGGCGCCGAGTTCATCGACGAAGCGCCTGGCTTCGCGGCTCATCGGCGACAGGCCCAGACCGATCTCGTTGGACACCAGCACGACCGGCCCGGGCGCATCGCGCAAGGCTTCGTGCAAGGCAACGCGCTCGCCGGCCCACGCTTCGGGCTGCAGCGCCGGCCCTTCGAGCGGCATGAGCAGGTTGGTGAGCCACAGCGTGAGGCAATCGACGACCAGCAGGCGCTGCGGCGACGCGTGCAAGCGGATCGCCTCGGCCAGCGCGCGCGGCACTTCCTCGGTGACGAGCCCGGGCACGCGCAGGGCCCGGTCGGCGCGGTGGCGGGCAATGCGCTCGCGCATCTCGTCGTCGTCGGCCAGCGCGCTGGCGAGGAGCAGCGCCGATCGGCCGGGCGCCGCCAGCCACGCTGCCGCGCGCTGCTCGGCGCAGCGCGACTTGCCGCTCTTTTGCCCGCCGAGGATCAGCTCGTGCATCGGCGGGCTCCCGTGCGTGTGCATGCGCCTTGCGCTCCGTTCAACGGCCGCTGTAGCGCAGCGTGACGAAGCCCTCGCGGCCGGGCTGGTTGTAGCCGTAGACCGTCTCGTAGGACTTGTCGGCCACGTTGTTCAGGCGCAGCCCCAACGTCCATTCGGGCGCAAGGCGCCAGTCGGCGCGCAGGTCCACGGTGCCGTAGCCGCCCACCCGCAGCGTGTTGGCCTGATCGTCGAAGCGCCGGCCGAAAGCGGCCAAGCTCGCGCCCAACTGCCAGGCGCCGAGGTCCACGTCGGCGCTGGCCTTGATGCTTTCCTGTGCCCGGCGCGGCAGCCGGTTGCCGAAGTTGGCGCTGCTGCGCGAATCGTTGCGCGGGTCGATCAGCTCGGCCGAAGCGGCCAGACGCCAGCGCTCGACCTGCGCGCCGTAGCCGAGGCTGAAGCCGTCGATGCGCGCGTCGGTGTTCGAAGCGTTCGGGCCCGGTGTCACGTAGCCGTCGATGCGGTTGGCGAAATAGGCCGCGCGCAGTTCGTGGCCGCCGCCGGCCCAGCGCAGGCTCAACTCGCGGTGGCGCCCTTCTTCCGGCAACAGCTCGGGGTTGCCGAACCCGGGAAAGTAGAGCTGGTTGAAGTTCGGGGCGACGAAGCTCGTGCCGTAGGAAACGGCAGCACGCAGCGCGGGCGTGATGTCCAGCCCGTAGCCCACGCTGCCGGTGGTCTGCGCGCCGAACTGCGAATTGCGGTCGTGGCGCAGGTTGCCCTGCCAGGCGTGGGGGCCGGCCTTGCCGTTGAGCCCGGCGGCCACGCCGTTGATGCTGCGGTCCGACACGGCGAACGGCTCGCCGGGGCGGCTCACGTCCTGCTCGATGCGCTCGGCCAGCAGCAGCACGTCACCCAGGCGCGTGGCCAGGGTGTTCTCCCAGGCGAGCTGGCGCTGCACGGTCTTTATGCTTCCGAGGCTGGAGAAAGGCGATGCGCTGCTCAGCGTGTCGAAGTCGTCGCTGGACCGCGAAAGCCGCAGCAGCGAGCGCCAGTCTGCCGTGACCGGCCCTTCGACCGTGAGCGACTGCACCGCCGTGCGCAGCGCGGCACGGCTGTCGGTACCCGGTCCGTCGTCGTACTCCGTGCGGCCGTTGGACTGCAGGGCGCGCACGTCGGCACGCCAACCGGCGCCGAGTTTCAGGCCGAGTTGCACGCTGCCCGAGTTCTGCCGGAAACCGTCGTCGTCGGCATTGAAGCTGCCGAACGGGACGTTCGGGTTGGTGGCGGAAAAACCGCGCGTTCGCGTGTGGTTGAGCCGCACCGCGCCGTCGAACGCACCCTGGCCGAACCGCAAGCCGGCGGCCGCCTGGCCGTGGCGATCGCTTCCGGCGCTCAGGCTGGCGTCGGTGCGCAAGCCTTGCGCACCCCGGCGAGTGAAGATCTGGATCACGCCGCCGACCGCATCGCTGCCGTACAGGCCCGACAGCGGGCCGCGCACGATCTCGATGCGCTCGATGTGGTCGAGCGGAAGGTTCTCCCACGCGGGTGTCCCGACGGTTGCCGAGCCGTAGCGCACGCCGTCGATCAGCAGCAGCGTGTGGCGCGACTCCAGGCCGCGCAGGAACACCGAACTGCTCTTGCCCAGGCCGCCGTTGGCAGCGAACTGCACACCCGGCTGCCGCGCCAGCAGTTCGGGCAGCGTGCGGCCGGTGGCACGTTCGATCTCGGCGCGCTCGATCACCGTGGTTTCGGCGAGGGTCTGGTCGATGCGGGTCGGGGTGCGAGCGGCCGTGACCACGACCGTCGGCAAGGGCGCTGCGCCCTCGGCCGGTTCAGCCGGAGCGGCTGCGCTGCCAGCGGCCGACGCCGACAGCGCAAACGAAGACAGGCACGCGCGCAACCAGCGCGAGCGCGCACAAGGCGCAAAGCACTGCAGGTACAAAGGAGACATGGAAGTTCACGGGACAAGTCGTGCGCGCCAGCTTCCCCGCTGGCCCGCACCTCATGGCGCACCGCTTGCGCGCTGCGCCGCCTCGTTGGCCGGTATCCGGGCTGGCGGAGCAACCCTTGCGACCTTCCCAGCAGCGAGGCTGCCAGTGGCATGTGCGCAAGAGCGGAAGTCCGAAGTGCGAGCTTCGGGCTTCGTCCGCTGACCGTTGCGGGGGCAGCGCAGGCTGGAGGCGCACCCGATGAGCACGCTTCCTCTGCTTCCCGTTTAACTGCGCCGGCGTGAACACCGGCACGAGCACCAACGCGGCAAAGTGTAAGCCGAGCAGGGGCGGCCCTCTACAATCGAAGACACCCGCGGGGAGAGCATGGCAAGCATCGAAGAACTGGCCGAGCGCGTGGAGCGACTGCTCATGCGCCATCAGGAACTGCAGCGCACGCACGCGTTGACGCTGGAGCAGCTGGACGGCGTGACGATCGAGCGCGATTCGCTGCGCTCGCGGCTGACGGCGGCGCGCCAGCGCGTCGATGCCCTCCTCGACCGCCTGCCCGTGGCCGACGCGCCGGCGGGTGCCTCTGCCGATCCTTCCGACGAAAGAACGCGCAAATGAAGCAGCTCGAAGTCACCATCATGGGCCAGAGCTACATCCTCGGCTGCCCCGAAGGCGGCGAGCGGGCGCTGCTCGAGGCGGTGGGCAACGTGGACCAGGAGATGTGCGCGATCCGCGACGCCGGCAAGGTGCGCGCGCGCGAGCGCATCGCGGTCCTGGCGGCGCTCAACCTGGCTTACGTGCAGGCCGAGCGACCGGTTGCGGCGAGCGCGCCGGCCGCTGCCGGCGCCTTCGATCTCGACGCGCTCGTCACGCGCATCGACGAAGCCCTCGGGCGCGACGGCCAATTGCTCTGAATCACGCGCGCGTCACGGCACGGGGCGTAAACTGACCTCGTCCGTCGCGTTCGCGGGAGCTTTTATTTCCTTGAACCGATGCTCGAAAGAGCAGGGGCTTGGAACATCGCGATGCGGGCGTGATCGTCTCGCGTCAGATGAACCCGAAGCATCGCTGACCTCGCCCACCTGAACCCTGGGTTCAGGAATGCGGCTCCCGGCTCGTGGCGGACACCCCGCTTCTCTTTTTCTTCATTCCCCATGGCCTACTGGCTGATGAAATCCGAGCCCGACGAGGTCTCGATCGACGATCTCGCGCGCGCGCCGCAGCAAACGCTGCCGTGGACCGGCGTGCGCAACTATCAGGCGCGCAACTTCATGCGCGACGATTTCGCGGTGGGCGACGGCGTGCTGTTCTATCACTCCTCGTGCCCGCAGCCCGGTGTCGCCGGGCTCGCCGAAGTGGTGTCGCCCGCCGAGGCCGACGAAACGCAGTTCGACAAGTCGAGCCCGTACTTCGACCCGGCGGCCAAGCGCGATGCGCCGCGGTGGGTTGGCGTGAACGTGCGCCTGCGGCGCAAGACCCGTCTCCTGCGGCTGGCCGAGATGCGCGCCGAGCCGGCGCTCGCGACGATGCGCGTGCTGCAGCGGGGCAACCGCCTGTCGATCACGCCGGTGAGCGAAGACGAGTGGAACGCCGTGCTGCGCCTGCTGGCCCGCGACGCCGCCGCCGCCTGATGCCCGACGGCACGCTGATCGCGGGGCTGCTGCTGCTCGGCGGCTTCGCGGGTTTCATGGCGGGGCTGCTGGGCGTGGGGGGCGGCATGCTCATGGTGCCCTTCATGACGCTGCTGCTCACGCTCGAAGGCTTTCCGGCGGAGCTGACCGTCAAGATCGCCGTGGCCACCTCGCTGGCAACGATCTGCTTCACCTCGATTTCCTCGGTGCGCGCGCACCATCTGCGCGGCGCCGTGCGATGGTCCATCGTCAAGCTGCTGGCACCGGGCATCGTGGTCGGCTCGCTGCTCGGCGCGCAGCTCGCCGAGGCCTTGCCGGTGCAGGCGCTGGCGCTGCTCTTCGCGGCCTTCGTGAGTTTCGCGGCGACGCAGATGCTGATCGGACGCAAGCCCGAACCGACGCGGCAGTTGCCGGGCGGCCCGGGCATGTTCGGGATGGGCGGGCTGATCGGATCGCTCTCGGCCCTGGTCGGTGCCGGCGGCGCCTTCGTGTCGGTGCCCTTCATGACCCGCTGCAACGTGCCCATCCACCACGCCGTCGGCACCTCGGCAGCGCTCGGTTTTCCGGTCGCGCTGGCCGGCACCGTGGGCTACGTCATCGCGGGGCGCGACCTGCAGGGATTGCCCGGCGGCATGCTCGGCTTCCTGTACCTGCCGGCGCTGGCGGTGATCTCCATCGCCAGCGTCATCACGGCGCCGCTGGGCGCTCGCGCCGCGCATGCGCTCGACATGCGTCAACTCAAGCGGGTGTTCGCCGCCATGCTTTACGGCCTGGCGACCTACATGCTCTACAAGGCGCTGAGCGTCTGAGGTTCGCTGAGCAAACCTCGCGAGCGCTCAGGCCGCCGGCACCCCGCCGAAAGCGATGCTCGCCAAGGCCACATGGTTGCCGCCTCGCGCGCGGGCTTGCCCCAACGCAGCCTCCGCCGCCTGGAGCAGGCCGGCCTGGGTCTGGGAGGTGTGCGGAAAGCTCGCCACGCCCATCGAGACGGTGAAGCGAAGCGCCGCCCCCTGACGCACCACGATCTGCGTGGCGCACTGGCGGCGCAGACCTTCCATGCGCGCGTGCGCGGTGGCCAGGCCCACGCCGGAGAGCAGCACCGCGAAACGCTCGCCGTCGAGCTGGCTGGGGGCATCCATCGCACGGGTGTTGCCGCGCAGCAGGCGGCCCAGCGCCTCCAGCACGCGACCGCGCCCGGTGGCATCGTGCGGCGGCGTGCCCTGCGGCACCGGATCGACGTGGACATACACCACCGCGAACTCGCGGTGCTCGCGCAGCGACAGATCGATCTCGCGGCGCAACTGGTCCTCGAACTGCTCGCGCTGCACGAGGCGCACGGTGCCGTCGCGCTGAGGCCGGCCTTCGATCTCGCCGCGCAGTTGTTCGTTGGCGCGCTGCTGGTCTTCGAGCTGGGTCAGCGCCTGCTGCAGGTCGCCGGCCATGCGCACGCGCTCGCTGCGCTCGAGCCACACGCCGAGCAGGCTGCCGTCGGCCAGCGGCACCCGCACGGCGACGACCTCGCGGCGCGTGCCGCCGATCTCCAGGCTGTGCTCGGCCACGGTGGTGCCGCCTTGCGCCAGTGCGGACTGGTCGGCGGCGCGCAAGGCAGCGGCGGTGGCCTGCGTGAGCGTATCGGCATCGCTGCGTTCGGTCTGCGCGCCGCCCAACAAGGTGGCGGCCGCCTCATTGAGGTGCGTGTAGCGGCCCGCGGCGTCCTTGACATACAGCGCGAGCCCGAGCGCGTCGATCGCGGCGCTCAGCGAGGAAACGTTCACGGGAGATCCGGGCTGCAAACTCATGACGACTCGGTGTCGGGCTCTCGGCGGTTGCGTGAAACCATCATAAGACTGGCAGCCCGACCCTGATGCCCCCTGCTTGCGGCCCCGTGCGCCGCCGCACCAGCTTGTTGCATCGCCGCACCAAGCCCGTGAACGCTCGCGCCACTGCCCTCATCGGGCGCGTCCAAGTGCCGCACCCGAGGCGCCGCTTTCGCAGCCGGTGACGCCCTTGGTTTGGCATGGTTGCTGCTAATTCGTGCGGAGGCACAGCACCCGTGCCTCGTCCGCTGCGCAAGGCCATCGCTCCATCGGATCGGCCGCCCGCGCGCCTTCCCACCCAACAGGCTCCCACTCACTCGCCCATGCCCGCCGCTCGCAACGCCAACAACGGTTTTCGGGACTTCCTGCGCGCCGGCCACTGGCCAACGCTGTTCGCCTCGTTTCTCTACTTCGATTTCTGTTTCGCCATCTGGGTGCTCAACGGCGCGATGGCGCCTTTCATCAGCGAGTCCTTCGCGCTGTCGCCGGCGCAAAAGGGTTTCATGATCTCGGTGCCGATCCTGGCCGGCGCGCTGATGCGCTTTCCGCTGGGCGTGCTGTCGCAGTACATCGGCCGCAAGAACGCGGCGATGGTCGAGATGCTGCTCATCGTCGCCGCGCTCGTTTTCGGCTGGCTGTTCGTGGACACCTACGATTCGGTGCTCGCGATGGGCGTGCTGCTCGGGATCGCCGGCGCGAGCTTCGGTGTCGCGCTGAGCCTGGGCAGCGGCTGGTTTCCGCCGCGCCACAAGGGCCTGGCCATGGGCATCGCCGGCGCCGGCAATTCGGGCACCGTGCTGGCCGTGCTGTTCGCACCGCCGCTGGCGATGAAGTTCGGATGGCAGGCCGTGTACGGACTGGCTGCGGTGACCATGCTGCTGCCGATGCTGGTGATGTGGTTCGCCGCCAAGGAGCCGCCCGACCGCGAACGCCAGAGCCTGCGCGAGCACGTGTCCTGCCTGTTCGAGAAGGACGGCTGGTCCTTCAGCCTGATCTACGTCGTGACCTTCGGCGGCTTCATCGGGCTGGCGAGCTTCCTGCCCACCTACTTCCACGACCAGTTCAAGGTCAGCAAGGTCGAGGCGGGGCAGCTGACGATGCTCGCCACCTTGATGGGTTCGGCCGTGCGCGTGGTGGGCGGCGCCATCAGCGATCGCATCGGCGGCATCAACACGCTGAGCGGCGTGCTGCTCGTGGTGGCCGCGACGCTGCTGCCCTGCGGGCTGGCCGGCTCGTCGCTGGCGGTCACCACGCTGCTGTTCATGCTGTGCTTCGCCGCCCTGGGCGCGGGCAACGGCGCGCTGTTCCAGCTCGTGCCGCTGCGCTGGCCGCTCACCACCGCCGTGGCGGGCTCGATGATCGGCGAGATCGGCGCGCTGGGCGGCGGCTTCCTGCCCAACGCGATGGGCCAGTCGAAGCAGCTCACCGGCACGTACTTCTGGGGCTTCGTCAGCTTTTCTGTGCTGGCGCTGCTGATGCTGCTGATGCTGCGGGTGGTGCAGATCCGCTGGACGCGCACCTGGGCCGAAAAAGGCGGCAAGGCACGCGGCGAGCCGGTTTCATCCGCGGGTGCCGCGGCCGGCGGCAGTGCCTCCGGAGCCTCCCTGCCGCAGGCCGGCTCCGCCAAGGCCAATGCATGAGCCGGGCTTCAACGAGGCAGGAACAGCAGCCACACGACGAGCAGCACGTTGAACAGCAGCGAGACGGCCAGCCCGATCCGCCACAGCGCCTCCCGGTCGCGGGCGATCAGCGGCGTGCCGCGCGGCGCATTCAGGGGTCGCGAAGCGCCACGCTCCAACGCGAGCAGCAGTTCCTCGGCCGTCTCGAAGCGCTGCGCGCGCTCGCGCGCCACCGCCTTGAGCAGCACGTGGTCGAGCCAGATCGGCACATCGGGCCGCTGCCGGGACGGCGGCTGCGGGTCGCGGCGGAAGCGCCCCGTCTGGTAGGGCTCGATATCGCCGTAGGGCAGCGCACCGCCGAGCCAGCGGAACAGGCTCACCCCCAGCGCGTACAGGTCGCTGCCTGCATCGGCCGGTGCCGGCTCGTCGGCGCCCTGCCCCCATTGCTCCGGGTTCATGTAGCTCGGCGTGCCGGCGTGCAGGCTGCGCAGCGCGGCCGGCTCGCGTCCCGACAGCGCCACGCCGAGGTCGAGGATGCGCCACTGCCCGTCGTTGCCCAGGTGCAGGTTGGCCGGCTTGATGTCACGGTGGATCACGCCCTGGCGGTGCAGGCGGCCGATCGCGCGCGCCACGGCGATCGCCCCGTCCACCGCCTCCGCCACGGTGAAGCGACGCCCGGCGGCCAGCATCTGCTCGAGCGTGTGTCCGCCATGCCAGTCGAACACGACGTAGAAGGCGCTCGGCGAGTCCGGCTCCCGCACCCGCACGAAGCCGCGCGCATCGCTGTCGCTCAAGCGCTGGCCGAGCCAGGCCTCGTGGGCCAGCATCGCGCGCTCCTGCGGATCGCCGGCGCGCGCTTCGTGAAGCGTCTTGAGCGCCACCAGCTCGCGCGTGGCCGCGTCGCGCGCCTGGTAGAGGCGGTGCACGCCGGTGTCGGCCACCACGGCAGTGACGAGGTAGCCGTCGAGCGCATCGCCGACTTTCAGCCGGCCCGGCACCGGCAACTGCCGGCCGTGGCGCAGCGCGTCGTCCAGCCGTCCGGACGCCAGGCCCTGCACGCGCACGACCAGCGCGGTCGCGTTGTCGCGGCTGCCCGCCGCCAGTGCGGCACGCACGAGGGCCTCGCTGGCCGCCTGCGCGTCGCCCTCCTGCGCCAGGTCGGCGATGCGCGCGCGCTTGACCACGCCGTGCACGCCGTCGCTGGTGAGCACGAAGCAGTCACCGGCGTGCAGGTCGCCCTGCTGGTAATCGACGTGCACCAGGTCGTCGAGTCCGACCGCACGCGTGAGCTGCGCGCCGAGGTCGAGGTGGTCGAGCGCGTGGTCGGTGCTGATCTGGCTGCATTCGCCCGCCCTCAGCAGCCAGGCCCGCGTGTCGCCCACGTGCGCCAGCGTCCAGCCGTGGCCCTGCAGCACGAGCGCCGTCAAGGTGGTCAGCGCACTGCCGCCGCCGAGTGCCGAGCGGCGGCGATTGTGGTCGGCCAGCCAACGGTTCTGCGCACCGATCAGCCGGTCGAGCGCGACGGTGGTTTCCCAGGTCTGGGGCGCGGCGAAGAAGTCGTCGAGCAGGCTCCTCACGGTGGTCTGCGCCGCCTCGCGCCCCAGGCCGCCCGAGGCCACGCCGTCGGCGATGGCCGCGATCAGGCCGTCGCTCGGCGCATCGCGCAACGCAGCGGCGAAGTCGTCGTTGCGCTCGCGCGCGCCCCGCTCGCAGGCATACCCGATATCGACGTGAAAACTCATGCGGCCCGTTCGAAGTGCGGCGATTGCAGCACACGCCGGCGCCGCGTCGCTGGCATCGGGCTTGCTTGAAACGGATCGCTGAAGGACGCAACCATGAAGAAGATGAAACTGGTGATGGTGGGCAACGGCATGGCCGGCGTGCGCACGCTCGAGGAACTGCTGAAGATCGCGCCCGATCTCTACGACATCACGGTGTTCGGCGCAGAGCCGCACCCCAACTACAACCGCATCCTCCTGAGCCCGGTGCTCGCCGGCGAGCAGACGGTCGACGAGATCGTCCTCAACCCGCTCGACTGGTACCGCGAGCACGGCATCACGCTGCACACCGGCAAGCCGGTGGTGTCGATCGACCGCAACAAGCGCATCGTTCGCACCGAAGACGGCACCGAGGCCGGGTACGACCGCCTGCTGCTGGCCACCGGCTCCAACCCCTTCATCCTGCCCGTGCCGGGCAAGGACCTGGAGGGCGTGATCGCCTACCGCGACATCGCCGACACCAACGCCATGATCGAGGCGGCCACGAAGTACAGGCACGCGGTCGTGATCGGCGGCGGCCTGCTCGGCCTGGAAGCCGCCAACGGCCTGATGCTGCGCGGCATGCAGGTCAGCGTGGTGCACGTCATGCCCTGGCTCATGGAGCGCCAGCTCGACGACACGGCGGGCAAGCTGCTGCAGAAGTCGCTCGAGGACCGCGGGCTGAGGTTCCTGATCGGCGCGCACACCGAGCAGCTCATCGGCGACAGGGACGGCCGCGTCATGGCCGTTCGCTTCAAGGACGGCCGCGAGATCCCCGCCGACCTGGTCGTGATGGCCGTGGGCATCCGCCCCAACACCGCACTGGCCGAACGGATCGGCATCCACTGCAACCGCGGGATCGTCGTCACCGACACCATGCAGACCGTGACCGACCCGCGCGTGTACTCGGTGGGCGAATGCGCCGCTCACCGCGGCGTCGCGTACGGCCTCGTCGCGCCGCTGTTCGAGCAGGGCAAGGTGTGCGCAACCCACCTGGCGCAGTTCGGCATCGGCCGCTACACCGGCTCGCTGACCAGCACGAAGCTCAAGGTCACCGGCATCGATCTCTTTTCCGCCGGCGACTTCACGGGCGGCGAGGGCTGCGAGGAGATCGTCATGAGCGATCCCTTCGGCGGCGTGTACAAAAAGCTCGTCATCAGGGACGACAAGCTGGTCGGCGCCTGCCTGTACGGCGACACGGTGGACGGCAGCTGGTACTTCAAGCTCCTGCGCGAGGGCCGCACAGTGGCCGACATCCGCGACAAGCTCATGTTCGGCGAATCGAACATCGGCGACACCGGCCACGAGGGCAACACGCGCGCCGCCGCGATGGCCGATGCCGACGAGGTGTGCGGCTGCAACGGCGTGACCAAGGGCTCGATCTGCAAGGCCATCAAGGACAAGGGCCTGTTCACGCTGGACGAGGTCCGCAAGCACACCAAGGCAAGCGCGAGCTGCGGCTCGTGCACCGGCCTGGTCGAGCAGTTGCTGATGTTCACCGCAGGCGGCGACTACTCCAAGGCGCCGACCAAGAAGGCGATGTGCGGTTGCACCGACGCGAGCCACCAGGAAGTGCGCGAAGCGATCCGCAACGAACGCCTGTTGAGCATCGAGGGCGTGTACCGGCGCCTGAACTGGCGCACGCCGAACGGCTGCTCGTCGTGCCGCCCGGCGATCAACTACTACCTCATCAGCACCTGGCCCAAGGAGGCGAAGGACGATCCGCAGTCGCGCTACATCAACGAACGCAGCCACGCCAACATCCAGAAGGACGGCACCTACTCCGTCATCCCGCGCATGTGGGGCGGCGAGACCACGGCCGACGAACTGCGCCGCATCGCCGACGCGGTGGACAAGTACAAGATCCCCACCGTCAAGGTCACCGGCGGCCAGCGCATCGACCTGCTCGGCGTGAAGAAGGAAGACTTGCCCGGCGTGTGGAAGGACATCGGCATGGCCAGCGGCCACGCCTACGCCAAGGCGCTGCGCACCGTGAAGACCTGCGTGGGCAGCGAGTGGTGCCGCTTCGGCACGCAGGATTCCACTCAGATGGGCAAGGACCTGGAGCGGGCTCTCTGGCGCATGTACGCGCCCCACAAGGTCAAGCTCGCCGTGAGCGGCTGCCCGCGCAACTGCGCCGAGTCGGGCATCAAGGACGTGGGCGTGATCGGCGTGGACTCCGGCTGGGAGATCTACGTGGGCGGCAACGGCGGCATCAAGACCGAGGTCGCCCAGTTCCTGTGCAAGCTCAAGACGCCCGAGGAAGTGCTCGAGTACAGCGGCGCCTTCCTCCAGCTCTACCGCGAGGAGGGCTGGTACCTCGAGCGCACCGTGCACTACATCGGGCGCGTGGGCCTCGATCACGTCAAGAAGAAGATCCTCGACGATGCCCCCGGCCGCAAGGCGCTGTGGGAAAGGCTGCAGTTCTCGCTCGACGGCGAGCCCGACCCGTGGTTCGAGTTCGACAAGGCCGCCGTCGATGCGCGCCAGTTCGAGCCCCTGATCCCGGCCTAGCCGCCACTTCCTGTCCGAACCACGACCGGCACACCCCTGTATTCCTCCCTCTCCCTCTCGGAGAGGGCCGGGGTGAGGGCCCAGCCCGCACACCGATCAAGAGCCAAAGCAAATGACCGACTGGAAACCCATCTGCAACGTCGCCGACATCCCCGTCCTCGGCTCCCGCCGCGTCCACCGCAACGCCGGCTGCGACGTCGCGCTTTTCCGCACCGCCGACGACCAGGTCTTCGCCCTCCTCGACCGCTGCCCGCACAAGGGCGGCCCGCTCTCCCAGGGCATCGTGTTCGGCACCAGCGTCGCCTGCCCGCTGCACAACTGGACCATCGGCCTGGCCGACGGTTGCGCCAAGGCGCCGGACGAAGGCTGCACCGTGGCCTTCCGGGTGCGGCAGGAGGCCGGCCAGATCTCCCTCGACGCGCACGAACTCGCCACGCTGGCGCTCGACCTGCAGCCCCCGCGCGCCGGACCCGCCGCCTCCACGGGCGCCGTCGGCGGCAACACCTTCGACGCGCAGGCGCCGCACGGCGCGTGAGCCTTCCCATGCCTGAAGCGCGTTCGACCCGCGGGCATCGTTGACGATGCGTGAGACCCGCTCGACCTGCCCCTACTGCGGTGTCGGCTGCGGCGTGATCATCGAGTCGCAAGGCGCGCAGATCACCGGCGTGCGCGGCGATCCCGAACACCCCGCCAACTTCGGGCGCCTGTGCAGCAAGGGCAGCACCTTGCACCTCACCGCCTCGGCGCCGATCACGCTGCAGACGCGACTGCTTCAGGCTCTGCGACGCGAAACCCGCGGCAGGCCGTTGCAGCCGGTGAGCTGGGACGCGGCGCTCGACGAAGCGAGCGAGCGCTTCGCGTCGACCATCACCGAGCACGGCCCCGACGCCGTCGGCTTCTACCTCTCCGGTCAGTTGCTCACGGAGGACTACTACGTCTTCAACAAGCTCGCCAAGGGCCTGATCGGCACCAACAACGTCGACACCAATTCGCGGCTGTGCATGTCGAGCGCCGTGGCCGGCTACAAGGCCACGCTGGGCGCCGACGCGCCGCCCGCCTGCTACGACGACCTGCAGCACGCGCAGACCGTCTTCATCGCCGGCAGCAACGCGGCCTGGGCCCATCCGGTGCTGTTCCGCCGGCTCGAAGACGCGCGCCGTGCCAAGCCCGGCATGAAGCTGATCGTCGCCGACCCCCGCCGCACCGAAACGGCCGAATGCGCCGACCTGCACCTGCCGCTGCTGCCCGGCACCGACGTGGCACTGTTCCACGGCATGCTGCACCTGCTGCTGTGGGAAAGCCTCACCGACGCGGCCTTCATCGCCGCGCACACCCGTGGCTTCGCCGCGCTGCGCGACCGCGTGCGCGAGTTCACGCCCAAGCACGTGGCGCAGGTTTGCGGGCTGAAGGAAGACGCCATCGTGCAGGCCGCACGCTGGTTCGGCGGCATCGCGGAAGGCGATGATCCGCAGCAACGCACGCCCACGCTGAGCCTGTATTGCCAGGGCCTGAACCAGAGCGCCAGCGGCACGGACAAGAACGCCGCGCTGATCAACCTGCACCTGGCATGCGGGCAGATCGGCAAGCCGGGGGCCGGCCCGTTCTCGCTGACCGGCCAGCCCAATGCCATGGGCGGCCGCGAGGTCGGCGGCCTGGCCAATCTGCTGAGCGCGCACCGCGACCTGTCGAACCCGCAGCACCGCGCGGAAGTCGCGGCGCTATGGCAGGTGGCGGACGTGCCGGCAACGCCGGGCAAGACCGCGGTCGAGATGTTCCAGGCCGCCGCCGACGGCGAGATCAAGGCGCTGTGGATCGCCTGCACCAACCCCGCGCAGTCCATGCCCGACCAGTCCACGGTGCGCCGCGCGCTGGAGCGCTGCGAGTTCGTCGTGCTGCAGGAGGCCTTCGCCACCACCGCCACCGCCGCCTACGCCGACCTCCTGCTGCCGGCCACCACCTGGGGCGAGAAGGACGGCACCGTCACCAACAGCGAGCGCCGCATCAGCCGCGTGCGGGCCGCCGTGGCCGCGCCCGGCGCCGCGCGCCACGACTGGGCCGCGGCGGTGGACTTCGCGCGCCGGCTCGAAGCGCGCCTGCCGCCGCGCGGGACGAGCCAGGGCACGCTCTTTCCCTACGCCACGCCCGAGTCGATATGGATGGAGCACCGCGAGAGCACGCGCGGCCGCGACCTCGACATCACCGGCCTCGACTACCCCCGCCTGGAGCTCGCGCCCGCGCAATGGCCCTGCCCCGAAGGCGCCGCCTCCGGCACCCTCCGGCTCTACGCCGACGGCATCTTTCCCACCGCCGACGGCCGCGCCCGCTTCGCCGACATGCCCTACCGGCCCGTCGCCGAGCCGCGCGATGCGCGCTTCCCCTTCTCGCTGACCACCGGCCGCCTGCGCGACCAGTGGCACGGCATGAGCCGCACCGGCACGCTCGGCCGCTTGTTCGGCCACGTGCCGGAGCCGGCCGTGGAGCTGCATCCGCAGGAGCTGGCGCGCCGGGGCTGGGCGGAGGGCACGCTGCTGCACGTCACCTCGCGGCGCGGCTCGGTGCTGCTGCCGGTGCGCGCGAGCGAGGCGCTCGAGCCGGCGCAGGCCTTCGTGGCCATGCACTGGGGCGAAGAATTCGTGTCCGGCCGCACGTCGACCGGCTCGCGCGCAGCCGGCGTCAACGCCTTGATGGCCGGCACCTTCTGCCCGCAGTCGAAACAGCCCGAGCTCAAGCATGCCGCGGTCAAGCTGCTCAAGGCCGAACTGCCCTGGGCGCTGCTCGCCGCCGCCTGGCTGCCCGAGGACCAGGCACTGCGGGCGCAGCAGGGCCTGCGCGAGCTGATGCCTGACTTCGACTACGCGCACTGCGTGCTGTTCGGCCGCGAGCCGCACGAGCGCGGCGTGGTCGGCGTGCTGCTGCGCGCCGCCGCGCCGGAGCCGGCCAGCCGGGAGCGGATGACGCGCATCGAGGCGCTGCTCGGCATCGCCGGGCCGGCCGTGCTGCGCTACGTCGATGCGCGGCGCGGGCAGCACCGCGCCATGCGCCTGGCCGACGCGGGCGGCCGCGCAAGCCGCCTCGAAGCCTTCGTGCTCGGCGGCGATCTGCGCGCGCAGGGCTGGCTCCAGGATCTGCTGCAAGGCGAAGGTCCGGCCCACGAATACGGCCGCCTGCTGCTGCGCCCCGGGGCGCAGCCGCCGGTCCCGCCGGCGCCGCGCGGCGCACAGGTCTGCAGCTGCTTCGACGTGACCGAACCCGCCATCGCCGCGGCCCTCGCGCAGTGCAGCGGCACGGTCGAGGGCCGGCTCGAGCAGTTGCAGGCCCGCCTGCGCTGCGGCACGAACTGCGGCTCCTGCCTGCCGGCCCTGCGCTCGATGGTGAACGCGTCCTTGCGTGCGGCATGAGCGCCGCGGCAGGGGACTATCGCCCCTGCCGCACGCAAGCGTTCCGCGCGCGAGACCCTCATCCTCCTGGACGCCTCGCCGATACTGCAATGCGTCTTGCATGAACGAGAACACATGGGCATCGCTCGGTACCTGAAGGAGATCGGCCGCGGCCGCGAAGGCGCCCGTGCGCTCGGTGAGCCCGAGGCGCGCGATCTCATGGAGCAGGTGCTCGACGGCCGCATCAGCGAAGCCGAGCGCGGTGCCTTCGCGATCGCCATGCGCATCAAGGGCGAGACCACGCAGGAGCTGGCCGGCTTCACCGACGCCGCGGCGGCCCGTTGCATCGCCTTGCCGGCGAACTCCCGGACGCCCGTGCTGCTGGCCTCGTACAACGGCGCGCGCAAGCTGCCCAACCTGACGCCGCTGCTGGCCCTGCTGCTTGCTCAGCAGGGCGTGCCGGTGCTGGTCCACGGCGCCGTGGACGACCCGGTGCGGGTGACCACGCACACCCTGTTTCGCACGCTCGGCCTGCCGATCGCACGCGACGCCGCAGGCGTGCAGGACGCCTGGGCACGCGATGAGCCGGCATTCATGCCCATCGACGCGCTGTGCCCGCCGCTCGCCACCCTGCTCGCGTTGCGCTGGACGATCGGTCTGCGCAACCCCGGCCACACCGTCGCGAAGTTGCTGGCGCCTCGGGGAGCACCCTGTCTGCGGGTCGTGAGCTACACCCACCCCGAGTACGCTGCCGCGCACACCGAGTTCCTGCAGCACACGGGCGCCCACGCGCTGCTGCTGCGCGCAACGGAAGGCGAGCCGGTGGCCGACCCGCGCCGGCTGCCGCGGCTGGACGTTTTCATGGGGGGCGTGCTGCGCCCGGAACTGGGCCGCCCCGCGCACGAAGGCGTGCTGAGCGAGCTGCCGCTCTTGCCGCGCGAGCGCGACGCCGCCACAACCGCCGTGTACGTGCAGTCGGCGGTCAGCGGCGAGACACCGGTGCCCGGTCCGCTGCGCGAGCAGGTCGACGTGCTCCTGCGCGCCTGGCAGTTGCTCGATCAGTCCGCGGCAGCCCGCGAACGCTCGGCCTGATCGCACCCGGCCGTTTCAGCATCCGCACGAGGACCCTGCTTGCATCGCTTCGACGTGGCAGTGATCGGCGCCGGCGCCGCAGGCCTGTTTTGCGCCGGCATCGCCGGTCAGCGCGGACTGAAGGTGCTGCTGATCGACCATGCCGAGAAGCTGGCCGAGAAGATCCGCATCTCCGGCGGCGGGCGCTGCAACTTCACCAACCGCCTCACCACGGCGGCCCACTTCCTGTCGGCCAACCCGCACTTCTGCCGCTCGGCGCTGGCGCGCTACACGCCGGCCGATTTCATCGCCCTGCTGGGTCGCCACGGCGTCGCCTGGCACGAGAAGCACAAGGGCCAGCTCTTTTGCGACCGCTCGAGCGAGGACGTGATCGACGTGCTCGTGCGCGAATGCGAGGCCGGGGCCGTCACGCGTTGGCAGCCCTGCGGCGTGGCCGCCGTGCGGCAGGCCGCCACGGGCTTCGAGCTCGACACGGCGCGCGGCGCGGTCAGCGCGGCGCGGGTGGTCGTCGCCACGGGCGGCCTGTCGATTCCCAAGATCGGCGCCAGCGACTTCGGCTACCGGCTGGCACGCCAGTTCGGCCACCGCGTGGTCGAGCCGCGCCCGGCGCTCGTGCCCTTGACTTTCGACGCGGCGTCCTGGGCGCCCTTCGCCGCGCTTGCCGGCTTGTCGCTGCCGGTCAGGATCGCCAGCGGCGAGGGCTCGTTCCTGGAAGACCTGCTGTTCACCCACCGCGGGCTGAGCGGCCCGGCGGTGCTGCAGGTTTCCAGCCACTGGCGGCCCGGTGCGCCGGTCGAGGTGGACCTCGCGCCGGAGGGCGACCTGGGCGCCGGGCTGCGCGAAGCCAAGACCACTTCCAGACGAAAACTGGTCAACGAACTGGCCACCCGCCTGCCGGCGCGGCTCGCCGAAGCATGGACAGCGCCCCTCGGCGCGCTGGCCGGGCGCACCCTGGCCGAGGTCAAGGACAAGGAACTGGCCGCGCTGGCCGACTCCCTGCAGCACTGGCGCCTCACGCCCAGCGGCACCGAGGGCTGGCGCAAGGCCGAGGTCACGGTCGGTGGCGTCGATACGCGCGAGCTGAGCTCGCAGACGATGGAGAGCCGGCGCCTCGAGGGGCTGTACTTCATCGGCGAGGTGGTGGACGTGACCGGCTGGCTCGGCGGCTACAACTTCCAATGGGCGTGGGCGAGCGCTCACGCCTGCGCCGAGGCCTGCGCCCTGAGCCCTCGTGCAGCTCCGGTGAAAGCGGGTTGGCCGGCGTTGCGCAGTGTGGCAAGCCGTCTATAATCGCGGTCTTTGCCGGCAAACCGCGCCCGCGCCCGGGAACAGTCATCCGGAACGACTGCCCCGCTCGAGCGAGCGCTCAATCACAGGATTTCCCGCTTCATGACCACCGTTCGTGTCAAAGAGAATGAGCCCTTCGATGTGGCTCTCCGCCGTTTCAAGCGCACCATCGAGAAGCTCGGCCTCCTGACCGACCTGCGGGCCAGGGAGTTCTATGAAAAGCCCACCGCCGAGCGCAAGCGCAAGAAGGCCGCCGCGGTGAAGCGTCATTTCAAGCGCGTGCGCAGCATGCAGCTGCCCAAGAAGATGTTCTGAGCGGAGCCGGCCACCCGGCCGCCCCTCGACCACAAGCCCGCGCGGGGACGCCCAAGCGGGCTTGATCGTTTCCGGACCCCATTGCTGGAGAGCTTATGAGTCTGAAAGACCGCATCACCGAAGACATGAAGACCGCCATGCGCGCCAAGGACGCCCCGCGGCTGTCGACCATCCGCCTGCTGCTGGCCGCCTGCAAGCAAAAGGAAGTCGACGAGCGCATCGCGCTCGACGACGCCATGGTGGTCGCCCTCGTCGACAAGCTGATCAAGCAGCGCAAGGATTCGATCAGCCAGTTTTCGGCCGCCGGCCGCACCGATCTGGCCGACAAGGAAACGGCCGAAGTGACGGTGCTCGAAGCCTACCTCCCGGCACGCCTCAGCGCCGGGCAGGTGGCCGCCGAGGTGGCGAAGATCGTGGCCGAGCTCGGCGCAAGCGGGCCGGGCGACATGGGCAAGGTGATGGGTGCCGCAAAGGCGAAGCTGGCCGGCACGGCCGACATGGGCACCGTCTCCGCGGCGGTCAAGCAGGCGCTCGCGAAGTAAGCTTGCGGCTCCTCTCTGCTCGCCCCGCAGGAACGCCCATGAATCTGCCCGCTTCGATGCTCGACGACGACCTCGCCGTAGCGCCGCAACTCACCCCCGAAGCCATGGCCGCGGCCGCCTCGGCCGGCTTTCGCAGCGTCATCAACAACCGGCCCGATTTCGAGGGCGGCCCCGATCAGCCGACCAACGCGTCGATGGAGGCCGCCGCCCGCGCCGCCGGCCTGGAGTACGCCTTCCTGCCGGTTTCCGGGTCCTTCCAGACCCCCGAGCAGGCGCAGCAGATGGCCGACCTGATGGCCCGTCTGCCCAAGCCGGTGCTGGCTTTTTGCCGCAGCGGCACGCGCAGCGGGCGGCTCTACGCGATGGCCCGCGAGCTGCGCGGCTGATACGCCGCAAACGCGCGTGAGCGCGCCGCACGAGCCCTCGCCAGCCGACCGCCTTGCGACGCCGGCACCGCCTGCCGAGCGCCACATCGCCCACCTCGACATGGACGCGTTCTACGCGTCGGTCGAGCTGCTGCGCTATCCGCAGCTGCGCGGCCTGCCGGTGGTCATCGGCGGCGGCCGGCGCCACCAGCCCGAGCCGCTCGCCGACGGCAGCCTGCGCTTCGCCACGCTGCGCCACTACGCCGGGCGAGGCGTGATCACCACCGCCACCTATGCCGCCCGCGCCCTCGGCCTGCACTCGGCCATGGGCCTCATGAAGGCGGCCGCACTGGCCCCGCAAGCGGTGCTTCTGCCGACCGACTTCGACGAGTACAAGCGCTACTCCCGGGCCTTCAAGGCGGCCGTCGCCGAGGTCGTCGGCACCCAGCCCGCGGTGATCGAGGATCGCGGCATCGACGAGATCTACATCGACCTGAGCGGACAACCCGGCGTCGCGGCCGACCACGGCGCCTCGATCGCGGGCGCCATCAAGGCGCAAGTTTTCGAGCGCACGGGGCTGAGCTGCTCGATCGGCGTGACGCCCAACAAGCTGCTCAGCAAGCTGGCCTCCGATCTCGACAAGCCGGACGGCCTGACCATCCTGCGCGAGGCCGACATTCCCCGGCGCATCTGGCCGCTGCCCGCAAGGCGCATCAACGGCATCGGCCCCAAGGCGGCGGCACGGCTGCAGGCGCTGGGAATCCACAGCATCGGCGAGCTGGCCGGCGCCGACGCCGCCTGGCTGATGGGGGAGTTCGGCAAGAGCTACGGCGCGTGGCTGCACGCCGCCGCCCATGGGCGCGACGAGCGCATGGTCGTCACGCACAGCGAACCCAGGAGCATCAGCCGCGAAACCACCTTCGAGCGCGACCTGCACGCGCGCGCCGACCGCGCCGAACTCACGGCCCTCTTCACGCGGCTGTGCGAGAAGCTCGCCGACGACCTGCAACGCAAGGGCTACGAGAGCCGCACGATCGGCCTGAAGCTGCGCTTCGCCGACTTCAAGACGGTGACGCGCGACATCACGCTCGAGCAGCCCACGGCCGATGCGGCGGCCATCCGCCGTGCGGCGGGCGCCTGCCTCAAGCGCGTTGCGCTGGAGCGCCGGCTGCGGCTGCTGGGCGTGCGGGCCGGCTCCCTGACGCGGGCGGGGCAGCCCAGGCCGCCCCCGGGGCTTCGTGTGGCCGAACGCCCGGCACCCTGGATCGCCGACCTGTTCGAGGCCTGAGCCACCGCCTTGCACCCATCTCGAAGGGGGCGTGGCCTCGCTCCACGCCGGCGGGGCCGCAGGAGCCTCGGCCCGCCGCCGGTCACATGCCGCGCGCGTCGAAGGTGTTGCACTCGGCCACGCTGCCGGTCTGGAAGCCGCGTTCGAACCACTGCTTGCGCTGGGCGCTGCTGCCGTGGGTGAAGCTCTCCGGCACCACCTGCCCCTGCGAGCGCCGCTGGAGGGTGTCGTCGCCGATCTGGGCGGCGGCATTCAGCGCTTCTTCCAGATCGCCCTGCTCCAGCCAGCCCTTGGCCTGCTGCGAGTGGTGCGCCCAAAGGCCCGCAAAGCAATCGGCCTGCAGTTCGAGCCGCACGCTCAGCGCGTTGGCCTGCGCCTCGCTGCCCGAGCGGCGCGCGCCTTCGACCTTGGCACTGATGCCGAGCAACTGCTGCACGTGGTGGCCGACCTCATGCGCGATCACGTAGGCCTGCGCGAAGTCGCCCGGCGCGCCCAGGCGCTTGTTCAGGGTCTCGAAGAAGTCCAGGTCGATGTAGACCTTCTGGTCGCCGGGACAGTAGAACGGTCCCATCGCGCTCTGGCCGCTGCCGCAGGCGGTGGGCACCATGCCGCGGAACAGCGTGAGCTTGGGCGGCTGGTAGGTGGCGTTGCCGGACTGGAAGACCTTCGTCCACACGTCCTCGGTGCTGCCGAGCACCACCGCCACGAACTGCGCCTGCGCGTCGTTGGCCGGTGGCGCAGGCGCGGGGCCCGACACCTGCGCACCGCCCGGTGCGCCGCCTTCCAGCAGGCCGAGCACCGTGAGCGGGTTGATCCCGAAGATCCAGCCGGCCACCAGCGCCACGACGATCGTGCCTACGCCGATGCCGCGGCCGCCACCGAGCCGGGGTATCCCGCCGCGCCCGCCCATCCCGCGGCGGTCCTCGACATTGCTGCTTTGTCGTTCGCCTTGCCACTTCATGAGGACCTCCCGCTTGCGCTGCGCACGGTTGGCGATGCTACGCCGCACCGGCTGCGGCGGCGTGACGCGCGCGGGGCCAGCGGGTGCTGGCGCACGGTCGCTCAGGTCTTGGGCAGGGTGACGCCGCGCTGGCCCTGGTACTTGCCGCCGCGGTCCTTGTAGCTGGTTTCGCAGACCTCGTCGCTCTCGAAGAACAGCACCTGCGCGCAGCCTTCGCCCGCGTAGATCTTGGCCGGCAGCGGCGTGGTGTTGCTGAACTCCAGGGTCACGAAGCCTTCCCACTCGGGCTCAAACGGGGTGACGTTGACGATGATCCCGCAGCGCGCGTAGGTGCTCTTGCCCAGGCAGATGGTCAGCACGTTGCGCGGGATGCGGAAGTACTCCATGGTCCTCGCCAGCGCAAAGCTGTTGGGCGGGATGATGCACACGTCGGCGTTGATGTCGACGAAGCTCTTCTCGTCGAAGTTCTTCGGGTCCACCACCGTGCTGTAGATGTTGGTGAAGACCTTGAATTCCGGCGCACAGCGGATGTCGTAGCCGTAGCTCGAGGTGCCGTAGCTGACGATCTTGTGGCCGTCGGGCGCGTGGCGCACCTGGCCCGGCTCGAAGGGCTCGATCATGCCGGTCGTCTCGACCATGCGGCGGATCCACTTGTCGCTCTTGATGCTCATGCGCTTCCTCGAAGAGCCGAGATTCTAGGCAAGCGCACGCGACCGGCCTAGCATGCACGGACCAGCCTTCAGCCGAAAGGAGACCTCGATGCGCAACGCGACCGAACTGCTGTCCGACTACGCCGCCTACCACCGAGACCGCCGCAACATCGCCACTCACCTGATCGGCGTGCCGATGATCGTGTTTGCGGTCTGCATCCTGCTGTCGCGCCCGGCCTTTCATGTCGGCGGGCTCATGCTGACGCCCGCTTGGCTCGTGTTCGCATTGAGTGCGGCGTGGTATCTCACGCGCGGCGCACCAGCGCTCGGGCTGGTGACGAGCGCGCTCATCGCCCTGATGACCGTTGCCGGCGCCCGGCTGGCCGCCGGCTCAACCTCGACCTGGCTCGCCCTGGGCATCGGCCTGTTCGTCGTGGGCTGGGCGATCCAGTTCGTCGGCCACCACTACGAGGGACGAAAGCCGGCCTTCGTCGACGACCTCACCGGCCTGATGATCGGCCCGATGTTCGTGGTCGCCGAAGTGATGTTCGCGCTCGGCTGGAACCGGCCGCTGCTGGCCGAGGTGGAACGCCGCGCCGGCCCGACCGTGCTGCGCGAGATGAAGACCGCGCGCGGCTGATGTGCCGCGCGAGGAGCCGCCTCGCCCCGCCTGCCGATCAGTCGGCAGCGATGTTCGAGCTCTTGACCACCGCGGCCCAGCGCGTGAGTTCTGCCTGCGTGAAGTCGCCGAGCTGCTTCGGGTTCATGTGGCTCGCCGTGGCGCCCAGCGCCGCCGCCTTCTGCTTGAAGGCATCGGTGGCCATGATCTTCGCGATCTCGGCGCTGACGCGGTCGATGATCGGCTGGGGCGTCTTGATCGGTGCGTACACCGCGAACCACGACGAGGCATCGAGGCCGGGAAAGCCCACTTCGGTCGCCGCCGGCACGTCGGGCAGACTCGGCAGGCGCTGCTTGCCGGTGACCGCCAGCGCGCGCAGCTTGCCAGCCTGGATGTGCGGCATGAAAGGCGGCGGCGTGCCGAAGGTGACGTCGACCTGGTTGCCCAGCAGATCCTGCATCGCGGGCCCCGTGCCCTTGTAGGGGATGTGGTTCATCTTGATGCCCGCCTGCTGCTCCAGCATGGCGCCGGTCACGTGCTGCAGCGAGCCGTTGCCCGAAGAGGCATAGGTCAGCTTGCCGGGGTTGGCCTTGGCGTAATCGACCAGTTCCTTCATCGTCTTGAAGGGCAGCGTCGAGCGCATCACCACGAGCTGCGGCGCCGTGATGAGGTTGGCAACGGGTGCGAAGTCCTTCACCGGATCCCAGGGCAGCGGCTGCCGGGTCACCGCCGGCGTGATGACCTGGTAGCCCGAGTACTGGACCAGCAGCGTGTAGCCATCGGGCTCGGCGCGCTTGACGGCCATCGCGCCCAGCGTGCCGCTGGCACCGGCCCGGTTCTCGACGACGACCGTCTGACCCAGCGCCTGGCCGAGCGGCTCGGCGATCATGCGCGCCGCGATGTCGGTGGTGCCGCCCGGCGCGGCCGTGACGATGAACGTGATCGGCTTGCCGGGATACGCGTCGGCCTGCGCCGCCACGTGGGGTGCGGCGGCAAGGCAGGCCGCGGCGGCAACCAGGCAGGCCAGATGGCGTCGTTGGGTGTTCATGGTTTCATGTCTCCGGTTGGGAAGGGAAGTCAGCAAGGCGGGCGCGCACGCGGCCCGCGCGAACGGCGGTTCAGCCGCGCGCGAGCGCACGGCTGCGCACGGCGTCGAAATCCGCGGGAACGGGGTGCAGGTCGAGCCGCCGGCCCGCCTTGGTGATCTGGCTGGGCGTGTCGTGCCCGATCAGGGCGGGCAGGCGCTTCGCGGCAGCGATCAGGCGGTCGAGGTCGACGCCGGTGTCGTAGCCCATGAGCTCGAGCGCATGAACGAGCTCCTCGCTGCAGACGTTGCCGCTGGCGCCCGGCGCGTAGGGGCAGCCGCCCAGGCCGCCGATGGACGCATCGAAGCGGTCGGCGCCGGCGTCGATCGCGGCCAGCACGTTGGCCAGGCCCATGCCGCGCGTGTTGTGGAAATGCAGGGTCAGCTCGGTGGCGGCCCAGCGCTGACGGAAGGCCGACGTGAGCGCCGCGACCTGCCCCGGATAGGCCATGCCCGTCGTGTCGCACAGCGTGACGCCGCGCGCGCCCATCGCGACGAAGCGTTCGGCCCAGCCGAGCACGGTCTGCTCGGGCACGTCGCCTTCCATCGGGCAGCCGAAGGCGCAGGACAGCGAGACGTTCACCGGCACGCCGGCCTGCGCGGCGATCGTCGTCACGGCCGAAAGCGCGATGAAGGATTGCTCGCGCGTCATGCGCAGGTTGGCGAGGTTGTGGGTCTCGCTGGCCGACATCACCAGGTTCATTTCGTCCACGCGCGCATCGACCGCCCGCTCGGCGCCGCGCACGTTGGGCACCAGCGCGGTGTAGACGACCCCGGGTGCACGATCGATCTCACGCAGCACGATCTCGGCGTCGCGCAGCGCCGGAATGGCCTGCGGCGAAACGAAAGCCGTCACCTCGATCTTGGCCAGGCCGGCGTGCGAGAGCGCATCGACCAGCGCGATCTTGTCTTCGGTCGGCACGAAGGCCTGTTCCATCTGCAGCCCGTCGCGCGTGCCGACTTCCTGCATGAAGATGCGCCGGTGGGCGCCGTTCCAGACCTTGCTTGCGCTCATGCGATCACCCCTTTGGCGCGCAGCGCCGCGATCTGCTCGGCCGAAAGCCCCAGCTCCCGCAACACGGCGTCGCTGTCGTCGCCCAGGTGGGGCGCCGAGCTGCGCACGCTGCCGGGGGTGGCCGACAGCTTGGGCACGATGCCCGGGACCTCCACCTCGTAGCCGTCGCGCGTGGTCTGCCGCAGCAGCATGTCGCGGGCGCGGTAGTGCGGGTCTTCGTGGATGTCCTTGGCGGTGTAGACGCGGCCGGCCGGCACGCGTGCTTCGCCGAGCACGGCCATCACCTCGTCCACCGTGCGCGAGGTGGTCCAGTGCTCGATCGCCGCGTCGATCTCGGCGACGCGCGCCACGCGCCCGGCGTTGCTCGCGAGGTCCGGTGCACCGGCGAGGTCCTGGCGACCGATGGTGGCCATCAGCCGCGTGAAGATGCTGTCGCCGTTGCCCGCGACGAGCACGTAGCCGTCGCGGCAGCGGTAGGCGTTGGAGGGCGCGATGCCCGGCAGCGCCGAGCCGGCAGCCTCGCGCACCACGCCGAAGGCGCTGTACTCGGGGATCAGGCTCTCCATCACGTTGAACACCGCTTCGTGCAGCGCGACGTCGATCACCTGTCCCGCTCCGCCGTTCACCTTGCGGTGATGCAGGGCCATCAGCACGCCGATGGTGCCGTGCAGTGCCGCCAGCGTGTCGCCGATCGAGACGCCCACGCGCACCGGCACGCGGCCCGGCTCGCCGGTGAGGTGTCGCAAGCCGCCCATCGCCTCGCCGATCGCGCCGAAGCCGGGCAGGTCGCGGTAGGGGCCGGTCTGGCCGTAGCCGGAGATGCGCAGCATGACGAGGCCGGGATTCAGTGCCGAGAGCGCCTCCCAGCCCAGGCCCCAGCCTTCCAGCGTGCCCGGGCGGAAGTTCTCGACCAGCACGTCGGCCTCGGCGATCAGCCGGCGCGCGATGTCCTGGCCTTCGGCGCTGCGCAGGTCGAGCGCGAGCGAACGCTTGTTGCGCGACTGCACCTGCCACCAGACGGATGTGCCTTCCTTGAGCAGGCGCCAGTTGCGCAGCGGGTCACCGCTGCCGGGCGGCTCGATCTTGATCACCTCGGCGCCGAACTCGCCGAGCGTCTTGCCGCAGAAGGGGCCGGCGATGAGCTGACCCATCTCGACCACGCGCACGCCGGCGAGTGCGGCGGCAACAGGCGAGGTGCCGGTCATGCGGCGTCGTGGCGGCCGTGGCGCATCGCGGCGCCGGCTCGTCCGTGTGCGTTCATGGGCGGGTCTCCTGATCTCGATTCCGGGCTCGCGAGGGCTCGGCTGCCCGCATCATGGCGAGCGGCGGCCCGCCCGTAAACCGACATCTCGCGAGGTTGCCATCGCCGATCGCGATGGCAGGAACGAGTGGGAGAGAAAGCCGTACCTGAACGACGGAAAGCCAAGTCGTGTCAGACCGGCCGGCGCAGGCTGTCCACCAGCAGTCGGGCAGCCACCGGCAACGCCGCGTAGGCGCGCACGCAGATCGACAGCTCCCGCGCGGCCCAGGGTTCGGCCAGTGCCGCCACGTGAATGCCGAGCGAGCGCCCGAGCGGCTGCGCCACCGCACGCGGCATCACGCCGATGCCCAGGCCCGCTTCGACCATGCGCACCAGTGCGTCGTAGCTCGTCACCTGGATGCGCATGTTCAGCGTGCGGCCCAGCGCCATCGCGGCGCGCGTGAGCAGCTGGTTGATCGCGCTGCCGGTGTGCAGGCCCACCACGTCGAAACCCAGCGCTTCCTCGAAGCGCACGCGCTTGCGCTGGCCGAGCGCGTGGCCGCGCGGCGTGATCAGCACCAGCTCGTCGTGGTGGTAGGCAAACACCTCGAGCTCGTTGGGCACCAGGCCCATCACGCAGATGCCGACATCGGCCTCGTTCTCCACCACTGCCTTCACGACCGCCGTGCTGATGCGCTCCTGCAGATGCACCTGTACCTGCGGGTAGGCGGCGAGGAAAGCGGCCATCTCCTGCGGCAGGAATTGCGTGATGGCCGAGATGTTGGCGTGCACGCGGACGCTTCCGCGCGTGCCGCCCGACCAGTCGCGCATCTCGAGCACGATCTCGTCCAGATCGCTCAGCAGGCGGCGCGCGTGGTTCACCAGCGCGTGGCCGGCCGGCGTGGCCTCGACGCCCTTGTTGGTGCGCCTGAGCAGCGGCGTACGCAGGGTCGCCTCGAGTTCGCTGATCCGCTTGCTCACCGCCGCGGGGGCGATGGGGTGGGCCTGCGCCGCGGCAGCGATCGAACCCCGTTCCACCACGCCGACGAAGAGCTTGAGCGAGAGCGGGTCCAGCCGCACCGTCGGCTCCGGGGTGCCCGCTTCAGGCTTGCGGTGCGACGCGCGGTGGCTGCGCCAGCGCCGGCTCGCTGTCGAACCGCTCGAAGCCGCTGTAGCAGATGAAGTGCCGGTTGGTCGCGCGACCGAAGAGGGCCAGGCCGAGCCTGGTGGCCAGCTCGTGCCCCATCTGCGTGATGCCGGAGCGCGACACGACGACGGCCACGCCCATCTGCGCCGACTTGATCACCATCTCGCTGGTCAGGCGCCCGGTGGTGTAGAAGATCTTGTCGCGGCCGTCCATGCCTTGCAGCCACATCCAGCCGGCGATGGTGTCGATGGCGTTGTGGCGGCCCACGTCTTCCACGAAGGTCAGCAGTTCGTCGCGCCTGAAGAGTGCGCATCCGTGCACCGAGCCGGCCGACTTGTAGGTGCTCTCCTGGCGGCGCATGGCCTCGAGCAAACCGTAGAGCGTGGCCTGGTCGAGGCGGCCGGCCGGATCGGTGGGGGCCAGCAGTTCGACGTGGTCGAGTTCGTCCATCAGGCTGCCGAACACCGTGCCCTGCCCGCAGCCGGTGGTGACCACCCGCTTGGCGGTCTTCTCCTCGAAGCGATCGATGCCGCGCCGCGTCTTCACGGCCGCTGCGGCAACGTCCCAGTCGACCGTCACCGATTCGATGTCGTCGATGGAATCGATCAGGCGCTGGTTGCGCAGGTAGCCGATCACCAGCAGTTCGGGCGCGGCACCCAGCGTCATCAGCGTGACCAGTTCGCGCTTGTCGACGAAGACCGTGAGCGAGCGTTCGGCCGGAATGGAGATGATTCGGCGCTCGCCGTGTTCATCCAGCACCTCGACTTCCTGCGTCAGAGGGCTGCGGGCTTCGGTCAGGAAGATGTCGGCGGGCATGCGGTGACTCTACACAAGCGAGGTCGCGTCGCATCCCTTGCCGCCGGCAAAGCGCGCGAGAGAGACGGTCGAGCGGAGCGGCAGACGCTCATCGCAAACGAACAGGCCGCCCGCAGGCGGCCCGTCACGGCGACGCGCTTTCGACGCGTCAGGATTTCTGGCCCGGCGCGGATGCGGGCGCCGCCGTGGCGGCAGGCGCTGCAGGTGCGGCAGCGGGCGCCGCCGGCGTGTACACGAAGGGACCCGGATCGGTGCAGGCCGCCCCGGCGGTGCCCGGCTTGACGGCCCGTCCGGCCTTGCCGGCGTCGTCCACATACCGGGCAACGGTCTTGTCCTGCGACTTGCAAAGCTGGTAGGCCGCGACCTTGGCGCTCCAGTCCGCCTTGGCCTTCGTTTCGGCAGCCTTGGCCTGAGCCTCGGGCGTGGGCGCCGGCAGCTTGGCCGTGGCCGCGCCGGCGAAAGCGGCGACGATCACCAGGACGCTGAGTCGATGTGCACGCATCTGCGTTCTCCGTAGGGTTTGATCAGGAAGGGCTCACACCGCCGCCTGCGGCTTGCCGTCCGGTGCGCTGCTCGTCGCCGAGCGTTGGGCGGGAATCTTGCCCGCCTTGATGTCGTCGTACCAGTACTCGTGATGCTCGCGCGCCCAGGTCTCGTCCACGTAGCCGGTGCGCATGGCCTTGTAGGCGCCCTTCATGCCCAGCGTGCCGATGTAGATGTGGCCCAGGAACACGCACATCATCGCTATCGAAGCCACGCCGTGGATCATGTTGGCGACCTGCATGTCGCCGCGGGTGTAGGCCAGGCCGGGAATCAGCTTGTCGAGGACCAGGCCGGAGCCGACGACGATCAGCCCGAGGAACAGGACGCCGCCCCAGAAGACCAGTTTCTCCCCGGCGTTGAAGCGCCCGGACGGCACTTCCTTGCCCGAGAGCAGGCCGCCGCCCTTCTTGAGCCAGGTGATGTCTTCGCGGCGCATCCAGTTGCTGCGCAGGAAGGTCAGGAACACGACGGTCAAAGAGACGGCGAACACCGGCCCGGCGAAGTTGTGCAGGTTCTTGAGCGCATAGCTGAGCCAGCCGAACAGCGTGCCTCCCATGATGGGCAGCAGAAAGAACTTGCCGAAGGCCATCACGATGCCCGAGATCGCCAGGCACACGAAAGCGATCGCGTTGGTCCAGTGCGCCGCGCGCTCGAAGTAGGTGAAGCGCTCGATCACCCGGCCGGTCTCGGCGCCATGCAGGCCGATCGATCCCTTGGCCGCGTAGAAAAGACCGATCGCCACGACGACGATCAGCAGCAGCGCGCCCCCATAGGGAATGATCCAGTCATTGCGCACCTGACGCCACGCTTCGCCGGCCGTGGTGAACCGCGAGCCCGGATACTGAACGAACTCCTGGATCAGCACGCCCTTCTCGGTGCCCGGCAGGCTGCTGTAGCCGGGATTCCCGCCCGATTCGCGCACGCCGCGCCAGAAAGGCGCGTTGTTGCCGGGTTGGCTCCGTGCCCGTTCGGCATTGGTGTCATCGGCCTGGGGTTGCTGAACCGCCGAAGGCGCTGCCGGCGTTGCACTCGGGGCGCCGGCGTCGTACTGGGCTGCGGCGGTACTGGCCAACATCGCCAACAAGCAAGCGGCCAGCAGCTTGGGGATCGTTCTCATCGTCGCGGTCCTTAGGAGTTGTCGCGCGGCTCAACGGATGCGCACGTACTCGTTCTGTCGCTGGCTGCGCTCCTTGAGCTGGCGCTCCCAGCTCGCACGATCGCCCGCTTGCCAGCCGTTGGCCGTGAACTTGGCCTGCGCACCGTCCCATGATTGCGTGTCGACCTTGCGCGCCGCCTGGGTGCCCTGCTGCGGCTCTTCGCCACAGCCGGTCAGGCCGAACGCTGCGAGCGCGAGCACCGCCGTACCCAAGCTGCTTGCGATCATCGGGCGCCTCATGACTTGACGCCTTCCACCTTGGATTGCGCACCGGGCTTGCCGTTGGCGCCGGCCGGCGGCTGGCCGTAGGCCGTGCCCCAGCCCCACACTTCGGAGCCCTTGCCACGCTGCATCACGCGGGTGCGGAAGATGTCGGCCACCACGTCGCCGTCGCCGCCGAGCAGGGCCTTGGTCGAGCACATCTCGGCGCAGGCGGGCAGCTTGCCTTCGGCCAGGCGGTTGGTGCCGTACTTCTCGAACTCGTGCTCCGAGCCGTTGGCTTCGGGACCGCCGGCGCAGAAGGTGCACTTGTCCATCTTGCCGCGCAGGCCGAACGTGCCGTTGGTCGGGAACTGCGGCGCGCCGAACGGACAGGCGTAGCTGCAGTAGCCGCAGCCGATGCACACATCCTTGTCGTGCAGCACCACCCCGTCGTCGGTGCGGTAGAAGCAATCGACTGGACACACCGCCATGCACGGTGCGTCGGAGCAGTGCATGCACGCCACCGATATGCTGCGCTCGCCCGGCACGCCGTCGTTGAGCGTGACCACGCGGCGCCGGTTGACGCCCCAGGGCACCTCATGCTCGGCCTTGCAGGCGGTGACGCAGCCGTTGCACTCGATGCAGCGCTCGGCGTCGCAGATGAATTTCATTCTTGCCATGTCGATCTCCCGTGTCCTAGTTTTTTGGCGATCAGGCGGTGTACTTCTCGACCTGGCAGACCGTCGTCTTGGTCTCTTGCATCATCGTGACGCTGTCGTAGCCGTAGGTCGTGGCGGTGTTGACGGCTTCGCCGCGGACCACCGGCTTGGCGCCTTCGGGGTAGTACTGCGCCAGATCGACCCCCTGCCAGCGGCCCGAGAAGTGGAAGGGCAGCCACACGGTCTCGCGATCGACGCGCTCGGTCACGAGTGCCTTGACCTTGAGCTTGGCGCCGGTGGGCGTCTTGACCCACACGTCCTCGCCGTTGCGGATGCCGCGGTCGTTGGCGGTCGCCGGGTTGATCTCGACGAACATCTCCTGCTGCAGCTCGGCCAGGTAGGGGTTGGAGCGGGTCTCCTCGCCGCCACCCTCGTACTCCACCAGCCGTCCGCTGCTCATGATGAGCGGGAAGTCCTTGCCGATGTCCTTGTTCTTGTCCTGGATCGTCTTGAACAGCGTCGGCAGGCGCCAGAAGGCCTTCTTGTCGTCGTGCGTCGGGTACTTGGCCACCAGGTCCGGGCGGGTGGAATACAGCGGCTCGCGGTGCTGCGGCACCGGATCCGGGAAGTTCCAGACCAGGGCGCGGGCCTTCGCATTGCCCCAGGGATGGCAGTTATGCGCCATCACCACGCGCTGGATGCCACCGGACAGGTCGGTCTTCCAGTTCTTGCCTTCGGCGGCCTTCTTCTCGGCGTCGGTGAGGTCGTCCCACCAGCCGATCTTCTTCATCAGCACGTGGTCGAACTCGGGATAGCCGGTGGTGATTTCGGCGTCCTTGCTGTGCGAGCCGTCTTCGGCGAGCAGATTGACGCCGTCTCGCTCGACGCCGAAGTTGGCGCGGAAGTTGCCTCCGCCGTCCATCATCGTGCGCGTCGTCATGTACAGATTGGGCGACCCCGGATGCTTGATCTCGGGCGTGCCGTAGCACGGCCAGGGCAGACCGAAGTAGTCCCCGTCGAGCTTGTAGCCCGTTTCCTTGTCGACGCCGCCCTTGGCCTTGAGCGTCTTCACGTCGAAGACGTGCATGTTGCGCATGTGGGCCTTCAGGCGCTCCGGGCTCTGGCCGGTGTAGCCGATGGTCCAGTTGCTGCGGTTGATCTCGCGCAGCATCGATTCGGGCTCGGGCTCCATCATGCCGCCCTTGCCGGCGACGAGCTTCATGCTCTTGACCAACTCCTTGCCGAAACCGAGCTTCTCCGCGAGCTGGTACATGATCATGTGGTCGGTGCGGCTCTCCCAGAGCGGCTCGATGACCTTCTCGCGCCACTGCAGCGAGCGGTTCGAAGCGGTGACCGATCCGCTCGTCTCGAACTGCGAGCAGGCCGGCAACAGGTAGACCGCGCGGTTGGGATTGAGCTCCTCGGGCTTGCCCGGCATCGCCGCCATGGCCGCCGTGGCAGAAGGATACGGATCGACCACGACCAGCAGGTCGAGCTTGTCCATCGCCTTCTTCATCTCGAGGCCGCGCGACTGCGAGTTGGGAGCGTGGCCCCAGAAGATGAGGCCGCGCAGGTTGCTGTCCTGGTCGATCAGCTCGTTGTTCTCGAGCACGCCGTCGATCCAGCGCGAGACCGTCATGCCGGGTTTGGTCATCATGCCCGGCGCGTACTGGGCCTTGATCCACTCGTAATCGAGGCCCCAGACCGCGGCGTAGTGCTTCCACGAGCCTTCGGCCAGGCCGTAGTAGCCGGGCAGCGAATCGGGGTTGGGGCCGACGTCGGTGGCACCCTGCACGTTGTCGTGGCCGCGGAAGATGTTCGCGCCGCCGCCCGACACGCCGATGTTGCCGAGCGCGAGCTGCACGATGCACGAGGCCCGCACCATGGCGTTGCCGATCGAGTGCTGGGTCTGGCCCATGCACCACACGATGGTGCTCGGGCGGTTCTTCGCCAGCGTTTCCGCCACCTTGTAGATGGTGGCCTCGTCGACACCGCAGGCTTCCTGGACCTTGTCGGGCGTCCACTTCGCCATCACGTCTTCACGGACCTTGTCCATGCCGTAGACGCGATCGTTGATGTATTGCTTGTCTTCCCAGCCGTTCTTGAAGATCTGGTGCAGCACGCCGAACAGGAAGGGGATGTCCGAGCCGGAGCGGATGCGCACGTAGTCGTCGGCCCTGGCGGCCGTGCGCGTGAAGCGCGGATCAACCACGATCATCTTGCAGCCGTTCTCCTTGGCATGCAGCATGTGCAGCAGCGACACCGGATGCGCCTCGGCAGCGTTGCTGCCGATGTACATCGCAGCCTTGCTGTTCTGCATGTCGTTGTAGGAGTTGGTCATCGCCCCGTAGCCCCAGGTGTTGGCGACGCCGGCGACCGTGGTCGAGTGGCAGATGCGCGCCTGGTGGTCGCAGTTGTTGCTGCCCCACAGGCTCACCCACTTGCGCAATAGATACGACTGCTCGTTGTTGTGCTTGGAGGAGCCCACCAGGAAGATCGAATCCGGGCCGCTGGCCTTCTTGAGCTCCAGCATCTTGGCGCTCACCTCATTGAGCGCCTGCTCCCAGCTGATGCGCTCGTACTTGTTGCCCACGAGCTTCATCGGGTACTTGAGGCGGTACTCGCCGCGGCCGTGCTCGCGCAGCGCCGCGCCCTTGGCGCAGTGCGCGCCGAGGTTGATGGGCGAATCGAACACCGGCTCCTGACGCACCCACACGCCGTTCTCGACCACCGCATCGACCGCGCAGCCCACCGAGCAGTGGCCGCAGACCGTGCGCCGCACCGACACCTGACCAGCGCCGGCGCCGGCCGGCTTGGCCTCGTCGGCCGCCTGGGCCTTGCGCATCAGGGTGAGCTGGCCGGCAGCCAGGCCGGCGCCCACGCCCAGGCCCGAACGGCGTAGGAAGGCGCGCCGGTCCATCGTGGGAATGGCGCGACCGATGCCGCGCGACAGGCTGGAGACCAGCGAAGAAACAGGCGAGCCGAGGCCCGCTTCAGGCGACTTGCGCGTGAGCAACATAAAGCCTCCGGCTCAGACTTTGGTGGTTTGGTAGTAGCGCTGCACGTGCGCCGTGAGGCGGTAGCCCTCGGCTTTCTCGGCCTCCGGGCCGGCCGCAGCAGCGACCGGTGCAGCTTGCTTCGTCCCGGGCAGCACGGCCGCCGCGGCGGCCAGCGCACCCAGCGTGCCGGCACCGGCGAACACGCGACGTCGTGAGAGCTTGGACTGTGGATCGTTCATCGCTGACTCCTGGATGGCAGCCGGAACAGCGCGGCAGTGCCTTGGTATCGAACTGCATCCCGACCTTCCGGTCGGCATGGACGTTCATATCTTAGCCCTGCAGTAGTCAATATAGGAGGTCGCTCGACCCGGGAGTTCCCTGCTCACTGTTCGCCCTTCGTCATGCTGCGACGCAGCATGACGCATCGCGTCAAACTGTCGCCTCTTCAGTTCAAGAGGCAGACAGTTCGGCCACGCAATAGCGACAAGCTGTCGCTCGACGCGACAAACCGAGGGAGGGAAAGTACGGAGATCAGCGACCTTGGCCGTGATTGGCGTGGCCGCAACGAACTCGACGGGTTCAGAGCCAGCGCTTGCGGCGCCGGTACGACTTCATGTCACGAAAGCTCTTGCGGCCTTCGGACGACAGCCCGACATAGAACTCCTTGACGTCCTTGTTCTCAGCCAGCGACTTGGCCGGGACGTCCATCATGATGCGGCCGCTTTCCAGGGTGTAGCCGTAATCGGCGTACTTCAGGGCCACGTTGGTGTTCTGCTCGGCCAGCTGCGCCACGCGCGATATGCCACAGTCGCTCCCGAGCAACGCCTGCCCGGCCCGCCACTCATGCCTCCCAGCGCTCCCCCGAACCCCCCGACCGTCGCTCACGACGATTGGCCGCGCGCCGCGGTGCTGCTGGTCGACGACGAGCAGGGCATGCGTAATTTCCTCGAGAAGACGCTGACCCCGCGCTGCGGCGACGTCAGGAGCGCCGCCAGCGCCGAAGAGGCCGATGCGCTGGTGCGGCAACACCGCTTCGACCTGGTGATCCTCGACATCTCGCTGCCGGGCAAGAGCGGCCTGGCCTGGCTGCGCGAACTGCGCGAGCAGGGCTACAGCGGCGAGGTGGTGCTGATCACCGCTTACGCCGACCTCGACACCGCCATCGAGGCGCTGCGTGCCGGCGCCTCGGACCTGATCCTCAAGCCATTTCGCGTCACGCAGTTGCTCAACGCCGTGAAGCAAAGCCTCGACCGCACCCTGCTCAAGCGCGAGAACTGGGTGCTCAAGCACACGATCTCGCAGCGCAGCGAGGGTTTCGACGGCCTGGTCGGCAGTTCGCAGGCGATGCAGGACCTGCAGCGCGCGCTGCAGCGCGCAGCGCCGGTGGCCAGCACGGTGCTGCTATCCGGCGAATCGGGCACCGGCAAGGAGCTGGCGGCGATCGCGCTGCACCGCCACAGCGCACGGGCCAAGGCGCCTTTCGTGCCCGTCAACTGCGCAAGCCTGGCGCCGGAGCGCATCGAGAGCGAGTTGTTCGGCCACGCCCAGGGCGCCTTCAGCGGCGCCACGCACAGCCGCGACGGCCTGTTCTATTACGCCCAGGGCGGCACGCTCTTCCTCGACGAGATCGCCGAGCTGCCGCTGGCCCAGCAGACGGCGCTGCTGCGGGTGCTCGAAGACCACCGCATCCGCCCCGTGGGCAGCGAGCAGCAGATCCCGATCGACGTGCGCATCGTCGCCGCGACCAACCGGCGCCTCGCCGACGAGGTGGCCGAAGGACGCTTCCGCAAGGACCTGTACTACCGGCTGCAGGTGATCGAGATCGGCCTGCCGCCGCTGCGCGAGCACAAGGACGACATCCCCGAACTGGTGGCCCACTTCATCGCCACCCTCGCGCCGCCGCTCGGCGTCGAGCCGATCGCCGTCAGCACGTCCGAGATGGCCTACCTGCAGCAGTACGACTGGCCGGGCAACGTGCGCGAACTGCGCAACCTCATCGAGCGCTCGATGATCCTCGGCGCGCTCAACGTGTCGGCGCTCTACCCCGGCGCCGGCTCGGCGCGCGCCAGCGGCCCCACGGATCTGCACACGCTGGAAAAGCAGCACATCCTCGCCGTGCTCGAGTCGGTGCAGGGCGACAAGACGCGTGCGGCGGACCTGCTGGGCATTTCGCGCCGCACGCTGGAGCGGCGCTGCGCCGAGTGGCTGCCCGGTTGAAGGCGGCCGCGGCGCTCCGAGCCCGCGCCGCGGCGCGAGGGGCTGCGTGATGCTGTCTTCGCGCTTTCAGAGCCTGCCGATCCGCAGCAAGCTGCTGGCCATGGTGCTGCTGCCGCTGGCCGCCGTGCTGCCGCTGCTCGGCCTCATCCTGCTGGTATGGGTCAACGTCGCATTCGACCGCCTGCTCATCACCAAGGTGCGCAGCGACCTGGCCGTCGCTCAGGGCTACTTCGAGCGCGTGCTCGGCGAAGTCGGCAGCAGCGCGACGGCAGTCGCCGATTCGCATGCCTTGCACCGTGCCCTCGAAGCCGGCAGCGACGCCCCGCGGCAGACGCGCCAGGCGCTCGTGCCGCTGCTGGCCACGTTCAAGACGCGCGAGGGCCTGGACTTCATCAACCTGCGCGCGCCGGACGGCACGCTGCTCGTCACCGACACCGCCATCGCCGCACCTGCCGGCCCGAAAGACGACGCGCCGGTCTTTCGCGGTGGCGGCCTCGAGCGCAGCCGCGCCAGCGTCGAGGTGCTGGAGCCCGAAGAACTGGCACGACTTACCCGCACACCGACGGAGCGGGTCGTGGTGCCGCTGGTACCGACGCGCAATGCCGCGCCGACCGATCGCACCCAGGAGGACCGCGCGATGGTCCTGCTCGCCACCGCGCCGGTCCGGGACGAGGCCGGCGTGCTGCTAGGCCATGTGCAGGCCGGCGTGCTGCTCAATCGCAACCTGCCCTTCATCGATCACATCAACGAGATCGTCTATCCCGAAGGAGCGCTGCCTTTCGGCAGCCAGGGCACGGCCACGCTCTTCCTCGACGACGTGCGCATCAGCACCAACGTGCGCCTGTTCGGCAACGACCCGAAGAACCGCGCCATCGGCACCCGCGTGTCGCAGGCGGTGCGCGACGCCGTGCTCGGCCGCGGCAAGCTCTGGCTGGACCGCGCCTTCGTCGTCAACGACTGGTACGTCTCCGCCTACCAGCCGCTGGCCGACGGCGCCGGCCGGCACATCGGCATGCTCTACGTCGGCTACCTCGAGCGACCCTTCACCTGGCTGAAGTACGGGATGCTGGCGAGCATCGGCGTGATCTTCTTCGCCGTGATGATCCTCGCCGCGATCGTCTCGCTGCGCTGGGCGCGCAGCATTTTCCGCCCGCTGGAACAGATGACGCAGACCATGCAGCGGGTCGAGGGCGGGGCACTGGATGCCCGCGTCGGCACGATCGTCAACGTCGATGAGATCGGACAGCTCGCCGGCCATCTGGACCACCTGCTCGACGTGATAGACGACAAGACCCGCGCCCTGCAGCGCTGGGGCGAGGAACTCGACCGCAAGGTGGTCGAACGCACGCGCGACCTGGAGCTCGCGCAGTCGCAACTGCTGCGCTCGGAGAAGCTCGCCACCGTCGGCCAGCTCACCGCCAGCATCGCGCACGAGGTCAACAACCCGATCGCGGTGATCCAGGGCAACCTCGATGTGCTGCGCGAGCTGCTCGGGGCTCAGGCCGCCGCCAAGGTGGATGCCGAACTGCGCCTCGTCGATGAACAGATCGAGCGCATGCGACTGATCGTCACCCAACTGCTGCAGTTCGCGCGGCCGAACGAATACGCCGGCTACGTCGACAGCGTGAACCCTTCGCGCGCGCTCGACGACTGCCTGCTGCTGGTGGGCCCGCAGCTCGCGCGCACGCGCATCGAGGTCCGGCGCGAGTACGCCGCCACCGCGAGCGCCGGCGTGAACCGCCAGGAGTTGCAGCAGGTCCTGCTCAACCTGCTGATCAATGCACTGCACGCGATGCCGGGCAGCGGCACGCTTTGCCTGCGCACGCTGGACTGGCAGGCCGCGGACGGCCGGGTCCAGGGCGCGGTGATCGAAGTGGCCGACACCGGCCCCGGACTCGGCCCCGAGGTCGAAGCCCGCCTGTTCCAGCCCTTCGTGACCACCAAGACCGACGGCACCGGCCTGGGTTTGTGGATCAGCCGCAGCCTGATCGAGCGCTACGGCGGCCAGCTCGCCGCGCGCAACCGGGAAGGCGGAGCGACGGGCGCGGTATTCAGCGTGCGGCTCTACACCGAGCCGCCGACGGACAGCGGCGCGGCCTGAAGGCGATCGGCGGTCGCCGCTGCAGACGGTGGCGTCTTGCCGCTTCGAACGCTGCGCAGGCGCGCACTCGCCGAGCGCGGCGTTCGCGGTTCACTCGATCAGGTCGAAGCCTTGCACCTCGACCTGCACGAAGGCGCGGGCGAACCCCGCCACGGCACGGTAGAAGTCGGCACGCGGATGCGCTTCGATCGCATCGCACAGTCTCTCGACCCAGCCTTGCAGGTGGGCACGGAAGAAAAGGCGTTGTCGCTCGAGGTTGCAGACCTGCACGTCGTCTCCGGCGATGAGGTAGCGCATCACCTCGTACAGGCTGGCGATGTGATCCTCGGTTTCGCCGGCCGCATCGACGCGCTCGAGGCCGAGGGCGCGCAGGTCGTGGCGCAACTGGACCAGCGGCTTGTCGTTGATGGCGCCGGCCATGTGGAAGGAGCCGTAGAGAAAGATCTCGGGCTTGCCGACACCCTGGAACAACGCGTCGTACTCGTCCGCGACCTCTTCGCGCGAGAGCCGGCGTGCGGTCGCCACCAGCGCGCCCCAGCTCGACTCGAGAAACGCGCCCGGCGTGGGCGCCTCGGTCGGCGCCACGCGCAACTGCTCGTAGAAGTCGGGCGCCGGCGCGGCGATGAACAATTGCGCCAGCAGGCCGTAGGCTTCGGCGCGCGCCAGTTCCTCGCGGTCGTCGGGGGTGCTGAACTGCAAGGGCTGCGGCTTCATGGACTCGGGGCTCCGGCAGATGCTCAAAGATCGGTGATGCGGACTTCGTCCGGGTTGGTGTGCAGGTCGATGACGCGGCAGTCCCCGCACATCTTCAGCCGCTCGAGCGCGGCGCCCTGGAACATCGAGTGCCCGGCCAGCTTGCCGAGCATCGCCTCGATCGCGCCTTGCGTCCCGAAGGGCTTGCCGCACTTGACGCAGGACCACGGCTGCATCTCATGCAGCACGCGCGGCTGCTTGCGCGCCTTGCCACCATCGGCCAGCCACAGGCGCGGCTCCAGGGCCAGCGCAGTCTCGGGGCAGGTGACGACGCACAGTCCGCATTGGACGCAGTTCTTCTCGGTGAACTTGAGTTGGGGGCGGTCGGGGTTGTCGCCGAGCGCGCTTTCCGGGCAGGCGCCGACGCAGCTCAGGCACATCGTGCACTTGGCGGTGTCGATCCGCAGGCTCCCGAACGGCGAGGCGGCGGGCAAGGCGATGGCCTCGGTTTTTTGCGGCGCCTGGGCGAGAAGGTGGTCGATGGCCAGCTCGAGCGTCGCGCGCTTGTCCGCCTGCACCGCGAAAGCGGCCGCTTGCGCAACGGTCTGGCCTGATCCGCTCGGCGCCTCGTTGAGGGCGGCGTCGAGTGCGGCCACGTCGCCGGCGTCGATCAGCTGCAGGTGCCGGCCGGTATAGCCCAGCCCGGTGAGGATGGCCTGGCCGACGCCGAGCTGGGCGGCGACCGCCTCGCGGTAGGCCGGCGCTTCCTCGTCGGTCATCAACACCCAGACGGCCGAAGCGCCGTAGGCGATGGCGGCGAGCCAGAGGTCGAGGCCGACCGAGGCGGTGTGGAACAGATCGACCGGCATCACGTGCGCCGGCACACCACGCACCGCGGCCGCCGCGCTCTGCGCTCGCGCCGATGCGCCGCCGGGCAGGCCCAGACGCGCCAGCACCGAGGCTGCCGTGCCGGAACGCGCCGGCGCCGCCGCTTGCACGCCCGAAGCCGCCGGCGGCCGCCGCTCGCCGACGCGCGCCGCGCGTCCGAGTGCGCCGATCAATTCCGTCCCGGCACCCTGACTGTGCAGCAGCAGCACCGGGCCGCCGGCGAGCTTCGGGCCGCCCGCCTTGCGGTAGGTGCCGATCAGGGTGCGCAGGCGCTGGCCCAGGTGCGCGGGGCCGGGCGTGGCGTAGGTCAGCGCGCCGCTCGGGCACACGGTGGTGCAGGCGCCGCAGCCCACGCACAGGTTCGGGTTGACGGCGATGCCGCCCTTTTCCGGGCCGTCCTGCGTTCGCCGGCTGCTGATGGCCTGGGCCGAACAGACGTCGATGCAGGCGGTGCAGCCCTCGCGCTCGTTGCGGCTGTGCGCGCAGAGCTTGTGCTTGTAGTTGAAGAACTTGGGTTTCTCGAATTCGCCGACCAGCTCGCGCAACTGCAGCACGGCGCCGATCAGCGGTGCTTCGCCTGCAAGGGGATCGACACGGAAGTAACCCTGGGGCGGCTGGTGCAGCGTGATCAGCGGCTCCGTGCCGAGGTCGAGCACCAGGTCGTAGCGTTCGGTGGTCTGCGACGGCGCGCGGCTGAAATCGATGGCGCCCGCCGCGTCGCACACGCGGACGCACTCGCGGTGGCTCTTGCACCGGGCCAGGTCGATCTGATAGCTGAAGTCGATCGCGCCTTCGGGGCAGACATCGATGCAGCCATTGCAGCGCGTGCACAGGTCCAGGTCGATCGGATTGCTCGACTCCCAGCTCACCTCGAAAGCTCCCAGCCAGCCATCGACCTTCGTCACCCGACCGGCCGCCACGGGGAATGTGCGCATCTGCGGCAGCGTGCCGCCGGAAACGTCGAGCAGCAGCGAGACGTCGAGCTTGTCGTGCAGCATCTGCGCGGCACGCTGCGCCGCGTCGGCCGCCCCCACGATCAGCAGGCGCCCGCCCGAGCGGTAGGTGACCGAAGGCACCGGCTCGGGCTCGGGCAACTGAGCCGCGGCGATCAGCGCGGCGATCTTCGGCGTGAGCGATGCCGCCGGCGCTTTCGTCCAGCCGGCGGTTTCGCGGATGTTGACGAAGCGGATCGGCCGCTCCTGAACGCCGGGCGCCCCTTCGGTCTCGCCGTTGAGCTCGAGAAAGAGGCGCTGCTCCTGCGTGCAGGCCACGAGCAGGTCCTCGCCCGACTTGGCGGCGCGCTGGAATGCGCCCGCCTCGCGGCGGCACAGCAAGGTATGGACGACTTCCAGCCCGTCAGCCGCGCCCTCGCCCAGCGCCGAGCTCAGCGCCGGGCCGTCGAGCGGCATCGTCTGGTTGCAGTTGCAGATCAGGGTCTTCATGGGGGGCCTGGGTGGGGGCGGTCTGCGCGGTGGTGGGGGCGGCCGCGTCTGCGTTCGGGGCGGATGCGGAAGACGGAGCTGTGTCGGCGGATGCGACGGCGGCGTCGGGCGGGTCGGCGCGCAAGGCTGCGCCCGGGTCCGTTGCCGCCTTTCGCGCGGCCGCCTGCGCCTCGGCGGCCTCTTCTTCGGCGAACAGGCCGAGGAACTTGGACTGGTTCATCTTGCGCAGCATGGCCATGGGAATGGGATCGGGCTGGCCGTAGTCGTCGATGTAGACATCGAGCCCATCCATGATGTTGTAGCGCGGGTCGGAGAACAGCTTCTTGACCGCGGCGCGCTTGACACCTTCGTCGACGCCGCGGTTCAGGAAGCGCGAGATCTCATCGCCCGGCGCGAGCGCCGTGACGTCCTCCATCGTCGGAGCCGGCGGCTCGGCTTGTGGTAGCGGCTCGGCCGGCGGCGCGAGGGCGGCCACCGGGCCCTCGCCCCGCACCTCGGCGATGCCGGCGGCTCGAGGGGTCGGAGCCCGTGCGGCAAGGGGCGCTCGTGCAGCAGCCGGATCGGCAGCGGGGCCGGGCGCCGGCGCCTCGACCGGCACGGACGTCCGCTGCGTCTCAGCCGGCGAAGCGACCGGCTCGGGCGCCGGCGCGCCGCTCTTGGCCTGCGCCTTTCGGCGCGACCAGCGGGACAGGAAGCCGTCGTCGCTCATCGCTGCTCCGGGGGCTTGAACGAGGCGGGCCGGCGCCGCTGCTTGGCCTCGGGGCGATAGTGCTCGTCGGTGTAGGCCTGCAGCCAGGCGGCCACGTCGGGCGGCATGGGCACGTTGTCCACGCGCTCCTGCGCGTCGAGCCAGCGCCCGGCCTCGTTGTACGAAACGCTGACGATCTCGGGCGTGGCCACCGGCGGATCGCTCTCGCTCGCGCGCCACATCACGAACCAGACCGGCGCGCCGGACGTGAGATTGAGGTGGTAGCCCTCGCATTCGTCGCGGTACAGCGCCACGGTGAAGTCCGGATGCAGGAAGCGGGCGGTCTTGCCGTCGTCGCGCAGCAGACGCGGCTGGCGGCCGAACGCAGGGTCGTCGGCGACCACCTCGACGATGCGAAAGCGCCAGTCCTCCCAGCGGTTGGGCCGGGCTTCGCGCTCGATCACCACCGCCACCGAAATGGCGGGTCGCACGACAGCGCGCTCGCCCGCTTGCATGTCCACTCTCTCAGGTCGTCTTGGAAATCGAGATCGTCGGGAACTTGGCCGAGTAGTCCTTGGCCTTCTCGGCGATCTTCACGGCGATCTTGCGCGCCATGGTCTTGTAGAGCGCGGCGATGTCGCCGTCGGGGTCGCTCACCACCGTGGGCCGGCCGGCGTCGGCCTGCTCACGGATGGCCATCGCCAGCGGCAGGCCGCCGAGGTAATCGACGCCGTATTCCTTGCTCATGCGGATGCCGCCCTCGGCGCCGAAGACATGCTCCTGGTGGCCGCACTGCGAGCAGACGTGCACCGCCATGTTCTCGACCACGCCGAGGATCGGCACGCCCACCTTCTCGAACATCTTCAGGCCCTTGCGGGCGTCGAGCAGGGCGATGTCCTGCGGCGTGGTGACGATGATCGCGCCGGTCAGCGGCACGCGCTGGCTCAGGGTGAGCTGGATGTCGCCGGTGCCGGGCGGCATGTCGACGATGAGGTAGTCGAGGTCGCGCCAGTTGGTCTGCTTGAGCATCTGCTCGAGCGCCTGCGTGGCCATCGGGCCGCGCCAGATCATCGGGTCGCCGGCATCGACCAGGAAACCGATCGACATGACCTGCACGCCGTAGTTCTCCATCGGCTCCATGCTCTGGCCGTCGGCGCTTTCGGGGCGGCCTTCGATGCCCAGCATCATCGGCTGGCTGGGGCCGTAGATGTCGGCGTCGAGCATGCCGACCGAGGCGCCCTCGGCAGCCAGCGCGAGGGCCAGGTTGACCGCGGTGGTGCTCTTGCCGACGCCGCCCTTGCCCGAGGCCACCGCGACGATGTTCTTCACGTTGGGCATCAGTTGCACGCCGCGCTGAACGGCGTGCGCAATCACCTTCGTGGCGATGTTGACGCTGACGTTCTCCACGCCGGCGAGCTTGCGCGTCGCGGCGATGAGCGCCTTGCGCAGTGCGGTGATCTGGCTCTTGGCGGGGTAGCCGAGTTCGACGTCGAAGGCGACGTCGCCGCCTTCGACACGCAGGTTCTTCACCTGCCGTGTCGAGACGAAGTCGCGGCCGGTGTTCGGATCGACGACGGCCTTGAGGGCGTCGAGCACGGCGCTTTCGTTCAGCGACTGGGACGAGGACATGAGAGGAGGTGCAGGGCGTGCAAAAGAGCTCGTCAGTCTATCCGAGCACACTCTAGAAAGCCGGCTCTGCGTCACGAGGCCACAGGCGCCATGGGCAGGGAAATCCAGAACACGGCACCCTCGCCCGGCTGCGGCGGCTCGAGGCCGATGCTGCCGCCCATCTGCTCGGTCATCGCCCGGCTGATCGCCAGCCCGAGGCCTGTGCCGCCGCGCCGGCGTGTCTGCAGCTCGTGCGCCTGCGCGAAGGGCTCGAACAGGCGGGCCACGAAATCCGGCGGCACGCCGGGGCCGGCGTCGGTCACCGAGACGCGCGCCGCGCCGTCGTGCGCCTGCACCAGGACCTTGACCTCGCTGCCGGCGGGGGAGAACTTGACCGCGTTGCTCAGCAGATTGGCCAGCACCTGACCGAGTCGCAAGGCATCGGCCTGCACCAGCAAGGCGCCCTCGGCGCAGCGGCAGCTCAGGCTCACGCTGTGCTCGCGCGCATAGCCTTCACAGGCCTCGACGGCGGCGCGCGCCTGCTCGGCCAGATCGAGCGCCTGCAGCGTCATGCGCACCTCGCCGGCGCGCAGCTTCTCGAAGTCGAGGATGTCGTTGACCAGCGCCACCAGGCGCTCGCTGTTGTCGTGCGCCAGGCCGACCAGCCGCCGGACGGGCGCGCTCAGCTCGCCGGCCATGTCGCCGGCCAGCATGGACAGCGAGCCGCGGATGCTGGTCAGCGGCGTGCGCAGTTCGTGGCTGACCATGGAGACGAACTCGTGCTTCATGCGCTCCATGCGCTCCATCTCGCTGAGGTCGCGGCACACGCACACGCCCACCCGCTCGCCGTTGACCCGCGTCTGCACCAGCGCCATCTCGATGGGGAACTCGCGGCCGTCGGCGTGAAGGCCGTACATGGTCTCGCGGCGCGCCGTCCAGGCTTCGGGCAACTGCACGTCGGGATCGATCTGCGGCTGGGTGTCGGGCCAGTGCAGCCAGTGCTCGAGTTCGGGCACGAGCAAGGACATCGGCCGGCCGTGCGCACGGTCGGCGTCGCGGCCGAACATCGCCCGGGCGGCCGGGTTGATCCACTGCACGCGGGCAGCGGCGTCGAAGGCGATCACGGCGTCGGGGATGTGATCGAGCACCATCTCGAGCCGGCGCTGCGACTCGCGCTGCTGCTCCTGCGCCAGCCCCCGACCGGCGGCCTCGCGGCGCAGGCGCCGGTTGGTCTCGGCCAGCCGGGATGTCACGCCGCGCATGCCGAGCGTCGACACCACCGTCAGCACGACCGTCGCCACCGCCAGCAGCGCGAACAGCCGGCCCGTGCGCTCGGTGTGCGCGCTCAGTTCGGCCTGCCGCTCGGCGAGCTGCCCCTGCGCGGTCCGGCTCAGGCGGCGGGTCGCGGCGCGGATGCCGTCGCGGTGCAGCACGCCGAGCGAGGAGATTTCCATCGTGCGCGCGAACCCCAGTCTCGTGCCGGCACGGCAGGCCGCGTCGAGCGGGGCGACGTAGCTGCGCTGCAGCGCGTCGAGCAGCGGCGGCAGCTCGTCGAGCACGGGCAGTTGCTGCGCGTCGTCCTGCAGGCTCGCGCGCAGACGCTGCAACGCGCGGCCGGTGTCCGGCGGCGCAGGCACGGCGATGGGCGAGGCGCCGTTGGCGGCGCACAGCACCAGCGCGGACAAGGGCGTGGTCGCCTGCTCCATGTCCGACAAGGCCGCCAGCACCCCGTTGATCCGCTCGCGCCAGCGCTGGGCTTCCAGCAGCTCGGCATAGGCCTGCCAACTCAGGCCCAGCAGCGACACCACGCACACCGCCAGCAGCGCGAACAGCAGCGGTACCCGCCGTTCGATGGCGGCGAGCGCTCTCACGGACCGACGCCTGCCTGGTCCGCGCCCTGCGCAGTTTCGGCGCCGCGGCGGGTCATGTTGCCCCAGCGCGCCTTGCGCCCGCTCAACCAGTCCGCCAGGCCGACCACGCGCCACCATGCGTTGAGCTGGCGGTAGCCGAAGTTCTCGATCAGGATCGCCCCGAGGAGTTGCCCCAGGTGGCGCGGCCGCTTGTAGGTGCGAAACGCCAGTTCCTCGAGCAGCAGGGCGCTGGCCGACAGCATCAGGCCCAGGCCGACGGACAGCAGCAGGAAGGCGCCGAACGCCGGCCAGGAGATCAGCCCGGCGAGCGCCAGCACGGTCATCGTCGCGTAGCCCAGCAGTTCGACGACCGGCCCGAAGCCCTCGAAGACCAGCATGGTCGGGCAGGCGAGCCAGCCCACCATGCCCGAACGGGGGTGGGCGAACAGCCGGCGGTTGGTCCACAGGCTTTCCATCAGCCCGCGCTGCCAGCGCACGCGCTGGCTTCGCAGCACGGCGAGGGACTCGGGGGCTTCGGTCCAGCACACCGCGTCGGGCACGAACACGATGCGGTAGTCGCGCCGCTGCAGGCGGTGCAGGCGGTGCAGCCGCACCACCATCTCCATGTCCTCGCCGATGGTGCCGGTCGAGAAACCGCCCGCTTCGATCAGGCTGGCGCGCCGGAACAGGCCGAAGGCGCCCGAGATGATGAGCATGGCATTGAACGGTGACCAGCCGAGCCGCCCGTACAGGAAGCCGCGCAGGTACTCCACCACCTGCACGCGCGCCAGCCAGTTGCCGGGCACGTCCACCTCGTCGATGAAACCCTGCGAGACCTTGCAGCCGTTGGAGATGCGCACCGTGCCGCCGCTGGCGATCACGCGCCGGTCCTCCATGAAGGGCCGCGCCACGCGGCGCAGGCTGTCGCGCTGCAGCACCGAATCGGCGTCGACCACGCAGATCAGGCCGTGGTGCGCGGCGTTGATGCCGGCGTTGACGGCGTCGGAGCGCCCGCCGTTGTCCTTGTCCACCACGCGCAGCTGCGGGTAAAGCGGGCTGCGCCACAGACCGCGCACCGGCTTGACGGGGATGGCGATGCGGTAGGCCTCGGGAAACGGCTGCAGCGCGAACTCGCGCTTGAGGACCTCGAGCGTCGCGTCCCTGGAGCCGTCGTTGACGATGACGAGCTCGAAGTCGGGGTAGTCGAGCTGCAGCATCGAGCGCACCGCCGCCGCGATGGTGGTCGCCTCGTTGTAGGCGGGCACGATCAGGGCGATGCCCGGCTCCAGCCCGGCGCTGTAGGTCGTCTGCGCGCCGAGTTCGTGGTTGGCGCCTTCGCGGCCGATGACGCGCAGCGACACCAGGTTCAGCGCGATGTACACGGCGTTGAGGCCGAGAAAGTAGCTGATGAAGAACCACGACAGCGCACTCACCCAGGCGGGGTCGATCCAGCTCGGATCGATCCATGGCCAGCCGGCGAACAGCCCGTTCATCGCGATCCCGCAACGGCGGCCGGCGACACCGGGGCCGTCTGCAGCGTTCGTTCGGCGCACACGTGCTCGAGCATGTCGCGCGCATAGCGATCCGCCAGACCGGCGCGCAGTGCCGCGAGCGCGCTCGCGTCCATGCCCGGCAAGGCGAGCAGCGCCTGACCGGCGCGATAACGCACCCACCAGTCGCGGTCACCCAACAGCGCGAGAAGCAGCGCGCGATCCGCCGTAGCGCCGCTGCGCCCGAGCGCCAGCGCTGCCGCCGAACGCACCAACGCATCGCCGTGGCCCGCCAGCGCGCGCACCCGCGGCAGGGCATGCGGCCCATGCAACTGGCGCAGCGCCGCCGAGAGCACCCGGGGATCGTTGCTGCGATCGACCAGCCGGTGCAGCGCAAGGGCGGCCTGGGACGACTCGGCAAAGCGCATCAAGGGCAGCAGGCGCAACTGCGCCTCGCCGTCCAGGCCAGGCAGCAGGGCGGTGAGCGCCGGCGTCACGGCGTCGGCGCCCGCTTCGCGCAGCAGCGTGCCGAGCTTGGCGGCGGCCCAGTCGGGGCGCTCGAGGTACTGTTCCAGCACGGCCGGCGCCGAGGCGCGAGCGTCGATCTGGAGCAAGGCGCGCGCCGCCGCAAGACTGACCGGCGAGCGCGCATCGGCCATGGCGGCGAGCAGCCGCGCCCGGTCCTCGTCGCGGCCCAGGTGGCCCAGCGTGGCCAGGCCGAGCGCGCGCTGCGCGAGCCCGCCGCGGTCGGCCCAGCGGCAGGCATCGGCATGGAAGCCGAGCCGCTCGGCCAGCCGGTTCAGGCCGGCATGGGCGCTGCCGCGCAGGCCGTCCTGCAGTTGGTTCCACACCATGAGCACGTCGGCGCGCTCGCTGCGCGGCAGGGCGGGCAGCGGCTCCTCGAGGCTATCGCCCAGGGCGGCCCGCGCCAGGATCGGTCGCCAGCGCGCCTGCACCACGGCGCTGCGGCGCGCGCGCCGCACACCGCGCAGCCGCATCGCCAGCACCTGCAGCACCAGGCCGACGGACAGCAGCACCGTGATCGCGCCGACCGCGAGCGCGATGTGCAGCTCGAGCTCAGAAGTCATGCTGAACACCGAGGCGCAGCGCGTTGCGCCGCGTGCTGCTGCCGACCGGATTGCCGGCATCCGGCCCGATGCGCTGCACGCCGTCGCTGTTGCGGGTGCTGCCGAGAGCGCCGGTCAGGGCCCAACCGGAGGAGATCGGCCACACGCCGACCAGCGCCACGGTCTCGACGCGGATCGACAGCACGCCGTTCGGCGGCAGGCTCTCCAGTTCGCGGCCGCGGGCGTAGATCAGCCCGATGCGCCCGCGCTCGCCGATGTAGCGATCGGTCTGCGCCACCCAGCCGTTGTCGGTGGTGCCGCCGTCCAGGCGGCTGCGGTTCAGGCCGAGCGCGAAGCGCCAGGCACCGGCGTATCGCTCGGCGTTCAGGCGCAGCGTGCTGCTGCCCGTGGTGCCGCCGCCGCTCTCGCGGGTGTCGTAGAGGCTGCGCGACAGGCCGGCGCCGAGCACCCAGCCGCCGCCCAGCGTGCGCGACAGGGCCAGGCTGCCGCTGGTCTGGGCCAGCGCGCGGTGGGTGGGGCTGACCGCAGCGGCGGCGGCCAGGCTCCAGTGGGCGTCGAGCGGCAAGGCCAGCCCGACGCCGATCTCGTTGTCGTCCAGACCGGCGCGGTGCGTGCGGCGCGCGTTCAGCTCGGCCACCGAGCGGGGCGCGAAACGCGAGCGCAGCGCCAGGTCGGTCTGGCGCCAGGTGGGGCCGGAGCCGGTGAAGTGCTCGGCGCCGACGCCGGCCTCGACCTGCCAAGCGCTGGGCTGCGCGCGCAGCTCCCGTGCCGCGGGCAGCGTGGCGGCCAGCGCGACCAGCAGCGCCGCCCGACAGCGCAGGCCGAAGTACGGCATGACGCAGGCGCGTGCCGGGGGCCGCTTCGTCTCCTCGCGGCGCCCCGGCTCGGCGGCGAATCCATGCGCGTGCGCGCGCACCGCCCGAAAGCCGGCCGGTTCCGACGGCGGCCGGTGCGGCCGCTTCATGCCGCGGCGCTGCGCACGAAGCGGCGCACGCGCGCCAGCAGTTCCTGCGGCTGGAACGGCTTGACGACGTAGTCGCCCGCGCCGGCCTCGAGCGCGCGAACAATGTCACGTTCCAGCGATTTAGCGGTCAGCATGATCACGGGCGTGGCGGCCCACTCGGCGCGCTTGCGCATGTCGGCGAGCAAGGCCAGTCCGTCGCGGTAGGGCAGCATCGAGTCGAGCAGCACCAGCTCCGGCGCCGGCTCGGCGGCGATGTGGCGGCGCGCGGCCTCGCCGTCGGAAAGCACCTGCACGGCATGACCCTCGCGCTCGAGCATGAACTCGAGCAACTGAGCGATGTTGTCGTCGTCTTCGACGACCAGGATGGCGGCCATGAACGAGCCTTGTGTAGCACTGCGATGCGGCCGGATTATTGGTGCCGCCCACCTACAATCGCGAGTGGGCGCTCGCCTGTTTTCCGCTTTCTTCTGCATTCCTTCATGCCGCGCCAGCTCTTCGTCACCACCGCCCTGCCCTACGCCAACGGGCCGTTCCACATCGGCCACATGATGGAGTACATCCAGGCCGACATCTGGGTGCGCTTCCAGAGGATGCAGGGCCACGCGGTGCACTTCGTCGGCGCGGACGACGCCCACGGCGCGCCGATCATGATTGCCGCCGAGAAGGCCGGCAAGACGCCGCAGGCCTTCGTCGCCGACATCGCCGCCGGCCGCAAGCCCTACCTCGACGGCTTTCACATCGACTTCGATCACTGGCACTCCACCGACGCGCCGGAGAACCACCAGCTGGCCCAGGACACCTACCGCGCGCTGCGCAAGAACGGGCTCGTCTTCACGCGCGACGTGGAGCAGTTCTTCGATCCGGTCAAGGGCATGTTCCTGCCCGACCGCTACATCAAGGGCGAATGCCCCAAATGCGGCGCAAAGGACCAGTACGGCGATTCCTGCGAAGTCTGCGGAGCGGTCTACACACCCACGGAGCTCAAGCACCCCTATTCCACGCTCACCGGCGCGGCGCCCGTGCGCAAGACCAGCGAGCACCATTTCTTCCAGCTCAGTTCCTCGCGCTGCATCGAGTTCCTGCAGGAGTGGACCGTCGGCTCGGGCCGAAGCGGCTCGCATCGCCTGCAGCCCGAGGTGCTCAACAAGATCAGGGAGTGGTTCGCGGCCGACGAGTTCGGGCACGGCGGTCTGGCCGACTGGGACATCTCCCGCGACGCGCCCTACTTCGGCATCGAGATCCCGGACGCGCCGGGCAAGTACTTCTACGTCTGGCTCGATGCGCCGATCGGCTACCTCGCTTCGCTGAAAAGCTACTTCGATTCGGGCAAGGCCGCCGCGCGCGGCGAGACCCGCTCCTTCGACGAGTTCATGGCCGATCCCGCCACCGAGCAGGTGCACTTCATCGGCAAGGACATCACCTACTTCCACACCCTGTTCTGGCCGGCGATGCTGCATTTCAGCGGCCGCAAGACGCCCGACCACATCTTCGTGCACGGCTTCATCACGGTGAGCGGCGAAAAGATGAGCAAGAGCCGCGGCACCGGGATCGACCCGCTGCGCTATCTGCAGCTCGGCCTGAACCCTTCATTCCTTCGCTACTACATCGCCGCCAAGTTGAACGGCAAGGTCGAAGACGTGGATTTCAATCCCGACGACTTCGTGGCGCGGGTCAACAGCGACCTGGTCGGCAAGTACGTGAACATCGCGAGCCGGGCGGCGGGGTTCCTGGCCAAGCGCTTCGAGAACCGCCTGACGGCCGAACCCGGCGCCGACGGCCGCGCGATGCTCGAAGGCCTGCAGGCCGCCGCCGGCGAGATCGCGTCGATGTACGAGCAGCGCGAGTACGCCAAGGCTCTGCGCGAGACGATGGCGCTGGCCGATCGCGTGAACGAGTACGTCGACGCCAACAAGCCCTGGGAGCTGGCCAAGAAGTCCGGTGAGGAAGCCCGCCTGCACGACGTGTGCAGCACCTGCATCGAGGCTTTTCGCCTGTTGAGCGTGTACCTCAAGCCGGTGCTGCCCTCCCTGGCTGCGCGGGTCGAGGAATTCCTGAAGATCGAGCCGCTGCGCTTTTCCGACGCCGAGCGCCTGCTCGGCGCGCACGAGATCGGCGGCTACCAGCACCTGCTGCAGCGGGTCGACGCCAAGCTCGTGGTTGCACTGTTCGAGGCGCCGGTCGAGCCGACGGCCACGGCGCCGGCGCCGGTCAAGGGCGGCAACGGCGCGCCGGCGGCGGCCGGCCTTCCGGGCGGCGAAGCGCTCGCCGGCACCATCGCCATCGACGACTTCGCCAAGGTCGATCTGCGCATCGCCAGAATCGTCGATGCGGCCACGGTCGAAGGCAGCACCAAGCTTCTCAGGCTCACCCTCGATGTCGGCGAAGCCCGCACGCGCACGGTGTTCAGCGGCATCCAGTCGGCTTTCGATCCAGCGGAGCTGATCGGCAAGCTGACCGTCGTGGTCGCGAACCTGGCACCGCGCAAGATGAAGTTCGGCCTAAGCGAAGGCATGGTCCTGGCCGCCTCCCACGCCGACGAGAAAGCCGAGCCGGGCCTGTTTCTCCTCGAGCCCACGCCCGGCGCCGTGCCGGGCCTGCGCGTGCGCTGATCCGGTCTCGCGCCGCCGGCTTCAGTCCCAGAAAGGCTCGACCTTGCGAAGCCGCCGCAGCTCGTCCGCGGCCGCCGCCAGCGCGGCCGTCCGGCGGGCCGCCAGCCAGCCCAGCGCGAACCAGGCGCGCGGCTCGTCCGAGGCGAGCGAACGGTAGGCAGCGACAGCCACGCACACGTCGTTGAACTCGCCCAAGCGCTCCTGCGCCGGGCGCAGCCGCGTCAGATAGCGCTCGACCGCGCGGCGCGGGAACAGCCCGGCGCTGAACTCGATCGCGTAGCGCAGCCGCTTGAGCCGTTTGCGCAGGCGATGCCGATGCTCGTCGCTCAGCGCGTCGAACCGCTTGGCATCGCGCCGGACCTGCGCATGCCATTGCTGCAGGCGCTGCGCGGCGACAGCGCGCAGCGACGGGACCTCTTCGCCCGACTTGTCGAGCTCGGCCTGCGCGCCGGATGGCGCCGCACCCTCGGTCGCGCCGTCGCAAGCCGCGGACGGGACCGGGCTCGTGCCGGTCGCCCTGGCTTTGTCGGTCGCGTGCCGGACAAGGGCTCGCGACGATCGGACGCGCGCGGCATCCCTCGTTCGCACCACCTTGGAGGGCGAAGCGTCCGCGTCGGCAACGAATTCCCTGCACAGGTCGATCAGCACGAGCCCGTGAGCACTGCGTTCGCGCTCGCTCCAGGCAGGCGTGTGAGCGGCCGGCAAAGGCAGAGCCGGCTCGCCGAGAGCGGCCAGCGCGGCATCGACCTCGCGCTGCAAGCCGCTGCCGAGCACGTCGCGGTCCCGCACCTCGCCCAGGGCGCGAAACAGCGCGGCCGCGTCGTCGCTCCAGGCCGCCCCAGGGACCCCGTGCCAGCCGTCGAAGAAGCGCTGCGCCGAGCGCAGACGCCGCAGCGCCACCCGCAACTGGTGGACCGATTCGCTCGCACCGGCGCCGGCCGCCGTCTCGCTCCAGTTCGGCAGCGCGTGCGCCAGCACGTTGCGCAGCACCGCCGACCAGGCCTCGGCCGGACTCATCGACTTGCGAAGCTGCAGCGATGCTGCCTTGACGGCCGGCGCGGCGTCCTGCGGACCGAGGCCGCGCGCCAGACGCTCGCCGCGCTCGGCCTTGCTGCGCGTGTCGAGCCACAGGCCGTGCCGGGCCGCGGCACGGCGCGCCGCGTCGATGACGGCATGCGGTGAGCCGCTCACGAGCTCGATCTCGAGTTCGCTCACCGGCCAGCGCCGCGTCGCGCCGGCGGCATCGGTGGAGAAGATCTCGCCACGGTCGAAAGCCAGCTCCACCGTGCCGCGGCGCATTCGTTGACGGCGATGCCGGCGCCGCACGTCGGCGCGGTAGCGGGGCTGCAAGGGTGGCGGTCCTTCGCGTCCGGCTTCGCCCTTGCGCGGCGCGAGCACGCGCGCAAGCGCATCGCCCGGCGGCGTGCCGGCGTGAAGCGAAGCGTCGAGCGCGGGAACGACGCCGGCGACCGCTCTCACCGCCACGTTGTGCTCGCCGCGCCCGAGGCCATGAGTGCTGCCGTCCTTGAGCGTCTGCACCCAGCGCCGACCCTCCTTGCGAAGCCGCAGGGCAAGACCGGCCGCTGCCAGCCGGCCATCGACCGTGTCGAAGTAGATCGCCTGCAGCCGCGTGCCGACCGCGCCGGATTCGGCAAGGGACCGCTCCACGCCGGCCCGAGCCGCCTCGCTCACCTGCAACTTCAGCTCGACTTCGGTCATGGCAGGCGATGATGGCACGCGTGCATGACAGCGTCCGGCCGTCGAGCGGCGGATCGCCGGATCGCCGGATCGCCGAACCACCGGAGTGCCGAAGTCCGAAACCGCTCGAACGGGCACGGCGTAGGCTCGGGGCCATCGCCTACGCCGCCGTCCCGGCCATGACCTACCGCCTGCTCGCCGATGCGGTGCTCCTGCTGCATCTTCTCTTCGTGCTCTGGGTCGCCGCCGGCGGCCTGCTGGTGTGGCGCCGACCGCGCTGGGCGTGCTTGCACCTGCCGGCGCTCGCGTGGGGCGCCTACGCGTTGATGGCCGGCAAGACCTGCCCCCTCACCCCATTGGAGAACCGGCTGCGCGCACTCGGCGGCGAGGCCGGCTACGGCGGCTCCTTCATCGAACACTACCTGCTGGCGCTGATCTATCCGGAGTGGGCGCAGGCGGCCAGCGGGCGCGCCTGGCAGATCGCCATCGCGGCGGCCGTGCTGACGGTCAACGCGCTGTGCTACGCGGCGGCTCGGCGGCGGCATCGCGCAGCGCGGCGCCTCGGACAAGGAAGCCTGCGCGACGACGCCTGACGGCGCGCACTGCGTGCGCATGCCGCCTCGAGCAGCCGTTCACTCGATCCGGCCAAGCAGCAAGTACTCCATCAGCGCCTTCTGCGCATGCATGCGGTTCTCGGCCTCGTCCCACACCACCGACTGCGGCCCGTCGATCACCTCCGCCGTGACTTCCTCGCCGCGGTGGGCGGGCAGGCAGTGCATGAAGAGCGCATCCTCGCGGGCGGCGGCCATCATCTCGGCGTCCACGCACCAGTCGGCGAACGCACGGCGCCGGGCCTCGTTCTCGGCCTCGAAGCCCATGCTGGTCCACACGTCGGTGGTCACCAGGTGCGCGCCCTCGCAGGCCGCCATCGGGTCCTCGAAGACCTTGTAGCAGGCGGTGCCGCGCACGCCGGCCACGGCAGGATCGATCTCGTAGCCGCCGGGCGTGCTCACGTGGACCGTGAAGCCGAGGATCTCGGCCGCCTGCAGCCAGCTGTTGGCCATGTTGTTGCCGTCGCCCACCCAGGCGACCACCTTGCCCTGCATGCTGCCGCGATGCTCGATGAAGGTGAACACGTCGGCCAGCACCTGGCAAGGGTGGTATTCGTTGGTGAGGCCGTTGATGACGGGCACCCGCGAATGCGCCGCGAAACGCTCGAGCTTGCTCTGCTCGAAGGTGCGGATCATGACCAGATCCACCATGCGGCTGATGACGCGCGCGCTGTCTTCCACCGGCTCGGCGCGGCCGAGCTGGCTGTCGCCCGTGGTGAGATGCACCACCGAGCCACCCAGCTGGTACATGCCCGCCTCGAAGCTCACCCGTGTGCGCGTCGAGGCCTTCTCGAAGATCATCGCCAGCGTGCGGTCGACCAGCGGCGTGTACTTCTCGTAGTCCTTGAAGCGCTTCTTGATGAGGGCCGCTCGCCCGAAAACGTGCGCGTACTCGGCGGCGCTGAAGTCCTTGAACTGCAGGTAATGCCTGATCGCTTTCGCGCCGGTTGTCATGGCGCGCTCAATCGGTCTGACGGGGCGTGGCGAGAAACCCGCGGATCAGCGGCGCGAGGATCGCCACCACTTCCTCGGCTTCGGCCCGGGTCAGGATGAGCGGCGGCAGCAGGCGCACGACGCGCTCGGCCGTCACGCTGATCAGCAGGCCGGCATCGGCCGCCGCGCCGAGCAGCTCGCCGCAGGGGCGGTCGAGCTCGATGCCGATCATCAGCCCCTGGCCGCGCATCTCGACCACGCCGGCCACGCCCGCGAGCTCGCGCTCGAAACCCGCTCGCAGCGCGCGGCCCATGGCGTCGGCGTTGTCGAGCAGACCATCGGCCTGCATGATGTTCAGCGTCTCGATGCCGGCGCGCATGGCGAGCGGGTTGCCGCCGAAGGTCGTGCCGTGGTTGCCCGGCCCCAGCACGGTCGCCGCGCGGGAGCCGCAGACCACCGCGCCGATCGGCACGCCGCTGCCCAGGCCCTTGGCGAGCGGCATCACGTCGGGTGTGATGCCCGCCCACTGATGCGCGAACCACTTGCCCGTGCGGCCGATGCCGCACTGCACCTCGTCGAGCATGAGCAGCCAGTCGCGCTCATCGCAAAGGCGGCGCAGCGCGCCCAGGTACTCCGCCGTGGCGGCGTTGATGCCGCCCTCGCCCTGGATCACTTCGAGAAAGATCGCCACCACGCCGGGCCGCTTGTTGGCAACCTCCTCGATCGCGGCCACGTCGTTGAGCGGCACCCGCACGAAGCCTTCGACCAGCGGGCCGAAGCCGGCCTGCACCTTGGCATTGCCGGTGGCCGAGAGCGTGGCGATCGAGCGGCCGTGGAAAGCCTTCTCGTAGACGATGACCTCGGGCCGCTCGATGCCCTTGTCGTGCCCGAATTTGCGGGCGATCTTGAGCGCCGCCTCGTTGGCCTCCAGGCCCGAGTTGCAGAAGAACACGTTGGTCAGCCCGCTGAGCTCGCACAGTCGGGCGGCCAGGCGCTCCTGCAGCGGCGCCTGGTAGTAGTTGGAGCAGTGGATGAGTCGGCCGATCTGCTCCTGCAGCGCAGGTACCAGCCGGGGATGAGCATGGCCGAGCGTGTTGACGGCGATGCCGCCGAGCGCGTCGAGGTATTCGCGCCCCTCGGTGTCCCAGACCCGGCAGCCGCGCCCGTGCGAGAGTGCGAACGGCAGGCGTCCGTAGGTGTTCATCACGTGCGCAGCACTGGCGGCAGCAGGGACGACGCGGGCGTCGGGAGCGTTCATGGAGGTCCTCAAGGGGCACGCGAGCATGAAAAACGCGCGGTCCGTCACGGTCCCGCGCCCTGCCGATTCTAAGGAGCCGGGCCCGGCACGCCTCGCGGCCCGCCGGACCCGCTCCGACGGCCCTGCCGCTGCACGATGGTTCGCACGCGGCAACCGATTCGCGCTGCTGCGCTGCAGCACAATCAGGAGTTTGCCGGCGAGGTCACCATCCAACGCAGGCTGCCCGCGAGATGCCCACCACTTCTTCTTCCCGCGAAGTCTTCATCCAGGGGATCACCCTGGACGGAAAGACGTTCCGGCCCAGCGATTGGGCCGAGCGCCTCGCCGGCGTGATGGCTTGCTTTCGACCGGGGGGCGTGCAGCCCGGGCGAGCCGCTCACCTCGGTTATTCGCCCTACTGCGTGCCGACGCTGATCAACGGCGTGCGTTGCGTGGTCGTCAACGAGGCGCTGCGCGAGGTCGAACCGATGGCCTGGGATTTCGTGATGAACTTCGCCCGCGACAACCGGCTGCAAGTGGCCGATGCCTGCCTGCTGCCCGACCCGGACGATCGGCCGGCGACGCCGTAGCCGACGCCAGGTTCGAACCGGGGAGTCTGCGGCCTCGCTAGAACAGGCGGGCACACGCAGGCAGGTTGACGGCCGAGCGGGCAGCAAAAAAGGGGCCGAGGCCCCTTGCTTGTTCCGGCGGTGCGGCTCGGCGTCGAACTGCCTGGCGCACCTGACGCGCGAAGGCCCCGCTTCGAAGCCTGCGCTCGGCCGCCTCAGGCGGCCAGGGCCTTGACCTTCGCGGCCAGGCGGCTCTTGTGGCGAGCGGCCTTGTTCTTGTGGAAGAGGCCCTTGTCGGCGATCGAATCGATCACCTTCTGAGCGGTCTTGAAGGTGTCCCCGGCCTTGGCCTTGTCGCCGGCCGCAACGGCCTTGAGCACGCCCTTGATCGCGGTGCGGAACTTCGAGCGCAGGGCGGTGTTGGCAGCGTTCAGGCGCACGTCCTGGCGCACGCGCTTGCGGCCCGACGCGATGCGAACCGATTTCTTGACTTTGGACGAGGTGGCCATGAGTGAGGCGGTGTTGCGGGTGGAAAGCCGGCGAGTATAGCACCGGGGCTGTTTGCGGGCATCTTCGGCGCTGCGGCGTGAGTAGGCACTCCTATACTGCGCGCCAGTCCCTTTGCCGGTCCCGCCTTGCGGCGGCGCTCACCCCGCTCATGAACCTGTTGCGCGCCGCGTCCACCGTGTCCTTGCTGACGCTGGCGTCGCGCATCACCGGGCTGGTTCGCGAGCAGATGGTGGCAGCGGCCTTCGGGGCGAGCGTGATGACCGACGCATTCAACGTCGCCTTCCGCATCCCCAACCTGCTGCGCCGCCTGTTCGCCGAGGGCGCTTTCTCGCAGGCCTTCGTGCCGCTCCTGGCGCAATGCCGCGAGCAGGGCGGCGACGAGCCGACCCGCGCGCTGATCGACGCGGTGGCGACCGTGCTGCTGTGGGCGCTGCTGGCCGTCTCGGTGCTCGGCGTCGTCGGCGCGCCGGTGCTGGTCTGGTTGATGGCCGAAGGGCTGAAAGACACCGGCGGCTTCGACATCGCGGTCGTCATGACGCGCTTCATGTTCCCCTACATCGGCTTCATGTCGCTGGTGGCGCTGGCCGCCGGCGTGCTCAACACCTGGAAGCGCTTCGCCGTGCCCGCCGCGACGCCGGTGCTGCTCAACCTGTCCTTCATTGCCGCCGCCTGGCTGCTGGTACCGCGCTTCGAGGCCTGGGGCATTCCGGCGATCTACGCGCTGGCGGTCGGCGTGATGGTGGGTGGCGTGCTGCAGCTCGCCTTGCAGATTCCGGCGTTGCGGGCGATCGGCGCCCTGCCCCGCCTCGGCCTGAGCCCCGCACGGCTGCGCGCGGCATGGGCGCATCCCGGCGTGCGCCGCGTGCTCAGGCAGATGGCGCCGGCGGTCCTGGGCGTGTCGGTCGCGCAGGTGTCCTTGCTCATCAACACGCAGATCGCCACGCAGATCGGCGCCGGCGCGGTGTCGTGGCTGACCTACGCCGACCGTCTGATGGAGTTTCCGACCGCGCTGCTCGGCGTGGCGCTGGGCGTCGTGCTGCTGCCCCAGCTCTCGGCCACGCAGGCCCTGGGCGATGCGGATCGCTACGCCGCGCTGCTCGACTGGGGGCTGCGCCTGGTTCTGCTGCTCGCCCTGCCCTGCGCCGTGGCGCTGCTGGTGTTTCCCAAGGCGCTCGTGGCCGTGCTGTACCACCGCGGCGCGTTCAGCCCGCAGGACGTGCAGCAGACCGTCGTGGCGCTGATGGGCTACGGCGCCGGGCTGCTCGGCCTGGTGGCGCTCAAGGTGCTTGCGCCGGGCTTCTACGCCAAGCAGGACATCCGCACGCCGGTCAAGATCGCCGTCGCGGTGCTCGTGCTCACCCAGTTGATGAACCTGGTGTTCGTGCCTCGGCTGGGGCACGCGGGGCTGGCGCTTTCCATCGGCTGCGCGGCCCTGGTCAACGCCCTGTGGCTGTTGATCATGCTGCACCGGCGCGGCAGTTGGCGCCCCGCCCCCGGGTGGCCGCTCTTTGCCGCGAAGGTGGGGTTCGCCTGTGCGTTGATGGGTGCCGGGCTGGCCTGGGCTGCGCAGGCCTTCGACTGGGTGGCCCTGGGCCAGCGCGAGTGGCTCAGGGCCGGCACGCTGGCCGCGGTGCTCGGCGCCGCGGCGCTGCTCTACTTCGGCAGCTTGCTGGTCCTGGGCCTGCGTCCGGCGGAGTTCTCAAGGCGGCACTGATGCACGCCATGGCAGGCAGCGGCCCGCAGCGAAAACACCGCCGAGGACGTGAAAAAGGAGCCCGGCCGCTGATCTTGCTCGCGCCCCGGCACGGCGCTCGCCGCAATGGGCTGGCCTAAACTGGTTTCATGCCCGCCCCGTTCTCCGTCGAAGTCCCGACCGCTCTCGAGTACTTCGCCGCCCTCGTGGCCGACGACGCCAGCCTCGCCCTCACCGAAGCGGCTCTCTCGCTGGCCCTCGACGAGCACCCGAGGCTCGACACCGAATCGGTGCTCGCCGAGATCGATGCGCTCGCCCGCACGCTCGAGCGCCGCATCCCGCGCGACGCCGTGCCGGTGCAGCAGCTGCGCCTGCTCAACCGCTACTTCTTTCAGGACCTCGGTTTTGCGGGCAACGTCAACGACTACTACGCCAGCGACAACAGCTACCTCCACGAGGTGCTTCGCACGCGCCGCGGCATTCCGATCTCGCTGGCCGTGATCTACATCGAGCTGGCCTCGCAGATCGGCCTCAAGGCGCGTGGCGTGGCCTTTCCCGGGCACTTCCTGGTCAAGGTGAAGATGCCGCAGGGCGAGGTGGTGATCGATCCCTTCACCGGCCAGTCGCTCTCGCGCGACGAGCTCGACGAGCGGCTCGCGCCCTACAAGCGCCGCCAGGGACTGCAGGGCGAGTTCGACATGCCGCTGGGCCTGTTCCTGCAGTCGGCCACCCCGCGCGAGGTGCTGGCGCGCATGCTGCGCAATCTCAAGGAGATCCACCGCAGCGCAGAGGACTGGCCGCGCCTGCTGGCGGTACAGCAGCGCCTGGTCATCCTGCTGCCGCGCGAATGGGAAGAGCGCCGCGACCGCGGCCTGACCCACGCCGAGCTCGGCGGATACGACGCCGCGGCCGACGACCTGGACGTCTACCTCCGGCACAGCCCGCAGGCCCAGGACCGCCGGGCCATCGCCGAGCGGGCCGCGCAGCTGCGCGCCCAGGGCCGACCGTCGCTGCATTGAGCCCGGGCGCCGACCGGCGGCGCAGCATGGCCGGGCCGATAAAATGCCGCACCCGCGGCGCCGGATGCGCGCGCCACCTCGGCCTGCGCCTTCCCGCCTAGCGGCAGCTGCGGACCCTTCGCTTCGCACCGACCCGCCCACCGCATGACCCTGACCCCCGCACAGATCCACGGCCTCGGCTGGCTGTCCATCGGCGCGCTGACAGCGCTGGCGCTGTGGCTGCTGGGGCCGGTGCTGTCGCCCTTCGTGGTCGCGCTGGTGCTGGGTTACGCGCTGCATCCGGTCGTGGACCGGCTGGCCCGGCGCGGCGTGCCGCGTCCGCTGGCCGCGCTGGTCGTCGAAGTGCTGGCGCTGGTCACCGTGCTGGCGGTGCTGCTGCTGATCGTGCCGATCCTGGTGCGCGAACTGCCTGCCCTGCGCGATCAGATTCCCGTGCTGCTCACGCGCCTGGACGATTGGCTGACGCCGCTGCTGGCCCGCCTGGGCGTCGACATCGACCTGGACGTGGCCAGCATCCGCGCCTTCGTTCTCAACAACCTGAGCGACAACACCGAAGGCTGGATCGCCACCGTCATGAGTTCGCTGCGCATCGGCGGCAGCTTCGTGCTCGGCTTCGTGGGCACCGCCATCCTGCTGCCGGTGGTGCTGTTCTACGTGCTCATGGACTGGCACGGCATCGTGGCGCGGGCCCGCAGCCTCGTGCCGCCGCGCTACCGCAGCAACGTGGACGACTTCATGGCGGAATGCGACCACATGCTCGGCCAGTACCTGCGCGGGCAGTTGCTCGTGATGGGGATCCTGGCGGCGTTCTACAGCATCGGGCTGGCGCTGTTCGGCTTCGATCTCGCGGTGCCGGTGGGCGTGTTCACCGGTCTGGCCGTGTTCATCCCCTACATCGGTTTCGGCCTGGGCTGCGTGCTGGCGCTGCTCGCGGGCCTTCTGGAGTTCGGCGGGCTCTACGGCATCGTGGCCGTCGCCGTGGTCTACGGGATCGGGCAGGTGGTCGAGAGCTTCTACCTGACGCCGCGGCTGGTGGGCGAGCGCATCGGCCTGCACCCGATCGTCGTGATCTTCGCGCTGCTCGCCTTCGGCCAGTTGTTCGGCTTCATCGGCGTTCTGGTCGCCTTGCCGGTGAGCGCGGTCGGCGCGGTGGCGGTGCACCGCCTGCGCCGCCTGTACCTGAGCAGCCCGCTCTACCAGGGGCCGGCGCCCGTCGAGCCCGGCGCATGAAGCAGCTGCCCCTGGGGCTGCGCTGCGGCCCGGCACAGAGTTTCGACAACTTCGTGGTCGGCGCGAACGCTGCCGCGGTGAGTGCCGTGCGCGGCACGGCCGCGGGCGCGGCGCCGATCTACCTTTGGGGGATCGGTGGTGCCGGCAAGACGCACCTGCTGCGGGCGCTGGCGCAGGAGGCCGCCGCACAGGGCCGTGCGAGCTGCTGTTTCGACCGCGCCGCGGCCCCGCCCTGGCAGTGCACCGAGGACGCCGGCCTGATCCTGCTCGACGACTGCGAGAGCTTCGACGCGACCCGGCAGCACGCCGCGTTCGCGCTCTTCGTCGAGGCGCAGGCGCGCGGCGCGGCGGTGGTGGCCGCCGGACGGCTGCCGCCCGTGGATCTGCCGGTGCGCGAAGACCTGCGCACGCGGCTGGGTTGGGGCCTCGTGTTCCAGTTGCAGCCGCTGGACGAGGCCCGCACGCGCGCGGCGCTCGGGCGCGAAGCCGCGCACCGCGGCATCGTTCTTTCAGACGAAGTCGTGGCCTACCTGCTGAGCCGCTTCGCGCGCGACCTCGGCTCGCTGATGGGCCTGCTCGACGCGCTCGACGAGTTCGCCCTGGTTCGCCAGCGCGCGGTGACGGTGCCGCTGGTGCGGGAGATGATCGCCGAGCGCGACGAGCCGGCGCGTCAGGGCGCGGGCGCATGAACCTCGCCCTGTTCGACCTCGACCACACCCTGCTGCCGCTGGATTCCGACCACGCCTGGGGCGAGTTCGTCATCACGCTGGGCTGGGCCGAGCCCGAGGCGCAGCGTCTGGCGAACGACGTGTTCTACGCCGCCTACCAGAACGGCACGCTCGACATCGCCGAGTACGTCGAGTTCGCCACCCGCTCCTGGCGCGAGCGGACGCCGGCCGAGCAGGACGGCGCGCACGCGCGCTTCATGCGCGAAGTCATCGCGCCGGCCATCCGCCCCGAGGCGCTGGCGCTGGTGAACCGGCACCGCGAACGCGGCGACCTGCTCGCCATCGTCACGGCCACCAACGAGTTCGTGACGCGGCCGATCGCCACGGCCTTCGCCGTCGAGACGCTGATCGCGGTGGAACTCGAGCGCGATGCCGCAGGCGCGGCCACCGGCCGCATCCGCGGGGTACCCTCCTTCCGCGAAGGCAAGACGGTGCGCGTGGCGCAATGGCTCGCGCAGAGCGGCCGGCATGTGCAAGACTTCGAGCGCGTGAGCTTCTACAGCGACTCGACCAACGATCTGCCGCTGCTCGAGCTGGCCACGCACCCGGTGGCGACCAACCCGACACCCGCCCTCGAGGCCATTGCGCGCGAGCGCGGCTGGCCTCTCCTTCACCTGTTCCCATGATCAAGCGATTCATCAACAAGCTGCTCGGAAAAAGCGAAGACGGCTCGCCCCGTGCGGCCAAGGCAGGCCCCGGCCGGCCGGCGACCGGCAAGCGCGTCGAGGTGCCGCAGGCGCAGCACGGCATCGACCCGGCGCTGATGGACGACAAGGCCCTGAAGGTCGTCGCGACGCTGCAGGACGCCGGCTACGAGGCCTACATCGTGGGCGGCGCGGTGCGCGACATGCTGCTCGGCTTGCGGCCCAAGGACTTCGACGTGGCAACCGACGCGACGCCGGAGCAGGTCAAGTCGCTGTTTCGCCGCGCCTTCATCATCGGGCGGCGCTTTCGCATCGTGCACGTGGTGTACGGCCGTGGCCGCGAGCACGAGGTAATCGAGGTCTCGACCTTCCGCGCCTACCTCGACGCCGCCGCCGCCGACCAGGTGGCCGGCAACGAGAAGACCTCCCGGGCCGACCTGCACGGCAAGACCCACGTGGTCGATGCCAGCGGCCGGGTCCTGCGCGACAACGTCTGGGGCCCGCAGGTCGAGGACGCCGCGCGCCGCGATTTCACCGTCAACGCCCTGTACTACGACCCGCGCACGCAGATCGTGGTCGACTACCACGGCGGCATCGCCGACGGCAAGAAGCGCCTGCTGCGCATGATCGGCGACCCGCTCACGCGCTACCGCGAGGACCCCGTGCGCATCGTGCGGGTGGTGCGCTTCGCCGCCAAGCTCGGCTTCGAGATCGAACCCAAGACGCGCACGCCCATCCGCGACTGCTCGGTGCTGCTCACGGCGGTGCCGCTCTCGCGGCTGTTCGACGAGATGATCAAGCTCCTGCAGACCGGCCATGCGCTGGCCTCCATCGAGCAGCTTCGCAAGCAGGGCCTGCTCGGCGGCGCGGCCGGTGCGGCCGGCATCTTCCCGCTGCTCGACGCGGTGCTTGCCGATGCGCAGAAGAACCCCGCGCGCAGCGCGTTCATCAACGCCGCGCTGGCCGACACCGACCGCCGCGTCGGCGAGGACAAGCCGGTGGCACCGAGCTTCCTGCTGGCCTGCCTGCTGTGGCACGAGGTGCTCGCCGGCTGGCAGCGGCTCAAGGCCGCCGGCGAGCCGTCGTTTCCGGCCCTGCAGCAGGCGGTCGATGCGGTGTTCGACGCGCGCATCGGCGACATCTCCGGACGCGGCAAGCTCGGCGCCGACATGCGCGAGATCTGGACCATGCAGCCGCGCTTCGAGCGCCGCACCGGCAGCACGCCGCTTTCGCTGATCGAGCAGCCGCGCTTTCGCGCCGGCTTCGATTTCCTGCGCCTGCGCGCCGACACCGGCGAGCTGCCCGTCGAGCTCGCCGAATGGTGGGAAGACTTCTCGCTCGGCACCGACGAGGAGCGCCGCGCGCTGCTGCAACTGGCGCGCGAGCAGCAGCCACCGCGCCGTGTGGCCGCCGGTCGCGCGGCGCCTCGCGCTGCCGGGACAGCGATCGACAGTCCGGACGAGGCCGACACCGACGCCGTGGCCGAGAGCGGCGACGCGCCCGCGGCGAAGAAGCGGCGCCGGCGCCGGCGCAAACCGGGCGGCGCTTCCGTCGGCGAGGCGACCGGCCAGCCGGGTGGCGCGCCAGCGCCGGGCGAAGGCTAGGGCCCGTCAACGCTACGGGAGGACTCGTGTGACCCGGTTCTGCGTTGCCCCGTTGGCCGTTTCCCGCTGCGCGCCTTGCCTCTTGTCCGATGAATGAACCGAACGCCACGCCTGCGGGCACCGCCGTGGTGCAGCGCGCCTACGTCGGTCTCGGCGCCAACCTCGGCCATGCCCGCGCCGCGCTGATCGCCGCTCGAGAGGCGCTGGCAGCGCTGCCCGGCACCCGGCTGGTGGCCTCTTCGTGCCTGTACCGCAGCGCGCCCATCGATTCGAGCGGGCCGGACTACTTCAATGCCGTGGTGGGCCTGGACACGCCACTGTCGCCGCACGAGCTGCTGACGGCGCTGCAGGCGATCGAGGCTGCGCACGGCCGCGAGCGCCCCTACCGCAACGCGCCTCGCACGCTCGATCTCGACCTGCTGCTGCACGGCAGCACGGTGCAGGACGACCCGACGCTCACACTGCCGCATCCGCGCCTGCACCAGCGTGCTTTCGTCCTCAAGCCGCTGGCCGAGATCGCACCCGCGCTGGAGGTGCCCGGCCACGGGCCCGTCGCCGCCTTGCTGCCGGCCGTGGCGCAGCAGGGCATCGAGCGCTGCCCCGGCGACTGGTTGCCGGCGCCGGCCACGAAGCAAGGCCGCTGACCCCGCGAATCAGGCGCGCGAACGACGAGCCGCGCGCTGCGCCGCCCCGGATAATCGCGGCGCCACGCCCGGCCCGAGAGATCCCCATGACCTCTTCCCTGCCGATCCCGCTTCAGACGATCGCTCTGCTGACCTTGTCGAACGTCTTCATGACCTTCGCCTGGTACGGCCACCTCAAGAGCATGCCGGGGCGTGCGTGGTACCTGGCGGCGCTCGTGAGCTGGGGCATCGCGCTCTTCGAGTACCTGCTCATGGTGCCGGCCAACCGCATCGGCTCTCAGCAGTTCAGCGTGGGGCAGCTCAAGATCATGCAGGAGGTCATCACCCTGACCGTGTTCCTGCCCTTCGCGGTGTTCTACCTGCACGAGCCGCTCAAGCTCGATTACCTGTGGGCGGGGTTGTGCCTGGTCGGCGCGGTGTACTTCATGTTCCGTTCGGCATGAGAGGCGAAGCGAAACTGCGCCTGCGCCACGTGGTCGTGGAAGGTCCGATCGGCGTGGGCAAGACCACGCTCGCGCGCGCCCTCGCCGGGCACTGGGACGCCCGGCTGGTGCTCGAGAAGCCGGCCGAGAACCCGTACCTGGAACGCTTCTACGAGCACCTGGGCGTGCTCGGTGCGGTGCGTGGCAATCCGCTGGCCCTGCAGACCCAGCTCAGCTTCCTGTTCCAGCGCGTCGAGCAGCTCAAGGAAATCGGCCAGGCCGGCATGTTCGAGCGTGGCGTGGTCAGCGATTTCATGTTCGCCAAGGACGCGATCTTCGCCATGTTCACGCTCGGCGACGAGGACCTGGCGCTGTACCGCCAGATCTACCGCCGCCACAGCGGTCAGGCGACCGAGCCCGACCTGGTCATCTGGCTGCAGGCCGAGCCCGACACCCTGCTCGCCCGCGTGCGCCGGCGCGGCCTGGCGATGGAGCGCCACCTCGACGAGTCCTACCTGCACGCGCTCGGCACCGCTTACCACCGCTATTTCGCCAGCCACCGCGGCGCGCCGGTGCTGGCCGTCAACACCGAGGCTTTCCACCCCGACGAGGACAGCGCCGACTTCGCACGCCTCATCGCGCGCATCGAAGCCTTCGAAGGTCCGTTCGAGTTCTACGACCCGCCGGACGGCCCCGACCGGATCCCACCGCCCGTGCAGCGCGGCTGAAGGATTCCGGCCGCGGAACGGCGCCGGGCTTCGTGACAGTACCGTGACAGTGGTGTGACAATCCGCCGCTTCGCAAGTGCCCCGGCACTGCTGCAACTGGAAGCGTCCATGGTGTTCGGCAAGCTGCTGCCGCGGGAAGGCAACTTCTTCGAGCTCTTCAACCAGCACGGAGAACACATCGTCGAGGGCGCGCGGGCCTTCATGGCGATGATCGAGAACTACGCCGACCTCACCGAGCGCGAGCGGCAGGCCGCCTTGGTCATCGCCGCCGAGCACAAGGGCGACAAGATCACCGCCGAGGTCAACCGGCTGCTGCACAAGACCTTCATCACGCCGCTCGACCGCGAGCAGATCCACGGCCTCATCAACGCCATGGACGATGTGCTCGACTTGCTGCAGGACACCACCGAGACGCTCAACCTCTACGACGTTCACCACATCACGGAGGAGGCGCTGCGTCTGGGCCAGCTCAGCGCTCGCTGCTGCGAGCGGGTGCAGCACGCGGTGTCGCTGCTCGGGCGCATCAGCGACGTCAAGGCCTCGGAGGGCGCGATCAAGATCTGCGAGGAGATCGACCACCTCGAGAGCGACGCCGACCGCGTCATGCGCTCGGCGATGAGCAAACTCTTTCGCAACGAGCCCGACGTGCGCGAGCTCATCAAGCTCAAGGCGATCTACGAGATGCTGGAGTCGATCACCGACCGCTGCGAGGACGTGGCCAACCTGATCGAGGGCATCGTCCTCGAGAACTCCTGAGCCCGTGACCGATGGAATCGGCACAGCTCAGCCTGTGGGTCGTGGCGCTGCTCGTCCTGCTGGCGATCGCGTTCGACTTCATGAACGGCTTTCATGACGCGGCCAACTCGATCGCCACCGTCGTGTCCACGGGCGTGCTCAAGCCGCAGCACGCGGTGGTGTTCGCGGCCTTCTTCAACTTCGTCGCGCTGTTCGTGTTCCACCTGTCCGTGGCGGCGACCATCGGCAAGGGCATCGTCGAGCCCGGTGTGGTCGATGCCAACGTGGTGTTCGGCGCGTTGGTCGGCGCCATTGCGTGGAACGTGATCACGTGGCTGTACGGCATCCCCTCGTCGAGCTCGCATGCGCTCATCGGCGGCATCGTCGGCGCGGTCATGGCCAAGGCCGGGCCGGGCGCGCTGATCACGGGCGGCTTGTCGAAGACGGTGGCGTTCATCCTCGTGTCGCCGCTGCTCGGCTTCTTGCTGGGTTCGTTGCTGATGGTGGCGGTTGCGCACCTGTTTCGCGGCAGGACGCCGCTGCGCATCGACCGCTTCTTCCGCCGCGGCCAGCTCGTCTCGGCCGCGATGTACAGCCTGGGCCACGGCGGCAACGACGCGCAGAAGACGATCGGCATCATCTGGATGCTCCTCATCGCCTCCGGCTACTCGGCCGCCAGCGACCCCCTGCCGCCGTGGTGGGTGATCTGGTCCTGCTACATCGCCATCGCGCTGGGCACCATGTTCGGCGGCTGGCGCATCGTCAAGACGATGGGCCAGAAGATCACCAAGCTCAAACCCGTGGGCGGCTTCTGCGCCGAGACGGGCGGAGCCATCACGCTGTTTCTCGCCACCGGCCTGGGCATTCCCGTCTCGACCACGCACACCATCACCGGCGCCATCGTCGGCGTGGGCTCGACGCATCGCCTCTCGGCCGTGCGCTGGGGGCTCGCGGGGCGCATCGTGTGGGCGTGGATCTTCACGATTCCCGCCTCGGCACTGATCGCCGCGGCGTTCTACGGGATCAGCCGGCTGGTGCTCTGAGAGCGGGACGGCGCAGACGGCCCACCCCTTCGAAGGCACCCGACCGCGGGCTCGCGGCCAAAGACAACGGCGACCCGAAGGTCGCCGTCCTGCTCGGGGTTCGCCTCGTCGGCGCAAGGATCACTTCTTCTCGACGACCTTCTTCAGGTTCGCAAGCCCCGACTGGTACACGCCCGTCACCGCCTTGAGCGCAGCCTCGTCGTTCTGATCCGGCGGCGGATCGTTGTTGGGAAAACCGCGGTAGAACGCGCCGCGCCATTCGACGACCGATTTGCCCGCGTCGGAGGCCGGGCTCACGGTGATGCTCGAGGTGTAGTTCGTGACCGGCAGTGCACCGCCGTCCTTGGCACGGTAGCCGTAGGACTTTCCGGCGTCGTTGTACTTCTCCAGCGTCTCGACGAGGCTGCCGCCGCCCTCGAGCTCGATCGTGCGCACGGAGCCCTCGGCGTTGCCTTTGTCGGCAGGGCTCCTGGCCACGGCGGGATGCCACTTGGCGAGCGCATCGAAGTCCTTGACCTGCGCCCAGACCTGCTCGGCCGGCGCGTCGATGGTGATCTTCTCGACCACCTTCTGGCGGGTCGGGCCGTGCGCCGGCGCGAGGCTGGTTGCAAAGCTCAGCGCCGCGAGGGCGAGCCAGCGTGAATGCATGCGGGAGTCTCCTGTGTCTTGAAGGATGGGAAGGGGGAGGCGGCGGATCAGCGCGCGGGCGCTTCGCCGATGAAGGCGCCGAAGCCGCGCGGGTTGCTGCCGGTGGCCACGGTGTACAGCGGCTTGCCGGTGGCGGCTTCGAGGACCGCCACATTTTCGTCCATCCAGTTCACGACCATCACCCGGTCACCTCCCGAGGCCACGCCTTCCGGGTAGCCGAAACCGCTCAGGGTCTGCACGGACGCGAGTGTGTCGGGATCGATCACCGAGACGCTGTCGTCGCGCTGGTTGGTCACGTACAGGCGCATTCCGCCGGCGGCCAGCGCAGCGCCGTAAGGCGCCTTGCCGACCTTCACGGTGCCGAGCACCTTGTCGCTCTTCGCGTCGATGACGGAGACGCTGTCGCTGTAGACGTTGAGGGCATACAGGCGCTGGCGGGCGGCGTCGAACAGCAGCGCGAAGGGGTGCTCGCCCACCGCGACGCGCGCGCGCACCTTGCCGCTCGCGACGTCAACCGCGGCCACGACGTTGTCGTCGCGCTCGGCCACGTAGACCGTCCGGCCGTCGGCCGCCACTGCCACGCCGGCCGGCGCGCGGCCGAGCGGCACACGCAGCACTTCCTCGTGCGTGGCAGTGTCGAAACCGAGCAGTTGCGCGCCGAACCAGTCGGCCACGTACACGCGGGCTCCGTCGGGCGAGGCGTCGATGCCGACGGCACCCTTGCCGGCCGGCAGGGTGTCGATCATGCGCTGCGTGCGCATGTCGATCACGCAGACGGCATTGCTGTCGGGCGCGGTGACGAACACCTTGCCGGCCTGGCTCACGGCCACCACGCCGGCCGGAGACTTGGCCACGGGAATGGTCGCGATCACGCTTTGCGTGGCGAGATCGACCACCGAGACGCTGTGGTCGCCCTGGTTGGTGATGTAGGCGAAGGGCGCCGCGTGGGCCGCGGCCAGACCGCACAGCAGGCCGAGGCCGCAAAGGAGCTTCTTTTTCGAGGGCATGGGAGGGGGATCGCAGAGCGGCACGGAGCGCGCATGTTGCCGTGTGCCGCCGCGCTCGGCCAGCGGTCGGACACTTCGGCCCGGCGCGGCTGCGCTGCGCGAGGCTGCCCCGCCGGGCGGGACCGCTTTCCTATCTCACGCCGAGCTTGAACGCGATCATCGCGCGCAGCTTGTTCGGCGCCACCGGCTTGATGAGCAGGTGGAAGTCGTCGCGGCTGGCTTCTTCTTCGTGCCCGCTCATGGTGCTGCCGGTCACGAGGATGGCGGGCAGCGCAACGCCGAAAGCGGCGCGCAGGCTCTTGATCGCATCGATGCCGGTGCGCCCCGAGGGCAGCCGGTAATCGACGATGGCGAGGTCGGGCGCGGGCGGCCGGGCGCGCGCCCAGGCCTCGACGGCCTCGACCGACTCGAACGCGTGCACCGTCGCGCCCCAGCCCTTGAGCAGCACCACCAGGCCTTCGCGCACGGCAGGCTCGTCTTCGACGACGAGGATGTCGCGGCGCTCGAGCGTGAGCCCCAGTCCCGCCTTGCGGGCGGCCGGCGCGAGCGGCTGCGCGCGCGGCGGCTTGCCCAGCGGCAGGGTGAGCGTGAACACCGTGCCGCGCCCGGGCACCGAGGCCAGTTCGAGCGGCGCATCCTGCATTCGCGCCAGGCGCTGCACGATGGCCAGGCCCAGGCCCAGCCCCTTGGACTGGTTGGCCTGCAGCGGCCCGTGACCCTGCACCTGATAGAACTCCTCGAAGATGCGCGACTGCTCGGCCGGTGCGATGCCCAGGCCGGTGTCCCACACCTGCACCTGCACGTGCTGGCCGCGCCGCCGCGCGCTCACCAGGATGCCGCCGTCCTCGGTGTAGCGGATGGCGTTGGACAGCAGGTTGCGCACGATGCGATCGACCAGCACCGGATCGCCGAACACCGGCAGCTCCCCGCCGCGAAAACGCAGCGCCAGGCCTTTCTCGAAGGCGGTGGGCTCGTACTGCAGCCGCAGGCGCTGGAACACGTCGCGCAGGGCGAAGTGCTCGGGGCGCGGATCGACGCCGCCGGTGTCGATCTTGGTGATGTCGAGCAGTTCGCTGAACAGGCCCTCGAGCGCATCGACCGAGTTGTTGATGCTGTTGACGAGGTGCGTCACCTCTTCGTCGCCGCGGCTCTTGGCGCGCAGCGCCTCCGCGAACAGGCCCATGGCATGCAGAGGCTGGCGCAGGTCGTGGCTGGCGGCGGAGAAGAACTGGGTCTTGGCACGGTTGGCGGCCTCGGCGACGCGGCGGGCCTGTTCGGCGGCGGCCTTCTCCACGAGCAGTTGCTGCGCGAGCCGCTCGGTGCGCAGCTTGAGCTGGGCCGACTCGTCGAACACGCGGCGGTAGGTGCGCCCGAGCAGCACCGACATGCCGTAGATCAGCAGGACCACCCCGGCCATCGCGAGCGCATCGGGCGCATCGTGCGTGGCGACGCGAATCACGGTCGGCACGAAGCACAGCGAAATGAAAGCGAGGAAGACGCGGTACTGGCAGGCCAGCATCGCCACCGCACCGACGCAGTAGCTGTAGACGGTGAGCAGCAGCGTGGTCTGATGAAACGGCCCGCCCTGCGTGTAGAACAGCCAGGCCGCCAGACCCCAGAGCGCCCCGGAGGCCAGCGCCCCGGCGTTCCAGCGCCGCTGCCAGGTGAGCGCAGCCTCGCGTGCCGCTCCCTCGCCGGCCCGGTTGTAGGCGCGCAGCGTAAGCGCCCGCAGCACCCACAGCACCGCGAACATGCCGGCCCACGTCAGCACGGTGGCGCGCGGGGACACGGGCCAGAAGATGAGCACCAGCACCACCGCGCCGAGCAAGTTGCCGCCGAGCGAGACGGGACCCTGCGCGTAGGCGAAGCGCACCGCGTCGGGCAGCAGCTCGGCGCGCGAGGCGGGCGGATGCTCCGGGGCCTCGTCGGGGGGCTGCGGCACGGTCGCGCGGAAGGCCGATGCGCCGAAGCCGGAACTCCCGAAGCCGGAGGTGGCCGAAGGCTCGCCTCGCGCGGGCGCCACGCCCGCTGCCGCCGCGCCGCCGGGCGTGCTCACCGTCCGCTGCGCCGCCACGCGGCGAGGCCGCCCGACTGCTGCGTCATCTGGCTCACCGCGAGCACCGCCTGCGTGCGCGAGTTGACGTTAAGCGCGCGCAGCACGGCCGCCACGTGGTCCTTGACCGTCTCGACCGAGACGCCCAGTTCGCGGGCGATGAGCTTGTTGGGCTTGCCCTGCAGCAACAGCGCCAGCACGTCGGTCTGCCGCGGCGTGAGGCCGAGCGTGGCCAGGCTGGGCGGGTTCTGCTGGTAGCCGCCCTGCGCGGATTGCGTGCCGACCACGCGCAGGTAGCCCGGCGTGGTGTCGATGTCCGCGGGCGAAGACGTGCCGCCGTCGGTGCTGCTGCTGCCGCCGTCGGCGCCCATCGTCATCGGCGGCACGTAGATGCCGCCGGACATGACCATGCGCAGTGCCTCGAACAAGGTCTCGTTGCTGGCGCGCTTGGGCACGAAGCCCATGGCACCCATGTCGATGGCGCGGATCACGTCGCTGGTGCGGTCGGAGGCCGAGACCACGACCACGGGCAACGCCGGGTAGGCGGTGCGCAGCTCGTCGAGGAGATCGAAGCCGTCGGCGTCGCCGAGCTGCAGGTCCAGCAGCACGAGATCGAACTCGGCGTCATCCTGCAGCGTGGCGCGCGCCGCGGCGGCGCTGCTCGCACCGGCCACGGTCACGTCGTCGCCCAGGCCCTGCATGACCGACTTGAGGGCCGACAGGATCAACGGATGGTCATCGATCAACAGCACTTTCATCAGAACTGCTTTCCTGTGAACGGTGGAGTCGCGGCGATGGTAGCGGAGGGGGCGGCGACATTGACGTATTCCCAGCTCCCGTTCTGGGGAGAGCGCGCCGTCTCGCCGGCCCGGGCGGTGGGCGCTACAGGTAACGTCGGGTCAGGGATTCGGCCACGCACACCGGCTTGTCGGCGCCTTCGCGCTCGACGGTGGCCTCCACCGTGAGCTGCGCCCCGCCGTCGATCGCGTCGAAGGCGAGCAGGCGAAAATGCGCCCGCAGCCGGCTGCCCACCGGCACCGGGGCGGTGAAGCGCACGCGGTTGAGGCCGTAGTTCACGCCCATGCGGGTGTCGGCGACCTTGAACGCGGTCGCGAAGAAGGCCGGCAGCAGGCTCAGGGTGAGAAAGCCATGCGCGATGGTGGCGCCGAAGGGGCCGGCCGCCGCACGCTCGGCATCGGTGTGGATCCACTGGTGATCGTCGGTGGCCGCCGCGAAGCGGTCGATGCGCGACTGCTCGACGAGGATCCACTCGCTCGTGCCCAGCGCGTTGCCGACGAGGGCCTGCAGGTCGGCCAGGCGGTCGAAGGTCCTCATGCCCTGCCGGCGGCGGCAGCCGCGGTGCGGACGAGGCGGCGGGAGCGCCTGGAAGGCGCGAAGGCCCCCTTCATTGCGCCTGCGCCCACTGCGTGAGCGAGCGCCATTGCTCGAGATCCTTTTCCACCCGCCCCGGGGCCACGTCCCACAGACTCAGGCCGCGCGCGGCGAGGTGGATGTAGTTCTGCGTGTCGCGCAGGTGCCCGAGCAACGGCACGCCCAGCGTGCCCAGAAAGGCGGCGAGCTGGTCGGCCGAGATCGTGCCCTCGCGCACGCGGTTGCCGACCACCGCCACGGCGACGCGTTCGCTCTTGCGGCGCGCCAGAAGCTGGGTGATGAAATCGCGCGTGGCGTAGATGTCGAAGATGCTGGGCTGCAACGGCACCAGCACGCGGTCGGCGACCTTCATCACCTCGTCGAGCTTCTTGCCGTGCAGGCCGGCGGGCGTGTCCAGCACGACGTGGCTCGTGCCGCGGGGCGGCTTGGCCAGGTTGTCGATGGTCACCTCCCAGCCCGCGACGGGCGGCACGGCCTGCGGGCGCAGTCCGAGCCAGGTGCGCGAGGACTGCTGGCGGTCCACGTCGCCCAGCATCACGGCGCGCCCCTCGCGCGCCAGAAAGCCGGCCAGGTTGGTGGCGAGCGTGGACTTGCCCACGCCGCCTTTCGGATTGGCCACCACGATCACCGTCATCGTTCGCCTCCTCCACGCTCGGGCTTGTCGCCGGACAATGCGCGACGATGGTAGCGGCTCGAGCGCCGGCTGCCGCCCGACCGCCCCCCGCAGCCGCAGGCTGCTTCGAAGCGGACCCGCAGGCTGCCTCGCGCACGCCCGCAGGCTGCTTCGAAGCGAACGCGCGGGCTGCTTCAACCGGACTCCCCGCCATGGCCCACGTGCTGGTCCTCGCCGCCCACCCCGATCTGCGCCTCTCGCGCGTGAACCTCTCGCTGCTGCGGGCAGCGCGCGAACTGGCCGCCACGCCCGGCGCCTCGCTCGAGGTGCGCGACCTCTACGCGCTCTATCCCGACTACGTGATCGACGTGCAGGACGAGCAGGCCGCCGCCGAGCGGGCCGACCTCATCGTCTGGCAGCACCCGGTGCAGTGGTACTCGATGCCGCCGCTCATGAAGCTGTGGCTCGACGAGGTGCTGACCCTCGGCTGGGCCTACGGCCGCAACGGCAACGGGCCGGGCCAGGCGCTGCGCGGCAAGGACCTGTGGCTGGTCGCCTCGACCGGCGGCGGGGAGGCGGCTTACCGCCCCGACGGCTACAACCGCTATTTCTTCGATGCCTTCCTGCCGCCCTACGAGCAGACCGCCGCGCTGTGCGGCCTGCGCTTCCTGCCGCCGCTGGTGCTGCACGGCGCACAGGCGGTGAGCCCGGCACGGCTCGACGAGCACGTGCGCACCTGGCGCGAGCGCCTGGCGAGCTACCCGGACTGGCCGGAAATCGCCACCCTCGACGCCTGCCCCGAGTGCGTGGTGCCCTTCGGCGACCGCCCTGCGCCGAACGCGCCCGGACGCGCGGCCACGGAGCGGCCCGGCGGCCCCGAGGAGGGCGAGCGGAGCGCGGCGCGTCGGTCCGCTGCGGTCAGCACGCGGGGCGAGCTGTGAACTGGCTGCCGACCAGCCTGGTCTTCCTGGCCGCCGCCGTGTTCGCCGTGCCCCTGGCGCGCGCGCTCGGCCTGGGCTCGATCGTCGGCTACCTGCTGGCCGGCGTGGCGATCGGCCCGCACGGCCTGCTGCTGGTGAGCGACCCCGACACGGTGCTGCGCTTCGCCGAGTTCGGCGTGGTGCTGATGCTGTTTCTGGTGGGGCTGGATCTCGAGCCGCGCCGGCTGTGGGCGCTGCGCGGACCGATCTTCGGCTGGGGCAGCGCGCAGGTGCTCGGCTGCACCGCGGCCATCGGGCTGGCCGCCTGGGCACTGGGCGTGCCGGCGCAGACCGCCGTGGTCGTGGGCTTCGGGCTGACGATGTCGTCCACCGCCATCTCGCTGGCCGTGCTGGGCGAGCGCAACCTGCTGGCGACGACCTCGGGGCAGTCGATCATCTCGGTGTCGCTGTTCCAGGACATCGCCTCCATCCCCTTCCTCGCGCTCCTGCCGCTGCTGGCTCTGGAAGCCGCCACCGCGCCGGCCGCCGCGGGCGACGGCTGGCAGCACGCGCTGCAGGCGCTGGGCGCGGTGGCTGCCGTCGTGTTCGGCGGCCGGCTGCTGCTGCGCCCGGCGCTGCGCTGGGTGGCGCGCAGCCGCTCGACCGAGATCTTCACCGCGGCGGCGCTGCTGCTCGTGGTGGCCGTGGCCGCGCTGATGAACGCGATCGGCCTGTCGATGGCGCTCGGCGCCTTTCTCGGCGGCGTGCTGCTGGCCGGCAGCGAGTACCGCCGCGAACTCGAAACCGACATCGAGCCCTTCAAGGGCCTGCTGATGGGGCTGTTCTTCATGGCCGTGGGCATGAGCATCGATTTCGGCGTGGTGGCCGCGCGCTGGCCGGTGGTGCTCGGCGTGCTGCTGGGCTTCCTGCTCGTCAAGGCCGCCGCGATGGTCGTGATCGCGCGCGCCATGCCGGTGCCCCTGGCCGAGCGGCCGGTGTTCGTGCTGATGCTCGCGCAAGGCGGCGAGTTCGGCTTCGTCGTGTTCCAGGCGTCCACCCAGGCCGGCGCGCTGCCGCCGGCGACGGCCTCGGTGATGGTGGCGGCGGTGGCGCTGTCCATGCTGCTGTCACCGCTGCTGGTGTCGCCCATCGACCGCTTCCTCGGCGGGCGGCTCGCCGCGCGCGGCGCCGCGGACCGGCACGCCGAGCTGAGCGAGCCGCAGGAAGCGTCGATCCTCATTGCCGGCTTCGGCCGCTACGGCCAGATCGTCGGCCGGCTGCTCTACGCCAACGGCCTGAAGGCCACGGTGCTCGAGCACGACGCGGAGCAGATCGAGTTCCTGCGCCGCCTGGACTTCACCGTGCACTACGGCGACGCCACCCGGCTCGACCTGCTGCGCACCGCCGGGGCGGCAAGCGCGAAGGTGCTCGTGCTGGCGATCGACGACATGGCGCAAAGCCTCAAGGTTGCCGATCTGGCGCGCGAGCACTTTCCCCAGCTCACGGTGGTGGCGCGTGCACGCAACGTACAGCACTGGTACGCGCTGCGCGACAGGGGCGTGGCGCACATCGAGCGCGAAACGCTCGACGCCTCGCTCATGAGCGCGCGCAGCGTGCTGGAGCTGATGGGTTGGCAGCCGCACCGCGCCCGCACGCTCGCGATGCGCTTTCGCCGGCACAACATCGAGCAGCTCGAGACCGCGTGGCCGCACCACAAGGACGAGGCGGCTTTGGTCTCGATGGCACGGGCCGGGCGCCGGCAGCTCGAGGAGCTGTTCGCGCAGGACCGCGCCGACCGCGAGGAGCGGCGGCGCGAGGGCTGGGGCGAGTAGGCGCGGGCGTGCACGTCGAAGGGCCGCGGCCCCCCACCGAGCGAGCCGCTTCGCCGAGCCTCAGGGCTTCGCGGGCGTCGGGGAGGTCGAGGGCGCGGGGGCCGTCGACGCAGCAGGAGCCGCAATATCCGCCAGCCCCCACTGCACCAGCATGAAGGTGTAGCCGAGCGACAGCTCCCACAGCGCATCGAAACGCCCCGAGGCGCCGCCGTGCCCGGCCTCCAGGTTGACCTGGAGCAGCACCGGGTTGTCGTCGGTCTTGAGCGTGCGCAGCCTGGCCGCGTACTTGGCCGGCTCCCAGTACTGCACCTGGCTGTCGTTGAGGCCGGTCTCGAGCAGCATGGCCGGATAGGCGCCGGCCCGCAGGTTGTCGTAGGGGCTCCAGCCGCGCATCCAGGCGTACTGCTCGGGGATCTTCGGGTTGCCCCATTCGAGGAACTCGCCCACGGTGAGCGGCAGCGATTCATCGAGCATGGTGTTGATCACGTCCACGAAGGGCACCTCGGCGACCATGGCCTTGAACAGCTCGGGCCGCTGATTGACCGCCGCCGCAACGAGCAGTCCACCGGCGCTGCCGCCCTGGATGATCAGCCGCGAGGGCTCCGTCCAGCCCTGCTCGACGAGCGCCTCGGCGCACGCGATGAAGTCGCTGAAGCTGCGGTGCTTGCCGGCCATCTTGCCGGCGTCGTGCCAGGTGCGGCCGAGGTCGCCGCCGCCGCGCACGTGCGCGATGGCGAAGACGACGCCGCGGTCGAGCAGCGAGAGCCGCGCCGACGAGAACTCCGGCTCGCTCGCAATGCCGTAGCTGCCGTAGCCGTAGAGCAGCAGGGGTTGCGGCCGGCCTGCCGATGCGCCGCCGCGCAGGTCGCGCCGGTACACCAGCGAGATCGGCACGGAGGTGCCGTCCGGCGCCGTGGCGGCGATGCGCTCGCTGGCGTAAAGCGCGGCATCGAAGCCGCCGAGCACCGGCTCCCGCTTGCGCAGCACGCGCTCGCGGGTCGCGAAGTCGTGGTCATAGACCGTCGGCGGCGTGACGAGCGAGGTGTACTCGAAGCGGAACTGCGTGGTGTCGAACTCCGCGTTGTCGAAGCCGCTGGCGCTGTAGACCGGCTCGTCGAAGGCGAGGCGGTGCTCCTGCCCGTCGAACAGGTCGCGCACGCGCAGCTGCAGGCCGCCGCCGCTGCGCTCGGTGACGACGAGGTGCCCCGCGAACACGTCCACCTCCTCGAGCATCACGTCGCTGCGGTGCGCGATCAGCTCGACCGCGCGCCCGAGGTCGGGCCGCTGCGCATCGACGCTCACCAGCCGGTTGTTGCGGCCACGATCGTTCACGAGCAGGTAGAAAAGCCCGTCGCGGTGGTCCAGCGAGTACTCGGTGCCGCCGCGCCGGGGCAGCACCACCCTCGGCCGGGCGAGCGGTCGGTCCGCATCGAGCACGCGCACCTCGCTCGTGTCGGCGCTGTCGATCTGCAGCAGCACGTAGCGGTGGTCGCGGGTCTTGCCCAGGCCCAGGCCGAAAAGCTCGTCGCGCTCCTCGTACAGCAGGCGGTCGGCCCGGCCGCTGCCGAGCACGTGGCGCCACAGGCGGTGAGCGCGTTTGGCCTCGTCCACCGTCAGGTAGTACAGCGTGCGGTTGTCGTTGGCCCAGACGGCGCCGTCGGTGTCGTCGATGGCCAGCGGCAGCACCTCGCCGCGCTGCAGGTCCTTGATGCGCAGGGTGTAGTCGAGGCCGCCGGTCTCGTCGAGCGAGTAGGCGAGCCAGCGGCCGTCGGGGCTGACGTCGAAGCTGCCGAGATCGAGATAGGCCTTGCCTTCGGCAAGCTCGTTGAGGTCGAGCAGCACTTCGTCGGCACCCTCGGGATCGAAGCGCCGCTCGGCGCCCACCGCGGCGCGACGCATCTCGAGGGGGTACTGTCGCCCGGCCCGCGTTCGGCTCCAGTACCACCATTGGCCGTCGCGGCAGGGCACGTCCTCGTCGTCCTGCCGGATGCGGCCCAGCATTTCCTCGTAGAGCCGCCGGCGCAGTGCGGCGTGAGGTTCGAGCCAGGCGGCGGTGTGCGCGTTCTCGGCCTCGAGGTGCGCGAGCACGCGGGGATCGTCGCGCTCGCGCAGCCAGGCGTAGTCGTCGGTGCGGCGCTCGCCGTGCAGGCTCGCGTCGCGCGGGACGCGAGGCGCGACCGGTGCGGCCACGCTCAAAGCTCGAGGTTGTCGATCAGCCGCGTCCTGCCCAGGCGCGCGGCGGCCAGCACCACGAGCCCCTCGCCGGCGGCCGCCTCGCCGGCCTGCGGCGGCTGCAGATCGCTGCGCCGGCGCACGGCCACGTAGTCGGGCTGCCAGCCGCGCGAGCGCAGCGTGTCCATCGCCCCCGTCTCGAGCCCGGGGAGATCGCTTTCGCCGCCGGCCACGGCGTCGCGCACCGACCGCAGCGTGGCCTGCAGCCGCGGCGCCTCGGCGCGCTCGCTCTCGCTCAGGTAGCCGTTGCGCGAACTCAGGGCCAGGCCGTCGGCGGCGCGCAAGGTGTCGCCGGCGAGCACCTCGATCGGCAAGGCGAACTGCCGCACCATGCCGCGAACGACCATCAGTTGCTGGTAGTCCTTCTTGCCGAACACGACCGCGCCCGGCTGCACGCACTGCAGGAGCTTCATGACCACGGTGCACACGCCGGTGAAGAAGCCGGGACGAAAGGCCCCTTCAAGAATGCCGCCGAGCTCGGCCGGCGGCTCGACGGTGTAGGTCTGCGGCTGCGGGTAGAGCTCTCGCTCCTCGGGCGCGAACACGAGGTCGCAGCCGGATGCGGCGAGCAGCTCGCAGTCGCGCTCCAGACTGCGCGGATAGCGGTCGAAATCCTCGTTCGGACCGAACTGCAGCCGGTTGACGAAGATGCTCGCCACCACCGGCTCGCCGCGCTCGCGGGCCAGCCTCACCAGCGCGAGGTGGCCTTCGTGCAGGTTGCCCATGGTGGGCACGAAGGTGGGAGCGTGGGCTGCCGCCTGGGCGGCGCGCAACTCGGCGAGGCTGTGGACGATGCGCATGGGTCGGTGTGCTCCTGAACGGGCGGGCGCGGCCGCTCGTCGGTGGGTGGATCGCTGCGAAGCCGGCGCGGACGGGCCGCGCCCCGGAAAGATCAGTAGGCGTGAACGGCTTCGTCGGGGAAGCTGCCGTCCTTGACGGCGGCCACGTAACGCGCCACCGCCGCCTCGATCGACCCGCCGCCGTCCATGAAGTTACGTACGAAGCGGGGCAACTTGCCGCGCGTGACGCCGAGCATGTCGTGCAGCACGAGCACCTGCCCGGCGGTGCCGGCGCCGGCGCCGATGCCGATGGTCATCAGGCCCGGGTTGTCGGCCTGCACGTCGCGGCCCACGGAGGCCGGCATGAGCTCGAGCACCATCATCGCCGCGCCCGCGTCGGCCAGGGCCTTGGCATGGCGGCGCAGCGTCGCGGCGCCCGCTTCGTCCTTGCCCTGGATGCGGTAGCCGCCCAGCGCATGCACGCTTTGCGGCGTAAGGCCGAGGTGCGCGCACACCGGCACGCCGCGCTCGACCAGGAAGTTCACCGTCTCGGGTGTCCAGCCGCCGCCTTCGAGCTTGACCATCTGCGCACCGGCGGCCATGAGGGTGCCGGCATTGCGCAGCGCCTGGACCGGGTTCTCCTGGTAGCTGCCGAAGGGCATGTCGGCGATCAGGAAGGCGGACTTGACGCCTCGCGAGGTGCTGCGCGTGTGATAGCCGATCTGCTCCATCGTCACCGACAGGGTGCTGGGCTGACCCTTGAGCACCATGCCGAGCGAGTCGCCCACGAGGATGCAATCGACGCCGGCCGCATCGACCAGCGCGCCGAAGCTCGCGTCGTAGGCGGTGATCATGGCGATCTTCTCGCCGCGCGCGTGCATCTCGCGCAAGGTGTGCAGCGTCACCGGCTTGCGGGCGGAGGGGCTGTCGGCGGGCGACGTTTGGCTGCTCATGGTGCGGTGCGGCAAGAGGTCGTGGATTCTAGACACGCCCATGCCGGCCCGCGCACGCACGCGGGCGGCCGGGCAAGACAGGACAGAATCGCGCCCATGAAGAAGTACGAGTGCGTTGTCTGCGGATTCCTCTACGACGAAGCGCTCGGCCTGCCCGAAGAAGGCCTCGCGCCCGGCACGCGCTGGGCCGACGTCCCTGAAGACTGGCTGTGCCCGGAGTGCGGTGTGTCCAAGAGCGATTTCACGATGAGGGAGATCGGATGACGGCGCCCGCGGGCGCGCCGCTCGTCGTCCTCGGCAGTGGCTTGGCCGGCTACACGCTGGCCCGCGAGTTTCGCAAGCTCGACACGACCACGCCGCTGGTGGTGGTGAGCCGCGACGCGGCCGGCTTCTATTCGAAACCCATGCTGTCGAACGCACTGGCCGGCAAGAAGTCGCCGGCGGCGCTGGTGATGAAGGCTGCCGCCACGATGGCCACCGAGCTGAACGCCACCGTGCTCGCGCGCAGCAGCGTCGCATCGATCGACACCGCCGCGCGCCGCATCACGCTCGGCGACGGCCAGGGCCTCGCCTACCGCGACCTCGTGCTGGCGCTCGGCGCCGACCCGATCCGCCTGCCGCTGGCCGGGGACGCGGCGGACGCCGTGCTTTCGGTCAACGACATCGACGACTACGCGCGCTTCTCCGAACGCCTGGAAGGCGTGCAGCGCGTCTGCATCCTCGGCGGCGGCCTGATCGGCTGCGAGTTCGCCAACGATCTGCTGCACCGCGGCGTGGCGCCCACCGTTCTCGACCTCGCCGACCGACCGCTCCCGCGCCTGCTGCCGCCCGCGGCCAGCAGCCGGCTGCGCGACAAGCTCGAAACCGCCGGCGTGGCGTTTCGCTTCGGCGTGGCGCTCGCGCGGGTCGACCACCGCGATGGCGGCGGACTGCGCCTGCAACTCACCGACGGCAGCGCGCTCGAGTGCGACCTGCTGCTGTCCGCCATCGGTCTGCGCCCGCGCACGGCGCTGGCCGAGACCGCCGGCCTGACGGTCGAGCGCGGCATCGTGGTCGATCGTCATCTCGCCACCTCGGCCGCGCATGTGCACGCCATCGGCGACTGCGCGCAGGTCGAAGGCCACTGCCTGCCCTACGTGATGCCGCTGATGCAGCAGGCACGCGCGCTCGCCGCCACGCTGGCCGGCACGCGCACGCCGCTGGCCTACCCCGCCATGCCGGTGGTCGTGAAGACGCCTGCCTGCCCCACGGTGGTGTGCCCGCCGCCGGTGGACGCCGCCGGGACCTGGGAAGTCGATGCCGACGAGGCCGGTCTGGAAGCTCGTTTCGTCGCGACCGACGGCCGTCTGCTCGGCTTCGCCCTGCTGGGCAACGCCACGCCCCGCAAGCAGGCGCTGGCAGCGCAGGTGCCGGCGCTGCTGTAGAGCCTCGAGAGCGGACCGCGACGGGCAGGAAACACCTCGCACCTCTTGCGCCTGCACGGCCGCGTTGCCCGAGAATCCTGCGGGCCAGACGTTGCATGTCCTTCGGTTCGAGGACAGGTCGATACGACCGCTGAACGAAGCGCCCCACCCTTTCCGTCGAGATCGCCTTGCCCGCCGAGATTTCCTTCACCGAGTTCTTCCGAAGTTTCCTGTTCGTGCTCGCGGCCATGCTCGCGATCCTCAATCCGCTGTCGACCGCGCCCGTCCTGCTGTCGATGACGCGGGGCGCACCGCCCGACGTGCGGGCGCTGCTGGCGCGCCGCATCGCCCGGAACATGTTCTTCATGATGAGCGTGTCGATGCTGGTCGGCTCGTTCGTGCTCGATTTCTTCGGCATCTCGCTGCCGATCGTGCGCATCGGCGGCGGGCTGATCGTGGCGGTGATCGGCTGGCGCCTGCTGGACGCGCGGCCCGACACGGGCGGCGATCGCATCGCGCTGACCCAGCAGGCATTCACGCGCGAGCAGGCTCATCGCCAGGGCTTTTATCCGCTGACCTTTCCCGTCAGCTGCGGTCCGGGCAGCATCGCCACCGCCATCACCATCGGCGTGAGCCTTCACGAACGCACGGCGGCCGCGGCCTTGCTGCATGTGAGCGCCGGCCTGACGGCACTGGCGGCCACCGCCGTGCTGATGTACCTGGCGTTTCGCTACGCGCAGGAACTGCTGCGCCCGCTCGGCGAGGCCGGCACCGACATCCTCCTGCGCCTGTCGGCCTTCATCATGCTGTGCGTGGGCGTGCAGATCATCTGGAGCGGCGTGCGCGAGCTGATCCTGTCGCTGCCGGCCCGATAAGGAAAAACGGACCCGGCCGGCGATCAGCGCGGCACCGGGTCCGTGGCGGTTCAGGACGGCAGGAGCAACCGCCCGGGCCGCACCCGCCTCGCGGGTTCAGAACGAGTGGCTGATGCCCACGCCGTAGGCGTTCGAGGAGTTGGCGTTGTCGGGGTCGTTGCGCCCGGCGCTGAAGTACACCGTCGTGCGCTTGGACACCGCGTAGTCGGCGCCCAGGCCGATGAAGTTGGTCTCGTCACCGTCCACGTCGAGCTTGCCGTAGCCGGCCTTCAGCGCCACCGCGCCCAGGCTGTACACCGCGCCCACGGTGTAGGTGTCGGCGTCCGAATCGCTGGTGACGCCCTTGAAGGTGCTGGTGTCGTAGGCGGCCATGAGCTGCAGGGCGCCGAAGGTGTACTTGCCGGCGACGAACACCACCGTGTCGCCGCTGGTGTTGCGCGAGCGGGCGAGCATCAGCGAGACCGGCCCCCGGTCGTAGTTCAGCGAGGCGCCGAAGTTGTTGCCCGTCCCCGAGCCCGGCGCGGCGAAGGAGTCCTCGAAGGAGCCGCTGAGATGCACCGTGACGCCGGCCATGCTCGGCGAGTCGTAGAACAGGCCGTTGGACAGACGACCGAACTCGGGACTGCCGTTGTTGCTGGTTCGGTCGCTGGCGTAGTTGTAGTGCCAGAGATACCACGCCGGCGAGGCGATGCGGTTGAAGTTGTACCAGGGGTCGTAGGCCCAGTCGAGGGCGTAGATGACGTCGAGCGCGCGGCCCAGCCGCACGTGGCCGAAGGCGCCTTTGAGGCCCACCGTCGATTCGCCGTGAAAGTAGGGTTTCTTGCCGGCGAGCTCGAGCTGCCCGGTGTCCATCTCGAAGCGCTTGCTGAGCATGAACGTCGCCGCCAGCCCGCCGCCGAGATCCTCGCTGCCGCTGAAGGCGATGTTGCTGCGCTGGATGGTGCCGACCTGCTTGACGTCGTCGAAGCCGCGGAAGACTCCGAGGTCGAGAAAGCCGCTGATCGTGACATTCGATTGAGCCTGCGCCGGGCCGCACAGCGCGGCAAGCGCAGGCAGGCTCCACAGTGCGCAGAGCGCGGAACGCTTCATCATGAATCTGTCTCCCTTGGATGTTGTCTGTCTACGGGCCGGTGCAAACGAAACCGAACGTTGCGGCGCGATGCTAGGAGTGGGCCCCTGTGCACAGCACTCCGGTTGCGACGCCGAATCAGCGGTTTGCGACATCCGCGGCCGCATGCGCGGTCCGGATTTCTCGAGGGTTCGCCGGAGAGCGCCGCATTGCGGGTAAGCACCCATGCGGGAGCGCTCGCCGCGTGCGCGGCGGCGCAGCCGAAGCGGCGCGCCTACGCGCGGCGCAGGATGCTCGGCGCCGCGCCGTACGAGGCCCGATAGGCCTTGCAGAAATGCGACGACGACTGGAAGCCGCAGGCCACCGTGATCTGCATGATCGGCATGCTGGTGTGCGTGAGCAGCTCGCGGGCTCGCCGCAGCCGTTGGCTCATGTAGTAGCGCGCCGGGCTCATGGCGTGATAGCGCTGGAACAGGCGTTCGAGCTGACGCAGCGAGACGTTGCTCGCCGCGGCGATCTCGACCAGCGGCAGCGGCTCCTCGATGTTGGCGGCCATGATCTCGGCCGCCTCGATCAGGTGCTGGTAGCCGGGGCCGATGCACGCCGGCTGCGGGATGCGCTGCTCGTCGCCGGCGTCGCGCAGGCGGTCGAGGATGAACTGCTCGGAGATGTCCATCGCCAGGCGCTTGCCCTGGCGCGAGCGCACGAGCTGGATCATCAGGTGCAGCGGCGCCGTGCCGCCCGAGGCGGTGTAGCGGTCGCGATCGACGATGAAGATCTCGCGCACGAAACCGACCTTGGGGAAGGTCTCGCGGATCGCCGCGAGGTTTTCCCAGTGGATGGCGCAGCGGTAGCCGTCGAGCACGCCCGCGGCGGCCAGGACGTAGGAGCCCGTGCACAGCGAGCCGAGGATCTGGCCGTTCGCGGCGCGCCGGCGCAGGTCGTGGCGCAGGGCGTCGGAGGCCTCGTGCTGCACCTGCACGCCGCCACAGACGAACACGGCGTCGCAGACGTCGAGCGATTGCGGCGCAACGCTGGCCTGCAGCAAGAGCTCGTTGCTGGCCTGCGCCGTCTCGCCGCCGGTGCTCGCGACGCTCCAGCCATAAAGCGCTTGCCCACTGAGATAGTTGGCCATGCGCAGCACCTCGACGGCGTTGGCGAACGCGATCATCGAGTAGTTGCGCAGGAGCAGGAAGCCGACGTGCATGGGCTTGGCGCTCAGGGTCAGGGTCTGGCTCATCGGCGTGCTCCCGAGGATGGCGTCAGCGGTCGAGGACAAGGTCGCTGAGCGGCCTGCTGCAGCAAGGCAGGAACCAGCCCTGCTTGACTTCCCGCGGCCGCAGGCCGCCGTTGTGCTGCATCTCGACTTCGCCCGATACCTTGACGGTGCGGCAGGTGCCGCACATGCCGCTGCGGCACGAGGACGGCATGCGCACGCCGGCGGCGGTCGCGGCTTCGAGCACGGTCTGCTCGCCGCTGCAGCGGAACACGTCGCCGAGCTTGGCGAGTCGGATCTCGAAGCTCGGCGTGGGCGTGATTTCGGGCGTGGTCGCCTGGGCATGCCCGTTGAGCGCGGTCGCGGGAACGGGTGCCGTCTCGAGCGTCTCGAAGGCGAAACTCTCCTCGCGGTACTTCGCCATGTCGTAGCCGCCCGCCGGCAGCATGGCGCGCACGGCGGCCATGAAGGGCGCCGGGCCGCAGCAGTAGGTGTCGCGCTGCAAAAAATCGGGCGCCATCGACTGCAGCATCGGCAGGCTCAGGCGGCCCAGATGGCCGGCATAGCCGGGCACGTCGCCGCGCTGCTCGCAGACCACGGCGAGGCGAAAGCGCGGCTGCATGCGGGCCATCAGCGCGAGTTCCTCAGCGAAGACGATGTCGCGCGGCGTGCGTGCCGCATGCACGAACACGATGTCGGCGTCGTGCCCGAGATCATGGAAGGCGCGCGCCATCGACATCAGCGGCGTGATGCCGCTGCCGCCCGACAGGAACAGCAAGGGCGCCGTTCCCTTCGCCGGCGGCTCGCCGGCCGCACCGAAGCAACTGAACGCGCCGCCGGGGCCGTGGACCGCCAGCCGCATGCCCGGCTTCATCTCGTCGTGCAGCCAGTTCGACGACGGCCCGCCGGGCACGCGCTTGACGGTGATGGAGACGGTGTCCGGCCGGGTCGGCGAGGACGCCAGCGTGTAGCAGCGGTAGATCGTGCCGCCGGCAAGCGGCAGGCCGAGGGTGATGTACTGGCCGGGCCGGTAGCGGAAGCTGCGCGGCGACTCCGCGCGGAACACGAAGCTGCGCACGTCGTGCGTTTCCTGGCGCACCTGCACGCAGCGCAGCCACTCGTCATCGTCGCCCCAGACGGCCGCAGCCGCCGTGGCGAGCGCGGTGGCAGGCGCGCTGGCGGTGTCAGGACTGGCGAGCGGTTCCATGCGCCGGGATCCGTGGAGCGGCGCCGGCGCGCATGCGCTCGACGTACCAGTTGGAAAACTTCTCGACCAGTCCTTCGGTGAACGGCGAGTACGGCCCGGGTTCGTAGGCACCGCTGGCGACGCCCGCATGCACGTCCTCGACCAGCTTGCCGTCCTGGGCGTTGGTGGCTTTCCAGACGCGGGTGAGGTTGTCGAGCTCGTAATCCACGCCCTCCACGGCGTCCTTGTGCACGCACCACATCGTGCGCACCAGCGTGCGGCCGGCGCCGAGCGGCAATGCGGCGAAGCTGACCACGTGGTCGCTCATGAAGTGGTGCCAGGAATTGGGCTGCGTCCACAGCGACAGCGCGCCGAGCACCGGATCGGTGAACTCGCCGAGCAGCTTGCGGCACGCGACTTCGGCGGTCATGGTGTAGGACTGGCCGGCGCGGTCGAGCGGCAGGCGCATCACGCGGTAGCCGGTGGCGCGGCCGTCGAGTGCGTCGATCTCCGCCGAAGGCAGGCCCATCGCCTCCCAGCGTGCGTGGTTGTCGCGCACCGTCTGCTCGAAACGCGCCACGCCCTCGGCGTTCTGCGGCGAGGGCTGGTAGCCGAAGCCCTGTTCGTACATCGAGATCGTCAGCTCCGGGTGCTTGGCCAGGCAGTGGTAGCACTCGCGGTTGTTCTCCATCGTGAGCTTCCAGTTGCCGTCCTCCACGATATCGACCTGCGCCGCGAGCTTGCAGTCGTTGAGGCGGTGCGGCGCGAGGTAGGGTGCGACACGCTGCGCCATCTCGTCGAAGTCGGCCGGGGGGTGTTCGGCGAGGCACACGAACAGCAGGCCTTCGAGATTGCGCAGGTGCACGGGCTTCAAGCCATGGCGGCTGCGGTCGAAGTCCTCGCCCATGTGGTCGGCGTTGATCAGCTTGCCGCTCAGGTCGTAGGTCCACTGGTGGTACGGGCACACCACGTTGCCCACGCTGCCGCTCTTGGCGTCGCACAGGCGCGAGCCGCGGTGGCGGCACACGTTGTGGAAAGCACGGATCGTCATGTCGTCGTCGCGCACGATCAGCACCGACTCATGGCCGATATCGACCGTGACGTAGTCGCCCGGCTCGGCCACCTGCGGCGCCACGCCGGCGAAGATCCAGTGGCGGCCGAAGATGAGGTCGAGGTCGGCGCGGCCGATGTCTTCGCTCAGATAGAACGGCGCCTCGAGCGTGTAGCCGGGGCGGCGGCGGTCGAGCATTTCCTTGACGAGCGGGAGGGCGTAGGACATGTCGGTCTTTCAGAAGCGCAAATGTAGGTTGATGGGGCGTCAGAAGGCGACCAGTCCACGGTCGCGCAGATGTTCGAGCAGGGTGCGCGCCATGTCGGCGGCGCCGCCTTCGCGGATCACGGTGTTCGACGAGCCAGCGGGGGCGCTGCCGGTGGCGACGCTCATGCGGGCGTGCCCGCTTTGCGCGGTGCGCGCGGCCAGCGGCGTCAACTGGCGGCGTGCGGGTTCGTAGTGCCACGCTTCGGTTGCGGTTGCATCGGCTGCGGCCGGGGCCGGCGGCACGTCGAGGGTGTCGATGCGGCCGCGCCGGGCCGCGTCGAACGAATAGCGCAGCCCGCCGGCCGCGCGGTCTGCGACGACCAGCACGGCCGGGCCCGTGAGCCGCAGGCGGCGGCGCGCGCCGCGGGGCAGCGCCTGGCGCACGAGCCAGCCGTCGCCGTCGGGCTGCACATCGATCACGTCGGCGATCAGCGGGCGCCGCAGCGCTCGCGCCACGCCGTAGGGCAGCAGGCCCGAGCCGAGTTCCGACTCGCCGCGGCGGCCCGTCAGCACGAGGCTCGCCGAGGCGCAGGTGTCGGCCAGCAGGGCGGCGAAGTCGCTGCCCCGGCGCGCGGCGCGCAGCACGGTGAGGCACGGTGCACCGAGCGCGAGGTAGTCGCGCGCCACCGCCTCGGGCATGTCCCCGGCCGTGACGAGTTGCGGCTCGGCACTCAGCCGCAGCGCGAGCGCGGCGGCCGCAGCATCGCCCGCGCTGCGCGTGGCGCGGCCGCTGACGGGGTCGATGCGGGTGCCCACGAGCACGGCAATGCGCGTCATGCGACCCCCTGCGCTCGGGCGACGGCGGGCGGCGCTGCGGTGGCGCCCGGCCCGGCCGGGCCGGATGCGCCGTCGTGCCCGCCAACGCCGCAGGGGCTCGGACCTTGCGCCTCGAGGCCGGAGGCGACACCGGCTGGCGCTGCACAAGCGGGTGTGACCCCAGGTTGCGCCACGGAGTCAGACGCGATGGCGCCGCTTGCGACGGCGGGCACGGATGCGGCGGCCGCGCGCTGCGACTCGACCCGTTCGAGCAATGCCAGCATCAACGCCTGCGCATCGGCCATCACGGTCAGTTCGGCGCGCTGCGCGATCGGCGCCGACGCGTCGGTGTTGACGGCGATCACATGCCGGCATTCCTTGATGCCCTGCAGGTGCTGCACTGCACCGGAGATGCCGATGGCGAGGTAGCCCCGCGCCTGCACCGACTTGCCGGTGGCACCGATCTGCTTGTCGCGCGCGAAGCGACCGTCATCGACCGCCACGCGCGAGGCGCCCGTGGCCGCGCCGAGCGCCTGCGCGAGGCGCTCGAACAGCGCCACGTCGCGCACGCCGTTGCCCGCGGCGAGGATGAAGTCTGCTTCCTCGAGCGGGACCGAGCGGGCGTCGCCGGGCTCGATGCCGAGGTCCTGCACGCCGTTCTCGGCGCCGTGCGGCAAGGCCGGCGCCTGCTCGACCGCACCCTGCCCCACGAACGGCAGCTTCGTGCTGGCCGTGTGGCGCTCGAGCAGCATCAGCCGCGGCAGGGGCGCGCAGGCGTCGCGCGCGCCGGCCGCGCGCACGCGCAGCCGCTCGGCCGTGAGCTCGACCACGCGCGTGGCGGCGGACGACTCCGCCAGTGCGGCCAGGCGGCGGCCGAGGTCGGCGTCGGGCCCGCGATCGGGCAGCAGGAGGTGGCGTGGCCGCAGCGCAAGGAGCCGGGCCTGCAGCCACGCGGTCAATGCCTGCGGGCAGTAGCTCGAAGCCGGCAGGGCCAGCACTTCCGCGCGGTCCACCGCCAAGGCCGCGAGGTCGTCGCGGCAGTCGCCGAGCGCGAGCAGCACCACCGCCTCGTCCGGTCGCGCCAGCACAGCCGCGGCGGCGATCACCTCGAGCGCGTGCTCGTCGAGCGCACCGCGATCCGTGTGCGCAGCGACCACGATGCAGCCGGTGAACGGCCCGGCACTGCGCAGCGGCTTGCCGGCCGCAGCCGGCGCGGTGCGCGCGAGCCGCTCGCCCTCGTTGCTGCCGAGCACGATGCGGCGCAGCCCCGACGGCGTGAGAAGCGCCGGGCGGCGCGGATCGACGCGCAAGGCGGCGGCGTTCACGCGCTGACCTCCATCGCCTCGGCCACCAGTTCGGCGATATCCACCACCTCGGGCCGCGGCCCGACCACGCCTTCGAGCATGGCCGTGCACTGCGGGCAGGCGACCGCCAGCACCGCGGCGCCGGTGCTGCGCGCGTCGGCCATGCGCAGGTCGGGGATGCGCGTCTTGCCCGGCACGTCGGTGTAGGGCGCGCCGCCGCCGCCGCCGCAGCAGCGCGCGTTGCTGCCGCTGCGCTCCATCTCGACGACCTTGATGCCGATGCCGCGCAGCGCATTGCGCGGCGCCTCGGTCTGGCCGTTGTAGCGGGCGAGGTAGCACGGGTCGTGCAGCGTGACCTCGCGCGCCGAGGGCTTGGCAGGCACGAGCCCGCCGCGCGCCAGCAGGTCGGCCAGCAGTTCGGTGTGGTGCCAGACTTCGACGCGGCCGGCGAAGGCCGCATCGAGCGCCGGGTACTCGTTGCGCAGGCAGTGCAGCACGTGCGGGTCGGCGGTGACGATGCGGCGGACCCCGCGCTCGCGCAGCGTGGCCATGAGCTGGTGCGCCAGCCGCTGGAAGCCGGCTTCGTCGCCGAGGCGCCGGGCCACGTCGCCGCAGTCGGTTTCCGCCGCACCGAGCACGGCCGGGCGGATGCCGGCGCGCTGCAACGTCCTGACCAGCAGGCGCAGCGTGCGCTGGCTGCGAAGCTCGTAGGCGCTTTCGCCGGCCAGCAGCAGCCAGTCGGCCTGCTCGCCCGGCTGCAGCACCGGCAGCTCCAGATCGACCGCCCAGTGGTAGCGCGCGGCGAGCGGGAAGCGACCCTGCGTGTCGGTCTCGCGCAGCGCCTGCAGCAGGGCCTGGCCCTTGTTCGGCACGCGGCCTTCGACGAGCGTGAGCTGGCGGCGCAGGCCGACCACCACGTCGACGTGCTCGATCAGCATCGGACAGGCCTGCACACAGGCGCGGCAGGTGGTGCAGCTCCACAGCGTGTCGCCATCGAGCAGGCCGGGCACGATCGGCTGCTCCGGCGCACCCGCGTGCCGGCCGACCTCCTGCCCCGGACAGGGACTGCCGCGGTACGACGCGTCGCTCTGCCCCGCCATGCCGGCGACCATGTCCTGGATCAGCTTCTTCGGGTTCAGCGGCTGCCCGGCCGCGAACGCCGGGCACACCGCCTCGCACTTGCCGCATTGCACGCAGGCGTCGAAGGAGAGCAGGCGGTTCCAGGCGAAGTCTTTCGGCCGCGCCGGGCCGCGCTCGCCGCTCTCGAGCGTGATCGGCTGAAGCGCCGTCGCGCGGCGCACCGTGCCGGGGCCGACCGGCTGCGGACTGAAGCGCTCCGGCCGCGGGTGCAGGCCGAGGTGCAGCAGGCCGGCCACCGCGTGCTTCATCGGCCCGGCCAGGCCGATGCCGAGCGCCAGTTCGGCGGCGCCGATGGCGAAGGCGAGGACGCACAGCGCCGCGAGCCAGGGTGCGAGCGCGCCGCCGGCCACGGCCACGATCGCCACCAGTGCCAGCGCCGCGGCCCCCAGACCCAGGGAGAACGGCAGGCGCTGCCAGGGCCCGCGCGACAGGCGCGAAGGCGGCGTGCGCCGGCGCCAGGCCATCGCGCCGGCGCCGCCGAGCATGAGCAGGGCCGCGGCGAGCAGCGCCATGTCGAGCGCTGCCGAGCGGATGCGCAGCCCGTCGTTCAGCGCCACCAGCAGCAGGCAGCCGATGGCGCCGCCCGCCACGGCCACGTGGGCGCGTGCGACGAAGGGTTCGCGGGCGACCACGTCGTGCAGATCGACGAAGTAGCGCTTCGGTATCGCCATCAACCCCGACCAGGGCACGGCCGCCGCGCCGCCCTGGCGCCACAACGCCGCGCGCCGCCAGGTGCCCACGGCCAGCGCCGCGACGGCGAGCCAGAACACCAGCGTGATGAGGTCGCGCCAGCCGCCCATGCTCAGAAGTCCTTGCACAGCCGCAGCGCGTCGTAGATCGCGGCGTGGATGTTGCGCATGGAGACGCAGTCGCCCACGCGGTAGAGCAGGAAGCCACCGTCGCGGCCGTTGACGCGCGGGTCGTCGAGCAGGGGCTGCGGCTTCGCGTCGTACAGCGCGTCGATGTCCGTCTGACCGCGGTTGACGGAACGCGCCTTGAGCGCCCCGTACAGCGACTCGTCCGGCAGGATGCCGTTCTCGATCACGACCTGATCGACGGCACGCTCCTCGAGCGCATCGGTGTACTCGTTGCGCAGCACGGCGATGAGCTTGCCGCCTTCGCGGTACACGCGGTCGAGCCAGTGGTTGGGCGTCATGACCACGCCCTGCGCGTACAGCGAGCGGTAGAAGATCGGGAAGGTGGTGCCGCCGGTGTCGTCGGCGATCTTGACATCGGGCGTGACCATCTCGACCAGGTGGCCGCGGCTGGCGATGAAGTCGGCCGCGCCCGTGCCGGCGTGCGTGCTCATCACGTCGTACACCAGCACGTTGCCCTGGGGCGCGACCGCGCCGCCGAGGATGTCCCAGGCGCTGACGGCCAGGCCCTCGGCTGCGCCCCAGGCGCTTACCTGGCCCATGTTGGGGGTGCCGCCGGCGGCAAGCACGACGATGTCGGGCTGCTCGCCGAGGATCAGCTCCGCGCTCGCGGCCGTGCCGAGGCGCCGATCCACGCCGAGGCGCTGCGTCTCCAGGTCGAACCAGCGGATGATGCCGGCCATCTGCTCGCGCTTGGGCGCCCTGGCGGCCAGGTTCACCTGGCCGCCGACGGCGGCGTGCTTCTCGAACAGCACCACGTCATGGCCGCGCTCGCGGCTCACGCGCGCCGCTTCCAGCCCGGCCGGGCCGGCGCCCACCACCACCACCTTGCGACGCGGGCCGGCGGTCTTCCCGATCACGTGCGGCATCGTGCGCTCGCGGCTCGTGGCTGCGTTCTGCACGCACAGCACGTCCAGGCCGTTGTACTGGCGGTCGATGCAGTAGTTCGCTCCCACGCACTGCTTGATCTGGTCTTCGCGGCCGTCGCGGATCTTCACGACCATGTGCGGGTCGGCGATCTGCGCGCGCGTCATGCCGACCATGTCGACCCAGCCCGCCGCGAGGATGCGCTCGGCCTGCTGCGCGTCGCGGATGCTCTGTGCGTGCATCACCGGCAGCTTCACGACCGACTTGATGCCCGCGGCCAGATGCACGAAGGGCTCGGGCGGCAGTGCCATCGGCGGCATGCAGTTGGCCAGCGTGTTGTGCGTGTCGGCGCCGGAGCCGACGATGCTGAGGTAATCGACCAGGCCGGTTTCGCTCATGGCCTGGGCGATCTCCTTGAGCGTGTCGTGGTCCAGGCCGTCTTCGTGGAACTCGTCGCCGCACATGCGCAGGCCGACGCAGAAATCGCGCCCCACCTCGGCGCGGATCGCCTCGAACACCTCGGTGCCGAAGCGCAGGCGGTTGGCCAGCGAGCCGCCGTATTCGTCCGTGCGGAAGTTGGTGCGCGGGCTCCAGAACTGGTCGATCAGGTGCTGGTGCGCGGCGGAGATCTCCATGCCGTCCATGCCGGCGGCCTTGACGCGGCGCGCGGCCTGGGCGAAGTCGGAAACGATGCGGCGGATCTCCTCGACCTCGATGGTCTTGGCGTTGCCACGGTGCACCGGCTCGCGCACGCCCGAGGGGCTGACGAGGTGCGGCCAGTCGAAGCCGTGCCAGGCGTTGCGCCGGCCCATGTGGGTGGCCTGGATCATGATCTTCGCGCCGTGCCGGTGCATGGCCTCGGCGAGCCGGGCCAGGCCCTCCACCACCGCGTCGTTCGACAGGTTGACCGAGCCCCACCAGGCCCAGGGGCTGTTGCGCCCGACCGGGCTCGAGCCGCCGCAGATCGCCAGGCCGACGCCGCCCTTGGCCTTCTCTTCGTAGTAGCGGATGTAGCGCTCGCCCGGCACGCCGTCATCGGCATAGACCTCGGCGTGCGCGGTGCTGACGATGCGGTTGCGCACCGTCAGCCGGTTGAGCGTGATGGGCTCGAAGAGGTGGGGGTAACGCATGGCTGGGCCTTTACATCGGCTCGACGGTGAACACGCAGTGCTCGTGACCTTCGGCGGCACACTGCGTTTCGGCGCTCGTCGTCTTCCAGGTCGCGCCGGTGTGTCCGCCGACCCAGTCCATCGCACCGGAGAACCAGCCGGCGAAGAGGTAGCAGACCTTGCCGCTCGTCTGCGGCACGCCGGCGATGCCGCGGGCCAGCACGAAGGCCGAGTGGCGCAACTCGATCGAGGCATGGCCGGTGGCGGCATCGACCCCGGCGAAACGGAACAGGCCCCAGCCGCGCTGCGAGAGCCGCTGCAGGTAGTGCTCGTACACGTCGAGCCCCTTCAGGCCGTGGGTCGCGGCTTCCTTCTCGCACCAGAACCAGGCCGAGCGGTGACCGGCGGTGTAAAGGCTCTTCGCGTAGGCCTCGCGGCCGAGCGCGGCTTCGATCTCGACGTGGTTGTTGACGAAGAAATGCCGCGGCACGTAGAGCATCGGCAGGCGGTCGGTGGTCCACACGCCGGTGTCGGCATCGACCTCGATGGGCAGTTGCGGCTGCATGCTCAGGCTCCCCACACGTCCTTGAACACGCGCATCCAGTTGCGGCCGAGCACCTTCTCGATGCGCGAGGCCTTCCAGCCGGCGCGCTCCATGGCGGCGGTGAGGTTGGGCGTCTCGCCGATGGTGCGGATGCCGTAGGGGTTCTGCACCGTGCCGAAGTCGGTGAGCCGGCGGTGGCGGCCCTTGTCGTGCGTGATGTGGTCGAAGAAGGCCTGGTCGTAGCCCTGCGTGAAGTCGGTGCCGAAGCCCACGCAGTCGTCGCCGACGAGGTCGATCACGTAGTCGATGGCTTCCACGTAGTCATCGACCGTCGCCTCGATGCCGCGCCTGAGGAAGGGCGGGAACATCGTCACGCCGATGAAGCCGCCGTGCTCGGCGATGAACCTGAGTTGCTCGTCGCTCTTGTTGCGCGGGTGCGCCTTCAGACCGGCAGGCAGGCAGTGCGAGTAGGTGACCGGCTTCTTCGATTCGAGGATGGCCTCGCGCGAGGTCTCGGGGCCCACGTGCGAGAGGTCCACCATGATCCCCACGCGGTTCATCTCGGCGATGACCTCCCGGCCGAAGCCCGACAGGCCTCCGTCGCGCTCGTAGCAGCCGGTGCCGATGAGGTTTTGCGTGTTGTAGCAAAGCTGGACCACGCGCACGCCCATGTCGGCGAACGCCTCGATGTGGCCCAGGTGGTCCTCGAACGCATGCGCGTTCTGGAAGCCCAGGATGATCCCGGTCCTGCCTTCGCGCTTGGCCGCGGCGACGTCGGCGGTGCTGCGCACCAGGCTCAGCAGGTCGGCGTTGTCGCGGATGTGCTTTTTCATCGCCGCGATGTTGTGCACCGTGGCCTGGAAGCCTTCCCACACCGAGACCGTGCAGTTGGCCGCCGTGAGGCCGCCCTTGCGCATGTCCTCGAAGACCGCGCGGCTCCAGTTGGCGATGATCAGGCCGTCGATGACGACCGCTTCTTCGTGCAGTGTGCTCATGGCAGGGACTCTTTCAGGCGTAGATCGGTGTCTTGCGGTCCGCGGGCGCGGGCACCAGCAAGGATGAGAAGACGCTCGCCTGCAGGTCGCCCGGCTCGCACACGGCCAGCCCGTAGGGCTGGGCGCTGCGCTCGACCAGGCGCCAGATCCAGTCGGCGAAACTGCGCCGGAACACCAGCATCACGCCCGCGTCGTCGCTGCGCACCACGGTGATGGTGGCCTTGGGGATCGCGGTCGAGACGCAGCAACCGATGCTCAGGCGCTCGAAGTCGTAGAGGCTGAGGTGGCGCAACACGGTCAGGTGATCGGGTCCGGCCAGACGCATGCAGGTCAGCGCGCCGCTGTTGTCCACCAGTTGGGAGAACGTTCCCGCGAGCGCCTCGCGCAGCGCGGCGACCAGCCCGTCGCGATCCTCTCGCGGCATGAGCACCGACCATTCGTCGGGGGCGATCCACAGCACGACCCGGCGATCGCCTTCGACGAAGCTCGACGGCCGCGTCGGCAGCGCGAGGCCCAGGGCGGCCTGCGCCGCCGCCATGAAGGCCGCGTCATCGGGCCGGCCGCGCAGCACGACGCAGCCGAGGTCGGCCCATTCGGCCACCCGCACGCCGGCGCGGCGCTGCTCCTGTGCCGAGGCGATCCGGCTCAGGGGCACGCGAAGCGGCGAGCGCAGGATCGGGTTGGAGGTGTCAAGCATTCTGGCGCTCTCCCTTGGGATCGACGAACACGCTGTTCACCACCTTGACCGGCACGGCACGCCCGCGCGCCCACGCATGCAGCGTCTGACCCTCGCGTTCGGAGCCGCCGGCCACGACGGCCATGGCGATGGAGCGCCCGAGAAAGGCGCTGTGGTAGCTGGAGGTGACGTGGCCGAGCATCGGCACCGGCCGCTGCTCGCCCGGCGCCGCGGCGATGATCTGCGCACCCTCGGCCAGCACGGCCTGCGGGTCCTCGGTCATCAGGCCGACGAGCTGCTTGCGGTCGCTGCGCGCGGTGTCGGCGCGCGCGAGCGAGCGCTTGCCGAGGAAGCTGTAGGGCTTCTTCATCGACATCGCCCAGCTCATGCCCAGATCGACCGGCGTGGTCGAGCCGTCGGTGTCCTGCCCGACGATGATGAAGCCCTTCTCGGCGCGCAGCACGTGCATCGTCTCGGTGCCGTAGGGAGTGATGTCGAAGTCGGCGCCGGCCGCCATCACGGCGTCCCACACGTAGCGTCCGTAGCCCGACTCGACGTTGATCTCGTAGGACACCTCGCCCGAGAAGCTGATGCGGAACACGCGGGCCACCACGCCAGCCACGGTGCCTTCGCGCCAGTCCATGAACTTGAACTTGTCAGGGGCGAAATCGACGTCGGTGCAAAGCCGCTGCAGCACCGCGCGCGCCTTGGGGCCGACCACGGCCACCGTGGACCAGTGGTCGGTGACGGAACTCATCCACACGCGCAGCTCGGGCCATTCGGTCTGGTGCCAGCGCTCGAGCCAGTTCAGCACGCGCGCCGCGCCGCCGGTGGTGGTGGTCATGTAGAACTGCGTGTCACTGACGCAGGCGGTCACGCCGTCGTCCATGACCATGCCGTTCTCGTCGAGCATGAGGCCGTAGCGGCACTTGCCGGGTGCGAGTTGCGACCACGCGTTCGCATACACGCGGTTGAGGAACTCGCGCGCGTCGGGGCCGTCGATCTGGATCTTGCCCAAGGTGGAGGCGTCCATCACCGCCACGCCGTGGCGCGCGGCCAGGCACTCGCGGGCCACCGCCGCGTGCAGGTCCTCGCCGCCGCGCGCCACGTACCAGGGCCGCAGCCACTGGCCCACGTTCTCCCATTGCGCGCCCGCGGCCTCGTGAGAGGCGTGGATAGCAGTGGTGCGATTGGGCTCGAAGGTCTCGCCGACCAGCAGCCCGGCCAACGCACCGAAAGCCACCGGCGTGTAGGCCGGGCGGTAGGTCGTGGTGCCCACTTCCTCCACCGGGCGGCCGAGCGCGCGCGCGGTGAGCAGCACGCCGTTCACGTTGGACAGCTTGCCCTGGTCGGTGCCGAAGCCCAGCGCGGTGTAGCGCTTCACGTGCTCGATAGAGTGGTAGTTCTCGCGCACGGCCAGCGCGATGTCTGCGGCCGTCACGTCGTTCTGGAAATCGACGAAGGCCTTGGCGCCGTGGCCCTCGGGCCGGCCGTCGGGCACCCGCACCAGCGCCATCGCCGGCTCGCGCACCGGCCGCGGGCACCGGGGGGCGCGCAGCAGCGGCGTGCGCGGCGCGCCGGCGACGACGGCGCCCATCGCATAGACCGTCTGCGCCAGCGCGTCGGCGAGCTCGAAGGCGCCGGTCACCGCGCCGACGCAGGCGACGCCCGGCCGGCCCTCGGGCGGCAGCACGAAGGCCTGCACGTCCTCGCGCCAGAGCGGTCGGCCACCGTCGTGGCAGAACAGGTGCACCGTCGGCGACAGGCCGGCGCTGGACAGCACGATGTCGGCGCCGACATCGACGGGCCGCCGCAGGTCGGCCTGCAGTTCGCCGCCGGCCGCACGCACCAGCGGCAGCACGCGCGCACCGCGCACCGCCTCGCCGCCGCGCACCGCCGCGACACCGTGACCGCGCAGCACCCGCAGGCCCCGCGTCATGGCGGCGGGCACCTCGCCGGCGCGCACGTCGACCACCGTCACCTCGGCGCCCGCGCGCACGAAATCGGCTGCACCTTCGTAGATGCCGTCGTGCGTGCCGGTGATCAGCACGCGCTGGCCGGCGAGCACGCCGTAGCGGTTCAGGTACGTCAGACCGGCGGCCAGCGTCATCACGCCCGGCACGTCGTTGTTGCCGAACACCAGCGGTCGCTCGATCGCCCCCGTTGCCAGCACGATGTGCCTGGCGCGGATCTTGTGCTGCCGCTGGCGCGGCACGTGGGCCTGTCGCTCGCCGAGCGGCAGGTGATCCTGCAGCAGCTCCACCGCCAGCAGCAGGTTCTGGTCGTACAGGCCGAAGCCGGTGGTGCGGGTGAGCAGCGTCACGTCGGGCAGCGCCTTCAGCGCGGCCACCGTCTCGGCGAGCCAGACCGGCGCGGCCTTGTCGTCGATGCGGGCCGACGTGTCCGAAAGCAGCCAGCCGCCGGGCTCCGTCTGGTCGTCGATGAGCAGGGTCTTCAGGCCGGCCTGCCCGGCGAGCAGCGCGGCCAGCAGGCCGCTCGCACCGCCGCCGACGACGAGCACCTCGACGTGGTGGTGCAGATGGTCGTAGCGCTCGGGGTCCGCCACTGCCGGCGCGCTGCCGAAGCCGGCGAACTTGCGGATCATCGACTCGTAGCGCAGCCACCAGCTCGCCGGCCACTTGAAGGTCTTGCTGTAGAAGCCCGCCGGCATGAAGCGCGACGCGGCATGGCCGATGAGTCCCTTCGTGTCCCAGGCGAGCGACGGCCAGCCGGAGGTGCGGCCCGCGTCGAGGCCGTCGTACAGCTCGGCCTGCGTCGCCTTCACGTTGGGCACGGTGTGCGCGCCCGTCTCGAGCTGCACCAGCGCGTTGGGCTCTTCGGCACCGCAGCCGACGATGCCGCGTGGTCGGCCGTACTTGAAGCTGCGCGCGAGCATGCGCACGCCACTGGCCAGCAGCGCGGAGGCCAGCGTGTCGCCGGGATGGCCGGTGTAGCTGCGGCCGTCGAAGGTGAAATCGATCCTGCGCGAGGTATCGACGCGCACCGACGCGCCCGTGATCCGGCGCGCGCTCACCGGCCACCCTCCGTCTCGGCCAGGAACAACGGCTTGCCTTCGGCGAGCGTCCAGCTGCCGGCGATGCGGTAGCTGCCCGTGTGGCGCTTCACCGCGAACACTTTCCGGCAGCCGGCGGTGTGCTGCCACTGCTCCCAGAACCAGCCCTTGGGGTTGCGGCGCATGAAGAGGTAGTCCCCCCAGGTCGCGTCATCGGCGTCCTCCGGCCTGGCCGGGCGCGCAATGTAGGCCTCGCCCGCATAGGCGAACTCCTCTTCGTCGCGCAACTCTTCGCAGTGCGGGCAGTGCAGTTGAAGCATGGTCGTCAAGCCCTCAGTGCGCGACGCCTGCGGCGCCGTGCTCGTCGATCAGATGGCCGCTCGAGAAGCGCTCGAGCGCGAACGGCGCGGCCAGCGCATGCGGCTCGTCGTGCGCGATCGTGTGCGCGAACACGTGGCCAGAACCCGGCGTGGCCTTGAAGCCGCCGGTGCCCCAGCCGCAGTTGAAGTACAGGCCCTCGACCGGCGTCTTGCCGACGATCGGGCAGGCGTCGGGCGAGACATCGACGATGCCGCCCCATTGCCGGTTCATGCGCACGCGCGAGAACATTGGGAACAGCTCGATGATGGCCGCGGCGGTGTGGTCGATCACGTGCGGGCTGCCGCGCTGGCCGTAGCCGAGGTAGCTGTCGATGCCCGCGCCGATCACCAGCTCGCCCTTGTCGGACTGGCTCAGGTAGCCATGAACGGCGTTGGACATGATCACGGTGTCGATGCAGCGCTGCATCGACTCGGACACGAAGGCCTGCAGCGGGTGGCTCTCCAGCGGCAGCCGGAAGCCCGCCATGCCGGCGAGAACCGACGAATGCCCGGAAGCGACGCAACCCACGCGAGCGACCTTCACGTCCCCCTGGCTCGTGCGCAGGCCGTGGATGCGCCCGCCTTCGATGTCCAGGCCGGTCACTTCGCAGTTCTCGATGAGATCGACGCCGAGCCGGTTGGCCGCGCGGGCCAGGCCGCGGGCCAGCGCGTCGTGGTGGGCGACGCCGGCACGCGGCTGCCAGCTCGCGCCCAGCACCGGGAAGCGGCGCTTGGGGCTCGTGTCGAGCAGCGGGATCTTGTCCTTGACCTCCTGTGCGTCGAGCACGAAGGCGTCGATGCCGTTGAGGTTGTTGGCATTGACGCGGCGCTCGATGTCGCGCATGTCCTGCAGCGAGTGGCCGAGGTTGAACACGCCGCGCTGGCTGAACATCACGTTGAAGTTGAGGTCCTCGCTCAGGCCTTCCCACAGCTTCAGCGCGTGCTCGTAGAGCAGCGCCGATTCGTCCCACAGGTAGTTCGACCGCACGATGGTCGTGTTGCGCGCGGTGTTGCCGCCCCCGAGGTAGCCCTTCTCGAGCACCGCGATGCGGCCGACCTTGTGTTCCTTGGCCAGGTAGTACGCGGTGGCCAGACCGTGCCCGCCGCCTCCCACGATGACCACGTCGTACGCCGGCGCCAGCGGCGTGCGCTGCCAGGCCGGCGACCAGGTGTCGTGGTGCCGCGAGCCGTGCTTGAGCAGCGACCACCAGGAATAGTTTTCACCGCGCATGGCTTGTGATCCGGAGATGACGAAACGTCGAGCGAATTGTTCTGCGGCGACGCCGCCGCATTTGCGCGGCGCGGACGCGGGCTTGTCCAAAAACGACATGCACGGGTTGCCCCGGATCCGCTGCGCCACAGCCAAGAGAAAGCGGCCGCGGCACCCCGTGGGGCGCCGCGGCCGCTTGTTCGAATCCGACTCGGAGGCGTCAGGCCGCCAACGCGCGCCGCTCCTCCATCAGCGCCTTGAGCAGGCCGATCATCAGCACGAACATCAGCGCCATGAAGGGCAGGCCCAGGGCGATCGCGCCGGCCTGGGCAGCCTTCAGCGCGTTGTCGCCGCCGACGATGAACAGCGACAGGCAGATCACCGCCGTGATGAAGACCCACAGCACCCGCTGCTTGCGCGGCGTGCCTTCGCGTCCGCCGGCACCCAGCGTGTCCACCACCAGGCAGCCCGAGTCCACCGAGGTCACCATGAAGACCGTGAGCAGCGCCACCACCAGCACCGAGGTCAGCTCGGACAGCGGCAGCACCTGCAGGAACTGGAAGAGCGTGAGCGTCACATCCTTGATCCCGCCCGCCAGCTCGCCGGTGCCGGCGGTCACCTGGGTGATGGCCGCGCCGCCGAAGGCCGTCATCCACAGCAGCGCGACCGCGGTGGGTGCGAGCATGACGGTGACCACGATCTGGCGGATGCTGCGCCCGCGCGAGATCCGCGCGACGAACATGCCGACGAAGGGCGCCCAGCTCGCCCACCAGGCCCAGTAGAAGATGGTCCAGCCCTGGAACCACTCGGTGTCGGTGCGGCCGATCCAGTTGGCCAGCGGCAGGAAATGACTCGCATAGTCGGCGGTGGTCGAGCCCAGGCCGCCGATGAACCCGACGATGCCCGCGCCGAGGACCACGAACACCAGCAGCAGCAGCGCCAGCGCCATGTTGATGTTGCTCAGCAGCTTGACGCCGGCATGCATGCCGGCGGCCACCGAGTAGGCGGCGAGGCCGGAGACCAGGACGATGAAGACAACCTGCATGCCGAAGCTGTTGGGCGTGCCGAGCACGTGGTGCAGGCCGGCCGTGGCCTGCAGCGCGCCCAGGCCGAGCGAAGTGGCCAGGCCGAAGGCCGTGAGCACGACGGTGAAGACATCGACGACGTGCCCGAGCCAACCCTGGTAGGCCTTGCCGATCAGCGGCTGCAGTCCCGAGCGCATGGAGTTCGGCAGCCCGCGGTTGTAGGCGAAGTAACCCACCACCAGCGCGACGATGCAGTACATGGCCCAGGGGTGCAGTCCCCAATGGAACATCGTCGCTCCCATGGCCGCATGCGCCGCCTCGGGCGTCAGCTTGGCCACGCCGAGCGGCGTCTTGTACCAGTCGGTGAAGTAGGCCACCGGCTCGGCGACGCCCCAGAACAGGAGGCCCACGCCCATGCCGGCGGCGAACAGCATGGAGAAGTACGACAGCATTCCGTACTCGGGTCGCGCCGCCGCGCCGCCGATGCGCACGTTGCCCAGCGGGGTGGCGGCGAGGACCAGGCAGAACAGCACGAAGGCGTTGCCTGCCACCATGTAGAACCAGTCGAAGTTGGTGATCGTCCAGTTCTTGGCCACGCCGAGCGTGTCGCCCGCGCTCTTGGGATCGCTCATCGCGTAGATCGCGAAGGCCAGGATGATGAGCAGCGAGGCCGGAAAGACCGAGCGGTGGAAGTCGAGCCCGAACAGGTGCGAGTTCGTACTCGCGCTTGTGGCCGGTGCGGCCGGTGAGATGTCGCCGCGCGCGCGCGCTTGAAGGGGTTGTGCATCCAAGGTGTGTCTCCTCTTTATGGTTTTCCCGATCGCTCGTTTGCTGACCCTTTTCAGCACTCGACGATGTTCAGCGCGAGGCCGCCGCGGGCGGTCTCCTTGTATTTGGTCATCATGTCGGCGCCGGTCTCGCGCATCGTCTTGATGACTTTGTCCAGCGACACGTGGTGCGAGCCGTCGCCGCGCAGCGCCATGCGCGCGGCGTTGATCGCCTTCACGGAGGCGATCGCGTTGCGCTCGATGCACGGGATCTGCACCAGCCCGCCGACCGGATCGCACGTCAGGCCCAGGTGGTGCTCCATGCCGATCTCGGCGGCGTTCTCGGCCTGCGCCGGCGTGCCGCCCATCACCGCGCACAGCGCACCGGCCGCCATCGAGCAGGCCACACCCACCTCGCCCTGGCAGCCGACCTCGGCCCCCGAGATGCTCGCGTTGCGCTTGTAGAGCATGCCGATCGCAGCAGCGGTGAGGAGGAAATCGATGACGCCCGCGTCGCTGGCGCCCGGCACGAAGCGCGCGTAGTAGTGCAGCACCGCGGGCACGATGCCGGCTGCGCCGTTGGTGGGCGCCGTGACGACGCGCCCGCCGGCGGCGTTCTCCTCGTTGACCGCCAGCGCGTAGAGGTTGACCCAGTCCATCACCTCCAGCGGGTCGGTCAGCGGCTGCTCGAGCTGCGCCAGCAACTGCGCATGCAGCGCCTTGGCGCGGCGCCTGACCTTGAACCCCCCCGGCAGAATTCCCTCGGTGGCGCAGCCCTGCGCGACGCAGTCCTGCATGACCTGCCAGATGCGCAGCAGGCCGGCGTTGATCTGCGCGTCGTCTCGCCAGTGCCTCTCGTTGCGCCGCATCACCTCGGCAATGGAACAGCGCTCCAGCGCGGTGATGCGCAGCAGTTCCGCGCCGCTGTCGAAGGGCAGCGGCAGCACGCTTGCGTCGGGCACCACCGCAACGCCTTGCGGATCGCCCTGCACCGCTTCGCCGCTGACGACGAAGCCGCCGCCGACCGAGTAATAGATGCGGCTTTCCAGCAGATGGCCTTCGGCATCGAAGGCGTCGATGCGCATGCCGTTGGCATGCCCCGGCAAACTTTCGCGACGATGAAAGACCAGGTCGCGCGCTTCCTCGAAGGCAACCTCGTGCAGACCGGCCAGGCACAGGCGCCCTTGCGCGCGGATGGCGGCCAGCCGCTCGGCAATGGCGGCCACATCGACCGTCTCGGGGTCCTCGCCTTCGAGCCCGAGCAGCACCGCTTTGTCGCTGCCGTGGCCCTTGCCGGTGGCGCCGAGCGAGCCGTACAGATGGGCCTCGATGCGAGTCACCCAGGCAAGCACGCCCTGGTTCTTCAGCCGTTCGACGAACAGTCGCGCCGCCCGCATGGGGCCCACGGTGTGCGAGCTCGAAGGCCCGATGCCGATCTTGAAGAGGTCGAAGACGCTGAGAGCCATCGCGCCATTGGACGAGACAAGACCCCCTCGCGGGCTGTACCGCCGCGACGCGCACTTGGATCAAACCGACAGGCCGGCCGATCCCCTTCTGCGCCGATCCGTTAGAGCGTGCAACCCTCTCAGGGGCAACCCTGAGAGCCCCTGCACAACCGGCCGATCAGTGGTCGGCGTCCGCCGGCCGGTACGCGAGCCGGACGTAGATCGGCGCGAAGGCCTCGGCCTGCGTCAGCTCGATCAGGTGTTCGCGCGCGAGTTCGAGCGTGGCAATGAAGGTCACCAGCTTCACCTGCGGCGGCCGGTCGGCGTCGAACAGGTCTTCGAACATCGCGAAGCGCCGGCCCTGCAGGCGCCGCAGCACGATGCTCATGTGCTCGCGCACCGAAAGCTCTTCCCGGCTGATCTTGTGGTGCTGCACCAGACTCGCGCGCTTGACGATGTCGAGCCACGCGTCGCGCAGTTCGGTGGCCTGCACATCGGCCCAGCGCGGGGCGAGCGCCTGCTCGATGTGGACCTGCGCGCGCAGGAAATCGCGGCCGAGCTGCGGCAAGCGCTCCAGGCCGGCGGCGGCGAGCTTCATCTGCTCGTACTCGATGAGCCGGCGCACCAGCGCGGCGCGCGGGTCCTCGGGCTCCTTGCCCTCCTCGCTGCGCTTGGGCGGCAGCAGCATGCGCGACTTGATCTCGATGAGCATCGCCGCCATGAGCAGGTACTCGGCGGCGAGTTCGAGGTTGCGCTTCCTGATCTGCTCGACGTAGTCGAGGTACTGGCGGGTCACGTCCGCCATGGGGATGTCGAGGATGTTGAAGTTCTGCTTGCGGATCAGGTAGAGCAGCAGGTCGAGCGGGCCCTCGAAGGTCTCGAGAAAGACCTCCAGCGCCTCGGGCGGGATGTACAGGTCGTTCGGCAGCGCGAAGAGCGGCTCGCCGTACAGGCGAGCGAGCGCGATGTGATCGACCATGCCGGCAGCGGCCCCCGCGTCTTGCGCCGGTGCCTCGACCGTGGCGGTGTCTTCGCTGCTCATCGTGGGCAGCCGGGCGCCGGGCGGCGTTCGCTCAAACCTTGGTCTGGTAGACGTAGGGCTGCTGGGGCACGCGGTCCGCGCGCTGCTCGGCCAGGCGCTCGCGGTCCTGCGGGCGGTCCCACAGGAGCGCGCGGCCGTTGCGCTGGCGCTCCTCGAGCAGCGGGTCGCGTTGCTTGAGCGTCGCGATGAAATCGGTGACGTCGGAGCGGTAGGGTTTCCAGAACAGCGGCATGGCGGCACTTCGAAGTCGAAGGAGCGATTTTAGCGATGGCGGCGACCGCCGGCCTGCCGCGCTGCGGACCTGCCCCGCGCCGCAGGAGCGGCCCGGTCGAGCCGCGAGCCGCTGCAGTTCAGCGACGCAAGCTCCGCAGCGCCGCCTCGATGGCGCCACGCACGGACCCGTCCACGCCGCAGACCTCGCCGACCGGCCCGTCCGACGCCTTCAGGCGAAGCCGGGCGCGGGGAAGAGCGTTCTGCACCAATCGGTCGGCATCGGCCGCCAGGAAGCTGCGCTGCTCCGGCTTGCCTTCGCCGCCGATCAGCACCAGGAAACCGAACAAGGCCGATGCCTCCCACAGCCGCAGCGGTTCGGCCTCGAGCAGGATCGGCAAGCCCTCGAGTTCGGGCCGGGTTCGCAGCGCCGCCAGCGTGTCGCGGCCGTTCGGCGATTTGTCCAGCACGATCAGGTAGCGCCCGGCGGCGCCGGGCGGGCCGAACTCGCCGGCGCGCAGGCGGCGCGACAGGCCTTCGGCAAGCTGCCTGCCTTGTGCATTGCGGCGCTTGGCTTCACCCATGTCGTGCGGCGGTTCGGATCATCAGGGGGCAGATTGTGTCCGCCGGCACACGCGCGCCCGTAGGACTGGACCCACGCGCGCAAGCCGTCCTTTCCGATGTTCGCGCACGGCCGGCACTTCTACGATTGATCCATGGCTGTCTCATTGCACAAGGAGCATTCGATGAGCCCACGCACCCACCTTGCCGCGCGCGCGGCGCTTGCGGCGGCCTGCGCCCTGTTCAGCGCCGCCGCCGCGGCACAAACGCCCGCCACGGACCCGCGCAGCGAACGGCTCGAACACTACCGCGCCGCCTGCGTCCTGAACCGTCCGAACGCCAACGTGCAAGCCTGCGTCGAAGAAACGCTCGCCGCGCGGCAAGCGGCGTCGCGGGGACAACTGGCAGACGACAACGAGACCTATCGGCACAACGCGCTGATGCGTTGCCGCGCCCTGCCCGCCGCCGAACAGCCGGCGTGCGAAGCGCGCGTGCGCGGAGTCGGCACGACCAGCGGCAGCGTCGAAGAAGGCGGCATCCTGCGCGAGCTGGTCGTTCGCGAACGAGGCGAGCCGGGCGCCGAGCCAGCAAGCGCCGAACCGGCGCAGCTGCGCATGGACCCGAACGCCGACGGCCTGAGCGACACGGTGCCGGCCGAGCCCTCGTCGCCTTACGGCCCGCGCCTGCCGCGCTGAGCGCGTCGTGGCGCCGGCTTCAGAAAGGCGCCGGGAGTTTGCGCAGCCCGTACCAGGCCACCAGCAGCACCACCGTGACCGGCACGCTCAGCACGCAGGGCGTGTAGAAGAAGGCCGAGAGCAGCGGTGCCGACAGCGATTGCTCGACGACAGCGCCCATGCCGTAGAGCAACAGGCCCACCGTGCACCAGCGCCTCATGTAGGTCGGCAGCCACCGGGCTTGCGACTGGTTGTGGCGCCATGCCGCGGCACGCTGAAAACGCGTGCCGCGGTTGACGTCCTCGAACATCCACAAGAAGAAGAAGTAGCGGTAGAGCAGGACTCGAAACGGCAGCGCGGTCATGGCGTTTCCCAGGACGGTTGGGCACGTCCGGGGCGGATGCCGGCGCGCGATTCATCGTAGCGGCAAGGCAAGGCCGCTGCGGTGAAGGTGTCTAAGGCGGGGGCCAGCGCATCGCGAGCCCCGGCGTCCGTTCCCGCCTGCCGGCAGCGGCGGGTCCGCGCGTGGAGGCCGCGCCTAGAATCCGCGCTCCGTTTCGCACCGATTCGCACTCACAAGCACCATGGCCAAGAGCACCGGGACTTCCAAGACCGCTACCGCCGGCAAACGCACGAAAGCGTCGAAGCCCCGCCAGACCGCCCAGCCGCGCAAGGTCGTGCTGGCCTACTCCGGCGGACTGGACACCTCGATCATCCTGAAGTGGCTGCAGGACGAGTACCAGTGCGAGGTGGTCACCTTCACCGCCGACATCGGGCAGGGCGAGGAGATCGAGCCGGCGCGCGCCAAGGCGCTCAAGATGGGCATCAAGCCGGAAAACATCTTCATCGACGACCTGCGCGAGGAGTTCGTACGCGACTTCGTGTTTCCGATGTTCCGCGCCAACGCGCTCTACGAGGGCGAGTACCTGCTGGGCACCTCCATCGCGCGGCCGCTGATCGCCAAGCGGCTGGTGGAGATCGCACGAAAGACCAAGGCCGACGCCATCAGCCACGGCGCCACCGGCAAGGGCAACGACCAGGTGCGCTTCGAGCTCGGTGCCTACGCGCTGATGCCCAACGTGAAGGTGATCGCGCCGTGGCGCGAATGGAGCCTCTCGAGCCGCGAAAGCATGCTCGCCTACGCCGACGAGCACGGCATTCCGGTGGATTTCAAGAAGCGCAAGGGCGGCGCGCCCTACTCCATGGACGCCAACCTGCTGCACATCAGCTACGAAGGCGGCGTGCTCGAAGACCCGAACTACGAACCCGAGGCGGGCATGTGGCGGCTCACGGTCAGCCCCGAGAAGGCGCCCAACAAGCCGCAGGTGGTGGAACTCACCTACGCGCACGGTGACATCGTCGCGATCGACGGCAAGAAGCTCTCGCCTGCGACGGTGCTCGCCACGCTCAACAGGATCGGCGGGGCGCATGGCATCGGCCGGCTCGACAAGGTCGAGAACCGCTACGTCGGCATGAAAAGCCGCGGCTGCTACGAAACCCCGGGCGGCACCATCATGCTGGCCGGCCACCGCGCGATCGAGTCGATCACGCTCGACCGCGAGGTGGTTGCGCTCAAGGACGACCTGATGCCGCGCTATGCCCGCATGGTCTACAACGGCTACTGGTTCGCGCCGGAGCGCGTGCTGCTGCAGGGCCTGATCGACGCCTCGCAGGCCACCGTGAACGGCAGCGTGCGCCTGAAGCTCTACAAGGGCACGATCATGTGCGTGGGCCGCGAGAGCGCCACCGATTCCCTGTTCGACGCGAAGATCTCCACCTTCGACGACGACGGCGGCGCCTACGACCAGGCCGACGCGGGCGGCTTCATCAAGCTCAATGCGCTGCGCCTGCGGATTGCAGCCAACGCGCGGGCGGCCCGCGGCGCGTCGAAGCGCAAGAGCTGAACGCCCGGCGCCGACGAACTGCCGCTGCCGGCAAGGACGGCCCGCCGTGCGCGGGCCGTTCGCTTTGGTGCCTTCGCGAGGCTAATGCTTGGCGTTGTCCCGGTTGAACCCGCGGGTGGGGGCGATCGTGCTGGGCACACCCTGGGACCCGTCGCTGCACGGCGCCTGCCATTCGCGCAGCTCGGTTTCGAGCTGCTTGTGGCCGTTGCGCGCGGCCATGTCGATCAGCGCAAAGACGTTGTCGTCGTTGACCTTCTCGTGGCCCAGCCCCTTCTTGAGCTGGCGGTAGATGGCGGCGATGTCCTCGCCGGCTGCGGAACCGTCCGCTTGCTGCATCTTCGGTCTCCTTGTGATGAACCCGCTGGCGACGGGGCGGCAAGGCCTGTGCCCGCGGAACGCGCCCGCCCTGCCTGATCCGGGCGATCCTGCGGCCTCGACCCCCGGCCTGTCTGCGGTGGGGACATTGCCCCGTCCCGGCGCCCCTGCGAGTGCGGGCGACTGCCCGCCCCCGAAAGCGGAAGGAATCGCGCCCCTGACGGCACGCGCTTTGCCAGCACCGCCGGCGCGTCTCGCGACCAACATATGCTTGGCACATGTACGCGGAATTCTTCGGGCTCAAGCACGAGCCCTTCTCGATCGCGCCGGACCCCCGCTATCTCTTCATGAGCGAGCGGCACCGCGAAGCCCTGGCGCACCTGCTCTACGGCGTGGACGGCGGCGGCGGCTTCGTGCTGCTCAGCGGCGAGATCGGCGCCGGCAAGACCACCGTGTGCCGCTGCTTCCTGGAGCAGATTCCCCGGCGCTGCAACGTGGCCTACATCTTCAACCCCAAGCTCACGGTCACGGAGCTGCTGAAGTCGGTGTGCGACGAGTTCGGGATTCCCACCCGCCCCCCGGGGCCCGCGGGCGCGACCGTCAAGGACTACCTGGACCCGCTCAACGAGTTCCTGCTCAAGACGCATGCCGTCGGGCAGAACAACGTGCTCATCATCGACGAGGCCCAGGCGCTGTCGGTCGATGTGCTCGAGCAACTGCGCCTGCTCACCAACCTCGAGACCAGCCAGCGCAAGCTGCTGCAGATCATCCTCATCGGCCAGCCGGAGCTGCGCGAGATGCTGGCGCGCCCCGAGCTCGAGCAGCTCGCCCAGCGCGTGATCGCCCGCTACCACCTCGAGGCACTGTCGGAAGCCGAGACGCGGCGCTACATCCGTCACCGGCTGGCGGTGGCCGGCCTGACCCGGGAGCGGCCCTTCGACCGCGAGGTGATGGGGCGAATCCACGAACTCTCGCGCGGCATTCCCCGGCGCATCAACCTGTTGTGCGACCGTGCCCTGCTCGGCGCCTACGCCGGCGGTCACCCGAGCGTGGGCCTCGCCACCGTCGAGAAGGCGGCCAAGGAGGTCTTCGCCGCGCCGCGCCCCGCAGCGGAGCTTCGCTCGCGGCGGCGGCAACTGGCGATGCTGGGCCTGGGCCTGGTCGGCGGCGCGGCCCTGTTCGGCCTGATCAGCTCGACCCTGGACGGCCGCGCCCGCCAGACGCCGGCGGTGACCGCCGACGCGGCAGCGGACAAGCCTTCGCAAGCCGCCTCGGCCGCCAGCGCGGCGGCGGGCGCGCTCGCCGCCAGCGCCTCGCAGGCGGCCTCGGCGGCCACTGCGTCCCCCGCCGCCGGAACCCGCAACCTCTTCGACACGCCCCAGCGCGACGAGGCCCAGGCCTGGCGCGAGCTCGCCCGCCTGTGGAAGCTCGATCTCGGCGAAGGCGACCCCTGCCTGATCGCGCAGCGCAGCGCCATCCACTGCCATCGCGGCAGCAGCAGCCTGGCCATGATCCGCCAGTTGAACCGGCCCGGCATCCTGACCTTGCAGGGCGGCGACGGTGGCGCGGCGTATGCGCTGCTCACCGGCCTTAACGGCGAAGAGGCCACCCTGCGCGTGGGTGACGCCGCGCAGACCGTGCCGCTGGCCGCCCTCGCCGAGCGCTGGCGCGGCGAGTTCTCCACCTTGTGGCGCGCCCCGCCCGGCTACGACAACAAGATCGTCGGAGGCGGCTCCGGCCCGGTGGTCGACTGGCTCTCCGCGCAACTCGCCAGCCTGCAAGGCCGCCCGCAACCCGCCGCAGGCAGCGAGCCGGAAGTGGCGCTGCGCTCGCGCATCTATGCCTTCCAGCTCGCGCAAGGGCTCTCGCCCGACGGTCTGGCCGGCCCCATCACCTTCATGCAGCTCAACCGCGCGATCGGCGTGGAAGAGCCGCGCCTGGCCGGCGGGCAATAAGCGATGTCCTACATCCTCGATGCCCTGAGACGCGCCGACGCGGAGCGCGAGCGCGGCGGCGTGCCGGGCATCCATGCGCAGCGCTTCGCGCAGGACGACGCACAGGAAGCCGAGCCGCGCAGCCGCGTAAGGCCGGTCGTGTGGCTGGCCGGCGGCGGGCTCGCCTGTCTTTTGGCCGGTGGCGCGCTCGCCTGGTACCTGCTGCGGTCGGAGCCTCCTGCAAGCCCGCGACCCTCCGTGCGGGGCGTCGTCACCGGCGAGGCACCGGCGCCGGCCGTTGCGATGGCGCCGTCGCGACCGGCACCGCGACCGGGTGCCTCGGTCGCAACCGCATCGCCGTCGGCGGCACCGGCCCCGCCGGCCGAACCCGCGCGGACGGCGGTCGATACGAGCCGGCCCGTTGCCGCCGCGCCGGCACCGCGCAGCGCTCAGCCCGCCCCCAAGCCGGCGCCCCAGCGCGGGACGCCAGGGCAGGACGAGGCGCCTCGCGCAGCGCGCACCGCACCGGCGAAGCCGCCCATCGCCGCCGACAGCCCCCGCGAACCCCGGCCGCCTGCCGCCGCGCCGGGCAGCCCGCCGGCAGGCCGGGCCCCCGCGACGGCGCCGCCCACCGCTGCGCCCGGCGCGCCATCGGGGCAGCCGCGCGTGGTCGCGCAAAGCGAGTTGCCGGCGGACATCCGCCGGCAACTGCCCACGCTGACCATCGGCGGCTCGATCTACTCGCAAGACCGCGCGAACCGCTTCCTCATCGTCAACGGGCAGGTCTTCCACGAAGGCTCGCAGCCGAGCCCGGGCCTGGTGATCGAACAGATCGGGCTCAAGAGCGCCGTGCTGCGCTTCAAGGATTACCGCTACTCGATCAGCTACTAGGGCCCGTCAACGCTGCGGGAAGGCTCGCGCCGCGATCACGGCGAGGGCGGGAGTACACGGGCTTCACTGCCGCGGCCGCGGACCGCCTCGGCAGCGTGCATGGTCCATCGATGGCCTCCTGAACGTGCAGCCGCACACAAAGCGCTAGGGATGGCGCGCCCGCGATCCGCCACTTAGCTTGTGCAGCAGACATCGCGGCTTCAGGGGATCGGAATGAAACGAGTTCTTGCCCTCGCGTGTGCGACAGCGGCATGCGGTCTGACGCACGCGGTCGTGATCAGCACCACCGACGCGGGAACGATCACGTCGTTCCAGAGCGGCATCAGCGTCTTCGATTTCGAGTCCGTGCCCACGCGCACGCCTGCCGCCATCACCAGCTACACGCAAGGCGACGCGCTGGACGCCGCGTCCTTCGTCTTCGACCAGATCCCGGGCGCCCAGTTTTCGGTGGGCGGCATGGTCGGCACGAACATGCCCGCCCTGTTCGAGTTGGGTGGGGGCCTCGCAGGCGACGCACAGTCCGGCGACACGGTGCTCGGCCCGGTGAGCTTCGAGTTCACGACCAATTTCGGCCCCGGTGCCTTCATCGAGGTGTTCTTCCCGGTCAAGGTGTCCAAGGTCGGCTTCTGGCTCAACCCTTCGCTGGGCGACGTGCTCCTCATCGCGGCGGACACCAACTTCGCGTTCTCGGGCCTGCCGGAAACGACGCTCGAATCCGGCAACGGCACGGCGGGCCAGTTCGTCGGGATCGAGCGTGCCAGTGCCGACATCGGCGGGTTCAAGATCATCGGGGGCGCCAGCGCCTTCACGGTCGATGATTTCAGCTTCGGCTCGACGACCGCGACGCCCCCGATCCCGGAGCCCGGGACCTGGGCGTTGCTGCTCGCCGGGCTGGCGGCACTCGGGATGCGACTCAGCCGCCGTACGTCGGAAACCTGAACGCCAGCGCATCGAGCCAGCCGGGCGGCCTCAGAAAGACGAGCCGGGCTCCTCGAGAAAAGCCAGCTCCTGGGGCGACGACCGCCGGCCGAGCAGACGGTTGCGGTGCGGGAAGCGGCCGAAGCGCTCGACGATGTCGCGGTGGCGCACCGCGAAGTCCAGGAAACCATCGAACACGGCGCGCTGCGGCGCAGGCACGCCCTCGCTCAAGGCGCGGTAAAGCGCCACCGATCGCTCCTGGTCCTCGAGCGACTCGGAGTGCTCCAGCGGCAGGTAGAAGAAGACCCGCTCGATCGGGCGCAGCCGCGCGTCGTCGCCGAGCGCCAGCCCCTCCTTGCACCAGGCGCGCGCCAGCGGATCGTGGCGGAAGGCGGCGGGCGTGTCGCGGTGGATGTTGCGCGGGAACTGATCGGTCAGCACGATCAGCGCGAGCCGGCCGGCCGGCGTCTTCGCCCACGCGTCGAGCCCGCCCATCGCGGCCTCGGTGATCACGTCCTCGAAGCGCCGCCGGATGGTGCTGTCGGTCGCCGGGTCCTTGCGCCACCACAGCGGCGCCTGCCGTTCGGCGACCGCCGCGTCGTGGGCATCCGACGCGAGCTCGCCGAACCAGAAGGCGGCGATGGTCTGCGGGGTCTCGGCGCTCGACATGCGCGGCAGACTCAGGCGTCGTACTTGAGGTACTTGAAGCGGGCGTCCTCGTTGGGCGTGCCCTCGAGGACCGCACCCTCCTCCTTGGACGGCTGCCACTGGATCACGTCCTCGATCTTCTTCGCCAGGGCAAAGTCCTTGTCGGTGACGCCCTTGGCGTTGTGGTTCGTCAGCTTGACGATGACGAAGGCGTAGCTCACCGCGAGGTCGGGGTGGTGCCACGCCGCCTCGGCCAGGTGGCCGACGGTGTTCACGACCATGAGCGTGGCCTTCCAGCCGCTGGTCTTGTACTTGCGGCGGATCCAGCCGTCCTCGAAGTACCAGTGCGGCAGCTCGGCTTCGAGCCGGGCCTTGATGTCCTCGGGGCTGTAGACCTCGTCGGGTGTGTTCTTGCGCCACTGTGTCATTGCCGTCTCCTGTTGTCGTGGTCGATCGGGCTACAGCAGCACCGGCTCCGGCTCGAGCCGGATGCCGAAGCGGCCGTAGACGCTTTCCTGGATCGCGCGTGCCAGGGTCACGATCTCGCCGCCGATCGCCTGGCCGCGGTTGACCAGCACCAGCGCCTGCTTCTCGTACACGCCCGCCTGGCCGATCGACTTGCCGCGCCAGCCGCAGGCGTCGATCAGCCATCCTGCCGCGAGCTTGAATGTGCCGTCGCCGAGCGGGTAATGCACGATGGCCGGGTCGCGGGCGATGATGTCGCGGCACTGCTCGGGGGTGACCACCGGGTTCTTGAAGAAGCTGCCGGCGTTGCCGATCACGGCCGGGTCGGGCAGCTTGGCGCGGCGGATGGCGCAGACCCAGTCGAACACCTGCCGCGGCGAGGGATGCGTGATGCCGGTCTCGGCGATCCTGCGTTCGATGTCCAGGTAGCCGAGCACCGCCGTCGGCGGCTGCGGCAGGCGAAAACGCACGCGCGTGATGACGCAGCGGCCGGCCAGCCCGCCGGGGCCGCGGTGCTTGAAGACGCTGTCGCGGTAGCCGAAGCGGCAAGCCGGGCCGTCGAGCGTGAAGCTCGCGCCGGTCTGCAGATCGACTGCGTCGAGCGACTCGAAGCGGTCCTGCAGCTCCACCCCGTAGGCGCCGATGTTCTGCACCGGCGACGCGCCCACGCTGCCGGGAATCAGCGCCAGGTTCTCGAGCCCCGGCAGGCCCTGCTCCATCGTCCACTCGACGAGACCGTGCCAGGACTCGCCGCCCCCGGCCTCGACGATCACCGCCTGCTCGTCGCGCGACACGATGCGCTTGCCGGCCACTTCGACCTTGAGCACGACGGCGCGCAAGTCGGTGGTCAGCACGATGTTGCTGCCGCCGCCCAGCACGAACTTCGGGCGCCTGGCGAGCGAGGGCATGGCCAGCGCCGAGCGCACGTCGTCCTCGCTGCGCACGCGCACCAGCCGCTCGGCCAGCGCGGGCAGGCCGAAGCTGTTGTAGGGCCTCAGGCTGACCCTGTTTTCCACGGCGAGCGTGACGGACATGGCAGAATTTTCGCGCATCCCCTCTTATCCTTGGCTTTCACCCGATCGCGCGAACATGCCCAGTTTCGACACCGTTCTCGAACCCAACCTCGTCGAGGTGCGCAATGCCGTCGATCAGTCGGCCAAGGAGATCGGCACGCGCTTCGACTTCAAGGGCAGCGGCGCCAAGGTGGAGCTGGCCGACAAGGGCAAGGACAAGGAGATCACGCTCACGGCCGACAGCGAGTTCCAGCTCGGCCAGGTGATGGACATCCTCACCGCCAAGCTCACCAAGCGCAGCGTCGATGCGCGATTCCTGGACACGAGCGCCAAGATCGAGAAGATCGGCGGCGACAAGGTCAAGCAGCTCGTCAAGATCAAGGCCGGCATCGACAGCGAGACCGCCAGGAAGATCCAGACCCTCATCAAGAGCAGCAAGATGAAGGTGCAGGCCGCCATCCAGGGCGATGCCGTGCGCGTCACGGGCGCCAAGCGCGACGACCTGCAGGCCGCGATGGCGCTCATCAGGAAGGACGTGGCCGACGTGCCGCTGTCTTTCGACAACTTCCGCGACTGAAGCACGCGATGCGCCGGCTGCTGCCGCTTGCCGCGCTGCTGCTCGGCATCGGCGATGCCGCCGCGCAGGCGGGCGAGCGAACCGCCGCAGCAACGGCCCCGCCAACGGCCGCAGCTGCCGCCGCACCGGCATCGGCCGCCTCCGCTGCGGCCCCGAAGATGGTCGTCGTCACCGCCCAGCGCGTCGCCTTCGCCGGCAGCATGGGCACGAGAGCCTTGCTGGTCATCGACGGCGCGCCGCCGCGCGCGGTGGCCGTGGGCGCCACGCTGGCGGGCGTCAAGCTGCTCGGCGTGAGCGGCGCCGAGGCGGTGATCGAGGTGGACGGCCAGCGCGAAACGCTGCGCCTGGGTGCGGCGGCAGTCAATCTCGGCGGCACGCCCAGCCCGGGCGGCGGCAGCCGGATCGTGCTCACCGGCGACGCCTCGGGCCACTTCCAGACCAGCGGCCAGATCAACGGCCGCGCCGTCACCTTCCTCGTGGATACCGGCGCGACGCTGATCGCCATGGGCCAGACGGAAGCCGACCGCCTGGGTCTGAACTACCGCAAGGGCCAGCGCATCGGTCTGCGCACCGCCAACGGCGACACCGTCGGCTGGCGCGTGCCACTCGACTCGGTGCGCATCGGCGACGTGGAGGTGTTCAACGTGGAGGCGGTGGTTCAGCCCGCGCCCATGCCTTTCGTCTTGCTGGGCAACAGCTTCCTCACGCGCTTCCAGATGAAGCGCGAGAACGACACGCTGACCCTGCAGCGGCGGTTCTGACGCCGGCCGACGGCGCTTGCCGGGCGGCACGCCCCGAGCAAGGCCTGTCACCCACGCGACCGACCCCGTCGAGAGCTCCTGCGTAAACTGGTCGATCGCCGGTTCGCACCGCCAGCCAGGAGACAGATGTGGACCTGAATTTCACGCCCGAGGAGCAGGCCTTTCGCGAGCAGATCCGCGGCTGGGTGGCCGAGAACCTGCCCGCGGACATCAGCCACAAGGTCCACAACGCGCTGCGCCTGTCGAAAGACGATCACCAGCGCTGGGCCCGCATCCTCGGCAAGCAGGGCTGGCACGGCTGGGCGTGGCCCGAGGAGTTCGGCGGGCCGGGCTGGAACGCCGTGCAGCGCCACCTGTTCGAAGAGGAGTGCGCACTCGCCGGCGCGCCGCGCGTCGTTCCCTTCGGCCCCGTGATGGTGGCGCCGGTGATCATGGCCTTCGGCTCGCCCGGGCAGCAGCAGCGCTTCCTGCCCGGCATCATGAGCGGCGACGTGTGGTGGAGCCAGGGCTACAGCGAGCCGGGCGCGGGCTCCGACCTGGCTTCGGTCAAGTGCCGCGCGGAGCGCAAGGGCGACTACTACCTCGTCAACGGCCAGAAGACCTGGACCACGCTCGGCCAGCACGGCGACTGGATCTTCTGCCTCGTGCGCACCAGCAACGAGGGCAAGCCGCAGACCGGCATCAGCTTCCTGCTGATCGACATGAAATCACCCGGCATCACCGTGCGCCCGATCATCACGCTCGACGGCGAGCACGAGGTCAACGAGGTCTGGTTCGACAACGTCGAGGTGCCCGCCGACCAACTCGTCGGCGAGGAGAACAAGGGCTGGACGTACGCCAAGTACCTGCTCGCCCACGAGCGCACCAACATCGCCGACGTGAACCGCGGCAAGCGCGAGCTGGAGCGGCTCAAGCGCATCGCCAAGGCCGAAGGCGTGTACGACGATCCGCGCTTTCGCGACCAGATCGCGCTGGTGGAGGTGGACATCGTTGCGCTCGAGATGATGGTGCTGCGCGTGCTATCCGCCGAAAAGAGCGGCAAGCAGTCGCTCGACGTCGCCGGCCTGCTCAAGATCCGGGGCTCCGAGATCCAGCAGCGCTACACCGAGCTCATGATGCTGGCCGCCGGGCCGTGCAGCCTGCCCTTCATCCACGACGCGATGGAAGCCGGCTGGCAGGGCGACCACGTCGGCGCCGCGCATTGCGCGCCGCTGGCCGGCACCTACTTCAACGTGCGCAAGACCACCATCTACGGCGGCAGCAGCGAAGTGCAGAAGAACATCGTGGCTCAAACGGTGTTGGGTTCGTGAACGAACCGGACACCGTCCGAGCGATGCGCAGACAGGATCGCTCCCCTTCCTTCCAGGAGGCAAGGGGTTCCAGCCAGACAGACGAAAACGACGCGAAGGACGCCCCATGGACTTCGATTTCACGGACGACCAGGAATCGCTGCGCGACGCGGTGCGCCGCTGGGTGGACAAGGGCTTCGCGTTCGAGCGCCGGCACGGCATCGCCAGGGCCGGCGGCAAGACGCGCGAGGTGTACCGCGAGCTCGCCGAGCTGGGGCTCACCGGCCTGGCGGTGCCCGAGTCCGACGGCGGCATGGGCTTCGGTCCTGTCGATGCCATGGTGGTGATGGAAGAACTCGGCCGCGGGCTCGTCAATGCACCTTTTGCGCAAGGCGCCCTGATCGCGCCGGCGCTGCTGTGCCTGGCGCCCGATGAGCTCCGCTCGGCCTGGCTGCCGAAGATCGCCGATGGGTCCGCGCTCGTGGTGCTCGCGCAGCAGGAACGCGCCGCGCGCTACCGGCTCGACCACGTGGACACGCGCGCCACCCGCAGCGGCGACGGCTGGACGCTCGCCGGCGCGAAGACCGTCGTGGCCGCCGGCGACGAGGCCGACGCCTTCATCGTGCCCGCTCGCACGGCCGGCGCCGAGGACGACGCTGCGGGCATCGCCCTGTTCCTCGTGGAGCGGGGTGCGGCCGGCCTCGCGCTTCGCGGCTACCCCACGCAGGACGGCGCGCGCGCCGCGGACCTGACGCTGGCATCGACACCGGCCGGCCTGATCACGACCGAAGGGCACGCGGCTTCGGCGCACGCCGCCGACATCGGCATCGCCGCGGCCTGCGCGGAGGGCGTGGGCCTGATGGAAAAGCTCCTTGCCATCACCGTCGAGTACATGAACACGCGCAAGCAGTTCGGCGTGGCGATCGCGAGCTTCCAGGCTCTGCGCCACCGCATCGCCGACGTCAAGATGCAGCTGGAGCTCGCGCGCTCGATGAGCTACTACGCCACGCTGCGCCTGGGCGATGCGCCCTCCGTCCGCCGGCGCGCGCTCTCGCAGGCCAAGGTGCAGCTCGGGCAATCGATGCGCTTCGTGGGCCAGCAGTGCGTGCAGCTGCACGGCGGCATCGGCGTGACCGACGAGTACATCGCCAGCCACTACTTCAAGCGCCTGACCGTGCTGGAGATGAGCTTCGGCGACACGCTGCACCACCTGGGCGAAGTGTCCGGGCGCATGCAGGACACCGCGGGCGTTTTCGCCTGAGCTCCGCGCGTCGCCGGCCCGAGATGCGGATGCGCTGGTCGCAGGTGCTGTTCAGCCAGGGTTTCGGCACGCGGCGCGAGTGCGAGCAGTTGATCCTGGCCGGCCGGGTCGGGCAGGCCGGCCGGGTCGTCGAGGACCCGCAGGGCGAGGTCGGGACCGAGGTGCTCGAGTTCGAGGTCGAAGGCCGGTCCTGGCCCTACCGCGAACAGGCGCTGATCCTGCTGAACAAGCCGGTCGGCTACGAGTGCTCGCAAAAGCCCAAGTCGTGGCCCAGCGTGCTGAACCTGCTGCCGGTGCCGCTGCGCCGGCGCGGCGTGCAGCCGATCGGCCGGCTCGACCAGGACACCACCGGCGTGCTGCTGCTCACCGACGACGGCGCGCTGATCCACCGGGTCACGCATCCCAGGCACCACGTGCCCAAGGTCTACGAGGTGCAAACCGCGGAGCCCGCGACCGCGCAGCAGGTCCGTCGGCTGCTCGACGGCGTGACGCTCAAGGACGAATCGACGCCCGTGCGCGCGGCGGCCTGCGAGCCCGTCGGCGAGCGCTCGCTGCGGCTGACGCTCACCGAAGGCAAGTACCACCAGGTCAAGCGCATGATCGCGGCGGCGGGCAACCACGTGCTGTCGCTGCACCGCAGCCGCTTCGGCCCGATCGCTCTGCCGCCCGATCTGGCGCCGGGACAGTGGCGCTGGGTGGACGAGGCGGCGCGCGAACGGCTCGCATCTCGGCACGCACCGCTCACAACTGCTGACTGAAGAGGTACAGCGCCTGATCCTTGAGCCGGTGCCGCCACCCGCGCCTGATCCAGCTCGCGTGCTTCAGTTCGACGCAGTCTTGCGCGTCCCGCTCGAACACCGCTTCCAGCTCGCCAGCGAGCGCGGCGCTGCGCAGGCCGAGCGTGATCTCGTCGTTGATCTCGAACGAGCGCTCGTCGAAGTTGCTCGATCCCACGCCGCACCACAGGCCGTCCACCACGATGGTCTTCTGGTGCAGCAGCGTCTTGCGGTACTCGAAGATGCGCACGCCGGAGGCCAGCAGGCGCGCGAAGTTGCGGTGCGCCGCGTGCTGAACGATCGGCATGTCGGACGCTTCGGCCGAGGGCAGCATCACGCGCACGTCGACGCCGCGCGCCACCGCCCGGCCCAGCGCGTCGATCGCCGCCGCCTTGGGCAGGAAATAGGGGTTCTGGATCAGGATGCGTTCGCGCGCCAGGCAGATCGCGAGGTGGTGCAGGATCTTCACGGCCGGCGCGGATCCTTCGGGCTTGACGGACGCGACGTGCACGGCGACGTCGCCTGCCGGCTCGAGCGCAGGAAACACGTCTTCGCCCACGAAGAGTTCGCCGGTCTCGTCGATCCAGTTCTCGCTGAACGTGGCCTGCAGCGCGTTGACCACCGGCCCGGTGAGCCGCAGCCCGAGGTCGCGAAAGTGCGTCTTGTCGCCGGCATCGCCCAGCCAGGAATCGACGATGCAATGCCCGCCCACGAAGGCCACGCGGCCATCGACCACGAGCAGCTTGCGGTGGTCGCGGCGGTTCAGCCGGCCCAGGTTGCGCAGGCGCTTGCGATGGAACATCACCAGCCGGCAGCCGCCCGCCCGCAACTGCCGCCGCGCCTCCCGCCCCATCTTCTTGCCGCCGTTGGCATCGACCATCACCCGCACCTGCACGCCGGCGCGGCAGCGCTCGACGAGGGCCGCGACGAGCCGGCGGCCGAGCACGCCGTCCTTCCAGAGGTACGTCTCGAAATGCACCGAACGCGAGGCCTTGGCGATCTCCTCGAACACCGCATCGAAGAAGCGGCCGTTCTCCAGCACCAGGGCCGCGTTGCCTTCGAGCAGGCCGCCGTGCGTGAGCCCGGCCAGCGAGGGGATCAGCTCCGACACCGGCGCGTCGCACTCGATGCGCAGATGAGGATCGCGGTGCCGCTTGATCGACCACAGGATCAAGCCGAGCACGACGAAGCACAGCAGCACGAAGACCACCACCACGACCGGCACACTCATCTGCGCAGTGAACAAGGATGCGAGCATGGACCTCCTGGCTGAACGACCGATCGGCGCGAAACCGGAGGACAAAGCCGACGCGCGTCACCCGGGTTGCACGGAAATCTAGCACCGCCCCATCGAGCCCTTCTGTGCGCGGCACAGCGGCGGAGGGCAGACGACAGCCCTCGATCCCATAAGCGGAACTTATGCTGTTAAGTGTCATCCCGATAGCCTCTGGCGGGTCCCGTGCCTAGGATGGTGGCTGCGATCGGCCGCACTCCTCGCGCCGCAACCCGCTGAAAGGACCCCGCATGCATTTCCCGAAGACCGTCGTTCTGCCCGCCCTGGTTTCCTGTCTTTGCACCGTGGCCCAGGCACAGACGCCACCCACGCTCGACAAGGTCAAGGCCAGCGGCAGCATCAGCGTCGCCTACCGCGAGGCGTCGATCCCGTTTTCCTACCTCGGCGCCAACGCCGCCCCGACCGGCTTCGGCTGGGAGATCTGCGGCAAGATCGTCGAGCAGGTCAAGAAGGTCACCGGCCGCGCCGACCTCCAGGTCACCACGCAGGCCATCACCTCGCAGAACCGCATCCCGCTGATGCGCAACGGCACCATCGACGTCGAGTGCGGCTCGACCACCAACAACAGCGAGCGCGCCCAGCAGGTCGCTTTCTCCACCAACTACTTCTACACCGGCACCCGCTTCCTGGTGAAGGCCGGCTCGCCCGTCAAGAAGGTGGCCGACCTGGCCGGCAAGAAGGTGGTCTCGACGACCGGCACGACCAACTACCAGGTGCTGCGCCGCGTGAACGACGAACGCAAGCTCGGCTTCGAGCTGATCGGCGCGAAGGACCACCCGGAGGCCGCCCTGCTGGTCCAGCAGGGCCGCGCCGACGCCTTCGGCATGGACGACATCCTGCTCTACGGCCTGCGTGCAAGCTCGCGCGACCCGGCCGAGCTGGCCGTGGTGGGCGAGCCGCTGCAGGTCGAGCCCTACGCGATCATGATGCGCCGGGACGATCCGGCCTTCAAGCAGCTCGTGGACGGCGTGCTGGCCGACCTGATGAAGAGCGGCGAGTTCGAGGCGCTCTACAAGAAGTGGTTCCTCTCGCCGATTCCACCCAAGGGCATCAACCTGAACGCTCCCATGAGCGAGGAGCTCAAGGAAAACATCACCGCGCGCTCCGACAAGCCGGCCACCTGAGCGCGGGGTTTCCTCGAGTCTCTTCCGCGGCATTCGACGTGATCGACCGCAACGCGCAAGCCGCGCGCGGGCAGGACCCGTGCGCCGGAGACCGGCGCGCGGGCAGTCCGGGAGCCGGCGACGACGACGGCGTGCTCGGCGTGGTCGGTGTCCTCGGCGGCATGGGCCCGCTCGCCACCATCGACTTCATGCGCAAGATGCTGCAGGCCACGCCGGCCGGCCGCGACCAGGAGCACGTGCCGGTGGTCGCAAGCTCCATTCCGCAGGTGCCCGACCGCAACGAGGCCTTCCGCGGCGAGGGCCCCTCGCCGGTGCCGGCCATCGTTTCCAGCGGCCGGCGGCTGGCCGCGGCCGGCGCCGGTGTCGCCGTGATGCCCTGCAACACGGCTCACCTGTGGTTCGACGAGGTGCAGCAGGCCCTGGATCTGCCGATCCTGCACATGGTCGATGCGGCGCTCGAGGAAGCGCTGAGCCTGTCCGGTCGCGGCGCCCGGATCGGCCTGCTGGCCACCGACGCCACGCTCGCCTCGGGCCTGTACGTGAACCGCGCGCCGGCCGGCGGCTCGCCCCATGACATCCGCTGGCTGCTGCCCACGGCCCACGAGATGCTCACGCTCGTGATGCCCGGCATCGCGGCCGTGAAGGCCGGCGACCTGGTCCGCGCCGAAGGACTGCTGCACTCGGCCGCGCAGGCCCTCGCCCGGCGGGGCGCGCAAACGCTCGTGCTCGGCTGCACCGAAGTGCCGCTGGCGCTGGAACAGGGCAAGGCCCCGCTGCCGCTCGTCGATGCCACCGCCGCGCTGGCCCGGCGGGCCGTGGCCTGGTCCCTGGCCCGGCGCCACCGCCCGCTACGACGAGGCAGTGACCGCGCGGAACGCATCGATGAAGTCGGCCACGGGCTGAGGTGAGCGCACGCCCTGCGGCAGCAGGGCCCGCACCTCCACCGGCACTTCGGGCAGCAGCGTGCGCACGTGCAGCGTGTCGCTGCGGCTGGCCTGGGCCGTGAACGAGTCGATGATGGCCGGCCCGAAGCCCTGCTCGGCCAGCACCATGGCAATGTGGTGCGTCTGCACGGTGATGCCGCCGCGCGGCGCCAGCCCGAGCCGGCCCCACTGGTCGGCCAGCATGGTGCCGAGCGGGTCGCGCTCGTCGAGCCGGATGAAGGGCGCGCGCAGCACGTCCGTCAGTGCCACCGTCGTGCGCCGGTCGGCCCCGGCCGCGCGCACGCGCGACACGCACACCAGCCGACCCACCGCGATGCGCTCCTCGAGCAGCGCCGGGTGCGCCAGGCTGCCGTAGACGATGCCCACATCGCCCTCCTGCAGCGCAACGGCCTGCGCGATCTCGCGCGAGTGCATCGTGCGGATCGACACCGGCATCTCCGGATACCGACGGCGAAAGCGCTGCAGCGCGTCGGGCAGCGCGCGCACGGCCAGCGAGGGCACGATGAGGATGCGCAGCCGGGTTTCCTCGTCGGTGCCCAGCGCCGCGGCGATGCGCCGCACCGACTCGAGCTGCGACATCAGGCGCTGCACTTCCGGGTACAGCGACTGCGCCTGCCGCGTCGGCACCAGCCGGTTGCGCTGGCGCGTGAAGAGGGCGTAGCCGAGCTGCAGCTCCGCGAGCTGCAGCGTCTGCGTGACGGCCGGCTGCGTCACGTGCAGCAGCCGCGCCGCCGCGCTCACCGTGCCGGTGAGCATCACGGCGTTGAAGACTTCGATGTGCTTGAGACGCATGGTGACGATAAGGGCTGGCGAAGTCGACCCGGCGAAGCGGCGGCGGTGAACGATCACCGTCGCCGCGGCAACGCTGCGACGCTCGCCGGTCTACGCCTGGATCAGCCCCCAGCGCAAGGCCACCAGCGTGATCTCGCTCTGGTTGTTCGCGCCGAGCTTTTGCTTGATGTGATAGAGGTGCGTGCCCACCGTGCTGGGCGACAGGCTGAGCGTCTCGGCGATCTGCGCCACCGTCGCGCCCCGGGCGAGCTGGATGAAGACCGAGAACTCGCGCTCGCTGAGCATGTCGGCCGGGCTGGCCTCCCCGTCGAGCTGGGCCACCGCCAGGCGCTGCGCCGTCTGCGCGTCCATGTAGCGCTCGCCGCGCGCAACGGCGCTCACCGCGGCGATCAGCGCCTCCGGCGCGCTGCGCTTGGCCAGATAGCCGAGCGCGCCGGCGCGCAGGACGCGCTGCGGGTGGGCGGTGTCCTCGTGCGCCGAAAGCACCAGCAGCTTGAGCTTGGGGTCCTGCGCCAGCAGGCGGCGCACCGCTTCCAGGCCTCCCATGCCGGGCATCGACAGATCCATCACCACAACGTCGGGCTTGACCTTGGGCACCTGCTGGCAGGCCTCTTCGCCGCTTTGCGCCTCGGCCACGACCTCCATCTCGGCATTGGCGAGCAGCATGCGAAAGCCCATGCGCACCAGCGCATGGTCGTCGACCAGCATCACGCGGATCATGCGGCGCCCTCCGTCGCGGCGGTGTAAGGCATCCACACCCGCAATTGCGCGCCGCGCGGCTCGACGTTGCCGATGTGCAGGCTGCCGCCCAGCGCTTCCACGCGCTCGGCCAGCCAGCGCAGGCCGTAGTGGCCGCCGTCCTCGGCCGTGCGGGCCACCCAGTCGGGCGCCAGGCCCCGGCCGTCGTCGCGCACGTCCAGGCGCGCGCCGTCGTTCTCGGCCTGCAGGCTCACGCTCAGATGCGTGGCCTGGCCATGACGCAGCGCGTTGGTCAGGCCTTCCTGCGCGGCCCGGTAGAGCGCCAGCGCCGCCTCGGTGCCCAGCCGCACGTCGCCGAGCGACACCTGCAGCTCGACCCGCGCGCCCGGCTGGCTGACGCGCGTGCGCTCGACCAGATCGCGCATCGCGTCGGCCAGACCGAAGGCATCGAGCACCAGCGGCGCCAGGCGGGGAATGAGCCCGTGCATGGCGTCGTAGAGCCGGGAGCTTTCCTCGGCGATCACGCCGGCCGCCTGCGAAGCCTGCGCATCGTGGCTCGCGGTGCGCTGCGCCACCGACAGCGCCAGGCTGCGGATCGCGGTGACCGACTGGCCGAGCTCATCGTGCAGCTCGCGCGCGATCAGGCGGCGCTCCTGCTCCAGATGGCGGTCGATCCAGCGCGCCAGGTCGCGGCGATCGGAGAGCTCGCGCTCGGCGGCGATCGCGCGGCGCTCCGCTTCCAGGCGCTCGCGCAGCCCGGCGACCATGCGGTTGAACGCCGCGCCGATCGAGGCCGCTTCGGTGCCGGCCAGCGGCGGCAGTCGCTCCTCGAGGTGCCCGGCTTCGATGCGACCCAGCGCCGCGATGATCCGGCCGAAGGGCTCGACGGTGCGCCCGACCACCCAGTACACGACCACATTCACGGCCAGCAGCAGCGCGAGCGCCACGCCGCCCAGCACCAGGAGCTGGTCCCAGGCATCGACGGCCGCGCGCGAGGCGTCGGCCCGCACCACCATCTTGCCGTCCGGAAACGCGATCGACTGCTCCGCGGGCAGCGGTGCAACGAGCCGCTCGAACCAGTCCGGCGCGTCGCGCCCGGCCTTGTAGGGCGAGGGCGGCGAGCGGTAGATCTCGCGGCCCTGGGCGTCGATCAGCATGATCTCGTTGGAGCGCACGCGGCCCAGTCCCTGCAGGTACAGCGCCATCGCGGGCGTGCCTTGCGACGCGCCCACCAGCACGGTGCGGTTGAGCAACTGGTGCGCCACGCGGTTGGCCGCCACCACCTCCTCGCGCACGGCGTCGCGGATGTTGCCCAACTGCAGCGCGATCATCGCGGCAAGAAACAGCGTGACCAGCGCCGCCACGATCAGGTGGATCTTCAGTCGCAGGCTCATGTCGGCCCACCGCCTCCAGGCTCATCGCCTGCACACTGGCGCTCGTGCTTCGGGCTCGGTGCAAACGTCATGCCGGGATGCTATCGGGAGCCCGGGCCGCACGGGGCGCGGGAATCATGAAATTCATGATGAGCGTTTCATGCGACACCGTCTGGCGCGGGGCGGCCGGCGACAGCACCATGGCTTGCAAGCAGAGCACGATCTTGTCGTGCGACGCTTCGCAGTGCCGCCCGGCGCTGCGCCACTCGACAGGAGACTCACCATGAACTGGACCAAACCCCAAGCGACCGACCTGCGCTACGGCTTCGAGATCACGATGTACATCTCGGCTCGCTGAGACAGCGAAGTCTTGCCGGCCGGCCCTGCGCCGCGCCGGAGCAGAAAACCCGCCGTGTGCGGGTTTTTTTGCGCCCGCCGGTCTGCCCTTTCGAAAGCGACGGCCGCGCACGGGCGCTCGCGATAATCGCCCGATGCAAGTCTTTCGCGGTCTGCACCATGCCTCGATCGGCGCCGGCGGCGCCGCCGTCACGGTGGGCAATCTCGACGGCGTGCACCGCGGCCACCAGGCCATGCTCGCGCTGCTGAACAACGAGGCCGCGCACCGCGGGCTGGTGAGCACGGTGCTCACCTTCGAGCCGCACCCGCGCGACTTCTTCGCGGCGCGTGCCGGAACGCCCGAACTCGCCCCCGCGCGCATCGCCACGCTGCGCGACAAGCTCGGCGAACTGCAGCGCTGCGGCATCCAGCGCGTGGTGGTGCTGCGCTTCGACGAGCGCTTCGCCAGCCAGAGCCCGCAGGCCTTCATCGACGACGTGCTGGTGAGCGGCCTGAACGCGCGTTACGTGCTGGTCGGCGACGACTTCCGTTTCGGCTCGCGGCGCGCAGGCGACTACGCCCTCCTCGACGCGGCCGGCGACGCGGCCGGCTTCGACGTCGCGCGCATGCTGAGCTACGAGGTCCATGGCCTGCGCGTGAGCAGTTCGGCCGTGCGCGAAGCGCTGGCCGCCGGCGACATGGCGCTGGCCGCCAGCCTGCTGGGACGACCCTACAGCATCAGCGGGCACGTGGTCCACGGCGCCAAGCTGGGCCGTGCGCTCGGCGCCAGCCGGCCGCAGGCGGACGATGGCTTTCGCACCCTCAACCTGCGCTTCCCGCATGCACGCCCCGCCGCCAGCGGCATCTTCGTCGTGCAGGTGCACGGCCTGGCCGCACAGGCGCTCGACGGCGTGGCCAGCCTGGGCGTGCGCCCGACGCTCGGCGACGCAGGCCGTGTGCTGCTCGAGACACACTGTTTCGACTGGCCCGAGGACCTCGGTCCCGAGGGGGCCTACGGTAGACTCGTGCGCGTGGAACTGCTGCACAAACTGCACGAAGAACGGCGCTACGGCTCGCTCGCCGAGCTGTCCGCCGGCATCGCGCAAGACGCGCTCGATGCGCGCAGTTTCCTCGCCGGCCACGCGGCCGAACGCCGCCAGACCACGCGCGACCGAATTTGACGTCGCCCCTGCGCGGCCCACACCGCGCACCGCGCCACGCACGGGCGCATCGCTCGCCCCGCCTTGCCCGGCCACCCGCTTTCTTCTGCGGGAATGATTTCGAGAACTCGCCATGTCCTCCACCGATACGACCGACTACCGCGCCACGCTGAACCTGCCCGACACGCCGTTTCCGATGCGCGGCGATCTGCCCAGGCGCGAGCCGGGCTGGGTCCGGCAGTGGGAGGAACAGGGCACCTACCAGCGGCTGCGCGATGCGCGCATCGGCGCGCCCCGGTTCGTGCTGCACGACGGCCCGCCCTACGCCAACGGTGCCCTGCACATCGGGCATGCCGTCAACAAGGTGCTCAAGGACATGGTCGTCAAGTCGCGCCAGCTGGCCGGCTTCGATGCGCTGTACGTGCCGGGCTGGGACTGCCACGGCCTGCCCATCGAAAACCAGATCGAGAAGACCCACGGCCGCAAGCTGAGCCGCGACGAGGTGCAGGCGAAGAGCCGCGCCTACGCCACCGAGCAGATCGCGCAGCAGATGGCCGACTTCAAGCGCCTGGGCGTGCTGGGCGACTGGGATCATCCGTACCGCACGATGGACTTCGGCAACGAGGCCGGCGAGATTCGCGCGCTGAAGAGGCTGATCGAGCGCGGCTTCGTGTACCGCGGCCTGAAGCCCGTGTACTGGTGCTTCGATTGCGGCTCGTCGCTGGCCGAATTCGAGATCGAGTACGCCGACAAGGCTTCGCCGACGGTGGACGTGGCGTTTCGGAGCGCCGAACCCGAGAAGCTTGCCGCCGCCTTCGGCCTGCACGAGCTCGACAAGGAAGCCTTCGCCGTCATCTGGACCACCACGCCCTGGACCCTCCCCGCCAACCAGGCGCTCAACCTCAACCCCGACCTCGACTACGCCCTGGTCGATACCGAACGCGGACTGCTGCTGCTCGCCAGCGCCCTGGTCGAGAAGTGCCTGGAGCGCTACGGCCTGCGCGGCGAAGTCATCGCCCGGGCGAAAGGCAAGTCGCTCGACGGCCTGCGCTTTCATCACCCGCTGGCCGACGCGCACGAGGGCTACCGCCGCCTCGCCCCCGTCTACCTCGCCGACTACGCCACCGCCGAAGACGGCACCGGCATCGTCCACTCCGCGCCGGCCTACGGCGTCGAAGACTTCAACTCCTGCATCGCCCACGGCGTGGCGCGCGAGGACATCCTCAATCCCGTGCAGGGCAACGGCGTGTTCGATGCCGCGCTGCCGCTGTTCGGGGGCCAGTTCATCTGGAAAGCCAACCCGCTGATCGTCGAGGCGCTGCAGGGGGCCGGCCGACTGCTCGCGACCTCGAAACTCGAGCACAGCTACCCGCACTGCTGGCGCCACAAGACACCGGTGATCTACCGTGCCGCGGCGCAATGGTTCGTGCGCATGGACGAAGGCGTCGGCGTGTTCACGGTCGACAAGGCCCCCGGCACGCTGCGGCAGACCGCGCTGGCAGCGATCGACGGCGACCCCGCGCGCGGACAGGCCGCCACCGCCTTCTACCCCGAAAGCGGCCGCGCGCGACTGCGCGACATGATCGCCAACCGCCCCGACTGGTGCATCAGCCGCCAGCGCAACTGGGGCGTGCCGCTGCCCTTCTTCCTGCACAAGGTGACGGGCGAGCTGCATCCCGACACGCTCGGGCTGATGGACCGCGCCGCCGCATTGGTCGAAGTCGGCGGCGTTGAAGCCTGGGCGCGGCTCGATGCGGCCGAGTGGCTGGGCGGCGAGGCCGAGCAGTACGCCAAGAGCAGCGACATCCTCGACGTGTGGTTCGACTCCGGCTCGACCTTCTTCCACGTGCTGCGCGGCTCGCACGAGGGCCGGGAGCCCGGCGGCGGCCCGCGCGGCCGGCATGCGGCCGGCCCCGAAGCCGACCTCTACCTCGAAGGCCACGACCAGCACCGCGGCTGGTTCCACTCGTCGCTCCTGCTCGGCTGCGCGATCGAGGGCCGCGCCCCCTACCGCGGCCTGCTCACCCATGGCTTCGCCACCGACGGCCAGGGCCGCAAGATGAGCAAGTCGCTCGGCAACGTGGTCGCACCGCAGCAGGTGAGCGACAAGCTCGGCGCCGAGATCGTGCGGCTCTGGGTCGCCAGCACCGACTATTCGGGCGACCTCAACATCGACGACAAGATCCTCGCCCGCGTGGTCGATGCCTACCGCCGCATCCGCAACACGCTGCGCTTCCTGCTCGCCAACACGAGCGATTTCGATCCGTCGAAGGACACGGTGGCCGACAGCGAGCTGCTGGAGATCGATCGCTATGCGCTGGCCCGCGCGGCGCAGTTGCAAGCCGAGATCCTGGGCACGTTCGACGAGGCGAGCGGGGTTTTCACGGGCGGCCACTACGGCGTCTACGAATTCCACCCGGTCGTCGCCAAGCTGCAGGTCTATTGCAGCGAAGACCTCGGCGCCTTCTACCTCGACGTGCTCAAGGACCGGCTCTACACCGCCGCGCCGAAGTCGCCGGCCCGGCGCAGCGCGCAGACCGCGCTGTGGCGCATCACGAACGCCATGCTGCGCTGGATGGCGCCCTTCCTGAGTTTCACGGCCGAGGAGGCCTGGCAGGTCTTCGCGCCCGGCACGGCGGCAACGATCTTCACCGAAACGTTTGCGCAACTCGGCGCGCCCGATGCCGCCCTGCTCGCCAAGTGGGGGCGCATCCGCGAGATCCGCGACACGGTCAACAAGGAGATCGAGGCGGTGCGAGCAGCCGGCGCCGTGGGCTCGTCGCTGCAGGCGACCGTGGCGGTGACGGCCCCCGCTCAGGACCGCGAACTGCTCGCCAGCCTGGGCGACGACCTGAAGTTCGTCTTCATCACCTCGGCCGCCAGCGTGTCGCAAGGCGATGCGCTGGCCATCGCGGTCACCCCGAGCAAAGCAACCAAGTGCGAGCGCTGCTGGCACTACCGCGACGATGTCGGCAGCCACGCGGAGCATCCGACGATCTGCGGGCGCTGCGTCAGCAACCTTTACGGGGCCGGTGAAGCACGTGCTGCGGCCTGAGCGGCGCCACAATAGCCGCGTTGCACGGTGGAGCGACGACATGGCGGCCCACCAGGAACGCATCTGCCTCCAGCCCGGCAAGCATGATTGATCCGGACGTGGCGTTCATCGAACTCGTCGCGCAGACGATCTGACCAACACTCAAGAACCGCCTCGACCGCATGCCCGCCTCACCGCCCGCCAGTCCCAAGCTCGCCACCTGGCTGCTCATCGCTCTGGCCATCATCGCCCTGGACCAACTCACCAAGCTCTCGATCCTTCAGCACTTCCAGCTCGGCGACGCCAGCCCGCTGACCAGCTTCTTCAGCATCGTGCGCGTGCACAACACCGGCGCGGCGTTCAGCTTCCTGGCCGGCGCCTCGGGCTGGCAACGCTGGTTCTTCGTCGGGCTCGGGCTGGTGGCCGCCGGGTTCATCGTGTGGATGCTGCGCACGCAGGGACATCACAGGCTGCTCGCGTTGTCGCTCTCGCTCATCCTCGGCGGCGCTTTGGGCAACGTGATCGACCGGCTGCTGCACGGCTACGTGGTCGACTTCCTCGACTTCCACTGGGCCGGCTGGCACTTTCCCGCCTTCAACGTGGCCGACGCTGCCATCAGCGTCGGCGCGGCGCTGCTCATCCTCGACGAAATCCGTCGCATGCGGCGCGAGCGCCGCGGCGCCGTCGTCAAGGGATGAGCACGCTGCAGCCCGTGGTTTCGCGGGCCTCCAGATCGCGGTGCGCCTGCGCCGCATCGGCCAGCGCGTAGCGCCGCTCGAGCGGAATCTTCACCGCGCCGCTCAGCACCACTTCGAACAGGTCCTCGGCCATGGCCTGCGTGCTCTCGCGCGTGGCGATGTGGGAAAAGACGGTCGGGCGCGTGAGATGAAGCGATCCCTTCGCGCCGAGCACGCCGAGGTCGAACGGCGGCACCTTGCCCGAGGCGTTGCCGTAGCTGGCCATCAGACCGAAAGGTGCCAGGCAGTCGAGCGAACGCTCGAAGGTGTCCTTGCCGACCGAGTCGTAGACCGCCTTCACGCCGCGCCCGCCGGTGATGGTCTTCACGCGCGCGACGAAGTCCTCGCGCCGGTAGTTGATGGCGTGCGCCGCGCCGTGCTCCAGGGCCAGCGCGCACTTTTCGTCGCTGCCGGCCGTGCCGATGAGCTGCAGGCCCAGCGCGCGCGCCCACTGGCAGGCGATGAGGCCGACGCCGCCGGCCGCGGCATGAAAGAGCACGAAATCGCCCGCCTGCAGCCCGCCTTGCGGCTGCGTTTTCTTGAGCAGGTACTGCGCGGTCAGACCCTTGAGCATCATGGCCGCGCCGGTCTCGAAGGAGATGGCATCCGGCAACTTGACCACGCATTTCGCCGGCATCAGCCGCGCCTCGCTGTAGGCACCCGGCGGCTGGCTGGCGTAGGCAGCGCGATCGCCGGGCTTCAGGTGCGTGACGCCCTCGCCCACGGCCTCGACGATGCCGGCGCCCTCCATGCCCAGCGTGAGCGGCATCGGCAGGGCGTACACGCCGCTGCGCTGGTAGACGTCGATGTAGTTCAGGCCGCAGGCGTGGTGGCGGATGCGCAGCTCGCCCGGCCCGGGCTCGCCCAGGCTGAGTTCGACGAGCCGCATCGCATCGGCTTCGCCCGGCTCGTTGATCTGGATGGCTTTGACGGTCTGGTGGGGCATGTCGGTCTTTCTGAAGGAGGCTTGGGAAGAATCTCCGGTATCGTGCCAGCGATCGCTCCTTCTTGCCCATGCGCCGCCTGCAACCCGCTCCCAACCTCGCCATCGCCACCCTGTGGGCCGACCTGCTGCGCCATGCCGGCGTGGCGGTGACGGTGCAGCGCCAGTTCTCGAGCGGCATCGCGGGCGAAATACCGCCGGACCAGGCCTTGCCGGAGCTGTGGGTGGAGCACGACGAACAGCACGCGCGCGCGCTCGCGCTGCTGCAGGAGCTGACCAACGTGCCCAACCGGTTGTGGGACTGCCCGGCCTGCAGGGAGCGCGTGGAGGGCCCGTTCGAGCAATGCTGGAACTGCGGCGCGACGATGCCGGCCCGGCCTTGACGCCCGGATGACGCAGCTCACCGCACGCACCGCCTGGCTGCTCACTCTGCCGCCTCTGATGTGGGCCGCCAACGCGGTCGTCGGCCGGCTCATGGTGGGCAGCGTGCCGCCGCTCACGCTCAACGCCATGCGCTGGTCGCTCGCGCTGCTGCTGATCCTGCCGCTGGGCTGGCGGGTGTTCAGGCAGCCGGGCGAACTGCTCGCGCGCTGGCGCCACCTGCTGCTGCTCGGCACGCTGGGCGTCGGCACCTACAACGCGATGCAATACCTCGCGCTGGTCAGTTCCACGCCGCTCAACGTGACCCTCATCGCGGCCAGCATGCCGGTGTGGATGCTGGCCATCGGCGCTTTGCGCTACGGCGTGCGGCCGCGCCCTCGAGAGCTGTTCGGGGCCGCACTCTCGCTGGCGGGCGTGACGCTCGTCATCGCGCGCGGCGACTGGGCCACGCTCGAGCAGGTCCGCTTCGTGGCTGGCGACCTCTACATCCTGGTGGCGATCGTTGCCTGGGCCTTCTACAGCTGGATGCTGGCCCGTCCGCCCCGGCACATGCAGGGCGATACACGCCCCACGATCGCCGATGCCGACGCAGCCGGCGGACGACGCGGCTGGAACTGGTCGGAGATGCTGCTGGTGCAGGTGCTGTTCGGCCTGGTCTTCGCCGGCGGCACGGCAGGGCTCGAGCAGATGGCAGGCGCCGAGCCCATCCGCTGGGGTGGCTGGGTGGTGGCGGCACTGGCCTTCGTGGCGATCGGCCCGTCGCTCATCGCCTACCGCGCCTGGGGTGCGGGCGTGGCACGGGCCGGCCCGGCCATGGCGGCCTTCTTCGGCAACCTCACGCCGGTGTTCGCGGCGCTGCTCTCGGCAGCCCTGCTCAGCGAACTGCCGAGGTGGTACCACGGCCTGGCGTTCGCGCTGATCGCGGCAGGCATCGTGGTGTCCTCGGCAAGGCCGCAACGCGGGGCTTGAGGCGCAACGCGGCGTTGCCGCGCTGCGCCTCAGGCGGCTGCGCTTGCTGCTTGTAAGGTGTAAGGCCTGGCCTGCGGACCGACGGCCTGCAACGCGACTTCCATCTCCGCGGGCTGGATCAGGTCGTCGTTGTCGGTGTCGATCCTGGCCCAGTACCCCGGCGCTGTGTTGGTTGGCGCACAGGCGCGGCTGTCCTCAGGCGGGTCAAAAGGTCCCGGGATACGCCCCGCCATCCATCAGCAGGTTCTGCCCCGTGATGTAGCCGGCCTGCGCACTGCACAGGAAGGCGCAGGCGGCGCCGAACTCGCCGGCCGTGCCGAAGCGGCGCGCCGGGTTCTGCGCGGCGCGTTCGGCGAGAAGCTGATCGAGCGGCCGCCCGCTCGCCTTGGCGGCACCGGCCATCGTCGCGGCCAGGCGGTCGGTGTCGAAGGGGCCGGGCAGCAGGTTGTTGATCGTCACGTTTTTCGCCACCGTCTTGCGTGCCAGGCCGGCGACGAAGCCCGTGAGCCCGGACCGTGCCCCGTTGGACAGGCCCAAAATCTCGATCGGCGCCTTCACCGCCGCCGAGGTGATGTTGACGATGCGGCCGAAGCCGCGCGCCATCATCGGATCGACCGTCGCCCTGATCAGCTCGATCGGCGTAAGCATGTTGGCGTCGAGCGCCTTGATCCAGGCCTCGCGGTCCCAGTCGCGAAAGTCGCCGGGCGGCGGTCCGCCGGCGTTGTTGACCAGGATGTCCACCTGCACGCAGGCCGCCAGCGCCGCCGCCCGCCCCTCGGGCGTGGTGATGTCGCCCGCCACGGCGCGCACGTCGATGGCGGGGTTGAGCTTGCGCAACTCCGCCGCCGTGGCCTGGAGCGCTTCGGCGCCGCGCGCCGTGATCACCAGGTTGACGCCCTCGCCCGCGAGGGCCTGCGCGCAGCCCTTGCCCAGACCCTTGCTGGCAGCGCACACCAGCGCCCACTTGCCTTCGATGCCGAAATCCATGGCGTCCTGCTTTCCGTTGCGACCGACGCATTGTGAGACTGCACGCGCTTGCCTTGCAGCGCGGTGCTAACGCGCGCGCGCGAGCAGCCAGATACCGACCAGCACCAGCACAGTCCCGGCCGCGATCCAGGCGGTGAACGGCTCGCCCAGGATCACGATGCCCATGAGCAGCGTGCTCATGGGGCCGACCATGCCGGTCTGTGCGGCCAGCGTCGGGCCGATCCGCTCGATCGCCATCATCACCATCAGCACGGGAGCGACGGTGCAGGCCGTGGCGTTGAGCAGCGACAGCCACAGCACCGGCACTGTTGCCGCCAGGGCCACTTCGGGCGCGCGCAGCACGAAGAACTGAGCGATGCACAGCGCGCAGGCCACCGTGCTCGCGAGCCCCACCAGCCGCAGGGAGCCGAGCCGGCGCACCACCTCGCCGCTGTAGACGAGATAGACCGCATAGCTCACCGCGCTGCCGAACACGAGCACGGCGCCGAGCGCCGCATCGGGGCCCTGGAATCCGACTTCATGGCCGAAGACCAGCGCCACGCCGACGTAGCTCACGCCGATGGCCATGAGCTGGCGCCCGCTCACGCGCCGGCCGAACAGCAGCACGCCGAAGGCCAGCACGAGGGTCGGGTTGAGGTAGAGGATCAGCCGTTCGAGACTCGCGCTGATGTACTGCAGGCCGAGGAAGTCGAGAAAGCTCGCGAGGTAGTAGCCGGTCACGCCGAGCAGCAGCACCATGCGCTTGTCCTGCGCCGTCAGGGCCGGCTTGCCGCGGCTGGCCCACCACGCCATCGCCAGGAAGAACGGCAGCGCGAACAGCATGCGGAAGAAGAGCACCGTGACGGCGTCGAGGCCGTGGCGGTAGAGCAGCTTGGCGACGATGGCCTTGCCCGAGAAGGCGATGGCGCCGGTCATGGTCAGGGCCAGACCGGCCCAGGGCAGGCGGTCGGAACGGGGCGTGATGGCGGGAGGGCGCAAGACGCAAGCTTATCGGCTGCAACGCCGATCCTTCGTCAGGCCGGTCCGCAAACCCTCGGCGAAACCTCGAACCCTCGGGACGCGATCGACGCGCCCTCGTCAGTCTTCCTCGTGGAACGCAATCTCCCGCTTCTTGCGGATCGTCGGCAGCATCACGATCACGATCATCAGCACCGCCGCGGCGAGCAGACCGGCCGAGAGCGGCCGCGTGACGAAAGTGGTCCATTCGCCGCGCGACAGCAGCAAGGCACGGCGCAGGTTCTCCTCCATCATCGGACCGAGGATGAAGCCCAGCAGCAGCGGCGCGCCTTCGCACTGGAACTTGTAGAAGGCGTAGCCGATGAGGCCGAACAGGGCCGCGATGAACACGTCGAAGTTGTTGTTGTTGAGTGTGTACAGACCGATGGCGCAGAAGGTGAGGATGGCGGGAAACAGGAACCGGTAGGGCACCGTCAACAGCCTGATCCAGATGCCGATCATCGGCAGGTTGAGGATCACCAGCATCAGGTTGCCGATCCACATGCTGGCGATCAGGCCCCAGAACAGGTCGGGGTTGCTGGTCATGACCTGCGGCCCCGGCTGGATGCCCTTGATGGTCATCGCGCCGACCATCAGCGCCATCACGGTGTTGGGCGGAATGCCCAGCGTGAGCATCGGAATGAAGCTGGTTTGCGCGCCCGCGTTGTTGGCGCTCTCGGGGCCGGCCACACCGCGGATGTCGCCCCTGCCGAACTGGCTCGCGTCCTTGGCGACCTTCTTTTCGAGCGTGTAGGCGGCAAAGGCCGAAAGGATGGACCCGCCCCCCGGCAGCACGCCGAGGGCCGAACCCAGCACCGTCCCGCGAACCACCGCCGGCCACGCTTTCTGGAAATCGTCTTTCGTCGGCCACAGGCCTCTCACGTCCTTGGTGAAGACCTCGCGGTGCTCGGCCGGCTTGCCCAGGTTGGCGATGATCTCGGACAGGCCGAAGATGCCCATCGCGATGCCGATGAAGCTGACGCCGTCGGTGAGCTCCGGGATGCCGAACGAAAAACGCGGCGTGCCCGAGATGACATCGGTGTTGACCTGGCCGATCAGCAGGCCGAGCACGATCATGCACAGCGCCTTGATCAGTGAACCCGAAGCCAGCACCACCGCGCCGATGAGTCCGACCACCATGAGCGAGAAATACTCGGCCGGGCCGAACTTGAAGGCCAGTTCGGTGAGCGGCGGCGCGAAGGCGGCGATCACCATGGTGGCCACCGAGCCGGCGAAGAACGAGCCCAGGCCCGCCGCGGCGAGCGCCGGGCCGGCGCGGCCCTGGCGAGCCATCTGGTAGCCGTCGATCGCGGTGACGACCGAACTCGACTCGCCCGGCACGTTGATGAGGATCGCGGTGGTGGAGCCGCCGTACTGCGAGCCGTAGTAGATGCCGGCCAGCATGATCAGCGCGGGCGTGGCATCGAGCGCATAGATCGACGGCAGCAACATGGCCATCGTGGCGGTCGGGCCGAGACCCGGCAACACGCCGACCAGCGTGCCGATGACGGTGCCGAAGAAGCCGTACAGCAGATTCTCGAGCGAGAGCGCGGTCGCGAAACCGAGGGCGAGGTTGTCGAACAGTTCCATGCTTGTCGTCCTCAGCCCATGAAGGCCGGCCACATCGGAAGGGTCAACCCCAGGCCCTTGACGAAGACCGCCCAGGACAACACGGTGAGGAAGACGGAGCTGAGGATCGCCGACCCCCAGTGGAACTCGTCACCGGCCATCGACGCCAGAATGATGAGCAAGGGAAGCGACACCACCAGACCCAAGGGCGGCAGCGCCAAGCCGAACAGCACCACCGAACCGAGAATGATGATCAGGGGCTTGAAGGCGATGGCGCCGATCGGGTCGCCGTCTTCGCTCTCGATGGTCAGCGATGCGAAGAGCACGATCGCACCGAGCACCGCGAGCAAGGTGCCCAGGCCGAAAGGGAAGAAGCCCGCGCCCGGGCGCGCGGAGTCGCCGAAGTTGTAGTTCAGTGCCCCGACGGCAAAACTCACTCCGACGACGATGAACATCACGCCCGATGCGAAGTCGCGCTGACTCTTGATCCTCACGTCTTGTCTCCTGTTGTCGTCACGCGCGCCCCCGAGCAGCGCAGTGCCCGCATTCTAGGAATGAGGCGCTGCGCGGCCTCCGTGGGTAATTACGTAGCCCTGGCACGAACGAAAGGCTCATGCCTTCGCGACGTCTCTCCCGCTCGCGCGGCGCCGTTCACTCCCAGCGCGGTGTGGCCCGCAGCACTTCTTCGATCGTGGTGTGGCCCTGCGCGACCTTCATCGCGCCGGCCAGACGCAGCGGTTGCAGGCCCTGCTGCACCGCCTGCTTGCGCAGTGCCGCGCCGTCGTAGTGCGGATGGATGGCGGGCTGCAGCGCATCGTTGAGCACGAGCAGCTCGTACAGGCCGCTGCGGCCGCGAAAGCCGGTGTGGCGGCATTCCAGGCAACCGACGGGCCTGAAGGGCCGGTACTCGCCCGAGAGCCGCCACGGCTTGATGGCCTCGCCCAGCGTCTCGCGCGATCCGCTGTCGTCCGGCTCCTTGCACGCCGGGCACAAGGTGCGAACGAGCCGCTGCGCCAGCACGCCGATGACCGTGGCACCGATCAGGTAGGGCGCGACGCCCAGGTCGATGAGCCTCGTCACCGCCGAAGCGGCGTCGTTGGTGTGCAGCGTGCTGAACACGAGGTGGCCGGTGAGCGCGGCCTGGATCGCCATCTCGGCGGTGGCGAGGTCGCGGATTTCGCCGACCATGATGATGTCCGGGTCCTGGCGCATCAGCGCGCGCAGGCCTTCGGCGAAGCCGAGGTCGAGCGCGCTTTGCACCTGCGTCTGGTTGAAGGCCGGCTCGATCATCTCGATCGGGTCTTCGACGGTGCACACGTTGACTTCGTCGGTGGCCAGGCGCTTCAGGGTCGAATACAGCGTGGTCGTCTTGCCCGAGCCGGTCGGGCCGGTGACGAGGACGATGCCGTGCGAGCGGGTGACGAGCTGCTCCCAGAGCCTGGCGTCCTGCGCGCCGAAGCCCAGTCCGTCGAGCTGTTTGACGGCGTTGTCGGGATCGAAGATGCGCATGACCATCTTCTCGCCGAAGGCCGTGGGCAGGGTCGACAGCCGCATCTCCACGTCGCGCGTGGCGGCGCTGCTATCGGCGCCGGGACGGCGCGTCTTGATGCGGCCGTCCTGCGGGCGGCGCTTCTCGACCACGTCCATGCGGCCGAGCAGCTTGACGCGGCTGGTCATCGCCGTCATCACCGACAGCGGCACCTGGTAGACGGTGTGCAGCACGCCGTCGATGCGAAAGCGGATCGCGCCCATCTCGCGCCGCGGCTCCAGATGAATGTCCGACGCGCGCTGATCGAAGGCGTATTGCCAGAGCCAATCGACCACCTGCACGACGCCCTGGTCGTTGGCGTCGAGCTGCTTGTTCGACTTGCCCAGCTCCACCAGCTGCTCGAAGCTCGCCGGCCCCGCGCCGTCACCGCCCTTCTGCGCCGCGCGCACCGAGCGCGACAAGGTGTAGAACTCGGTCGTGTAGCGCTGGATCTCGAGCGGGCTGGCCAGCGCGAGCTTGATGGTCTTGCGCGTGTGCGCCTCGATCTCGGCGAGCCAGGAGGTGTCGAAGGGTTCGCAGGTCGCGACCAGCGCCTCGCTCACTCCCACCTGCACCGGCAGCGCGCAGCGGCGCTCGGCGTAGGTGGCCGACATGACATCGGCCACGCGCGCCACATCGACCTTCAGCGGATCGATGCGCAGATAAGGCAGATGGCAGCGCCCCGCCAGCCACTCGGTCAGCGCTTCCACGTCCAGCGGCGCACCGCTCGCGGCATGCACGAGGCCGGCGGCACCGAGGCGCACGAGCGGATGCTGAGCGCTGTCTCCGGCACCGAAGCGCTGCGCGACGCGTTGCGCCTCGGGCAACAGGATCACGCCGTCGGCCACCAGCCAGGCCACGAGCTGGCGCCAGTGCAGGAGGCCGCTCGGCGGTGCAGCGGCCGCGAGCGGCGCGAGCGGCGCCGGCGCGCTGCGGGGTCCGAGCTGCGAGGGCGGGCCGGCCGGAACCTGGGGCGCGAAAGGAGGAGGACGGGTCTTCATGCGGCGGTGGCCAGGCGGTCCGGCACATTCTGCAAGAGCTTGAGCCACTTGCGCGCCGGCAGGCCCCAGCGCGCTTCGATCGCTTCGGCTCTCGCGGCCAGCTCATCGCGCGGCGCAAGCGTGCCCTGCCTGCACGCCAGCACGATCGTGTTGCCTTCGCGTGTGGGCTTGAGCATCGCCATGCCGTCGGCACCGAAGGCCGCGGCGATCCGTGCGGCGCTGCGCCCGAAACTCACGTCGCGGCCGAACAGGTTGACGCTCATCACGCCGCCCTCGGCGAGCAGCGCCCGGCAGCCGCGGTAGAACGCCTCGTCGTCGAGCACGGGCGCAGCGGCCTCGTGGTCGTAGAGATCGACGCACAGCGCGTCGGCCGTGCCATGGTGACGCGGGTCGGCGACGAAATCCGCCGCGTCGGCCTCGACGACCGCGAGCCGCGCATCGTCGGCCGGCAGGCGAAACCACAGGCGGCATGCGCTGATGACGCTGGCGTTGATCTCCACCGCGGTGCAGCGCCAGCGCAGCTTCTTGTGGCAGAACCGGGTGATCGCGCCGGCGCCCAGGCCGAGCTGCACCGCGTGGCCGGCCGGTGCATCGCTCGGGCGCAGCAGCAGCCAGGCCATCATGCGCTGCACGTACTCGAGTTCGAGATGCTGCGGCTTGGCCAGCCGCATGGCGCCTTGCACCCACGGCGTGCCGAGATGCAGGAAGCGCACGCCGTCGAATTCGGACACCGTGGCGGGGGCCAGGGTCGGGCGGCGCGAGCGCTTCGATGCGGCGGTGCCGCTCACGTCGCGGCGCCCCTCACCCGGCCTCTCCCCAAAGGGGAGAGGAGACACGCTGCCCACGTGCCCCCCAACGCTTGCACCGGCCGGTGACGCGTCATGGCGTTGGCCGCAGGCCATGAGAGGGCGACCCCCTCTCGCCCGAGCTGGGGATTTCTCGCTCTGCCTCCGGGAGAAGGTCGGGGTGAGGGCCCGGCCCGACTTCGAGCGCCGCCAATCGCGGCAAAACCGCCCGTGCATTCGCCTGCGTCGCGGCGGCCAGCGCCTCCACCGTGATCCCCCGCAGCGCCGCAAGCTCCGCGGCGATGCGCGGCAACTCGCCGGGCTCGTTGCGCCCCATCGCCTCGCCGGCCGCACGGCGCGCGGCGGTCGTGTAGATCCAGTGCGGCGGAATGTCCGGTGCATCGGTCTCCATCACGATGGCCTCCAGGGGCAGCTCGGCCGCGAGCCGGCGCAACTGCAGCGCGGTCTCGAAGGTCATCGCGCCGCCGAAGCCGAGCTTGAAGCCCAGGCCGATGAACGCGTCGGCCTGCTGACGGCTGCCGTTGAACGCGTGCGCGATGCCGCGCGGCGCGCGCCCCTTCATGCGGCGCAGGTGCTTGAGCAGCGTGTCGGCCGAGCGGCGCACGTGCAGCAGCACCGGCAGCTCGAAGTCGCGCGCGAGTTCGAGTTGGTGCACATAGAAATGCTCCTGCCTGGCGCGATCGAGTCCGGGCACGAAGTGGTCCAGGCCGATCTCGCCGACCGCCACCAGGCGCGGATCGCCGTGCCGCACGGCCAGCGCGTCGCGCAGCGTGCCAAGCGCCGCGTCGTCCAGCGGCCCGACGCACAAGGGATGGATGCCCAGCGCGTAGGCCCCGTCGTGCTCGTGCGCCAGCGATTGCACGGTGGCGAAATCGAAGGGCGCGACGGCCGGCATGACGATCCGTGTCACGCCGGCCGCACGGGCCCGCGCCACGACCGTGCCGCGGTCATCGTCGAACTCCCTCGCATCGAGGTGGCAGTGCGTGTCGGTCCAGGCGGGCACGGGCGCGCCGGCCCGCGCGGGCACGCCGGCGATGTCGGCAGGTGCGTTCATCCCGAGCGGCGGCCGCGCCGGCATGAGCCGACGAGGCGCAGGGGTGCCTGCTCCGACGTGGGGCTTCGTCTCATGGTTGGGCGCGGCATGGCTTCATGGTTCGATCACCGGAGGATGCCAGATGAGAACACGCCGCTGCGGTGCCGGCGAACGCGCCGCCAGCCGCCGGCGCGCACGGGCACACTCCCGCGGTGAGCCGGCTCGCCCCTTCGCCCTCCTCGTCGATGCCTCGCGTGCGGATCGCCGGCACGGCATTCGACAGGCGCACGCTGCTGCTGCTTGCCTTGCTCGCGCCGGTTCGCGCGCAGGCCGGCGCTGCGCCGGCCGCCTTCGACCGCGGGTTGCTGTGGCGCGTGGCTCGGCCGGGCATCGCCCCGAGCCATCTCTTCGGCACCGTGCACCTGGACGATGCCCGCGCCCTGGCCCTGCCGAAGACCGTGCAGGCCGCGCTCGACGGTGCGCGGGTGCTGATGCCCGAACTGCTCGCCGATGACGAGAGCGGGCGGCGCTTCGAAGCCGCAACCAGGCTGCCACCCGGCATGTCCTTGCGCTCGCTGAGCGGGCCGGAGGTCTTCGCGCGCGTCGCCGCCCTGCTGGCCACGCGCTACGGCGTCGCGCCGGCGGCGAGCGACCGGCTCCAGCCCTGGGCCGCCTACCTGATGCTCGGGCAGCCGACGCACCGGCAGGGCGAGATCCTCGACGGCAAGCTCCAGCGCCTGGCCGTGCAGCACGGCCTGCCGGTCGTGCCGCTGGAAAGCCTGGACGAGCAGGTCGCTTCGCTCCAAGCCGTGCCGCTGGCGAGCCAGCTCGCGCTGCTCGACGCCAGCGCGCGCCGGCACGACGAGCAGCTCGCCGCCATCGACGAACTGCTCGCGCTCTACCTCGCCGAAGACCTGACCGGCCTGTGGCGCCTGCAGCGCGCCGTGCTGGAGGGCGAGCCGCCCCCGGTGCACGCGGCGCACGACGATCTGCTCGAACACCTGCTCGTGCGCCGCAACGCGCGCATGACGGAGCGGCTGTTGCAGCCCTTGCGGCAAGGCGGCGTGTTCGCCGCCATGGGCGCGCTGCACCTCTACGGCGAGCGGGGCATCCCGGCCCGCCTTTCCCGGCAGGGCTGGACGATCGAGCGGGTCCGATGAAGTTCTGAAAGGCGCGATGGCGCGTCAGCGCAGGCCCGCGGCTTGCCCGATTTCGCGATCTTCGCTTCCTTCGTTCGCGAGACCTGCCATGACCGCCACACCCTCGATCCGACCCCTCGCCGTCGTCACCGGCGCCTCCACCGGCATCGGCTACGAGCTGGCCCGCTGCTGCGCCGACAACGGCTTCGATCTCCTGATCGCGGCCGACGAGCCGCAGATCGAGGAAGCCGCGCGCAAGCTCGGTGCGAGCGGCGCCTCCGTGGAGGCAGTGCAGGCCGATCTCGCCACGTCCGACGGCGTGAGCACGCTGCACGCGGCCCTTCGCGGCCGGCCGGTCGAGGCGCTGCTGGCCAACGCCGGGCGCGGCCTGGGCAAGGGCTTTCTCGATCAGGACTTCGACGCGGTGCGCCGGGTGGTGGACACCAACGTCACCGGCACCATCGAGCTCGTGCACCGGGTGGCCCGCGACATGCGCTCACGCGGCCGCGGGCGCATCCTCATCACCGGCTCGATCGCCGGATTCATGCCCGGCAGCTACCAGGCGGCCTACAACGCCAGCAAGGCCTTCCTCGATTCGTTCTCCTTCGCGCTGCGCGACGAGCTCAAGGACAGCGGCGTGACGGTGAGCTGCCTGATGCCCGGCGCCACCGACACCGCGTTCTTCGAGCGCGCCGACATGCTCGACACCCGGGTCGGCGCCATGAAGAAGGACGACCCGGCCAGGGTGGCCGAACTCGGCTTCGAGGCCATGATGAAAGGCAGCGGCGACGTGGTCACGGGCCTGAAGAACAAGCTGCAGGCCGCGATGGCGCACGTGACGCCGGCGCCCGTGCTGGCCGCCACGCACCGCAGGCAGGCCGCGCCCGGCACGGCGCACGGGTCCTCGCCCCGGCTCGCCGGCACCGCCGCGGACCTTGCGGCCGGCGCGGTCGGCGGCTTGGCCGGCGGCGCGACCGTGTCGGCGTTGCTGCTGCTGGGCGAAGCCGCCGGCGTGGAGCGGGCCTCCGACATGGTGCGGATGCAGCGCCGCACCGCCGGCCAGTTCGGCCAAGCGCACCGGCCCGTGAGCTCGGCCGCGACGCTCGCCGAGGAGGGCGTCGGCCATGCCGGGCACATGGCCCTGTCGGCCGGGCTCGGCGCAGCCTACGGCGCCACGTTCGGGAAGACTTCGCTGCCGCCGGCCGCATCGGGCGCGGCTTTCGGCCTGGCCTTCTTTCCGCTCGCCTACGGCCTCGTCGGTCCCCTGCTCGGGCTGACCCGCTCTCCCCTGCAGCAGCAGCCGCGCGAGGTGGCCCGCCGCATGGTCGTGCACGGCGTGTTCGGCATCGTGACGGCACTCGTCGCCGAGCGCGTGGCAGATCGCCTGAAGGCCCGAGCCGCCGAACAGCAGGCCGAAAGACATACCCGGGCGCGGGAGCGGGAGCGGGCATCGCACGACGCGCAACGCCACGACGACCCGTGGTCGCAGCGCGCCGCGGAGCCGGTGGCCGCTTGGCCGGGCGCGAGCTCGGTGCCGACGAAGACGCCCGCACTGCTGCGTTGACGTCGCAACACGACCCGCTCACGCCCCCGGTGCGGCGGGTGAGGTGCCGGTGACGGTGCGGTTCAGCGGTCGAAGGATTCGCGCAGCCGCTCGCCCGCGTACTCCTGGGCGTCTTCGGCATCGTCGACCACCGCGGCCATGCCGAAGAACTCGTGCGCCGTGCCCTCGTACAGCTTGCGGTCCACCTCGACCCCGGCCTTCTCGAGCGCGTCCTCGAGCATTTCGCCGTCGCTGCGCAGCGGGTCGATCTCGGCATTGATGATGGTCACCGGCGGCAGGCCGGCCAGCTTGGCATTGACCAGATCGACCTTCGGGTCGCTCTTGTCGGCCGCGGACGCGAAGGTGTGCTCGACGAACCAGGCAATCATCGGCTTGTTGAGCGGCTTGGCTTGGGCGCTGTCGACGTAGGAGTCGGTCGAGAGGTTGCCGGTCTGCGCCACGGGGTAGACCGCGAGCACATGCACCGGCGGCGTGAGGCCGGCATTGCGCGCGGCGATGGCGGTGGACACGGCCAGGTTGCCGCCGGCGCTCTCGCCCGCGAGGGCCAGCTTCTTCGGATCGCCCTTGATCTGCCCGGCGTTCTGCGCGACCCATCTGTAGGCGGCCAGCGCATCGTCCCACGCGGCCGGGAACCTGGCCTCGGGCGCGCGCCGGTAATCGACCGACACCACCACCGCCTCGGCCTCGCCCGCGAGTCCGCGCGCACCGCTGTCGTAGACCTCCTTGTCGGCGATCACCCAGCCGCCGCCGTGGTAGTACACGATCACCGGGAAAGGCCCCTGGCCCTGCGGCGTGTAGACGCGCACCGGCAGCGGGCCGGCCGGGCCGGGAATGCTGCGGTCGGTGCTCGTCACGCCCGGAACGGCCTTGCCCGGCTCGACCGGCTTGCCCTGCTTCCCGGCCACCGCCTTGGCGGCGTCGGCCGGGGTGGGCTGCTTGCGGGCCTGCTCGGGAGTGAGGGTTTCGATCGGCTTGCCGTTCATGGCGCCCAGGGTGTCGAGCACCTGTTGCATGCCGCGGTCGGCGTCGTAGGTGGTGCCGGTCCTGGCCATCTCGGCCGGTGGCCTGTCGGCAGCCGTTTGAGCCAGCGCGTCGTGAGCGGCGAGCAGGCTGGCGCCGCCGAGCGCCAGGGCGGCGGCCAGCGCCAGACGGCGCGGCGCGGGGTTGGCCGAAGCCCGCGCGGGCGCGGGCGCGGTGCGGAAGGCTCGAGCAGGGAAGGTCTTCATCGTGTTTCCGTGGACTGAAGAATGGCTTGCCTCATCGCCAGACGAGGCAAGCCACGTTCCCACGGCGCCCCGCGCGGCCGGCCGCGCAGGGGCTTCGTGCACCTCAGCGCAAGGCGATCTTGCGGTCCGCCGGCACCACCCAGAAGTACACGGTGTGATGACCGATGGTCTCCTGCGCCTTGGGCTTCCAGTCGCCCATGTGGTAGTTGTGCGAGACGATGCGCGTGCCGGGCTTCAGCTCCTCGAGCAGCTTGGGCCGCAGGCGCATGTTGATGTCGGGCAGCAGGTACAGCGTAACCACGGTGGCCTCCCTGATGTCGGCCTTGAACAGGTCGCCCTGGATGAACTTGACACGGTCGGTCACGCCGGCGGCCTTGGCGTTCTCGTTGGCCTCCTTGATGCGCTGGGGATCGATGTCCACGCCCACGCCCTTGGCGCCGCTTTGCTTCACGGCAGAGATGACGATGCGCCCGTCGCCCGAGCCGAGGTCGTAGATCACGTCCTTGGCGGTAACCTTGGCATGCTTGAGCATGGCCGCGACCACCTCGTCCGGGGTGGGCACGAAAGGCACGTCCTTGCGGACTTCGGTGTCCTGCGCACGCAGGTGGAGCGCGGGCACGGCGAGCGCCGGTGCGAGCGTCAGCAAACGGAGGAAGGGTCGTTTTTGCATGTCGGTCACCTCGTGAAGTTCGGTGGTTGGGAAGGAACAGGACGCAGCGCGCTCATCGGCGCGGCGCGGCGCGTTGCAGGGCCGTGCCGCCGGCGGCGACCGGCGCGGCGACCGGCGCGGCGACCGCGCCCGGACGCCGCGCGAGCCAGTACACGGGCAGGCCCGCCAGCAGCACGGCCACGCCGACCAGCGCGCCGGTGCCCGTGTAGCTGAGGCTGGACCACAGCATGAAGGCGCTGCTGGCGCAGAACACCAGCGGCACGAGCGGGTACAGCGGCACGCGAAACGGCCGCTCGCGCTGCGGATCGAGCCTGCGCAGGCGCAGCAGGGCCAGCCCGCTCAACAGGAAGAACAGCCAGAAGACCGGCGCGGTGTACTCGACCATCGTCTCGAAGCCGCTGCGAGCCAGCAGCCCGAGCCCGATCAGCGCCAGCACGATCGCCGACTGCAGCAGCAGACCGTTGACCGGCGTGTTGGCGCCGCCGTGCCAGCGGCCCAGGCGGCTGAACAGCGCGAAGTCGCGGCCCAGCGCGTAGTTGCAGCGCGCGCCGGTGATCATGGTCGCGTTGATGGAGGTCAGCGCCGACACCGCCACGATCAGGCTCACCAGCACGGCCCCGCGCTCGCCGAGCGCATGGCGCAGCATGTCGGCCGCCACCGCCTCGGAGGCCGCCATGCCCGACAGGCCCAGCACGTGCAGGTAGGCCCAGTTCACCACCAGGTACAGGCCGGTGATCAGCACGATGCCGATGATCAGCGCGCGCGCGATGCCCGAGCGCGAACCGCGCATCTCGCCCGACACGTAGGCCGACTCGTTCCATCCGCCGTAGGTGAGCAGCACGAACACCATCGCCAGGCCGAGCGTGGTGGTCGGGGCACCCGCACCCGGCTCGGGCGCGGGCAGCGGCGCCGGGGTGGCGAAACCGAGCCCGACGACCGCGATGGCGATCAGCCCCAGCACTTCCAGGCTGGTGAACACGTGCTGCACGCCGGTGCCCTGGCGGATGCCCAGAAGATTGACGCCCGTGAAGGCCAGCACCGCGAGCACCGCGTAGATCGCCACGGAGTACGTGCCGAGCGGCCAGATCTGCGAGGCGTAGTCGCCGAACACATAGGCCAGCAGCGCGATCGAGCCGGTGTGCATGACCGTCATCCGCGCCCACGCGAACAGGAAGGACGGGCCTCTGCCGAAGGCGCGTTGGAGGTAGTGGTAGTCGCCGCCGGCGCTCGGGTAGGTGCTCGCCAGTTCGGCGTAGCACAGCGCGCCGACCAGCGCGATGGCGCCGCCGGCCAGCCACAGGCCGAGCATCAGCGCGCCGCTGTCCACGTTGGCGGCCACCAGCGAGGGCGCCTTGAAGATGCCCGCGCCGATCACCAGGCCCACGGTGACGATCACCGCGTCGGTGACCGACAGCGTGGCGACGGGCCAGGCTTCGCCCGAGCCGCCCCGTGCCGGTCTGCCGGTACCCGCCCCCTCGCCTGCGCCGGCGCCTTGCGACGCCACATCGAGCCGTCCGCGTTCGCTGTCCTTCATGCGCGCCGCCTCAGCCCGGCAGGGTCTCGAGGGCGCGCGGCTCCTGCACCGGCTGATGGTTGCGGCTTTCGCGGAAGGCGCGCGCCGCCTCGTAGGCCGCCTTGCGCACGCGCATCACGGAGCCGATCGGCCGGTGTGCGGCCACGCCGTGCCAGGGGCTGAAGGACATGCGATCGTCCACCGCATCCGCGCGCGCCTCGCTCCACGACGGCTGCGGCGCCACGCGGATGCGCGCGACCGCCACATAAGGGCTGCGCTCCTCGGGCCACACCACCTTGGCGTCCTCGATCGGCATCTCCTCGAGGTTGGTGCACAGCTGCACGCGCAGCTCCCAGGTGCCGCCGCGCTGCGCGAAGTGCTCCGCCACCAGCTCGCGCAAGCCGTCGGGCTTGCCGTCGATGCGGACCGGCCGCCGGGTCAGCGCGGTGAGCTCGGGTGCGATCGGCGCCACCGACACCTTGGCCATGTACTCGCCCCACAGCATCGGCACCTGGCTGTAGTAGGTCTCGCCGAGCGGATGCGTTTCGGGATGGCCGCCCAGGCTGATCAGCGTCGGGCTCTTGCCGCCCGCGCCCTCGATCACCTTCTCGACGCCCTGCAGCGCGGAGGACAGCACCTTCTTCAGGCCCGGCGCCTTGTCGGTGGTGGCCGCCAGCAGCTTCAGGCTCGTGAGGAAGCTCTTGGCGTCGTGCTTCAGGAAGGCCGGCCCGTTGACGAGCACGAAATCCTGCGTGTTGTCGCCCTCCGAGCCGTGCAGGCGCTCGCCCTGCACGCCGATCACCTTGATCGCCAGGCCGCGCGGCGTGGAAACGTTGTCGTCGAGGATGTCGCCAGGGTTGGTGGACAGGCGCATCACCACCGGCAGGCGCGCGGGCCGGGCCGCCATGCCCTGCGCCAGCTCGGGCGCCAAGCCCACCAAAACCTCGAGCTCGCCTTGCAGCAGCGCGTGGCTCTTGGCGTGCACGCTGCGCAGCGCGTGACCGCCGTCCTCGAAGGTCTTTTCCTGGATCTGGCGCATGGTTTCGACCAGCGCGCGGGTCGTCTCCGCTTCGTCGGGCTCGCGTCTCTCGAAGACCGGCTCGAAGCGCACGGGAACGGCAGGGGGACGGCTGGACATCGGCGAGCTCCTGGTGAAGCGCTGCCGCAAGAAGCATCTGCTCGGAGGTGCTTCGAGGTACTGCGCAGGAAAGCGTGTGGCGCGTGTGGCGCCGCCGATACCCACGTTCGCACCGGCGACTCGCCGCACGAGCAATCGCCGGTCCCGTTTTGTAAAGCGCTCGACACGGCTCGAAGTGCCGGCCGCTCGCCGGACGCCTGCCTTGCCTGCGCTCCTTGCGCCAGGGGTCCCGCCTCGCAGCGGCTTTCGCGGCGTTGCGCCGCCCGTGGCGCGATCCGGGCGGACAGTCCTTCCGGGAAGTGCCGAGGAAAGATTTGCAGCATGGCTGACCATCCGGCCGGCCCGGCTGGGCGACACGGGCGGGGGCCGTTGTGTCGAGGTGCAACGGAAGGCGTCCGCCGAAATCGGACGCGAAATGCGCGCGCTCGCGCCCGGATCGATGGCGTTCGATCGCTTGTTTCGCACGGAGGGACGGCGACCGATGGGAACACAGCTTGCCCGTCGATGGTTCAAGCGAACCTCGACGCGGTTCGCGTCCCTACACCTCTCAGGAGTACTTCATGAACCTCAAGACCACCACCCTCGCCGCCACCCTGTGTCTGGCCTTCACGCCCGCCCTGCATGCCGCGGGCGAAGCCAGCGGCACCATGACGCAAGGCGGCAGCCCGTCGATGAGCGCCGGATCGGGATCGATGGCGCACGACCAGGAAACCGTGCGCAAGGTGCAGCAGCAACTCGCCGACAAGGGCCACAACCCCGGCATGGTCGACGGCATGATGGGCGAGCAGACCAAGCAGGCGATCATGGACTATCAGCAGGCCCAGGGGATGTCCGCCACCGGGACGCTCGACCAGCAGACCTTGGACTCGCTGGGCGTGGCCTCCACGAGCGGCAGCATGAGCGGCGGCGCCAGCACCATGGATCCCAGCGCCGCATCGCCCAACCGCAGCGGCTCGGGCGCGCCGGCCGGCAGCGACAAGCCCACCTCGCCCACTCCTGACATCAAGGCCGGCTCGGACAGCGGCAGCACGAGCAGCGGCTCCGGCAGCGGCATGAGCGGCAACATGGGCGAAGGCGCCACGAGCGGCAGCGCCGGCGGCGGCTCGGCGAGCGGCGGCTCGGACACGAACGTGTCTCCGAACATCAGCGGCTCGGGCGCCCCTTCCGGCAGCGACAAGCCGACCGCCCCCACCACCCGCTGACCGTTCCTGATCCACCTCGACGGCGAAGCGCCCCCGCGCTTCGCCGTTTGCATTGGTGGGTACGCGCCCTGCCGCTGCGTACTTGTGCACGCCGCATCCATGGAGCCCTCATGAAAGCCATCGTCTACAACGGCCCGCACGACGTGCAGGTCAGGGACGTGCCCGATCCCAAGCTCGAGTACGCCACCGACGTGATCGTCAAGGTCAGCAGCAGCAACATCTGCGGCTCGGACCTGCACATGTACGAAGGCCGCACGAGCCTCGAGCCCGGCCGCATCATCGGCCACGAGAACCTCGGCGAGGTGATCGAGGTCGGCAAGTCCGTGCTGCGCGTGAAGGTCGGCGACAAGGTCTGCATTCCCTTCAATTGCAGTTGCGGTTACTGCAAGAACTGCGAGCGCGGCTACACGAGCGCTTGCCTGTCGATGAACCCGGGCAAGGTCGGCGCGGGCTACGGCTACGCCGACATGGGCCCCTACGAAGGCGGCCAGGCCGAGTACCTGCGCGTGCCCTACGGCGACTTCAACTGCCTCGTGCTGCCCGAAGACGCGGCGGACAAGGAAAACGACTACGTGATGCTGGCCGACATCTGGCCGACCGGCTACCACGCGGTGGAGCTGTCGGGCTTTCAGCCGGGCGAGTCGATCGTGATCTACGGCTGCGGCCCGGTCGGCCTGATGGCCGCCTACTCCGCGCAACTGCGCGGCGCGAGCCGCGTGATGGTGATCGACCGCCATCCCGACCGGCTGGCGCTGGCCGAACGCATCGGCGCGGTGGCGATCGACGATCGCAACGGCGATCACGTCGAGCAGGTGCTCGATCTCACCGAAGGCGCAGGCGCGGACCGCGGCTGCGAGTGCGTGGGCTACCAGTGCCACGACCCGGCCGGCCACGAGGTGCCCAACGCCACCATGAACGACCTGGTGAAGTCGGTGCGCGCCACCGGCGGCCTGGGCGTGGTGGGCGTGTTCGTGCCGGAGGACCCAGGCGGGCCCGACGAGCTGGCCCGAAAGGGCGAGATCGCCTTCGACTTCGGCGCGTTCTGGAACAAGGGCCTCGCCATGGGCACCGGCCAGGCCAACGTGAAGGCCTACAACCGCCAGTTGTGCAGGCTGATCGAGCTGGATCGCGCGCAGCCCGCCTTCATCGTCTCGCACGAGTGCTCGCTCGAGGAAGCGCCCGAGGCCTACGAACACTTCGACCGGCGCGACGACGGCTGGACCAAGGTCGTGCTCAAGCCCGGCATGACGAACGGCGGGCAGGCCGGCGGCAAGGCAGGCGCAGGCGCGAGGACCGACGCGAGAACCGGCGCGAAGACCAACGCCAAGGGCAGCAAGGCCGCCAAGTCGCACGCCCACGCGCACTCGGGCGACGCCGGGTGACGGGCGGCGCATGCACCACCTGCAATCGGGCGTCGGCCGGCCGCTGCTGCTGATCCACGGCCTGGGCGGAAGCTGGCGTTCGTGGACGCCGGTGCTGGCGCCGCTGGCCGAGCGGCGGCAGGTGGTGGCGATCGACCTGCCGGGTTTCGGCGAAACGCCGCCGCTGCCGGGCGAGGTGTCGATCGCCACACTGGCCGACGCGACCACCGACTTTCTCGCCGCCCGCCGCCTCATCGGCGTGGACGCGGTCGGCAGCTCGATGGGCGCGCGCCTGGTGCTCGAGCTGGCGCGCCGCGGCGTGCTCGGCGCGACGGTGGCGCTCGACCCCGGGGGCTTCTGGCAGGGCTGGGAGCGCAGCTTCTTTCACCGCTCGATCGGCCTGTCGGTCAGGCTGCTGCGGCTGCTGCGCCCGGTGATGCCGTGGGTCACGGGCAACGCGCTGGGCCGCACGCTGCTGCTCTCGCAGCTCTCGGTCCGGCCTTGGGCGCTGAGCGCGGACCTGGCGCTTTCCGAGATGCACGGCTACGCCGACTCGCCCTCGTTCGATCCGCTGCTGCACGCCCTGGTTTCCGGCCCCGAGCAACGCGGGGCCGCGGCCGGCGCAACCCTTGGGCCGCTCACCATCGGCTGGGGGCGGCAGGACCGCGTGTGCCTGCCGCGCCAGGCGGCCCGCGCTCTGCAGCGCTTTCCCGGCGCGCGGCTGCACTGGTTCGAGCGCTGCGGCCACTTTCCTCACTGGGATCAGCCGCAACAGGCGGTGCGGCTGATCCTCGAGGCGACCGGCGAAGGCGCCCGCGCGCCCACTGGTCCGCCTTCCCGTTCCACCGCCAACGCAACGCAGGCAGCAATGCCGCAAGAAGGAGTCCAGGCATGGCAGACGCATTGAAGAAGGGCCAGCACGTCGAGTGGGAAACCTCGCAGGGCAAGACCTCCGGCACCGTGACCCGCAAGATCACCGGCACCGCCAAGGCCGGCGGCCACACCGCCAAGGCCTCGCCCGGCGAACCGCAGTACGAGGTCAGGAGCGACAAGACCGGCAAGAAGGCGATCCACAAGCCCGATGCGCTCGGGAAGGGGCATTGACATGTCCCCGCACTCCGCGCACAAGGGCGCCGACAAGCGCAAGGACAAGGGCCACAAGGGCGAGCCCGCCAAGGAGGGCGCCGGCGCAGATGCGCGCGCATCGACGCTCGCCGAGTTCAAGAAGGCGGTGAACATGACGCCGGCCAAGCTCGAACGCTGGCTCGAGAGCGAGGATTCCAAGCGCGTCGGCTGGACGCACGAAGGCGAGCACGAATCCGTCGGCCATCACTCGGGGCGGCGCATCGTGGAGTTGCTGCGCACCAGGCAGGCCGGCCTGTCGGACGACGATCTGGCGCACATGCGCAAGGTCGTCGGCTACGTGCACCGGCACCTGGCGCAGCGGCCCGAAGGCGACGTGAGCGAGACGAACTGGCGCTACTCGCTGATGAACTGGGGTCACGATCCGCTGGCGCGGCACTGAGCCGCAGCCTGCGCTCAACGAGACAAGGCCTTCCTGCGAAGGCCTTGTCTTTGCCCGAAGGCGCGACCGCGGGGTCCGGCCCCATGGTCGCTCGCGCCGCGAAGCGGCGCCGCCTCAGTGCACGGGCTGCGGCGTCCTGCGCCGTTCGACGAACTCCGGGTGACCCGGACCGTAGTCGGGACCGAAACGCCGCTCGGTGTCGGCACGCGTGCTCGGGCTGCGCGCGACCCGTGGATACAGGGTCAGCGCGTAGATGCCGGCCGCGCCGACCAGCACGTAGATGATGCGCGTGAGCGTGCTGCCCCCGCCGAACAAGGTGCTGACGAGGTCGAGGTTCATCAGGCCGACCAGGCCCCAGTTGATGGCGCCGACGATCACCAGCGCGAGCGCGATGGAGCCGATGACGGATTGGGACTTGTGGGCGGTTTCGTGCGTGGTGGTGCGAGGGTTGGCCATGGGAAGTTCCTTTCGTGAACGGGCAGAGGAAAACCAGCCCCCGAATCGGGCAGATGCCGTGCCCGTGAAGGCGCGCCCCAGGCCTTGCGAGGCCCCAGGCGCAGGCCGTCGCGAACTCTCGCGAAACCCTCGCGTCAGGCCGCGGGCTCGTCCCGATCGAAGGGACCGAGCCGGCCCCGATCGAGCTGCAGACGCCGGTCGCAGCGCGCGGCCAGGGCGGCGTCGTGGGTCACCACCACGTAGGCGGTGCCCAGCGCCGCGGCGAGCTCGCGCATGAGCGCGAACACCCCGTCGGCCGTGACCCGGTCGAGGTTGCCCGTGGGCTCGTCGGCCAGCACGCAGGCCGGCCGGGTGACCAGCGCACGCGCCACGGCCACCCGCTGCCTCTCGCCGCCGGACAACTCCGAGGGCCGGTGCGCCGCGCGCGCCTGCAGGCCCACGGAGGCCAGCATCGCCCGCGCCTGCTGCCGGGCCTGCTCGCGCGTCATGCGGCGGATGAACAGCGGCATGGCCACGTTGTCGAGCGCGCTGAACTCGGGCAGCAGATGGTGGAACTGGTAGACGAAGCCGAGGTGCTCGTTGCGCCAGGCGCCCTGCTCGGCCGCGTTCATGCGGGCGCCCTCGCCGCCGAGCGCGCGGCCCATGAGTTCCACGCGGCCGGCGCTGGGCTCGTCGAGGCCGCCCAGCAGGTGCAGCAAGGTGCTCTTGCCCGAACCCGAGGCGCCCACCACGGCCAGCGTCTCGCCGCGCGCCACGGCGATGTCCACGCCGTGCAGCACGGACACGTCCAGGCCGCCTTCGCGAAAGCGCTTGTGCAGCCCGCGGCCGCTCAGCACGGCCGCGCCCGCGGCGGTCTCACTCATAGCGCAGCGCCTGCGCCGGCTGCACGCGGCTGGCGCGCCAGCTCGGGTAGAGCGTGGCCACGAAGGCGAGCACCAGCGAGATGAGCGCGATGGGCGCGATGTCGGCCATCTGCGGATCGCTCGGCATGCGGTTGATGAGGTAGATGCTGCCGGGCAGGAAGCTCGCCTGGAACAGACGCTCGAGCGTCGGCACGATGACGTCGATGTTGAGCGCCACCAGCAGCCCGAGCGCCAGCCCGCCCAGCGTGCCCATCACCCCGGCCGCCGCGCCCTGCACCATGAAGATGCCCATGATCGAGCGCGGGCTCGCGCCCAGGGTGCGCAGGATGGCGATGTCGGCCTGCTTGTCGGTCACGGTCATCACCAGCGTGCTCACCAGGTTGAAGGCGGCCACCGCGACGATGAGCGTGAGGATGATGAACATCATGCGCTTCTCGAGCTGCACGGCGTCGAACCAGTTGCGGTTGGTGCGGGTCCAGTCGCGCACCGCGACCTCGGGGCCCAGGCTCATCGCGAGTTCGGCGGCCACCGTGCGCGCGTCCTGCTGATCGTCCAGGCGCAGTTGCACGCCGGTCGGGCCTTCCACGCGAAACAGCTTGGCGGCGTCTTCGATGTGCATCAGCGCCAGGCCGCTGTCGTACTCGTAGTGGCCCGACTCGAACGTGCCCACCAGCCTCATCTGCTTCAGGCGCGGCACCACGCCCGCGGGCGTGACCTGGCCGTTGGGCGTGACCACCGTGACCGGGTCGCCCACGCGCACGCCCAGGGCGCGCGCCAGCTCGCCGCCAAGCACGATGCCCCAGTCGCCGGGGCGCAGTTCGGCCAGCACGGTGCGCGCCAGCTCGGCGGCCAGCGGCGTGACCTTGGGCTCCTCGGCCGGGTCGATGCCGCGCACCACCGCGCCGCGCATGTCCTCGCCCCGTGCGACCAGCGCCTGCGCCGCCACGAAGGGCGCCGCGCCGCGCACCTCGGGATGCTGCATCGCCTGCGCGGCGAGCGCGCGCCAGTCGGCCAGCGCGGCGCCGCCCGCACCGAACACTTCCACGTGCGCGACCACGCTGAGCATGCGGTCGCGCACCTCCTTCTGGAAGCCGTTCATCACGCTCAGCACGATGATGAGCGCGGCCACGCCGAGCGCGATGCCGAGCATCGAGACGCCGGAGATGAAGGAGATGAAGGCGTTGCGCCGGCCGCTGCGGCCGGCGCGCGTGTAGCGCCAGCCGATGAGGAGTTCGTAGGGCCACTGCATGTGCGCGGGATGCTACCCGAGCGCTTCGCCTGTGCCGTGCCCCCGGGCCATGCCGGCCAAAGGTCACCGGCGGCTTGCCGACAAGAGCGGACCGGCCCCCGGGCCCCCGCCCGGCCCTACCACTTGCGGCGGTAGTTCGCCGTCATGAACTGCGTCCACTCGCCGTTGTCCCCGAGCACGTGGGAGGTGAGCATGCGGTGGTCGGGGCTCTTGATCTCGATCACGTCGCGGTAGGTCGCCAGGCCGCCGTCTCCGGCGAAGCTCGGCCCGCGAGACTCCAGCGTGAGGACCTTGCCGGCGGCGTCGAGCACGCCGCCGGTGTAGATCCACAGGTGGCTCATCATCGAGCCCACCCACGTGCCCGTGTAGCGGGCGGCGGCCTCGTCGTAGCCCAGCGTCATGAGCATGGTGGCCGCGCCGCCGCCGGGCATCTCGCCGCGGCCTTCGCACACGATCCAGTAGCCGCCGATGGCGCGCACGCTTTCGCTGCCCTTGAAGACCTCCGGCGTCGCGCCGGGCGCACAGGCCGCTTCGTGTTCGTAGCTCCAGTCGCCCACGAGCTGCTCGAGCCAGCGGTGTTGCGGTGTGGGTTCGGTGTTCATCATCGTGATCTCCGGGGAATCGAAAAGCGCGCCGCCGCTCAAGGTGAGACGACGATCATCCAGGACACGCCGAAGCGGTCGGCGACCACGCCGAAGCGCGGGGAGAAGAAGGTTCTGGCCATCGGCATCTGCACCTGCCCGCCCTCGGCCAGGGCGGCGAAGAGGCGGTCGGCCTCGGCCTCGGTGCTCGGCGAGAGCGCCAGCGAGATGCCTTCGAAGCGGGGCTCGCCCTGCGCCATGCCGTCCGAGGCCATGAGCTGCGTCTGGCCGACGCGGAAGTCGGCGTGCATGACTTTCTCCGGGTCCATGGTCTGGCCGCCAGGCATCTGCGAATCGGGGCCGCAGCCGGCCGCCTGCGGATCGGGGTTGTCCTTGAAGCGCATGAGCGCACCGATCTCGGCGCCGAGCGCCGTGCGGTAGAACTCGAGCGCTTCCTCGCAGCGGCCGTTGAAGAACAGGTAAGGCTGGACTTGCATGTCGCTCTCCTTTCGAGGCATGGTGAATGTGGATGTGAACGGGGACGAGGCGCAGCTCAGGCGGCCGGGCCGCCGTGGTAGGCCCGCTGGAGCGCGTCGATGTCGAGCTTGACCATCTGCAGCATCGCCTCGGTAACGCGCCGGGCCCGCTCGCGATCCGGGTCGCGAATCATCTCGCCGAGCACCCTGGGCACGATCTGCCACGACACGCCGTAGCGGTCTTTCAGCCAGCCGCACGCCTCGACCTGCCCGCCGGCCGACAGCGCCGCCCACAGCCGGTCGATCTCGGCCTGGTCGTCGCAGTCGATCACGAAGGAGATCGCATGGTTAAAGGGATCGAGCTGGCCGGCGGCCATCGCCGTGAAGGGCTGGCCACGCAGCGTGAACTCGACGAGCTGCACCGAACCCGGCGGGCCGCTGGGCGTCTCTGCGGGCAGGGTGCTCACGTGGTCGATCCGGGAGTCGGGCAGCAGGGAGACGTAGAACCTGGCGGCCTCCTCGGCCTTCTCGGCGAACCACAGGAAGGGGGTGATTCCGGACATCGCCTCACTCCTTCGCGTCGGCATCGCCGGTGTCGAACAGGGGCTCGAAGCCGCCGTAGATCATGCGCTTGCCGTCGAAGGGCATGTCGTCGCTCATCTTCATGCGCGGGTCTTCCATGATCTTCTTGTTGGCGGCGTCGCGCACGGCCTTGGAGGGCCAGACGATCCACGAGAAGACGACCGTCTCGCCGGCTTCGGCCTGGACCGCGCGCCTGAAGTCGGTCACCTTGCCGTCGGGCACGTCGTCGCCCCAGCACTCCACCATGCGCGTGGCGCCGAACTCCTTGAACACCGGCGCCATCTTCGCGGCCAGGTCGCGGTAGGCGGCCTTCTTGCCGGCCGGGACGGGAACGACAAATCCATCGATGTAGCTCATGCGGTTTCTCCGTTGGGTTGAGGAATCAGGCGGCGTCGAGGAGCGCGCCGCTCGAGGGGGGAACGTGTCGGGCCGGGAGCGGCATTGCCGATCGGCGGGTTGATGTGGACAGCGTACACGTCGAATGTGTATGATGTCCACAATACCCGACAAAGAATGATGGACACTGTCCACATCTTGTTTCCAATCGAGCGCTTCCCGAGCAGCAGGCAGTCATGAAGAACACGGCGATCGACACGCCCGCGATCCGCAGCACCTACCGTCACGGCGATCTGCGGCGCGCACTGATTCAAGCGGGCATCGAGCTGGCGCGGGCCGAGGGGCCCGATGCGGTGGTGCTGCGTGAAGCCACGCGGCGCGCGGGCGTCGTGCCCAACGCGGCCTACCGGCACTTCGAGAGCCGGGACGCCTTGCTGGAGGCCGTGCGCGCGGCCTGCCTCGCCGAGCTGGCCAGGGTGATGGAAGAGGAGATGTCGCGGCTCGGCCGCGGCCGGCGCGGCAAGGAGTTCGCCCGCGCGAGCCTGCGCGCGGTCGGCGCCGCCTACTTGCGCTTCGCGCAGGCCGAGCCCGGCCTCTTTCGCACGGCGTTCTCGGTCTCCGAGGAGATCATCGGCAAACCCGACCCCGCCAAGGCCGGCGCGAGCGGCCTGAATCCCTTCCAGTTGCTGGGCCTGGCGCTCGACCGGCTCGTGGAAAGCGGTGTGCTGCCCGAAGAACGCCGGCCGGGCGCGGAGTTCCTGGCCTGGTCCGCCGTGCACGGCCTGTCGCTGCTGGCGATCGACGGCTCGCTGCGCGCCTTGAGCGCGGCGCAGGTCAAGGCGATCGGCGAGCGGCTGCTGGCGATGGTCGAGAAGGGCCTCTAGGGCCTGTTCGTAGCGTTAATAGGCCCTAGGTTTCACCGCACCGGCAGGTCCTGCGAGCCTTCGATCCTCCTGCCGATAATCCTGGTCGATGCACCTCGTCATCCCCTTCGCCTGCGCGCTGTCCGACGCCAGCCGCCAGGCGCTCGGCGCGCTGACGCTCCCGCACCTCGCCTCGCTGCTTGCGCTGCTCGCTCCCGCCGAGCGCGACGCCGGCGACGAATACCAGCTCTCCCCGCCGCATGAACGCGCGATCGCCCGCGCGATCGGCTGGGCCGGCGCCGACGGCGCCCTGCCCTGGGCAGCGCAGGCCGCCGCCGCCGACGGGCTCGACACCGGCGACCTCGCCTGGGGCCTGCTCAGCCCCGTTCACTGGCAGGTCGGCCGCGACCACCTCACCATGGGCGACCCCGAGGCGCTGGCGCTCGACGCCGCCGAGTCGCGCGCCTTCTTCGATGCCGTGCGCGGGCAGTTCGAAAGCCTCGGCTGGCTCGCCGCCTGGGGTGCCCCCACACGCTGGTACGTCGCGCACGAATCCCTCACCGCCCTGCCCACCGCCTCGCTCGACCGCGTGATCGGCCGCAACCCCGACTTGTGGATGCCCGAGCATCCGTCGGCGCGGCTCGTCAAGCGGTTGCAGAACGAGCTTCAGATGCTGCTCTACACCCACCCGCTCAACGACCGGCGCGAAGCGCGCGGCCAGGCCACCCTCAACACCGCCTGGCTCAGCGGCTGCGGCTTGCGCCAGCCGGCCCACCACGCCGCACCGACGGTGATCGACACGCTGCGCGCACCGGCCCTCGCGGAAGACTGGGCGGCCTGGGCCGAAGCCTGGCACGCCCTCGACGCCGGCCCGCTGCAGGGCGCGCTGGCCGCGGCCCGGCGCGGCGAGCCGCTCACGCTCACCGTGTGCGGGGAGCGCCACGCGCAAAGCTTCGTGCGCGAGCCGCGGCGCCTGTTCGCCACGCTGCGCGCGCGCCTGCAGCGCGGCGATCCGGCAGCGCTGCTCGCCGAACTCTGAGCGCACCATGAGCAGTCTTCGACCGCACGGGGCGCATGAGCCCATGAGCCCGAGGCCGGCGAGCCCCCCTGGCAAGCCCTCCCGCGGGCCGCGGCAGCCCTGCGCTCACTGACATGCAACTCACCATCCGCGACGTCCCTCCGCGCACCGCCTGGTCGCTCGAACAGGCCGGCGTGCATCCCCTGCTGGCTCGCCTGTACGCGGCGCGCGGCATCACGGCCGCCGAGCAGCTCGACGCCTCGCTGTCGCGCCTGCTCGCCCCTCACGATCTGCGCGGCGCCGCGCAAGCCGCGCGCCTGCTCGCCGACGCGCTGACGGCAGGCCGCCACATCGTGATCGTGGCCGACTACGACTGCGACGGCGCCACCGCCTGCGCCGTGGCGCTGCGCGGCCTCGCCCGGCTCGGCGCGGCGCCCGGCACGCTGGCCTACGTGGTGCCCGACCGCAAGGTGCACGGCTACGGCCTCACGCCGGCCATCGTCGATCTCGCGTTCGACGCTTTCGCGAACGGCGAGGCGCCGCAGCTCCTGGTCACCGTGGACAACGGCATCGCCAGCTTCGAGGGCGTGGCGCATGCCAAGGCGCGCGGGCTGGCGGTGCTGGTCACCGACCACCACCTGCCGGCGCTCGTGGCCGGCCCCGAGGGCGACGCCCTCGCGCTGCCGGCGGCCGACGTGATCGTCAACCCGAACCAGCCGGGCTGCGGTTTCGCGAGCAAGTCGCTGGCCGGCGTGGGCGTGATGTTCTACGTGCTGCTCGCCACGCGCGCGGAGCTGCGCGCGCGCGGCGCCTTCCCTGCCGAGGAGCAGCCGCGGCTCGACGCGCTGCTCGATCTCGTCGCGCTCGGCACCGTGGCCGACGTGGTCCGGCTCGACGCCAACAACCGCCGCCTCGTCGCGCAGGGCTTGAAGCGCATCCGCGCGGGGCGCATGCAGCCCGGCGTGGCGGCGCTCTTCGCCGCGGCCGGCCGCGAGCCGTCGCGCGCCTGCGGTTTCGACTTCGGCTTCGCGCTCGGCCCGCGCCTGAACGCCGCCGGGCGCATGGAAAACATGACGCTGGGCATCGAATGCCTGCTCACCGACGACCCGGCGCGCGCCGGCGATCTGGCGCAGCAGCTCGACGCCATCAACCGCGAGCGCCGCGAGGTCGAGAGCGGCATGCGCGAACAGGCCGAGGCGATGGTCGAGGCGCTGCTGCCCGCCGACGGCCTGGCCCCGCCCGCGCTGGCGCTGTACGACCCCGGGTTCCACGAAGGCGTGGTCGGCATCGTCGCTTCGCGCCTGAAGGACCGGCTGCACCGGCCCGCCTTCGTGTTCGCGCGCGGGCAGGACGGGCTGCTCAAGGGTTCGGGCCGCTCCATCGCCGGCTTTCATCTGCGCGACGCGCTCGATCTCGTGAGCAAGCGCCACCCCGGCGTGTTGCGCAGGTTCGGCGGCCACGCCATGGCGGCCGGCGCGACCCTGGCCGCGGAAGACTTCCCGACCTTCGAGCGGGCGCTCGCCGCCGTGGCGCAGGAATGGCTCTCGCCCGCCACGCTGGCCCGCCGCCTGGCCACCGACGGCCCGCTCGACGCGCAGTGGTTCGCGGCCGAGACGGTGCACGCGATGGACCGCGAGGTGTGGGGCCAGGCCTTCGAGGCGCCCGTGTTCTGCGACGAGGTGGAGGTGGTGTCGCAGCGGCTCGTCGCGGACAAGCACCTCAAGCTCACCCTGCGCCACCAGGGTCAGCTCCGCGAAGCGATATGGTTCGGCCATGCCGAGCCGGTGGCCGATCGGGTGCGGCTGGCGTACCGGCTCAGCGTGGACAGCTACCAGGGACGCGAGCGGGTGCAGATGGTGGTGGAGGCGATGGGGGATTGATCCGGCCGATGCGACGCAGCCTCGGCACGGGAATCCGACCGCCCGCAGGTCTTTGCCGGGGCACCTACAGTGGCCCGATGAACCGCACCCGCCTCTTCGCACGACTCCTCGCCGTGGTCACGCTGGCTGCCGCCTTCGCCGCCCGCGCTCAGACTGACGCCACCCCGCTGCGCACCACCGTCGTGGCCCAGGGGCTCGACAGCCCGTGGGCCGTCGCCTTCCTTCCGGATTTCGAGAAGACGGGCCGCATGCTCGTGACCGAGAAGCCCGGCACGATGCGCCTCGTCGGCACCGACGGCAAGCTCTCCGAGCCGTTGAAGGGCGTGCCGCCCGTGGTGTCGCGCGGCCAGGGCGGCCTGCTCGACGTGGCCCTGCACCCGAAGTTCGAGGACAACCGGCTCGTCTACTGGAGCTACAGCGAGGCCGCGAGCAGCGGCTCGGGCAACAGCACCGCCGTGGCACGCGGCCGGCTCGACGCCGCGGCCGGCGCGCTGCGCGACGTGAAGGTCGTGTTCCGCCAGGCGCCCAAGGTGGCGAGCAACATGCACTTCGGTTCGCGCCTGGTGTTCGATCGCGAGGGGCGGCTCTTCATCACGCTGGGCGACCGCGGCAGCCGCCGCGACGATGCGCAGACGCTCGACAACCACCACGGCAAGATCGTGCGCATCGCGGACGACGGCGGCGTGCCGCCCGACAACCCCTTCGTCGGTCAGGCCGGCGCGCTGCCCGAGATCTGGAGCTACGGTCACCGCAACGTGCAGGGCGCCGCGCTGCACCCGGCCACCGGCACGCTGTGGATCGACGAGCACGGTCCGCAAGGCGGCGACGAGCTCAACATCCCGCCGAAGGGCAGCAATCACGGCTGGCCGGTCATCACCTACGGCCGCGAGTACGGCATCGGCACGAAGATCGGCGAAGGCACGGCGCGCGAGGGCATCGTCGCGCCGCTGACCCACTGGATCCCCTCGATCGCGCCCAGCGGCCTGGCCTTCGTGACCGGCGACCGGCATGCCGCCTGGAAGGGCCAGGCGCTGATCGGCTCGCTCAAGTTCGGCCAGCTCGTGCGGCTCGAACTCGACGGCGACCGGGTCGTGCGCGAACACCGCCACGACGCCGGCGCGCGCGTGCGCGACGTGCGGCAAGGGCCGGACGGGCACCTCTATCTGCTCACCGACGACGGGGAGCTGCGGCGCATCGAGCCGGGCGGCTGAAGCCGCGCCCGCACCCCACACTCTTCACGGCAGGGCAGCACGCCGGCCCGACCGCCGCGACGCAGACGACCCCACCGGCACGCCCCTGCCGCGCGAGCGCCTCGGGCCGCTCCCTAGAATCGAGGCGTGACTGCCGCCACCCTCCTCAACGCCGACCTGCACTGCCACTCCCTGGTGTCCGACGGCACGCTCGCGCCCGAGGCGCTGGCCGCGCGGGCCAAGGTCAACGGCGTCGAGCTGTGGGCGCTGACCGATCACGACGAGATCTCCGGGCAGCAGCGCGCCCGCGACGCAGCGCTGGCGCTCGGCCTGCCCTGGCTCAGCGGCGTGGAGGTGTCGGTGAGCTTCGCGGGCACCACGGTGCACATCGTCGGCCTGGGTTTCGACATCGACGACCCGGCCTTCACCGCCGGCCTGGCCGCCACGCGCGGCGGGCGCGGGCAGCGCGCGCGCGACATGGCCGCCGGCCTCGAGCGCGTCGGCATTCCCGACGCCTTCGAGGGCGCGCTGGCCTACGTGAGCAATCCCGAGCTGATCTCGCGGACGCACTTCGCACGCTTTCTCGTCGAGACCGGCCACTGCCGCGACACGCACGAGGTCTTCCGCAAGTACCTTACCGAGGGCAAGCCGGGTTTCGTGGAGCACCGCTGGGCCAGCCTGGGCGATGCCGTGCGCTGGATCACCGCGGCCGGCGGCACCGCGGTCGTCGCCCACCCCGGACGCTACAGGTTCACGCCCACCGAGGAGTACGCGCTCTTCACCGAGTTCATCGCCCATGGCGGGCGCGCCGTCGAGGTGGTGACGGGCAGCCACACCGAGGCCGAGTACATCAAGTACGCCGACATGGCGCTGGAGTTCGACCTGCTCGCCTCGCGCGGCAGCGACTTCCACGATCCCGACGAGAGCCGCACCGACCTGGGCGCCCTGCCCTGGCTGCCGGGCAAGCTCAAGCCGGTGTGGGAGGCGATCGAGGCGCGGATCCAGGCCCGCTGAACTGGCCCGACGCGCCGCGCCGCACGGCGCGAACGGCGAGCGACTGCCCCGCCACCGCGCACAGGCGCACCGCCGCCCGTCCCGGCCTTGCCCGAATCCGGCCCCGGCAGCCTCCCGCGCATGGCAGGGAAACACCTGAATCCGCTCGACCGCGTCACCTTCTATCATTGGAATGTCTCAATGACAAAAGCCGCTCGAGCATGCCGCCCGCCCTCCTCCGACGCCTCCCGCGCACCACAGCGAAGCGCGACGGTGCCGCGTCCGGTCCGGGCGCACGGGTCAAGCGCGGCAAGCTGCCCTTGTACGTCCAGTGCGCGGGCCTCCTGCGCCACTGCATCGAGAACGGCGACTGGCCGATCGGCCAGCGTTTGCCCTCCCTGGAAAGCATCGCCGCACAGACCGGCGTGGCCGTGGTCACCGTGCGCCAGGCGGTCGAGATGCTCGAAGGCGAAGGCCTGCTCGAGCGCCGCCAGGGCGCCGGCACCTTCGTGGTCGGCAAATCCGGCCCGCGCGACTGGCTCGAGCTCGGCACCCGCTGGGATTCCCTGCTCAAGGCGTTGAGCGACGTGACGGTCCAGGTGATCAATGTGCGCCTGGATCACCTCGTCCCCCGGCTCGAAGCCGGCGAAGGCGTGGCCGCCAGCGGCTACCGCTTCCTGTCGCGGCTGCACAGCCGCGGCCGGCATCCGTTCTGCGTGATCCGGCTCTACCTCGCGGACGACATCCACCGCATCGCCCCCCGGCGCTTCGACAAGGAACTGGTGTTGCCGGTCCTGACCGAGCTGGCCGGCGACCGCATCGCCCGCGCCTGGCAGACGGTCACGGTCGGCAAGGCCGACCCCACCAGCGCCGAGCAGCTGGGCATCGACGCCGGCGATCCCGTGGCCTACGTGCGCCGCCTGGTCACGGACTGGACCGACACAGTGATCTACGTGGCCGAGATCACCTACCGCGCCGACGTGGTGCGCCTGGAGATCGACCTGATCGACAGCGGCTCCGACCCGCCCGCCGCGCAGGCTCCGACCGCGACACAAGCTTCAAAGACCACTGCAACCGGCCGCCGCCGAGCGGCGCCATCGAAGGAGATCCGAGATGAACATGCATGACACCCCCCGCACCGACCGTGCACTCCGCCAACCCGCGCGCAGCGCCACCGGCGCACGGTGGCGCTCGGCGGCGGCGGCCCTCGCCCTGGGTGGCGCCGTCGTGGCCGCTTCGCCGGCCGCCGCACAGGCGCTGACCTACGTCATTCCCTTCCAGGCGGGCGGCGAGTCGGACGTCACGGCCCGGCTGCAGGAGCCGCTGCTGAAGAAGATCTCGGGCAAGGACATCGTCATCCAGTACAACGCCGGCGCGGGCGGCGCCAAGGCCTGGGCGGCGCTGAACAAGATGCCGGCCGACGGCTCCACGGTCGTGGGGACCAACCTGCCGCACATCTTCCTGCAGCCGATGGAAAAGGACGTCGGCTACAAGACCGAGGACCTCGTGCACGTCTCGATCTTCCAGCTCACGCCGGACGCCATCGTGGTGCCGGCCGACAGCCCCTACAAGACGCTCGCCGACCTGATCGCCGCAGCCAAGAAGCAGCCCGGCGCGGTGACCCTGTCGGGCAGCGGCACCAACACCGGCCCGCACCTCACCGCCACCACCTTCAACAAGCTGGCCGGCATCAAGACCACCTACATCCCCTTCGCCGGCACGGCGCCTTCCGTGGTGGCCATGCTGGGCAAGCAGGTGAACGCGGCCATGACCTTCACCACCGCGGCCATCCAGCAGGGCGACAAGGTCCGCATGCTCGCCGTCGCGCTGGACCAGCGGCTCGACGCCTTCCCCGACGTGCCCACGTTCAAGGAACTCGGCTTCGACATCGTCTCGGGCGTGTACCGCGGCGTGGCGGTGCCCAAGGCGACGCCGGAGGACAAGCGCAAGGAGCTTTCGACGCTGTTCATGAAGGTCAACCAGGACGCCGGCTATCGCAAGAAGATGGAGGACGCCGGCTACGTGATCACCGACATCGACTACGCCAAGGCGCCGGCCTTCATGGCGGCGCGGGGCAAGGAGTACGAGGCGGCGGCGCGCGAAGTCGGGCTGCTGCGCTGATCGTCGGGCCGCAAACGCAAACGGCAGGGAGCGTCGTCCATGCAGCTTCTCGATAACTTTCTGGCGGCGCTGTCCTTCCAGAACCTGCTGCTCGCCGTCATCGGGGTGACCGCCGGCACGGCGATCGGCGCGTTGCCGGGCCTCACGGCGACGATGGCCGTCGCCGTGCTGGTGCCCTTCACCTTCACGATGGAGCCGGCGCCGGCGCTCATCATGCTGGGCGCCATCTACACCGGCGCCATCTACGGCGGGGCGTACTCGGCGATCCTGCTCAACACGCCGGGCACGCCGTCGGCCGTGGCCACGACCTTCGACGGCTACCCGATGGCCAAGCGCGGCGATGGCGACCTGGCGATCACGGTGAGCTGCCTCGCCTCGGTCTGCGGCGGCGTGGTCGGCGCCTTCGCCTTGCTGGCCCTGGCGCCCCCGCTGGCCGAAGTGGCCCTGGCCTTCGGGCCGATCGAGTACTTCTGGCTGGCCGTGCTGGGCCTGACCCTGGTGGCCGCGCTGTCGGGCGGCGACTGGGTCAAGGGCCTGGTCGGCGCGTGCATCGGCCTGATGATGTCGATGATCGGCTCGGCCATCGTCGGCGGCGACATCCGCTACACGATGGACTCGACCATCCTGCTGTCGGGCATCGGCGTGATCCCGGCCCTGATCGGCCTGTTCTGCGTTCCCGTGCTGATCGACCTGGTGGCCTCGAAGGAGGAGCACCTGCGCATCGAAGGCAAGGTGGCGAGCTACCGGCTGCGCGAGGCCGTGGTCATCGCGCTGGCCAACAAGCTCAACCTCGCGCGAAGCTCCGCGATCGGCACCGTGATCGGCGTGCTGCCGGGCGCCGGCGGCGCCATCGCCTCGCTGATCGCCTACTCCGAAGCGAGGCGCTCGTCGAACAGGCCGCCGGCCTTCGGCCAGGGCAACCCGGGCGGCATCATCGCCAGCGAATCCTCCAACAACGCCACCGTCGGCGGCGGCTTCATCCCGACGCTGGTGCTGGGCATTCCCGGCACCCCGGCCGACGCGGTGGTGCTCGGCGCGCTGCTCGTGCAGGGCGTGAAGACGGGGCCCTCGCTGTTCAGTGAACAAAGCAGCATCGTCTACACCTTCATGTTCGGCCTGCTGATCGCCACCTTGCTGATGCTGCCGATCGGCCTGGTGCTCGGCCGCTATGCGTACCGCTCCATCATCGCGGTGCCCAAGGCCGTGCTGGTGCCGACGATCGCGGTGCTCACCGTCATCGGCAGCTACGCGATCCACGGCAACATCGACGACGTGATCGTGATGTTCGGCACCGGCGTGCTGGGCTGGGTGCTCGGCCGCTTCGGCTACTCGGCCGCGCCGATCGTGCTCGGCCTGATCCTCGGCCCGCTGGCCGAACAGGGCTTCGTGCAGGCCTGGATGATCGGCTCGGCCGGCGACAACCTGCTGGGCATGTTCTTCGGGCGGCCCATCTCGATCGCGATCATCGCCATCGCCGTGCTGACGCTGATGTACCCGGCGATCGTTCGCCGCAGGGAAAGGAGAAAGGCGCAATGAGCCCCCGTCGCAACATCGATGTCGCCGACGCGCTGGTGGCCGCGGCCATCGCCGTGGTCGCCATCCTGGCGCTGTGGAACGCACAGCAGTTCTCGCAGTTCGGATCGATCTTTCCCCGCGTCGCGGGCGGCGTCATGCTGCTGGGCAGTCTGGCGCTCGTGTGCCGGGCGCTGCTCGGCCGCGGGCCGGCGGGGCCGAAACGGTCGTCGAGCGGGCTGCCGAACAGCATCGCGCTGATCGTCGTGCTGCTGGTGTGGATCCTCGCGCTCGAGTGGGCGGGCTTCGTGCTCGCGAGCTGGGTCGCCTTCGTGGCGCTGGCGCTCATCGCCGGCGGCGAACGGCCTTCGCTGCGGCGCTTCGCGCTGTACGCCGTCCTCGGCGTGGTGCTCGTGGTGGGCCTGCAGACCTTGTTCCAGCAGGTGCTCAACGTGCGGCTGCCGGCCGGCCAGCTGCTGGCGGCGGTGACGCGCTGAAGCCCGGGCGAGCCTGCCGGTGATCCGACTCCGATCGCTCAGCGCGCACGTCCTGCGCGCGCCCGTGGCCACGCCCGTCCAGACGTCCTTCGGCCTGATGACCGACCGGCCGATGGTGCTCGTGCAGGCCGTCGACGAAGACGGCTTCAGCGGCTGGGGCGAGGTGTGGTGCAACTTTCCGCAGGTGGGCGCCGAGCACCGCGCACGGCTCGTCGATCACGCGCTCGCGCCGCTGGCCTGCGCCGAGCCTTTCGAGCACGCGAGCGCGCTGTTCGACAAGCTCACGCGGCGCACCGGGATCCTGGCCATGCAGTGCGGCGAGCCGGGCCCTTTCGCGCAGGCGATCGCCGGCATCGACATCGCCGTGTGGGACCTGATCGCGCGCCGGCAGCGGCTGCCTTTGTGGCGTCTGCTGGGCGGGCGTTCGGGCGACATCGGCGTGTATGCCAGCGGCCTCAACCCCACCGATCCGCAGCACCTGGCGGCGCAGAAGCAGCGCGAGGGCTACACCGCCTTCAAGCAGAAGATCGGCTTCGGCCGCGAGCGCGATCTCGGCAACCTGAACGCATTGCGCCGCACGCTCGGCGACACGGCGACCCTGATGGCCGACGCCAATCAGGCCTTCGAGCTCGACGAGGCGCTGGCTTACCTGCCCCTGCTGGAGCCCTACGCGCTGGGCTGGCTGGAAGAGCCGCTGCGCGCCGACTGCCCCTGGCCGCAATGGCAGCAGCTCAGGTCCGCCGGCAGCGTGCCGCTGGCCGCGGGTGAGAACCTGGCGGGCCACAAGGCCTTCGAGGCGGCTCTGGGCGCCGGCGCGCTCGACGTCGTTCAACCCGACCTGGCCAAGTGGGGCGGCTTCAGCGCCTGCCGCGCGCTGGTGCCGCGCATCGAGGCGGCGGGCAAGCGCTTCTGCCCGCACTACCTCGGCGGCGGCATCGGGCTGCTGGCGTCGGCGCATCTGCTGAGCACGGGCGACGGCACGGGTCTGCTGGAGATCGACGCCAACCCCAATCCCCTGCGCAGCCTGCTGGCCGGGCCGCTCAACCGCATCAGCCGCGGCCGGGCCGACCTCGGCGAGGCGCCGGGGCTGGGCATCGAGGTCGATCCGGAGAGCCTGGCGCCGTTTCGCGTGCCGCATCGTTTCGGTTGATCGAAGCGCCGGGCTGCCGGGCGGGCGCGTTGCCACTTCCAACGCACGTTCCGTTCGCAAGGCCGCCCAACCGCGGGTGTGCGCATGCGGCCCGCAGCATCCCGGCCGACAATCCGCCGATGGCCCAGTACTTCGAGGTCCACCCCCAGAACCCGCAGCCGCGCCTGCTCAAGCAGGCCGCGCAGATCCTGCACGTCGGCGGCATCGCCGCGATCCCCACCGATTCGAGCTACGCCCTGGTCTGCCACCTCGACGACAAGGCGGCGGCGGAGAACCTGCGTCGCATCCGCGGCGTCGACGAGAAGCACCACCTCACCCTGCTGTGCCGCGACCTGAGCGAAGTGGCCGCCTACGCGCGCGTGGACAACCGGCAGTACCGCCTGCTCAAGCTCGCCACCCCCGGGCCTTTCACCTTCATCCTCGAGGCGACCAAGGAGGTGCCGAGGCGCGTGTCCCACCCCTCGCGCCGCACCATCGGCCTGCGCGTGCCCGACCACGCCGTGACGCAGGCGCTGCTCGAGGCCGTGGGTGAGCCGCTGCTCGCCACCACCTTCATCCCGCCGGGCGAGACCGAACCGCTCAACGACGCGCAACGCATCCGCGAGCGCTTCGAGAAGCAGTTGCAGGCCATCGTCGATGCGGGCGCCTGCACGATGCAGCCGACCACGGTCGTCGATCTGAGCGGCAGCGAGGCGACGCTGGTGCGGCTGGGTCGCGGCGAGCCGGCCGCGCTCGGCCTGTGAGGGGCCTGCCGCGGGGGCTCGCGAGGCGCGCCTCGGGTCGCCCGCCCTGTTTTCCCATCGACCCTGCCTGTTGATCGACTGCCGTTTCAGCCCGAGGAGACTGCGATGCCCCACACCGCCCCAGCCCACCGCCCGGCGCCGACCGGCGGCCCGGTGCTGCACCGCCACCTGCACCACACGCCGCCCGTGGCGGTGTCCGCCGAGGGCGTGTTCATCACCGATGCCGCAGGCCGGCGCCACCTCGACGCCTCCGGCGGCGCCGCGGTGTCCTGCCTGGGTCACGCCCACCCCGCCGTGCTGGCCGCCATGCATGCGCAGATCGACCTCATCGCCTACGCGCACACGAGCTTCTTCACGACCGAGGTGGCCGAGCAGCTCGCGCAGCAGCTCGTGCGCACCGCGCCGGCGGGTCTGAGCCACGCCTACTTCGTGAGCGGCGGCTCCGAGGCGGTGGAGGCGGCGCTGAAGATGGCACGCCAGTACTTCGTCGAGATCGGCCAGCCGCAGCGCACCCACTTCATCGCGCGCCGCCAGAGCTACCACGGCAACACGCTGGGCGCGCTGGCGGTCGGGGGCAACGCCTGGCGGCGTGCGCCTTTCGCGCCCATCCTCGTGCCGGCCACGCACGTATCGCCCTGCTATCCGTACCGCGAGCAGCGCGAGGACGAAAGCGCCGAGGCCTACGGTCTGCGGCTCGCCCGCGAGCTCGACGACGCGATCCGCTCCCTAGGCCCCGAAAGCGTGATCGCCTTCGTGGCCGAGACGGTGGGCGGCGCCACGGCGGGCGTGCTGACGCCCGTGCCGGGCTACTTCAAGGCGGTGCGCGAGGTCTGCGACCGCCACGGCGTGCTGCTCATCCTCGACGAGGTGATGTGCGGCATGGGCCGCACCGGCACCCTGCACGCCTGCGAGGCCGAAGGCGTGTCGCCCGACCTGCTGACCATCGCCAAGGGCCTGGGCGGCGGCTACCAGCCGATCGGCGCGGTGCTCGTGCGGCGGGCCATCGTCGAGGCGATGTCGGCCGGCAGCGGTTTCTTCCAGCATGGCCACACCTACCTCGGCCACCCGGTGGCCTGCGCCGCCGCGCTGGCGGTGCAGCAGGTCATCGAACGCGACGGCCTGCTCGAGCGCGTGCGCCGCCAGGGCGAGGCACTGGCCGAGCGGCTGCGCGAACGGCTCGAAGGCCATCCCCACGTGGGCGACATCCGCGGCCGGGGCCTCTTTCGGGGCGTGGAACTGGTGCGCGACAGGGCCTCCAAGCAGGCGTTCGAGCCGGCCCACCGCTTGCATGCGCGCATCAAGCAAGCCGCCATGGCGCGCGGGCTGCTCGTGTACCCGATGGGCGGCACGGTCGACGGTCAACAGGGTGACCATGTATTGCTGGCACCGCCTTTCATCGTCGAAGATGCGCACCTCGACTTCATCGCCGAGCAGCTGCAGGGCGCCATCGACGACTCCATCGCCTCGCTGCCCGCCCGACGCTGAAGCTTTGAACACCGGCACCAACCGCGCCGTCTTCTCCAGCCGACTCTCACCCAAGGAGCCTTCTTTCATGATCAAGACCAGACTCGCCCTCGTGTTCGCCGCCGGCCTCGCCGCCACCCTGGGCAGCCTGCCGGCCGCCGCGCAGCAGAAGTTCGTCACCGTGGGCACCGGCGGCGTGACCGGCGTGTACTACGCGGCCGGCGGCGCGATCTGCCGGCTGGTCAACAAGGACCGCGCCAAGCACAACATCCGCTGCTCCGTCGAATCGACGGGCGGCTCGGTGTTCAACATCAACACCATCAAGGGCGGCGAGCTCGACATCGGCTTCGCGCAGTCCGACGTGCAATACAACGCCACCAAGGGCGAAGGCCAGTTCAAGGACGCGGGCGCCTGGGCCGGCCAGCGCGCCATGTTCTCGGTGCACCCCGAGCCGTTCACGGTGGTGGCGGGCAAGGCAGCCAACATCAAGAGCTTCGACGACTTCAAGGGCAAGCGCTTCAACGTCGGCAACCCCGGCTCGGGCACGCGCGCCTCGATGGAGGAGTTGCTCGCCGCGAAGGGCTGGAAGCTGAGCGACTTCTCGCTCGCCTCCGAGCTCAAGGCCGACGAGCACGGCCCCGCCCTGTGCGACGGCAAGATCGACGGCTTCTTCTACGCCGTGGGCCACCCGTCGGCCAACATCCAGGACCCGACCACCACCTGTGGCGCGCAGCTCGTCTCGCTGACCGGCCCGGAGATCGACAAGCTGGTCGCGGCCAAGCCCTTCTATGCCAAGGCCACCGTGCCCGCCGGCCTGTACCCCAACAACCCCAACGCGATCGACACCTACGGCGTGCTCGCCACCGTGGTCACCTCCGACAAGGCGCCGGCGGAAACGGTCTATCAGGTGGTGCGCTCGGTGTTCGAGAACTTCGACGAGTTCAAGAAGCTGCACCCGGCGCTGGCCAACCTCAAGCCCGAGAACATGATCAAGGACGGGCTGTCGGCACCGCTGCACGAAGGCGCGGTGAAGTACTACAAGGAAAAGGGCTGGATGAAGTGATGTTCGCCCTCGCAGGAGGGCGAAGGAAAGGGGCCGGCTGAAAGAGCCGGCCTCGTGTTGTTCCCTCTGCCTGCGGGAGAGGGAACAATGATTGGAGCGCCATGGCCACAGACATCGAGAAGGCGCCCGAGGCGCTGCAGGAACTCGTCGCCTCGACGGACACCGGCGCACGCAAGTGTCAGGGCCCGGCCCGCCGTGTGATCTTCGCGCTGGCGCTGTCCTGGGCGCTGTTCCAGTACTGGTACGCCTCGCCGCTGCCCTTCACGCTGGGCATCGGCATCCTCAACGACACCGAGGCACGCTCGGTGCACCTCGCCTTCGCGCTCGGCCTGGCCTTTCTGGCCTGGCCCGCCTTCAAGCGCTCGCCGCGCGACCGCGTGCCCTTGACCGACGTGCTGCTGGCGATCGCCGGCGCCTTCGCGGGCGGCTACTTCCTGCTGTTCTACCGCGAGCTCGCCACCCGGCCCGGCCTGCCGACCACGATGGACATCGTCGTGGCCACCACCGGCCTGGTGCTGCTGCTCGAGGCCACGCGCCGAGCGGTCGGCTGGCCGATGGCGGTGCTGGCGGCGCTGTTCATCTTCTACAGCATGGCGGGGCCGCTCATGCCCGACCTGCTCTCGCACCGCGGCGCCTCGCTCAGCCGGCTGCTCTCGCACATGTGGCTGACCACCGAGGGCGTGTACGGCATCGCGCTGGGCGTGTCGGCCGGCACGATCTTCGTCTACGTGCTGTTCGGCACCCTGCTCGACCGCGCCGGCGGCGGCAACTACATGATGCAGGTGAGCTTCGCCATGCTCGGCCACCTGCGCGGCGGGCCGGCCAAGGTGGCGGTGGTGTCGTCGGGGCTCAACGGCATGATCTCGGGTTCGTCGGTCAGCAACGTGGTGAGCGGCGGCATCTTCACCATCCCGCTCATGAAGAAGGCGGGCTACGGCGGCGTGAAGGCCGGCGCGATCGAGACCATGAGCTCGGTCAACGGCCAGATCATGCCGCCGGTGATGGGTGCGGCGGCCTTCCTGATGGTGGAGTACGTCGGCATCCCCTATGCCGAGGTGGTCAAGCATGCGCTGCTGCCGGCGGTGCTGTCCTACATCGGCCTGCTCTACATCGTTCACCTCGAGGCGCTCAAGCTCGGCATGCAGCCGATCGTCGAGCGCGCGCCCAGAGCCTGGCGCGACACCATGCTGCGCTTCGGGCTGGGCCTGTCGGGCAGCGCGGTCGTGGTGGGCATCCTGTATTACCTGTTCACCGCCATCGACCAGTGGTTCGGCCAGGCCGCGCCGTGGGTCACCGGCGCGGCCGTGCTGGCCTTGTATGCCGTGGCGGCGCAGCAGGCCGCGCGCAGCCCCGACCTGCCCGAAGACATCGACATCGAGAACCCGCGCGCCATGGACACCTGGCCCACCGTGCGCGCCGGCCTGCACTACCTCATGCCGATCGGCACGCTGATCTGGTGCCTCATGGTCGAGGAAACCTCGCCCTCGCTGGCCGCCTTCTGGGCCATCACGGTGCTCGTCGCGGTCATGCTCACGCAGCGTCCGCTGATCGAGGCGCTGCGCGGCCGGCGCACGCCCGGCGCCTGGCGCGCCGGCCTGGGCGACGTGATCGGCGGCTTCGAGAACGGCTCGCGCAACATGATCGGCATCGGCGTGGCCACGGCCACGGCCGGCATCATCGTCGGCGGCATCACGCTCACGGGGCTCGGGCTGCGCATGACCGAGTTCGTCGAGTTCGTCTCGCAGGGCAACGTGATGGTCATGTTGCTGTTCATCGCCTTCGTGTGCCTGGTGCTCGGACTGGGCGTGCCGACCACGGCGAACTACGTGCTGGTGGCCACGCTCATGGCCCCGGTGGTGGTGGAGCTGGGCGCGCGTTCGGGGCTGATCATTCCGCTGATCGCGGTGCACCTGTTCGTCTTCTATTACGGGATCATGGGCGACATCACGCCGCCCGTGGGCCTGGCCACCTTCGCGGCGGCCGCCATTTCGGGCGAAGACGCCATCGCCACCGGCGTGCAGGGCGCGGTCTATGCGCTGCGCACCGTGATCCTGCCCTTCATCTGGATCTTCAACCCGCAGCTGCTGCTCATCGACGTGCACGGCGGCTTCGAGCTCTTGCGCGTGGTGGTGGCCTGCACCGTGGCCATGCTGCTGTTCACTGCCGTCACGATGAACTGGTTCCGGGTGAAGAGCCATTGGTGGGAAACGCTGGCGCTGCTGGTCGCGGTGGTGCTGCTGTTCCGGCCCGACTTCTTCATGGACCGGCTCACGCCGGCGAACCGCCTGCTGCCCGCCACGCAGATCAACCAGGTGATCGACAGCCTGCCCGCCGGCTCGCGCCTCGCCCTGCAACTGCAGGGCACCACCATCGAGGGCGAGGACATCACCAAGACGGTGGCCGTCAACCTCGACGCTGGCGCTTCGGCGCGCCAGCGCCTCACCGACGCCGGCTTGCAACTGCTGCCGCTGGGCGAGGAGGTGCAGGTCGGCGCGGTGAAGTTCGGCTCGCGCGCGCGCAAGTCGGGCTTCCAGCAGGGCTGGCAGGTCACCGGCGTGTACCAGCCGACCGACCGGCCTTCGCCGCACTGGTTCTACCTGCCGGCGCTGGTGTTGGCCGCGCTGGTGTGGTGGTGGCAGGGACGGCGGCTGCCGGCGTCGCCGGCGCGGCGCACCGCGCCGGCAGCCGCGTGAAGGCGCACGTTGCGGGGCAGGACCACGATCACGGCGAGGCCATGAGCATGGCAGCGCCCCGCATCGCGTTGATCCATGCCCTGGCGCACTCGATGGCGCCGATCAACGCCGCCTTCGAGCGCGACTGGCCGGAGTGCCGGCGCATGAACCTGCTCGACGACAGCCTTTCCGACGACCTCGATCGCGGCGCAATGGGGCTCGATGCGCGCATGCACGAGCGCTTCGAGCAACTGGCCGCCTATGCGATCGACTGCGGCGCGCAGGGGATCCTGTTCACCTGTTCGGCCTTCGGACCGTGCATCGATGCCGTCGCGCGGCGCTGGCCGAACGTTCCGGTGCTCAAGCCCAACGAGGCCATGGTCGCCGAGGCGCTGCGCCTGCTGGCGCCGGGCGCGCGGCTCGGCCTCGTGGCCAGCTTCGCACCGACCCTGCAATCGATGCCGGCCGAGTTCGGCCCCGGCACCGACTTGCGCACCCACCTCGCGGCCGACGCGATGGCCGCCCTGAGTGCGGGAGACCTCGTGGCGCACGACGCGGCCGTTTGCCGCGCGGCTCAAGCGCTGCTGGCGCAGGAATGCGACGTGATCGCCCTGGCGCAGTTCAGCATGGCACGCGCCGCGCCTGCTGCGCGTCAGGTGCTCGGCAAGGACGGCCCGCCGGTGCTCACCACGGTGGACAGCGCCGTCGCGGCACTGCGCGAGCGGATCACCGCAGCGCCTCGGCCATCCTCGATGCGCTGAAGCCCAGTTGCCGCTCCCCGCGCACGAGGAACAGCGGCGTGCCGGGCGCTTGCAGCGCGGCGAAGCGCGCGGCGCAGTCGGCGTCGCGCTCGATGAAGCATTCGCGGATCGGCACCTCGTGCTCGGCGAACCAGGCCCGCGCCGCGTCGCAGTAAGTGCAGGTCACCGAGGAGAGCATCTCGATGTCGCCCGGCCGGGCCGACTGCGCGATCTGCGAGCCGAGCCGCCAGTCCCTGAACTCGCCCCAGCCGGCATTCGCCAGGGCCGCGACGGCAACGAGCGCCAGGAGGCCGATCACGGAGCGGGCGGACGTGCGCATCAGCTCTGCGTCCTGTGCCTCGAGGCCTCACACCGCCGCCGTCACCACCAGCTCGACCTTCCACTGCGGCTTGGCCAGCGCCGCCTGCACGGTCGCTCGCGGCGGCGCCGCGCCGGCCGGCAACCACTTCTCGTACACGGCGTTCATGGCGGGAAAGTCGGCCAGGTCGGCGATGAAGATCTGCACCCGCAGCAGCCTGCTCTTGTCGCTGCCGGCGCGCGCCAGCAGCGCGTCGATCGCGGCGAGCACCTGCTCGGTCTGGCCGGCGATGTCCTGGCCGGCGTCGCTCGCCACCTGGCCGGCGAGGTACACGGTGCCGTTGTGCACGGCCATCTCCGAAAGACGGCTGCCGACGTCGAATCGCTGAATGCTCATGAACGTCCTTTGAGGGAGGTGTGGCCGGCGGAGGGCTTCTGCCCGAGCTTGCTCTCGGTGCCGGCCAGCAGTTTCTGGATGTTGGCGCTGTGCCGCCAGACCAGCAGGATGCTCATCACGACGATGGCCGCCGCGAGGGGGCCGGGCCGCCAGATGAGCAACTGGTAGAAGGGCGCGAACGCGGCCGCGACGATCGAGGCCAGCGACACGTAGCGGAAGAAGAACAGCACGATCGCGAAACTCGCCAGCGTGGCCAGCGCGAGCAGCGGGTTGAAGGCCAGCAGCACGCCGGCCGCCGTCGCCACGCCCTTGCCGCCCTTGAAGCCGAAGAACACGGGCCACAGGTGACCGACGAACGCCGCCAGCCCGACCAGTGCCACCGTGCCCTGCCCCAGGCCGTAGCGCGCGCCGAGCTGCTGCACCGCCAGGACCGGGAGCGCGCCCTTGGCTGCGTCGAGCACCAGGGTCAGGATGGCGGCGGCCTTCTTGCCGGAACGCAGCACGTTGGTGGCCCCCGGGTTGCCCGAGCCGTAGCTGCGCGGATCCGGCAGACCGAAGCCGCGGCTCACGATCACGCCGAACGACAGCGAGCCGATCAGGTAAGCGGCCAGAACGGCCAGCGCGGAGTAAAGGGAAGGCATCGGGCTATTTTGCCCGGCTGACGGGTTGCTCCCTCTCCCTCCGGGAGAGGGTCGGGGTGAGGGCCAGCCCGGGCGGGCCGAGTGCCCGAGTGCCCTCACTGCGCGCAATGCACGGGTCGTGCCTCCACGAGCGCCAGCGCCGCACGCGGCTCCACGCCGACGAGAAATCCGCGCCGCCCGCCGTTGATGTAGATCGCCGGCAGCGCCAGCACGCTCGCTTCCACGAAGACCGGCATCGCCTTCTTCGTGCCGAAAGGCGAGGTTCCGCCGACCAGGTAGCCGCTGTGGCGCTGCGCCGCCTCGGGTTCGCAGGGCTCCACGCGCTTGCAGCCGATCTCGCGCGCGAGCGCCTTCAGACCGACCTGCCGGTCGCCGTGCATCAGGACGATCAGCGGCCGGCCGTTCTCGCCCTGCATCACCAGCGTCTTGACGACCGCGTGCTCGTCCACGCCGAGCTGGCGCGCCGACTCGGCCGTGCCGCCGCGCTCGACGTAGTCGTAGAAGTGCTCCGTGTAGGCGAGCCCGGCGCGCTCGAGGAAGGCGGTGGCGGGCGTTCCCGCACGCACGCCGCCCTCAGTGCGCATACCGGCGCGGAAACAGGACCTTGAACGTGGTTCCGGCCGCGGGCGCGCTTTCCAGCTCGACGGTGGCATCGAGCAGCTCGCACAGCCGCTTGACGATGGACAGGCCGACGCCCTCGCCGGCCTGCTGGCGAACCGGCCGGTCGTCTCTCGCAGGCTGGCGGCCCGCGCCCTGAGCATTGCCATGCGGGCCCGCATCGCCGTCCTGATCGTCGAGCAGCTTCGAATCGGCCGTCGCCTGCTCCATCGCACCCGCCAGGGGCGCACCCGGCCCGGCGTGAAAACCCGGACCGGTGTCCTCGACGGTCAGCATCCAGCGGCGGGCGTCGTCGGGCGCGCTTTCGCCCCAGCGCACCGTCACGCCGCCGTGCACCGTGTATCGCAGCGCGTTCAACACGAGGTTCTGCGCCACGCGCCTGACCTTCACGGCGTCGCCCTCCACCACCCAGCTCGGCGGACCCTCCGCGCTCAGCGCCAAGCCCCGCTCCGTGGCGAGCGGCTGGTGGTCTTCGCAGAGTTCGCGCAGCAGGTCGGCGGCGTCGAAGGGCTGCACCTGGCGGTGCTCCTGGCCGGCCTGCAGGCGCGCGAAGTCGAGCACGTCGTCGAGCAGGGCGTGCAGGGAGGACACGTTGCGCGTGAGCAGGCGCAGGAACTTGTCGCGAAGCGGGCCCTCCAGGTCTTCGCGGCCGAGCACGACGGTGGCGTTGGACACCACGCCGAGATTGCCCCGCAGGTCGTGCGCGGCCTGACGCCACAGCTCGCCGCGTTGCTGCTCGAGCTCGCGCACCCGCTCGAGCGCCCGCTCGAGGTCCCTCACGTGCCCCGTCGCCTCGACCTGCTGCAGCGCGAAGTACTCGGCCGTGCTCTCGCTCACGCCGTCGTTGAACAACTCGGCCAGGCGGCGGCGGGCCGCGAACATCACGTCGCGCTCGAGGCCGGGACGGGCGCGCTCGAAACCCGCCAGCTCATCGATCAGGCACAGGTGCAGGCGGCCCAGCTCGCGCGTGACCTCGCGCAGGTCGTAGCCCTGGTGCCAGCGGTTCAGGCCATGCGCGGCGGCGTCCTCGACCTGCTCGGCCTTGGAGGCCGCGCGCTCCTCGCCCGAGCCGGCCTGCAGCGCCTGCGCAAAGGCATCGAGCAGGCCGGGAATGTGGTCGTGCAACTGCGATACCGGCAGCGCCGCACCCGTTCGCAGCGAAGGATCGCCACGCACGGCCGCGCGCCACGCGCGCAGGATCGCCTCGCGGCGATCGGTGAGGTGCTGCGCCAGTGCAGCGAGCCCTTCTTGCAGGGGATCGAGGCGGTCCAATCGTGTCTTTCGTGACGGGCAGGAGCGTCCATGGAGAGGCCCCGGCCCTGCGGGGCTGGGTATTGTCCCGTGCGAAGCGGGCCGGCACCAGAAGCCCCGTCCTGCGCTCGGGCAAGCCGAGGGCGGCGTTCGTCCCGCACGCGCGGCCCGCCGGCACCGCCTTCGGTGCGCGTCAGGGGCCCCGAGCCGGTCCCGCCAAGCGGCGAGCCCGCTCTTCCTCCTGCAGGCGCAGCACGCGCCGCTGCAGCTTGCCGGTGGTGGTCATCGGCAAGGCGTCGATGAACTCGATCTCCTTCGGGTACTCGTAAGGCGCGAGCCGGCCGCGCACGTGCTGCTGCAGCGCCTGCACGAGCGCGGCGTCGCCTTGCACGCCGGGCGCAAGCACCACGTAAGCCTTGACCAGCGCACCGCGCTCGGCGTCGGGCTTGGGCACGACCGCGGCGTTGGCGACGGCCGGGTGCTTGACCAGGCAGTTCTCGATCTCGCTCGGACCGATGCGGTAGCCCGCCACCTTGAACACGTCATCGCTGCGGCCCAGGTACCAGAGGTAGCCGTCGGCGTCCATGGTGGCCGTGTCGCCGGTGCGGCACCACGCGTCCTGCGGATCGCCGGTGAACTTGGCGCGGGTGGCCGCCTCGTTGTTCCAGTAGCCGAGGAAGAACACGGGGTCGGGCTCGCCGTGCCGGTCGCGCCGGTGCAGCGCCACGTCGCCCGGCGTGCCGCGCGGGAGCTCCTCGCCCTGGTCGTCGATCACGGCGATGCGGTGGCCGGGGTAGGCGCGGCCCATGCTGCCGGCACGCGCCGGCCAGCCGGCGCGGCCCTCGCCCGGGTCGTCGGCGTGGTCCATGAGGCCGCCCGCGCAGTTGCCGACGATGTAATTGATCTCGGTCTGGCCGAACATCTCGTTGACCGTGACGCCCAGCGCCTCCCGCACCCACGCGAACACCGCGTCGCCGACGGCCTCGCCGGCGCTCATCACGGCGCGAAGCCGCAGCGCGTAGCGATCGCGCGGCGTGGGCACCGCTTTCATCATCGCCTTGAGCGCGGTCGGGAAGAGGAAGCTGTGGCTGACGCGGTGGCGCTGCATCAGCTCGAAGGCGCGCACGGGGTCAAAGCGGCCCTGCACGCCCACGATGGTGCGGCCGAAGTACAGGCTGGGCAGCAAGGCGTCCATCAGACCGCCCGTCCACGCCCAGTCCGCCGGACTCCAGAAGACGCTGTCGGCATCGAGGCCCTCGCCGCTCGGGCCCTGCCCGCGGTCGTCGGCCATGCGCGCGCCGCCTGTGCCCGATGGGCCGGGCCGACCGGCCTCGTCGGGCCACAGCTCGCGCCAGGCGCCGTCGAAGCCGTTCTGGCTGCACACGAAGCCGGGCAGGTTGCCGAGCAGGGCGCACTGCGGAATCAGCGCGCCCTTGGGCGGGCCGGTGGTGCCGCTGGTGTAGATGAGGATGGCGCCGTCGCCGGCGCGCGTGGCCACGGCCTCGTGTTCCGAGCGTTCGCGCGCGAGCGCGTCGTTCCAGTCGAGGTCGCCCTGCCCCGCCGCCGCACCGACGGCGATCACCTGCTCGAGGGCCGGGCAGGCGGCACGCGCGGCCAGCAGGTTGGCGATCGCGCTTTCGTCGACGAGGGCCACGCGCGCCTGGCTGTCGCGCAGCCGGTACTCCAGCGCATCCGGCCCGAACAGCATGGACAGCGGCATGGCCACCGCGCCGAGCTGCTGGATCGCCACGTGAGCCACCGCCGTCTCGGCGCGCTGCGGCATCACGATCGCCACGCGCCCGCCGCGCGCCACGCCCAGCCGCGCCAGCGCATTCGCCAGGCGGTTCGCCTCGGCCTGCAGTCGTGCGTAATCCAGCCGCAGCACGCTGCCGTCGGCCTGCTCGCAAACGAGCGCAACGCGCGCGGCGGTGCGGGGGTCGCTTGCCCAGCGGCCGCAGCAGGCCTGCGCGATGTTGAAGTCGTCCGGCACCCGCCAGCGCAGGGCGGCATGCAGCGTGGCGTGGCGGTCCAGGGTCATCGTCGTCATCCGCAAGGGGCATCGATGCGTCGAAGTATCCGCCCGCGATGACCGGTGCTCGCGGCGCAGCCGGCCGCAGCGCGGCCGCGAGCGCCCCGGCACGTCCGGCAGGCAGGCGGCCGGCGCGCGGAGCTCGTGCTAGTCTGCCGCGCTCACCGAATCCGGGCCGCTCCATGCACGTCGATCTCCACCTGCCCCTCGACCGCGCGACCGCGCAGCAGCGTTTGCGCGAGCAGGGTTTCTGCGTGCTCAACCCGGCGGCGACGCAGCGGCTCACGGGGCAGTCGCTCGCCGCCTTCGAGGCCCTCGCCGTCCATTGGGAGGACCTGCCGCCCGACCACTACCTCAAGGACGGCGGACGCTACCGCTCGCGCCGCCACGGCTGCTTCGTGCAGACCCTGCAGCCGGCCGACCTGCAGGCGACCGAACATCGCGCCCACTGGCAGCCGACCACCTACAACGCCCTGCACGGCGGCATGGAGCGCTGGTTCGAGCCGCTCGACGCGACGCTGCCGCGCGAGCCGGCCTGGCAAGCCCTGCTGCTCGGCTTGGGCGAGGCGTTCGCGCAGGTTCGCGCACCCACCGGCGGGCGCTGGTTCATCGAAGCGCACACCTTTCGCATCGACACCGAAGGCGGGCTGGGCCGCCCCACCCCGGAAGGCGCCCACCGCGACGGCGTCGATTTCGTGGCCGTGGTGTTCGTCGGCCGCCAGGGCGTGCTCGGCGGCGAGACGCGCGTCTTCGAGGCGGCCGGCCCGCAGGGCGTGCGCTTCACGCTCGAGCAGCCCTGGACCGCGCTCCTGCTCGACGACCCGCGCGTGGTGCACGAAAGCACGCCGATCCAGCCGATCGAGCCGGGCGCCAAGGCCTGGCGCGACACGCTGGTGCTGACCTACCGCTCGGGCGGCTTCCAGGCGCCCGGCTGAAACGGCCGGCGGGGCGCGACCCCGCCGCAGCGGGCGCCTTCGAGCGTGGACAATCCCCGGGCCACGCCCGCCACGCCGCATGACCGCCCCGCCCCGCACCCACCTCTATCGCCGCCTGTTGCGCCGCGTGCGCCCGTACTGGCGCACCTTCGCGCTGGGCATCGTGGCGATGGTGGTCTATGCCGTCACGGAGACGGCGCTGCCGGCGCTGCTCAAGGAACTGCTCGACGGCAGCTTCGTCGAGAAGGACCCGAGCGCGATCCACCTGATGCCGGTGCTGATCGTGCTGCTGTTCCTGGTGCGCGGCCTGGCCGATTTCGGCCACAGCGTCGCGCTCTCCAGCGTGGCGCAGAAGGTGCTCGCCGACCTGCGCACCGACCTCTTCGGCAAGCTGCTCCAGTTGCCGACCCACCACTTCGACACCCACACCGGCGCCTCGCTCGTCTCCAAGCTCACCTACAACACCTCGCAGGTCACGCCGATCATCACCACCGCGCTCGTCACGGTGGTGCGCGACAGCCTGACGGTGCTCGGGCTGCTGGGCTACATGCTCTACCAGAACTGGCGGCTTTCGCTGGTGTTCTTCACGGTGCTGCCGCTGATCGCCTGGGTGATCCGCGCGGCGAGCCGGCGGCTGCGCGGCCTCTCGCGCGAGCAGCAGAAGACACAGGCCTCGATGGTGCACGTGATCAACGAGGCGATCCGGGCGCACCGCGAGATCAAGGTCTTCGGCGGCGCGGCCTACGAGGCCGGACGCTTCTTCAAGGTCGTGCATCAGCTTCGCCGCTACGCGATGAAGGTCGTGGCCACCGCGGCGGCCAACGGGCCGGTGGTCCAGGGCATCGCCGTGCTGGCGCTCGCGGCGATCATCTATTACGCCGCGCTGCAGTCGCGCCAGAACCAGCTCACCGTGGGCGGCTTCGTGTCCTTCTTCGGTGCGATGGCGCTGCTGCTCGCGCCGCTCAAGCGACTGTCCAACGTCAACGAGGTGCTGCAGCGCGGCCTCGCCGCGGCCGACAGCGTGTTCGAACTGCTCGACGCGACGGTCGAACCCGACACCGGCACGCGCCGCATCGAGCGTGCCCAGGGCGCCGTGCGCTTCGACGACGTGAGCCTGCGCTACCCGCAGGCCGAGCGCGACGCCCTGCACGGCGTGAACCTCGACATCCGGCCCGGCGAAACCCTGGCACTTGTCGGCGCCTCGGGCAGCGGCAAGACCTCGCTGATGGCGCTGATCCCGCGCTTCTACGTGCCCGATGCCGGCCGCGTGCTGCTCGACGGCATCGACGTGCGCGAACTCCGGCTCGCCGACCTGCGCGCCAACATCGCGCTTGTGACGCAGCACACGGTGCTGTTCAACGACACCATCGCCGCCAACATCGCCTACGGCGCCGAGCGCGAGGTGAGCGAGGCGCAGATCACCGCAGCCGCCGAGGCCGCCTACGCGATGGAGTTCATCCGCGAGCTGCCGCACGGCCTGCAGACGCAGGTGGGCGAGAACGGCGCACGCCTGTCGGGCGGCCAGCGCCAGCGACTGGCCATCGCGCGCGCGCTGCTCAAGGACGCGCCGATCCTGCTGCTCGACGAAGCCACCTCGGCGCTCGACACCGAAAGCGAGCGCGCGGTGCAGGCTGCCATCGAGAACCTGAAGCGCGGCCGCACCACGATCATGATCGCGCACCGGCTCTCGACCATCGTCAACGCCGAACGCATCGTCGTCATGGACCAGGGCCGCATTGCAGAAGTGGGCAGCCACGCCGAGCTGCTCGAGCGCGGCGGCATCTACTGCCGCCTGCACCGCCTGCAGTTCGCCGAGGCCGACGCGCCGGCCGGCAACGCACAGCCGCAACCGGCAAGCCTCGAACGATAAGCCTGCGACACCGGGCCTCGCGGCCTGGCAGTCATCGAAGCAAAGCCGCAGGCGGTTCTCGCTTTCGCGAAGGTGCTTTTCACTCATGGCCTCCTCTTGGGGGAAGAGCGCGCGCTGCCGCCCGAAGCGCACCGAGTGCCACTTACCATGCGCGCCGATCTGTTCAAGAGACAGGAACGTCCCGTCATGGATCAAGCCCTGCGGACTGCCTTCGACGCCCCACGTTTCGACGACGCCACCCGCCTGTACCGCCTGCAGGGCGAAGGCGGACTGAGCGAGCTGCTGGTCCACGCCTGGAGCCTGAAGGAAGCGCTCGACGCCCCCTGGACGATGGAACTCGTCGCCCTGGGCACCGACGCCGGCCTGGACGTGCACGCCCTGCTCGGCAAGCCGCTCAGCCTGCTCACCGTGCTGGCCGACGGCAGCCTGCATCCGCGCAGCGGCCTCGTCTTTGCCGCCCGAGCCGAAGACGCCGACGGCGGCTTCGCCCGCTGGCGTCTCACCGTGCGCCCCTGGATCGCCCTGCTCGACCACACCCGGCGCAGCCAGGTCTGGCAGGAACAAAGCCTCGTGCAGATCGTCGAGAGCGTGTTCGTCCGCTACGCCGCCCACTCCCGATGGCGCTGGAGCGACGACATCGCCGCGCACCTGGCCCGCAGCCCCTTCCTGGGCACCGGTCACGTGCGCAGCTACACCGTGCAGTACCGCGAGACCGACCTCGCCTTCGTCACGCGGCTGCTCGCCGAGGAAGGCATCGGCTGGCGCATGGAACAAGTAGGCGCAGAGGCCGCCCCGGCGAGCGCAGCCGACTCCTTCGGCCGCGTCGTCCTCTTCGCCGACAGCGCCAGCGCGACCAGCTGCCCGTCAGACCGCAGCAGCCGTGACGGTGGAGGCATCCGGTTCCACAGGGCCTCGGCGCGCGAAGAAGCCGACGCGGTCCAAGCCTTCGGAGAGCAACGCGTGCTGCAGGCCGCTGCGACCACCGTGCTCAGCTGGGACTACAACGCCAAGCGCGTGCTCGCCGCCAGCGTGCCGACGAACCAGGGGCTCGGCGGACCGAACGCCCCGCGCCTGGAGGCCTACGAGCCGGCCCGCGCCTACGCCTTCGCCACCGCGGGGCAGGCCCGGCGCGCCGCCACCCTGGGCCAGGAAGCGCTCGAAGCGCGCAGCAAGACCTGGCTGGGCCGCTCCACCGTGCGCAGCTTCACCGCGGGCACCAGCTTCGAACTCACCGACAGTCCCCTGGGCGCTTTGGCCTCGCTCGGCCGGAACGACCCAGAGCGCGACCCCGAGCGCCGCTTCCTGCTCACCGCGGTGACCCACGCCGGCATCAACAACCTGCCCAAGGACATCGGCCATCGCATCGCCGGCCAGCAGCACCCCCCGAGCTCGGACGCGCACGGCTTCGACGACCTCGGCGCCTTCGACTCCCCAGCCGACCTCCTCGCCCCCTGGGTCGACGCCGAAGTCCGTGCCCAGGCCGCCGTCACCGGCTACGGCAACCGCTTCGAAGCCATCGGCGCCTCGGTCGCCTGGCGTCCCGCGCTCACCGACCCGGCCGGCCGGCGCCTGCACACCCGGCCCGCGGCCTGTGGTCCGCTCACCGCCACCGTCGTCGGCGCCGACGGCGCCACCGTCGGTCCGGAGCAGATCCACACCGACCGCCTGGGCCGCATCCGCATCCGCCACGACTTTCAGCCCCCCGGCCAAGCCAGCACCTGGGTGCGCGTGCTGCAGCGCTACGCCGGCGCCGGCATGGGCTGCCAGTTCACGCCCCGCATCGGCCAGCAGGTGCTGGTCGGCTTCATGGACAACGACCTGGATCGCCCGCTGGTCATCGGCGCGCTGTACGACGGGCGCGGTGAAGGCGGCGTCCCGGCCACGCCGGGCGGCAAGGCCGCGCACGGCGCTCCTCAGAGTGGCTCGAGCGCCGATGGAGGCGCCCTCGGCGAGCCGGCTGACGCCAGCGACACCGCCGCCGTCTTCAGCCACGCCGGCGACCACCGCCCCGCCGGCCAGGGCAACGCGACCGGCGGCCACGCCCCGCCCTGGCACGGCGCCAGCGCACAGACGCTCGAAGCCGGCGGCCAGCGCAACGCCGCGGCCCTCTCGGGCTGGAAGACTCAGGAGTTCGGAACCGGCTCTGCCGGTCACAACCAGCTCGTCTTCGACGACAGCGACCGGCAACTGCGCGTGCAGCTCGCCAGCACCCAGCACGCCAGCCAGCTCAACCTGGGCCACCTCATCCACCAGGCCGACAACCACCGGGGCAGCTTCCGGGGCCTGGGCTTCGAGCTCAGGACCGATGCCTATGGCGCAGTGCGCGCCAAGCAGGGCCTGCTCCTGAGCAGCTATGGCACTCAGCCCGGCGAGCCCGCCGGCGACAACGCCGCGGGCATCGCGCTGGCCGGGCAGCTCGCCTCACTCGGCAAGGCATTGAGCGACGCCGCCGACCTGCACCAGACGGTCAGGCTGGCCGGGCACCTCGGCAGCACCCAGGCCGGCCGCAGTGCGCTCAGCCATGAAGAAGCGCCGCTGGCCGCACTGCACACGGCCCTGAAAGGCATGGTCAGCGAGGCCAGCGCCGAGCAGGCCGCCGCCGACGCGGCCGGCAAGAACACGCGGACCGCAAAGCCCGGCGCGCCCGCGGGACAGGGCAAGCTGCCCCACACCACCGACCCGGTGATCGCGATCGCCGCGAAGGCCGGGCTCGCAGTGGCCGCGGGGCACGACATCCAATGGGCCGCCGGCGAGACGATCGCGCTGGCCGCCGGACAAGACAGCCACTGCGCCATCGGCGGCACGGCCCGCGTCCACAGCGGTCAGGCCATCGGCATGCTCGGCGGGGCCATCGGTGCGGGCGCGCAGGCCGCCGGCAAGGGGCTGACGTTCATCGCCGGGCAGGGCGACATCGCGCTGCAGGCGCAAGGCGGCGCGATGCAGCTCGCCGCGAAGGACGACCTGACAATCCAGTCGGCCACCAGCCACATCGACTGGGCCGCGGCCAAGCGCATCGTGCTGTCCACCGAAGGCGGCGCCAGCCTCACCATCGAAGGCGGCAACATCACCGCGATGTGCCCGGGCAAGATCACCATCCGGGCGCAGCAGAAGTCGTTCGTGGGGCCGGAGCAGGTGAGCTATGCGTTGCCGACCCTGCCGCGGCATGTGTGCAAGGAATGCCTGCTGAATGCAGCGAAAAGCGCGGCGCCGTTCGCCAAGCGGGCTTGAATTGCCCATGAGCCTCTGGACAACGATCGCTCAGCCAGCACTGGCACCGCAGGGCAAGGAAGAAAAGCTCTACTTGCTGATCGATGCGGCGCAGATCGACCGATTCGGCGTGAAGCTGGCGGCCAACCGCCTGGTTCTCGCGCACGAGCCGCTGTTCGGCCACCCGATTGCACCCGACAAGGCGGACGCGACGCCGCACCTGCTGGCAGTTGCCGGACCCGAGGCAGCGCAGGCGGTGCAACACGCATGGGCCGACTCGATGTTTTCGCATGGCGCGCTGGCATGGCTGGTGTCGCCGCTGCTGCGGGGTGATCTCGCGCAACGTCTGCGATCACGGCTCGATGCGCGTCTGCCCGAACGTTTCGATTGCGTGAACCGCTTCTTCGACGGCCGCGTCACGCCCCACCTTCACGCCTGTCTGAGTCCAGCACAGCGCGAAGCATTTTTCTGCGTAGGCACTCAGTGGTGGGTGGTGGACCACACGCATCGGTGGCTGAGTCTGCCGTGCGCCTTCTCGGAGCACGACGCCTTCGAGCCCCCGCTCGAGCTCGACGAACGCCAGCAGGCCCATCTGATCGACGCCTGCTATCCGTATGCGGTGATCGACCACTTCATGCAGACGGACGAAGAACTGCTGGATTCGCTGCCACCGAACGAACGCTACGGCTTTGTTCGCGGCGCGCTGCAAACTGCCGCGCAGTACGGCATCGACGGCGGTGCCACGGCGATTCTGTTCTGCACGCTGGCGCTGACCCGCGGGCCGGCGTTCTACACGCGGGCGCCATGGCAAGCGTCATTGGATCAGGTCAAACGCGGCGAGATCACACTGCAACAAGCTGTCAAGGCGCACCATGACTGACACCATGAAACGAAACCTGCTCACGGCCATGGCGCTCGGCGTGTTAAGCGGCTGCGGCAAGGCGCAACCCGAGGGCCGCTCGGTCAGTACCGTGAAGTTCAACTACACGGATCGGTACATCGGGGACGTGATCGTCGACGGCGCGTGGACCGGGGGAGTCGATGCCTATGGGGGAGGAAGCAAGATGGCTCAAGGTCTGCTGGCACCGTCGGACCCGGATCGGATCGTGGTTCTAACGGTGAAATGGTCTGTCGGATCCTTTTACTCGGTTGCGGCGAATTCATACACACGCGCTCCCATCGAGGAAAAGAGCGCAAAGGTTGAAGTCACTCGACCCTATCCCGCGAACCCGAGCTACCTCGTGATCCATTTCTATCCGGACGGCCATGTGGAAGCCGAACTAGAACCAGGCCGTCCCACACGGCGCATCCCGCCGCCGTCCGGTTACCACCGTTGACCGAGCAAGAGCCAAAGATCATGACGATCAAAGACCCTACGTACATCCGCAACCAGACCGACCCGACACCCGGGCTGCCCGATCCGGTGCCCGGCGGGCAAGCCGCCCAGACGGCGCGGCGAGCGCCGGGTCAGCGCGTGCTCAGCAGCAAGGAACGAGAGCAGCGCCAAATGGCGCTCGGCGCCACAGTGCCGAGCAAGGAAGAAGCCATGTGTCAGTGCACGAAGGTGCTGCACGTCAGTGTGTTCTTCGATGGCACGGGCAACAACCGTGATCAAGAGATGATCAAGCCGGTCGAACGGCGCGCGCTGTCAAACATCGCCAAGCTAAACGAAGCGCACAAAGACAACCGCAACACCATCAGAGCCTTCTACATCCCCGGCGTCGGAACACCTTACCCCGAGATAGGCGACACCGGCGGCACGCTGGGCATGGCCATCGGTAAAGGCGCCGACGGCCGCATCAAGAAAGCGCTGGAACTGCTTGACGAAGAAATCGCCAAGGTGCCCGCGCAGCAAAAGATCCTGCTCATCAACGTCACCGTGTTCGGCTTCTCACGCGGCGCAGCGCAGGCGCGCGCATTCATCCGCGATCTCGCCGCAAAGTGCGCTGCCCGGGAAGGCGCGTATGCCTACGAAGGCAAACCGCTGCGAATCGCGTTCGCCGGTCTGTTCGACACCGTGTGCTCTGCCTACGCAAGCGTGGGCTCCGCAACGGTCACCGCCAACGGCGGCCACAACGGCTGGGCGCACGACATGAAGTTGCCGCCGATGGTGGAGCAGACCGTGCACATGAACGCCGCTCACGAATTGCGTCGGCGCTTCCCGCTGGACTCCACCCGCATCGATGCGGGCTACCCCGACAACACCGTGGAAATCTGGTACCCCGGCGTGCATTCGGATGTCGGCGGAGGCTACGCGCCGCAGTACCAGGGCCGGGAGAACACGATCGCCCGATTCGCGCTCAATCACATGTTCGACTTAGCGTTCGGCGCCGGGGTGATGTTCAACAAGCTCGCGAAGCTCGCCCCGGAAATCCGAGACGAATTCAGCAATGACGACCCCGCCCTTCGCAGCGCCTTCAACGCCTACGTCGAAGCCGTTCCCCTGAAAGCCGGCCCGATGGAAAACGTGCAGGCCGCCCACATGGAACTGCTGCACCGCTGGCTCAGGAAACGGGTCACGCAGAAGACGGACCTGCCCTCGGAGCAGCGACTGAAGCGGGCGCGTGCCAAGACCCGCCAAAACTCGCGCGAACTCAACGAGCGACGAATGGCGATCCTGCGCGAGAGCGGCATTGCCAGCTCGTTCGACCCTCACTTCCCGACCTCTCGCCGCGCGGAGTACGACGACATCCTCGCGCACATGCTGCAGAACAGCGCCGACTATGGCGAGATCAACGATGTCATCGACGACTTGGCCGAAGAGGACTCGAAATACTTGTTCGACGTTGCCGACATCCTGCACCGTGCAGCGCTCGGAGCCAAGCTCACACTGCGCGAGCGCACCATCAAGGCCGCATGGGACAACACGAACCCCCTACCACCGGCCGTGGAAAGTTTCTTCGACATGTTCTCTCACGACTCGGTGGCGCACTTCGACCACGACACCAGCCGCCTGAGCGATTGGCGAACCATTTACTTCGGCGATACGAAGTACAAGCCGAGTTGAGCACAGCGTAGGAGCAAAGCACGTGTGGGCCACGACCGCTCAGGCCGGCAACTTCACGACCAAGCGATCAACTGCTTCCGCCCGCGCCTGCACACCCGGCCCAAAGCCTGTGGTCCGCTCGCCGCCACCGCCACCGTGCGCTTCATGCAGCGCTGGGCCGGCGCAGGCATGGGTGTGCGGTTCATCCCGCGCATCGGCCAGGATGGACGGCACCATCGAACGGCTTGAACCACCAACGACGAAGCAGCCGACGCCGTAGGCCCTGGCCATGCGAACCAGGCAGTCGTCGTTGTTGGAACCCCGCGCGTTGCTCTTGAAGAGCGTCACCCGCTGACTGCTGAGCCAGGTCACGGGCTCGGCGTTGTCACCGACACGGCGCACTCTCGTGCCTTGCAGCCGGAGCATCCAGTTGAGCCAGATGTCGTCCGCGTTCGGGCTCAGCGAGGCAAATCGCTCCTCGTGCGTCACGTCGGCATGCAGGCAGCCCGGCGGATAAAGAACCCCGCCCACGCCCGTCACGAAAAGTGGTGCATCGGGTCCGGTGAACTGCGTCTGCTTGGTCCAGCGCCTGTACGGCAGCAGCCCGCCGGACTCGTCGAACTTCATCAGGTGTGCCCTGCGGCAAATCACCGCCGACGGGTCCGCGCGGTGCCCGGCGAGCAATGAAGCGAGCCAGTCGCGCGGATAGCGCACGTCGTCGTCGGCGGTCACCCAGACCGTGTTCGGCTCGCTTCGAAGCGCGGGGATGCTTTTCAGGTACACCCGCAAGTCGCGCTCACAGGGCACGATTCGCAGACCGTGCTCACGCAGGCGCGTGACAGCCTCGGGCAGCTGTTGCGCCTCCGGCGCGTGGACCCACAGCACCACCTCGTCGGCCGGCGTCGATTGGTTCAGCAGCGACTGCAGCGTCAACGCCAGGGTCCCGAAGCGAGGTGCGTAGGAGGTCAGCGTGATGGACAGTCGGGCGGCCCGACCCGTCGCAGGGTGCGTGCGCCGCCCATGCAGCATCCACTCTGCCCGCGTGAGCATCGGCGCCAGAACGCGCTTGAAACCATGCCCGACGGAGCGCGCGCGATGCCGCCAGGGCTTCTCGAGCGAGCGTGTCAGTTTCTGCCAACGCGTTCCTTGCAATCGGTCCTCCTCGCCGGTCCGCGCGATTCTCCCGCGTGCGCTCACTGCCGCGACGGTGATCGAATGCCAGAATCCTTGCGAATGCGTGACAACCGTTACTGCGGCGTGTCGCACATCCTCATCGTGCGTCTGTCGGCACTCGGGGACGTGACGATGGCCTCCGGATTGATCCCCGCCCTGCGCCACCTCTGGCCGCAGGCGCACATCGCCTGGCTCGTCGAGCCCGCGGCGGCGCCTCTGCTCGCGCACAACCCGCGGCTCGACGAAGTCATCGTCTGGCCGCGCGGTGAATGGCAGAAGCTCTGGCGCGAGCGGCGCTTCGTCGAGTTGTGGCGACGGTATCAAGCGCTGCGCGCCACGCTGCGCGCGCGGCGCTTCGACCTCGTGCTCGATGCGCAGGGCCTGCTCAAGAGCGGCCTGTGGTCGTGGCTGAGCGCCGCGCCGCGGCGGCTCTCGTTGATCGGCCGCGAGGGCAGCCACCGGCTCGCCACCGAACGCGTCGTGCCGCCGCCCGATGCCGGCGCACGGCGCATCGGCGCGGAGTACCGGCACCTCGCGAAGCACCTCGGCGCACCGGCCGAGGCCTTCCGGCTCGATCTGGCGGTGAGCGACGAGGCGCGACGCAGGGTCCGCGAGCAACTCGCCGGCGCGGAACTGCGCGTGGCGGCCCGCGAGCACAGCGCCCTGGCCGCGCTGCAGAAAGCAGCCGCGCCCGAGCCCGGCACTGCGGACGCGCAGGGTCCGTCATCGCCCGCCCGCTACGCCGTGCTCTGCCCCTTCACCACCCGGCCGCAGAAGCACTGGTTCGAGGACCGTTGGCAGGCTCTGGCGCGGCGTTTCCTGGAAAGCGGCCTGCGGCCGGTGCTGCTCGGCGGGCCGGGCGATCGCGAGGCCGCCGAGCGCATCGCCGCCGGCGTGCCGGGCCTCGTCGACCTGACCGGCCTGCTGCCGCTCGACGAGAGCGTCGCGGCCATCGCCGACGCAGCCGTGCTCATCGGCGTGGACACCGGCCTGACGCACATGGCGGTGGCGCTCGGCGTGCCCAGCGTGGCGCTGTTCGGCTCCACGCGGCCCTACCTCGACACCGGCACGCCGCGCAACGTGGTGCTCTACGAGAACCTCTCCTGCGCGCCCTGCCGCCGCCACCCGACCTGCGGCGGCCGCTTCGACTGCATGCGCGCCTTCGAGGCCGAACGCGTGTTCGACGAAGCCCTGCGCGTGCTGGCCGGCACGGTGAGCATCCGGCTGCGGCCGCTGTGAAGACGCTGCACGTCGAGGCCGGCATGCACCTGTACGGCGGTGCCTTGCAGGTGGTCTTTCTGCTGCAGGGGCTCCGGGCGCGCGGCGAGGAAGCGGTGCTCGTGTGCCCGCGCGGCAGCGCCATCGCGGCGGCAGCCCGGCAGCACGCGGCGCGCGTGCACGAGATCGACATGAAAGGCGACCTCGACATCGGCCTGATCGGTCGGCTGCGCCAGGTGATCCGCGCCGAGCGGCCCGACATCGTGCACCTGCACAGCCGCCGCGGCAGCGACCTGTGGGGTGGCTTCGCCGCGAGGCGCGAAGGCGTGCCGGCGGTGCTGAGCCGGCGCGTCGACAACCCCGAGCCGCGCTGGTGGGTCGCGCGCAAGTACGGGCTCTACGCGCGCGTGATCGCCATCTCCAACGGCATCCGCGAGGTGCTGCTGGCCGAGGGGGTGCCGCCCGAGCGGGTGGTGTGCGTGCACAGCGCGGTCGATACCAGGCGGTACCGGCCGGGCCGCGCCGGCCGCGCCTGGTTGCGCACCGAGTTCGGCCTGGGCGATGACGAGTTCACGCTCGCCATGGCGGCGCAGTTCATTGCGCGCAAGGGTCATCGAACGCTGCTCGCGGCACTGCCGGAAGTGCTGGCCGCGCATCCGCGCACGCGGGTGCTGCTGTTCGGGCAAGGGCCGGAGCTGGAGACGATCCGCAGGCTCACGCAGGACGCGGGACTGGCCGGGTGCGTGGTCTTCGCCGGTTTTCGCAGCGACCTGGAACGCATCCTGCCTTGCATCGACGTGATGGTGCATCCGGCCGAGATGGAAGGTCTGGGCGTGGCGCTGCTGCAGGCCGCGGCCTGCGGGCTTCCGATCGTCGCGGGCCGTGCCGGCGGCATCCCGGAGATCGTGCGGCCGGGGCTCAACGGCGAGTTGATCGAGCCGGGCGATGCGGCCGCGCTCGGCGCGCATCTCGTGCAACTGCTCGGCGACGAGGCGCTGCGCGAGCGCTACGGCGCGGCGGGCCGCGAACTGGCGCTGCAGGCGTTTTCGCTCGACGCCATGGTCGACGGCAACCGCGAGGTTTACCGTGCAGTGCTCGCCGCTCGCGCGCCGGGGTGAGGATCGCACTTCCCGCATCCCCCGCGGCCCCGGCACCTGCGCCCCTTCCGACACGATCACTCCCCACGCCCGACGAACGCCGCAAGCCCGCAAAGCGAAGCCTTCCCATGCACATCGCCTTCTTCGCCGAACAGCTCTACTACCTGCCGCAGTTCTCGCCCGTGATCCGCTGCCTGATGGCGCGCGGCCACCGCGTCACCACGCTGCTGAGGCTCGATGCGGCCTTGCGCGACATGCCCTTGCCTGCCTTCGAAACGCTCGGCCCGGCTCACACGCTCGTGCGCGTGGACAGCGCCCGCGCGGCCTACGCCGAGCTGCGCGGGCTGGCACCCCACTGGGCCGTGTTCGGCAGCTTCCTCGACCCCGACGAGACGCTTGCTCCGGGCACGTCGAGCGCGCTGGTCTATCACGGCATCGGCGTGAAGACCGTGCTGTTCGATCCGCGCCTCAATGCCTTCGACCTGCGCTGCGTGGAATCGCAGCGCGTGCTCGACGAACTGGTGGCGCGCGATCCGCACGCGCGTGCGCGGCTGGCGTTGGTCGGCTTCGCCAAGCTCGATCCGCTGTTCGCGGCGCCGCCAACCGGCACGGCAGCGCATGCCGCAGCGCCGCACGCGGCACCCTCCTCGGCCGCGTCGGGCACCGGCGCCGCGCCGGTGCTGCTTTACGCACCCACCTTCTATCCGTCCTCGCTGGAGTTGATGCCCAGGAGCCTGAGCGAGCTGGCCCCCGGCGCGCGCTGGATCGTCAAGCCGCATTTCTTCACCTGGACGGTCAGGCAGTACGCCGGCCAGCGCGAGCGCCTGACGGCCTGGTCGCACGACCCGGCCGTCGAGGTGCTCGGGCCCGAGAACTACGACCTCGTGCCGCTGATGGCGCGCGCCGACGTGCTGGTCAGCGACGCGTCGAGCGCGTTGTTCGAGTTCGCGGCACTGGGGCGTCCGGTCGTGTGGTGCCGCTTCCTCAAGCTGCGCTGGAGCTACCGCGGTCTGCTGCGCTGGCGCTTCGACCGGCGCATGGACCCGAACACGGCGCGCTACGAAACCGTGGCGCACTGCGTGGACCGCGCCGCCGATCTGCCCCGGGTGCTCGCCGAAGCGATCGCCGAGCGCAGGGGCACGGTCCGCGCAAACCGCCCGCAGCGCGAAGCGCTCATCGAGCACCTGATCGGGCCCCGCGACGGCCGCGCCTCGGAGCGGATCGCCGATGAACTGGAACGGCGGGCTGCTGACGGGCCGCCCGGGGCTACGGCACGCGCTTGATGACCTCGATGATCTCGGTCGTCGAGATCGAGGGCGTGCGCGGCAGGTAGACCACCTCGCAGATCGAGCGGAATTCGTCGAAGCGGCCCTGCCAGTCGTCGCCCATCACCAGCACGTCGGCGCGGTGCCGGCGCAGGTACTCACCCTTCAGGGCAAGCGACTCCTCGACGAAGACCTCGTCGACGCAGCGCAGCGCGCCGATCAGCTTGAGGCGGTCGTCCTGCGGATAGACCGGGTTGCGGCCCTTCTTCGAGAAGTTGAGAGCATCGGAGGACACGCCCACGATCAGCCGGTCGCCGAGGGCGCGGGCGCGCTCGAGGATGCTGACGTGGCCGATGTGCAGCACGTCGAAGGTGCCGAAGGTGAGGATGCGGCGCATGCGGGCGGTGGTCAGCGGGCGCGGTAGTCGCCGTCGAGGTTGTTGAAGCTGTGCTGCCGGCAGTACTCGAGGAAGGCCTCGTCGGCGGCATGCAGCTCGGCCGGCACACGGTTCGAATCGGTCTCGCGCTGCTGCGTCTGCCAGCGGAGCGAGGGCCGCACGTAGCCGTTCTCGAGCGAGAAGTCGATCGCCTCCTGGCTGATCTCGCCGGCGTCCAGGCCGCTGTAGAGCGCCTCGAACCAGAAGGACTCGAACGGATGGCCGCGCCGCAGCCACGGCTGCCGGGACTTGCCGGTGTAGTGCAGCAGGCCGGTGCGGCCGGGCTCGTGGTGGTCGAACGAATTCCAGTGCCGCGGAAAGGAGCCCTTGAGCCAGATCGGCCTGAGCTTCATCAGGGCTTCGTAGCTGTAGCGTCCCGCGTCCAGATCGTCGGCGATGCGCTGCGGCGACCAGTCGCGCAGCCGGTCGCACTGCAGCAGCATCACGCTGGAGGCGCGCATGCCGGTGCCGCCGTCCGGGCCGCGGCCGACGCGCCGCAGCACCTTCGCGCCGAAGCGCATCGGGCGGTCGTACAGCTCGGCGATGTCGCGCAGCACCAGTTGGTCGGAATCGACATAGATCGCGCGGCTGCGCCAGCCGGCGAGCATCGGCACAGCGAAGCGGTGAAAGGAGAACGGCGTGCCCGGCCGGTTCTCGGGGCGCTGCGGCAGCAAGAGTGTTTCGCCGAGCAATTCACCGATCGACTGCACCTCCACCGGGCGCGACGCGTGGCGGCGGATCGACCATCGCAGCACCTCGAACAGGAGGCGGTGGGAGTGGACGGCGCCGACATAGACGCGCAAGGGCTCGGTGGTCATCGCTGGCTTGCCGGTTTCGGCCCGTTGCGGGTTGCTGTTCGAAGTGCAGTGCGCACGCTTGCTTTCGGGAAGCGGGGCAGTTTAGCGGCCCGGCTCAAGCCGCCGCGCCCTCGTCGAGGGGCCGGATGCCGACCGACTCGTACACCCTGAAGGCCCGGTCGTTGTAGCGGCGGCCGGCACCGCGCGCGGACTGGGGCAGCACGCTGCGAACGCTCACCCGATCGCCCAGCGACACCATCGACAGCAGCGCCGTGGTGAGCGTGCCGACGACCAGTGCGCCCGACAGGAGCGGCACCAGCACTTCGACCGGCAGCCGTGCAGGCACCTCCACCACCCCTTCGGCCGGCACGCTCAGTTGCCGGTGCAGCGGTATGGCGCCGCCGGCCGGATGCGCCTTCAGCGCGACCACGTCGCCGCGATCTGCGTGTGCCTGAGCCAACGCTTCGATGCGCTGCCGCAGGTCCGGGTAGGCCTGCAGAAAGCGCGGATGCGGCAGCAGCAGCAGCAGGCGGATCGTTTCGCAGCGCGCCGCGTCGAAGCCCACGGCGGTGGCTGCCTTCATGCAGATCCCGCGCACCCACGGGTCGGCGAACCATTCGGATCGCAGGGGCTCCACCGGCTTGCCTCGCAGCCCCGCGTGCACCTGCTCCGGCAGCAGCACGTACGCGTCCTGCACGGCCCGCGAGCCGCCGATCTCGGAGGGCCGCTCGACGTGCAGCCCGTACTTGAGCCGGCGCCGCCAGCTCGAAAGGTTCTGGCGCCACACCGGCTGCGCATCCTGGCGCGGCAGGTAGCTGTACAGGCCATCGTCGATGTAGGTGCGCCGGGCCGCCGGGCAACCACGCACGGCCGCGTAGAACTCTGTGCGCCGGTCGTTGCCGATCGCCAGCGTCGAGGGGGCCAGTTCCGCCGTGAAGTCGCTGATCTCGCGCAGCAGGCGACGTGCGGGCCCGATCGACCGGAGGGCGGGAAACCGGACGACCCGGACCTTCGATGTCGGGCAGGTCTCCAGCGCCTCGGCGATGTAGTCGCGCTCGCCGGGCCGCTGGTCGATGAGCACCAGCGTGTGCGCCTGGCCCTTGAACGGCCCTCGCATCAGGCCGAGCGAAAAGAACACGTGCAAAGGCGTCGATGCGAGAAAGAGAGTGCTCATCACGGGAGGTCGAACGCCAGAACGGTCATCTTACGGTGCCGCATCCACGCCCTGGTCGGGACGAACGAGCCGCTCGCCCAGCGCCGCCCACTTGCGGCTGATCGCCTCGACCGTGTAGCGGTTGTCGATCAGTTGCCGCGCCCGCTGCACGCGCGCTGCACGCTCCGGCGCATCGTCCATCAGCGTGCCCAGGCCATCGTCCCAGTCGTCGAGGACGGCCAGGCCGCGGAACTCCTCGTAGGAAGGAATCGAGCCCGCCGCCACGGCAATGCCGAGCGAGAACGCGGTGACGAGCCGGTTGTTGGTCTTGCAGACCGTGACCGGGTTGATCTGCACCGGCACCAGCGCCACGTCGTGCGCCGGCATCACCGCAGCGAACAGGCGGTTCGACCAGGGCAGGTACAGGCTCGGGAAGCGCCAGGCCGTGCGCAGCCCGCGAAACTTGCGGTGGCTGTTGCTGATCACCGTCAGGCTCAGCGGCGCGCGCGCATGGTGCCGGTTCAGCGCGTCGGTCAGCGTCTGCAGCTCGAGCATGCCGCCGTCCGCATGGCGAAAGCCGTGGTTGCCGAACCAGACCAACCGGCGGCCCGGCGCGGCGCGGTGCCAGGCGAGGAAGAGCCGCTGGCGGATGCGATGGACCTGTTCTCCCGCGGCGAGGCTGTGCGCTCGGGCCGCGGGGGTGGTGATGTCGTCCACCGCGTCCTCGATGACGCTGACGCCGCGAACGTCCGGGCAATGCTTGCTCACCTCCTCGGCCAGCCGCTGCGAAGCGACGACCACCCAGTCGGCGGCATGGACCGCTTCCACGAGATGCGCCGAACGCGACTGCAGATGGCTGCCGACGGGCTGGTCCTGACGGTAGTGGAAGTGGTTGTCGCACAGATCCAGGACCCATCGGGTGCCGTGCGACCCGCGCAGGGCCTCGGCCTGGGCCACCGAGGCCGGGTCGTAGCGCTTGCTGAGCACCAGCAGGCCCGGCGGCGGGTCGCCCGGCGTGTAGAGCCGGCCGGACGCACCCAGGCGGCCCAGCCCTTCGATCACCAGCGCGCACCGGATCCGGTAGCTGGCGACGCCGCGGTCGGTGGTGTGCGGCCAGAAGGCAACGTCGGCGGCAGCAGCCATCAGGCCGGCCGGCTGCAAGGGCTTGCGCCCGACGATGCGCATGTCGCGCGGCTCGCGCTTCTTGAACTGCGCGGCTTCCTGGCGCACATCGACGAGGCCCACGCTTGCCAGCAGTTCGCGCAGGCTGTGCGGCGTGTAGCCCCAGCGGTGCACCATCAGCGGGTCCTGCCACTGCGGGTCGCCGTAGAAGACCCACATCGTGCGCTGACCCCCGGCCTTGTCCGGCCGCGAGCCCGCCTCGGGATCGGCGAGGAAGGCCTCGCAGGCCGACTTCAGGTTGGGGCACTCGATCACCATCGTGCCGCCCGGCTTGAGCACGCGCACCCATTCGCGCAGCACCGCCTCGATCTCCCAGCGCCAGAAATGCTCGACCACGTGAATTGCCATGACCTCGTCGGCCGAGTCCGAGCCGAAGACGCCGAGATCGCGCAGATCGCACAGGACGTCGGGCGACTTGCCGGCGCGCGCCTGCGCCACGTCCACGTTGACGTAGCCCGGCAGCAGCTTGTCGCCGCAGCCGAGGTTCAGGCGTACGGCGCTCGGCAAAGCGGTGCCGTCGGCCGCGTCCTGCGCCACCTCGCCACGCAGCGCGACCTCGGCCCCGCCCGAGCGATCCGCCGCAGCGCCGCCGAGCCAGCCGATCCGCTTGCGCACGGAGCGCTCGAGCTTGTTCAGACGCGCGGCGAGAGGCGAAGTCGCTGTTTTCATGGTGTCGATGTTCCGGTCGGCGAAGGGCCGCAGCGCGGCAATCCAGGCATTGTCCCCAAGGATTCGCGGCCACGGCTCGAAGCGGCGACCCCGCGCCCCGGCAGGCTCAGCGTCGGTACGAGGCGAGCCGGCGGATGGCGGTGACCACGCTCGGCCGGCCCCATCGGGCGTGGATGACTTCGCGGTTGCGCTGGCGGTCCGCGTCGGGCAAGGGCACCAGCGCCTGCGGGTCGCCGTCCGCGAGCGCTTCGGTGGAGTGGATCACCGCGCCCAGGCCGGCATAGAAGCCGAACAGCGGATTCTCCGGACGCAGAAACACCTTGGCGCCCTTGTACAGCGCCGCGCCGATGGTGCCGACGGCCTTCTGCCGCCGATGGTTCATCACGACGAAGCCGCAGCTTCGCATCTGCTCGTTGTAGGCCTCGATCGGCATCCAGGTTCTCAGTGCCACGAAGCGCTCCGCGAAACGCTCGACCCCGGCCTGCGCGACACGCTCCGCATAGCGGGTGTTGCCGTAGCTCAACGGCACCACCAGCCGGCGGTCGCCGCCGACGAGCGGCAGCAGCATGTCGAAGGCTTCGAGGTGGTTGTTGGACAAGGAAGCCGAGTTGCCGACCAGGATGTCGGGGCCCGACATGGCCGGCGGGCCGCGGTCGAAGATGTCTTCCACAGTGAACGAAGGCAGCGCGTGATAGGTCGCGCGCAGATCGGGCAGCACGGCACGCAGCAGGTCGACTTCGCTCGGATTGACGCTGAAGGCATCGATGCGCGCGGCCACCGACACGATCGGCAGCGGCTTGCGCGGCCCCGGCCGGTCACGGCTGCGACGCGTGACTTCGGGTTCCAGGCGCGCGGTCTGGTCGAGCAGCAGGCCACCGAGCCGGTCTTCGAGAAGCCGGTAGTAGTCGAAACCCCAGCCGACCCACACCACCACGCAATCGGGCCGCACGGCGCGCAGGGCCTTGGCGAACAGCGAGGTCATGCCGTGCACGACCAGCAGATCGGCCGACCGCACCTGCACCGAGATCCAGCGGGCGAGCCTGAAGTAGATCGACCGCCGGAGCAGCACGTTCGTCAGATCGGCGACGTACTTCAGCGAACCGCTTCTCGGGCGCGGCACCAGGTAGGTGTTGCGGCCCGGAAAGGCTTCCTCGAACAGCGTCTGCACCAGCGGCACGAACTTCTCGTCCGGAGCGAGGTGGACGATCTTCATGCGGTCTGCATCACGGCATCGAGCGAGGCCAGCAGGCTCTCCACCACGCGCTGGCCGTCCACCCCGATCCACAGCGGCAGGCGCAGCAGCCGCTCGGAGAGCGCGTCGGTGTGCGTCATCGACCCGCTGCAGCGACCGTAGCGCCGCCCTGCAGGAGAGCTGTGAAGCGGCACGTAGTGGAAGACCGGTCCGACACCGCGCTCGCGCATCGCAGCGATCAGCGCCGTGCGGTGGGCGAGCGACCGGGCGAGAACGTAGTACATGTGCGCGTTGTGGAGGCAGTCCGGGGGAACGACCGGGCGGCGCAGCAGGCCCGCCGCTTCTGCGGGCGCCAAGGCCCGGTGATAGAAGTCCCACAGGGCCAGCCGCTGCTGCGTGATGCCTTCGGCCTCTTCGAGCTGCGCGAACAGGAAGGCCGCGTTCATCTCGCCCGGCAGGAAGGACGAACCCACCTCGCACCAGGTGTACCTGTCCACCTCGCCGCGGAAGAACTGGCTGCGGTTGGTGCCCTTCTCGCGCACGATCTCGGCCCGCTTGGCGAAGGCCGGCTCGTTGACCAGCAAGGCGCCGCCTTCGCCGCAGATGATGTTCTTGGTCTCGTGAAAGCTCAGGCAGCCGAAGTGTCCGATCGAGCCCAGCCGGCATCCCTTGTAGCGGGCCATCATGCCTTGCGCGGCGTCCTCGATCACCATCAGCCGGTGCGCTTCGGCGATCGCCATGATCGTGTCCATCTCGCAGGCGACGCCGGCGTAGTGCACCGGCACGATGACGCGGGTGCGCGGCGTGAGCGCGGCCTCGATCAAGGTCTCGTCGAGGTTGAGCGTGTCGGGCCGGATGTCGACGAACACCGGCACCGCGCCGCGCAGCACGAAGGCGTTGGCGGTCGAGGCGAAGGTGTACGAGGGCATCACCACTTCATCGCCCGGCTGCAGGCCGGCCAGGAGCGCGGCGAGTTCGAGCGCCGCGGTGCAGGAGTGCGTGAGCAGTGCCTGGGGCACCGAGAGCAGCGCCTCGAGCCGCTCGTGGCAGCGCCGGGTGAAAGGCCCGTCGCCGGCCAGCATGCCGTGGGCATGCGCCTCGGCCATGTAGGCGAACTCGCGGCCGGTCAGGTGGGGGCGGTTGAAAGGAATCACGGACCGATCTCCTCCAGGGTGAACGAGGGGCGGGTGCCGCAGGTCGCCGGTCGATTGCGGGCCGCGTCGCCCGTCGTCACAAGCGGGCGGACTGCGAACTGCGACCTTCGGTGCGACGCGCGGGTTCGGCTCTGTAGATGCCGCCCGCCTCGCAATCCGACAGCACGACCGCACCGGCGCCGATCACGCAATCGGCCCCGATCTTCAGCTTGTCCCTGAGCGTGGCGTTCGCGCCGACGAAGCAGGCCTCGCCGACGTGGACCGATCCGCACACCACCGCAGCCGGTGCGAGATAGCAGTGGTTCTCGATCAGCGAGTGGTGCGAGACGCAGGCGGCCGGGCCGATGAAGACGTCGTCGCCGATCGAGACGAAGGGGCCGATCACGGCGTTCTCGCGGACGAGGCCGTTGTCGCCCAGCCGGGCGTTGCGTGCGATGCAGGCGGTGGGGTGCACGTAGCTGGCCATCCGATAGCCGGCCTCCCTGGCGCGCAGGTACTTCTCCCTGCGCAGCCGGTTGACCCGCGAATAGCCGATGCCGATGAACATCTCGTGCGTCGCGCAAGGAAACATGCGCAGCGCCTCCTCCCACGCCACCACCGGCCGGCCGCAGAACATGTCGTCGGTGACGAAGTCGGCATCCACCGCGAACGCCTCCACCTCGTACTCCGTGCCGCTGCCGAAGTAGTGGTGCACAAGCTCCGAGTAGGGACCGAGGCCGAAGACGATCAGGCGCTTCTTCATGGCTTCGCGTGCCTCAGATAGTGCGCGGCCTGCGGGCCGCAGTTGAACATCAGGTCGAGCACAGAGACCCGGGGACTGAACGGCCCCCAGAGCTGCGGGTACTCTGCGTAGCCCCCGTAGTCGAACCACTGCACGCCGATGCCTCGCTCGGCGAAGCGCCGTTCATCGAGATACGTCCGGGCGGCGGGCCCCGACACGTAGAGCGTCGCCCCCGCCTGCTCGCACAGCGTCACGAGGCGCCCGGTCCTGTCGCCTTCGAGCACGTAGTCGCAGGCATCGGTGATGCGGGTCGCGATGCCGAGATGGCCACAGACGAGATCGATGAGCCGGCGGTTCAGCACGGAGAGCAATCGGTGCTCCTGCGCCAGGTACACCGGGCGCAGGAGGTCGGCCACCGCGTCGAAATGGCGCGCCCGCCCGTAGTTCGCCTCCAGGCTCTTCCAGTGCTTGCGCGCCCAGGCGCTGCCTTCGATTTCGGCGGCCCGCACCGTCTGCTCCAGCAGGCCCTTGTTCCTCACCGGCACCGTCAGCCACTGCGGGCCCTGCGGCGTCTTGACCAGGTTGCGGTTGCGCCAGTCGTGCTTGGTGTACTGCGCCTCGTCGTAGACGATGAACTCGTCCACGGCGGCGATCAGGTCGAAGTAGCCGCGCCATGGGATGTAGTTCGATTGAAGGATCGCGAGCTTCTTCGTCATGGTCTGTTCGGCGAACCGACGCCCCCTGCTGCGGCCCGATGCCCGGGCGGGCCAGTATTTCAGGAAACGGCCTGCGATGATGCGGACCCGCCGCTTTCGTGACCCCGCCGTGACCGCTGCTCCTCCCCGCCCCGATTCGCCTCACCGCCCGGCAGGGCTGCCGACCAGCCGCTTCGCGTCGGTACGCGGCCTGCGCCTGCACCTGCTGGCGTGGGGCGATCCGGCGTGCGTCACACCCGCGCGTCCCGCGCTCGTCATGGTGCATGGCTGGATGGACGTGGCGGCTTCGTTCCGGTTCCTGGTCGATGCCCTGCAGCACGAGCGCCACGTCATCGCCCTGGACTGGCGCGGCTTCGGCCTCACCGAGCCGCCCGCCGGCGTCGACACCTACTGGTTCCCCGACTACCTCGCCGACCTCGACGCCGTGCTGGACGAACTCTCGCCCGAGCAGCCGGTCGATCTGCTCGGCCACAGCATGGGTGCGAACGTGGCCATGCTCTACGCCGGCATCCGGCCCGAGCGCATCCGCCGGCTCGTCAACCTCGAGGGCTTCGGTCTGCCGAACGCCCCGGCCACGCTCGCGCCCAAGCGCTACGCGGCCTGGCTGAACGAGCTGAAGGAACCGCAACGCCTGCGCGACTACGCCAGCGTGGACGAAGTCGCCGAGCGCCTGCGCCGCAACAACCCGCGCCTCACGGCCGAGCGGGCGGCCTGGCTCGCGCCGCACTGGTCGCGGCGGGACGAGGCGAGCGGCCGCTGGGTGATCCAGGGCGACCCGGCGCACAAACGGGCCAACCCGGTGCTCTACCGCGCGGAGGAGGCGCTGGCCTGCTGGGCGCGCATCACGGCGCCGGTGCTGTGGGTCGAGGGCCGGCAGACCGACGTGGCCAAGTACTGGGGCGATCGCTATCCGCGCAGCGAATTCGAGGCGCGGCTGCAGGTCGTGCCAAGGCTCGAGCGGGTGATCCTCGAAGACGCCGGCCACATGCTGCACCATGATCAACCGGAGCAACTGGCCATCCACATCGAGCGTTTTCTCGAAGCGGGCTGATGCCTTGCCGTGTGAGGTTGGGGGATCGCAGCGTTGCTCTCCTCCGCGAGAGCCCATGAGAAAATCGCGGTTTCGCCCGGCGCCCCCCGACACCGGCAACCGAACACGAAGGATTCGCCATGGACATCGAACACATCAACGCCCTCGGCACACAGCTCGACGATCTGCGCCAGCGCACCCAGGCGCTCCGGGGGTATCTTTGACTACGATGAAAAATCGCGACGCCTGAGCGAAGTCAACGCCGCGCTCGAAGACCCGACGGTCTGGAACGATCCCAAGAACGCCCAGTCGCTGGGCCGCGAGAAGAAGTCGCTCGAAGCGGTGGTCGAGTCGATCGGCTCGCTGGAGCGCAACCTGTCGGACAACGCCGAGCTCTACGAGATGAGCAAGGAAGAGTCCGATGTCGATGGGCTGAAAGCCATCGAGGCCGAGACGGCGTCGCTCGCCGCGCAGGTCGAGCAGCTCGAGTTCCGGCGCATGTTCAACAACCCCGCCGACCCCATGCCCTGCTTCCTGGACATCCAGGCCGGCGCCGGCGGCACCGAGGCCTGCGACTGGGCGCAGATGCTCATGCGCCAGTACCTGCGCTATGCGGAGCGCAAGGACTTCAAGGTCGAGGTGATGGAAGAAACCGAGGGCGACGTGGCCGGCATCCGCAGTGCCACGCTCAAGATCGAGGGCGACTACGCCTTCGGCCACCTGCGCACCGAGACCGGCGTGCACCGCCTCGTGCGCAAGAGCCCGTTCGACTCGTCCGGCGGGCGCCACACTTCCTTCGCCAGCGTCTTCGTGTATCCCGAAGTGGACGACACGCTGGAAATCGAGATCAACCCCGCCGACGTGCGCACCGACACCTACCGCGCCTCGGGCGCCGGCGGCCAGCACATCAACAAGACGGACTCGGCGGTACGGCTCACGCACATCCCGACCAACATCGTCGTGCAGTGCCAGAACGACCGCTCCCAGCACCGCAACCGCGACGAAGCCTGGCAGATGCTGCGCTCGCGCCTGTACGAACACGAGATGCGCATCCGCATGGCCGCGCAGCAAAAGCTCGAGGACAGCAAGACCGACGTGGGCTGGGGACACCAGATCCGCAGCTATGTGCTGGACCAGAGCCGGATCAAGGACCTGCGCACCAACGTCGAAATCTCCAACACGCAGAAGGTGCTGGACGGCGACCTGGATGCGTTCATCGAGGCGAGTTTGAAGCAGGGGGTTTGAATCATGGTGCGTGACACGCGGCGTACACTGCGTGTCACGTAGTTCCAGGGCTTGATGGAGAAGTCATGAAGACGATGAGCGTTCGAGAATTCCGCCAGTCCACGCCCCGGTTGAAGGAGACGCTTGCTCGCGAGGGCGAGGTGCTGCTGGTATCCAACGGCGAGCCGATCGCGCGCCTCATGCCGATCGCCGCGCCCGCGCCTCGCCCCAAGCTGCCGTCGCTGAAGGAGTTCCGTGCCTCGCAACCGAAGCCAAAAACACCCATCGAGCAGCTGATCCGCGAAGAGCGTGATCGTCGATGAGCCTGATTTATCTCGACACCAGCGTGCTGGCCAAGCGCTATCTCGTATCGCCGCAGTCGGATGCCGTCGAGGCGATGCTCGAAGCGCCGACCGACCGCTTCGTCGTCAGCGACCTGTGCGCCGTGGAGCTCGAATCGATGGTCGCGCGCCGCTCTCGGGAGGCTTCGGGCAAGGGCGTTGACCGCGCGCGGACGCGCCTTCGCATCGACGACGACCTGCGCAGCGGCTTTTTCGACGTCGTGCCACTGGACACGACCATCCTGATCGCGGCTCGCCGCTGGATCGCCGAAGGCGAGCCTCTCGCCACCCTGGATGCTCTGCACCTGGCCACCGCCCTTGCGGCGGGCGCCGAAGTGCTGGCGACCGATGACAGGCAGTTCGTCCGTGCAGCACGCGCGGCAGGGCTGCGCGTCAAAACCTTCCTTTGAGACTCGAGCCATGCGCGAAGGCACCGCCCCCATCGTCCGCCGCGAGGACTACCTCGCGCCGGCCTACTGGATCAGGAGCGTCGATCTGACGTTCGACCTCGATCCGGCCAAGACCCTCGTCATCAACCGCATGGAGGTCGAGCGCAACGCCGACGTGCCGCTGCAGCCGCTGCGCCTGGATGGAGAAGACATCAACCTGAGCCGCGTGCTGGCCAACGGCGAGAGCGTGTCGTTCCGGGTCGAAGGCCAGTGCCTCGTCATCGACAACCCGCCGGAGGGCCGCTTCACGCTGGAATTGCGCAGCACCTGCGCGCCGGCGAAGAACACGCAGCTCTCGGGCCTGTACACCTCGGCCGGCGGCTTCTTCACGCAGTGCGAGGCGCAGGGTTTCCGGCGCATCACCTACTTCCTCGATCGCCCGGACGTGATGGCGGTCTACAAGGTCACGCTCAAGGCGGACGCAAAGAAGTACCCGGTGCTGCTGTCCAACGGCAACCTGCTCGAACAAGGCCCCCTCGAAGGCGGCCGGCACTACGCCGTGTGGAGCGATCCTTTCCCCAAGCCGAGCTACCTGTTCGCGCTGGTCGCCGCCGACCTGGTGGCGCGCGAGCAGCGCATCCGCTCGCGCTCCGGCAAGGACCACCTGCTGCAGGTCTACGTGCGCGCCGGCGATCTCGACAAGACCGAGCACGCGATGAATTCGCTCATCGCCTCGGTGGCCTGGGACGAGGCGCGATTCGGCCTGTCGCTCGACCTGGAGCGCTTCATGATCGTCGCGGTGAGCGACTTCAACATGGGTGCCATGGAGAACAAGGGCCTCAACATCTTCAACACCAAGTTCGTGCTGGCCAAGGCCGCCACGGCCACCGACACCGACTTCGCCTACATCGAGAGCGTCGTCGGCCACGAGTACTTCCACAACTGGACCGGCAACCGCGTGACCTGCCGCGACTGGTTCCAGCTCTCGCTCAAGGAAGGCCTCACGGTCTTTCGCGACCAGGAGTTCTCGATGGACATGGCCGGGGGCGCCTCGGCCCGCGCCGTCAAGCGCATCGAGGACGTGCGCACGCTGCGCCAGGTGCAGTTCCCCGAAGACGCCGGCCCGATGGCCCACCCGGTCCGGCCCGACGCCTACCAGGCCATCGACAACTTCTACACCGCCACCGTGTACGAGAAGGGCGCCGAGGTCGTGCGCATGATGCACACGCTGGTCGGCCGCGAAGGCTTTGCGCGCGGCATGACGCTCTACTTCGAGCGCCACGACGGCCAGGCCGTCACCTGCGACGACTTCGCGCAGGCCATCGCCGATGCCAACCCGCAGGGCATGCTGGCCGAGCGCCTCGACGCCTTCAAGCGCTGGTACTCGCAGGCCGGCACACCTCGCCTGACCGCGCGCAGCCGCTACGACGCGCCGAGCCGCAGCTACACCCTCGAGTTGCTGCAGCAGCCTGCCGCAACGCCGGGCCAGACGGACAAGCAGCCCTATGTGATTCCCGTGGCGATGGGCCTGGTGAGCCGCGACGGCCGCGCACTGCCGCTGCAACTGGAAGGCGAGTCCGCGCCGGTGATTGATCCCGCGACCGGCCAGCCGGCCGGGGAGCGCGTGCTCGTGCTCGACAAGCCGCACGAGTACTACACCTTCGTGAATGTCGATGCCGAACCGGTGCCCTCGCTGCTGCGCGGCTTCTCGGCGCCGGTGGTGCTGGAAGCGGGCCTCGGCGATGCGCAGTTGCTCACCCTCCTCGCCCACGACGGCGACCCGTTCAATCGCTGGGAGGCCGGCCAGAAGCTGGCCGCCAGCCGGCTGCTGGCCGCCGCCCGCGAAGGCACCGAGCTCACGCTCGATGCCGCGTTCGTCGACGCCATGCGCGCCGTGCTGCGCCATCCGGACCTCGACCCCGCCTTCAAGGAACTGGCGCTCACCCTGCCGAGCGAAACCCAGCTCAGCGAACAGCTCGGCCAGAACATCGACCCGCAGCGCATGCATGCGCTTCGCGAAGGCATGCGCCGGCAGCTCGCGCGCGCGCTGCACGACGACTGGGTCGCAGTGTTCGAGGCGCACCAGCCGGCCGGCGGCTATGTGCCCGACGCCGCCAGCAGCGGGCAGCGCGCACTCGCCAACCTGGCGCTGACGATGCTGGTGCTTGACGCGCAGGCGAGCTGCGATACGGTGTGGCCGGGTCGCGCCTACCAGCGCTTCAAGGACGCCTCGAACATGACCGACCGCTTCGGCGCCCTCGCCGCGCTGGTGCACGCGCATGCGGCGCTGGCCGAGCCGGCGCTGGAGCGCTTTCACGCGATGTTCAGGGGCGAGGCGCTGGTCATCGACAAGTGGTTCGCGCTGCAGGCCAGCGCGAGCGAGCCGGTGGGCGAGCACGCGGGCAAGGTCTTCGCCCGCGCCAAGGCGCTGCTGCAACACCCGGACTTCTCGCTCAGGAACCCCAACCGCGCGCGCAGCGTGCTGGCGGTGTTGTGTCTGTCGAACCCGGCCGCCTTTCACCGCCCCGACGCGGCCGGCTACGTGTTCTGGGCCGATCGCGTGATCGAGGTCGATGCCATCAACCCGCAACTCGCCTCGCGCCTGGCACGCGCGCTCGACCGCTGGCGCGCGCTCGCCGAGCCCTACCGCAGCGCGGCGCGGCAGGCCATCGCGCGGGTGGCGGCGCGGCCGGAACTCTCCGACGACACACGGGAGATCGTCACGCGCGCACTGCAGGATTGACTCCCTCCCCCGCTGGGGGAGGGTTGGGGTGGGGGCCAGCCGGCGCCTCGCCACCCACCGAAAGCCCCATCCCGGCCTTCCCCCAGAAGGGGAAGGAGCAACACCAGCGAAGCAACACCCGCGAGGAGCCCAGACTCATGGCCAGCAAGAGAAAGAACGCCTTCTACGCCCAGTCCGGCGGCGTCACCGCCGTCATCAATGCCTCGGCCTGCGGCGTGATCGAGACCGCGCGCGCCCACAAGGACAAGATCGGCAAGGTCTATGCCGGGCGCAACGGCATCATCGGCGCGCTCACCGAAGACCTGATCGACACGGGCAAGGAATCCGCGAGCGCCATCGCCGCACTGCGCAACACGCCCTCCGGCGCCTTCGGCTCCTGCCGCTTCAAGCTCAAGTCGCTGGAAGCCAACCGGCGCGAGTACGAGCGGCTGATCGAGGTCTTCAAGGCCCACGACATCGGCTACTTCTTCTACAACGGCGGCGGCGACTCGGCCGACACCTGCTTCAAGGTCAGCCAGTTGTCCGAAGCCATGGGCTACCCGCTGCAGGCCATCCACGTGCCCAAGACGGTCGACAACGACCTGCCGATCACCGACTGCTGCCCCGGCTTCGGCTCGGTGGCCAAGTACGTGGCGGTCTCCACGCTGGAGGCCAGCTTCGACGTGCGCTCCATGTGCCTCACCTCCACCAAGGTCTTCGTGGTCGAGGTCATGGGCCGGCACGCCGGATGGATTGCCGCGGCCGGCGGCCTGGTCGAGGACCACGGCATCCCGGTCGTCATCCTGTTTCCCGAAGTCGAGTTCGACGAGAAGAAGTTCATCGCGCGCGTGGGCAAGCTGGTCGAGGAGCACGGCTACTGCTCGGTGGTCGTCTCCGAAGGCTGCCACTACCCCGACGGCCGCTTCCTGGCCGAACAGGGCACGAAGGACGCCTTCGGTCACGCCCAGCTCGGCGGCGCGGCGCCGGTCGTCGCCAACATGATCAAGGAAGCCCTCGGCCACAAGTTCCACTGGGCCGTGGCCGACTACCTGCAGCGCGCCGCCCGCCACATCGCCTCGAAGACCGACGTGAAGCAGGCTTACGAGCTCGGCAGGAAGGCGGTCGAGCTGGCGCTGAAGGGCCACAACGCGGTCATGCCGACGGTGGAGCGCCTCTCCGACGTGCCCTACAAGTACCGGATCGGCGTGGCGGACCTCGCCAAGGTCGCCAACGTCGAGAAGTTCATGCCGCGCGACTTCATCACGAAGGACGGCTACGGCATCACCGACAAGTGCAAGCGCTACCTGCGCCCGCTGATCCAGGGCGAGGACTACCCGAAGTACGGGCGCGACGGGCTGCCGGTGTACGTGACGCTGAAGAACGTGGCGGTGGCGAAGAAGCTGCCCGGCTTCGCCCTGAAAGGCTGATCAGCGAAGGCCCGGCGCCGCTCGCGCGCAGGCCTTCCGATAGAATGCGCGCTTCGATCCGACCGGCCCCTCGTGGGACGGCGCGCCATCGAAACGCCGGTGTAGCTCAGTTGGTAGAGCAGCGCATTCGTAATGCGAAGGTCGAGGGTTCGACTCCTTTCACCGGCACCAGCACACGAGTGGCCTGCGAGCGATCGCAGGCCTTTTTTTTCGTCTGCCGGGCGCGGGCGCGCGTTCGCGGCGATCGACCGCGCGGCGACCTGCCTCTCGCGCTAGCGCACCAGCAACACCGGCGACTTGCACTTGGCCAGCACGCCGGAGGTCACGGAGCCGAGGATGACCTTGCCCAGCGCCGAATGGCCGTGGGTTCCCATCACGATGAGGTCCGGCCGTTCCTCGGCGGCCCGTGCCGCGATGACATCGACGGCATGGCCGACCACGAAGGCCAGGTGCACGGGCCAGCCCTTGGCTTCGAAGAGGGCGCGCACGGGCTGCAGCACCTTCTGCGCCTCGTCGCCGTAGTACTCGTCGATCGTCGATCGGCTCAGGAAGTTCGCGACACGGGCCGGAACGGGCGGCACGGCGGTCAGCACGCTGTACTCGTTGGCAGGGCCGAACAGATCGTCGTGCGTGGCGACATAGTCGAGCATGTGCTTCGTGTAGACGCTTCCGTCCACCGGCAAAAGAACTTTCATCGCTCACCTCCAGAGACGGGTCGGGACACCCGAAGTTCGACGACACGCCCCGCGTCGCGGCTGCGCCGGGGTGGGAGCGCCGGATCGGCATGAGGCTCGATCTTGCGCCGGCGGACATGCCTGCTGCAACCAGCACCCCCACGGCGCTGTCGTCCCGGGCACCTCGGCAGGAACGACCGTGTCGGGCACGACCAACCGAGACGTCGAAGCCCTTGCGAGCACGACAGCGCCCGCCACGGGCGCCTTTTCGAGCGATCGATCCGCGCCGTGTGCCTTTAGTCTCGAAGAATCGCACGCGCTCGGCGGGCGCGACGGTCGGCGCCCCGTGGGGGCGCCGCACGAGTGTCAGGCACGCCATGCACTACCGACCCAACGACCGCATCCATCTCGCGCAGCTGCACCTGTACGTCGACAACCACCTCAACGACACCTACCTCGCACCGCCGCTGACCGTCGTCACCGCGGCGCTGCTGACGGTGTGGGTGCCGGTCTGGCAGGCGGTGCTGTGGGCGGTGATCGAGCTGGCGATCATCGGCAACTACATCCGCTGCTACCGGCGATTCCGGGCCGCGCAGCCCGAGCCGGCAGACGAGCCGCTGTGGGCGCGCCGCATCGCCGTCGCCCACGGCGCGCACATGCTGAGCTGGTCGTCGATCGTGGTCTGGGCCTGGCGGCCGGACGACTTCAACAGCCTCATCTTCACGATGATGATCCACCTGGGCCTGATCTCGCTCACGGCCTCGATGAGCGCACCGCACCGCCGGCTCCTCAACTCGGACATGGCGATCCCGGCGCTGGCCCTCGTCGCCCCGCCGCTGATCGGTGCGAGCCTCGTCACGTCGGGCCTGGCCCTGCTCGGCATCCTCTACTGCCTGCTCATGCTGTGGGTCGCCCGCCGCATGCACGACACCACCGGCGCGGCGCTCGAGCTGCGCCAGCACAACGAGGAACTCATCGCCTGCCTGGAGCGCCAGGCCAAGCTCGACACGCTCACCGGCGTCGCCAACCGCCGCCATTTCCTCGAGACCGGCAACCTCGAGATCCGCCGCGCCACGCGCTTCGGCCATCCGATGGCCCTGCTCATGCTGGACATCGACCACTTCAAGCGCATCAACGACACCTGCGGGCACCTCGTCGGCGACCGCGTGATCAAGGCGGTGGCCGACGCCGCGGTGGCCGATCTGCGCGAGTGCGACTGCCTCGGCCGCCTGGGCGGCGAGGAGTTCGCCGTCGTGCTCCCCGAAGCCGGCCTCACCGCTGCGATGAACGCCGCCGAGCGCCTGCGCGAAACCATCGCCGCGCTGCAGCTGACCCACGGCGGACAGCCCCTGCCGGTGACGGTGAGCATCGGCGTGACCGTGCTCGAAGCGGCCGGCGAGCCCCTTTCCAGCCTGCTGCACCGGGCCGACACCGCGATGTACCGCGCAAAGAACGCCGGGCGCAACCGGGTCCAGCTCACGCGTGCCGTCCCGGCGCAGCCGCAGGACACCCCGCTCGGCTCCCTTCGCTGAGCTTGGCGCGCAGGCGCCGGCGAGCCGCCGGGTCCCGGCGTTCAGGCTTCGTTCGTCGTCGAGACGCGATGCAGCGGCGGATCGACGATGCGGCTGACCATCACCTTGTCCACGCGCTTGCCGTCCAGATCGACCACCTCGAAGCGCCAGCCCTCCCACTCCACCACGTCGGCCGCCATCGGCAGGCGGCCGAGCAGCAGCATGGTCATGCCGGCCAGCGTGTTGTATCGGCCGCGGTCCTCGTCGGGCAGCTCCTTGAGGTCGAGCCGGTCCTTGAGCTCGTGGGCGGGGATCAGCCCGTCGACCAGCCAGGACCCGTCGGTGCGCCGCACCGCCCACGCGCCCTCCGAGGTCGGCGTGGTGAACTCGCCGGTGATCGCCTCGAGTACGTCGCGCAGCGTGATGACACCCTGCACCTCGCCGTACTCGTCGACCACGAAGACCATCTGCGTGTTCGAGCCGCGAAAGTGCTCGAGCAGCTCCATGCCGGTGAGCGTTTCCGGCACGAACACCGGCGGCTGCAGGTTCTCCGACAAGGACATCGGCTCGCCGCGCATCGTCTGCACCAGCAGGTGCTGCGCGGCCACCACGCCCACCACGTCGTCGAGGCCGCCGCGGCACACCGGATACCGCGAGTGCTCGTTCTCGCCGATGATGGCCAGCGCCGACTCGATCGGCGCGCTGGCGTCGAGCCAGGCGATGTCGCCGCGGGGAATCATCATCGAGCCGATCTGGCGCTCGTCGAGGCGAAACACGTTGCGCACCATCTGGTGCTCGTGCAGCTCGATCACGCCGGCATCGACGCCCTCCTCGAGCTGCGCGGCGATCTCCTCCTCCGTCACGCTGGCGCCGAGGCCCTTGTTGCTGATGCCCAGCAAGCGCAGCACGGCGTGGGTCGACGACGACAGCAGCAGCACGAATGGCTTGGTCGCCAGCGACACCAGGTTCATCGGCCGCGCCACCAGCCGCGCGATCGGCTCCGGGTAGATCTGGCCCACCCGCTTGGGCACGAGCTCGCCGAAGATGATGGTGAAGTAGGTGATCAGGATGATGACGATCGCCGTGGCGACGATCAGCGATGCCTGCTCCGGCATCCCGAAGGTGGCCGCGAGCCAGGCCCCGAGCGGCGCCGCGAAGGCGTTCTCGCCGACGATGCCGTTGAGCAGGCCGATGGAGGTGATGCCGATCTGCACCGTCGAGAGCCAGCGCGTCGGATCGTCGTGCAGGGCCATCGCGGCCTCGGCGCCCTTGTCGCCGGTTTCCACCATCACCTGCAGCCGCGCCTTGCGCGCCGCCGTCAGACCCATCTCGGCCATGGCGAAAGCGCCATTGAGCAGGATCAGGAACACGAGCAGGGCTAAATCCATCAGGGTCCCGGCCGCGTCGCCGGGCGGAGTCAAGGTCGCGTCAGCGTAGCAGAGGCCCCGGCGGCGCCGCGGGCCGCCATGCAGAATCGGGCCATGCACTACCTCGTCGGCGATCTGCAGGGCTGCCGTGCCCCGCTGGAGCGGCTGCTTGCGGAAATCGGCTTTTCCGCCTCGCGCGACCGGCTCCACGTGCTCGGCGATCTGGTCAACCGCGGCCCCGACTCGCTCGGCGTGCTGCGCCGGCTGGCCGTGCTCGGCGACGCGGCGAACTGCCTGCTCGGCAACCACGACCTGCACCTGCTCGCCGTCGCGCACGGCGTGCGTCCGCTGCACCGCACCGACACCCTCACCGCGCTGCTCGAGGACCCCGAGCGCGACGCCTGGCTCGACTGGCTGCGCACGCGCCGCCTCGCGCTGCACGAACAGGGCTGGCTGATGGTGCATGCCGGCGTGCCGCTGCAATGGGACCTGGCGCAGACGCTGCAGTTGGCCGGCGAGGTCGAGGCGCAACTGGCAGGCCCGGCCGTCGGTGAATATCTGCAGACGATGTACGGCAACGAGCCCTCACGCTGGGACGACACGCTGCGCGGCGCCGACCGCCTGCGCTTCGCGATCAACGCCCTGACCCGCATGCGCTACTGCGATGCCGACGGCCGGCTCGACTTCAAGCTCAAGGAGGCCGCTGCCGAGCCGCCGACCGGCCTGTACCGGTGGTTCGACGCACCGGGGCGCCGGACCGCCGGCGTGCCGATCGCCTGCGGCCACTGGTCCGCGCTCGGCCTCATCGACCGCCCCGACCTGCTCGCCATCGACACCGGCTGCGTGTGGGGCGGCAAGCTCACCGCCGTGCGCATCGACGGCGGACGGCGCGAGGTGGTGCAGGTGGATTGCGGATCGGCCTGAGCGCGGACCGGCGGGACCCGCACCTAGAATCGATGCCGCAAAGGAAGCGTGGCCGAGCGGTTTAAGGCACTGGTCTTGAAAACCAGCGACGGGCAACCGTCCGTGAGTTCGAATCTCACCGCTTCCGCCACGAAACTCCGAGACAAGCCCGCGTGGCTATTGCTCCGACTTCCTCCGGCGCGCCATGAAACCGAGGGCGCCCAGCCCGGCCAGCATGAGCGCATAGGTTTCCGGTTCGGGAATGGGTGTCGTCACGTCGCCCAGTTGGAAGCGGACCTGGCGGGTATCGGCAACGATGTCGCTTTGCGTTCCGGCCTGGTCGGCAAAGGTGGTGAAGCTCAGCGTCTGGAAGGGGCCGGTGATGGTGAAGAAATTCTGTCCGTTGGCGTCGAGCGCGAACAGCGCCGACGTGTCGAGCCCGTCCGTGAACGACACGAAACCGTCGTCCGAGGCGTTGATGTTCAGGACCAGCAACTCGGTGACCTTGCCCTCGACGGTGATCGAGAGCTGCGAATAGTCGCTGTCGGTGCCCCTGATGAAAGCCTGGCCTCCGGCCTCGTAGGTCAGGGACTCGTCGGAGCTGAGGGTGACGAGCTGATCCGGGTCATTGTTCAGGCACCCCGTCACGCTGGTGCCCGCGCCGATCGTGCCGAAATTGCAGGCGTTGTTGACCAGGTTCGTTCCGGTTCCCGAGGGGCTCGCCACCACGCTCAAAGCGTGTGCGCCGGTGCCTGCCGTGGCAAGCAGCACCGCGACGGCCCAGGGTCGGGCAAGGTTTCTGATCTCCATGAGCGCTCCTCGAAGGGTGGGGGTCGGATGCCCTCGACGGGCAAGCTGCGAACCCGATCGCCCGGTCCGTCACCCCCTTTTCAGGGGGGCCGCGCCGTCAGCGCCCGTCGGATTACGCCACGCAGGTCCGGTTCTTCCCCGTCCGCTTCGCCTCGTACAGCGCCTCGTCCGCCCGCTCGAGCGCCTGCTCGAGCCGCTCTCCGGGGCGGTAGGGGGTCACGCCGGCCGAGAAGGTGACGAACACCTGGCCCTGCGCGTCGCTCATGAACAGCTCGGCGCTCAGCGCGCGCTGCAGCCGGGTGAGCACCTGCTGCGCCTCCTCCACCGGGGTGGCCGGCAGCAGCACCACGAACTCTTCGCCGCCATAGCGCGCAAGCGTGTCGCGCGGCCTCAGGGCCTGGGTGACGCGCTGGGTGAGGAACTGCAGTGCCACGTCGCCGTTGGCATGTCCGAGGCGGTCGTTGAGCTTCTTGAAGTTGTCGATGTCGATCAGCGCGATGGCGAGCGCAGGCACAGCGCCGCCGGCCTGCTGGCCGGCGCGCTCGCCCTGCGCGCATTCGGTCTCGAAGGCCTGCATGAGTCCGCGCCGGTTGGCCACCTGCGTCAGCGGGTCGGTCGAGACCTCGTTGGAGAGCCGCCGGATCTCGTCTTCCAGCTCGACCACGCGGGCCTGCATGGCGCTGGCGAGCTCGTGTTCGGCGGTGAGGCGCGCCTGCGTCTGGCTCACGACCTCGTGCACGCTGCGGCTCTCGGCCACCAGCTCGCGCACGGCGCCGGCCAGGCTTTCCAGCGAATCGGCGCGGTCGATCTCGTCGGCATAGCGGCCCACGCTGTCGGTGAAGCGGCCGGTCTGGCTGCCGAGGGTGGCGATCTCCTGCAGCATCTGCCGGATGGAGGCCTTGAGCGCATCGCGTGCGGCGCCGCGCTCGACGCGCAGCTGCCGCTGTCGCTCGCGGGTGCTGCCGAGCAGCTCGCCGACCGAGCGCACGCCGCGCGCGGTGAGGCCGTCGTCGAGCTGGGCGCGCATGGCCGCGCACTGGCCCTGGACCCAGGAGTCGTCTTCGGCCAGATCGGTCAGGCCGGCCGTCAGCTCGGCGCAGAGGTTGCCGACCTGGGCGAGCAGATGGTGGCGGTGCTGCAGAACGCGCCGCGCCTCGGTGCAGGCGAGCGCGATCTCGTCGGCCAGCGGGGCCGGACCTTCGATCTCCAGCCGCGCCTGCAGGGCGGCAAGCTGCTCGGCGACCTCGCGCCCGCGTTCCTCGGTCGAGGGCAGGGCGGCCTGCACGGTCGCGCCGAGATCGGCGGCGACCCGCGGCCAGGAGGATCCCTCGGTCGTCGCGGCCGCTGCGACAAGCGGCGCAGGCACAGCGGTGGCGTCGGTTTGCGAAGCGCCGGGGGTGAAGGTGACGGCCGCAGCCGTGGTCTGGGCGGCCGCCGGCCGGTCTGCCGCATCCGCCGGGCCGGCCGCGGGCGGCTCGGCGCCGTCGAGCGCGGTGAAGTCGCTCGCCGGGGCCTCGTGCGGCGTGTCGCTGTCCCAGCTTGCGACCAGTTGGCTCAGGCGCTTTTGCAGGCGCTTGGCATCGCTGCGGCTGCCGCCGAGCACGCGGGCCAGGCTGTCCTTCTTGCGCGCGGTGGTCCATTGCTTGGCGCCGCGCTCCAGGCCGCGCACGGTGCGCTCGATGAGCACCGCCCAGGCTTCGCCGTCGGCGCTGTCCGCCGGCCCGGCCGCCGGGCCGAGCGGCGCCGGCCCGGTGACCGGGCCCGGCGAGTCGCCACGCTCGGCCGCGTAGGCCCGCGAAAAGTTCTCGGGCGTCGGCTCGAGCCGATCGAGCGCCAGACGGCGCAGCGCGGCCTTGGCGAGCTGCGCCGGTGCGCTCGCCGCCGCCTGCGTCGGCTGAGCGCCGCGCGCAGCGACTGCCGCTTCGGCGCCTCGAGGCGCGCTGTCCCTGCCTGCCACCGTGCGCCCCGGCTCAGCCCGCCGGCGGCAGGCCGGGCAAGACGCGGGGGCCGCGCAGCGCGATAGGCTCGGGCTCTTCCACCTGCCCGATCCACGGCGCCTTGCGCGGCAGCACGGTCTGCCTGAGCCATTGCAGGAGCTCCTCGGCCGGCAGCGCCTTGCTGAACAGGAAACCCTGCATGGTGCTGCAGCCCAGACGGTGCAGCACCTCCATCTGGCGCAGGTTCTCCACGCCCTCGGCGATCACGCGAATGCCCAGCGAGCGGGCCAGCGCGATGATCGCCGTGACGACCGCCGAGCTCTGCAAGGTGACGCCGAGGTCGCGCACGAAGCTGCGGTCGATCTTGAGTTCGCTGATCGGCAGGCTGGTCAGGTAGGCGAGCGAGGAATAGCCGGTGCCGAAATCGTCGATCGAGATCTCCACGCCGATCTCGTTGAGCCGGTGCAGCGCCGGGATCACGTTCTGCAGGTCCTTCATCAGGCCCGTCTCCGTGATCTCGAGCTCGATGCAGCGGTGCGACACGCCGTGCGCCGCGGCCGCCTGGTGGATGTGCGCGACCAGGTCGGTGCGCTCGAACAGGCGGCTCGGCAGGTTGACCGCGATGGAGGTTTCGATGCCGGCCTGCTGCCACACGCCGGCCTGGCGCGTGGCCTCGCGGATGGCCCATTCGCTCATGGGCACGATCAGGCCGGTTTCCTCGGCCATGGGAATGAAGTCGCCGGGCGGCACGAGCTTGTCGCCGCGTTTCCAGCGCATCAGGGCCTCGGCGCCGATCATGCGCGCGGAGCGCACGTCGATCTTGGGCTGGTAGTGAAGTACCAGCTCGCCCCGCTCGATGGCCTTGTGCAATGCGCTCTCCAGTTCCAGCCGTTCGCGGCCCTCGCCGGCCAGATGCGGCCGGTACAGCGAGGAGGCGTTGCGCCCGGCCGCCTTGGCCGCGTACATCGCCACGTCCGCGTTGCGCAGCACGTCGGCCACCGAGGCGCCGTCGCGCGGGAACAGCGCCACGCCGACGCTGGCGGTGACGAAGCATTCCTGCCCGCCGACGAAGATAGGCTCGCGCATCACCTCGAGGATGCGCAGCGCCACGCGCTCGGCGTCGTCGTCCGACGACACCTCCGGCAGCAGCGCGACGAATTCGTCGCCGCCCAGCCGCCCCACCGCCTCGAGAGAGCGGTGCGCGCGCATGCCCAGCGCGTCGATGGTCGAGTCGACCACCTGATCGGAATGGCGCACGCACGAGCGCAGGCGTCGCGCCACTTCCATCAGCAGCTCGTCGCCGGCGCCGTGGCCGAGGGTGTCGTTGATGACCTTGAAGCGGTCCAGGTCGATCAGCAGCAGGCCGACCTGGTGGTTCAGACGCTTGGCCTGCTCCATGGCGCGCTCTGCACGGCCGATGAGCTGGCGGCGGTTGGGCAGGCCGGTGAGAGCGTCGAAGTTGGCCAGGTGGCGGATCTTGTCCTCGGCGACGCGGCGGTCGGTCACGTCCTGCACGATGCCGGTGTAGCCGACCAGCGCGCCCTGCTCGTTGAACTCGGGCTCGGCCTCGATGTGCACGGTGCGCTGGCGTCCGTGGGGAAGGTGCACCGGAATGTCGGTGGCCAGCACGGTGCTGCGCTTGAGGGTCTCGCGCAGCAGCGCGATCACGCTGCGCCGATCGTCGCGCCCGACCATGCGCACCACGGCGCGAAACGACAGCCGGTGCCCGGGCGGCAGGCCGAACACGCGCAGCCCCTCCACGGCGAACAGCAGTTGTCCGCCGCGCTCGCGCCGCCAGTCGAAGCTGCCCATGCGCGCCAGGTCCTGCGCGCGCGCCAGCTTGCTCTTGCTGCGCTCGAGTTCCAGGCGGGTGCGCGAGGAGCGCAGGAGGTAGCGCAGCCGCCCGGCCAGGAGGCTCCACTGGGTGGACTTGACGAAGAAGTCGGTGGCGCCGGCCTCGTAGGCGCGGGTGATCGAGGCGTCGTCGTCCAGGCCGGTGAGCATCAGCACGGGCATGGACTCGAAGCCCGGCAGCGCGCGCAGTTCCCGGCAGGTGGCGAATCCGTCGAGCCCCGGCATGAGGGCGTCGAGCACGATCACGTCGGGCGACCAGTCGGCCAGCATGCGGATGGCGCGCTCGCCGCTCGTCGTTTCGGTCACGGCGAAGCCGCGCTCGCGCAGGGCGATCGAGGTGAGCAGGAGGTTGACCTCGTCGTCGTCGACGAGCAGGACGCGCGGGCGCTCCAGCGCATCGTCGGCGGCGAGGTCGGCGCGCGGGGTCATGTGGGTTCCAGGTTTCGCGAAGCTTGCGTTTTTCGAAGGGTTCAGGCGGCGGCGGACGCCAGCAGGGCTCGCAGGCTCTCGCGCACAACGGCGGTTTCGGCGTGCATGGCGGCGACGCGCTCGCCCAGTCCCTGCACATCGTCGTCACGGATCATGCCCTCGATCTCGGCACAAAGCGCCGACAACTTGAGCGCGCCGATGCTCGCCGACGAGGACTTGAGCGTGTGCGCGACATGCCTCACGCCCGGCAGATGGCGCGCGGCGACGGCCTCGTCGAGCTGCGGCATCAGGCGGCCGGTCGAAGCTTCGAAGGCCTGCACGACGCGCTCGAACAGGCGGTTGGCGCCGCTCGGGTCGAGCTCGCGCAGGCGTCTGAGCGCCTGAGGGTCGAGTCCGTTCGTCGCGGCGGGCGGAAAGGGCGCGGCATCCGGCGGCGGCGGCGGGGAAGTCGGGTCGGTCATCGAGGGCTCCGGAGAGGGAACGGCGGGCAGGATCGCCGCGGCGGGAAGGCGCTGCGACAACATCGCGTGCAACTGGCTCTGGCGGAAGGGTTTGGAGAGGTAGTCGTCGAAGCCGATGCCGAGGAAGCGGTCACGGTCGCCGCCCAGGGCGTTGGCGGTGACCGCCACCACCGGCGTCGAGGGCGGCGTGCGAAAGGCGAAGCGCTCGCCGGCGCCGCGGCGAAACCACCCCAGCGCCTCGACGCCGTCCATGCCCGGCATCTGGATGTCCATCATGACGAGGTCGAAGACCTCCTCGCAAAGCGCGCGCAGGCCCTCCATGGCGGTGCCCGTGACCTGCACCCGGCAACCGAGGCGGCGCAGCATCTGGCTGATGACCTCCTGGTTGACCGGGTTGTCCTCGACCACCAGCACGTTGGCGTCGATGCGCAGGCTCAGCACCGTGCCCGGTCCGGGCGCGGGGCCGGACACGCCGAGCAGCGCCTGGCGCAGCTCGGCCTGGCGCACCGGCTTGGCGACGAAGCGCCGGAAGCCCGCCGCCTGGGCGCGCAAGGCGTCGTCGGGCGCACTCACCGAAGACAGCAGGATCAGCTTCATCGCGGCGAACTCCGGCTGCGCCGCCAGGGCGCGGGCCAGCGACAGGCCGTCCAGACGGGGCATCTGCATGTCCACCAGGGCCACGTCGAAAGCGCGGCCGGCGGCATGCTCGCTGTGCAGCAGCTCGAGCGCCGCCTCGCCGTCGGCGGCGAGCGCCACCTCCAGGCCCCAGGCGTCGAGCAGACCGTGCAGCACCGTGCGGTTGGTGTCGTTGTCCTCGACCACCAGCACGCGAAGCGCCGGCATTCGCCGCGCCTCGCCGGCATGGCCCGCTTCGTCCAGGGCGGCGCTGAGCGGCACGCGGCAGGAGAAGATGGATCCGAGCCCGGGCCGGCTCTGCACGGTGATGCTGCCGCCCATCAGCTCGACGAGCTGACGCGAGATGGCTAGGCCCAGGCCGGTGCCGCCGTAGCGGCGGGCCATGCCGCTGCTGCCCTGCGTGAAGGCCGAGAACAGGCGCGGCTGAACGTCTTCCGGGATGCCGATGCCGGTGTCGCGCACGCTGAACTCGACCCACAGGCGCCCGGCGCTTTCGGGCTCGACGGCCGCGCCCAGCGGCGGCTCGCAGCGCCGCAGGTCGATGACGACCTCGCCGCGCTCGGTGAACTTGATCGCGTTGGCGACCAGGTTGGTGAGCACCTGGCGCAAGCGCAGGGCGTCGCCGTGCAGCACCAGCGGCAGGCCCGGCTCCTCGCGAAAGCTCACCTCCAGGCCGCGTTCCTGCGCGCGCGGCGCGAGCAGCTCGAGCAGGTCTTCGACCAGGGTGCGGGGCGCGAAGTCGGTCGGCGCGAGTTCGAGCTTGCCGGCGTCGATCTTCGCGAAGTCGAGGATGTCGTTGATGATCTCCAGCAGGCTCTCGCCGGAGCGGTAGACGGCCTGCGCGAAACGGCGCTGGCGCTCCTCGAGCGGGGTGCCGAGCAGCAGCTCGGTCATGCCGAGGATGCCGTTCATCGGCGTGCGGATCTCGTGGCTCATGTTGGCCATGAACTGGCTCTTGGCCTGGCTCGCGGTCTCGGCCTGCAGCGCCAGCGCCTGCGCGGCGGAGGTCGCCTGCTGCAGCTCGCGCGCACCGGCCTCGAGGTCGCTGTGGTGCTGGCGCAGCCGGGCGAGCATGTCGTTGAAGGTCATGGCCAGGCGGCCGAGGTCGTCGGCCGAGCCGACTTCGACCCGGTGATCGAAGTCGTCTTCGGCGACGCGCAGGGCGGCGCTGCGCAGGTCGTCGATCTGGCGGTTGATGCGCCGGGTCAGGTAGTGCGCCACGGCCAGGCCGAAAGCCAGCATCAGGCCCGCGGTGGTCACCGTGAGCATCAAGAGCGTGTCGGCCACCCAGCGCCCGGCCTCGCTCAGCGTGGCGGAGAACTCGTCCTCCAGGGGGATGAGCACGCGGTGCTGTTCCTCGATCTGCGCCACCAGTTCGGTCCGCCGCGCGTAGCTGCCGTTCGCGGAGTTCATTTCGGCGTGCAGCGCGCTGCCGAGGGAGCGCAGCTCGTCGATGCGGGCGTCGCCCTGGGTCCACAGGGCGATGGCGCGCTCGAGGTGGCTGAGGTGCCCGAAGCGCCGGAAGATCCAGATCACGTCGTCGATGTCGTCCGGATGCACGCGACCCTGGATGAAGCCTTCGCGGGCCCGCGCGTAGTCGGGCTCGGGTTTCTGCAGCTCCAGGCGGGCCTGCCGATCGCCCAGGGTGACGCTGAGCGCGTCCTCGTAGCGGCGGTAATCGCCCTCGTCGCGGCTGTTCGAATAGCGCACCAGGTAGAACACCGCGTCGCGGTGCGCCTTGGCCCAGCGGCCCTCGCCCTCGACGTAGGCGCGCACGCTCGACAGCACGTCCGAGCTGAGCTTGCCGATGACGACCATGCCCATGATCACCGCCACGAAAAGCAGCACGATCACCGCCAGCTTGTTGGCGACCGGCAGATCGTGCAGCCAGTCGAGCGACCGGCGCGGCGGCAGCCCAGCGGGCAGGACGCCGCTCACGAGCGGCGGGCTCGCCGCCGGCATGGCGACAGCCGAGTCCGCAAGAACAGCGGATGAGGACGGGACATCGTGCAAGGCGTCGGTCCGGACGGCCGGGGGAAGGGCAGCAAGCGAAAGGATAGGGGATATCGGCCCCGGCAAGCGGTTATCGCGTGCCGGAGTCCGGCCGAGCGCAGGGCGCTTCGCACAATCGGTCACGGGGCGGGGTGGCGCGCCGGGGTCTCACGCGGCGATCCACCGAAACGGCGCTCGCCGATCCGCCGAGCCGCGAGATCGGCGCGGGCACCGCGGCGCGCCCCCTTAGCCGGAACGGGGCGTTGCCATCGCCGCTTGCACGGGCGCGCTGGCCGGGCCGAGAGGCGCGGAGCCCAGTTCGCCGAGCACGTGCGCGGCGAGCGTGTCGAGCCGCGCGCTGTCTTGCGGCGCGAGAACGCTGCGCCTTGCCAGCTCGGCGACGGCCTGTGCATGACCGAGCAGCACGGCGCGCCGGCCGGGCAGGCGGGTGTGCTCGCCCGCCGTGCGCAGCACGTCGAACAGGCGGTGCAGCACCGACACGTTGCCTGCGGCGTTGCGGCGAACGCGGTCCAGTGCCTCGCCCGCCAGCGTCCGGTAATCCGGGCCGCAGCCGTGCAGCCGGAGCCGGCCGTCGGCGCCATGACGGCGAACGCCGACCGGCCGGTCGGCCAGCCGCACGAGAACCGCGCCGAGGCGGTCCAGGCACATTTCGGCGGTGGTGCTGTCGTTGATGCCGGGCGACAGAGCCTTGAGGGCGACGTCGACGAGTTGCCGGATGCCGAAGGCGACGTCCTCGTCGAGCGTGCGCATGCGGCCGACGCTCAGCGCCGCCCGCAACCGGGCCGCATCGGCTTCGTTCGGCGGCCTGGCGGCGAGGAGGCTCGCGAAGCGAACGCCGTCGATGAGGAAGTCGCCGATGCCGCGCTCGAGAAACAGCACCCCGTCATGCTCGATGGCCAGCACGAGCAGCGCATCGACATCGACCTGCTCGACGTAGCCGGTGCGATCCGCCCGCACTGCGTGCCAGCTCTGGCCTGCGGCCGCGCGAACGGGCTCGTCGGGATCGGACGCGTCGCCGGCCTCGCCCTCATCGGCCTGAGCGGGATACAGCTTGTCGATGACGCGAAGCGTCTCGTCGCCCACCGTGGCGAGGATCTGCGCGGCCTGGATCGACGCCGAGATGTGGTGGATGAAGAACACCAGCACCGCGATGCCGGCCAGCCCGAGCAGCAGGCCGACGAGCACCGCCAGCGCCGGCACGAAGCTGCCCTCGTCGGCGCCGCGGATGGTGCGCAGCACGACCAGGCAGTAGGCGAAGATGCCGACAAAGCTGCCCAGCACCAGCTGGTTGGCCCTGTCGCGCATGAAGTGGCGCAGCACCCGCGACGTGTACTGGCTCGAAGCCAGCGACAGGGCCACCAGAGTGATCGAGAACACGACGCCGGCCACCGAGATCATCGACCCGGCGATCGTCTCGAGCAGCCCGCGCGCGCCTTCGGCGCCGGCGCCGAAGATGCGCGGCCAGCCGGCGAAGAGATCGTCCGCAAGCCGCGTGTCGATCTCGATCAGCAGCAGCGCCAGGGCGATCGCGCAGCCGAGCATCGCGCCCGGCACGAACCACAAGCTCGAACGGACGTCGTACCAGAGCCGATGCAGTCGGGTCATGCGCTGCCGGCGCCGTTCACAGTGCGGCTCGCCGCAGGGTCTCGACCACCGGACGCGCCAGCACCTCGCGCAGCCCCCACCAGCCGGCCGCCAGCGCGAGCAACGCGCCGGCCGCGCCGCCGGCCAGCGGCACCCACCAGGGCGCGCCCCAACTGAAGTCGAAGGCATAGCGGGCCAGCGCCCAGCCCACCGCCATCGCCGCCGCGGACGCCAGCACGCCGGCCAGCAGCCCGACGCCGAGCAACTCGGCGCGCTGGACCTGCCCGAGCAGTCGGCTGCCGGCGCCGAGCGCGCGCATCACCGCGAACTCGCGCGCGCGCTGCTCGCGCGTGGCCGTGACGGCGGCGAACAGCACCACCAGGCCGGTGGCCAGCGTGAAGCCGAACAGGAACTCGACCGCGCGGATCACCTGGTCGAGCACCCGCTGCACCTGGGCGATGGAGGCCGAGACGTCCACGCTCGTGATGTTGGGGAAGTCGCGCGCCAGGGCGTTGTCGAACGCCGGCTCGCCCGGCACGGCAGGGGGCGCGCGATAGGCGGCGATGTAGGTCACCGGCAATTCGCCGGGCAGCTCGGCGGTCGGGAACATGACGAAGAAGTTGACCCGCATGGAGCTCCAGTCCACCTCGCGCAGGCTGGTGATGCGGCCCTCGTGCATCACGCCGGCGATGTCGAAGCGCATGCGGTCGCCGATGCCCACGCCGAGCGTTTCGGCGAGCCCGTCTTCCACGCTGATGACCCCGGGCTCGTCGGGCCGCCAGCGGCCCGCCACCACCTCGTTGTGGCCCGGCAGCGCGGCGGCGTGACTCAGGTTGAACTCGCGCTCGACCAGACGCTGGGCGCGGGCGTCCTCGTAATCGTCGGGCGTCACAGGCCGGCCGTTGATGGCGACCAGCCGGCCGCGGATCATCGGATACCAGTCGTGACCGCTCACGCCGGCCTCGCGCAGCCGGTCCTGGAAGGCTGGCGCCTGATCGGGCTGCACGTTGATGACGAAACGGTTGGGCGCATCGGGCGGCGTGGCCGCGCGCCAGCTGCCGATGAGATCGGTGCGCAACAACACCAGCAGCACCAGCGCCAGCAGGCCGACCGACAGGCTGCTGGCCTGCAGCACCGCGAAGCCCGGCCGCGCGGCGACCTGGCGCGTGGCCAGCACCAGCCAGCGCGGGGCGCGCGTTCCGAACCAGGCGCCCGGCACCAGCCGGCGCAGCGCCAGCACCGCCAGCCACGACATCAGCGCGAACACCGCCACCGCGCCCGCGAAGCCGCCCACGGTGATGAGGCCCAGCGTCACGTCCGAGGCCACGGCCAGCAGCAGCGCCGCGAAGCCGAGCGCGCCGGCCAGCAGCACGCCGAGCGAGGCCGGCTTGAGCTCGCCGAGATCGCGCCGGATCACGCGCAGCGGCGGCACCTGCGCAAGCTGCAGCACGGGCGGCAGGCCGAAGCCGAGCAGCAGGGTCAGGCCCACGCCCAGGCCGAACAGCGCCGGCCACAGACCGGGCGCCGGCAGCGCCGCATCGACCAGCCCGGCCAGCAGGGCGACGAACACGAAGTGCACCGCCAGCCCGAGCAGCACGCCCAGCGCGCTGGCGATCACGCCGACCGCCGCGAACTCCACGGTGTAGGCTCCCGCGATGCGCCGCTGCGGCTGTCCGAGCACGCGCAGCATGGCGCAGTCGTCGAGGTGGCGGCCGGCGAAATCGCGCGCCGCGATGCCCACCGCCACGGCGGCCAGCAAGGCCGCGAGCAGCGCGACGAGGTTGAGGAAACGCGACGCGCGGTCCAGCGTCTGCTGCATCTCGGGGCGTCCGCTTTCCAGCGACTCAACCCGCACCCCGCGCCAGCGCTCCGATTCGATCTGCGCCTCGGTCCAGTCCACGAAGCGGCGAACCTCGCGCTCGCCGCCGCTGCCCTGCCCCGCCACGGCCAGGCGATAGCGCACGCGGCTGGCGGGCTGCACGAGGCCGGTGGCCGGCAGGTCGGCCTCGTTGAGCATCGCGCGCGGCGCGAAACTCATGAAGCCGGCGCCCCGGTCGGGCTCGACCGTGATGACGGCCGCGATGCGCAGGCCGGCGTCGCCGAGCAGCAGCTCATCGCCCATGGCCAGCCCGAGCGAGTCGAGCACGGCCGCATCGACCCAGACCGTGCCCGGCGCCGGCCCCGATGGCGCGCTGCGCTCGGGCGCGCCCGGGGCGTCGGCGATCTTCACCCGCCCGCGCAGCGGATAGCTCTCGCTGACCGCCTTGACGGCCACCAGCCGGGAGGCGCCGCCCTGTGCGTCGCCGGCACGGCCCATGCTCGGAAAGGTGACCGTGCGGGCCACGGCCAGACCCTGATCGCGTGCACGCTGTGCGAGCGGCTCGGGCGGCGGCTGGTCGCTTGAGACGATGGCGTCGCCGCCGAGGAGCTGACGCGCGTCGCGCGCCAGGCCGTTGTTCAGGCGATCGGCGAAGAAGCCCACCGCGGTGAGCGCGCCCACGGCCAGCATCACCGCGACCATCAACAGCCGCAGTTCGCCGGCGCGGAAATCGCGCACCAGTTGACGGCGGGCCAGGGCCCACAGGCTCGGGGCTTGCGGCGGCGCGGGCGTGGCGGGTGGGGTCGGATTCATGCGAGGGGCGGCGGGCAGGACAGCGCGCACGGTAGCGCAGCACGCCGCGCGCAGCGGGCGCGGGGGCATGGCCGCTCGCTTCTGCGCCGTGCAACGCTGCGTGCAAAAAGACTCGTCCCGCACGGGCCGCGGGGCTGCTGCAATGAGGCATGGACAAGACGCCCTCCCCCCTGCCCGCCCTCTTCGTCTCGCACGGCTCGCCGATGCTGGCGCTGCAGCCGGGCGCGACCGGTCCCTTCCTGCAGCGCCTGGGCCGCGCCATCGACGCGCGTTTCGGCCGGCCGCGCGCCATCGTCGCGGTGTCGCCGCACACGGCGGGCCGCGAGCCGGTGGTGCACGGCAGCGCCGAACACCACGCGGTTCACGACTTCAGCGGCTTTCCCGAGGCGCTGTACCGCCTGCGCTACGCCCCGCCCGGCGCCCCCGACCTCGCCCGGCGCGTGCAGCGCCTGCTGGCCGCCGACGGACTCGCGACGGCGATGAGCGACGAGGCCGGCCTGGACCACGGCATCTGGTCCGTGCTGCGCTTCGCCTGGCCCGAGGCCGACGTCCCGGTGCTGCCCATCGCCCTCACGCCCCACCAGACGCCGGCTGCGCAATGGACGCTCGGCGCCGCGCTGGCGCCGCTGCGGGACGAAGGCGTGCTGGTGCTCGGCTCGGGCAGCGCGACGCACAACCTCGGTCTGATCTTCGGCGCCGCCCGCCCGGCCGTCGACGCGCCGGAAATCCCGGAGAGCCGCGCGTTTCGCGACTGGATCGCCCGCCGCGTGCAGGCCGGCGACCGCGAGGCCCTGCTCGACTACCGCGCCCGCGCGCCCCACGCCGCATTCATGCACCCGAGCGACGAGCACTGGCTGCCCTTCTACATCGCGGCCGGCGCCGGGGGCTTGCACACCCCGGGCGTTCGCCTGCACGACGACGTGACCTACGGCTGCCTGGGCATGGACACCTACGCCTTCGGAGACGCGGCTGCCGGTCTGCAGCAGGCGCTCGCCGTGTAGGACACTGTCAACGCTCCGGCCCCTGCCGCGATCGCAGCACGTTCAGGGCGGAAACCGGCTCCGCCTGATGGCCCCATGCGCCGCGCAGGTAACTCAGCACCGCGGCGATTTCCTCGTCGCTCAAGGTCTGCGCGAAGGGCGGCATGCCGTGAGGGCGCGGGTTGCCGGCGGTCGCCGGGACGTAGCCGCCGACCAGCAGCACGCGGATGAGGTTGACCGGCGAGTCGAGCGTGACCGCACGGTTGCCGGCCAGCGCACGCGGAGCACCGAGCCCGCCTCGTCCGTCCTCGCCGTGGCACTGCGCGCAGTGCTGCCCGTAGAGGCGCGCGCCGCGGCCGTTCGCTGCCGGATCGCGTTCGGGCCGAACCGCCGGCTCGGGCGCCACCGCTTCCTGCGGCAGCGTGCGCAGGAAGCCGGCCATCGCCTGAAGATCGGCCTCGCTCAGGTGCTGCGTGCTGCGAAAGACCAGCTCGGCCATCGGCCCCAGCGTCGAGGCACCCTCGGCGACGCCGGTGCGCAGCAGCCGCACCACCTCCTGCGCGCTCCACTGCGCGACGCCGGCCTCGTCGGCCGACGTCAAGGCCGGCGCATACCAGTGAGAGGACGGCATCAGCCCGCCGCCGAACTCGCGCGCCGCGGCGGTGGCGCCGAAGGCGTTGCGCCCGGAATGGCAGGCGCTGCAGTGCGCGAGGCCGCGCACGAGGTAGGCGCCGCGGTTCCAGGCGGCGTCCCGCGCGGCGTCGGCACGGAATTCGGCCGGCTCGAAGTAAAGCGCGCGCCACACCGCCAGCGCCGCTTGCGTGCCGTAGGGCCAGCGCAGCTCGTGCGGGCGGTTGGCCAGGCGCACCGGCGGCAGGCTGTGCAGGTAGGCGTAGATCGCGTCACTGTCCTCGCGCGTGACGAGCGTGAAGGCGGGATAGGGGAAGGCCGGGTACAGCAGCCGCCCGTCCTTCGAGCGACCGTTGTGCATCGCGCGCCAGAACTCGGCGGCCGACCAGGCGCCGATGCCGGTGGCTTCGTCGGGGGTGAGGTTGGAGGCGTGGACGGCGCCGAAGGGGGTTTCGATGGGCCGGCCTCCCGCATAGGGCGGTCCGCCGCGCGCCGTGTGGCAGCCGGCGCAGTTGCCGGCCAAGGCCAGGTAGGCGCCGCGTTCGAGCTGCTGCGGCGTCGCGGTGAAGGCGGTCGCCTCGCTGGGCAGGGGCGCTTCGCCGCGGCGGTTCAAGCCCAGCACGGCGGCGACCGCCAGCACGATCAGCACCAGCACCAGCACCAGCAGCACGGCGAGGCCGAGCCGAAGGCGACGTGCGTGCGCGCTCGGGCTCACCGCGGCCTCAGGGATGAAGATTCGCTTCGGCCGCGGCGCCGCAAGGCATGGGCAAGGCCTGCGGCAGCGTGGCCGCCGCCCGCGCGTCGGCCGGCACGGCTTGCGCAGACAGCCAGCCCGACACCGCGGCGATGTCCTCGGGAGCGAGTCTTTGCGCCACCAGCGCCATGCAGTCGGGTTCGGCCGCCCGTCGCTGGCCGGTGCGCCACTGGCCCAGTTGCGCGTTGATGTAGTCGCGCGGCAGGCCCAGCAAGCCGGGAATGGCCGGGTTCACGCCCGTCAGCGCCTCGCCATGGCAGTGCGCGCAGGCCGGGAGCTCGCGCGCCGCGTCGCCGCGCCGCACCAGCGCTTCGCCCCGGCGCAGCAGCGCCGGCGAGGCGGCGGCTCGCGGCGCCGGCGGTGCGGCATAAGGCAGGTCCAGCGCGGCGAAATGCTCGGCGATCTCGCGCAGGTAGGCGTCCGACAGGTGCTGAACCAGGCCGCTCATCAACGCATGGTTGCGCCGGCCGTCGCGAAAGTTGAGCAACTGCTCATGCAGATAGCCCGCCGGCTTGCCGGCGATGCGCGGGAAGTAGCCGTGCCGCGTCGCCCGGCCCTGCTCGCCGTGGCAGGCCGTGCAGGCCTGCACGCGGCTGGCGATGTCGTCCTTCGGACCCGGCGCGCCCTGCGCAGGCGAGGCCAGCGCCAGCATCACGGCGAGCGCCGGGGCCGGCAAGGAGGATCGCGAGCGGCGCAGCGCCATGGAGGAGGTCGACGAGTCGTTTGCCGGATCAGCAATCATTGTTCCCGTCGCTGGGCAACGGGTCTCGAACGGGCGGGTTCGCATCGCCCGCAACGGGTGCACCGCTCTCAGAGCACCAGCACGGCGCGAAAGTCGTTGACGTTCGTGTAGGTCGGGCCGGTCGAGACCAGATCGCCCAGCGGGGCGAAGAAACCGTAGGCATCGTTGGCGTCGAGTCGCGCCTGCGCTTTCAGGCCGAGCGCGGCGCCGCGCGCCAGCGTGTCGGGCGTGACGATGGCGCCGGCGTTGTCCTCCACGCCGTCGATGCCGTCGGTGTCGGCGGCCAGCACGTGAACGCCCGGCTCGCCCTGCAGCGCGATGGCCGCGCCGAGCAGGAACTCCGAAGCCCGCCCTCCCCGCCCGCCCTTGGCCTTGACCGTCACCGTCGTCTCGCCGCCGGACAGGATGACGCAGGGCCGCGCGAACGGCTGGCCGCGGCGCAGCACCTGGCGCGCCAGCGCCGCATGCACCTGGCCGACCACGCGGGACTCGCCCTCGATCTCGTCGCTGAGAACGTGCGCCGCCAGGCCCGCCGCGCGCGCCGCTTCGGCCGCCGCCTCCAGCGACTGCTGCGGCGTGGCGATCAGGTGCACGGCGTGGCCCTCGAAGCGCGGATCGCCCGGCTTGGGCGTCTCCAGCGTGCCGGCCTGCAGCGCTGCCCGCACGCCGTCCGGCAACTCGATGCCGTAGCGGTCGAGGATGGCCAGCGCATCGGCGCAGCTCGTCGCGTCCGGCACGGTCGGGCCGCTGGCGATGACGGCCGGGTCGTCGCCCGGCACGTCTGAGATGGTCAGCGTGACCACCCGGGCCGGCGCGCACAGCGCCGCCAGCCGGCCGCCCTTGATGGCCGACAGGTGCTTGCGCACGCAGTTCATCTCGCCGATGGCCGCGCCGCTTTTCAGCAGCGCGCGGTTGATGGCCTGCTTGTCGTCGAGCGTGATGCCTTCGGCCGGCAGCGACAGCAGCGCCGAGCCGCCGCCCGACACGAGGAACAGCACGAGGTCGTCGGCCGTCAGCCCCCCGGCCAGCGCCTGGATGCGCCGCGCGGCGGCCAGCCCCGCGGCGTCGGGCACCGGATGCGCCGCCTCGACCACCTCGATGCGCCCCGGCCGGGCCTCGTAGTCAGGCGGAACGTGCTCGTAGCGCGTGACCACCAGGCCCGACAGCGGGGCATCCGCCGGCCACAGCGCATCGACCGCCGCGGCCATCGCGCCGCCGGCCTTGCCCGCCCCCAGCACCACCGTGCGGCCCACGGGCGGCGGCGGAAGGAAAGCGCCGATGCCTTGTGCCGGCAGCGCGCGGCGCACGGCGATGTCGAACAGTCCGCGCAGGAAACCGCGCGGGTCTTGCTTGGGATCGGGCAGCGGCGGATTCATCGGCGGATTATCGGCAGGGCGCAGCACCGAAGATCGGAGCGGCGCAGCACATGGGCCGGCCCTTGCACGGGTTCGGGCGCGCACGGCCGGCATAACGCGGCTCGTCGAAAAACGGGACCGGCCGGCCGCTTTTTTCGCTCGATTGTCGGAGCCTCGGTGCCGATAAGGTCTCGGTCTGCCGCATCGGCCCCATCCTGCAAGCCGGTGCATTCCCTTCAACCCAACTGGAGACCGCCCGCGTGAATGCGAGCACTGAACTGGCGCTGGAGCGCCCCCCATCGCCATCGTCCGCGGACGCGACCGGCACGACGCCGTCCCGAGCGCCGGCTGCGACCCCCGCCGCCCCGGCCTCGGCGCGGATCACCGAGTTCCTCGCCTTCAAGCTGGGCGGTGAGGAGTACGGCATCGACATCCTGCGCGTGCAGGAGATCCGGTCCTACGAGAAGCCCACGCGCATCGCCAATGCGCCGCACCACATCCTGGGCGTGGTCAACCTGCGCGGCCTGATCGTGCCGATCGTCGACCTGAGACTGAAGTTTCAGCTGGAGCCCGCAGCCTACGACGGCTTCACCGTGACCATCGTGCTGGGCATGGGCTCGCGGGTCGTGGGCATCGTCGTCGACGCGGTGTCCGACGTGATCACCCTGGCGCCGGAACAGCTGCGCCCGGTGCCCGAGCTGCACTCGAGCATCGACAGCGAGCACCTGCTCGCGATCGGCGCCGTCGACGAACGGATGCTGATCCTGATGGACATCGAAAAACTCATGACGAGCCCCGCGATGGGGCTGGGCAACGACACCGATAACTGACAACCGCACCGAGCAACACATCATGCAAACCGACAACATCAAGCTGCGCACCAAGTTGGGCGCGGCCTTCTTCAGCCTGGTGGCCCTGACCGCCGGCATCGGCGCCTTCGGCGTCTTCGAACTTTCCCGCATCAACGCCAGTACCGAGGAAATCGCCGCCAGCTGGCTGCCGAGCATCAAGACGCTGGGCGAGGTACGCACGAGCGCCAACCAGATGCGTCGTGCCGAGGGCGACCATGTGATGGCGCTGGACCTGGCCGAGATGGACGCCATCGAGAAGACCATGGCCGAGGCGAAGACCCGCTTCGACGCGCGACAGGCGGCCTTTGAACGGCTGATCACTGTCGATGAAGAACGCCGCGAGTTCGACAGGTTCAAGCAGGAACGCGACGCCTACTTCGCCGCGCAGGCGAAGCTGATGGCGCTGTCGCGAGCCGGCGAGCAAACAGCGGCGCAAACCAGGGAGATGTTCCGCGGCGAATCGCGTACGCGCTTCAATGAAATGGCCGCCACCGTGGGCCGCTTGGTCGAGTTGAACAACGCCGGCTCCGACGCTGCGTACAAGACGGCCCAAAGCACCTACTCGCAGGCGCGGATGTGGATCTGCGCCGCAATCGGCTTGGCGATCACGTTGGCTGGCGTGCTTGCCTGGTGGATCGTGCGCAACGTCACCCGTCAGCTGGGCGGCGAGCCGGCTGATGCCGCCGCGCTCGCGCAGCGTGTCGCCGAGGGCGACCTGAGCGTACCCATCGAGCTGCGCGCCGGCGATACCGACAGCCTCATGGCCGCACTCAAGAAGATGCAGGACAGCCTTTCCGGCGTGGTCTCCACCGTGCGGTCCAACGCCGAGAGCGTGGCCACCGCCTCGACGCAGATCGCCCAGGGCAACAGCGACCTGTCGGGCCGCACCGAAGAGCAGGCCTCCGCGCTGGAAGAAACCGCTGCCTCGATGGAAGAGCTGGGCTCGACCGTCAGGCAGAACGCCGACAACGCCATGCAGGGCAACCAGCTCGCGCTCAACGCCTCGACCGTGGCCGCGCGCGGCGGCGAGGTGGTGAGCCAGGTGGTCGACACCATGAAGGGCATCAACGACAGCTCCAGGAAGATCGCCGACATCATCAGCGTGATCGACGGCATCGCCTTCCAGACCAACATCCTCGCGCTCAACGCCGCGGTGGAAGCGGCGCGTGCCGGCGAGCAGGGGCGCGGCTTCGCGGTGGTGGCCGCCGAAGTGCGCAGCCTCGCGCAGCGCAGCGCCGAGGCGGCCAAGGAGATCAAGGGCCTGATCACGGCCAGCGTGGAGCGCGTCGAGCAGGGCTCGGTGCTGGTGGATCAGGCGGGCGCCACGATGACCGAGGTGGTCGGCGCCATCAAGCGCGTGACCGACATCGTGGGCGAGATCAGCTCGGCCTCGACCGAACAGAGCGCGGGCGTGGCGCAGATCGGCGAAGCGGTCACGCAGATGGATCAGGCCACGCAACAGAACGCGGCGCTGGTGGAAGAAAGCGCCGCGGCGGCCGAGAGCCTGCAGGCGCAGGCGCAGCAACTGGTCGCCGCCGTGGCGGTGTTCAAGCTGGCGCAGGGCCAGCGCGCCGCCGGCGCTGCCGCGGCTGCACCGACGGCAAGCAAGCCGTCCGCCGCCGCGCCGCTCGTCGAACGCCGCGGCCCCGATCGCGCGAAGAACGTCTCGCGCCTGCAGCCCAAGGCGGTGAAGCCGGCGAAGCCCGCCGCGGCCCCTGCCGCGCCGGTCAGGACCGGCACCGACGACTGGCAGTCGTTCTGAGTGGCCTCAGGCTCGGCGACGCCGAGCCTGAGGCCCGCGTGGGTCAAGGAACTCGGGAGCGGTCCTTCGTTTCCTCGAGAGCCGGAACGCCGACGAACGGCCCGGTCGCTGCAAGGCGGCCGGGCCTTTTCTCCTTCTAGGCCTCGGCGCGCGCGTCGCGCTGCATGAGCTGAGCGAGCACCTGCGCCGGGCTGGCGCGACCGTCGAGCACGGCCACCACCGCTTCGGTGATCGGCATCTCCACGCCGAGTGCGCGCGCGCGCGCCAGCACCATGGCCGCGCTGTGCACGCCTTCGGCCACGTGGCCCAGCGAGGCCAGCGCCTGGGCAAGGCTGCGGCCCTGCGCGAGCTGCAGACCGACCTGCCGGTTGCGCGAGAGGTCGCCGGTGGCGGTGAGGACCAGGTCGCCGAGGCCCGACAGGCCCATGAAGGTGTCGGCACGCGCCCCGAGCGCCAGACCGAGCCGCGTCATTTCGGCCAGGCCGCGCGTGATGAGCGCGGCGCGGGCGTTCAAGCCCAGGCCCATGCCGTCGCCGATGCCGGTGGCGATGGCCAGCACGTTCTTCACGGCGCCGCCCACTTCCACGCCGACGGGATCGGCCGAGGTGTAGATGCGCAGCGACTCGCTGTGGAAGACCTCGAGCGCCTGCGCGCACAGGGACTCGTCGGTGCTGGCGGCGACCAGTGCCGTCGGCTGCCCGGCCGCGACTTCCAGCGCGAAGCTCGGCCCCGACAGCACGCCCACGCGGGCCGCCGGCGCCATCTCGCGCGCCAGCTCATGGCCCAGCGCGCCGCTGCCCGCCTCGAAGCCCTTGCACAGCCACCACAGACCGCTCGTGCGAGCGGCACAGCGCGCGAGCATCTCGCGCAGACCCGACATCGGCGTGGCGACCACGACCAGCCCGTCGCCCCCGGCATGCGAGAGCGCGGCCTCGAACGACGGCTCGACGCGCAGCGCGGCGGGCAGTTCGGCGCCGGGGAGGTAGCGCTCGTTGCGGCGACTGCGGCCGATGAGCGCCGCCTGCGAAGGATCGCGCGCCCACAGCAGGGTGTCGTGCCGCGGCGCGATGCTCCCGGCGAGCGCCGTGCCCCAGGCGCCGGCGCCGAGGACGCTGACCTTCATCGAAGGGTGCGCTGCGCTCAGGCGCTGGCAATGACCGGCGAGCCGCTGCCGTTGGTCGGCTTGCCTTCGCCGGCCTGGGCGCGGGCCTGCTGCTGCGCCTCGTACATGGCCTGGAAGTTGACCTCGGCCAGGTGCACCGGCGGAAAGCCCGCCCGCGTGATGATGTCGGCCACCGTGGCGCGCAGGTACGGGTACACGATGCCCGGGCAGGCAATGCCGATCACCGACTGCAACTGCTCTTCCGGCAGGTTGCGGATCTCGAAGATGCCGGCCTGCTTGACCTCCACCAGGAACACGGTGCGGTCGCCCAGCTTGGTGGTGACGGTGGCGGTGATGGCCACTTCGTACATGCCCTCGGCCACGCCCTCGGCCGCCACGCCGAGGTTGATCTCCACTTGCGGCGAGGCCTGCTCGAGCAGGATCTTGGGCGAATTGGGCTGCTCCAGCGACATGTCCTTGAGGTACACGCGCTGGATCTGGAACACGGGGGTAGCGGCTTGCTCGGCCATGATGGGCATCCGTCGGTCAGGGGCTGGGCCGGTGCCGCGGCCCGGTGGGCGGTGCGGCGGTCCTGCGGTGCGCAAGGCCGGCGCAGCGGCACTTGCAGTGAGCTGCGGATTATGTCGCAGCGCCCTCCACGGACCGGCGCCGCCGGGCCTCAGGCCGCCGAGCCTTGCAGCAAGGGCACCAGGCCGCCGCGCTGGTCGAGCGCGATGAGTTCGTCGCAGCCGCCGACGAGGGTGTCGCCGATGTAGATCTGAGGCACGGTGCGCCGGCCTGTCATCTTCATCATCGACTCGCGCTGAACCGGATCGAGATCGATGCGGACCTCCTCGATGTGCTCGACGCCGCGCTGCTCGAGCAGCCTCTTGGCGCGTTGGCAGAACGGGCAGACCAGGGTCGTGTACATCTTGACGGGGGACATGGGCTCGGAGCGCTGAAGCAATGCGAAACAGTGTCGTCCAGCCGTCCCGACCCTGCGGCGAGCCGGGTCGGCGCGGGACGGGGCCGATCAGGCGGCCGACTTCTCCACCGGCAGTTGCGCCTCGCGCCACGCGGCCAGGCCACCGATCAGTGAGTTGGTCTTCTCGTAGCCGAGCTTGCGCAAGGTGGCCACGGCGCGGTTCGCGCGCGCGCCGGTCGGGCACATCACCACCAGCGGCACGGCCTTGTTGGTGGGCAGCGCCTTGTTGCCCTCGAGGCTGCCGAAAGGGATGTTGCGGGCCTGCTTGGCATGGCCGGCCGCGTACTCGGCCGGCTCGCTCACGTCGATGAGCACGGCCTTCTCGCGGTTCATGAGCCGCACCGCCTCGGCCGCGCTCACGCGATGCGCGCCGCCGGAGCGCCCCACCAGGGGCCACAGCAGCAGGCCGCCCGACACCACGGCCGTGAGTATGAGATACCAGTTGTCGAGGAGGAACTTCACGTTGCGTGCGCGGGAGCGCCAAGGGAGGAAACCCGCGATTCTAGAATCTGCGATCCTTCGCGGCCCGACTTCAGACTCATGACCCAACTCGTGCTGATCCGCCACGGCGAATCGACCTGGAACCTCGAGAACCGCTTCACCGGCTGGGCCGACGTGGAACTCACCCCTACCGGCGTGGCCCAGGCACGAGCCGCCGGGCAACTGCTGAAGGAGGCCGGCTACGAGTTCGATGTCGCCTACACCTCGGTGCTGCGCCGCGCGGTCTGGACCCTGTGGCACTGCCTCGACGGCATGGACCGCGTGTGGCTGCCGGTCGTCAAGGACTGGCGGCTCAACGAGCGCCACTACGGCGCGCTGCAGGGCCTGAACAAGGCCGAGACCGCCAAGCAGTACGGCGACGAGCAGGTGCTGCTCTGGCGCCGCAGCTACGACGTGCCGCCGCCCGCCCTGGACCCGGCCGACCCCCGCAGCGCGCGTGGCGACATCCGCTATGGCGCCCTCGCGCCCGGCAAGGTACCGCTCACCGAATGCCTCAAGGACACGGTGGCCCGCGTGGTGCCGCTGTGGAACAGCACGCTCGCGCCTGCCATCGCCAACGGACAAAGGCTGGTGATCGTGGCGCACGGCAACAGCATCCGTGCGCTGGTCAAGCACCTGAACAACATCTCCGATGCCGACATCGTCGGCGTGAACATTCCCAACGGCATCCCGCTCGTGTACGAGCTCGACGCGTTCATGAAGCCGGTGAAGAAGTTCTACCTCGGCGACGCCGGCACCGCGGCCATCGCCGCCCAGGCCTCGGCGGACCAGGCGGAGGCCTGAGCAGGCACGGGCAGCGCTGCCGAGGCGCCCTCGTTGCCGGGCCCGTCAGTGCAAGGCGGCCTCGATCCGTCCACGAAGTTGCTCCGCGAGCAGGCGCCGCTCGGCGCTCGCGCTGCAAAGCGGCTCGAGGAAGCGCAGGTGCACGCGCAGGTCCTGCGCGCACGCCACCCGCCACAGGCTCTGCACGAGCGTGGTGTCGCCGACGTAGACGACCGCCTTGCTGAAGCCGTCGCTCGCGTCGGAGAAGCGCAGCGCAACCGGCTGCACGGGCGTGGCCGTGGCAATGGCCGCCTGCAGCAGGTTGGCGTGAAAGGGCAAGGGCGCCGGGCCTTCGCCGGTGGTGCCTTCCGGAAACACGGCCACCATGTCGCCGGCTGCCAGCGCTTCGCCCATGTGGTGCACCACGCGCATGGCGTCGCGGCGGCGCTCGCGTTCCAGATAGAGCGTGCCGGCGGCATCGACCAGCCGGTTGAGCAGCGGCCAGTGCCGCACATCGGCCTTGGAGACGAAGCGCGCCTGCGGGGCGACGGCATGGATGGCGACGATGTCGAGCCATGAGACGTGGTTGCCGGCCAGCAGCGTGCCGCCCTCGCGCGGCGCGCCGGTGACCTCGACCCGCACGCCCGCCACGCGCAGCATCTTCGCGGCCCACCACCGCACCCGCGCCAGCCGCACAGGCTCGGGTAGAGGAAAGCGCAACAGCACGATCCCCACCCCGTGCAGCACGTGCAGCAGCACGCGCAGGAGGCGCCAGGCCCCGCGCAGGCGGCGCGTCACGCCGCGCGCTCGCGCAGCAGCCGCCCCTGCCTCGATGCGCCGCGCCTGCCGTCGCACGCCGAGCCGTCAGCGCGCCTCATGCGCCACCTGCCCGGCCACCAGCGTCAGTTTCACGGCCCCCGGCAACTCGCAACCTCCGATCGCGAAGGCGAAGGGCGTGTGCTTGCCCTGGCTGCGCAGGACCGAAGGCGTGACCGGCCAGCGCGCCGCGGGATCGAACACGCACACGTCGGCCACGCCACCCTCGACGAGCCGCCCGGCACTCGCCGCCAGCGAGCCGAGCGCATCGCCGAGCACGCGGACCGGCTCGCAGGTCACGGTGGCCAGCGCACGCCGCAGTCCGGCGCCCGACTCCTCGCCCCACTTCAACGCCAGCCCGAGCAGCAGCTCCAGCCCGGTCGCGCCGGGTTCCGCTTCGGCGAACGGCAGCGTCTTGGCATCTTCATCGACGGGCGTGTGGTCGGAGACCAGCGCATCGATCGTGCCGTCGGCCAGCGCGGCACGCAGCGCGTCGCGGTCGCGCGACTGGCGCAGCGGCGGCACCAGCCGCATGGCCGGATTGAAATAGCCGATGTCGATGTCGGTCAGGTGCAGCGAATTGATGCTCACGTCCGCACTGACCGCCAGTCCTTCGGCCTTCGCCGCGCGCAGCAACTCGACGCCGGCCGCACTCGACAGCCGGCACAGATGCACCCGCGCGCCCTGGCGCCCGCCCGTCGCTCGCATCAGCTCGAAGATCGTGTGCAGCGCGATGGTCTCCGCGCTCACCGGCACGCCCGACAGGCCCAGGCGCGTCGCCACGGCGCCGCTGGCCGCCACGCCGCCGCCCAGCCAGGGATCGTTGGGCCGCAGCCAGACGCTGTAGCCGAAGGTGGCGGCGTATTGCAAGGCGCGCCCGAGCACCTGCGTGTTGCGCACCGGCGCATCGGCCTGCGAGAAGCCGACGCAGCCGGCTTGCGTGAGCTGCGCCATCTCGGTCAGCACCTCGCCGCCGAGGCCGCGCGTGAGCGCGCCGAGCGGGAACAGCCGGCACCGGCTGAGCTTGCGCGCGCGGAACTTGAGCATCTCGACGAGGCCCGGCTCGTCGAGCGCCGGGTCGGTGTCGGGCAGGCAGACCAGGCTCGTCACGCCGCCGGCCGCCGCGGCGGCCAGCTCGCTCTCCAGCATGCCCTCGTGTTCGTGCCCGGGCTCGCGCAGGCGCGCGGCCAGATCGACCAGACCGGGTGCCACGACCAGGCCGCTCGCATCGAAGCTGCGGTCCGGCGAGAAATCGGCGGGCGCATCGCCCAGCGCCACGATGCGCCCGCCCGCGATGGCGAGGTCGCCCGGGCGGTCGAGTCCCGAGGCCGGATCGAGGAGGCGGCCGCCTGCGATGAGGATCTTCATGCGTCGTTGCCCGCGATGATGCTCATGACCGCCATGCGCACGGCGATGCCGTAGGTCACCTGCGGCAGGATCACGCTTTGCTTGCCGTCCGCGACGGTGGAGTCGATCTCGACGCCGCGGTTGATGGGCCCCGGGTGCATGACGATCGCATCCGGCCTGGCGAGCGCGAGCTTCTCCTCGGTGAGGCCGAAGCTCTTGAAGAACTCGCCCGCGCTGGGCAGCATGGCGCCGCTCATGCGCTCGTTCTGCAGCCTGAGCATGATGATGACGTCGGCGTCCCGGATGCCCTCGGCCATGTCGTGGCACACGCGCACGCCCATGTCCTTCAGGTCGCCCGGCACCAGCGTGCGCGGGCCGACGGCTCGCACTTCCGCGGCGCCGAGCGTCGTCAAGGCATGGATGTCGGAGCGCGCCACGCGCGAATGCACGATGTCGCCGACGATGGCCACCGCCAGGTTGGAGAAGTCCTGCTTGTAGTGGCGGATGGTGTACATGTCGAGCAGGCCCTGCGTGGGGTGCGCGTGGCGTCCGTCGCCGGCGTTGACCACGTGCACGTGCGGTGCCACGTGCTGCGCGATCAGGTAGGGCGCACCGCTTTCGGCATGGCGCACGACGAACATGTCGGCGTGCATCGCGGAAAGGTTGGCGATGGTGTCGAGCAGGCTCTCGCCCTTGGCCGTGGAGCTGCGCGCGATGTCGAGGTTGATCACGTCGGCCGAGAGCCGCTTGGCGGCGATCTCGAAGGTCGTGCGGGTGCGGGTGCTGTTCTCGAAGAACAGGTTGAACACGCTCTTGCCGCGCAGCAGCGGCACCTTCTTGACCTCGCGGTCGTTGACGCTGAGGAAGGTGCCCGCGGTGTCGAGGATCTGCGTGAGCACCGCCTTGGGCAGGCCCTCGATCGACAGCAGGTGGATCAGCTCGCCGTGGGCGTTGAGCTGCGGGTTGCGCCGCGAGAGCATCAGTTGTCCTCCACGTCGAGGCTGAAGCGACCCTGTTCGTCGCGCACCAGCGCGAGCTTCTGCGCGGCGGGCAGCACGACCCGCGCGGCCGACACGGCCGGCTCGATCGGCAGCTCGCGCCCGCCGCGATCGACCAGCACCGCCAGGGTGACGCTCGCCGGGCGGCCGAAGTCGAACAGCTCGTTGATCACCGCGCGCGTGGTGCGGCCGGTGTAGAGCACGTCGTCGACCAGCAGGATGTGGCGGCCATCCACCTCGAAGGGCAGCGCAGTCGCGTCGGTCGTGGCCGCCAGGCCGCGCGAGCCGAAGTCGTCGCGGTGCAGAGCGCTCGAGATGACGCCGTGCTGGCCCGGCAGGCCGAGATCGCGTTGCAGGCGCTCGGCCAGCCAGGCGCCGCCCGACCAGATGCCCACGAGCGCCGTGCTGTCGTGCCCGCCTTGGCTCGGCGGGCGGCGCACCAGCGGGCGCAGGTGCGTCAGCAGATCGGCGTACAGCGCTTCGGCGTCGAGGTGCAGGGTCGTCATGGGGTTCTCGTGGAAGTTGCCTGACCGGCACCGGGTTCGCGCAGGTACTGCTCGAGCAGGATCGCCGCGGCGGCGGCGTCGGCGTCGCGCGCCCCCTCGGCCAGCGCCTCGGTCGTGGAATAGCGCTCGTCCACCTCGTGCACCGGCAGGCCGAAACGCCCGTGCAACTGGCGCGCGAAGCGCCGCGCTCGGCGGGTATTGTCGTGCTCCGCGCCGTCGGGGTGAAAGGGCACGCCGACCACCAGCGCGGCAGGCTGCCATTCGGCGATGAGCCGGGCGATCGGCGCAAAACGGGCGTCGCCCTCGGCGGCCACGGTGCGCAGGGCCTGCGCGGCGCCGGTCAGCGTGTTGCCGACCGCGACCCCCGTGCGCTGGAGGCCGAAATCGAAAGCGAGCAGGGTCTGCGGTGCGGCCTGAGGGGCGGGCGCCTCAGGCATGGCCCGCTTCGCTGCTCAGCATGCGCGGATCGATTCCCAGCAGGGACAGCGCCTTGTCGTAACGCTGCTCGATGGGCGTCTCGAAGATCACCTCGGGCCGGGCATCGACCGTGATCCAGCCGTTGCGCGCGATCTCGTCCTCGAGCTGGCCGGCGCTCCAGCCGGCATAGCCCAGGGTGACCAGCACCCGCTTGGGGCCGTTGCCGCTGGCCAGGGCCTCGAGCACGTCCTTGCTGGTGGTCATGGCCATGCCGCCAGGGATGCGCAGCGAGGAGTTGTAGACCGCACCGTCGGCGTCGATGTCGGCCGCGTCGTCGTCGCCGCGCTCGTGCAGCACGAAGCCCCGCTCGGTCTGGACAGGCCCGCCGATGTAGACCGGCTGCTCGGCCAGCTCGATGCGGTCGAGCACCAGTTCCACCTTCTCGAAAAGCTTGCCCAACTTGATGTCGCTGGGCTTGTTGATCACCAGGCCCAGGGCGCCCTTGTCGGTGTGCTCGCACAGGTAGACCACCGAGCCGGCAAACGTGCCGTCGGCCATGCCGGGCATGGCGATCAGGAACTGATTCGTCAGGTTGGAAGCGCTGATCGAGGCCATGCAGCGATTGTAGTGAGGGGGCACACTGCGGCGCATGCAGAAATCCCCGCAAACGAAGTCCCTGGGGGGCGCGCTGGTGTGGCTGCGGCGCGATCTGCGCACGCGCGACCATGCCGCGCTGTACCACGCGCTGCGCGCAGCGCGGCAGGTCTGGTGCGCCTTCGTGTTCGACAGCGAGATCCTCGACCCGCTGCCGCGCGGCGACCGGCGGGTGGAGTTCATCCGCGAAAGCCTGGTCGATCTGGATGCCCAGTTGCGCGCTCTGGGCGCGCGCAGCGGCGTGTCCGGCGTCGGGCTGATCGTGCGCGAGGGCGACGCCACCCAGGAGATCCCGCGCCTGGCGGCGGCGCTGCACGTCCAGGCGGTGTATGCCAACGCCGACTACGAGCCGCAGGCCCGCGAACGCGACGCCCGGGTGCGCGGCGCGCTGGCCGATGCGGGCATCGCCTTTCACGCCGGCAAGGACCAGGTGGTGTTCGACACCGACGAGCTGCTCACCGGCGCCGGCAAACCCTATGGCGTGTTCACGCCCTACAAGAACGCCTGGCTGAAGAAGCTGGAGCCCTTTTACCTGCGGGCGTATCCGGTCGAGCGCCATGCGCAGTCGCTGGCCCCGCTGCCCGCGGGCGAGCGCGGCGGCGTGCCCTCGCTCGCCGACATCGGCTTTGCGCCGACCAACCTCTCGTCGCTGGAGCTGCCGGCCGGCAGCTCGGGCGCCCGGGCCCTGCTCGAGGACTTCGTCGAAGACGAGCGCATCGACCGCTACGCGCAGGCGCGCGACTACCCGGCCGTCAAGGGGCCGAGCTACCTCGGCGTGCATTTGCGCTTCGGGACCGTGTCGGTGCGCGAGTTGGCGGCGCTGGCCCGGGACCGCATGCAAGCGCCCCGCGCACAAGCCGGACGCGGCGCCGAAGTGTGGCTCTCCGAGCTGATCTGGCGCGATTTCTACCAGCAGGTGCTGCACCACCATCCGCACGTCGTGCAGGCGAGCTTCAAGCCCGAGTACGACAAGATCAGGTGGGAGCACGGCAAGCGCGCAGACGCGCTCTTCGAAGCCTGGTGCGAAGGCCGCACCGGCTATCCGCTGGTCGATGCCGCCATGGCGCAGATCAACCGCACGGGCTACATGCACAACCGCCTGCGCATGGTGACGGCCAGCTTCCTTACCAAGGATCTGGGCATCGACTGGCGGCGCGGAGAGCGCTATTTCGCCGAGAAGCTCAACGACTACGACCTCGCCGCCAACAACGGCGGCTGGCAGTGGGCCGCGTCCACCGGCTGCGACGCCCAACCTTACTTCCGCATCTTCAACCCGGTGGCGCAGAGCGAGCGCTTCGACGCGCAGGGCAGGTTCATCAGGCGCTATCTGCCGCAGCTCGCCGCGCTGCCCGACGCCCTGCTGCATGCGCCGTGGCGCGCCAAACCGGTCGAACTGGCGGCCGCCGGCATCGCGTTGGGGCGCGACTATCCCGAACCGCTGGTGGCGCACGACGAGGCGCGGGCGCGCACGCTCGAGCGCTACGCGGTGGTCAAGTCTGCGCGGCCGGCCGGCCCGCGCGGGCGCTGAACCCCGCTCGCCGCCGGCGCTTCAGAACAGCTCGATCTCGCCGCTCTTCTCGGCATCGCCGAGCGCCCCCGATTCCACCAGCGCCTCATGGCAGCACACCCGGTTGCGGCCGCTTTGCTTGGCGTGATAGACGGTGCGATCGGCGCGCTCGAAAGCCCCGGCGGCGATGTCGAGCGGGCGCAGCCGCGTGAAGCCGATGCTCGCGGTCACCGGGCCGACCTGCGGAAAACGAAACGCTTCCATCCGGCTGCGGAAGCGCTCGAAGGCCAGCGAGGCGTGCGCCCGCTCCTCGGCCCGCAACACCACCACGAACTCCTCGCCGCCGAAGCGGTAGAGCCGGTCGCCGTGGCGGAACGCGCCGCGCAGGATGCGGGCCACGAGCAGCAGCACCTCGTCGCCGATCAGGTGGCCGAACTCGTCGTTGACGCGCTTGAAGTGATCGATGTCGATCACGCCCAGCCATCGCGCGCAATCCGCCCCTTCCGAAGTCCGCGCCGTGGCGCCCAGCCCCTTGGCGAACTGCGCATCGAAGGTCTTGCGGTTGAGCAGGCCCGTGAGCATGTCGTGCTCGCTGTAGTCGAGCAGGCCGATGTGGTTGCCGTAGACCTGAAGCAAGCCGGTGACGAGCCTGCACTGCTCGTCGCCGAGCCGCGTCTCGCTCACCACCTCGACCACGCCGAAGCGCTGCAGGCCGATCGAGACCGGGAACACGTTGAGCAGGGCGGGCGATCCGCGGTCGTCCGAGCGCTGCGTCGGCACGCCGAGTACCGGCTCGCCGCTCGTCAGCGCGCCGTGGTGGGCCGGCCAGTCGTGCGCGGCCGGCAGCGCCTCAAGCGGTGTCCAGGGCGGGTCGCCGCGCAGCGCCGCCCGGCCGCGTCGCCGGCCGGCCTGCAGCAGCAGGCGCGCGCAGGCGGTATCGCCGACGCTGCGATACAGGCTCACGGCCACCGGATCGAGCCAGTCGAAAAGCGTCGACACCATGGTGGTGTCGATGAGGTCGCGGTCCCGAAAGCCGGTGAGGCTGACAACGGAGCCGAGGAGATCAGGCATGGCGGGTGGGCGGTGATTGCTGCCTCGGTTATCGACGACCGGAGCCGCATGTTGAAACGCTCCGGTCCGCCCGGCAGGCACTTCTTCGCGCTTGACCATGGATCAGCAGCCGGCGGGCCTGTCGCCACCGAGTCCGCTGTCATCGTGCAAGGGCGGCGCACGGCCTACAGTCGTCCCCTCATCCACTTCGTGAAGGAATGCACCATGGGCCTGATGAGTTTCATCAAGGACGCCGGCGAGAAGCTGTTCGGCAAGGGCGAGGCCAAGGCGGCGCAGGAGGCGGCCGCGCAGGCCCCCAGCCCCGAGAACGTGGCGCGGCTCAACGAGACGGCCGGTGCCGCCATCGCGAGTTACGTGAACAGCATGGGCCTGAAGGTCGAGGATCTGAAGGTGGCCTTCGACGGCGGGAGCGGCACCGTCACCGTGTCCGGTCAGGCGCCGGATCAGCAGACCAAGGAAAAGGTGCTGCTGTGCTGCGGCAACGTGGCCAACGTGTCCAGCGTCAACGACATGCTCACCGTCGCCGAGCCGGCCCCCGAGGCCAAGTACTACACGGTGGTCAAGGGTGACACCCTCTCCAAGGTGTCCAAGGAGTTCTACGGCAGTCCGAACAAGTACATGGCGATCTTCGAGGCCAACAAGCCGATGCTGTCGCACCCCGACAAGATCTACCCCGGTCAGGTCCTGCGCATTCCGCCGCAGGGCTGAAGGACGGGCGGCGCGCGAGAAGACCTCCCGCGCCGCTTTTGCCGCGGCCTGACGAACGCGGCGCCCTAACGCATCGACCCGAGGCCGCCCAGCGCACGCACCGCCCCGGCGCCGACGGCAGCGCCGAAACGCTTGGCCAGACGCTCGGCGACGTTTTCCTTGGGCGTGTAGTCGATGACCTCTTCGGCCTTGACCACCTCTCGCGCGATCAGGTCCAGGCTGCCGATGTGATCGGCCAGCCCCAGCTTGACCGCCTGCTCGCCGTTCCAGAACAGGCCGGAGAAGGTTTCGGCCGTCTCCTTCAGCCGCTCGCCACGGCCGCGCTTGACCACGGCGATGAACTGCTGATGCACCTGGTTGATCAGCGACTGCACGTGCTCGCGCTGCAGAAAAGGCAGCGGCGAAAACGGGTCGAGCAGGGCCTTGTTGTCGCCCGCGGTGATGAGCCGGCGCTCGATCCCCAGCTTCTCCATCGCGCCCGTGACGCCGAAGCTGTCGATCAGCACGCCGATCGAGCCGACCACCGACGCCTTGTTGACGTAGATCTCGTCGGCGCCGACGGCGATGTAGTAGGCCGCGGACGCGCACAGCTCTTCGCACACCGCGTAGACCTTCTTCTTGTGCAAGGCCTTCAGGCGCAGCAGCTCGTCGTTGATCAGGCCGGCCTGCACCGGGCTGCCGCCGGGCGAATTGATGCGCAGCACCACGGCCTTGGCGCCGGCGTCCTCGAAGGCATTGCGCAGCGCTGCGTTGAGACCCTCCGCGCTGGCCTCGGCGTCGCGATCGATCTCCCCGCGCACCTCGATCAGCGCGGTGTGCGGCGCGCTGGGCGTGCTCGCGAGGCGCTGCTGAGCGAACAGGAACCAGACGAAGGCACCGAACAGCACGAGCCACATCAGTCGAAAGAAGATGCGCCAGCGGCGTTCGCTGCGGCGGTCCTTGAGGTAGCGCCGCGCGAACTCCTCGATCACGCGGCCATCGACGACGGGCCCGAAGGCCGCGGTGGTCACCGGCGCAGGCGCCGGCGGTACGGGCGCAGACTCCGAAGGCGGCCCGAACGTGGGCTCGGCCGGGCGAGGATCGTCGATGGGGCTCATGGGGCACTCTCTCGAAGGCCGGCGCGCGATGCCGCCGGCGCGGTCAGGGGCCGAACGCGGGCCGGATGTCTCGGGAAGGATACCAACACACCTCGCCGTCGCTCTCCGTCACGCGCAGGGGCGTCAGCCTCCCGCCGTTGCACGGGCCGCCCACGCAGCGGCCGGTGCCGGGGGCATAGGCAGCGCCATGGATGGAGCACAGGATCAGTGCGCGGTCGGCATCGAGAAACTCGCCCGGCTGCCAGTCCATCTCCACCGGAACGTGAGCGCAACGGTTCAGGTAGGCGACGACCCGCGAGTCGAAGCGCAACACGAAAGCGCGCATCGGCCGGCCGTACTCGAGCACATCGAAAAGCAGCGCCCGGCCGCGATCGACGAGATCGGCCGACGCGCACAGGCGCACCGGCTCGGCGATCGCCGCGGCGGCTTCAGGCATGCGCCAGCAACCAGTCGTGCAGCTCGCGCGTGGAATGCGCGACGCAGCAGGTGGAAAACGCTTCGAAGGCCCCGCGCTCGTGCGCGCCGAAGCTCACCGCGAGGCTGGCCGTGCCGGCGTTGGCGGCCAGTTGAAGGTCATGGGTGGTGTCGCCGATCATCAGCGTGCGATCGGGCGGCACCGCCAGTTCGTCCATCAGTTCGAGCAGCATGCGCGGGTGCGGCTTGCCGGCGGTTTCGTCGGCCGTGCGGGTCGCATCGAACAGGCCGCGCAACTGGACCGTGTGCAAGACCTCGTCCAGGCCGCGGCGCGACTTGCCGGTGGCCACGGCCAGCGCATGGCCGCGCGCCTTGAGCGCCCCGAGCATGGCCAGCGTGCCCTCGAACAGCGTGAGCTCGTGCTGCCGGGCGAAGTAGTGATGTCGGTAGCGCAGCCCCAGTTCCGGATAACGCTCGCGAGGCAGCTCGGGCACGGCATGCTCCAGCGCCTCGGTCAGACCCATGCCGATCACATAGGCAGCCTGGGTTTCGTCGGGCACCTCGGCGCCGAGGTCGGCAGCGGCCGACTGGATGCACTTGACGATCAGTGCGGTCGAGTCGAAGAGGGTGCCGTCCCAGTCGAACACGAGGAGGTCGAAACGGCGCGGGCGGGTCGCTGTGGTCATGCAAGGGCTTTCAGGAGCGCGGCGCATTCTGCCGGCAAGGCCGCTTCGAGCTCGATCGTCTCCCCGCTCGCCGGGTGCTCGAAGCGCAGGCGCCGGGCGTGCAGGAACATGCGGTCGAAGCGGAGCAAGGGCCGGTCCGCCGCAGCCCTCAGCAGTCCATGGCCCCCGTCGCCGCGGGCAAGCGCCTTGTTGAATGCGAAGTCGCCGTACTTGTCGTCGCCCACGATGGCATGGCCGGCATCCGCCAGATGCACGCGGATCTGATGGGTGCGGCCGGTCTTGATGGTGACGTCGAGCAGGGTACAGGCCGCGAACGCGCGGGCCACGTGTACCAGGGTGATCGAGCGCCGGCCAGCCGGCTCGTCGTCGGTCACGCTGCGAACCCGGCGCTCGCCGGCGGGATCCAGGTACTTGTGCAAGGCGGCGTCGATCACCTTGAGCCGCACCGGCCAGGCGCCGATGACGAGCGCGGCATAGGTCTTGCCGGTCTCGCGGGCGCGGAGCTGATCCTGCAGCCGGGTCAGCGCGCTGCGCTTCTTGGCGACGAGCAGCAGCCCCGAGGTTTCCTTGTCGAGCCGGTGCACCAGTTCCAGAAAGGGCGCGGCCGGTCGCGCGCGACGCAACTGCTCGATCACGCCGAAGCTCACGCCGCTGCCGCCATGCACCGCCACGCCGGCGGGCTTGTCGATCGCGATCAGGTGATCGTCCTCGAACACCACCGCGAACTCGCGAGCCGGCGCCCGCGCGGCGACGGGTCGCTCCGCGACACGCACGGGCGGCAGCCGAAGGTCGTCGCCCACGGCAAGCCGGGTATCGGCATCCGCGCGGCCCCGGTTCACACGCACTTCGCCGCTGCGGATGATCCGGTAGACATGCGTCTTGGGCACGCCCTTGAGCGTCTTGAGGAGGTAGTTGTCGAGCCGCTGGCCGGCCCCATCTTCCCCGACAGTCACATGCCGCACAGACGGCGCAGCGCCGCCGGACTGTCCTGCTGCCGACACCGCCGGCGACCGCCGCGAGGTGTTCGAGCTCGCTGTGCCGCGGGTACCGGCCGACGCTTTGGCGCCAAGGCGCCCGGCTGATCCTTTGCCTCCTATAATGCCCTGCACCACTTGTGCGCCGTAAGTGATTGATTTGGTTCAGTTTACCCGTCACTCACCGTGCTCAGTGGGCCCTGCCACCGTTGTCGGCGGCAGGCATTCGGTGATGCAACACCGCGGCGCGCGGTCGGGTCGGCTCCCAAGGTGAGCGGCAGGCAGCGCAAGGCGGTGGCAGAGCCAGCGTAGAACGAGCACCACACAAGGTTTCCTTCGGCTGCAGAGCCGCAGCGAGTCACGCGACGACGAGTGACCGCGCTTTGGCACTGCAGCCCGCGCTCCCGTGAACTTCCGGATGAATCGGCCCGCCCCTTTTCCGCCTGTGCATTTTCCGCCGGCAGCACCGATGCTGTCGGCCGGTCCGCGCTCGCAGGGACCGCGCCACGCTGGAGCCTCGGCTCCGGTGAATGCCTCCGGGTCCACCCGAACGCACGCGCCAACGCCCTAATCGCTGACCCCCGTGCAGGGGGCGGCGACCGGGTCCAGGGCGATTCCTTCCGCTCCTCCACGCTGTTTCGTGCATCGAATCGGTCGCAATCCGGCTACCGGCTGTGACCGCCTACGTGCGCGAGCGGGCCCCGCGCCCCTCGCGAAGGAGTGCACATGAAACGCATGCTGATCAATGCCACGCAGCCGGAAGAGCGGCGCCTGGCCATCGTCGAGGGCCAGAAGCTGCTCGACTTCGAGACCGAGATCGAAGGGCGCGAACAGCGCAAGGGCAATATCTACAAGGCCATCGTCACCCGCGTCGAGCCTTCGCTGGAAGCCTGCTTCGTCGATTACGGCGAGGAGCGCCACGGCTTTTTGCCCTTCAAGGAGATCGCCAAGGAGTTCTTCAAGCCGGGCGTCAGCGTCCGAGACGCCAAGATCCAGGACGTGATCTCCAACGGCACCGAGCTGCTGGTGCAGGTCGAGAAGGAGGAACGCGGCAACAAGGGCGCCGCCCTCACCACCTTCGTCAGCCTGGCCGGCCGCTATCTGGTGCTCATGCCCAACAACCCGCGCGGCGGCGGCGTCTCCCGCCGCATCGAGGGTGAGGACCGCGAGGAACTGAAGGAAAACCTCGACCAGCTCGAGTACCCCAAGGGCATGAGCCTGATCGCCCGCACCGCCGGCATCGGCCGCACGGCGCCCGAGCTGCAGTGGGACCTGAACTACATGCTCAAGCTCTGGACCGCCATCGACGGCGCGTCCAAGGCGGGCAAAGGTGCGTTCCTGATCTACCAGGAAAGCTCGCTGGTGATCCGCGCGATCCGCGACTACTTCACCGCCGACGTCGGCGAGATCCTGATCGACACCGACGACATCTTCGAGCAGGCGCAGCAATTCATGAACCACGTGATGCCCGAGACGGCCTCGCGTGTGAAGCGCTACCGCGACGACGCGCCCCTGTTCAGCCGCTTCCAGATCGAGCACCAGATCGAGACCGCGTTCTCGCGCACGGTGAACCTGCCCTCGGGCGGCGCGATCGTGATCGACCACACCGAGGCGCTGGTCTCGGTCGATGTGAACTCCGCGCGCTCCACGCGCGGCAGCGACATCGAGGAAACCGCCACCCGCACCAACCTCGAGGCCGCCGACGAGATCGCGCGCCAGATGCGGCTGCGCGACCTCGGCGGCCTGATCGTCGTCGACTTCATCGACATGGAGGAGAGCAAGAACCGCCGCGAGGTCGAGACCCGCCTGCGCGACGCGCTGCGCACCGACCGGGCGCGCGTGCAATTCAGCTCCATCTCCAAGTTCGGCCTGCTCGAACTGAGCCGCCAGCGCCTGCGCCCCGCGCTCAGCGAAGGCAGCCACATCACCTGCCCGCGCTGCAACGGCACCGGCCACATCCGCGACACCGAGTCTTCCGCACTGCAGATCCTGCGCATCATCCAGGAAGAGTCGATGAAGGAAAACACCGCCGCCGTGCACGTGCAGGTGCCGGTGGAAGTGACCAGCTTCCTGCTCAACGAGAAGCGCACCGAGATCACCAAGATCGAGCTGCGCCAGCGCACCACCGTGCTGCTCGTGCCCAACAAGCACCTCGAGACGCCCAACTACAAGCTCGAGCGCCTGCGCCACGACGACCCGCGGCTGGAGAACCTGCAGGCCAGCTACACCATGATCGAGGAGCCGGACGACGAGGTCGGCATCACCCGGCGCGAGAAAGGCAAGGGCAAGCAGGAGCCGGTCATCAAGGGCGTGCTGCCGGACGAGCCGGCACCTCCGCCGCAGCCGCGCCCTGCCCCCGTGGCGGCACATTCACAGACAGTCGCACCGGCACCGGCGGCATCAGCGCCGGCCGCTCAGCCCGCCTGGGCCGCCCCGGCTGCCGCGGGCGGCTTCCTCGCCTGGCTCAAGAAGCTGTTCGGCGCCGACGAGTCCGCGACACCGGCCCGTACCCCTGCAACGACTCCGGCCGTGGCCCAGCCGCTCAAGCCTGCTCGCGAAGAGCGCGGGGCGCGCGAGGGTGGTGGCCGAGGCCGCCGAGGCGGGCGCGACGGCCCACGCGGCGAGGGACGCGATGGCGCACGCGGCGAAGCACGCGGTGACGGGCGGAGCGAGGCCCGTGGCGAGCGAGGCGGCGAAGAGCGTCCTCGTCGAGAACGCGGCGAGCGCACCGAGCGCGAAGGCCGCGGCCGGCGCAATGAGCGCCCGGAAGCCGCCACGGCGAACGGCGAGTCGGGCAGCCCGCGGCAATCCAACGACCGCACGGAGCGTGGCGAGCGTCCCGAAGGTCGGGGTGAGGCCCGCCGCAGTCAGCGGCCCGCAACCCTGCCGGTGAGCGACGAAGCGGCCTCGGCCCTGGCCGATGCGCAGGCTGCGAGCGCCGATCCAGCCGCGGTCGATGCAGTCGCGGAGGGTGCAGAGAACAACGAGCGTGAGGCCGGTCGTCGTCGCCGTCGTCGGGGCGGTCGGGGTCGCGGTGAACGCGACGAAGTCCGCGCAGACGGTGGCGTTGCCGCTGTTTCCGACGAGTCGCTCGAGCCGCCTGCGTCCGCATCGGAGTCAGGCGCCGACAAGGCGCAGGAGCACGGCACGGTCGAGGACGGCGACGGTCCGCGGGCCGAGGCCGATGGCTACGACGCGACCAATGGCGAGCCGCGCCGTCGGCGGCGGGGCGGTCGGGGTCGTCGCGAACGCAGCGAAGGAGGCCTCGCCGAGTCGGGTGCTTCGGCCTCGCAGACCGAGGGAAGCGCCGGCTTGACCGAGGCCGCAGCGAGCGACGCCGTGATGGCCGATGCGCTCGGCAGCGACGCCGTTCAAGCGTCTGTTGCGAAGCCGATCGAGCCGATCGTGCCGGTGGCTGAAACAGCGGTGCCGCCGGCCTTCGCGCCGCTCGATCTGCTGCCCGAACCGGGTGCACCACCCGCCGTGGAGATCGCGCCGCAGGCAATCAGCGCCCGCACTTCGCCGCCCGCGTCCCCGGACACCGTCGAGTCTTCCGTCTACGAGTTGCCGATGGACGAGCTGGCGGCCGTGGCCGAAGGGTCGGGACTGCAATGGGTGAACACCGATGCGCAGAAGGTGCGGCTCGCTCAGGAAGCGATCGCCAACGCGCCGAAACCGCAACGCGTGCCGCGCACGCCCAAACCGGCGGTCGAAATCGACGACGGTCCGCTGGTGCTCGTCGAAACGCACAAGGACCTCTCGCAGGTCAAGCTGCCGTTCGAGGAACGATGAGGCACCGCGCCCCGGATCGCACTTGCGGCGACCGGGGCACGGACGACGGGACGTGAAAGCGCCCCCGGCCTTTCCGGCTCGGGGGCGCTTTTTTCTTTGACCTGGACTTCGTGCCGCTTGCAATCTGCCCGCTGCGCGGGGGCTGCCCGTCAGGCCGCTCGGGCGCCGCGCGCGTGCCGGCCGCCGTTGAGCATCAAGCCCTGCACCCACAAGGCCGACTGCGTGACTTCCTCGGGGCGACGCTCCGGCTGGTGACGCAGCCCGATGGCGACCCGACCCGTCCACCAGACCGTGCGCCCGCTGCCGGGCAGCACGACGGGGCCGACATGGCCCGGCGGAATCGCCACCGGCGGCACGGCCGAGACATGGCGGATCGACAGCGCGGTGGCGGCCTGGTCGTCGAGTTCGAGTTGGGCATCGATCATGTTCATCTCCTGGGAGTTGGTGAACCGATCATTGCGGGAAACGGTGAGCCCGCCATCGCCTCACTCAAGGGCGCCTGTTCAGGGGATTTCGGGAGCAAGTCTGTTCTGCAGCGCACAAACGCTTTGGCCGGGATGTCCCATAGCGACTCGCCCACCTGGGTTGCGCCTGCCATCTGTTCTTGTCAGACGTGCGACTGCGCCTAAGGCAGCCGATCCAGTGCGTGCAGGTAGGCCGGGTGGTGCATCAACTCATCCCAAGGCAAGGGCGCTGCCTGCGGGAGCAGCGCCAGGCGACGCGACTCGCTCTCGGCACGGTGCTGCCAGCGGCCTTCGCCGAGCGCCTCGTCGAGCCCGTCGATCAGCGCATCGAGGGGGGCGCCGCCTTGCACCGACTGGTTGCACAGCAGCACCAGATCGCAGCCCGCGTTGAGCGCCGCAATGGCGGCCTCGACCGGTGTTCCGGCCACCGTAGCGCCCTGCATGCTGAGATCGTCGCTGAACACGGCGCCGTCGAAGCGCAAGCGCTGACGCAGGATGTCCTTGAGCCAGCGCGCGGAAAAGCCTGCGGGCCGGGCATCGACCTTGGGGTAGATCACGTGCGCCGGCATCACGCTGGCCAGCGCGTTGCCGAGCCACTCGTAGGGCTTGGCGTCGTCGTCGAGGATCGCTCTCAGGGAACGCCCGTCGACCGGCACCTCGGTGTGCGAATCCGCCGCGATGAAACCATGACCCGGAAAGTGCTTGCCGCAACTCGCCATGCCCGCCAGCAGCAGACCGTGCATCAGGCTCTTGGCCAGCAGCGAGGCGACTCTCGGGTCCCGGTGGAAGGCGCGATCGCCGATCACGCCGCTGGGACCGTGGTCCAGATCGAGGACGGGCGTGAAGCTGAAATCCACGCCGCAGGCCCGCAGTTCCGCGGCCAGCACGTAGCCGCAGGCGGTGGCGGCCTCGGTGGCCCGCAGCGCTCCGGCGCCCGCGCCCGCCCTGCCGTCCTGCAGCCACAAATCGCCCAGGGCGCGCATCGGCGGCAAGTGCGTGAACCCGTCGCTGCGAAAACGCTGGACCCGGCCGCCCTCATGGTCCACGCAGACGAGCATGTCGGGGCGCAGCGCCTTGATCTCGGCGGTCAGCTCGGTGAGCTGGGAGCGATCACGCCAGTTGCGGGCGAACAGGATCAGGCCGCCGACCAAAGGGTGCCGCAGGCGGCGTCGATCGGCAGCGTCGAGCGCAGTGCCGGCGACGTCCAGCACGATCGGGGCGTGGACAGGAACCCGGCCACCGCCTTCATCCTTCATTGTCATGTTCGGTCCCGTTCAACTGCTCGACCACCACGAAGGCGGCTGCGTAATCGGATTCGTCGGTCAGGCTCACGTGCGCGAGCAGGCGGCGCTGCGCGAACCACTGCGCGAGTTCGCCGTTGAGCACGATGCCGGGCTTGCCGCCCGGCGCGTTGATGATCTCGCAGGCACGCCAGGTCATCGGCCAGCGCAGGCCCAGACCGATGGCCTTGGAGAACGCTTCCTTGGCCGAGAAGCGGGTACCCAGGTAACGCAAGCCCCGCAGCGGCAGCTTGGCGGCACGGGCGCGGTAGACCACCAGCTCCTGCGGACCGAGTACCTTCTGCGCGAAGCGCTCGCCGCGCCGCTCGAAGGTCCGGGCGACGCGCCCGAGGTCGCACAGATCGGTTCCGATGCCGTAGATCATCGGGGCCGAGGCATCGACGCAGGCGCCCGCGCCCGGTGAATGCAGCGCAGGTAGTCGCGCACGGTCTCTTCCAGGCCCAGCTCCAGCGCATCGGCGATGAGGGCGTGGCCGATCGACACTTCCTGCACGCCGGGCACCGCACGAAGGAAATCGGCGAGGTTGTCGCGGTTGAGATCGTGCCCGGCGTTCAACCCCAGGCCGGCCTTCAGCGCCGCCTCGGCCGCCGCGGTGTAGCGTGCGAGCCGTTCGCCGGCCTCGGGGGTGCCGTGGGCACGCGCGTAGGCCTCGGTGTAGAGCTCCACCCTGTCGGCACCGAGCTCGCGGGCCTGAGCCATCGCCTGCGGCAGCGGATCCATGAACAGGCTCACCCGCACACCCAGCGCCCGCGCCTGCTCGACGAGCGGGCGCAGCCGCGCCGCGTCGGCAGGCAGGTCCCAGCCGTGGTCTGAGGTCGCCTGCTCCTTGCTGTCGGGAACGAAGGTGAGCTGTCGAGGGGTCAGGCCCTTGTCCACCAGATCCCGCAGCAGGTCCATCAGGTTGTGAAACGGGTTGCCCTCGATGTTGAATTCGGCGTGCGGCCAGTCGCTGTGCAGCAGCGCGGCCAACTCGTGGACGTCGGTCGAGCGGATGTGGCGCTCATCGGGCCGCGGGTGCACGGTGATGCCTGCGGCACCGGCCTGCAGGACCACGTCGGCGGCCCGCGTGACGCTCGGCACGGAAAGCGAGCGCTGGTTTCGCAGCAGCGCCACCTTGTTGAGGTTGACCGACAACGCCGTCGTGTCGCGGTGGCCCGAAAGGCCGGTGGAGATCAGCGGGTTCATGGTGGCGATAGGTCAAGCCTCGATATCCTGCAAATCCATCATCACCTGGCGGGTGCGCAAGGCGGAGCTGCCGAGATGATAGTGAAGCAGCTGGCGCAGCATGGGCTTGAGCTCGGCGAGCGCAGGCAGGCAGGCACGCTGGATGTCGGCGAGTTCATTGCCGTCGAGGGCGCGCTGCAGCGCACACCAGCGCGCCGCGTCGAGGCCCGGCTCGCCCGCCGCCACGCCGACGATGCCGCTCTCGGGGCGCAGCGCATGCGTTGCGCCCGTCCCGCTCGGCGGCAACGGTTGCTGCGTCAGCGTGACGATGTCCAACGAGGGCAGCAAGCCGATTTCGCGCAGCAGCACCAGCTCGAAGGCGCGCAGCGCCGCTTCGATGCGCAGGTCGTCGCCGCCCGCCAGCGCCGGCAGCGTCTGTGCGTAGGCGTCGAACAAAGCCGGGTGCGGATCGTGGCGCGCCAGCAGCTTCATCAGCAGCTCGTTCAGGTAGAAGCCGGTCATCAGCGCCGCGCCGGCGAGCATGGCCGGCCCGCCGGCCCACTCGGCCGTCCTCAGCGGCTGGACTTCCGATTCCTCGGAACTTTCGCTGCGCGCCCGCCGTACGCCATATCCGACATTGAGCCGCTGGAACGGCAGCAGCACGGCGCGCAGTTGCGAATAGGGCCGCTTCGCCCCCTTCGCCGCGACCACGACCCGGCCCTGTTCGCGCGTGAACAGATCGAGGATGAGGCTGGTCTCGCTCCAGTCGTAGCGGTGCAGCAGGTAAGCCGGGTGCAGCGGGGACGGTTGCCGGGGCATGGCTCGGTCGATGAAGAACAGGGAAGCGGGACAAGGCCTTGCGACTGCAGCGCCCGTCTTGCCGTTGCCTCACTCGTAGCCGTAGCTCTTGAGCCGAGCCGCGTCGTCCGCCCAGCCCGAGCGCACCTTGACCCAGAGTTCGAGGAAGACCTTGCCATCCAGCAGCCGCTCCAATTCGACCCTCGCCTCGGTACCGATGCGCTTGAGGCGTTCACCCTTGTCGCCGATGACGATGCCCTTGTGGCCCTCGCGCTCCACCACGATGGTCGCGGCGATCCGCCGCAGGGCGCCCTCCTCCTTGAACTGGTCGATGACGACCGTGGAGGTGTAGGGCAGCTCGTCGCCGGTCAGGCGGAACAGCTTCTCGCGGACGATCTCGCTGGCCAGGAAACGCTCGCTGCGATCGGTGAGCGTGCCTTCCTCGTAGTACCAGGACTGCTCGGGCAGGTAGGGCCGCACGATGGCGAACAGGCGCCGCGCGTCTTGCTCGTCGGTTGCCGCAAGCGGTACGAACTCGCTGAACGGATGGCGCTCCTGCATGCTCTTGAGCCAGGGCGCGAGTTCGCCCCGGCGGCGCACCAGGTCGAGCTTGTTGGCGACGAGGACCGTCGGCTTGCCAGGCGGCACCTGCGCGAGCACCTTGGCGTCGTCCAGCCCGAAACGGCCCGCTTCGACGACGAACAACACCACGTCCACATCGCCCAGCACCGACTGCACGGTCTTGTTGAGGTTGCGGTTGAGGGCACCTGCACCTTTGACGGTATGCCTGGTCTGAAAACCCGGCGTATCGACGAACACGAACTGCGCATCGCCCTCGGTATGCACCGCGGTGATGCGGTGCCTCGTGGTCTGCGCCTTGCGGGACGTGATGCTGACCTTCTGGCCGACGAGCACGTTGAGCAGGGTGGACTTGCCGACGTTGGGACGCCCGACGATGGCCACCAGCCCGCAGCGCGGGGTCGCCGCGCTCGGCCCTGAAGAGACCGCGGAAGGGATCGGATCGGTCATGCGTCGGGCGGCTCGCTGCCCTGAAGTGTAGCGAGCGCACTGCGCGCCGCCTCCTGCTCGGCAGCGCGGCGCGAACGGCCTTCGCCACGCACCTCGAGCCCGCGAGCCGGCACGCTGCAGACGACCACGAACAACTGTTCGTGCTGCCGTCCGCGGGTCGCCTCGATGCGATAAGCGGGCACCGGCTGGCGACGCGCCTGCAGCCATTCCTGCAGCGCCGTCTTCGGATCGCGGCTCCAGCCCGTCGCTTGCGTGCTCGTCACCAGGGGAGCGAAGAGCCGCTCGACCATGGCGCGAGCCGCGTCGAACCCCCCGTCGAGGTACACCGCGCCGATGAGCGCCTCCACAGCATCCGCCAGGATCGAGACGCGCTGCGCCCCACCGCTTCGGGCTTCACTTTCCGAAAGCCGCAGGAGCGTCGGTAGATCGATCTCGAGCGCAAGACGGTGCAGGGTTTCCTCGCGCACGAGGTGTGCCCGCATGCGCGTCAGCTCGCCCTCGGGCGCATCGGGGAAGTGCCGGTAGAGCAGGCCCGACACGGCGCCGGCGAGTACCGCGTCGCCCAGGAACTCCAGGCGCTCGTTGTGCAGCAGGCCGAAACTCTTGTGGGTCAGAGCGCGCTCGAGCAGCGCCGAATCGGCGAAGCGGTGGCCCAGACGCGCCTGAAGCGACTTCAGTTCGACGCTCACGGCGGCCCCGCAGAGGCGAGACGCGCGGCCGCGGCTCCCGGGCCGCCGCTCACTGCGATCGGCCGCGGTACTTGATGACCAGGTACACCGGCTCGACCAGCTCGATCTCCTTGTCGTAGCCGAAGCGGATCACCACGCGGTCGTTCTCTTTGGTGATCTCCAGGTCCTTGCCGCTGACCGACGTGATGGAGTACTCGATGTCCTTCTGACGCTCGAAGGCGGTGCGGATTTCCGGCACCGTGCTGCCGCCCGACTGCGCCAGTTTGTTCACAGCGCGCTGGATGGTGAAGTACTCGTTGAGCGTGGGCAGCACTTTCAACGCGATCAAGCCCAGACAGGCGATCAGGACGGCCCAGAACAGCAGGCCGATCAGGGTGACGCCGCGCTGGCGCCGCCCCGCGACTGCGGACACCCTCCCCGCGGCAGACGCTGCTAAGGCCATCGAAGTCCTCCTCTTGTTATGCCGGCTCAATCGAAAGAACCGATGCGTTCCAGGTTGCCGAAGTTCATCCAGACGAAGAAGGCCTTGCCGACGATGTTCTCGTCGGGCACGAAGCCCCAGAAACGCGAGTCCTGCGAATTGTCGCGGTTGTCGCCCATCACGAAGTAATGGCCCGGCGGCACGGTGCAGACCACGCCTTCGGCGTTGTAGCGGCAGTTGTCGCGGTGCTGCTGGAACTGCGGCATCGGAATCACGAAGCCCGGCCGCTCCTTCTCGGTGAGGATGCGGTGCTCCTTGCCGCCGAGCACCTCGATGGACTGCTGCGCATAGCGCAAGGAGTCCTCGTCGTAGAAATCCGGCAAGGGCTTGACCTCGACCGGCTGGCCGTTGATGGACAGCTGTTTGTTCAGGTAGGCGACTTCGTCGCCGGGCAGCCCGATGACGCGCTTGATGTAGTCGATGCTCGGCTCGACCGGATAGCGGAAAACCACCACGTCTCCGCGCTTGGGATCGTTGTTGTCGATCACTTTCTCATTGATCACCGGCAGCCGGATGCCGTAGTGGAATTTGTTGACGAGGATCAGGTCGCCGATGGCCAGCGTCGGGATCATCGAGCCCGATGGAATCTTGAACGGCTCGAACAGGAAGGAACGCAGCAGGAACACAGCGAGGATCACCGGGAAGAGACCCGCGGTCCAGTCGAGCCACCAGGGTTGGGCAAGCACCTGATCGCGGGCCTGCGCGACGTTGCCGTCGACCTGCTTGATGCCCTGGCGCTGCAGCTCGCCGCGCCTGCGGGCATCGTTCGCCTCGAGGGCCGAGGCCGCGGCGACGCGCTTGGGCATGAAATGCAGGCGCTCGGCCAGCCAGTACCCGAAGGTGGCGAGCGTCAGGATGAACAGCAGCAGCGAGAAATTGCCGCTCCAGGAGCCGATGTACCAGCCGCCCAGGTAAACCGCGAGGGCGCCATAGAGCAGCCCGGTCAATGCACTCATCGAGGTTTCTAGTCGTCCACTTGGAGAATGGCAAGGAAGGCTTCCTGCGGCACCTCGACGGTGCCGATCTGCTTCATCCGCTTCTTGCCGGCCTTCTGCTTTTCGAGCAGCTTCTTCTTGCGGGTGATGTCACCGCCGTAGCATTTTGCCAGCACGTTCTTGCGAAGCGCCTTGACGTTCTCGCGGGCGATCACGTTGGCGCCGATCGCCGCCTGGATGGCCACGTCGTACATCTGCCGCGAGATGACCTCGCGCATCTTGCTCACCACCGCCCGGCCGCGGAACTGGCTTTGCGCGCGGTGCACGATGATGGACAGCGCGTCGACGCGGTCCCCGTTGATGAGAATGTCGACCTTGACGACGTCGGCGGCGCGGTACTCCTTGAACTCGTAGTCCATTGACGCGTAGCCGCGCGACACGGATTTCAGCTTGTCGAAGAAGTCCAGCACGATCTCGGCCAGCGGCATCTCGTAGGTCAGCATGACCTGGCGCCCGTGATAGGCCATGTTCATCTGCACGCCGCGCTTCAGGTTGGCCAGCGTCATGACCGGGCCGACATAGTCCTGAGGCATGTACAGGTGGACGGTGACGATGGGCTCGCGGATCTCGGCGATCTTGCCCGGCTCTGGCATCTTCGAAGGGTTCTCGATCAGGGTCACCTCGCCGTCCAGGCCGCCGAGCTGGACTTCGTAGATCACGCTCGGCGCCGTGGTGATGAGCTCCTGGTCGAACTCGCGCTCCAGGCGCTCCTGCACGATCTCCATATGCAGCAGGCCGAGAAAACCGCAACGGAACCCGAAACCGAGGGCCTGACTCACTTCGGGCTCGTAGCGCAGCGACGAATCATTGAGCTTGAGCTTTTCCAGCGCGTCGCGCAGCGACTCGTACTCGCTCGCTTCCGTGGGGTAAAGCCCGGCGAAGACCTGCGGCTGAATCTCCTTGAAGCCCGGCAGCGGCTCGCTCGCCGGTCCCGCGTTGTTGGGCAGCTTCTTCTCCAGCGTGACGGTATCGCCGACCTTCGCCGCCTGCAGCTCCTTGATACCCGCGATAAGGAACCCGACTTCCCCCGCCCGCAAGATGTCGCGCGACACCGAATTGGGCGTGAACACGCCGAGCTGCTCGAGCGGGTAGACGGCGTTGGTCGCCATCATGCGAATGCGCTCGCCCTTGCGCAGCGAACCATCGATCACCCGCACCAGCATCACGACGCCCACGTAGTTGTCGAACCAGGAGTCGATGATCATCGCCCGCGGCGGGCCATCGACCGCGCCGCGCGGCGCGGGCATGCGAGCGACCACGGCTTCGAGGATGTCCTCGATGCCTTCGCCGGTTTTTGCCGAGCAGGCGATCGCCTGTTCGGCGTCGATGCCGATCACGTCCTCGATTTCCGCCCTGGCGTTGTCGGGATCGGCCTGCGGCAGGTCCATCTTGTTGAGGACGGGCACCACCTCCACGCCGAGGTCCAGGGCGGTGTAGCAGTTGGCGACCGTCTGCGCCTCCACGCCCTGGCTCGCGTCCACAACCAGCAATGCCCCCTCGCAGGCCGACAAGGAGCGGCTCACCTCGTAGGAGAAGTCGACGTGGCCCGGGGTGTCGATCAGGTTGAGCTGGTAGGTTCGTCCGTCCCGCGCCTCATAGGTCAATGCGGCCGTCTGCGCCTTGATGGTGATGCCGCGCTCGCGCTCGATGTCCATCGAATCGAGCACCTGCGCTTCCATCTCTCGATCGCTCAGCCCGCCGCAGCGCTGGATGATCCGGTCAGCCAAAGTGCTCTTGCCGTGATCGATGTGGGCAATGATCGAGAAGTTGCGAATGTGGTCCATCTGACCCGTTGTACTGCGTTGAGCCTCGAGCGAGAGCCGGGATCGAAGCGATGTCGTGGCGTCGAGGGCTCGTATCGCGAAGCGGTTCGAAGGCTCGCTCGGCCGTGACGCGCACAAAAAAAAGGCACGTCAAACCGGTGACGCGCCTTCCAACAAAAAACGTATGGCAACTGCTTTGTTGGGACTTCATTGTAGCCAAATCACCCCTGCCAAAAACCGCGCCGTGGCTCGCTTTTGCGTCGTTGCAGCTCACCAACATGAAATTCATCCACAGTTTATCAACAAAGCGCTGTGGGTGTCCTGTGGACGATTTAACGGTATGCGAATGCTTCTTCTAAAGCAGCCAACGCGACTCAAATCATCTTCCATTACAGCGTAAATTCGCCGGAATAGGTGCTTGGATGCACCCGGAACTCCAGCATGCACAAGCGTTGGAGGAAGAGGCCGGCCCCGTCCCGACCTGTGCATGTCGCCATACGAAAACCGGCCGACGCGTCGCCGCCACGCTGCGGCACGCTGGTTCCGGCGAAGCTTTCCTACTTGACAGGACGAATCAGCGCGTACTGCGCCCACTCGCCCCGGCGGAAAAGCACGTTGACCGGCTTGCTCTTGTCGACCTTCGCCAGCACCGCCTCGAACTGCTTGACGTCGAGCACCTCGGCGTTCGCCACGGCAAGGATCACGTCGCCTTCGCGCAAGCCGGCGCGCTGGGCCGCACCGTCCACCGCCTCGACGCGCACGCCGCCCTTGAGCTTTAGCTCGCGCTTGGCGTCGGCACTCAGGTTGGCCAGCACCAGGCCCATCGCACCTGCTGCGGCGCTGGGAGCCGGCGCCGGTTTGCTTTGCGGGGTGGCAACGGCAACGCGGCTGCGCTCCGGCTCGATCTCGGCCACCGTGACCGTCAGCTCGCGCGCGCTGCCGCGCCGCAGCACTTGCACCGTGGATCGGCTACCGGGTTTGGTGCCCCCGACCATGCGCGGGAGATCGCTCGATTTCTCCACGGTCTTCCCGTCGAAGCCCGTGATGATGTCGCCGGCCTCCACGCCGCCTTTTTCGGCCGGGCCGCCGACCTCGACCGATCGCACCAGCGCTCCAGCCGCACGCCCGAGCCCCAACGACTCGGCGACGTCCTTGGTGACTTCGCCGATCTGAACGCCGATTCGCCCCCGAACCACCCGGCCCGTGGCCCGAAGTTGATCGGCCACGCGCGTCGCCTCGTCCATGGGGATCGCGAACGACACGCCCATGAAGCCACCGGAGCGGCTGAGGATCTGCGAGTTGATGCCGACCACTTCACCGCGCAGATTGATCAGGGGCCCGCCGGAGTTGCCGGGATTGATGGCGACATCGGTCTGGATGAAGGCCACGAACTCGCCCGTATCGCGCGCCTTGGCGCTCACGATGCCGGCGGTGACGGTGTTGTCCAGGCCGAAGGGCGAACCGATCGCCATGACCCATTCGCCGACCTTGAGCTGGCTGACGTCGCCGATCCTCACGTAGGGCAGCGAGGCTGCCTCGATCTTGACCACCGCCACGTCCGTGCGGCGGTCGGCGCCGATGAGCTTGGCCTTGAACTCGCGCTTGTCGGTCAAGGTGACGTAGACCTCGTCGGCGCCGTCCACGACATGCGCGTTGGTCATGACAAAGCCGTCGTGGGTGAAGATGAACCCCGAACCGACGCCGCGCTGCTGCTCTTCCTCGGGCGCTCCGCCGCGGGGTGCGCCTCCGCGCGGTCCGGGCGGCGTACCGGGCATCTCGCCGGGCGGCGTCCCGAAGAAGCGCCGGAAGAACTCCTGCATCTCCTCGTCCATCTCCGGCGCACCCCCTCGCCCGGCACGGCGCTCGGTGGTTCGGATGTTGACCACGGCCGGGCCCACGCGCTCGACAAGCTCGGTGAAGTCGGGCAGGCCGCGAACGAGCGGTGCCGGCACGGTCGGCGTGGGTTGGGCGTGGCTCGACGGCGAGAAGACCGCCGCCAACATGAGCAGCACGGCGGTCGTCCATGCGGCATACGCAGGCGCCTCGCCGCGCGACGAGGCGCAGGCACTCAGGCTCGTGAATGACGTCATCTCTACCTCACGCAAAGGAACAAGCGGCCCATCGTGCCGGCACGGCGCACCTGATGCAATCATCGGCGCCGTTCGAGGCCGTCGGCAAACGCACGAAGCGTCAACGGCGGCACGTCTCCGATGACCGTGATCCACCAGTCGCCCTGTCTGCGCACGAGGGTTTGCGTGGCGCCCATGGCCATCAGCATCTCCCGACGGTGCAGGCCGGCGTCGTAGGGTTCGATGAAAACCGACACGTGCGTGAGGCCATCCGAATAGATGCTTTGCAGCACCTGTCCGAACGGCGGGCCGGAATCAAAAGTTGCAGTGTCCGGCTCCGCCGCCTGCCCGGAGGCCGTCGGATGCGCCATCGGCCGCTTGACGCTGCTGACATGGCGAAAACCCGGCGGCATCTGCTTGAAGACCCAGCCTTCGCCCGCCGGATCGGTGGTCGTCAGCACCGGGCGCTTCACGTCGTAGCCCTCGAGCTGCTTCATCGCCTGCAGCACCCGCTCCGGCTGCGGCTTCACGCCGATCATCACTTCCGAGAAGGCCGAGGCCTCGAGCACGACTTCCCGTGCGTCGAACACTTCGGCGCGCAGCAGCAGGCCCGACTGCTGCTCCGCCCACAGCCGATAGCCGAAACGCCAGGCGTCCTTGGGCCGCAGCAGCAGCACATGCGCCTCGTGTCCCGCAACACGGCCGTCACCCAGCGGCTCAACGGTGTAATGCTCCGCGATGCGGTCGACGCCCGCAGTCAGCAACGCCGGAAACTCGCGCATCGCCTGGCGTGTCTCTATCACGGCAATCCGCTCGCGCGGCCAGAAGCTGTGCACAACGTCGTCGTGCCGATAGATCTGCCGCTTCTGGCCGTCGAGCGACTCGATGCGCTCGAACTGGCTCACCCCCTTGCAGAAGTGCACGATCCGTGCGCTCGCCACGGAGCCGCCCGCGCTGACGACAAAAGTGCCCTGGTAGTTGCGCTTGCCGGCTGCCTCATGAATTCGGGCGAGCCAGTAGGTGGCGTCTTGCCTGTGCTCCTGAGGCCCATCGGCCTGAGCCTTCGCGCCGGGCGAGAGCAGGGCCGCTCCTGCCAGGAGCAAGGCCGGAGCAGCGCGCAGACCGGTCGAGACGAAGCCGGACAGCATGCTCAGCGCGAGCCCGGTGCCGCGCTGGGACGTTCGAAGGTGGCACCGCGCAGGAAGCCCGAAGGCACTCCCAGCGCGGAGCTGCCGCCGAACTGCTTGTGCGCGGTGAGGTACTGGTCCAGACGGGCGTCTCGGATGAGCACGCCGCCGGTGAACGCTTCGCTTTCGACCTCCGCGCTCCCGTCGACGACGGCAACCGGGCCGACGAGGCCGGGTGCGACAGGGGTGGCCGGCGCCGGGAGTGCCTGAGCCAGTTGTGGCGCCGAGGCCGGATCGGTTGCTACATCCAGGCGCGTCACGGTCAGCACACCGGCCACCGCGACGAAGCCTGCCGCCACAGCCGCCGGTGCGGCCCAGCGCCGCATCGGGCCGGGGCGACGCGAGGCAGGGGTCCCCCGGCCTTCCGAGCGTGCCGGCTCTTGCAGGCCTGAAGGCGCGAACACGACGGGTTCCTGCTCCAGCCGGGACCGCAGCCGCTGCATGAACACGGCGTCCGGCCGGCCGTCGGCCAGATCGTCGGAACGCAGCACGTCGCCGATCAGGTGATACGCACGCCAGCGTTGCCGCAGGACGGGATCGTCGCGCCACCGGGCGCTGAGCGATGCAGCCAGCGCCGCATCGGCTTCGCCGTCGGCGAGCGCGGACAGCGCCAGCATCGACGACAGGTTATCGGCTTCGTTCATCGCACCACTCCATCAACCCTCGGCTACCAGCGCTCGCCCGCGCGGGTGTCCAGCAAGGGACGCAGCCGCTCGGCAATCGCCTCGCGGGCCCGGAAAATCCTCGAGCGCACCGTACCGATCGGGCAGTTCATCACGGCGGCAATGTCCTCGTAGCTCAGACCGTCGATCTCGCGCAGCGTGATTGCCTGGCGCAAGTCCTCGGACAAGGCTTCTATCGCGGAGTTCACCGCGGCGGCCACCTGCTTGGAAGCCATCAGGGCCTCCGGGGTTTCGCCGTCGGTTAGTTCGTTCTCCACCCGGGAAGTTTCGTCGGCATCGTCGTCGCGCCCGGCGCGGGACGATTCGGTCACCAGCGGGTCGCGCTTGAGATCGACCAGCGCCTTCTTGGCCGTGTTGACGGCGATGCGGTAGAGCCAGGTGTAGAACGCGCTGTCCCCCCGAAACTTCGGGATCGCACGGTAGGCCCGGATGAAGGTTTCCTGCGCGATGTCCTGGACCAGGTCGGTATCTCGGACCATGCGCCCGATCAGGCGCTCGATGCGGCGCTGGTACTTGACCACCAGCATCTCGAAGGCCCGCACGTCGCCGGTCTTGACCCGCTCGATCAGCAGGGCATCGGCTTCGGTTTCGGGGGTCATGCAGTCAGGCGCTCGAATCGGGCGCAGCGGGCGGGGAAGCCGGCGGGCGCGGCGAATATATCGCACAGCGCAGTGCGTGCCAGTGCGCTTCCAGGCCGGCGCGCTGCAGCGGCAGCCACAAGGCGTCTCGACGCCAGCCGGACGGCGCCGCATGAAAGCGCAGCAGGAGCCAAGCCCCGAAATCGATTGCCACCGACAGCTCGCCCGAAAGCTCGGAGCCGCCGGCCTGCGGCGCCACCCACCAGCGCTCGCCATCCCAGCGCAGGGTGCATGGGCCGCGGCGCCACGCCCGCCGCAGGCAGTGAGCCGCCAGCAACGCCGCCGCGATCCATACCAGCCAGGCCTTCGGTTCTTCCGATTGCCACGCCCACAGCCCCGTCGCAGCGAGCGTTCCAGCGCAAAGACAGGCCAAGGCGCGTCGCCAGTGCGCGCTCGGCGCCGCCCGCACGGTCACGGCCGGCGCCGAACGCATGATCGTGGCGAAGCAGTGCCGAAGCCGCCAAACTCAGGCGCGCTTGAACACGAGCGTGCCGTTGGTGCCGCCGAAGCCGAAGTTGTTCTTCACGGCATGATCGATCTTCATTTCGCGCGCCGTGTTGGCGCAATAGTCCAGGTCGCACTCGGGATCCTGGTTGAAGATGTTGATGGTGGGCGGAGAAATCTGGTGGTGCAGCGCAAGCGCCGTGAACACCGCCTCGATGCCGCCCGCACCGCCGAGCAGATGGCCGGTCATCGACTTGGTGGAGTTGACGACCATGCTTGCCGCATGCTCTCCGAACGCCAGTTTGATGGCATTGGTTTCGTTCACGTCGCCGAGCGGGGTCGAGGTGCCGTGAGCGTTGAGGTACTGCACCTGTTCCGGGTTCAGGCGGGCGTCGCGCAGGGCCGCTTTCATGGCCCGCTTGGGGCCGTCGACGTTGGGCGCCGTCATGTGGAAGGCATCCGCGCCCATGCCGAAGCCGATCAGCTCGGCGTAAACGTTCGCGCCGCGCGACTTGGCGTGCTCGTATTCCTCGAGAACCATCACACCGGCGCCCTCGCCGAGCACGAAACCGTCTCGATCCTTGTCCCACGGACGCGAGGCCGTGGCCGGATCGTCGTTGCGCGTGGACAGCGCACGCGCGGCCGCGAAGCCGCCGATGCCCAAGGGCGAGACGGTCGATTCGGCTCCGCCGGCGATCATCACGTCGGCATCGCCATGCTCGATCATGCGTGCCGACTGGCCGATGCAGTGCAGGCCCGTCGTGCAGGCGGTGACGATGGCCAGATTGGGCCCGGTGAAGCCGCACTCGATCGAGAGGTGGCCCGAGATCATGTTGATGATCGAGGCCGGAACGAAGAAGGGAGACACCCGGCGCGGGCCGCGTTCCATCAATTCCTTGTGCGTCTCCTCGATCATGGGCAGCCCGCCGATGCCCGAGCCGACCAGGCAGCCGATCCGCTCGGCCTGCTCCTCGCTCAGGGATGCGCCGGTGGGGAGCCCCGCGTCCTTCACGGCCTGCAGGGACGCCGCCAGACCGTAATGGATGAAGGTGTCCATGTGCCTCGCTTCCTTGGCCGGGATGTAGTCCTCGACCCGGAAACCCTTGACCTCGCCCGCAAAGCGGCAAGACAGGCTGGACGCATCGAACTTGGTGACGTTGGCGATGCCGGGGCGGCCGGCCACCAGATTGGCCCAGGACTCGCTCACCGTGTTGCCCACGGGAGTCACGAGACCGAGACCGGTCACGACCACACGACGACGACTCATGCGCGAAACGCCTCGAACTGAAGCCGCCGCAGCCCTCAGGCCTTGGCGTGGGACTTGGCGTAGTCGATCGCGAGCTGAACGGTCGTGATCTTCTCGGCCTCTTCGTCCGGAATCTCGATGCCGAACTCGTCTTCGAGCGCCATGACCAGCTCGACGGTGTCCAGCGAATCCGCGCCCAGATCGGCGACGAAGGCTTTCTCGTTGGTGACTTCGCCCTCGGCCACGCCGAGTTGCTCGGCAATGATCTTCTTGACGCGTGCTTCGATGTCGCTCATGACTCCTCCAAGGAGAGTTTGCAAAAACAGCCGGTGATTCTAGTGGCTGCAAGGTGTCGGGCCCGCGGCACTCGCCCGAGCCGCTTGCCTCGGGCGGGCTCGCCCGCGCCGCGCTTCAGTTCATGAACATGCCGCCGTTGACGTGCAGCTCGCAGCCGGTGATGTACGCCGCCTGCGGCGAGGCGAGGAACGCCACCGCTTCGGCAATTTCCTCGGGTTGACCGAGCCGGCCAAGCGGAATCTGCGCAAGCAGCGCGAGCTTGTGGGTCTCGGGCAGCGCGTCGGTCATGTCCGTGGCGATGAATCCGGGCGCCACGCAGTTCACTGTGATACCCCTGCTGCCGAGCTCGCGCGCCAGCGAGCGCGTCATGCCGGCCACGCCGGCTTTCGCTGCAGCGTAATTCGCCTGGCCCGGATTGCCGCTGGCGCCCACCACCGAGGTGATGTTGACGATGCGGCCGCAGCGCTGCTTCATCATCGGACGGATCACGGCACGGCTGGCGCGAAACACCGCCTTGAGGTTGGTGTCGAGCACGGCGTCCCAGTCGTCGTCCTTCATTCGCATCGACAACTGGTCGCGCGTGATTCCGGCGTTGTTGACCAGCACGTGCAAGCCACTGTCCTGCTTGACGATGGCGTCGACGGCGGCTTCGAGTGCCGCGCCGTCGTTGACGTCGAGAGCGAGGCCGCGGCCGCCCTGCGCCTGCAAGGCTTCACCGATGGCGGCCGCACCGGCTTCGCTGGTCGCCGTGCCGATGACTTTGAAGCCGCGCGCTGCCAGCGTGGCGGCGATGGCGCGGCCGATACCGCGGCTTGCACCGGTGACCAGGGCGACCTGCCCCTGCGTTGCAGACGCGCTCATCCCAGCATCTCCCTGGTCTGCGCCATTCCGGCGGGATCACCGACGCTGGCCACCATCAGGTCGGCGTCGATGCGCTTGACCAATCCGCCCAGCACGCGGCCCGGCCCGCATTCCACGATGTGCGTGACGCCGCGCGTGCGAAGCGCCGACACCGTCTCGACCCAGCGCACGGGGCCGAAGGCCTGGCGATAGAGCGCATCGCGGATCGCCGCAGCGTCGGATTCAGCGGCCACGTCGATGTTGTTGATGACCGGGATGGCCGGCATGGCCAGCGGGGTATCGGCCAAGCGCTCCCGCAGGCGCTCGGCGGCCGGCCGCATCAGGCTGGAATGAAAAGGTGCGGACACAGCCAGCGGCAGCGCCCGCTTGGCGCCGGCTGCCTTGGCCAGCTCGCACGCTTTGTCGACACCGGTCCTCGCGCCGGAAATCACTGTCTGCTTGGGATCGTTGTAATTGGCAGCCTCTACGGCCGCACGCGTGATGTCCGCCGCCTCGGCACAGATCGAGCGCACGGCAGCGGCGTCGAGGCCGAGAATCGCCGCCATCGCGCCGGTGCCCACCGGCACGGCCTCCTGCATGGCTTGTGCACGAAAGCGCACGAGCGGCACGGCCTCCTGCAGGCTCAGCACGCCCGCGGCAACGAGCGCGCTGTACTCGCCGAGCGAATGGCCGGCGACGAAGGCCGGCTCGCGCCCGGTTTCGGCGAGCCAGGCGCGGTAACAAGCCACGCTGGCGGCCAGCATCACCGGCTGTGTGTTCGCCGTGAGGTCGAGCGCGTCCTTCGGGCCTTCACGTATGAGTCCAGCGAGATCCGTACCGAGTGCTTTGGAGGCTTCGACCAAGGTGTCGCGCACCGCCGGATGGTCGCCCCAGGGATCGAGCATGCCCACGCTCTGCGAGCCCTGGCCGGGAAAGACGAATGCAAAGACGGACATATCCCGATCGGTTCCTTGTTGTTCTCGGCGCGCGCCGCGGCAGCGCAAGCGTGCGCTACAGATCGAGCAGCACAGCACCCCATGTGAAGCCGCCGCCCACGCCTTCGAGCATCACCGTGTCGCCGCGTTGGACTTTCCCGCCGCGCACGGCGTGATCGAGCGCCAGCGGAATGGAGGCCGCCGAGGTGTTGCCATGTTCATCAACCGTTACCACGAGCTTGTCCAGCGGCAGCTTGAGCTTCCTGGCCGTGCTTTGCATGATGCGGATGTTGGCCTGGTGCGGGATCAGCCAGTCGATGTCGCTGTCCTGCCGCTCGGCTTTCGCGAGCACCGAACGGGCTGCATCCTCCAGCACGCCCACAGCCAGCTTGAACACCGCCTGGCCGTCCATCTTCAGCAACGGATCTCCGAACACCCGGCCGCCCGACACCGTGCCCGGCGTACACAGGATGCCGGCATGGCGGCCATCGGCGTGCAACTCGCTCGCCAGGATGCCGGGGGTGTCGCTCCCCTCGAGCACCACCGCGCCGGCGCCGTCGCCGAACAGCACACACGTGCCGCGGTCGTTGAAGTCCAGAATGCGCGAGAACACCTCGGCACCGATCACCAGCGCCTTGCTTGCCGCCCCGGTCCGGATCATGGAGTCGGCAACGGCCAGCGCGTAGACAAAACCCGAGCACACCGCCTGCACGTCGAAGGCCGGGCAGCCGGCAACGCCGAGCTTGTGTTGCAACAGGCAGGCGGTCGACGGGAAGACCATGTCGGGCGTGGACGTCGCGACGATGATGAGGTCGATGTCGCCCGCTGAGCGACCGGCGGCTTCGAGCGCATGGCGCGCGGCGTGCAGGGCCAGGTCGCTCGACGTGACTTCCGGCGCCGCGAAATGACGGGCCCGGATGCCGGTGCGCTCGACAATCCATTGGTCGGAAGTCTCGATCCCGCGCCCGCCCAACTCGGCGGCGAGTTGGGCATTGCTGACGCGCCGCGGCGGCAGGTAACTGCCGGTACCGGTGATGCGGGTGAAGCGCGGAAGCGGTGAGGAAGTCGGCATCATGCGGCTCGGGCAACCGGGTCGGGCTGCGGCTCGGCCGGCATGGCCTGCAGCGTGTCGAGGATGCGGTCGTGAACGCGGTCCAGCAAGCGGTTGCGCGCCGCATCATAAGCCCGGTTGAGCGCCTGCTCGAAGGCGAACGCATCGGCCGAGCCGTGGCTCTTGAACACCAGGCCGCGCAGGCCGAGCAGAGCGGCGCCGTTGTAGCGGCGGTGATCGACCCGGCGCTTGAAATGATTGAGAACGGGCAGCGCGACCATCGCTGCCAGCCTGCTGTACCAGGTTCGCGTGAACTCCTGGCGTATGAAGCTCGACAACATGGAGGCCAGGCCTTCGGCCGTCTTCAGCGCCACGTTGCCCACGAAGCCGTCGCAGACCACGATGTCGGCCTTGCCGGTGAAGATGTCGTTGCCTTCGACGTTGCCGATGAAGTTGAGATGCCCGCCGGCCGACGCGTCGCGCAGCAACTCGCCGGCGCGCTTGATGGTCTCGCCGCCCTTGATGGCTTCCTCACCGATGTTGAGCAGGCCCACGCTCGGGTTCGCCTTGCCCTCCACTGCAGCCACCAGGGCGCTGCCCATCACCGCGAACTGAAGCAGATGTTCGGACGTGCAGTCGACGTTGGCCCCGAGGTCGAGCACGGTGGTGTGGCCATCGAGCTGGTTGGGCATCACCGTGGCGATGGCCGGTCGGTCGATGCCCTCCAGCGTCTTGAGCACGTACCGCGCCACGGCCATCAGGGCGCCCGTATTGCCTGCCGAGACGCACGCGTGAGCCGCTGCCACGCCCTCGACCTGCTTGACCTGCGCGATGGCGACGCGCAGGGAGGAGTCGCGCTTTCGGCGCAGGGCGACCTCGATCGAGTCGTCCATGGCGACGACTTCGCTGGCCGGCACGAGCGAGCAGCGCGCCCACGCCGCCGCAGGCGCCAACGCTTCACCACGGCCCACCAGCAACAGCTCCGCCTCGGGATGCGAATCAAGGAAGGCGCGGCACGCCGGCAATATGACGCCGGCGCCATGATCGCCACCCATGCAGTCGACCGCGAGGCGTACTCGACCCGACAGCGGAGGAAGGGACTGCGGAGCATTCATGACAGCAGGGACGGAGTCACGGCCACAACGCTAAGCGCTCGGCGCTGCGGCGGCAAGTACCGCGTGCACAGGAGAATCGCCCGTTGCCGCGATAGCGGACCGGCCGAGCGGGCCTCGCACTGACGGCAGTCGAGGTACGGCGTCAGCAAACGCCGTACCGGGCCGGCTCACTCAGGCGTCCGCCTTGGTCTTGAGCACCTTGCGGCCACGGTAGAAGCCGGTCGGGCTGATGTGGTGGCGCAGGTGGTTTTCGCCGGTGGTCGGCTCGATTGCCGTGCCCGGGGTGGGCAAAGCATTGTGCGAGCGGTGCATGCCACGCTTGGACGGCGACTTCTTGTTCTGTTGAACGGCCATGAAGGGCTCCTGGATCTGCTGGCGCTTGCTGGAGGCGCTGCCACGGCCTGTCGGTGATCGAGAAGGCGGGGCGGTCGGTGCCGGGCGCGAGGTCCGGCGACTCGCGCTCAGGCCTGTCGGTCGAGCGCGCAAAAGCCTATGAGTGTATCACCGGGCCAATGGCCGATAGAGCTTCCCCCCATACCGCGGCATGGCGGTCGCGTCCCTCGACGACCAACAGCGAGCCGACGGCGGCGTGGGGTAGGAGGAACGAGGCGGTCTGCGGGCCCGCCTGTCTTCAGTGCTTGTCTTTCGTGCCCTTGAGCGTCTGCAGCACGGCAAACGGATTGGGCTTGTCCATCCGCTCGGAAGTCCGCCCCGGGTCTTCGGCGAGCGGCAGCGGCTGGGGGCATGCATCGTGACGGGGAACCAGCGGCAAGACCAGCAGCAGTTCGTCTTCGACGAGTTCGCGAAGGTCGAGCGAGCGGCTCAGTGCCAGCACGTCGTCGTCGATCTGCGCGTCGAGGACGGCGGCCTGGTCCTCCCCCGGCACGAATCGCAGGGCCCGGTCCACTTCGAGCGCCTCGGGGACCGGCGCCAGGCAACGCTGGCATTCGAGTTCGAGCCGCGCGCGCGCCTTCAAGTGCAGCCAGATCTCGGCCGGCGCCCCCGCGCTCAGACGCCGCTCACCGCGCGCTGACCAGAGCACGGCATCGCCGGCCTTGGGCGGCGCCTGCTCATGTGCGCTGGAAGCCAGCCGCTCGAGCGACGCCAAAGGCCAGCTGCCCTCGAGGCTGGCACCCTGCTCGGCCATCGCGGCAACGTCGAGATGCAGCGGATCGAATTCACGCGGTTTCATCGCTCGGAAGTTTAGGGCGAGCCGCGACAATCTCCCGCATGAATGTCTCATTGCCCGCGCCCCGCCTGATCCTCGGTTCGACCTCACGCTATCGCCGCGAGTTGCTCGAGCGCCTGCGCCTGCCGTTCTCGAGCGACTCGCCGCGGGTCGACGAGACGCCCCTGCGCGACGAGACGCCGGCCGCGCTGTCGGAGAGGCTCGCGCTGGCCAAGGGACACGAGGTGTCGCGGCGGCATCCGGACGCCGTGGTGATCGGCGCCGATCAGGTGGCCGATCTGGCCGGCGTGCCGCTCGGCAAGCCGGGCAACCACCAGCGCGCGACAGAGCAGTTGAGGGCCATGAGCGGACAGGCGGTCGTGTTCCACACCAGCGTGGCGGTGTTGCGCCCCGCCCGCGGCTACGAGCGCGTCGTGCGTGTGCCGGTGACGGTGCGTTTTCGCAGTTTGACGCCGGCGGAGATCGAAGCCTATCTGTTCGCGGAGGAGCCCTACGACTGCGCCGGAAGCGCCAAGTCGGAAGGCCTCGGCATCACCCTGCTGGAAGCCGTGGAGTCCGACGACCCGACCGCGCTGGTCGGCCTGCCGCTCATCGCCACTTCACGGCTGCTGCGCGAGGCGGGCATCGATGCCCTGCGGAGCTTCGTGTGAGCGGTCGACTGCTGCTGGTGCCCAACACGCTCGATTTCGGCACCGCGCGCGAAGGCAGCGCCGCACCCGATCTGCGAGAGGTACTGCCGGCGCACGTGATCGACACCGCCGCGCGACTGGGCCACTGGGTGTGCGAGAACGCGAAGACGACGCGGGCGTTTCTCAAACGTGTCGATGCCATCGCGCCCTTGGCGCAGCCGCTGCAGGTGCTCGATATCCGTGAACTTCCGCGCCCGCCCAAGGGTCGCCCGCTGACACCCGGGCCCGATCTGCAACCCCTGCTTGCGCCGGCTCGGGCCGGCCACGACATCGGCCTCATCAGCGAAGCCGGCCTGCCGGCCGTCGCCGATCCCGGCGCAGCGCTGGTGGCGGCGGCACACGTGGCCGGCGTGCCGGTTCAGGCGCTGGCCGGGCCGAGCGCCCTGCTGCTGGCCTTGGCGGCGAGCGGGCTCGACGGGCAGAGCTTCGCCTTCGTGGGTTACGTGCCGCAGGAAGCTGCGGCGCAGGCGCAGCGGCTGCGGGAAATGGAAGCGGTCTCGCGCCGGGCCGGCCAAACTCAATTGATGATCGAGACGCCTTACCGCAACGCGGCGCTGCTGCGTGCGCTGCTCGCCCACCTGGCGCCCACCACCCGCCTGAGCGTGAGCTGCGGGCTCACGCTTTCGGGCGGCTGGACACGCACGGACCGGGTGGCCGCTTGGAGGGCGCGCTGCGTGGATTTGCCCGCGGACGTGCCGGCAGTGTTTGCCTTGCTGGCCGAATGAGGCGCCCGAAACGCACGCGGCCTCGCGGCTGCGCCTGCCGCGCAGCGCTCAGCCGCCGAGCAGCGCGGCCACCCGCTTCTTGGTCTTGATGTAGCGGGACAAGCCGCCAGGCGCAGGTGCTGCCGCTTCCCGCGGCGCGGCGCTCCGAGTCGCATCGACCGACGCTTGGGGCTCGTAGGGCTGGCTGAAGAACGGATCGGCCGGGGCGGCCGGCGGATTCACGCGGCGCGGCGCACCGGCGCGCGGCTCAGCGCGGGCCATCGGTGCGTCGTCGCGCGGCGAATCGTCGCGCCGAGGCGGGCGGCGAGGACGGTCGTCCTCCGCCTCGAAAGGCTCGATCTCGAGCTTTTTCTTGATGAGTTTTTCAATGTCGGCGATCAGCCTCGCGTCGTCGCGCGAGACGAGCGTGATGGCCAATCCCGAGGCCCCCGCGCGGCCGGTGCGGCCGATCCGGTGCACGTAGTCCTCGGCGTTGAAGGGCACGTCGAAATTGAAGACCGCCGGCAGATCGACGATATCGAGCCCCCGCGCGGCCACGTCGGTGGCCACCAGCAGATCGACCTCGCCGGCCTTGAAGGCGGCGAGCGCCTTGAGCCGCTCGTCTTGCGACTTGTCGCCGTGCAGCGCAGAGGTATTGAGGCCGTCCCGCTCGAAGGCGCGGGCCAGCCGGGCGGCACCGAGCTTGGAGTTGACGAACACCAGGCTCTGGCCGATGCCTCGCTGGCGCAGGAACTGGCGCACCGCAGCGCGCTTGTCGTCGTCCTCGACCCGGTAGAAACGCTGCTCCACCGTGGAGGCCGTTGCGTTCGGACGCGCGGTCTCCACGAGGATCGGATCTTGGAGGTAGCTCTGGGCCAGCTTCTTGATCTCGGGCGAGAAGGTCGCCGAGAACAGCAAGGTCTGGCGGGTCTTTGGCAGGTAACTGAGGATGCGCTGCAGATCGGGCAGGAAGCCGATGTCGAGCATGCGGTCGGCCTCGTCGAGCACCACGTACTCGACCTGGCCGAGCGAACAGTTCTTGGCCTCGATGTGATCGAGCAGCCGCCCCGGCGTGGCGATCACCACCTCGACGCCGCGTTTGAGTTCCGCGGTCTGCGGCTTCATGTCGATGCCACCGAACACGACGGTCGAGCGCAGTTGCGTGTGCTTGGAATAGGTCTTGACGTTGTTTGCCACCTGATCGGCCAGCTCGCGCGTGGGTGCGATCACCAGCGCACGCACCGGGTGGCGCGCCGGCGAGGTGCTGCTGCTCTCGTGGCGCAGCATCTTCTGCAGGAGCGGCAGCGAAAAGGCCGCCGTCTTGCCGGTGCCGGTTTGCGCGGCACCCATCACGTCGCGGCCGGCCAGCACCAGCGGAATCGCCTTGGCCTGGATCGGCGTCATCGTCATGTAGCCGGAGTCGGCCACTGCGCGAAGCAGCTTGGGATCGAGCGCGAGGGTGTCGAAGCGGGCGGGGGGCGCCTCGGCCGGCGAGGCCGGCAGCGCAGGGTTCATTTCAATTTGCATGTGCTCGGATTATCGGCGAGGGGCTATGTCGGCCCCGCGACAGGGGTTCCGCGCAGGGATCATCGCTTCGAAACCAGCCAGCGCGGCGCCCTGAACCGCACGATGCGGCTGTAGAGCACCGTGTACGACAGCGCGAACAGCAAGATGAAGCCACCGAGCACACGCGAGTTGTCCCAGAACAGCACGCTCGGGGCGATGGCCAGCATGCAAAGCAGCCATAAATAGGGCGCCGTCATCGAGTTGCGGCGCGTCAGCGCGGCGGCATCGCGCTTGCCGACCGCCCAACGCAGCACGCGCCGGTAGACCAGGCTGTGCAGGTGCACGCCGTCGGGCATGCCGACCGCACGCCCGCGGATCACGCGACGCCTGTACATGGAGAACAGCGTCTCGAACACAGGGTAGATCGCCATGAGAAGCGGAAACAGCGGCGACACCTCCGGGTTGCGTTGAAGCAGCAGGATCCCGAGCTCCGCGACGAAAAAGCCGATGAAGTAGGCGCCGCCGTCGCCCAGGAAGATCAGGCCGGCGGGGTAGTTCCACACGAAAAAGCCCAGCACCGCCCCGGCGCCGACCAGGGCCACCGTCGCGATCTGCGCGTCGCCCACCTGGCCGGCCACGTAAGCGATGGCGGCCAGCATCATCACGACGCACATGGCCGCCAGGCCGTTGAAGCCGTCGATGATGTTGATGGCATTGGCGATGCCGGCCACGGTGAAAATCGCCAGAAACGCCGCGCCCAGGGAAAAGCCCGCCACCCAGTCGAGCCCCCACAGATCGGTGCGCGTGATGCTGGCGTCGAGCAGCAGCACCGCCAGGGCGGCCGAAACGGCGGTGGCCAGCAGCCGCCACGCGGGCCGAACCCGTTTGGTGAAGTCTTCCGTCAAGCCGGCGGCAAAGGCCGGTACGCCGCACAGCAGCAAGGCGGCAGCGAGCCAGCCGGTATCGACCCCGGCCGACCACCACAGAACCGCCACCATGAGCAACAGGCCGGTGAAGATGCCGATGCCGCCGATGCGCGGCACCGGGTGAGAGTGAAACTTCTGCGGGCCGCTCAGGTCGTGATCGACCGAAAAGGAACCCTGCGCGCGCTCGGAGCGCACGGTCAGCAAGGTGAGCGCGGCCGACGCGGCAAACGCGCAAAGGAACAGCAGCATCGAACGAGTGTAGCCAGCGGTCGCGCGGGCACCGACCGCCTCAGCGCTCGCCGATATAGTGCTGCCGCTGGAGCGCCTATGCATCACATCGTCCCTGTCATCCTCGCCGGTGGTTCCGGCACCCGCCTGTGGCCGCTGAGCCGCGCGCTGTATCCGAAGCAGTTCCTGGCACTGGCCGGACCGCGAACCCTGTTTCAGCAGGCCGTGTTGCGGCTGACGGCGCTGCAGGGCAGCGGCGTGTCGGCCGCGCCGCCGCTGGTGGTGGGCAACGAGGAGCACCGCTTCATGCTGCTCGAGCAGATGCGCGAGATCGGCACGGTGCCGGCCGCTCTGCTGCTCGAGCCCATGGGACGCAACACGGCGCCGGCGCTGACGCTGGCCGCCCTGGCGGCGCAAGCGGCCGAATCCGGTCCGGACGGCGTCGCCGATCCGATCATGGTGGTGACGCCGGCCGACCAGACGGTGACCGACGCGGGAGCGTTCGAGGCCGCGCTGCGTCAGGCGATCGAAGTCGCCGCCGAGGGCAGCATCGTGACGCTGGGCATCGTGCCCGACCGGCCCGAAACGGGCTTCGGCTACATCCACGGCGAAGGCCCGGGGCCGGTGCGGCGCGTGAAGGCGTTCGTCGAGAAGCCCGATCTCGCCACGGCCCAGCGCTATCTCGCCGACGGCGGCTACGCCTGGAACAGCGGCATGTTCGTGCTCCGTGCTTCGGTGTGGCTGGCCGCGCTCGGGCATTTCCGCCCCGACATCGCCGCGGCCACGCAGCGCGCCTGGGAAGGTCGCAGCACCGACGCGAGCTTCGTGCGGCCTGAGGGGCAGGCTTTCGCGGCCATCCCGTCCGAATCGATCGACTACGCGGTGATGGAGCCGAGCCCGGCGAAGCCGGAGGCCGGCTTCACGGTGAAGATGCTGCCCCTGGCGGCCGGCTGGAGCGACCTGGGCGCCTGGGACGCCGTCTGGCAGGTCAGCGAGCGCGATGCCCAGGGCAATGCCGGGCACGGCGACACCATGTTCGAGAACAGCCGCAACACGCTCGTGCACGCGACCAGCCGGCTGGTCAGCGCGGTGGGGCTGGACAACGTGATCGTCGTGGAGACGCCCGACGCGGTGCTGGTGGCCGACCGCGAGCGCAGCCAGGAAGTCAAGCAGATCGTTGCCCGGCTCCAGCGCAGCGAACGCAGCGAGGCCACGCTGCCGCGCCGCGTCCACAGGCCCTGGGGCTGGTACGACAGCGTCGATGCCGGGCCGCGATTTCAGGTCAAGCGCATCTGCGTCAAGCCCGGCGCGCGGCTGAGCCTGCAGATGCACCACCACCGTGCGGAACACTGGATCGTGGTGTCGGGCACCGCCGAGGTGACCTGCGGCGACAAGACGCTGCTGCTCAGCGAGAACCAGAGCACCTACATCCCGCTCGGGCACACGCACCGGCTCTCCAACCCGGGCAAGCTGCCGCTCGAGCTGATCGAGGTGCAGTCGGGCAGCTACCTCGGCGAAGACGACATCGTGCGCTTCGAGGACACCTACGGCCGGGTCCCCGGCGACTCCCCGGCGGGGCCAGCGTGATCCTGGTCACCGGCGGTGCCGGCTTCATCGGCAGCAACTTCGTGCTCGACTGGATCGCCGCCACCGGCGAGCCAGTGCTCAACCTCGACGCGCTGACCTACGCCGGCAACCTGCGCAATCTGGCGTCGCTGCAGAACGATCCGCGCCACGTGTTCGTGCACGGCGACATCTGCGATCGCCCGCTGCTCGACCGCCTGTTTGCCGAGCACCGCCCGCGCGCCGTGCTGCACTTCGCCGCTGAAAGCCACGTCGATCGTTCGATCCACGGGCCGGCGGCCTTCATGCGCACCAACGTCGAAGGCAGCTTCACGCTCCTGGAGGCGGCCCGCGCTCACTGGGCCGCCCTGCCGTCGGACAGGAAAGCCGCGTTCCGCTTCCACCACGTGAGCACGGACGAGGTCTACGGCTCGCTCGCGCCCGACGCCCCGGCCTTCACCGAAACGCACGCCTACGAGCCGAACAGCCCCTACTCGGCCAGCAAGGCGGCCAGCGACCACCTTGTGCGCGCCTGGCACCACACCTACGGCTTGCCGGTCGTCACGACCAACTGCTCCAACAACTACGGTCCGTGGCATTTTCCGGAGAAGCTCATTCCGCTGATGATCGTCAACGCGCTGGCCGGCAAGCCGCTGCCGGTGTACGGCGACGGCCGGCAGATCCGCGATTGGCTCTACGTCGGCGACCACTGCAGCGCCCTGCGCGCCGTGTTGGCCAAGGGGCGGCTCGGCGAAACCTACAACGTCGGCGGCTGGAACGAGCAGGCCAACATCGACATCGTGCACACCGTGTGCGCGCTGCTCGACGAACTGCGCCCCGACCCGGCCGGCCCCTACAAGCGTCTCATCACCTTCGTCGCCGATCGGCCCGGCCACGACCGCCGTTACGCCATCGACGCCCGCAAGATCGAGCGCGAGCTCGGCTGGCGCCCGGCCGAGACCTTCGCCTCCGGCATCCGCAAGACCGTGCAGTGGTACCTCGCCAACGCCGACTGGGTGGCCGACGTGCAAAGCGGCGGCTACCGCGATTGGGTCGCCCGCAACTACACCGCCCGCACGGCCACCTCATGAAGATCCTGCTGCTCGGCAAGAACGGTCAGGTCGGCTGGGAGCTGCAGCGATCGCTCGCCGTGCTGGGCGAACTCGTCGCGCTCGACTTCGACAGCACCGAACTCAGCGCCGATTTCAGCCGGCCCGAATCGCTGGCCGCCACCGTGAGGGCAGTGCGGCCCGACGTGATCGTCAACGCGGCCGCGCACACCGCCGTCGACAAGGCGGAAAGCGAGCCCGAACTGGCCCGCACGCTCAACGCCACCGCGCCGGCGGCGCTGGCGCGCGAAGCCGCCTTGCTCGGCGCCTGGCTGCTGCACTACAGCACCGACTACGTCTTCGACGGCTCCGGCTCCTCGCCCCGGCCGGAAGACGCACCGACCGGCCCGCTCAGCGTGTACGGCCGCACCAAGCTCGAGGGCGAGGACGCGATCCGCGCCAGCGGCTGCAAGCATCTGATCCTGCGGACGAGTTGGGTGTACGCCGCGCGCGGCGGCAATTTCGCCAAGACCATGCTGCGGCTGGCTGCCGAGCGCGAACGGCTCACCGTCATCGACGACCAGATCGGCGCGCCGACCGGGGCCGATCTGCTGGCCGACATCACCGCGCATGCGCTGCTTGCGGTGCAGCAGCGGCCGGAGCTCGCAGGCACCTACCACGCGGTGGCGAGCGGCGAAACAAGCTGGCACGGCTATGCGCGGTTCGTCATCGAATGGGCGCGGGCTCACGGGCAGGTGATCAAGGTGGCGCCTCGAGCGATCGAGCCGGTTGCGACCAGCGCCTTTCCCACGCCCGCACGGCGCCCGCTGAATTCAAGGCTCGACACGCGCAAAGTGCAGACGGCATTCGGGCTGCGCCTACCGGCCTGGCAGCAAGGAGTCGAACGCCTCCTCGCAGAAATTTCTGACGCTTGAGCGCACGACGTAACGCCATCGCGTGCCCGGCATGGCTGTACACGGCTCACCGGCAGCTCGAGTCGTACCCCGGCCCCGTTCACTTCATTCATCTTTGACCCATGACGACGCGCAAAGGCATCATCCTCGCCGGCGGCTCCGGCAGCCGGCTTCACCCGGCCACGCTCGCGCTGAGCAAGCAGTTGCTGCCGGTTTACGACAAGCCGATGGTCTATTACCCGTTGAGCACGCTCATGCTTGCGGGCATCCGGGACATCCTGCTGATCAGCACGCCGCAGGACCTGCCGCGCTTCGAGGCTTTGCTGGGCGACGGCTCGCGCTGGGGCCTGAACCTGAGCTACTGCGTGCAGCCCAGCCCGGACGGGCTGGCGCAGGCCTTCATCCTCGGCCGAGGCTTCGTGGCGGGGCAGCCGAGCGCGCTGGTGCTGGGCGACAACATCTTCTACGGCCACGACTTCCAGGGCCTGCTGAACAACGCCAACGACCGCCGCAGCGGCGCGAGCGTGTTCGCCTATCACGTGCACGATCCGGAGCGCTACGGCGTCGTCGAGTTCGACGCGCAACAGCGCGCCATCAGCATCGACGAGAAGCCGGTGGCCCCGAAGAGCAACTACGCCGTCACAGGCCTTTATTTCTACGACGAACAGGTGTGCGAAATCGCCGCCGGCATCAAGCCTTCTGCGCGCGGCGAGCTCGAGATCACCGACGTGAACGCGCGCTACCTCGCGCAAGGCGAACTCGGCGTCGAGATCATGGGGCGCGGCTATGCCTGGCTGGATACCGGCACGCACGACAGCCTCATGGAGGCGGGGCAGTTCATCGCCACCCTCGAAAAACGCCAGGGATTGAAGGTGTCATGCCCCGAAGAGATCGCCTACCGCTCGGGATGGATCACCGCCGAGCAACTGGAGGCTCATGCACGGCCGATGCTCAAGAACGGCTACGGGCAGTATCTGATGAAGGTGTTGAACGAGCGGGTGTTCTGAACAGAGCGTTTCGAGAATCTTCTTCGTTGGATCGGAACATCGATTACGGCGCACATTGATTCCGGAGGCTTGAACAGCCTTCGCTTGCCACTTCCCGGGCACTGACAAGGCCATGAACATCACCCCTACCACCCTGCCCGAGGTGCTGATCCTCGAGCCGAAAGTCTTCGGCGACGAGCGGGGCTTCTTCATGGAGAGCTTCAACCAGCAGGCTTTCGATGCCGCGGTCGGCTACTCCGTCAGCTTCGTGCAGGACAACCACTCGCGCTCGGCGCGTGGTGTGCTGCGCGGTTTGCACTACCAGTTGCCACCGCATGCGCAGGGCAAGCTGGTGCGGGTGACGTCGGGCGCGGTGTTCGACGTGGCGGTTGACATGCGGCGATCGAGCCCGCGCTTCGGGCGCTGGGTGGGCGTGGAGCTGAGCGCGGCGAATCACAGGCAACTGTGGATACCGCCCGGGTTCGCGCATGGGTTCCTGGTGCTGAGCGAGACCGCCGACTTCCTCTACAAGACCACTGACTACTACAGTCCGCAGTCCGAGGGGGCTGTGCGCTGGGATGACCGGGATGTAGGTATTTCCTGGCCTCCACTGGACATCGCTCCCCTACTGTCGCCCAAGGATGCCGGCGCGCCTCAGTTGAGACAGGCCAAGCCCTTTGATTGAGGCTTCCGAAGGGGCCACTACACTCCGCGTTCATATCGTGAACACGTTAATGCGCTGAGCATGCCATCCAACGCTGCAACTGCAGCCGACACCGACGCCGCCCGGCTGCAGGTCTTGCGCGCGCTTGAAAAGCAACCCACGCTGTCGCAGCGGGATTTGTCCGCAGCGCTTGGCTTGAGTCTCGGCAAAACGCACTACCTGCTTCACGCCCTGCTGGACCGAGGCCTCGTCAAGGCACGAAACTTCCGCCGAAGCGATCGCAAGCTGGCATATACCTACCTGCTCACACCCGCCGGTCTGCGAGAAAAGTTGCGCCTGACTCGCCGTTTTCTGGCTCGCAAGGAGACCGAGTTCGAGCAGTTGCAGATCACGATCGCGAGCTTGCGAGATGAGCTCGCCGGAAAGGAGCGGCTGTGAGCACTGTCAGCACAGCCCTGAACGGACACGGCGAAAGGCGCCGCCGGACACCCTGGCAAGTTCAACGCGCGGTGTGGTTCGCGCTGCTCCAGCGCGACCTCAAGGCGCGTTTCGAAGGCCGCTGGCTTGGTGGCCTGTGGACGCTGTTCGAGCCGGTTGCTTTGTTGGTAATGATGCTGTTGGTGTTCGGCTACCTGCGCAGCCGGGTAGTACCTGGCATGCCGTTCCCGCTGTTCTTGGTGACCGGGATGATCCCCTTCCTGGCGTTTCGGAACGTGATGACCCGCGTCATGGGCGCAGTCGACAGCAGCCGGGGGCTCTTCGGCTACCGGCAAGTCAAACCCATCGACGTACTTGTCTCGCGCGCCGCGATGGAGGTGCTGATTTACAGCGCGCTCTTTTTCGTTTTTCTGGTCGTGCTCGGCTGGATCGGCATGCAATGGTTTCCGGATCATCCATTGCATTTGGCCGTCGCTGGCTTGGTGATGATTTCACTGGGTTTCGGCCTCGGATTGATTTTGGCCGTGTCAACCGACGAATTTCCGCAGTTTCGGGTCTTCGTCCGGCTGATGTTCATGCCGCTGTACTTTCTGTCGGGCGTGATTTTTCCGGTGAGCAGTCTGCCTGCTCACTTCCTGCCTTGGCTTTTATGGAACCCCTTGCTCCACCTCGTCGAGATCCACCGTGGCTACTTCGTCGAGAACTACCACGTAATCGATGAAGTCAATCTGGCCTTTCCCAGCTACATGGCGCTGATCACCCTGGCTTTCGGGTTGGCCTTGTACCGCGTGCGGCGCTTGCGCCTGCTGGCGAGCTGATGCTCCTGCCATGATCGAGCTGCGCCAGGTCACCAAGTCGTATCCGACGCCGCACGGTCGGCGTTACGTCTTTCGCGACTTGAGCTTTCGCTTCCCGGACGATGCGAGCATCGGCTTGATCGGCCCCAACGGGGCCGGCAAGTCCACCCTGATGCGGCTGCTCGGGGGCATCGATGCACCCGATCACGGCCGAATCGTCAGCGACGCGAACATTTCCTGGCCGGTGGGGCTGTCGGGCGGCATGCAAGGCACCCTGAGCGGAAGGGACAACGTCCGCTTCGTGTGCCGCGTCTACGGCGCTACGGGAAAGGCCATGCGCGAGAAGATGGCCTATGTGCAGGCATTCGCCGAGATCGGCGAGTACTTCGACCTCCCGGTCAAGTCGTACTCATCCGGCATGCGGTCCCGTCTTGCCTTCGGCCTCAGCATGGCCTTCGACTTCGACTACTACCTGATCGACGAGGTCATGGCGGTGGGCGACGCGCAGTTCCGCAAGAAGGGTCAAGAAGTACTTCGTACGCGCCTCTCGGAATCCAAGTTGATCCTCGTTTCACACAACATGGCCGACATCCGGCAGTGGTGCGACGTTGTCGTGCTGGTCAAGGACGGCACGGCTGCCGTGTTCGAAGATGTGGAAGCGGGCATCTTGGCCTATCAAGGACCGCCAGCCGCCGCGGCTCCCCGCGCCAAGCGCAAAGCAGCAACACCGGTTGCAGGCGCGGCACCTGCCGCGGGAGCGCCCGCGCCCATCCCAGAACCTCTGTCCCGGACCGACCCATGAACCAGCTCCTGGCGCTCAACCCGCGCCGCCTGAAACTGCTGCTGATCGCGCTGCCGCTGCTCTTGGCCACGCTGTACTACGCGTTGCTTGCGGCGGACCGCTATGTCAGTGAATCTATCGTCACCGTGCGCCAGGCCAGCAACGATGCGGGCGGCGTACCCGGCGTAGCAATGCTGCTGGGGGGTGTGAACCCACCGGCACGTGACGACACGCTGTATGTGCAGCAGTTCATCCACTCACTGGCCTTGTTGAACCGGTTGGACGCCAAACTCGGTCTGCGTGCGCACTTCGAGGCCGAAACGACCGATCCGATCTACCGCCTGTACGACGGTGTGAGCCAGGAGTGGTTTCTTGACTACTACCGCAGTCGCGTCGAGGTCACCTTCGACGACATTGCGGGTTTGCTCAAGATACGGGTTCAAGGTTTCGAGCCAACGTTCGCACAGGAGCTCAACAAGGCCATCCTGGAGGAGAGCGAACGTTTCGTGAACGATTTTTCGCATCGCATGGCACGTGAGCAAATGCGCTTCGCCGAGACCGAACGGCAGAGCTCGGCGGAGCGGCTGCAACAGGCCAAATCCCAGGTTCTGGCTTTTCAAACGAAGAACAAGCTGCTCGACCCGCTGACCCAAGCGGAAGCCAACAGTGCCCTGACGGCAAAGCTGCAGGCCACACAAGCCGAGCAAGAAGCAGAGCTGCGCAATGCGCTCACTTTCCTGAACGACAGCTCGTACCAGATCAAGGCCTTGCGCAGCCAACTCGACGCGACGCGCTCGCAGCTCGACATCGAACGACTGCGCGCCACCTCCGGACGCACCGGACAACGGCTGAACACGCTCGCCGCGGAGTTCCAGGAGCTGATCCTGCAGGCCGGCTTTGCCGAAGACAGCTACAAGCTGGCTCTCGCCGCGGTCGAGAACGCCCGCATCGAAGCGTCACGCAAGCTCAAGAGCCTCGTCGTGATCGAACCCCCTTCCCTGCCGGAAACAGCGCAGTATCCCCGCCGCGTCTACAACCTCGTGACGCTGGCTGTGATCAGCCTGCTGCTTTACGGCATAGGCCGGTTGGTGATCGCCACCATCCGCGAGCACCAGGATTGACGTGATCCACGCAGCAGCATCAACCCTCATATGACTTCCAACTTTTCGCTCTCACGCGCCGCGTTGAGCCACTGGGCGTGTGCGTTGCTCCTGACGCTGAGTGCGGCAAGCCACGCACAGGTGTTCGTGGACCCGCTGAACCTGAGCCCGCGCGGCCTGACCGATGTACCCCCTGCCCGTCCACCCGTCCCGGCACAGGTGCCGGCTGCCAAGGCGAGTGCGCCGCAGCCGAGTGAAACCAAGGCCTTGCCTCCCGACCCCTTCACCTCTGCTCAACCAGTGGTGTTCGGCTCGCAAATATTTACCGGCCGGTTCGGCTCCGAAGCCTTCAGCGGCTTCAACCCCGACTATCAGATCGCCGTGGGCGACCGCATCCACATCCGCATCTGGGGCGCCTTCAACTTCGACGAGACTCAACCGGTCGACGCGCAAGGCAACGTGTTCATCCCGAACGTGGGTCCCGTGAGCGTTCTGGGCGTGCGCAACGCAGAGCTGACGCGTCAGGTCGAGGCTCAGGCCAAGCGCACCTTCCGCTCCAACGTGGGCGTGTACGCGACGCTCGAGGCCGCGCAGCCGGTGAAGATCTACGTGACCGGCTTCGTGCGTGCGCCGGGCCTGTACGGTGGCCTTTCGTCCGACTCGGTGCTCGCCTACCTGGACCGCGCCGGCGGCATCGACCCCGACCGGGGCAGCTATCTGGAGGTAGACGTATTGCGCGCCGGCAAGCTGCGCGCCAAGTTCAACCTCTACCGCTTTCTTCTCGATGGCCAGATTGCGCCCCTGCAACTGCAGGACGGCGACACCCTCGTGGCTTATCCACGCAAGCACACGGTGCTGGTCCGCGGTGAGGTGCTCAATCCGTACCTGTTCGAGTTCGGCAAGCCCGTGATCAGCGCGGCCGATCTCGTGGGCGTGGCACGCCCCCGGCCCAGCGCCACCCACTTGAGCATCCAACGCAAGGTGGGCCTCGACACCCGCAGCGAGTACCACCCGTTGAGCAACGTGGCCGACGTCACCATTCAAGACGGCGACGAGGTGCTGTTCACGTCGGACAAGTACCCGGGCACCATCCTCGTTCGCGTCGAAGGCGCGCACCTTGGCGAAAGGACGCTGATTCTTCCCTACGGCGCCAGGCTGCAGGACGCGCTGGCGCGGCTCAAGCCGGCCCCGCAGGCCAATGTCGATGCGTTGCAGCTCTACCGCCTTTCCGTCGCCGAACGGCAAAAGGAGATGCTCGAAGCGTCGCTGCGCAGCCTGCAAACCTACGCCCTCACTTCGCGTTCGGCCACCAGCGAAGAAGCCGCGCTGCGCACGCGCGAGGCCGATCTCATCATGCAGTTCATCGAGCGTGCCCGGCAGACCGAGCCTCGCGGCCAGGTGCTGCTGGCAGACCGCGCACAGGCCGCCGACACCCTGCTTGAAGACGGCGATGTGCTTCGCGTGCCCGAGCGCAGCAACCTGGTGCTGGTGAGCGGCGAAGTCCTGCTGCCCAACGCCCTGGTCTGGGACCCGAAAGCGAGTTTCTCCGACTACATCCAGCGCGCCGGCGGGTACAACCAGGACGAAGACGACGCCCGCGTGGTCGTGTTGCGCCAGGACGGCAGCGTGAGCGAGCCCGGCAGCAAACCGCTGAACCCCGGTGACGAGGTGATGGTGCTGCCCAAGATCGAAGCCAAGAGCGTCGAAATCACGCGCGGCATCACGCAGATCATTTATCAGTTGGCGGTCGCGGCGAAGGTCATCCTCGACTTCTGACCGGCAGAACCTTTCGTCCGAGGCCCGGCAGCCGCCGGGCCTAAAGCTCGGCGTGCGCGAATCAAACACTACAACGCATGAAAGTCCTCACGGTCTTCGGGACCCGCCCTGAAGCGATCAAGATGGCGCCGCTGGTGAAGCGGCTCGAGTCCGAACGCGGCCTGGTCAGCCGCGTTTGCGTGACGGCCCAGCACCGGCAGATGCTCGATCAGGTGCTCGACCTCTTCGAGATCAACCCCGACCACGACCTCAACGTGATGCGACCGGGACAGGACCTGTACTCGATCACCGGCGACATCCTGCAGGCGATGCGCGGCGTGCTGGAAGCCGAACGGCCCGACATCGTGCTTGTGCACGGCGACACCACCACCACCTTCGCCACCACGCTGGCGGCCTACTACCAGCGCATTGCAGTCGGCCATGTGGAGGCGGGGCTGCGTACCGGCAACCTGTATTCGCCGTGGCCCGAAGAGGCCAACCGCAAGCTCACCGGCTCGCTGGCACGGCTGCACTTCGCGCCCACGGAAACCTCGCGCGACAACCTGCGCCGCGAAGGGGTGGCCGAGGCACAGATCGTCGTGACAGGCAACACCGTCATCGATGCGCTGCTGACCGTGCGCGACAAATTGGCGGGCACGCCCGAACTCTCCGCTGAACTGGCCGCTCGCTTTCCCTTCCTGCGCGAAGGCGCTCGGCTGCTGCTCATCACCGGCCACCGGCGCGAGAACTTCGGCGACGGCTTCGAACGCATCTGCGAGGCCATCGCCTCGTTGGCGAAACGTTATCCGGATGCGGACCTGCTCTACCCGGTGCACCTCAACCCCAACGTGCGCGAGCCGGTGCAGCGCCTCCTGGCCGACATACCCAACGTGCACCTCACGGAGCCGCTGGATTACCTGCCCTTCGTGTACCTGATGACGCGCTCGACCGTCATCCTCACCGACTCCGGCGGCATCCAGGAAGAGGCCCCCTCGCTGGGCAAGCCGGTGCTGGTGATGCGCGACACCACCGAGCGGCCCGAGGCGGTCGAGGCAGGGACCGTCAAACTCGTCGGGACCGACGTGGCGGCGATCGTCGATGGCGTAGCCCGGCTGCTCGACGATCGGCATGAATACGAACGCATGAGCTTCGCGCACAACCCCTACGGCGACGGCCGCGCCTGCGAGCGGATTGCCGCCGCCCTGCAATCACACCTGCCTCGACTCTCACCGATCGCAAGCAAGCCATGAAAACCACCGAAACTTTTCAAACCGTCTCGATGATCGGCCTGGGCTACATCGGCCTGCCGACCGCCGCGATGTTTGCCGCCCGCCGCGTGCAGGTGATCGGTGTGGACATCAACCAGCACGCCGTGGACACCATCAACCAGGGGCGCATCCACATCGTGGAGCCCGAGCTGGACATGATCGTCCACAGCGCCGTGACTCAAGGCTTCCTGCGCGCCACCACCAGGCCCGAAGCCTCCGATGCGTTCCTGATAGCGGTGCCCACGCCGTTCAAGGAGAACCACGAACCCGACGTGAGCTACGTGAAGGCCGCCGCGGAATCGATTGCGCCGGTGCTGCGCGCCGGCAACCTCGTGGTGCTCGAGTCCACTTCGCCGGTCGGCACGACCGAGCAGATGGTGGAGTGGCTGGCCGAGGCCCGCCCCGATCTGCGCTTTCCGGTGCCGGGCGCCACGGAGGTCGATGTCAACGTGGCCTATTGTCCCGAGCGCGTGCTGCCCGGCCATGTGGTGCGGGAGTTGGTGGAGAACGACCGGATCATCGGTGGGATGACGACGCGCTGCTCGCAGCGCGCAGTGGCGCTGTACCAAACCTTCGTGCAAGGCGAGTTGCTCATCAGCAATGCGCGCACTGCCGAGATGTGCAAGCTCACCGAGAATTCCTTTCGCGACGTGAACATCGCGTTCGCAAACGAGTTGTCGATGATCTGCGACAAGCTCGACATCAACGTCTGGGAACTGATCCAGCTGGCCAACCGCCATCCGCGCGTCAAGATACTGCAGCCAGGGACCGGTGTCGGTGGTCACTGCATCGCGGTTGATCCGTGGTTCATCGTCGACAAGACGCCGGCCGAGGCCCGCTTGATCCGCATGGCGCGGGAAGTGAACGACGGCAAGCCCGGCTGGGTGCTCGACAAGGTCACCGCGGCCATCAATCAGCTCCGTGCCGGGCCAGCGCAGCGAGAGGAGGCCCAGGTAACCATCGCCGTGCTGGGCCTGGCATTCAAGCCCAACATCGACGATCTGCGCGAGAGTCCGGCCCTGCATGTGGCCGAGCAACTCCTCAAGTCCACCCGCGCACAGCTGTGCTTCGTGGAGCCGAACGTAACGGCACTCCCGCGCACGCTGACGGACGGAACCTTGACCGACGTGGCAGGTGCTCTGGAGCGCAGCGACATCGTGGTGGTGCTGGTTGCACACCGCGAGTTTCAGGATCTTGCAGTGAAGTTGCGACCGCACCAGACCGTGATCGATGCGGTCGGCGTCTTGAAGTAGTAGACGCTTTGTTCGCTGCCTGAAGCGCAGTCACACCCCTCTCGCCGCAATACATGAACCAACAAGAATCGCAAGTCCCGGACACGACCTCCCCGTCGACCGTCGTCGAGCTGGTGGTCGATGCGCGCAGCTACCGCATGTACGTGCCGAACGTCGCTACCGACTACATCCAGAAAAAGGTCGCGGCGGAGAAGGTGCCCTACGAATCCGAGATGCTAGAAGACATCCGCGAGCGAGTATCGGCAGGCGATCTCGTGCTCGATGTGGGTGCGAATGTCGGCAATCACACGCTATTTCTCGCGGCCGTCGCGCAGTGTCAGGTAGCCGCATTCGAGCCGAACGCCGAGCTGTGCGCCGCCCTGCGCGAGAGCGTGCGACTCAACGGGTTCGAGCAGTGCATCGCTGTGCATGAAGTGGGCTTGGGCCGAGCATCATCGACCGCCCGCTTTGGCGTCAACACGCCGGACAACCTCGGCGGGCAGCATCTCTCCCTGGGCGAGGGCGCCATCTCTGTGCTTGCGCTGGACACCTACCGCTTCGACCGCAGCGTCAAAGTGATAAAGATCGACGTGGAAGGCATGGAAGTCGAGGTTCTGGAGGGCGCGCAGGCGCTGATCGGCCAGGATCGTCCGCTTCTGTACGTGGAGTGCGCTGCCGAAAAGCACTACCGGTCGGTTTCGAAATGGCTGGAGCGGCGCAACTACGTCTATTGGGAAACATTCAACGCTACTCCGACGCACTTGTTCATGCCTTTGGAGCGGGTCACGGTCGAGCAGCGACTGCAGCACATGCAGATCAAGACTGCCCAGAGCGACTACCGCTCGACGCAGTTGCTGAGGGAGATTCGGCAACGCATGAATCAGGCGCTCGAACGTGAGCGCGAGGCGCGAGCCGCCTTGTCCAAGCAGCAAAATCAGTACGCCACGCTGGAGACGCAGAAGGCCATCCTCGCCTCAGAGATCGAGGCACACCAGGCCGACCTCGCAAGCGCTCGGGCCAGTCACCTTGCGGCAACCGCTGATCTCGCTCGACAGTCCGAGGCTCTGACGCGCGCGCGCGGAGAGCTAGGAGCGACGCGCCTTGAGCTTCAAAAGCTCACACGCATGGTTGAGGTTCGAGACGTCCGTCTGGCCGCGACCGAGCGCCGCGAAGCTGCGTATGCCGACCGCCTCGAACGCACCAAGCTCAGCGCGACCTACCAGCTTGGAGCTGCACTGCTGGCTGCAGGAAAGTCCCCTAAAGGTCTTCTTCGCTTGCCGCTGCAGTTGACCCGGATGTACCGCGACATTCGCGCCCGACGAGCGGGAGCCGACGCAGGCAAGGTTGTGGCCGAAAGGACCGGCGGCGTGAGCGACAGGCAACCGTCTGTCGGTCGAACCATGACGGCCCGGGCCGCGTCCTCAGCGAGCCCTGCAACGGTCCTAACCAGACGCTCCCACGCAGCGGTGCTGCGCGCCTTCGACGGCGAGCTTCAAAAGCTGCGGGTGGCCGGCATCATGGACGAGTTCACCTTCCATTCGTTTCAGCCTGAGTGCGATCTGTTGCCTTTGCGATCGGGAAGTTGGTCAACGCAAGTAACTGAGTTCAAACCGCAGATTGTGTTCATCGAGTCCGCATGGAAGGGAGTCGATGACGAATGGGCGCTCAAGGTCAGCAACCCCTCGCCCGAACTGATGGGCCTGATCGCGTGGGCTCGCGAGCACGATGTGCCCACTGTCTTCTGGAACAAGGAAGACCCGGTGCACTTCGGCGGCTTCCAGCATGTGGCTCACGCGGTGGACTATGTCTTCACTACCGATATCGACTGCATCGCCCGCTACAAGCGCGAGCTCGGGCACGACCGCGTTTATCTGCTGCCGTTTGCGGCGCAGCCCGCTGTGCACAACCCGATCGAGCGGTTCCCGCGCGACGACGCGTTCTGTTTCGCCGGCTCTTATTACCTGAAGTACCCCGAGCGCCAGCGCGATTTCCGCAGTCTGCTCGACGTTGTACAGGAGCTCAAGCCGGTCGAGATTTTCGACCGCAACTTCGGCAGGGCGCACGCGCACTACGAGTTCCCGCCCGAGTACCGGCGCTACATCGTCGGCAGCCTGCCCTTCGACCAGATCGACAAGGCCTACAAAGGCTATCGGTATGGCATCAACATGAACACCATCAAGCAGTCGCAGACGATGTTTGCGCGCCGGGTGTTCGAACTGCTGGCCAGCAACACCGTGGTGGTGAGCAACTTCTCGCGGGGCATGCGGCTCCTGTTCGGCGACCTTGTCATCTCCTCCGACGCCTCGAGCGAAGTCCGGCGACGTCTGAAAAGCCTCTCCGACGACGATGTCCATCTGCGCAAGTTCCGCCTGGCCGGACTGCGCAAGGTGATGGCCGAGCACACCTACCGTCACCGTCTCGCCTACATCGTGGGCAAACTCGGCGGCACGGGTGCGCAACTGCCGAGCGACCGCATCTGCGCCGTAGCCTTCGCCGCCGATCAAGCGCAAGCACGCGCCTTGGTCGGGACGTTCCGCCGGCAGACCTTCGACACCAAGCACCTTTGCCTCATCGGACCTGAGGTGCCCGTCGAGCTCATCGGCAACGATGTCTCGCACGTGGCGTCTGCGGATCGTCTCGCCGCCGACCCTTCCTACAACAACTCGGCATGGGTGGCCCCGATCACGGCGGCCGACTATCACGGCCCGAACTACCTTCTCGATCTGCACCAGGCCACTCGCTACTGCGAGGCTGTGGGCATCGGCAAGGCAGCCCGGTACGTCGCCACCGCCGACAGCGTGCGCCTTATCGACGAGGGTCACGCCTACCGAGCGGCCGAGCAGTTGTCCGCTCGCGCGTCGGTCCTGCGACGCGACCGCTTCGAGGCCCTGGCCTTGCACGATGCCACCAGCCTGGAGCGTGCCGTCGTCAGCGGCAGCGAACTCGTGAGCATCGACGAGTTCAACTACGCTCAAGACGCCACGTCCGAGGCTAGCAAGGCCGTGCGGGCGCTCGTAGACGATCTCCCCGATTTGCGCACCGGCCTCGATGTCGCCCGGGATCTGCTGCTCCGCGCCGAGCGCATCCCGGCGGCCGAGCATTCCGATGCCACCTCCGGCGGCGGAACGCTGCCCGGCTTTGCCGCCGCCGAACTGGCCGGGCTGTTGCCGACCAAGGCCGGTGCTTGGGTAAGCGATGACAGCCTGTACCTGTCGGTCGCGTTGCCCGCGGACAAGCACCAGTACTTCTATCTCGACCGCGTATTCAGTCGTGCCGATCTCAACTTGGAAACGAACAGCCGCTTCCAGTTGCTCTGCGAACATGATCCGTCGCTGGATGTCCGCACGGTCTTCGAGTTCCTCGACGAAAACCAGCAGAAGATCAGTCACTCGATCAACAGGGCGGGCGAAGCGTACTCCCTGCCCTTGCCGGCACGATGCCAGTCAGTGCGGTTCGGGTTGCGTCTTCAAGGCCGAGGTGAACTGCGCGTACGACGGCTGCTGCTCGCTGACGTGGGAGAACGCCCCACGGTCGTGGTACCCACCTCGGGGCAGCTCGTCGTACTGAAGCAGTATCCCGACTACCACGACCTCTACAAGTACGGTTTCGTGCACAGCAGACTGCGGGCCTATGCCGAGCAGCATGTTTTTCCTGACGTATTCAAGCTGACGAACGACGAACCGTGCAGCTATCGGGAATTCGAGAACGTGGACGTGGCGACCGGCGACCGAGATCTACTCGACCTCGCGCTGTCCAGCGGCGCCTACCGTCATGTACTGATCCACCTCATGGACCGTTCAATCTGGGAGGTCGTACGACGACACCTTGACAGCATGAAGGTCACCGTTTGGGTACATGGCGCCGAGATCCAGGTTTGGCAGCGCCGACAGTTCGAGTTCGAGCGGATGGATGCAGCAGAAGTCGAGCGTCAAAAACGGCTGAGCGACCAGCGGCGCACGTTCTGGCGCGAAGTCCTCGCGGCGCCTCACCCCAACCTCCGGCTCGTTTTCGTGTCGAAGCATTTCGCGGAGGAGGTGACCAGGGATCTCGACATCGATCTTCCCAGCGTTCCGCACGACATCATTCATAACTACATCGACTCGAGCCTGTTTCCTTATGTCGAGAAATCTCCGGACGATCGGCATCGTGTGTTGTCGATCCGGCCGTTCGCCAGCCGCAAGTACGCGAATGACCTGACCGTCGCGGCCATCGAATCGCTTGCGTCGAAACCGTGGTTTGGCGAACTGCAGTTCACGATCGTCGGTGACGGAGACATGTTCGAGGAAGTGACGCGACCCCTGAAGCGCTTTCGCAACGTAACGCTTTCGAAGCGCTTCGTCACCCAACCTCAGATTGCACAGTTGCACCGAGATCATGGCGTGTTCCTGTGCCCGACTCGCATGGATGCGCAGGGAGTGTCGAGGGACGAAGCCATGTCGTCCGGCCTGGTACCTGTGACGAGCGCGGTGGCGGCGATTCCGGAGTTCGTCGATCAGCGTTGCGGTTGCCTCGCCCCCGAGGAAGATCATCTTCAGTTGGCACAAGCCATCGAAGCCCTGCACCTCGACGCGGATCACTTCCTTGCGATGTCTCGAGCAGCGTCGGAGCGAGTTCGCGCGCAATCAGGTTTCACGCACACCATTCAGCGCGAACTCGATCTGATCAATGGCTAGCCTCGAAACAGACGCCGCCGAAGATGAGCCGGGCGGCAGCGGAGCCTGCGCGCCCCTACGCGTGCTGATTTACGGAAGCTGCGTCTCGCGCGATGCCCTAGCCATTGCGCCGCCGGAGTCGCCAATCGTCCTTGCAGGGTACTTCGCGCGCTCAAGCTTTGCCTCCCTCTCTACGCCGCCAGGTGCGGCGGATCCTGCGGTGGAACGCATCACGTCGGCTTTTCAGCGACGAATGGTCAAAGCAGATCACGAACACAGGGTCATTGCCGCATTGCGGACGATCGACTACGACATCCTCCTGATCGATTTGATCGACGAGCGGTTCAATCTGCTGCGAAGGCTCGACGGTGGCCTCGTCACTTTGTCCAACGAGTACAAGGCCGTTGCGGGGCTTCCGCTGCCGGGAACGGTCATTCCCAGCGGATCGACCGAACATGTCCGGCTGTGGCGACAGGGACTCAACCGGCTGGCGGCCGAGTTGGCGGCGGCGGGGCGCATTGATCGTATCCGGATCAACCGCGTGTTCTGGGCCGAACACGACACTGAGGGCCGTCCCGTTCCTGGATTCACCGTAGAACAGACGGTACGTGCCAATTCCTTTCTCCATGACCGCTACATCGACTTGGAGGGCGTCTTTGGTACAGCGGTGTTCCTGCGCTATGCGCCGGACGTCTTGGTGTCGGACCGAATGCACCGCTGGGGCGTGAGCGCTTTCCACTATTGCGAGGCGCTCTATGCGGCCACACTGGCACAGTTGGGCGGTCCCCTTGCAAAGCAGTCGGTCGGGAGCACTCCACCTCAGGAGCAAGCTGCCGAGCCCGAAATCAAGGGCCGCGATGCAGCCGTGCCCCACGTGGAACTGCGCTCGACACCTCTTGGGTTGACGGTGTCGGTCAACGAGCCGGTCGAATCCGGATTGGAGTTCGCGTACTACCTGATGCGCGACCAGCAGCGCGTGGCGGCTCGCTGGTACTCGTCCCGCACCAGTCTGAGCTTCCCGTGCCCCACCATCACGGGGAGCTATAGCGTGGCTGTGTTCGAGCGGCACCGGCCGTCAGGGCGTGTCCAGCGCTACCGTTCGCCGAGCGTCAGGCTTCCGGAGTCGAGCCAGTACTTCGCGACTCGGTGGAGTGGGCAAGTCGAGCTGTACACAGGCGACCGCCGACTGCGGCCTGTCAACGGCGTGCATCGAATCATCGGCGACGGGCCGACCAGCCTTGATCTGCTTTTCCAGGACTTCGATGACAGTTCAGCGACGGCAGTGGTCCTTGTGTGCTTCGGGGCGGCAGTTTTTGGGCGCGAGAAAGAGATACCTCCGTTCTTCTCGGGAATCTCGATCGGCAAGTCCTGCGGGCTCCCGATGATTGCAGTAGCGGACCCCACTGTCACCCGTGCAAACAACATCAGCTTGGCTTGGTACGCCGGCAACGATCAGTCGCCACAGCTTGCGCGCGAGATTGCCGATAGGCTTGATGAACTGGCCGATGCCTGCGGCGCTCGCTTTTTGCTGATTGGCGGTTCTGGAGGCGGGTTCGCTGCGTTGGCTGTGCTAGGCCTGTTGCGAACGGAGGCTTCGGCAATCGTCTGGAACGCTCAAACGTCCATTTCGAAGTACCACATTGCGTACGCTCACCGCTACGTGCTGAGCGCTTTCCCAGAGCTCAGTCGCAAAGCCCGTATCGATCGCCTTTCTGCCATCAAGACGACACCGGCGCAGCTTGCGAACTGTCTTGAGGAAGCCGGCGTGCTGCACGATCTAACTCGAGTTGCACCGACGCACCACCATCCAGCGCTCTTCTTGCTGAACCAAAGCGACGACCATCACCTCGACCGGCATCTCAAGCCATTGCTCTCGGCGCGGCAGGCCGCATGGGGGACCCCCACTTGCGCCCGCGATTCGAGCGGTCTTGTGGCTTGGACGGGAAACTGGGGCGAGGGTCATGCGCCGCTACCAGCGCCGTTCATCGAACAGCTGATTGGTGAGTGCTCAAAGGGAACGACCATCTCCGAGCTTGCCGATCGACTCGATCGAGGGGAGTTGACCGTTCCAGTCGCCCCTGTCGCGTCGACTTCATACAGATGACATTGCCTCCCAAATCAAACAACTACGAGCCAAGGTTTCACCGAATGGACTCTCGATACGTCCTTGTTAAAAGCTATTACGGGTTAGGCGGCGATCTCTGCGTGCTGCTCGGTGCAATACGCTATGCCGCGCGAACTCGCCGTGCTGTTGTAGTGGACTGGAGCGGTGGGCTGTACGGTACGGTCGACAACGGCAACTTGATCAACGAGTACTTCGACAGCCCTGCTTTTTCCGCACCGTCCGTCCTGCGCGACCGCACGCTCAGTGTTTTTCCGCCGCAGTGGGCAGACCGTATCCACCTTCCTCCACTGTCCTACATCGCGGGCGTGGATCTGACTCTCTCGCGCCCAGAGGAAGTGCCGGCAGACTGCGATGCTGACTGCGTGGTGATCACGCGCGACTCACGTCTACTCCATCGCAAGCCTGAAGACTTCTTCACGGTGGCGAGATCGCTGCAGCCCGCAGCACGGATCCGCACTGCCATCGAAGCGACGCTACAGAAACTGGCTAATGGAAGACCGTCTATCGGCATTCACTTTCGGCATGGCAATGGCGAGCGCAAGGTCATTCCACCAGATCCTCGTTGGTTTCGAAATCGCATCAATGCGCGCATCCGATCGCTTGAATTGACTCCAGCGGATATCAATCTGTATGTAGCGACAGATTGCGGCGGAACGCTTGACTACTTTCGTCGCTATTACCCGAACACAATAGATTTTGACAAGGTTTATCGGCCGAATGGCGAAGGTGCGCTGCACTTGAATCGCCCCGACCTCTCCGCAGCCGACAAGATGAAGCTGGCAGACGAAGCGCTCATCGACATGTACGTGCTTTCTAGTTGCGACCACTTCATAGGCTCGCGTGGATTCTTCAGCTTTTACGTCCGACTGCTGCGAGGCAAGCGCGGCAGCATCCTGTATGAAGGCCCGCGGGTCTTCGACAACTACAAGTTCACCGATACTTTCTACCCGGCTGAGCGAGATCCCCTTCTAGGGCCAGTGCTCAAGCGAGCGCGGCAGGCCATCGACGGTCTTTTTGTTATGTTGACTCCAGAAAGTCGGAAATTGTATTACTACGACGATCTACTCTATTCCTGCGGACCCGAAATGAATCCACTGACAAGCGAGGAGGCTCTCTCTGTTCGACTTGCAATCGCCGGGCGACGCACCTACTAGTTCAGAAAGTCATTCGGCGCGGACGCAGTTCGATTCTGAATCTGGACGAAAGTACTACAGAGCGCGAATGTCTGAACCAGTCGACCTAGGAACGCCCTGCACCTTTGACGCCTCATCCAAATCATGACCTTCAGCACCAGCATGCGCACATTACCGATCTGCACTCGTGTAACGCTAGTTCAAGGTGTGGTTCTCCTGCTCGCTCTGTTGACAGCGTGCAACTCTTCAGATCCGACCGAGCAGTCCGAGTCCAGTGCCTCGTGTCAGTGGCTGACCCCACTCGTCGCGGGCAGGCCCTGCGACGCCAATGCGTGGAGTGAACTCGCGGCTTGGAGGACCTCTGAATCTCGGGTCGACACGGCGTACCTCAACTTTGGGCGACCTGCCAATCCCGTTCAGGCTGCAGCATTTCAGACAGAGCGCGGTTTTCAGGCGCCCGGACGGGAGAATCTCTCCCCGTGGCGGTTGGATCTCCCGCTCGAATGGAACGCTGACCCTTACAAGGACCGCAATTGGCGCTTCCACCTGCACGCTTGGCGCATGCTCGACCCCCTTGTCTTCGCGTGGCTAGAGACTGGCGACAAGCAGTACATCGAGTCGGTGCTCTCGATCATCGAAGACTGGCGCGGATTCCACGTTGAGCGCGGGTTGTTCAGCGCCTTCGGCTGGTACGACATGGCGACTGGAATTCGCGCGATGAAGCTCGCATTTCTTCTCGACCGTGCGCTTCGTGGAGAGTTCGAGATCGATGAGAGACACAGGGAAACTCTGCTGAAACTTGCCGAACTGCACGTGAGTAAGCTGCTCGAGCCGGCTTTCCTGTCGATTGGCAATCACGGTCATTTCCAGCTTCACGGTTTGGTTGCACTGTGCACGACCGCTTCATACCTGAAGAGTTGCCCCGGCGCATTGAGCTATGCGGAGACGAGATGGGAAGATCTCTTGAGCCGGCAATTCAGTTCGGAAGGAATCCACCTCGAGCATTCCCCGGGATATCACCTGTTCATCACGAACACTGTGAGACAAATGCTCCGATCAGGTTGGTACGAGGACTTTGAACACGTCCAACAGTTGATGGCTAAGGCGCAGGCCAACAAAGTCTGGATGCTCAGCCCCGACAAGACGTACGTGGCGGTGGGCGACACAAGTGCCACTCCAGTGAGCCTAACCTTCCCTCCTGGAGATCAAACGTGTGCCGACATGAGTAGTTATGAGTCGGGCTGCGATTTGTTGAAGGCCTTTCCGGAGTCCGGCTATGCGATCGTGCGCAGTAATTGGGCCCTTCCGCCCGTCTCCTCGTCGATGCTCTTCTTCATGGCGTCGTTTCACTCGGGATTGCATAAGCACGCCGACGATCTGAGCTTCGAACTTTTCGAATTTGGCGAGCGGCTACTGACTGACACCGGCCCGTCCTCGTACAACTACGACGCGTGGCGTGACTTTGCAGTGAGCACTCGCGCTCACAACGCTTTGGAGATCAACGGTAAGAGTTCTTCCACACTGGACGGTGACGCGTACGGTTCGGCTTTGCGTGAGGTTGGGCGCCGGGGTAATGGGTTCGTGCTCGAAGGGGAGGTCCGGCACGTCTCCGGCGTGACACAGAACCGCAAGCTTTTTTACGCACCGCGGCACTGGTTGCTGGTGGTGGACAAGCTGGTCGGCGGGTCCGTGACAACGGCCACGCAGTGGTTCCATTTCGCGCCGCAGGTGCAAGTGACCGGGCCGGTTGCCGGGCCCGACGCACTCCCTATCTTTGACGCTCGCCTCGGCAGTGGCAGGCACATTTCCATCGAACAGCTTCTCCCTGGCTGCGCCGGCGAACTGACGATGGGCAGCAGCAATCCGATCCAGGGATGGTCAACCGAGTCTTACGGTCAACTCGTTCCGCGGTTCACGGTTGGATTCACGTGTTCGGGCGATCAACGCGCTCATGCGACCCTGTTCGTGCTCGATCCCCAGGGACGACAACAGGCCGTGAATGAAGTCGACGCGATCCTGCGCGAACTCGGCTTGCGCCCATAGCCGTGACTCCACTGCTAAGACGTATTTACTGAACGACCAGCCCCCTGAACCCCTATGAAGACAGCCCTGATCACCGGCGTCACCGGACAAGACGGCGCCTACCTTGCCGAGTTGCTGCTCGGCAAGGGCTACACCGTGCACGGCCTCAAGCGCCGCACCTCCCTGTTCAACACACAGCGCATCGATCACCTGATCGCCAAGGCCGAGGAGGAGGGTCTGCCCTTTCACCTCCACCACGGCGACATGACCGACTCGTCGTCGCTGATGCGCACCATTGAGCACGCCCAGCCCGACGAGGTCTACAACCTGGCAGCGCAGAGCCACGTTGCGGTGAGCTTCGAGGAGCCGGAGTACACGGCCAACTCCGATGCGCTGGGCGTGCTGCGCATGCTGGAGGCCATTCGCAACCTACGGTTGGTCGGCAAGACGCGCTTTTATCAAGCGTCCACGTCCGAGCTGTACGGCTTGGTCCAGCAAACGCCGCAGACCGAGCGCACGCCCTTTCACCCACGCAGTCCTTACGCCGTCGCCAAGTTGTACGGTTACTGGATCACCGTGAACTATCGCGAGGCCTACGGCCTGTACGCATGCAACGGCATCCTGTTCAACCACGAATCGCCGATCCGGGGCGAGACTTTCGTGACCCGCAAGATCACTCGCGGTCTCGCACGCGTGGTCCTGGGCCTGCAGCCCGATCTTGCACTCGGCAACCTTGACGCGCTGCGCGACTGGGGACACGCTCGCGACTACGTGGTCATGCAGTGGCTCATGCTGCAGCAGGAGCAGCCTGAAGACTTCGTCATCGCCACCGGGGTGCAGTTCTCGGTGCGACAGTTCGTGGAGCGCGTGTGCGATCGGCTGGGCCTGCGCCTCGAATGGCGCGGCACCGGCATCGACGAGGTGGGCATACTGGCCGACACGCAGGTGGAGTTGCTGCGCAACCGCATCGGCACGCCGCTTGTGCGGGTCGACAGCCGCTACTTCCGCCCCGCCGAAGTGGAGACGTTGCTGGGCGACGCCACCAAGGCGCGCGAGCGTCTGGGCTGGAGCCCGGCCATCAACTTCGAAGAACTGGTCACCGAGATGGTCACGAGCGATCTGCATCGCGCACGCGCAGAACAATCGCTCCGTCATCAGGGACTCGGCTATCTTTAACCGATCCGGCGGAGACTTCACCGATGGATACACAACCGGACGGACTCATCTTCGTGGCCGGCCACAACGGGCTCGTGGGCCGGGCATTGGTACGCCGGCTTCGCGTGCTGGGTCACGACAACCTCACCCTGCGCAGTCGCGCAGAACTCGATCTAAGCGACCAGGCAGCCGTTCAGACTTTTCTGTCGTCCCACCCGATCTCGCAAGTCTACGTAGCCGCCGCCAAGGTTGGCGGGATTCTGGCCAACTCAACCCTGCCTGCTGACTTCATTCATCAGAACCTGCTGATTCAGTCGAACCTCATCGCGGGCGCGCACGCGGCCGGCATACAGCGGCTGTTGTTCCTGGGCTCTTCGTGCATTTACCCGAAGTTCGCGGCGCAACCCATCGTCGAAGAGGCGCTGCTGACAGGGCCCCTCGAACCGACCAACGAGCCGTATGCGATTGCGAAGATCGCCGGCATCAAACTGTGCGAAGGCTTTGCGCGGCAGCATGGCCGCGACTACCGGACCGTGATGCCCACCAACCTCTATGGGCCGCACGACAACTTCCACCCGACCAGTTCGCACGTCCTGCCGGCGCTGATCCGGCGCTTCGTCGAGGCCGCGGAGCAGGGCGCGCCAGTCGTGTCCGTTTGGGGTAGCGGCACGCCGCGCCGGGAGTTTCTCCACGTGGACGACCTTGCTGCCGCATGCGTCGCCGTGATGGATATCGACGCCGACCAACTCGAGTCCATTACCACCCCCACGCGCTCGCACCTCAACATTGGCTGCGGCGAGGATCACACCATTGCCGAAGTCGCGCGGCTCGTCGCACGACTGACCGGCTTTCGCGGCGAGATCGAGTTCGATACCTCCAAACCCGACGGCACGCCCCGCAAGCTGCTTGACTGCTCCAGGATCTTCTCGCTCGGCTGGAAGCCCGCCTTGACGCTCGAGCAAGGCGTGCGCCAAACCATCGACTGGTACCTCGCGAACCGCGGGCCGGCTCACTGACTGCAATGGCGACCGCCCACAAAGGACTGCCCATGAAACTCCATCTAGGCTGCGGCAAACGCTTCATTCCCGGCTTCGTCCATGTCGATGCAATCGACTTTCCCCATGTGGACCATGTGCGCAACGTGGACGACCTCGCGTGCTTCGAGGCCGACTCCTGCGACCTCATTTACGCCTGCCACATCGTCGAGCACTTCACGCGCAACCAGGTAGGCGCCGTGCTGCGGGAGTGGGGGCGCGTGCTTCGCCCGGGTGGCACGCTGCGCATTGCCGTGCCAGATTTCGAAGCGATCTGCGAGGTCTACACGCGCACGAAGGACCTGCGCCTCGTGATCGGTCCGGTGTTCGGGCGCCAGGATCACCAGCACAACTTCCACTACAACGCGTTCGACTTCAATGCGGCGCGCCAGTTGCTTGAAGACTGTGGTTTCACCGCCGTGCGCCGCTACGACTGGCAGGAAACCGAGCACGCCAACGTGGATGACTTTTCTCAGGCCTACATACCGCACATGGACAAGGCGAACGGCACTCTGATCAGCCTGAACGTCGAGTGCACCAAACCGAACCCCGTCGATCGCTGACGGCTGCGAGGCTGTGCGACAAGCCCATGCGCCCGAGATCATTTCCCTTTCCGCCTGCTCTTGTGTGCGTCGCGTGGCGGACTGCTACCGCCCTGCGGTACGTGCGAAACGCATTGGTGGCCGTGCTGGTCGCCGGCGCCTGCGTGGCGGCTCCGCTCGCAGCCACGCTGTATCTCGCACCGGACGGTAGCGACAACGCCGATGGCAGCAGTCGAGCGAAAGCCGTCGCGTCCATGGCGCGCGCGTGGGAACTGGCGGGCCGGCAGCCTCCCGACGAGTCGACGGTCACGGTGCTCGTGAACCCAGGCACCTACCGCGGGCAGTCGCTGTTCATCGAGGGCAGCCGTCCGCTGCCAGCCGTGACGTGGAAGGGCTTGCGCCAAGACGGGCACGGCCCCGTGTTCGTCGGCAATCGCCACCATCCGACTTGGCTCCGCGTGAAGGCATCCGATGGCAAGCGCACCGGCCTGACCGTGGAGGGCCTGGAGATTCGCAACTACCACACGGCTATCTCGCTGGAAGGCAACCGCGATGATCCGACTGCGTTCAACGAGGGCACGGTGATCCGCAACAACGTGTTCCGTGGCATCGGCACCATCGCCACGAACGATGCGGCGAAAGTCTCCACGGCCGCCGTACGGTTCGTGAACTCGCGCAGCAACACGGTGGCAGGCAACCGCTTCCTCACGATTCGCAACGTGAAGCACTGCGGGGCGCTTCATGCGTTGTACTTGGCTCACTTCTCGTCGTCCAACCGCATCGTCGACAACCACTTCGATGATCTGTGCGGCTCGGTGGTGAAGCTGCGCGACCGCGCCAACGACAACCTCGTGCGCAACAACCGCTTCAAGCGTGTTGAACAATCGCCGGCGGTGGAGGAGTGGTTCTGCGACATGGGTGGGCGCAAGGGCTGCACCAAGGCGCTGGGCGAATGCCCCTCCACCGGCAACATCGAAGCCGGCAACACGCTGACCGACTCGGCCGGAGCGGAGCGCGTCTCCATCAAGGGGGCCGAACAGCCACGGCCCTGGTGCGATGCCGACGATTTTCGTCGTGAGCGAATCATTTCGCAGTGATGGATGCCGCTATGGCTGAAGCGGCGCACATGGCCGTCTGCGTTCGTGCTTTCATGTCGGTAACTGAAGGGTCTGCGGCGTGATCGCCTTGCTCAAGCGCCTTGCGTGGGCTGCGTCGCATCGGCCCAAGGGGCCGCATGCACGCCTGAACATGGCCCTGGTCGCCGATGACCTCACCCGCTCCTGCCTGCAGCACGAGTGCCGCATCACCGACCTCACGCCGGCCAACTTCGCCAGTGTTCTGCGCCGCCAGCGCCCCGACCTGCTGTTCGTGGAATCGGCCTGGGCCGGGTTGAACAATCGCTGGAAGTTTCGAATCGCCGCGTACCCCGACCATCCGGAACGCAACAACTCCGACCTCGTTCGACTGGTGGAATGCGCGCGTGAACTGGGCATCCCTGCCGTGTTCTGGAACAAGGAAGACGGCATTCATTTCGAGCGCTTTCTCGCCAGCGCCCGGTTGTTCGACACCATCTTCACGGTCGACGCCGCGTGTGTACCGCGTTACCGCGAACGCCTGGGCGAAGGGGTGCAGGTGGGCGTACTGCCCTTCGCGGTCCAGCCTGCCATTCACAGTTTCTCCGGTGTCGGCGAACGGGCTCCCGATGCGTGCTTCGTCGGCACCTACGACCGCAACATCCACCCCAGCCGGCTTGCCCGCCAACACATGCTGCTCGAGGCGGCGTCGGCCACCCTGGGACTTACCGCGATCGATCGCAACTCACACCGACGTGGCGCGAACTACCGCTATCCGCCGTGGCCCGGGCTGCGGGTGCGGCCACGAATGGCGCACCACCGCACGGCCGAGGTCTACAAGTCGCACCTGGTGTCGCTGAACGTGAACACGATTGAGGACTCCGACACCATGTTCTCTCGCCGCCTGATCGAGATCCTGGCCTGCGGAGGGCTGGCCGTGTCCACGCCCGCCCGCGCCATCGATGCATTGTTCAAGGATTGCTGCCACGTCGTGTCCTCGCGCGAGGAGGCCGTCGCCCTGTTCGAGCGTCTGCGGCACGAAGGCTACAACGCACGCGATCGCGAGATGATCGCGTCGGCCTGGGCCTTGATGCTCCGCGAGTACACCTACTCCCGCCGCCTGGATACGGTGCTCGACGCGATCGGCGGACGTTCCAGGGCGTGATGGCGGCGGCGCAAAGCCCTCGCAGCTACGGCCTGTGCTGGTGGCGCCGGCGCATGAGCACGCTGGAGCCGCTGCTGGGTGCCAGCGTGGCCTACCCGCCGCTGCTGGGCCGTGAAGTCGATGCCTTGCTGGCCTGGGGCCGAAAGCGCGGCACGGCCCGTGCGCTGCGTTGGCCGTGGGCGCCCGCCCTGCCGACGGTCTACGCCGAGGACGGCTTCGTGCGTTCATTGGGTCTGGGCGATCGAGACCCACCGCTGTCGATCGTGCTCGACACGCTCGGCATCTACTACGACGCGACGGCCCCGTCGGGCTTCGAGGCCTTGATGATCGCCGGGCGCGGCGACGCCGAACGCGCACGCGCGCACCGGCTCGCCGAACGCTGGCGCACGGCACGCGTCTCCAAGTACAACCACGCGCCCGAGGCGCCGCCACCGTTGCGCGAGCCATATGTGCTGGCTGTCGATCAGACCCGCGCCGACGCCTCGATCCGCTGCGGCCTGGCCGACGAGCGCAGCTTCGCCTGCATGCTGGAAGCCGCGCTCGACGAGCACCCCGCCACGGCGGTGCTGCTCAAAGTCCACCCCGATGTGGTCGCGGGCCGCAAGCGGGGGCACTTCGAGTCGCTCGGCGCCGTCGCCTCACGGGTCACCTTGGTGGCCCACGATGTCCATCCCCCGGCATTGATCGAGCCGGCGGCGGCTGTCTACACGGTCAGTTCGCAGATGGGTTTCGAGGCCCTGCTCTGGAACAAGCCGGTCCGCACCTTCGGCATGCCGTTCTACGCCGGCTGGGGGCTCACGAACGACCACCTCGCCGCACCGCCGCGCCGCACGGCAGCACACAACGTGACGCTCGACGATCTCGTGCATGCCGCGCTGCTGCAGTACCCGCGTTACCTCGATCCAGAGACGGGGCAGCGCTGCGAAGCCGAGCGGCTGATCGACTGGATGGCCGCGCAGCGGCGGGCGAGATGGCCGTGAGACTCGGCACGATGCTGCAGCGGCTGGAAAACCTCTACCTGAGCCGCCGCGCCACCCGCAACGCACCGCTGCTCGCGCTGGCGGAACTGCTGCGCAGCGGCGGCAATCGCCCCGAGCGCAGCCTGGCGCTGTACATCGAACTCGGCCTGGTGGGCCGCGCCCGACGCACGCTGCTCGAAAGCGGCATCACCCCTGCGCCGGCGCTCGCCCTGCAGTTGGCCTGGCTGGAAGGCGACTTCGCGACGCTCGACCGGCTGGCTGCCGATCCGGCGAGCTCGGCTGCACTGGCGCGCATGCCGCAGAACGCGCAGAACAAGTGCCTCTCGATCATCGCTCAGCACTCCGCGCAGGCGGCCTTGGCCTTGCTCAAAGACATGCAGCGCCGGCCGTTGTGTGCGCCGGCGCTTGCCCTGCGGGCCGGTGAGCCGGCCATCGCCGAGGCGTGGCGCCGCGGCTCGCGCTGGCGCCTGCATGCAGACTACTTGCTGCTCGATGCCAACCGGGCAACGAGCGCGCAAGAGCGACTCGCGTTGCTCAACGACTATCTCGCGCGGCACGGCCTCGCACCGCTGTGCCTGATCGATGCGGCGCGCTCGCTGTCGGTAGGCAACGTCGCCGCGGCTGAGCCTGCCCGCGGCGGTCCGCCGCAGGGCAGCGCACGGGTCTCGGTGGTGATTCCCGTCCACGACAACGAGCGGCACATCCGCGCCTCGGTCGAATCGATGCTTCGGCAGACCTGCCCCCCCGCGGAGATCGTGGTGGTCGACGATGCCAGCAGCGACGGCAGCGCAAGCGTGGTCGGGGAACTGGCCGCCGGGCATCCGGCCGTTCGCCTGATCCGCCTGGCCACCAACCGTGGCGCCTACTTCGCGCGCAATGTGGGTCTGGCGGCCTCGCGCGGCGAGTTCGTGGCATTTCAGGACGCCGACGACTTCGCACACCCGCAGCGGCTTGCGCTGGCGCTCGAACCTTTGCTGCACGACCCGCAGGTCCATGCCAGCACCAGCCGGTGCGTGCGGCTCTCCGACGACGGCGTGTTCGGCGAGGCGCGCCCCTGGCCGTTGACGCGGTGGACACCGATCTCGCTCGTGCTTCGGCGCGAAGTCGCGTTGAGCCGCGTGGGGGTCTTCGAGGACGTGCGCTTCGGTGCCGACAGCGAATACGTCGCCCGGCTGCGGCTGCTGCTGGGCGAGCGGCATCACCGGCTCGTCGCGCAACCGCTGGCGCTCTTCGGTCAGCGTGCCGGCTCGCTGACTACCGCCGACGACACGGGTTTCGATCGCCGGGGCCGTTCCGCACCGCGCATCGCATACCAGGAGGCGTGGACCGAGCGCCACCTCGCGAGCCTGCTCGGCTCGCAGCGCCTCTACCGTCCGGTGCCGGACGAGGTAACCAGTTTGCTGGGCCGGATCGGTGGTGAAACGGTTTCGGCGTCCTGAGGCGACTGCAAGGAGGCCGCGAGAGCCGCGGCCGGCGCCGCCGGCCGACCGCTCTGTGCGGGGCGTTCTGCGTTCACGTGCTGGACCACGATGCCGGCCGTGCGCTCGATGTCTTCGTCGGAGTACGCCCAGGCATCGCCCGGGGCCTGGTAGTAGCGCAGCACCGCAGCCTTGAGTTCATTGCCGGTCGCAGGGGTGTCGCCCCGCGCTACGGCGGCCTTGGCATGTTCAATGAAGTTCTCTCGGCTCACCCGCACGACGCAGCAGCGGCCGGGGCCCGTGTAGAAGCTGTCGCCGAAGCACAGCACCTGCTTGCCCCGGATCGCCGCTTCGAAGCCCACGTTCGAGTTGAGGCACACCACGAGGGCCGTGCGCGGATAAAAGCGCGCCAGGTTGCCGTCGATGAGGCGAGCGCCCTCGGGCAGGCGGTAGCGGCGCACGTCCATCGGGTGCATTTTCACCAGCACCTCGGCGCCCGGCAGGGCCTTGCGCACACCACTGACCACGAAGTCGATCAACTCCTGGTTGTGGCGGAACGGCGAGTACATGACGAACTGCGAGTCGGTCGGCAGTTGCAGCGGCAGGAGCACCAGCGGCGCGCTGCCCTGCGGCGGCTCGGGCTCGTGAGGCATCGGCAACTCAGGATGCTCGACGCCGAACTGCTTGAGCGCGATGCGCACGTAGTTGAAGACGTGGTAACTCTTGTGCTGCATCAGCCCGCGCACCGGCTCGATGGCCCGCGACAGGGCATGCGCAGCGAGGAACTTGGCGAAGCGCAGCCTGAGCCAGGGCTCGGTGGCCCGCCGTGCGGGAAGGTCCGCTTCGTTCATGCCGGATATGTGCTCCCAGCCCTCGGCCGTTGTCAGATCGAAACGCGCATTGATGCCCTGCGTGCTGAGGCTCGAGGTGCGCAGCCGGAAGGCGCCGCGCTCGAAGTACACGCACACGACGCCGAGTTCCTGCGCCGCCAGTTGCGCGGCCACCGAGAACGGCCGCGCGTCAGAGAACATCAGGCAGGTGTCGATGCGTTCGGTCTGGAAGCGCTCCTTGAACCAGCTCACCGCATGTGAGAAGGCCTGGATGAAGGGCTCGCTGCCGGCGTCGGCCCATTCGGCCCGCTCGAAAGACGGCGGCACCGCATAGCGCTGCTCCGTACTGCCGGGCTTCCACACGATGCTGCGGTCGCCGCGGGTGTACATGCGGTACGCGGGGCACGACAGCAAGGCGACTGCGGAGCCGCCGGTGCGCCGCGCCAGATGCGAAGACAAGGCCTGGAAATAGCGGCTGTAGGGCGGGTCGAGGTAGGCGATATTCATGCAGGAAGGGGATGGTCGGTCGCGCGAACGAGGAACCCGACCTGAATCAAGCGCCCGCATCAGGACGCGATTTTAGGCGCCTGGCCATCGTCGACAACCGCCGCTGCCCGGCGCGCAAGCACGTCCGTACAGACGAACTCCGGCACCAGCCGCCGCAGGCAGTCCCGCACCGCCGCATCGCCTGCAGCCTGCATCGCCCATTCGCTGCCGACCAACCACTCGGCCACCCGGGCGCGCGCGGCGGCGTCGTCCAGGCGCGCGATCCGCAACTGCGGCACGGCGGTCGGCAGCGTGGTGTCGCCGTCGGCGAGCAGCTCCTCGTAGAGTTTCTCGCCCGCCCGCAGGCCGGTGAACACGATGCCGATCTCGCCGGGCACGTGGCCGGCCAGCCGGATCAGGTCGCGCGCCAGCTCGGCGATCTTCACGGGCTCGCCCATGTCGAGCACCAGCACCTGCCCGCTCTCGCCGATGGTCGCCGCCTGCACCACGAGCCGCGCGGCCTCGGGGATGGTCATGAAGTAGCGCGTGATGTCGGGGTGCGTCACCGTCACCGGGCCACCGCGGGCGATCTGCTCCCTGAACTTCGGGATCACGCTGCCGCTCGAGCCGAGCACGTTGCCGAATCGCACCGCCATGAACCGCGTGGCGTGGCCCTGCGACGCCATGTGCGAGACAACCATCTCGGCCGCGCGCTTGGTGGCGCCCATCACGTTGCCCGGGTTGACGGCCTTGTCGGTGCTGATCAGCACGAAGCGCTCCGCGCGGGCTTCGGCCGCCGCTGTCGCGGCATGCCAGGTGCCCAGCGTGTTGTTGTGCAACGCGGCCCAGGCGTTGTGCTCTTCCATCAGCGGCACGTGCTTGTAGGCGGCGGCGTGGAAGACGATGTGCGGCCGCCACTGCGTCATCACGCCGCGCAGGTGCTCGAGGTGCTTCACGTCGCCGATCAGGCGCACCAGCGGCAGGTGCGGGAAGCTCTCGGTGAGCGCCTGCTCGATCGTGTAGAGGTTGAACTCGTTCAGCTCGTACAGGACCAGCCGCGCCGGGCCGTAGCGCGCGACCTGCCGGCACAGCTCGGCGCCGATGCTGCCGCCGGCGCCGGTGATCATCACGGTCTTGCCGCCCAGGCATTCGGCGATGCCGGCTTCGTCGAGGCGCACCGGCTCGCGGCCGAGCAGGTCTTCGGGCTGGATGTCGCGCACGCGGCTGACCGCGGCGCCTTCCAGCAGTTCCTGCGCGGAGGGCACGGTGAGCGTGGGCAGGCCGGTTTCGGTGGCGAGCTCGATGACCCTGCGGCGCTGCGCGGCGCGCACCGAGGGCATGGCGACGATGACGTGCGTGGCATCCAGGCTGCGCGCCAGTTCAGGCAGGCGCTCCAGCGTGCCGAGCACCGGCACGCCGGCCACCCGGGTGCGCTGCTTGGCCGCGTCGTCGTCGAGCACGCCCATCACCACCCAGCCCTGGTGCTGGATGCCGGCGAGCAGCAGCCGCGCCGCGTCGCCGGCACCGAGCACGAGGGCGCGGCGGGCATGCGGCGCGCCGCCCGCGATCTGGGCGCGCATGTGCTCGTAGAGCATGCGGTAGGCCAAGCGCACGCTGGCCAGGCCGAACAGCGTGATGACGGGGTGCAGCGCCAGCACCGCCCGCGGCACCGCGCGCAACTCGGCCATCAGCACGATCACCGCGGCCAGTGCGCCGGACAGGCTGCAGGCGATGGTCAGGCGCTTGATCTCGCCGAATCCCGAAAACCGCCACATGCCGCGTGGCACACCGAGCAGCACGAAGACCAGCAGGTACAGCGCCACGATGCCGAGCAGCACCCAGCCGTCGTAGCCCGGCCGGGCCGACCACCAGCGCTCGAAGCCGAGGCGAAACAGGTAGGTGAAGTTCCAGCAGGCTGCGATGACCAAGGCATCGAGCGCCAGCGAAAGCGGCTGGCGGTGCGGGCGCAGCCGACGCAGCGCGGCGTCGAGGCGGCGCCAGAGCGTGGAATCGGGGGGCAGCATCGGGTCCGGGTCGGTGCCGCACGCGGCTCGGTAAGGCAGGCCGCGATTATCGGACGCGGCCCTTGCTGCCGGGGCCGAGGAGCCGCGCGAGGGTGCGCACGAGCACGCGCAGGTCGGTGCCCAGCGAGGCGCTCGCAGCGTAGTCGGCAGAGGCTTGCAGCTTGGCGGGCATCAGCACCTCCACGTACTCGCGCTCGGGGTCGGCGGCCCGGGCGAGCAAGGCGCTCTCGTCCAGGTAGGCGAGCGCCGCGGGGTCGGTGAGGCCGGGGCGCACGGCGAGCACCCGCTCGCGCAAGACGGCCGGGCACAGGGCCACATAACGGGGCAGCTCGGGGCGGGGGCCGACCAGGCTCATGTCGCCCTTGATCACGTCGATCAGTTGCGGCAACTCGTCCAGCCGGCGTGCGCGCAGGAAGCGGCCCATGCGGGTGATGCGCGCGTCGTCGCCCACCGTGAGAGGTGGGCCGCGCTCCGGGGCGTCGGCCACCATGGTGCGGAACTTGTGGATGTCGAAGAGGGCGCCGTGCCGGCCCACGCGCTGCTGGCGAAAGAAGACCGGGCCGGGCGAGTCGAGCTTGATGGCCAGCGCAATGATCACGAAAAACGGCGCCAGCAGCAGCAGGCCCACGGCTGCCAGCAGAAGATCGCAGGCGCGTTTGAGCACCGCTTGCCCTGCGCTCTCAGACCAGCACGACGCAGTGGCGCCTCTGGGCGCCGGGTACGGCGTCCAGCGCAACGCGCTGATCGAGGCTGACGAAACGGCCTCCGTGCTCCACAGCCAGTGCAAGCAGGTAGGCATCGGCGATCTGGCGCGGGCCGAGCAGCCGCAGCCAGTCGAAGCGGCCCGGCTCCAGCAGGCTCACGGCGTCGGGCCAGAACTCGTGGCTGGGGTCGGCCGCTGCTTCGCCGAGCCGCTGGGCCACCTCGGCTGTCCGCAAGGCGTTCGGGTAACCCGGCTGCGACATGATGCGCACGCAGCCGTTCTGCGTGATCGGACACGACGCCCAGCCCTGTCCCACGTGCCGCGAGAGCCAATCGGTCGCCCGCGCATGATGCACATGGCTGGCATCGAGCAAAGCGATCAGGACGTTGACGTCAAGCAGCGCCCGCATGAGGTCAGATGCCCTCGGCGTCGCGCAAGGCGTCGATCAGCTCGTCGGTGACCACCTTGCCGCGCGCGGGAAAGGCGCGAAAGCCGGCCACTGATGGTTTCCTGCCGCTGCTTACGAGCGCCGCGCCCGATGCCGGTGCGCCGGTGAGTGCGCGACGCGCCAGCTCGGAGAGCACGGCGCCCGCACTTTTCCGTTCACGCCGCGCCAGTTCCTTGGCGGCTGCCAGGACGTCGTCTTCGATATCGAGGGTCGTTCGCATAGCGGTTGATGTATTGATGCGGTGATTCTAGGTCACCAACATCACCGCGGCGGCGCGTCAGCCTCGCAGGGCCGTTTTCACTGCGGCGATCACGCGATCGACATCCGCTTCGCTCATCTTCGAGTAGATCGGCAGGCTCGCCATGCGCTCGTAGGCGTGCTGGCTGTGCGGGAACTGTGCGGCACTGAGCGCATAGCGCTCGCGCCAATAGGGGTGCTGGTGCAGCGGGATGTAGTGCACGCTGGCGCCGATGCCGAGCGCGAAGAGGCGCTCGATGAACCGGTCGCGGTCCGGCGATGGGGCGTCGCTCAGGCGCACGACGTAGAGGTGCCAGGCATGCAGGTCGCCGGGTTGTGCGGCGGGCGGCAGCAGCAGTGGCAGATCGGCAAAGGCGGTGTTGAAGCGCTCGGCAATTTCGGCGCGGCGCTGGCGAAAAGCACGGGCGCGCTTGAGCTGGTGGATGCCCAGCGCCGCGGCGATGTCGGTCAGGTTGTACTTGAAGCCGGGGGCCACCACGTCGTAGTACCAGCTCGGCGTCTTGGCGGTGAAGCGGTCGAAGGCATCGCGGTTGATGCCGTGCAGACGCATCACCTTCACGCGCCGGGCGAGTTCTGCGTTGCGCGTGACGACCATGCCGCCCTCGCCGGTGGTGATGGTCTTGTTGGCGTAGAAGCTGAACACCGTGGCGTCGCTGGCGAGCGTTCCGACCAGCGCGCCATCGCAGGTGGTGGGCAGGGCATGGGCGGCGTCCTCCACCACCTTCAGACCGTGACGGCGGGCGATGGCCAGCAGCGCCGGCATGTCGGCGGCGAGGCCGGCGTAGTGCACGGGGATGAGGGCCTTGGTGCGCGGCGTGATCGCGGCTTCGACGAGGGCCGGGTCGATGTTGAGCGTGGCCGGGTCGATGTCGACCAGCACCACGTCGGCGCCGAGGTAGCGCACGACTTCGGCGGTGGCGGTGAAGGTGTGGGTGGTGGTGATGACCTCGTCGCCGGGGCCGATGCCCAGGGCCTCGAGAGCGAGGTGCAGGCCGGCGGTGGCGGAGTTGACGGCGATGGCGTGGAGCGGTGCGGCATGCGCACCTGCGTGGCCTGCTCCCTCGCCCCCGCCAGGGGGAGAGGGCTGGGGTGAGGGGGCATCGGGCTGGCCCTCACCCCAACCCTCTCCCAGAGGGAGAGGGGGTAAATCCAAAAACGCCGCGAAGTCCTCTTCGAAGCGCTTCGCCTTCGGCCCGGTCGTCACCCAACCCGAGCGCAGCGTGTCGACCACTTCGGCGATCTCCTCCTCGCCGATCTCGGGCAGCGCGAATGGCAGGAAGGGCAGGTCGCTCATGTCGGCTCGATGGCGGTGATCACGCCTTGCCGCGGCCGATGCCGTGGTACTCGATGCCCAGTTCCTGCATCAGCGCCGGCTCGAACAGGTTGCGTCCGTCGAAGACCAGCGGCTCCTTCAAGGTGTTGCGGATGGCGTCGAAGTCGGGGCTGCGGAACTCCTTCCATTCGGTCACGATGACCAGCGCATCGGCGCCTTCGAGCGCGGCGTTGGCCGAGTCGGCATACGAGAGTCCTTTCTGCCGGGGCATGGCGCGCCGCGCTTCCTCAGTCGCCACCGGGTCGTAGGCCACCACTTCGGCCCCCAGCGACGTGAGCCGCTCGATCAGCACCCGGCTCGGCGCCTCGCGCATGTCGTCGGTGCCGGGCTTGAAGGCCAGGCCCCACAGGGCGAAGCGCTTTCCTTCGAGCACGCTGGTGGAGCGCTCGCCCGACGGGCCCGTGGCGTAGCGCGCGACGATCTTGTCTGCGAGCAACTGTTTTTGCCTGTCGTTGACCGCTTCCACCGCGCTCAGCAGCTCCAGTTCCTGCCCCGCCTCGCGGGCCGAACGGATCAGTGCCTTCACGTCCTTGGGAAAGCACGAGCCGCCATAGCCGGCGCCGGCGTAGAGGAACTGCGTACCGATGCGCGGATCGCTGCCGATGCCCTGGCGCACGAGCTCGATGTCGGCCCCCACCGCCTCGGCCACGCGCGAAAGCTCGTTCATGAAGCTGATGCGCGTGGCCAGCATCGCGTTGGCGGCGTACTTGGTGAACTCCGCGCTCTTGATGTCCATCACCAGCACGCGATCGCGGTTGCGCACGTAGGGCGCGTAGAGCGAGCGCATGAGCAGCACCGCGCGTTCGTCCTCGGCGCCGATGACCACGCGGTCGGGGCGCATGAAGTCGGCCACCGCCGCGCCCTCCTTCAGGAACTCGGGGTTGCTGACCACCGCGTACTCGCATTTCACGCCGCGTGCGGCGAGCGCCGCGTCGATCGCCGCGCGGACCTTGTCGGCCGTGCCCACCGGCACCGTGCTCTTGTCGATGACGACCTTGTAGTCGGTCATGCGCTCGCCGATGGCGCGCGCCGCGGCCACCACGTACTGCAGGTCGGCCGAGCCGTCCTCGTCGGGCGGCGTGCCCACGGCGATGAACTGCAGCGTGCCGTGCGCGACGGCACGGTCCACGTCGGTGGTGAACTCCAGGCGCCTGGCGGCGGCGTTGCGCTGGACCACCTCCTCCAGACCCGGCTCGTGGATCGGGATGCCGCCGGTGTTGAGCATGTCGATCTTGCGGGCGTCGAGATCCAGGCAGAGCACATGATTGCCCATCTCGGCCAGGCAGGCGCCGGTGACGAGGCCCACATAGCCGGTGCCGACCACGGTGATCTTCATGAGCAGGGTCCTTTTCGGGTTTTCATCGGGTTCGTTTCTCGAGCCAGCACAGCCGGTGGGTGCGCAGCAGCGGCAGCGTGTTGAGCACCGCGGGCAAGCCGGGATGCAAACGCGCGGCGGCTCTCGCGACCGGCGGGGCCAGCGTGACGCGCCGCGCACGGCAGCGAGCCTCGGGGAACAGCCGGCGCACGCGGGCCAGCGGCACACCGCGCACGTCGGCATTGCGCGGATTGTCCACGCAGAAGTCGTGCCACAGCACGCCGCCGCCCGGGCGCACCCAGCGCCACAGCGTGGCGGCAAGGCGCTGCTGCGCCGACTCGTCGAGCAGCGAGGAGAACACGGTGAAGACGAGCACCGCGTCCTGGCTGGCGGCAGCGATGTCGGTCTGATTGGCATCGCCTTCGATCAGCCGCACGGCCGCCGGCAGCACGGCGCGCGCCGAGGCCGCGCGCTCGGGCAGCAGCTCGATGCCGGTCAGGCGCGAGGGCTCGGCGCCCAGGCGCAGCAGGTCCAGCAGGTTGCCGCCGCTGCCGCAGCCCACTTCCAGCAGGTCGCGCCCCCGGAGCGCGTGCCAGCCCTGACCGCGCCACAGCGACAACATCGCGCGCAGCCGCTCCTGCTGCGCCTGCAGCGCCGCGGGATCGAAGAGGCTGTAGCGCGCCGCATCGGCGAGCGCATCGCGGCGCGCGTAGCGCTCGGCGACCGCGGCGGCTTCGTCTTCGCCGGGCGGCATGCCGTTCATGCGAGTCCCCCGGCGGCGCTCATCGGGTGAGCCTGGCGAAAGCCGGCGACGGCGCGGCGCGGCGCAGCACGTCGAGCCAGCCGCGCAGGCTGCCCAGTCCGTAGCCGAGATGCGTCGCCGCGATCACCGGCGCAAGACGCGGCAACAGTGCCCATCCGGCGGTGCGCGCGATGGCCACCGCGGCGGCAGCGACATAGCCTGCGTACAGCCCACACGACAAGACCAGCGCACCGCGTGCGGCGGGGGACCACGGCGCGGTGACGGCGAGCACCGCCAGCAGCGCGACGAAGGCGCCAGGCACGAGTTGCCGCACCGAGGCCGCCCGGCCATGCTTGCGCATCACGAAAGGCTTCCAGTAGCCGTACTGGAGCTGCTGGCGAAACAAGGCACCCAGGCTCGCCCGCGGCCGGTAGGTCGAGCGGATGCGCGCGCTCTGCCACACGAGGGCGCCGCCGCGAACGAGACGCAGGTTGTGCTCGTCGTCCTGGTTGCGCACGAGACTCTCGTCGAAGCCGCCGAAGCGCTCGAAGGTCGCGCGCGGCCAGCAACCGAGATAGACGGTATCGACCGGGCCTTCGTAGCCGAGATCGCGCGAGCGCGCTCCGCCGGCGACCCAGCGGGACTGGAACGCCGCGGCGATGGCGCGCTGCGTCGGGCCGGTGGCGTTCGCGCGTTCGCCCTCCGCACACCACGGCCCGCCCACGTTGGCCGCGCCGCTGCGCGCCAGCGCCGCCAGGCACTGCGCGATGTAGTCCTCGGCGTAGCTGGTGTGCAGGTCCATGCGCACGACGACTTCACCGCGTGCGCGCTGCAGGCACCGATTCAGCCCGCAGGAGACGATGCGCTGGGGGTTGTCGATGAGCACGAAGCGCGGATCGCTCGCGCAGCGCTCGGCCAGCAGTTCGCGCGTGCCATCGTCGCTGCCGCCATCGGCGACGAGCACCTCGAGCACGACGCCCTCGGGCAGGCACTGGGCGGCGACCTCGTCGCAGAAGGCGGCGACGTGTGCACGCTCGTTGCGGCAGGGCGCCATCACGCTGACCACCCGCGCGGGCAGGCCGCTCATGCGCGGGTCCGTTCCAGAGGAGCGATCGGCACGCGGCGCCTCATGCCGGTTGCGGCGCCTGCAGCCGCAGCGACTCGTACAGCACCGCCATGCGTTCCATGTGCATGCGCCGCGAGGCGCGCTGCACGGCGATGTCGCGGTTGCGCCGGCCCTGCTGCTGCGCGAAAGCGGGATCATCGACCAGGCGCAGCAGCGCGGCGGCAAGCCGGGCCTCGTCGCGGGCCGGCACCAGCAGCCCGCTCGCCGCGTCGATCCACTGCCGGTTCGCGGGCAACTCGCTGCCGATCACCGGCAGGCCGCAGGCCATCGCCTCGAGCAGCGAAACGGAGGTGGCGTCGCTGCTCGGCACGCTGACGCAGGCGCGTGAGCGTTGCAGGGTCTCGACCATCGCGGCATCGCCCACGCGGCCGACGAAGCGCACGTTATCGCCCAGGTTCAGCGAGCTCGCCAGCGCCCGCAGCGCCGCCTCGTCGGGTCCGCCGCCCAGCAGGTGCAGCACGGCCCCGGCGTCCGGCCGCGCGCTGCGCAGCCGGGCCCAGGCGCGCAACAGGGTGTCGATGTTGTAGTTGGGTTCCCAGGCGCGCAGGCTCGCCGCCTCGAAGCCGGACGATGGGCGACCGGGGCGGAAACGCTCGGTGTCGGCGCCCCAGGCAACCTCCTCGCAGCGCGCCTTCACGCCGTAGCCGCGGATGGCGGCCAGCATGTCCTGCGAATCGGCCGTGATCAGCGCCGCGCGGCGCAAGGTCCAGCCGACCAGGGCCGACATGGCGCCGCCGCGCCAACCCGGCGCGCGCGGCGTGACGAGGATGTCGCTGCCCCAGGCGGTGAGCACCAGCGGCGCCGGCGCGCCGAGCGAGGCCACGGCGGCCCACAGGCCGTAGGACGTGACGTAGTGGCCGTGCAGCCATTGCGGCGCCGCGGCGCGGGCCACGCGCTGCACCTCGGGCAGGGCCAGCAGCCAGCCGGCGGCATTCGACCCCGGGGCGATGGCGATCACGTCGATGGCGCCCGGTACCTCGGCGGGGCGGCGCGTCGCCACCACGCACTCGAAGCCGCGCGCCGCCATCTCGTGCACCCAGCGCCGGGTGTGGATGCTGCTGGCGTCGGCGAAGAAAAGAATGCGCTTCACGACAGCGGTGACGACGACGCAAGCGAAGACGGCGTCTCGGGCACCGCCTCGCGGGCCCAGGCCTCGTACGCGGCCCGCGCCTCGGGCCCGAAGGCTTCGGCGTGGCGCTCGATCCAGGCGCGGTCGAGCTCGCGCGTGTCGCCGACCACGCGCGCCGGCTGCCCCTCGAGCACCGCGAAATCGGGCACCTCGCCGCTGACGAAGCTGTAGGCGCGCACGAGCACGCCGCGCCCGAGCGTCGTGCCCGGCGCGATCACGCTGTGCGGGCCGATGAAGCTCCAGGCACCCAGTCGGCTGGACTCGCGCCGCAGGCCGGCCGGCGTGGGGTGGCCCCAGTAGCGCTCGCGTTCCAGGCGCAGCGACAGATGGCTCGAGTGCGTGAGCACCGAGACGTGGTTGGTGATCTGGCAGCCGTCCTCGATCGTCAGGCCGCCGGACGCGTCGACGAAGTTGAAGTGCCCGATGAACACGTGGTCGCCGAGCAGCAGGCGCTCCGGCGCCTCGATGCGCGCGTGCGTGGAAACGCGGCTGTGGGCGCGCAGCAGGCCATCGCCGCTGCGCTGGCCGTAGACCATGCGGGGCGCCGCGATGCGCTGCCAGCAGCGCGCGAGGAAACGTCGGACGGCGTTCATGCAGGCCGTGATTCTCCCTTGCGAGCGCTCGCCGAAGGCACGGCGATCCCGAAGCGCCGTGCGAGGCGGTCAGGCAAGCGGGCGGCTCGTCGTGGCAGCCCCGCCAGGCGCGGCCTTCTTGGCACCGAACAGCGCCGCCCAGCGCAAGCCGGTGTCCCGCAGGAACCAGCCCAGAGCCAGCGCGATGGCGAGGGCATAGGCGAGCGACGTGGCCAGCGCCGCGCCCGCCGCGCCGTAGCGCGGCACGCTCCACGAGGCGATCGCCAGCGTCGTTCCCAGCGACAAGGCGGCGACGGCCGCCGACCACTGCGGCCGGCCGCGATGGTTGGTGTAGTAGGCCGACAGGCTCGACGCCGCCGCATAGCCGGCCACGCCCGGCAGCAGCAAGGCGAGCGGCAACAAGGCGCCACCGTAGGCCGGACCGAGCACGCGCGGCAGCGCGAACGCCGCGCCGATGTAGAGCAAGGGTGCCGCAACCAGCATGGCGAGCAGGTTGAAGCGGACCGCCCGCAAGGTCGTCCACGCGGCTTCGGCGGCATCGGGCGTGCCGATGCGGTGATAGGCCGACACCGTGACCGCCGAGGACAGCAGCCACAGCAACTCCGCCACCTGCACCGCGACCGAGTAGATGCCGACTTCGGCCAGGCTGCCGTTGCGCTCGACCAGAAACAGCGTGGCGCGGTAGTTGAGCAGGCTCACCACATTGGTCGCACCGATCACGGCGACGAAGCGCCAGTGCCTGCGCAGCGCCAGCCATTCGGATGCGCCCGGCCCGCCGATCGATCGCCCTCCGGTCGGCTCGTCCGGCATGCCCGCGAGGTGCGCGCCGCGTCGTGCGCAACGGTACGCGGCCCACCCGGTGCACGCCGCGACGACCGCCTTGCCGACGACCCACGCCCCCAGAACCGGCAGCACATCCGCCGGCGCACCCGCTTGCGGATACAGCATCCCCAGCCCGGCCAGCGCGGCCAGCACCACCGCCGGCGCCGCCACCTGCGGCAGGTTGAGCGGCAGCATGCGGCCCTGGCCCAGCCACAGGCCGCTGGCCGTCGGCACCAGCAGCAGCAGGGGCGCCGCCAGCGCGAGCAGCCAGAGGTGCCGATAGGGCTCGGCATCGGCCAGCGCGGCGGCCGCGAACAGCAGCAGCGCAGCCGCGGCGCCCAGGCCCAGCGCCAGGCGCAGCAGCAGGGCCAGCAACGGAGCCGGGTCGGCCCGGCGGTTGGAAATCTCGCGCGCCAGCAACAGGCCGAGGCCGGAGAACAGCGTCAGCAGCACCGACTCGATCGCGACGAAAAGCGCGAACGCACCCTGCACCGCCGGCCCGAGTCGCGCGACCATGACGAGGATCCCCAGACCGAGAACGACGCTTGCAAGCCGGCCGACCAGATTGATGGCGGCGCCACGGGCAAGCGGTCGGGGAAGCATGAGTGCGGGGGCGGTTGAAAGGCGAACGGCGGATTGTCGGCGAGGGGGCCAACAAGTCATGCGGTCTTGCGCCCTGTCCCTCTGGGAGACGGCCGGGCCGAGAGCCGGTCGGGCGTGCCGACCGGAGCCCGCCTCGCAGGCCGGCCTGCCCCATAAAATCGCCGGTTCGCCGCAAGCAGCCGAAGCGGCCCGCCAGGACTCTCGATGACCCCCACGCCCCCGACCGCCGTTGCCGCCGACGCCGCGCCCGACACCAACAAGCTGGTGGCCGAACGCCGCGAGAAGCTGGCGGCGATCCGCGCGCAAGGCATCGCGTTTCCCAACGACTTCAAGCCGCGCGATCAGGCCGCCGACCTGCATCGCTCGCACGAGGGCCGCAGCAACGAGGCGCTCGAAGCCGCGCCGATCGCCGCGTGCGTCGCAGGCCGCATGATGCTCAAGCGCGTGATGGGCAAGGCCTGCTTCGCGACGCTGCAGGACGGCTCGGGCCGCCTGCAGCTCTACATCACGGCCGATGCGGTCGGCGCCGAGCAGCTCGCCGCCTTCAAGCACTGGGACCTGGGCGACATCCTCGGCGCCGAGGGCACGCTGTTTCGCACGCGCACGGGCGAGCTGTCGCTCAAGGTCAGCGCCATCCGCCTGCTCACGAAGAGCCTGCGCCCCCTGCCCGACAAGTTCCACGGCATGGCCGACCAGGAGCTCAAGTACCGCCAGCGCGAGGTCGATCTCATCATGGACGAGGCCTCGCGAGAGCGCTTCCGCGCGCGCAGCAAGGCGGTGGCCTCGATGCGCCGCTTCATGGTGGAGCACGGCTTCCTCGAGGTCGAGACGCCGATGCTGCATCCCATTCCCGGCGGCGCCAACGCGAGGCCCTTCGCCACGCACCACAACGCACTGGATCAGCAGATGTTCCTGCGCATCGCGCCGGAGCTGTACCTGAAGCGGCTGGTGGTCGGCGGCTTCGAGCGCGTGTTCGAGATCAACCGCAACTTCCGCAACGAGGGCGTGTCGGTCCGGCACAACCCCGAGTTCACGATGATGGAGTTCTACGCGGCGTACTGGAACCACCACGACCTGATGGACTTCACCGAAGCCCTCCTTCGCCACGCCGCGCACGAGGCGGTCGGCTCCGCACAGTTGAGCTATGCCGGCCGGCCGGTCGATCTGGAGTCCCCGTTCGCGCGCCTGTCGGTGCGCGACTCGCTCGTCGCGCATGCCGGCCTGAGCGCCGCCCAGGCCGGCGATGCCTCGGTCCTGCGCGAGCGCCTGAAGGCCGGCGGCCAGGAGGCGCCGGCACGCTGGAGTCTGGCCGAGCTCCAGTTCGCGCTGTTCGAGGCGGTGGTGGAGGAACGGCTCTGGCAGCCGACCTTCATCACCGACTACCCGGTCGAAGTCTCGCCCCTGGCCCGCGCTTCGGACACCGATCCCTCGATCACCGAACGCTTCGAACTCTTCATCACCGGCCGCGAGTTCGGCAACGGCTTCTCGGAGCTGAACGACCCGGAAGACCAGGCCGCGCGCTTTGCGGAACAGGCCCGCAACATGGACGCCGGCGACGAGGAGGCCATGTACTTCGACGCCGACTACATCCGCGCGCTCGAGCACGGCCTGCCGCCCACGGGCGGCTGCGGCGTCGGCATCGACCGCCTGATGATGCTGCTGACCGACTCGGCCAACATCCGCGATGTGATTCTCTTTCCGGCGTTGCGCCGGGAAGCTTGATCCCGCCGGCCGCAAGCTCTCAGGTCAGGCGGCGCGGGCCCGAGGGGTCGAGCGACTGCTCGATGCGGTCTTCCGCTTCGCCGATGTAGGCGGCCAGCGTGTTCGAGCTCTCCTGCACGGCCTGCCGCAGTTCGGCAGTAGCTGCATCGACGTGCGCCCTCAGCTCGGCCTTGCCGGCGCCGAGCTGCGCTTCGAGGCGGCCGAGTTCGGTCGTCATAACGGTCTGCAAGGCCGTGAAGCGCGAGGCTTCGGCCTGATCGGCCAGCGCGCGCTGCGCCTGCAGCTCCTGCGTGTGCCGGCGCGTCTCCATCAGCACCCGGCCCTGCCACCAGGCCATGTGGACGAGGAAGACGGCCGTCACCGCGGCCAGCACGCCCAGCAGCACCAGCCCGAGCGGGGCCTCCACGGTCGTGACCAGCAGCGACAGCGTGGCCGGCACGATGAATGCGCTCCAGTTGACCGTCACGAACGCCGCGAACAGCACGAGCACGAGCAGGGTCAGGAGCAGTCGGGCAGTCATTTCTCTGGTCGGTCGGTGGTGGCGGGGATCGATGGCGGTCGAGAACGGATCGCCAGGCCGCTCAGCGGTGCTCGAAGCGCGGTTTGCGCTTGGCGAGGAAGGCCTCCATGCCCTCCTTCTGATCCCGGGTCGCGAACATCGCGTGGAACATGCGGCGCTCGAAAGCCACGCCTTCGGCCAGCGGGCTCTCGTAGGCCCGGTTGACGCATTCCTTGGCGGCCATCAGGCCCGGCAGCGACAAGGCGCACATCGCATCGGCCGCCGCCTGCGCTTCCTCGAGCAGCCGCGCGGCCGGCACCACGCGCGAGACGAGGCCCGCGCGCTCGGCCTCGGCAGCGTCGATCGTGCGCGCGGTGAGCACCATGTCCATCGCCTTGGCCTTGCCCACGGCGCGCGGCAGCCGCTGGGTGCCGCCCGCGCCGGGCACGATGCCGAGCTTGATCTCGGGCTGGCCGAACTTCGCGGTGTCCGCGGCGATGAGCAGGTCGCACATCATCGCCAGCTCGCAGCCGCCGCCGAGCGCGAAGCCGGCCACCGCGCCGATCACCGGCTTTCTCACGCTGCGGATGGTTTCCCAGTTGCGCGTGATGAAGTCGCCCTTGTAGACGTCCGCAAAGCCGAGCCCGGCCATTGCACCGATGTCGGCGCCGGCCGCGAAGGCCTTCTCGCTGCCGGTGAGAACGACGCAGCCGATGGTGTCGTCGGCGTCGAACTCGCGCAGCGCCGCACCCAGCTCGTCCATCAGCGCATCGTTCAGCGCATTGAGCGCCTGCGGCCGGTTCAAGGTGATCCAGCCGGCCTTCAGAGCCAGCGTGCCGCGGCGGTCGGTGAGCAGGTTTTCATGCTTCATGGCGGACGCTCCTGATCGGGGGTTTCACTGTACTGCCCTGCCTGTGTGGTAGTAACGACAGTGCGCACCGGCACCAGACGCTACGGGGCAGACCCGCTGCAAACGCGCGCGGCCATGCGTTAATCTCGCCCGCAACCGAAAAGACCCCCGGCATGGCCATCACTTACCGCAAGACGGAACTCGGGCAAGCTGAAATAGCGACTCGCGCGTTGCGCCTGCCGCCTCGCGTGCGCCAGGCGCTGATCCTCGTGGACGGCAAGCGCAGCGACACGGAATTGCGCAAGCTCATCCCGCCGCCGGCCGACGAGGTGCTTCAGACCCTGCTCGATCTCGAATGCATCGAGGCCTCCGGCGGCGCGGCAGCCACCGCGACGAACGCGGCGGCGCCCGCCCCGGCGGCGCCCCCGCAGGTCGCCGCGCCGGTCGTGCTGACCGTGACGGAAACCTGCCAGCGCGCCGTGCGATGGCTCACCAACAGCCTCGGCCCCTATGCCGATCCGCTCAACCTGCGGCTCGAAAAGGCCAAGAACCGCGAAGACATGCACTCGGCCCTGGTGCTTGCGGCGACCTTCGTGCGCCAGCAACACGGCAGCGCGCGCGCCGCCGAGTTCGCGCAGCACGTCGGCCTGCCGCCCGAAGAAGCCTGATCCCCGGCGGCATGGCCGCCCAAGCGAGGCCGGCTCACGGCAGCCGTGCCGGCAAACCCTCAAGCGCCGTTCGCCAGCCAGCCCGAGCGGCGCGCCTGCGCATCGGCCGGGGCCTGGACATCGACGCTCAGCGCCACCGGGCCGTGCGACTGGGCGCAGGGCAGGTTGAGGTTCAGCACACGCTGGTCCCGCGCAGCCAGCAAGGGCAGCGGCCTGTCGAAGGCGCCCAGCACCGCCAGGTCGTCGAGCTTGCGCACCCGCCAGCCGTCGAGCGCAATCAGTTCGTCCCCGGCGGCCAAGCCGGCCTGCTCGGCCGCGCCGCCGCGCATCACCGCCTGCAGCTTGAGCTGACCGCCCGCGTCGGAGACCCGGGCGCCCAGGCGCTGAGCCAGCGTTGCCGCCTCCTCCTGCCAGACGATGCCCAACGCGTCCAGCAGCGGCTCCAGCGGCAGGTCGGCACTGCCGTGCACCCATGAAGCGAGCTCGGCGGCGTACGAACGGCCGCCCACTTCCTGCAGCACGGCCGCGATGTCGGCCTCGCCGATCGGGCCGCCACCCGCACCGCGCCCGCTGGAGCGGCCCCCGCCGCGCGCCACCGCGGCCCCGCTGCGCGCCCACAGGCCGCGCATCACCTCGTCGAGCGAGCCGCGGCCTTCGCTGCGCAGCGTGAGATCGAGCGCCAACCCGACCAGCGAGCCGAGCGCGTAGTAGCTGACCGTGGCGTTGACGGTGTTTTCGTCGGGCCGGTAGTACTTGACCCACGCGTCGAAACTCGCCTGCGCCACGCTTTGCACCGCGCGCCCCGGCGTGGCCCGCACGTTGCTGATGGTCTTGGCGAGCAGCTTGAGATAGCGGGGCACGTCGATGAGCCCGGCGCGCAGCAGCAGCAGGTCGTCGTAGTAGGACGTGAAGCCCTCGAAGAACCACAGCAGCTCGGTGTAGTTCTCGCGCGTGTAGTCGTAGCGCTCGAATTCGGCCGGGCGCAGACGCTTGACGTTCCAGGTGTGGAAGTACTCGTGGCTGACGAGGCCGAGCAAGGTGGCGTAACCCTCGGTGGGGGCCTTCATGCCGGTGCGCGGCAGATCACGGCGGTTGGCGATCAGCGCCGTGCTCGCGCGGTGCTCCAGGCCCCCGTAGCCGTCTTCCACCGCATTGAGCAGGAACACGTAGCGCTGGAACGGCGGCTTGCCCGAGGCTCGGCCGGGCGCACCGTGCCAGAAGGCGATCTGCGTTTCACAGATGCGGCGGCAATCGGCCAGCAGGCGCTCACCATCGAAGCCGGGCAGCGCGCCGGCGACCACGAACTCGTGCGACACGCCGCCCGCCTGGAACGTGCCGCGCCAGAAGCGGCCGAGCTCCACCGGGTGATCGACCAGCTCGTCGTAGTCCGCGGCCTCGAAGCAAGGCCCCACCGGTGGCAGCGCCGTGGCGACCTGCCAGCCCCGCGGCAGCGTGCCGAGCGAGAGCTGCTGCGGCTCGGCTTCGCGCCCGTGCACGCGCAGGAACACGCTGGTGCCGTTGAAGAAGCCGCGGCCGGCGTCGAGATAGGCGGCGCGCACGGAGGTGTCGAACGCGTACACCGAGTAGCTCACCGTCAAGGTGGCGCGGCCTTCGCAGTGCGCGACCCAGGTGCTCTTGTCCTGCTGGACCAGACGCACGGCGCGCGTGCCCTGCCGCGCTTCGAGCCGCGAGAGATGCCGCGCGAACTCGCGCACCAGATAGCTGCCCGGAACCCAGACCGGCAGGCTCAGCCCCTGCTCGGAGGCCGGCTCGGCGATGGTCAGCGTGACGCGGAACAGGTGGGCGTGGGCATCGGCCACGTCGAGGCGGTAGCGAATCATCGAGAGCGCCGGTCGGAGATCAGCAGAAGCGGCGATGCCTGTCGAGCGCCGCCACGGGGACGCAAAAGAATACGTTACGCGCCTCTCGCACCGGGCCGACCCGAGAAATCGGCCAGTCAAGCGGCTTCAGTTCGCGGGTTCTCATGGAGGCTTAAGGCGTTTTGTTTCTGAATCAGGAATGGTGCATTGAAAACAGAGCGGTTTATCTCTTGGATCGCAAGACATAAATTTGCTGCGTCGCAACGATCTTTGTCAACCCGCTCACCAAGGAGGCCTCAATGAAGAACTACCTGACCATCACCACCCTCGCCGCCACGGCTGCCCTGTTCACCTTGTCGGCTCAGGCCCAGACGCAACCCCTGACGCGCGCGGACGTGAACGCGCAACTCGAACAGGCCCGCTCGAGCGGTGCGCTGGAGCGCATGGCTTCCGAGGGGTTCGGCTTGCCCACCCCGGTGATGCGCAGTGCCGCGCCGGTCGAGGCGCCCCCCGCCGCAGCGGTGCAGCCGGAAGCGCCCAAGGCACAGGGCCTGACACGCGCCGAGGTGCGCGCCGAACTCGCACGCGCCCGCGCTGCCGGTGAAATGGACTTCGCCGCGGCCGAGGTCAACGGCACCTCGCCGTACGCGCCTCGCTCCGTGGCTGCGCCGGTCTACGCCGGCAAGGACGGCACCGACCGCTTCGCACGGTCGAACGCTCGCTGAACCCGACCGGCCGGCGCACCGCATGACGGGCGTCGGCGCGGCCGGCGATCAGTTCTTGCCGCCGGCACTGGCCACCAGCTGCTTTTCGAGCTGATCGGCCGTGAGCATGCCCGGAACGCGCACGCCATCCTCGAACACGATGGCCGGCGTGCCGCTGACCCGGTGCTTGCGGCTGAGTTCGAGGTTGCGCTCGATGGGCGTGGCGCAATCGCCCAGCAGGCGCGGGGGCGCGGCGCCTTCGAGCATCCAGTTGCGGTAGGCGGCGGTTGAATCCTTCGCGCACCAGATCGCCTTGACCTTGTCGGGCGAATCGCCGCCGAGGATGGGGATCAGGAAGGTGTAGACCGTCACGTCCTTCATGCCGGTCAGCTCCTTCTCGAAACGCTTGCAGTAGCCGCAGTTCGGGTCGGAGAACACGGCGATCCGCCGCTTGCCGCTGCCCGTTTTCCAGACCACGGCGTCCTTGAGCGGCAGGCTGTCGAAGTCGATCGCGGTCAGCTTGGCGATGCGCTCCTCGGTCAGGTTGCGCTTGTTCCTGAGATCGAGGATCTCGCCGCGGATCAGGTAGGCGCCCTCGGCGTCGGTGTAGAACAGCTCGTGGCCGATGCGCACCTCGAACAGACCCGCCATGGGCGCCTTGTTCACCTCGTCGATTTTGGGCAGGCTGCTCAAACGCTCGCCGAGCGACTTGCGGATCGCCGCTTCCTCCGGCAAGGGCGGCGCGGCCAGCGCGGCCACGCCCAGCAGCGCCGCCGCCGCGGCCAGCGCGAGGGTTTTGAACTTCATGGTGTTTCCTTCGTTGAGGCCGGTCGGCTAACCGCGCAGCGCGCGATCGGTGAGCCAACGCTTGATCGGCGGGAGGTGGTTGACGAGACTCAGGCCGCGGTTGCGGAGTTCCTTGACCGGCGCGGCATCGTGCGCGAAGAGCTGCAGGAGCCCATCGGTCACACGGCTCATCGCCCAGGTCGGCGCAGCGCGGGCGCGGGCGTAGCGCGCGAGCAGTCGCTCGTCGCCGAGCGGACGCCAGGGCTCGTCGGCCTGGCGCCGGGCCAGCACGCCGGTAAGCGATTGCACATCCGCCAGCCCGAGATTCAGGCCCTGCCCGGCCAGCGGGTGCACGACGTGCGCCGCATCGCCGAGCAGCACCCATCCCGGCCCGTGCCAGCGCGTCGCCCGGGCCAACCGCAGCGGCCAGGCGGCGCGGGGGCCGCGCAGGCGCAGGCGCCCGACCGCCCCCCGGGTCGCTTCTTCGAGCGCCTGCTCGAAAGCCGCGTCGTCGCGCTCCAGCAGTTCCTCGGCACGCGCCGTGGGAAGCGCCCAGACGAGGCCGTAGCCCTGGCCGCTGGGCCCCATGCTTGCGGCCCGTGCGGCCCGATCGCCCCAGACGGGCGCCGCCGATGGCGCGGCCGGCGGCACGGCCTGCGGCAGATCGAAGGGCAGCAAGGCCAGCACGTCGGGCGCGCGAAACCACTGGTGCGCGGTGTTGCCGTGTGGCTGGTCGCAATCCAGTCTGGCGGCGATCGCGCTCTGACCGTAATCGACGCGCTCGACCTCGACGCCGAGTGCCGCGCGTTCCGGCGAATCGCGGCCGTCGCACAGGGCGATCAGCGCCGCCGGCTCGGCCGGCTCGGTGAGCGTGACGTGGGGGGAAAATCGCAGCGCGTTCGCGAGCTCCCGCTCGAGTGCTGCCGCATCGACGATCCAGGCCAGCTCGCTCACCCGCTGCTGCCAGGCGTCGAACTCGAGCAGGCCGCCGGCGTCGCCATGCACGTGCATGGCGTTCACGCGCGTCGCAACGGCCGGCGTGGCCGCGAGCAGCGCGTCCCACACCTTGAGCTGCTCGAGCAACGACACCGAACGGGCGCTGAGCGCATACGTGCGCACGTCGGGGCCCCCGGCCGGCGCCGCGCCACCGAGGGCCACGCGCAGGCCGAGCCTCGCGAGCGACAGGGCCAGCGCCTGGCCGACCGCGCCTCGTCCGCGCACGCACACATCGAAACGGTTCATTGCGCAAGGATTGTAGGCAGCGCCCCGTGCGGCGCCCGATGACTGCGCAGGCCGGTGACCCTGCGGCGATGAACGAACCGCCCGAGAGCGGCCCTTCGCTTTCTCGAGCTTTCCACCGGGCGGCACAATGATCCGACCCCCCACTGCCGCCGTCCGCCATGCCCCTCTGGCTTCGCCGTTCGCTGATCGCGCTGGCCGTGCTGATCGCACTGCTCGTGGCCGGCGCCGCCTGGCTCGTCGCCAGCTTCGACCCCAACCGCTACAAGGGCCTGCTCATCGACTGGGTGCGCGACAACAAGCAGCGCAGCCTGGTCATCGATGGGCCGATCGGGCTGTCGGTCTTCCCGCGCATCGAGGTCACCCTGCAGGACGTTTCGCTCAGCGAACATCGCCGGCCCGAGCAGACCTTCGCCTCGCTGAAGGACGCGCAGCTCGCGGTGCAGTTGATGCCGCTGCTCCGGCGCGAACTGGCCATCGATCGCGTGGCGGCGAGCGGCGTACGCGTGACTTACGCGCGCAACGCGAAAGGCGAAAGCAACATCGACGATCTGCTCGCGTCCGATGCGCCCGATGGGGCCGAGGCGCCGGCGAGCGAGGCCGAAGCGCCCGCCCTGCGCTTCGATGTCAGCGGCATCGAGTTGAGCGACCTGCAGGCCGACGTCAGGGACGAGGTTCTGGGCATCGACGGCCGCTTCGCGGTCAAGACGCTCGAAACCGGGCGGCTGGCCGACGGGGCCGAGTCGCCCGTGCGCTTCGTCGGGCACGCACAACTGAAGGAGCCGGCGCTCGACGCGGCCATCGACCTCGCCGGCGATCTCGCGCTCACCCTGCCCGCCGACGCCCCGGCCAGCATCGGCTTCACCGACCTCAAGCTCGGTGTGCTCGGCCAGGGCTTCGACGTGAAAAAGCTCGACGCCCGCCTCACCGGCACCCTCGCCTACGACGGCAAGAGCGGCGCGGCGCGCGCCGACGATCTGCAACTTCTGGTCTCCGGCGAGCGGCTGGGCATGGCGCTGCAGGACAGCGCCGTGCGCCTGGCCTCGCTCGTGTTCGACCCCGAGCGGCGCGCCCTTTCGCTCGAGAAGCTCGACCTCCAGCTCAAGGGGCGCAGCGGCGAAGACACCGTGGCCGCCACGCTCGGGTGGCCGAGTTTGAAGGTCGCCGGCGACACGCTCGAAGGCAGCGCGCTCAAGGGCAGCGCCACGGTCGAAGCCCGCGGCGCAGATCCCCGCAAGCTGCAACTCGGCTTCGAGTCGCAGGCGCCGAGCGGCAGCTTCGAAAGCATTCGCGTGCCGGGCCTGAAAGTCACCATCAACGGCAGCGGCGCCGGGCGCAGCGTGCGCGGCGAGGCGCGCACCGATCTCAGCCTGGCGCCCCAGCCCTTGGCCGCCGCGCTGCAGGCGCTTGCCCTGGAGGTGGCCTTCACCGACCCCGCGTTGCCACCCATGAAACTCGCCATGCGGGGCCAGGCCGAGGTCACCGCCGACAAGGCCGCCTGGGGCTTCGACGGCTCGATCAACGAACAGAAGTTCAACACGTCGGGCAAGGCCGACCTGTCCAAGGACGTGCCGCGCATCGAGGCCCAGGCGCGCTTTGCGACGCTCGACCTGACGCGTTTCGTCGCCAAGCCGCCAGCCGGCGCCAAACCCGCGGCCCAGACCAAGCCATCGCAGGGCTCAGGCGCGGACGCGCCCGTCGATCTCAGCGGCTTGAAGGCGATCGACGGCGCATTCCAGTTCCGCGCCGGCACGCTCGTCTATCCGCCCTACCGCGTAGCCGACGCGGCGCTCGATGCCACGCTGGCCGGCGGCAGCTTGCGCGTGAGCCAGTTGTCCGGACGAGCCTGGGGCGGGCGTTTCAACGCCCAGGCCTCGGCCCAGGCCGCCAGCGGGCTGCCTTCTCAGCGCATGAGCCTGAAGCTCGATGCCAGCGACGTCGACATCGCTCAACTGCTGGGCGACGTGGCCGACTTCCGCAAGCTCGAGGGCAAGGGCCGCGTCACCGCCGATGTCAGCACCCGCGGCGCCAGCGTCGACCAACTCAAGCAGCAGCTCGGCGGCAAGGCGGCGATGCGCCTGACCGACGGCGCAGTGCGCGGCATCAACCTGGCCAAGGTGCTGCGCCAGTGGAAGTCCGCGGTCACGCTCGACAAGGACGCGGTGCAGGCCGCCAGTGCCGAGGAGAAGACCGACTTTTCCGAGATCAGCGGCAGCTTCGACATCCAGAACGGTGTGGCCCGCAACAAGGATCTGTCGGCCAAGAGCCCCTTCCTGCGCGTCGGCGGCGAAGGGCTGATCGACATCGGCAAGAGCCGCATCGACTACCTCGCCAAGGCCACGGTCACCGCCACGAGCGAAGGCCAGGGCGGCGCGGAACTGGCCGCCTTGCGCGGCGTCACCGTGCCGGTACAACTCGTCGGTCCCTTCGAATCGGTCGACTACAGGATCCAGTGGTCGGCGGTCGCCGCCGACATGGTGGGCAAACGCGCCAGGGACGCCGTGGCCGACAAGGCCAAGGGCGCGCTGGGCGGCGTGCTCGGGGGCCTGGGCAAAGCGGCCCCCGTGGACAAAGCCGCCTCGGCGCCAGCGAAGAAGGATCGGCTCGAGGACGGCTTGAACAAGCTGTTCGGACGCTGAGCCTCATCGCGCAAAGCGGCCGGCGGCAGGCGCCGCGGCCGCGTATCGAGCGCACGTGACGCAGCACCGGCGCTCGATAATCGCCACATGAACGAATCCAACGTGACGATCGCGGGCCTGTACGTGTACCCCGTGAAATCCTGTGCCGGCGTCGACCCGGCCGAGGTGCTGCTGATCGAGACCGGCCTGGAGTTCGATCGCGCCTGGATGCTGGTCGATGAGCAGGGCGAGTTCGTCAGTCAGCGTGAGCTGCCCCGCATGGCACTCGTGCGCTGCGATTTGCGGCACAGCGAACTCGTGCTGCGCGCGCCCGGCATGCTGGCGCTGCACCTGGCGCTCGATGCCGTCGAGGCGCCCGTGCGCGTGCGGGTCTGGAACGACGAGGTCGCCGCCTACGACATGGGCGCCCTGGCGGCTCGGTGGTTCAGCGACTTCCTTCGCCAGCCGCTGCGGCTGGTGCGCTTCGATCCGGAACAGAAGCGGCTGGCGAGTCGGGCGTGGACGGGCGAGGTCGAAGCCGAAGCCGCGTTCAGCGACGGGTTTCCGCTTCTCGTGCTGTCGCAGGCCTCGCTCGATGCGCTCAACGAACGCCTGGCCTACCGCGACGTGGCGCCGGCCACGATGCAACGCTTTCGCCCGAACATCGTGCTCGGCGGACTGGACGCGCACGGCGAGGACTTTCTCGACGAGATTGCATTCGACGGACCGCAGGGCATGGTGCGGCTCAGGCTGGTCAAGCCGTGTTCGCGCTGCAGCATTCCCAACGTCGATCCGCAGACCGGCGAGCCGGGCACCGAGCCCGGGGACACGCTGGCCATGTACCGCGCCGATCCGCGGGTCGATGGCGCCATCACCTTCGGCATGAACGCCGTAATCATCGAAGGTATCGAGCGCTCTTTGCAGGTGGGTCAGACGGGTCGGGCGAGCCTGCGCTTTTGAGCCGCACCACATCGCCGCGGCGGCACTTCACCTGACGAAATCTTGTCTGCGGGCGCCGTTGCGCCCGCGCATCGTCTCGGCCCCCACGAACCCCCCATTCGCGCGGAACGGCGCACCGCCGGTCGGATTTGGCCATTCGGCCGAGTGGCCGCGGCAGCAGGTTCGCGGCGTGCGAGCTAGGATCGTTCAACGGGTCCTTCGGGGCTCATCGACCGCAAAGCCTTGCTCGGCCACGAGGAGTTCGCCATGTCACCGCTGCGCCGCCTGCACCGTTCGCCTCTTCGCACGCCGGGTGTCACGGCGCTTGCCCTGGTCGCCGGGATGGCACTGCTCGGGTCCGCACCCGCGCACGCTGCCGAGCGCGGCGATCTGCCGGTCGCGGCGGGCTCAGGACTGCGTGCGGGCGAGGCGGCATGGCCGCGCTGGCAAGGCCGGCTTTCCATCACCTCCGGCTCCAGCGGTCTGCTCGCTCATGGGCGCCAAGAGCCGAATTTCAGCACTGACACCGCCCCGCTGCAGAGCCTGAGCCTGCTGGGCGACTACTACTTCATCCAGCAGGGCCTCGCGCCGAGCAGCCAGTACAGCGGTGGATTCCGGGCCAGCGGCGGCCTCATCGTCGGCGCACGCCGGGCGGCGGCCGGCTCGATCCTGCCGGCCGGTGCATCGGGCCTGGGCAGCGGGTTCAGCGCCGAGCGGCGCCTGTTCAGCCTGTCCGCTCCGGCCGCCGCACTCGACGGCGGGGACGGCGCCGCGCAGTCGGTGCCCTATCTTGGTGTCGGCTACACCGGGCTGCAATCGCTCAGGGGCACCGGGGGCGGCTGGGGCTTCAGCGCGGACGTCGGCGTGATGGCGCTGCAACCGCGCTCGGCGGTGCGTCTTGGCCAGGAAAGCGTTTCGGACACGGTGCGCGGGCTGGACATCAGTCCGGTCGTGCAGGTGGGCGTGTCGTATTCCTTCTGAGTCGAACCGGGTGGGGCTTTGCCCGGTTCGACGGCGCAGCGGCGGCTTTGCCGTATAAGCTCGCGCATTCACGTTTATCGCCACGAGCCGACCATGACCGAGATTTCCGCCGACGTTCAGCAACGCATCGATCAACTCGTCAAGAACCATCGCGTGGTGCTGTTCATGAAGGGCACGGCCCAGTTCCCGATGTGCGGCTTTTCCGGCCGCGCGATCCAGATCCTCAAGGCCAACGGCGTGTCGGACCTGACCACCGTGAACGTGCTCGAAGACGAGGCGATCCGCCAGGGCATCAAGGACTACGCCAACTGGCCGACCATCCCCCAGCTCTACGTCAACGGCGAGTTCGTCGGCGGCTCGGACATCATGATGGAGATGCACCAGGCCGGCGAGCTGCAGACGGTCCTGAGCGCTTGAGCCCCTCGTCGACTGCCTTCATTACCCGACTGTCGCCGTTCCCCGCATGCAGCGGGAAAGTCACCGGCCTCGACAAGGCGTGAGCCCATGACGCAACGCCTCGTGGTCGGGATCACGGGTGCGACAGGCGCCGTCTACGGGCTTCGGCTGTTGCAGCGGGCCCGTGAGCTGCAAGCCGAAACGCATCTTGTCGTCACGCCGGCCGGTGTGCTCAACGTTCATCACGAGCTCGGGCTGGACCGCAAGGCGCTCGAGGCCATGGCCAACCATGCGCACAGCCCGGCCGACATCGGGGCGTGCGTCGCCAGCGGCAGTTTCGCCACGGCCGCCATGGTGGTGGCGCCGTGCTCCATGAAGACCCTGGCCGCCATCGCGCACGCCCACGCGGACAACCTGCTGACCCGCGCCGCCGACGTCACGCTCAAGGAACGCCGCCGGCTCGTGCTCATGGTCCGCGAGACGCCGTTCAACCTCGCCCATCTGCGCAACATGACCGCGGCGACCGAGATGGGCGCGGTGATTTACCCACCATTGCCGGCGTTCTATCACCGGCCGGATTCGGTGGCGGAGCTGGTGGACGACACGGTCGAGCGGGTGCTTGCGCTGATCGGTCTCGACGGCGCGGCGCCGAAAGAGTGGCCCGGGCTCTAGCCCCGGCGTCGATGCGCCTCGCCCCGTTGGCGCACGGTCAGTGCGCTGGCGTGTCAGCCGACCTCGTACTCCCAGAGCTGACGCGCACCGAACACGAGGCGCGGGTATGGGGCCCGGCCCCGGCTGCCGTTGTAGCGGCCCAGCGCCATGAACAGGTCGCCGCGCTCGCGGTCGAGATAGTGGCGAAGAATGACGCAACCGAATCGAAGGTTGGTCTGCAGGTGAAACAGGCGACCCACATCATCGCCTCCGCCGCCGATGACCCTCAGCCAGAAAGGCATCACCTGCATGTAGCCGCGTGCGCCGACCACCGACACGGCGTACTTGCGAAAGCCACTCTCGACCTGGATCAAGCCCAGCACGAGCGCCGGGTCCAGGCCGGCGCGCCGGCTTTCGTACCAGACCGTCTCCAGGAACTCCACACGGGCCACCCGGTCGGGTTTGCGGCGCATCAGCCGCTCGCTCATGACGCCGAGCCAGCGCAGGTAGGCCAGGCGCTCATCGGTGCTGTCGAAGCTCGGCCGCGGCGGTGCGCCCTGCGCGACGGCGGCCGACAGCGCGGTCCGGACGGCGTCTGCCAACGGTTCCTCGAGTTGCCCACCCGCCTGCGCGCTGCGCGGTCCGCAGACCGCGCCAGCCAGCAGCATGCCGGTCAACAGCGTACGACGGCGCAGCCCCGGCATGCCCGTGAAGTTCACGCGCCCAGGCGCAGGCGCAAGGTGGCCGCGGTGTCGGCGAGCGGCAGCTTGGTGGCCTCGGCCTCGCTGCGGGCCTGCACCTCGACTTGATCGTCCTTCAGTCCGCGCTCGGAGATCACCACGCGCTGCGGAACACCGATCAACTCCCAGTCGGCGAACATGGCGCCGGGGCGCTCACCGCGGTCGTCGAGGATGGCATCGATGCCCAGCGCCAGCAGTTCATCGTGCAACGCATCGGCCGCGGCCTTCACCTGCGCCGAACGGTCGTAGCCGATAGGGCAGATCGCCACCGCGAAGGGCGCGATCGCCGCCGGCCAGCGGATGCCGCGCGCGTCGTTGCATTGCTCGATGGCGGCACCGAGGATGCGCGTGACGCCGATGCCGAAGCAGCCCATCTCCATGAACTGCGGTTTGCCGAGCTCGTCGAGATAGGTGGCGTTCATTGCGGCGCTGTACTTGGTGCCGAGATAGAACACATGGCCGACCTCGATGCCCCGCTGGATGGCAAGCACGCCCTTGCCGTCGGGAGACGGGTCGCCGGCCGCCGCGTTGCGGATGTCCGCGATCAGCTCCGGCTCGGGCAGATCGCGGCCCCAGTTCACGCCGGTGTAGTGGAAACCGGCCGCGTTGGCGCCGCAGACGAAGTCGCTCATGTTGGCCACCGTGCGCTCGGCGATCACCCTGACCGGCCGCTCCAGGCCGACCGGCCCGAGATAGCCGGGCTTGCAGCCGAAATGTGCGTCGATCTCGGCGGCGGTCGCGAATCGAAAACCCGCCTTCAGGCCCGGCAGCTTGCCGGCCTTGGTCTCGTTGAGCTCGTGATCGCCGCGAACCATCAGCAGCCAGACGGTGGTCCGGGGAGTCTCGCTGCCGTCGATCTTGTCGTCGGTGGCCAGCACGAGCGACTTGACCGTCTGCGCAAGCGGCAGGCCGAGCAGCTCCGCCACGGCTGCGCAGGTCGCCTTGCCCGGCGTCGGCGTCTTCTGCAGCGCCTGCTTCGGGGCTGCGCGATCGGTCAGCAGCGGCAGGCACTCGGCCAGTTCCATGTTGGCCGCATAGTCACTGCTCGGGCAATAGACGATAGCGTCCTCGCCCGTGTCGGCGATGACCTGGAACTCGTGCGAACGATCGCCGCCGATGGCACCGGTGTCGGCCGCCACGGCACGGTACATCAGACCGAAGCGATCGAAGATGCGCTCGTAGGCGGCATACATCGCGTCGTAGCTTCGGCCCGCAGCCGCCTCGTCCCGATCGAAGGAATACGCGTCCTTCATCGTGAACTCACGCCCGCGCATCAGGCCGAAACGCGGCCGGCGTTCGTCGCGGAACTTCGTCTGGATGTGATAAAAGTTCTTCGGTAGCTGCCGGTAGCTGCGCAGCTCCTGGCGGGCGATGTCGGTGATGACCTCTTCACTCGTGGGCTGAATGACGAAGTCGCGCTCATGGCGGTCTTTCACCCGCATGAGTTCGGGGCCCATGGCCTCGAAGCGCCCGGTCTCCTGCCACAGCTCGGCCGGCTGCACGATCGGCATCAGCAGCTCCACCGCGCCCGCGCGGTTCATCTCCTCGCGGATGATGGCCTCGACCTTGCGAATGACGCGCAGGCCCATCGGCATGTAGCTGTAGATGCCCGCGCCCAGGCGCTTGATCAGACCGGCCCGCATCATGAGCTTGTGGCTGACGACCTCGGCATCGGCCGGCGCTTCCTTGAGGGTCGAGATGAAAAACTGCGAGGCTTTCATGGCAGGCGCCGGGATGTCTTGAAACGGTGGTGTGCGCGAGCGCGCGGCCGCTGCCGCGGCCTTGTCCGCGCCCTGAGATGGCCGCGGTTTTGCATCGAGAAGGCCCGGTGCAATAATGAATTCAAGACTGAATTCGAGGTTTCATTATGCTCGACCGTGAAGGCTTCAGGCCAAACGTCGGCATCATCCTGCTCAACCAGCGCAACCAAGTCTTCTGGGGCAAACGGCTGCGGACCCATTCGTGGCAATTTCCTCAAGGCGGCATCAAATACGGCGAGACGCCCGAGCAGGCGATGTTCCGCGAGCTCCATGAAGAAGTGGGCTTGCACCGGGAACAGGTGCGAGTCGTGGCACGCACGCGCGACTGGCTGCGCTACGAAGTGCCGGACCACTTCATTCGCCGCGAGGCGCGCGGCCACTACCGGGGCCAAAAGCAGATCTGGTTTCTCCTGCAGCTCACCGGCCGCGACAGCGACATGAACCTGCGCGCCACCGATCACCCGGAGTTCGACGCCTGGCGCTGGAACGAGTACTGGGTTCCCCTGGAAGTGGTGATCGAGTTCAAGCGCGACGTTTACCAGATGGCGCTGACCGAACTGGCGCGCTTCCTGCCGCGCAGCAACCACCAGAACCGCTACCTGCGATCAGGCATGCGCCTGCAGCGACGAGACGATACGCAAGCCGAAGAGGCCCCTGGCGGAACACCCACACCCTCGCCTTCGAAGCCGAACGGGGCGCAGTGAAAGCTGTTCAGTCGATGCGCCGGTTGAGAAATATCAGCCCGACCGCCACCGCGACCAAGGCGAACAGCAACTCGGCGCCGACCGGCTCGCCCAACAAAGCCGCCGCAGATGCGGTCCCGAACAGCGGCGTGAGGAAGACGAACGCCTGTACCTTGGTGGCCGGGTAGCGCGTCAGCAGCCAGAACCACAGCAGGTAACTCGCGAAGGTGACGATCACCGCCTGATAGAACATCGAGGCGATCGCCAGCCCGCTCCACCATGCCGGCCACGTGTTTCCGGCGGCCAGGGCGGCGAGGGGCGACAGCATGGCCGCGACCAGCAACTGGTACGCCAGCGTCTTCTCCGCGGGCGCATGGCGCAGCGCGCTGAAGCGGATCGTGACCGTGGTCAGCCCCCAGAGCACCGCGGCAGCGACGATCAAGGCATCGCCCAGCCAGGGCCACGCGCCACCGGCTTGCGGTGCCGGTTCGGCGAACGCATAAGCCACGCCGGCGAAGGCGAGCACGAGGCCCGCGAGCTGCCATGGACGCAATCGCTCCGAGGGCACCAGCCAGGCCAGCAGCAGCGCAACGACGAACGGCGAGGTGTTGATGAAGACGACCGAGCGGGCCGCCGTCGTGTACTGAAGGCCGACGAAGATGCACCCGAACTCCACGGCGAACAAGGTGCCGGCCAGCAACCCGGGCCGCAACGTGCCGTCGCGCAACGACCACCGCGTGCCGCGCACCCGCATCCAGCCGAGCACGAGCGCAGCGGCGACGATGCTGCGCACCGACAACTGCACCAGCGCCGGGACTTCGGGCAACACAGCCTTGATCGCGACCTGGTTCAGACCCCACAGCGCACAGCACAGCAGCAGGCAGCCGACCGCGCGCAGATCGAGATGATCGCGGTGACCGGCGACCGAGCGGCTGGGCGGCGCCGTCAACGCCATGGCCTCATCGGCTGCCCCGTGGGCAACACCGATGTCGCGGACAAGCGGCGACGAAACTCACGACAACACCAGGTTGTCTCGATGGATCATCTCGGATTCGCCGATGAAGCCGAGCAGCCGCTCGAACTCACTCGAAGGCTTGCGTGCAATCAATCGCGCTTCGCTGCTCGAGTAGTTGGCCAGGCCGCGCGCAACCTCCAGCCCCGCTTGACTCTGCACCGCGATCACGTCGCCCCGCGCGAACTCGCCGCGAACGACGACAAGCCCGATCGGCAGCAGGCTCTTGCCCTCGTCACGCAGCTTCGCAAGCGCTCCGTCGTCGATCACCACCGCACCACGCAACTGCAGGTGATCGGCCATCCACTGCTTGCGCGCGGCAAGCTTGGCCGTGCTGGCGGTGAGCAGCGTGCCTATGGATTCGCCGGCGACGAGCCGCAGCAGCACGTCGGGCTCGCGGCCCCAGGCGATCACCGTCGACGCCCCGCTGCCCGCGGCACGCTTGGCGGCCAGCACCTTGGTGATCATGCCCCCTCGCCCCAGGCTCGAGCCGGTCCCGCCGGCCATGCGCTCGAGCGCCGGGTCGCCGGCCCGCGCTTCGTCGATGAAGCGCGCGGCCGCATCCTTGCGCGGATCGGCCGAGAACAGTCCCGCTTGGTCGGTCAGGATCACCAGGGCATCGGCCTCGATCAGGTTGGCGACGAGCGCGCCGAGCGTGTCGTTGTCGCCGAACTTGATCTCGTCGTTCACGACGGTGTCGTTCTCGTTGATGACCGGCACCACTTTCAGGCGCAGCAGCGTCAGGAGCGTGGAACGCGCATTCAAGTAGCGCTCCCGGTCGGCGAGGTCGCCGTGCGTCAACAGCACCTGGGCGCTGCGAACGCCGCGCTCGCTCAGCTTGCTCTCGTACATCTGCACGAGACCCATCTGGCCGACCGCCGCGGCCGCCTGAAGTTCGTGAAGCCCCGCCGGACGCTTGCGCCAGCCCAAGCGCTTCATGCCCTCGGCAATGGCGCCGCTCGAGACCATCACCACCTCGCGACCCTGCTGCGCCAATTCGGCGATCTGACGGCACCAGGTGCCGATGGCCTCTGCATCGATTCCGCGGCCCTCGTTGGTCACGAGACTGGATCCGACCTTGACGACGATGCGCCTGGCACCGCGCAAAATCTCAGACACCTTGCGCTCCTCGATCCCGGCCGCTCATCGGAAACGCGGATCGTCAGCCTGCGCAACGAAGGCGGTGTCGGGGGCGGGTGGGGCGTCGGCCTCGAACTCGGCGAAGCGCACGTCGGGCTCGACGTGGTGGGTCTGGTATGTCGCCACATGGCGATAGACCGCTTGCACGAGGTGCTCGCAACCTTCGCGCGTCAAGGCGGAGATCTCGAACACGGGACCTTTCCACTTAAAGCGCTTGACGAAGTCCTTGACCCGTGCGGCGCGTTCATCGGCAGGCACCATGTCGAGCTTGTTGAGCACCAGCCAGCGGGGTTTGTCGAAGAGCGCCGGGTCGTACTTCTTCAGTTCGGCAGCAATTGCCCGGGCCTGGATCACCGGGTCGGCGTCGTCGAAGGGGGCCAGATCGACCAGATGCAGCAACAAGCGCGTGCGCTGCAGATGGCGCAGGAACCGGTGGCCCAGGCCGGCACCCTCGGCAGCGCCTTCGATCAGCCCCGGCACGTCGGCCACAACGAAGCTCTGCTCGGCGCCGACACGCACCACGCCGAGGTTGGGATGCAGTGTCGTGAAGGGATAGTCGGCGATCTTCGGTCGCGCATTCGAGATGGCGGCGATCAAAGTCGATTTGCCGGCGTTGGGCATGCCGAGCAGGCCCACGTCGGCGAGGATGCGCAGTTCGAGCTTGAGCTTCTTCTGTTCGCCCGGCCAGCCGGGTGTCTTCTGTCGCGGCGCCCGATTGGTGCTGGTCTTGTAATGCAGATTGCCGAAGCCGCCGTCGCCGCCCTTGGCGAGAAGAATGCGTTCTCCCGGCTCGAGCAACTCGGCGAGGGGCGCTCCCGTTTCGGCATCGGCAATGATGGTGCCGACCGGCATGCGCAAAACGATGTCCTCGGCCGCCGCGCCGAACTGGTCGGAGCCGCGCCCATGCTCGCCGCTTCGTGCCTCGTGACGGCGCGCAAAGCGGTAGTCGACAAGAGTGTTCAGGTTGCGGTCGGCCTCGGCATAGACGTGGCCGCCACGCCCGCCGTTGCCGCCGTTGGGCCCGCCGAAAGGGATGAACTTTTCGCGGCGAAAGCTCGCGCAGCCGTTGCCGCCGTTGCCGGCGATCACGTCGATATTGGCCTCGTCGACGAACTTCATCGCATCTGCAGTCTGTTTCGATCGATCTTAGCGGAGCGTTGCCAATGAAAAAGCCCCGGCGAGCCGGGGCTTCGACGGATGAAGCGCCCGCGTTCAGCGGGGCGTCACTGCCACCGTGCTGCGGCTGCGCTCGCCCTTGACGGCGTAGCTCACTTCGCCATCAACAAGCGCGAACAAGGTGTGATCCTTGCCGATGCCGACATTGGACCCCGGATGAAAACGCGTGCCGCGCTGGCGCACGATGATGGACCCAGCCTGTACGACCTGCCCGCCAAAGACCTTGACGCCGAGCATCTTCGGCTGCGAATCGCGGCCGTTGCGCGTGGAACCGCCGCCTTTTTTCTGTGCCATGTTTCAGCTCCTTCGAGAGTGCGGGATCAGCCGTTCACCGCGCTGATTTCCAGCTCGGTGAAGTTCTGGCGGTGACCCTGCCGCTTTTGATAGTGCTTGCGGCGGCGCATTTTGAAGATGCGCACCTTGTCATGACGGCCATGCGCCACCACCGTGGCCACGACCTTCGCGCCGGCAACCAAGGGAGTCCCGACCTGCAGGTCCGCACCGTTTCCAACGGCAAGCACCTGGTCGATCACGATCTCTTGGCCAACGTCCGCAGCAATCTGTTCTATTTTGATCTTTTCGCCGGCAGCAACCTTGTATTGTTTGCCGCCGGTTTTTATGACCGCGTACATATCAGCCCTTTCACTGGGAAAATCAGCTGCCCTCGGCGAACCGGTTCGGTGAGCTTGGGCAGACTCCCCGCAGTTTTGCGAAGCCCGAGACTCTAACACAAGCGTCCCAGCTCGACGCGGTCGCTGCTGCCGTGCCGAACCGCCGCCAGGACGGCGGCGGTGTACTTTCTATAATCGACATTTGGCTCGCGCAGTTGCGGGCTGGGGTGCCCCGTGTCCGCCGTCTCGCCTGCCGCCCAGTCGGCCTCCACCTTTGCAGAGTTGATGGCCCCCGAGATGGCGGAAGTGGACGCATTGATCCGGCGCCGCCTTTCGTCCCAAGTCGCGCTGATCAACCAGATATCGCACTACATCGTCAGCGCCGGCGGCAAACGCATCCGGCCCACGCTCGTGCTTCTGTTCTCGCAGGCTCTCGGCTTTCACGGGCCCGAGCGCTTCGAGCTGGCGGCGACGGTCGAGTTCATCCACACCGCAACGCTGCTGCACGATGACGTGGTCGATGAATCGGAGTTGCGCCGGGGTCGCGACACCGCCAACGCGCGCTTCGGCAACGCCGCCAGCGTGCTGGTCGGCGACTTCCTGTATTCGCGCGCTTTCCAGATGATGGTGTCGGTCAATCGCATGCGCGTGCTTGAAGTACTCGCCGACGCGACCAATGTCATCGCCGAGGGTGAAGTGCTGCAGTTGATGAACATGCACGACCCCGACCTCGCAGTGGACGATTACCTGCGCGTGATCCGCTTCAAGACCGCCAAGCTGTTCGAGGCGAGCGCTCGTTTGGGCGCCTTGCTGGCCGACGCGCCCACGGAGATCGAGACGGCCTGTGCCGACTACGGCCGCGCGCTCGGCACCGCCTTTCAGCTGATCGACGACCTGCTGGACTACGAAGGCGCCACCACGTCCCTGGGCAAGAACGTCGGAGACGATCTGCGCGAAGGCAAGCCGACGCTGCCGCTTCTGGCCGCCATGGCGCGCGGCACGCCCGCGCAGCGCAACCTGGTGCGCGCCGCCATCGTCAACGGGGAAGTCGAACGCTTGCCCGAGGTGATTGCCATCGTGCGGCAAACCGGCGCGCTCGATGCAACCCGTGCGGTTGCGCGCGCCGAAATCGAACAGGCTCGCCGCTGCCTGAGCGTGTTGCCCGAGTCGGCGCACCAGGAGGCGCTGCTATACTTATGCGTTCAGTCGATCGAGCGTTCCGCGTGAATGCCGGCTGACATCCGCGCTCCTCGCGCGGGAGATTTCGGGGTGTAGCTTAGCCTGGTAGAGCGCTACGTTCGGGACGTAGAGGCCGGAGGTTCGAATCCTCTCACCCCGACCAGATTCCTCTCCCAGCCCTTGCCTCGCCGTGTGGCTTACGCACGGCATCGCGGCCGGATCGAAGCTCGGCGGGCCCGCGCTCGTTTACACCGCGTGGTGAATAGACGATCATGATCCGGTTGCAACGCCTGCCGTACTGATTGCCCGTGGACACCCTTGCCGACGCTCCGCAGAGTTCCTTGTCCGGCGTGGCGCGTGTACTGGTTCACGCTGGCAAGCTCAACGTCAAAACGGCCGAAGATCTGGTGCGCGGTGCCAAGGAGCAGCGTCGCAGCTTCATCTCCGCGGTGATCGGCGCGGGTGCGGTCAATCCTCCGGACCTGGCGCACACGTTGTCCGCTGCGCTCGCCATGCCCTTGCTCGACTTGGCGGCCATCGATCCGCAGCGGCTCCCGCGCAACGTCATCGACGCCAAGCTCGCCGCTCAGTACCAGGTGGTCGTGCTCGGCAAGCGCGGCAACCGTCTGTTCATCGCCGGGGCCGACCCGACCGACCAGGAGGCTGTCGAAAGGATCAAGTTCGCGACGCAACTCACGCCGGAATGGGTGATCGTCGAGCACGACAAGCTGCTGCGTTTGGTCGAGGCGGCCACCACGAGCGCCGGCGAATCGCTCGATGCGCTGGTGGCCGGCGATTTCGAGTTCGATGTCACCGAGGAAGAAGCAGGCGCTGCGGAGACGCAGGATGTTTCGACCGACGTGGAAGACGCGCCGGTGGTGCGCTTTCTTCAGAAGATGCTGATCGACGCCATCAACGCACGTGCGTCCGACCTGCATTTCGAGCCTTACGAATCGATCTACCGGGTGCGCTTTCGCGTGGACGGCGAACTGCGTGAGATCACGCAACCACCGATCGCCATCAAGGACAAGCTCGCGTCACGCATCAAGGTGATCTCGCGGCTGGACATCGCCGAAAAGCGCGTGCCGCAGGACGGCCGCATGAAGCTCAAGTTCGGCAACAAGGCGATCGACTTCCGCGTCAGTTCGCTGCCGACGCTGTTCGGCGAGAAGATCGTGATCCGCATCCTCGACCCTTCGAGCGCGAAGCTCGGCATCGAAGCCCTGGGGTACGAAAAGCTGGAGAAGGACCGCCTGATGCAAGCCATCAAGCGGCCCTACGGCATGGTCCTGGTGACCGGCCCGACAGGCTCGGGCAAAACGGTGTCGCTCTACACCTGCCTGAACATCCTCAATCAGCCCGGCGTGAACATCGCCACTGTCGAAGACCCGGCGGAAATCAACCTGCCCGGCATCAACCAGGTCAACGTGAACGACAAGGCGGGGATGAACTTCGCGGTCGCGCTGAAAGCCTTCTTGCGCCAGGACCCGGACATCATCATGGCCGGCGAGATCCGCGACCTGGAAACGGCCGACATCGCCATCAAGGCGGCTCAGACGGGCCACATGGTGATGAGCACGCTGCACACCAACGACGCGCCGACCACGCTCACGCGCCTGATGAACATGGGCGTGCAGCCTTTCAACATCGCTTCCAGCGTGATCCTGATCACGGCGCAGCGTCTGGCGCGCCGGCTGTGCGAGAACTGCAAGGCGCCGGCCGATTACCCTAAGGAAGCCTTGATCAAGGCGGGTTTCACGCCGGCCGATTTCGAGGGCAGCTACAAGCTCTACCGGGCCGTCGGCTGTTCGAGCTGCAGCAACGGCTACCGGGGCCGGGTGGGCCTGTACCAGGTGATGCCGATCACCGAAGCGATCCAGCGCATCATCCTCACCGAAGGCAATGCGATGGACATCGCCCAACAGGCGCAACGCGAAGGCGTGCGCGACCTGCGGCAGTCGGGTCTCATCAAGGTGCGCGCCGGCATGACCACCCTGGAAGAAGTGATCTCGGTGACCAACGAATAAGCGCAGTCGCAAGGAACTCCACAGACCATGGCCACAGCAACCGCGTCGGCGAACAGCATCAAGGAACTCGTCTTCGAGTGGGAAGGCAAGGACAAGAACGGCAAGCTGGTCCGTGGCGAGATGCGCGCGGGCGGCGAGGCGGCTGTCGGCGCGACGCTGCGTCGCCAGGGCATCCTGGTCAACAAGGTCAAGAAGCGCCGCATGAGCGGCGGCAAGTCGATCAAGCAGAAGGACATCGCGATCTTCACGCGCCAGATCGCGACGATGATGCGCGCCGGCGTGCCGCTGCTGCAGTCCTTCGACATCGTTGCGCGCGGCAGCACCAACCCACGCGTGACCAAGCTGCTCAACGACATCCGCTCCGACATCGAGACCGGCACCAGCCTGTCGGCAGCCTTCCGAAAGCACCCGCTGTACTTCGACGCGCTCTACTGCAACCTGGTGGAAGCCGGCGAGGCGGCGGGCATCCTGGAGACGCTCCTCGATCGCCTGGCCACGTATCAGGAGAAGACGCTCGAGATCAAGCGCAAGATCAAGGGCGCCTTGATGTACCCGGTGGCGGTGCTGGTGGTGGCTTTCATCGTGGTCTCGGTGATCATGATCTTCGTCATTCCGGCCTTCAAGGAGGTGTTCAGCTCCTTCGGAGCCGAGTTGCCCGCGCCCACCTTGGCCGTCATGGCCATGTCGGAGATCTTCGTCGGCTACTGGTGGCTCATCTTCGGGGTGATCGGCGGCGGAACCTACTTCTTCCTCGAGTCGTGGAAACGGTCCGAGAAGATGCAGAAGTTCATGGACCGCCTGCTGCTCAAGGTGCCCGTGTTCGGCGACCTGGTCTACAAGTCGGCCGTTGCGCGTTGGACGCGCACGCTGGCGACGATGTTCGCCGCCGGTGTGCCGCTCGTGGAAGCGCTCGATTCAGTCGGTGGCGCGTCCGGCAACGCGGTGTTCGCCGAAGCGACCGAAAAGATCCAGAAAGACGTTTCCACCGGCACCGCACTCACCACGTCCATGCAGACCACCGGCATCTTTCCCGTGATGGTGCTGCAGATGTCGGCCATCGGCGAAGAGTCGGGCGCGCTGGACCAGATGCTCGGCAAGGCCGCCGAGTTCTACGAGCAGGAGGTCGACGAAGCCGTCAAGGGCCTGTCGAGCCTGCTCGAGCCGATCATCATCGTGGTGCTCGGCACGATCATCGGCGGCATCGTGGTGTCGATGTACCTGCCGATCTTCAAGCTGGGTCAGGTGGTCTGACGATGGCGATCTCGAGCGCGCTGCGTTCGCAGCCCTCGAAGTGCGCCGGGCCGGCTCGGACACGGCCCCGCGCCGGCTGAGACAACGCAGCGCCCGGCTCGATGTCTGCCGACTGGCTGGGCGCGGCCCTGTCGCCCTGGGCACTCGGTGTCCTGGGGCTGTGCATCGGCAGCTTCCTCAACGTGGTGATCCACCGTCTGCCGCAGATGATGGAGCGCGCCTGGAAGCTCGAAAGCGCCGAACTGCTCGGCATCGACGCGCCCGAAACGCCGGCGATCACCCTCTCTCGGCCGGCCTCACGCTGCCCGCAATGCGGTCACCGGATCCGCTGGTTCGAGAACGTGCCGCTCGTCAGCTGGGTGGTCCTTCGTGCCCGGTGTTCGAGCTGCAAGACGCCGATCCCGGTGCGTTACCCGCTGATCGAACTCGCCACCGGGGTGCTGTTCGCCCTCCTGGCGTGGCGCTTCGGCCCGCAGCCGGTCGTGCTGGCCTGGTGCGGCTTCGTCGCGGCGCTCATTGCGCTGTCGGGCATCGACTGGGACACCACGCTCCTGCCCGACAGCCTGACACAGCCTTTGCTGTGGTCCGGCCTCGTCGCCGCGGCCCTGGGCTGGACCTTGCCGCTGGCTACCTCAGTGGGCGGAGCCGTGGCGGGCTACCTCGCGTTGTGGTCGGTGTACTGGCTGTTCAAGCTGACGACGGGCAAGGAAGGCATGGGCGCCGGCGACTTCAAGCTGCTGGCCGCCCTGGGCGCCTGGCTGGGTTGGCAGATGCTGCTGCCGATCGTGCTCGGGGCCTCGCTGATCGGCGCCCTCGTGGGCATTGCCATGAAGCTCGGCGGGGCGCTGCGCGAGGGTCGCTACGTGCCCTTCGGTCCCTTCCTCGCCGGCGCCGGCCTGGTGGTGCTCTTTGCCGGTCCCGACCGCGTGAACGGCTGGCTCGGCTGGACCTGAAGCGACACCGGAGCTCGCATGCAAGCAAGCGCCGCGGTACGACGCATCGGACTGACCGGCGGCATCGGCAGCGGCAAGAGCACGGTCGCAGCCGTGCTGCAGGAGTGCGGCGCGCACCTCGTGGATACCGACGCGATCGCACGTGCGCTCACCGCGCCGGGAGGCGCCGCGATCTCCGACTTGCGAACACGCTTCGGCCCGCAGAGCATCGACACCACCGGAGCTCTCGACCGCGCGTGGATGCGCGAGCGGGCGTTTGCCGATCGTTCGATGCGCGAGGCTCTGGAAGCGCTGTTGCACCCGCTCATCGGCGCCGAAGCCGAACGCCAGGCGAGCGCTGCCGCCGCGGCGCCTTGTGTCGTGTTCGACGTGCCGCTGCTGGTCGAGTCTGGTCGCTGGCGCGGCCGCGTCGATCGGGTGCTCGTCGTCGATTGCCCGACCGAGCGACAGGTCGAGAGGGTCGTGCAACGCTCGCAGTGGAGCCGCGAGGCCGTGTTGCGCGTCATCGCCCAGCAGGCGTCGCGGCACGCCCGCCGGGCGGCCGCCGACGCCGTGATCGACAACAGCGGCGACGATCCGGCCGCGCTGGCGCCGCACGTGCGAGCCTTGTGGGCGCAGTGGGTGACCGCACACTGAAAGCGGCACGCCACGCTGTGGAACAATCGTCTCGTTGCATGCGGCGGGACGGCTGGCCTTGATCCTCTACGAGTACCCCTTCAACGAAAGCATCCGCACGATGCTGCGGCTCGAACACCTGTTCGACCGCCTTCAGGTGCTGATCGAGCGGGACACCGCGATGGATCACCACTTCGCGCTGGCAACGATCTTCGAGATCGTCGACGTCGCCTCGCGTGCCGACCTGAAGAGCGATCTGCTCAAGGAGCTCGAGCGCCACAAGCTGCAGCTGGCGCAGTACCGCGGCAACCCGTCGATCTCCGAGGCCGCGCTCGATCAGGTGATCGGGCGCATCGACGAGGCCTTCGCCGCGCTCAACCAGTTGCCGGGCAAGGCCGGTCACGCGCTGTCGTCCAACGAATGGCTGATGAGCATCCGCAGCCGCATCAGCATTCCGGGCGGCACCTGCGAGTTCGACCTGCCGGCCTACTTCGCCTGGCAGCACGAAAGCGTCACGCGGCGCCAGACCGACCTGCGGCGCTGGGCGGAAACTTTGATGCCTCTGGCCGACGCGCTCAAGGTGCTGCTCGCGCTGTTGCGCGAATCGGGCAGCCCGCACATGGTCGTGGCCGTCGGCGGGCAGTATCAGCAAAGCCTGCCGGTCGGCCGCAGCTTCAGTCTCATGCGCGTGCGGCTGGGGGACACGGCTGGTCTGGTCCCGGAGATCAGCGGTCACCGGTTGATGGTTTCCATCCGCCTGATGCGCCAGGACTCCGAGGGCCGGCTGCGCCCCTGCACCGAAGACGCCAGCTTTGAGTTGACGCTGTGCTCATGAAGCTGGACACCCGGCTCCGGTCAGCCCGCCTGCCTCCTCGCCCGCGAGAGGAGCGGTGCCGGATCGAGCCATGAGCACATCGGCGAAGCGCCCCTCCTCAGGGCGGCAGGTGCGCTGCCCCGGTTGCGGGCAGCTCAGCGAGTACTCGCCAACCAACCCCTTCCGGCCCTTTTGCAGCGAACGCTGCAAGAACGCCGACTTCGGCGCCTGGGCCAGCGAGCGATACCGCGTGGAGTCGCCACCACCGCGCGAAGAGGGCGACGGCCCTGAAACACCACCAGCTCAACCCCCGCACTGAGGGGTGTACGGCCTTGTTCTAGGGGTGAAACTGCGTTTTTTGCGACCCCTCGCCGCCTCGGTGCGTGCTGGCAATCTCATGACTGAAACGCCCGATTCGAACTGCGGTGCGCCACCGTGCCACAACCCGGGTATCGATCGCTCCCGTGATCAAGGCCCCGGTGCACCAGCCGAGGACGATGAAGAGGCCTGGGCTCATTCGTCCTGGGATTTGCGCCAGGGTCTCGACGTGGCCGAACTCCCCGAATTGCCGGCCGAATGGCCGGACACCCAGCCACTTTGACCTGCAGGCCGCAGGCCCGTCGTTCGCGCGCCGGGCAGTTCAGCCGCCGTGGGTCGGTCCGGTGAATCCCGTTTCCTGCGCCAGCCAGCGCAGCACGGGCACGGTGCCGGGTAACACCGGCGCCACCTGCACGGGCAGCGTCTGCCAGTGCGCTGACTGGCCCTCCCGCATCTGCAATTCACCGGACCAGTGCCGCACCTTGCAGAAGTGCAGGCGAACCCGGGCGTGCGGATAGTCCACCAGCTCGACCTTCCATGGCTCGGCTTCGCCGATGAGGATGCCGAGCTCTTCGTGCAGTTCGCGCTGCAGCGCCCGCTCGACGGTTTCGCCCGCCTCCAGCTTGCCGCCCGGAAACTCCCAGTAGCCTGCGTAGACCTTTCCTTCGGGGCGGGACGTCAGGAGGAAGCGGCCGCCGGCGTCGAACAGCACGCCGACCGCCACGTCCACCGCGGCGCGCACGCCGTCAGCGCCTCCCATCCGCTCAGCCGCGGGCACTGCCGTCGCTTGCCGGCTCGTCGAGCCGGCCGCCAAGCGATCCCGTCGCGGTGCGCCCGGCATGGTCACGCGCGAACTGCCACGCCACGCGTCCGGAGCGTGATCCGCGCTCCAGCGCCCAGACCAGCGCCTGCGGCCGGGCGGCTGCGATCTCTTCGTCGCCGGCGCCGAACGCACGCAACCATTGCGCGACGATGGCGAGATATTCGTCCTGGCTGAAGGGATAGAAACTGATCCACAGGCCGAAGCGCTCCGACAGCGAAATCTTCTCCTCGATGACCTCGCCAGGGTGCACCTCGCCATCGGCCGTGTGCTGGTAGCTGAGGTTTTCCTTCAGGTACTCGGGCAGGAGGTGCCGGCGGTTCGAGGTGGCGATGATGAGCACGTTGTCGCTGGCCTGCGAGACCGAGCCGTCGAGGATCGACTTGAGCGCCTTGTAGCCGGGCTCGCCCTCTTCGAAGCTGAGGTCGTCGCAAAAGACGATGAAGCGCTCGGGACGGCTCGCGACCAGATCGACGATGTCCGGCAGATCCACCAGATCCGATTTGTCCACCTCGATCAGCCGCAAACCCTGTGGCGCGAACTCGTTGAGGCAGGCCTTGACCAGCGAGGATTTGCCGGTGCCGCGCGCTCCCGTGAGCAACACGTTGTTGGCCGGCCTCGCCGCGACGAACTGAGCGAGGTTGCGCTGCAGCCGCTCTTTCTGGGGCTCCACTTCCTTCAGGTCCGCGAGCCGGATCGTCGCCACATGTCGCACCGGCTCCAGTGCGCAGGCGTTCGCGCGCTTGCGGTAACGGTAAGCGGTGGATGCCGCCCAGTCGGGCTGCGCGAGCGCATGCGGCAAAACCGCCTCGATTCTCTCGAGCAGCGCATGAGCGCGCGCAATCAGGTCGAGCACAGGGACAGGCGAAGCGGGCATGCAGCCAAGAGAACGGGCGCGGTAGCGCGGTGCGGCGGAGTTTAGCGGTGGGGCTCGCCGCTCGATGCCGCCGGCTCCGTCCAGTAACCTGGCCGCCCGTAATGCCGGTACAGGCGCGCCTCTTCCTCACGCTCCAGCGGCCGGCCGGCGTCGAAGGGCGGACTGCCCTTGATCTGTTCGCGGGTCAGTTCGACCTCGACTCGCTGGGCGGGCCAATCCACGCTGGTCACCCACTGCGGCGACACGAGCACTTTCTTCCCCGGCCACCAGTTGCGTGTGTCGACGATCAGGAACCGCAGCGCCCAGTGCACGTCGTCGAACAGGAAGTCCTCGACGTGGCCGATGTCGCCGTCTGTCGCCCGAACACCGTAGCCGGCGACCTCCTTGCTGCTGCGCAGGTGCTGGTCGGCCGCAGCCTGTTCCTGCTGCGCACGCTCGAGAAGGTCCTCCTCCACGGGATCGACGACCTGCCCGGCCATCGGCATGGCGGGCACCGGCAGGGCCGCAACTCCCCACAACAAGGGGCCGCTCCAGTAACCCGGATGGCCGTAGTACCCGACGTGCAGCATCTCCTGCTGTCGCGACACCGGCTTGTCGGCTTCGATCGACGGGCTGTCCTGTACCTGCCGGCGCGTGAGATCGACATGAATCGCGCGCTGCGCCGCGTCGTGAGCGCTGACCGATCGCGGCGAGACGAGAACCTTGCGTCCGCCGAGCCAGCCGCCGGTGTCGACGACCAGGTAGCGCACGCCCCAGCGCTCGTCGTCGAAATAAAGTTCCTCGACCGAACCGATATCGCCATCGGTGGCGTGAAGGGTCGAGCCGATGAGTCGTTCGACACGGCTGAGCATGGCTTTTCTCCTGAGTCGGCCCGCAAGCGCCCGTCGCTCGCGACACAACGTCCACAGCGGCAAGCCGCGTTCCTCCAAGGGTCGATGCGGGCATCGTTACGCCCCTTCCGGCACAAGGATTGCCCGCCATGAACCGGCTGCCTTGCAGTCATCGATCACCCCGAGCAACCGCAAGCCCTCCAGAGGCATCGAGGAACCATGCCGATCAAGCCCTCCGCACTTCTTCTTCTGGCGCTTGCTTGCTTGCCGGCACGGGCCGCCGATGCCTCGCAGGAAGTCAACGGTTGCCGCATTCAGCCGGGCACGCTTTGCAGCGGCTACGATTTGAGCGACGCGCGCATCCCCCGCAGCGACCTGCGGTTCGCCAGCTTGGCCGAGACGGACCTGAGCGGCGCCGATCTCAGTGGATCGAACTTGCGCAATGCCAACATCAAACGTGCCGACTTCCAGCACGCCGACCTGAGCGGCGCGACGCTGGATCGTGTGGATGCAAAGGGCGTCGAACTGCAGGAGGCCAGGATGGTCGGCGCCAGCCTCATCGATGCCAATCTCGAGAATGCACATGTCCAAGGCGCCGATCTGAGCCAGGCCGTTCTCACCGGCGCCAAGCTCTTCGGCGCCGAACTGCAAGGCGCACGCTTCGACGGTGCCGACCTGAGGCGGGCGGACTTCAGCGCCGCCAATCTCACCGGGGCCAGCTTCAAAGGCGCCGATCTGCGCGGCGCCCGCTTCGACAACGCACGATTGGACAACGCAGACCTCAGCGGGGCGAGGGTCGATGCGAGCACCGAATTCGCCGGCGCCGACACGCAGGGCTGCATCGGTTGCGAGGCGCAGCCCGCGCGCGGCAAGCCGTGAACCGCCGCCCTCTTGCGCCCGTCAAGACGCTTTCATGAAGGCGGTGCGCCGCTCAATTCCAGGACCCGCTGATCGGCCGCCACGAACACCCGGTCTCCCGCCGCCCGCTCGATGGGATGCATGCCCGTGAATGCGCCGAAGGCCGGCAGCACGCCCACGGGACGCAGCGTTTCATGACCGAACCAGTAGCACGGGAGCCGCAGCCGATCGTTCGCGCGCCCGCTCACGCTCACGCAAGGATGCCAGTGGCCGGCCACCACGTAGGCGCCAGGCACAGGCCGCGGGTGGTGGCACAGCGCCAGACCGCCCAGGCGCAGGGGCTCGTCGATCACCTCGATGCCCAGGGCCGCCGGCGGATCGCCCGCACGCAAGTCGTGATTGCCGCGCACCAGCGTGAGCTCCAGATCCGGCCTCTGCCGACGCCAGCGGGTCAATGCGCCGAGCGTCGCTGCCGTCTGCGAGCGCGCGGAATGAAGAAAGTCACCCAGGAAGACGACGCGACGCGCCCCGGCCACGTCGACCAGCAGGCCGAGCCGCTCGAGCGTCTCGGTCGTGGTGCCGCGCGGCACCGGCACGCCGAGCGCGCGAAAGGAGACCGCCTTGCCGATGTGCGCATCGGCCACCAGCAGCGTGGCGTGCTCGGGAAGGAAAGCGGCCCGGTCGGCGAACAGTTGCAGCCGCTCGCCGGCCAGAGCCAGCTCGATCGGCGCGCTCACCGAAGGCTCAGCCCAGCAACTGGGCGAGCGAGGCCTCGAGGTGCTCCGTGGGCACCCGCTTGAAGCCGGAGCGCGCGAAGCGCTGCAGCCGCCCGATGGCGAAACTCGTGAGCACCGAGGCGCGCGACTGCGCATCGACCGTGGGCGTCTGCGAGCCGGTCGCTTCGGCGAGCGCACGCAGGCTCTGGCGCAGTTGCGACTCGAAGCGGTCGAAGAACTGGTTCATGCGGGCCGTCAGCCGGTCGTTCTCGAACACCAGGGCGTCGCCGGCCATCACGCGCGTCATGCCGGGATTCTTCTCGCCGAACTGCAGCAGCACGGTGAGCATCCGCTGCACCTGTTGTTTCGGCTCGGTTTCCTGCGAGGCGATCTGATTGACGAGGGTGAAGACGCTGCTCTCGATGAACTCGATCAACCCCTCGAACATCTGCGCCTTGCTGGCGAAATGGCGGTAGAGCGCGGCTTCGCTGACGTCGAGCCGGGCAGCCAGCGCCGCGGTCGTGATGCGCTCGGCGCCGGGCTGCTCGAGCATTGCTGCCAGCGTGTGCAGGATCTGTATGCGCCGCTCGCCCGGCTTGGGCCGCTTGCGTGCCGCACCGCTCGGCTCGGCGGTCGCTTCGGCGTCGGCCGCCGGGTCGAGCGGGTCGGTGAGCGGCAGGTCTGGCATGCGGGCATTCAGGGGGAATGAACTCGTAACTTTTGTAGCGAGCGAATTCTTGCATACACATAGACGGGCTTTCGACGCAAGCGCGCACCTACTTCGGGACCCTGTGCATTGCGCCACAAATAGCGTTGCATCCACACCGTGCGCAAGCCGATCGCATGTGCGCTGCGCTGGTGGGCGAGGGTGTCTTCCACCAGCACGCAGCGATCGGGCCGCACGCCGAGGCGGGCCAGCACCATGCGCAGCATGCGCGCGTCGGGCTTGGGGCGCAGCCGCCCGAAGCAGTGCATGCGCTCGATGCTGATCACCGCCTCGAAGCAGCCGGCCAGGCCCAGCGCGCTCAGCACGCGCCGGGCGTAGTCGGAAGGCGCGTTGGTCAGGACGAACTTGCGCCCGGGCAGCGAGCGAAGCGCGGCCCGGTCGCGGGCGTTGCTTTCGATCAAGGCCTCCAGGCCAGGCAGGCGATGCGTCTGAGCGAGGAAATGGGCGGGGCACACGCCATGGTGCCGCTCGAGGCCGAGTACGGTGGCGCCATGTCGGCGCCAGTAGTCCAGGCGCATGACGTCGGCCTGGGCGGCATCGATGCGCAGTTCGCAGGCGATGTAGTCGGTCATCGCCGCGTCGATCAGCCCCAGCACGCCGCGCGAGGCGTCGTGCAGGGTGTTGTCGAGATCGAACAGCCACACGGGGCGGCGGCCCGTACCGGCAGCGCCCGGTGCGTCCACACCCAACGCGCGGGGATCGTCGTCGAGGTTCACGCGGCGGAACCTTGCTCCGCTCTCAATGTGAACGGATCATCGTTCCGTAGGCCTGATCGCTCAGGATCTCGAGCAGCATCGCGTGCGGCACGCGGCCATCGATGATGTGCACGGTGTTCACGCCGCTCTTGGCGGCGTCCAGCGCGCCGGCGATCTTGGGGAGCATGCCGCCGGAGATGGTGCCGTCGGCGAACAACTCGTCGATCTCGCGGGCCGACAGGTTGGTGAGCAGCTTGCCGGCCTTGTCGAGCACGCCCGGGATATTGGTCAGCAGCAGCAGCTTTTCGGCCTGCAGCACCGTGGCCAGCTTGCTCGCCACCAGATCGGCGTTGATGTTGTAGCTTTCGTTGTCCTCGCCGAAGCCGATGGGGCTGATGACCGGGATGAACTGGTCGTCCTGCAGCGCCTTGACCACCGCCGGATCGATGGCGGTGATCTCGCCGACGTGGCCCACGTCGTGCTCCAGGTTCGGGTCGTCCTTGTCGATCATCTTGAGCTTGCGGGCGCGGATCATGCCGCCGTCGCGCCCCGTCAGGCCCACCGCCTTGCCGCCGACCGAGTTGATCAGGCCGACGATGTCCTGCTGCACCGCGCCGCCGAGCACCCACTCGACGACCTCCATCGTCTCCGCGTCGGTGACGCGCATGCCCTGGATGAAGGTGCCTTTCTTGCCCAGCCGCGAGAGCGCCTCGTCGATCTGGGGCCCGCCGCCGTGCACCACCACGGGGTTCATGCCGACCAGCTTGAGCAGCACCACGTCTTCCGCGAAGTCCTGCTGCAGCGCAGGGTCGGTCATGGCATTGCCGCCGTACTTGATGACCAAGGTCTTGCCGTGGAAGCGGCGGATGTAGGGCAGCGCCTGCGCCAGGATCTCGGCCTTGTCGCGCGGGGCGATCCGAGACACGTCGCTGGGCGGTTCGGCGGCGGATGCGCCGGAGGGCTCGGAACTCATGGCGGACTTTCGGAGGGGTGCTCGAAGTCAAAAATTGTAGGCGGCGAGCGTGCCGAGGCGCCTTGCCCCTTGTGCACGTCACGAAGTGCTCACGCGGCAAAATTCATGACATTGTCGCGACGCGCCTGTTGCGAACAGCGAACGGAAGGAAGCTCTCATGACAAGCCAGCGCTCCACGAATGCTCGCCGCCCCGCGTCCCAGCCGCGGCGCCGGGCCCTGCTCTTGTGGGCCGGCCTCGGCGCGCTGTCTGCAACGCCGCTCGGCTTTGCCGCGACCAAGCCCCACGTCGAGGTGTGGAAGAGCCCGAGCTGCGGCTGCTGCAAGGACTGGATCGCCCACCTGCAGGCCAACGGCTTCGAGGTCACCGCCTTCGATACCGGCAACACCGACGTGCGCGCTCAGCTCGGAATGCCGCAACAGTACGGCTCCTGCCACACGGCGCGTGTCGGCGGCTACGCGCTCGAAGGCCACGTGCCGGCGCGAGAGGTGCATCGCCTGCTGAAGGAAAAACCTTCGGCCGTCGGCCTGGCCGTTCCCGCCATGCCGGTCGGCTCACCGGGCATGGACGGTCCCGAGTACGGCTCCCGCAAGGATCCCTACGACGTGCTGCTGGTTCAGCGCGACGGCAAGGCCAGCGTTTATCAAGCCTATCGCTGAGCCTTGCCTTCGACGAAAGAGAGCCCATGAGACGCACGATCCTCGCCGCGCTGGCCCTGGCCTGCACCCCTTTGCTGGTCCACGCGCAGGCCATGACCGACGCCGAGGTGCGCAAGGTCGATGCGGCACGCGGCAAGATCACGCTCAAGCACGGCGAGATCAAGAACCTGGACATGCCGGCGATGAGCATGGTGTTCTCGGTCAAGGACCCAGGCATGCTCAGCCGGGTGCAGCCGGGCGACAAGGTGCGCTTCACCGCCGACAAGATCAAGGGCGTCTACACGGTGACCTCTCTGGAGGTCCGCAAGTGATGCAGCCGTGGCAGTGAACGCAAGTCGTTCCTGCAGGGTAGTGCACTGCGCGAAGCGCCGGTTTCCCGTGCCGCCGGGCGCCCCCACACGCAAGGCCGGCTCGACGTGATGCAGCACAGCCACGACCTCAGCCCCTGGCAGCACCGCCACGATTTCAGTGCCGACCGCACCCGGGCGGAGCGCCGAACGCACTGGGTGATCGCCATCACCCTCTTGATGATGGTGGCCGAGATCGCGGCCGGCTGGGCCTGGAACTCGATGGCCTTGCTGGCCGACGGCTGGCACATGGGCACGCATGCCGCGGCCATCGGCGTGGCGGCACTGAGCTACGCGCTGGCGCGGCGTTGGGCCAGCGACGCGCGCTTTTCGCTGGGGCCTTGGAAGGTTGAAGTGCTGGGTGCGTACACCAGTGCAGTGCTGCTGGGCGTGGTGGCGCTGGGCATCGCCATCGAGTCGGGGCTGCGGCTGTGGACGCCGCGGGCGGTGTCGTACGACGAATCGCTGATCGTCGCCGCGCTGGGCCTGGTGGTCAACGCGGTGTGCGCAAGGCTGCTGCATGGTGGGCATGGGCATGCGCATCCTTCTCACGCCCATCCAGGGCACGGGCATGCGCAGGCAGATGAGCCTGCACACGCTTCTCACGCGCACGAACACGCGGCCCAGCATGCACCGCAGCACACGCACACCCACGCCCATGCACACGCTCACGGCGGCGACCTCAACCTCAAGGCCGCCTACCTGCACGTGCTGGCCGATGCCGCGACCTCGGTGCTGGCGATCGCCGCGCTGCTCACCGGCAAGTACGCCGGATGGGGCTGGATGGACCCGGTCATCGGCCTGCTCGGCGCGGTGCTGATCGCGGCGTGGTCCCTCGGGCTGCTGCGCCAGACATCGAAAATACTGCTCGACCGCGAGATGGACGACCCGCTCGCCGACGAGGTGCGCGCGCGGTTGGAGGCCGACGGCGACGCTCGCGTGGCCGACCTGCATTTGTGGCGAGTGGGCGACGCCCGCTTCGCCTGCCAGGCCACCGTGGTGGCCGACGCCCCTTGCAGCGCCGACGCCTATCGCGAACGCCTGAACGATCTGCCGACCCTCGTGCACGCAATGATCGAAGTCAACCGCTGCAAGGGGCTGGCAGCCAGCCCCCACGCGCACCGGTAAACGCCCCACCGCACAACGCCGGAAGACGCGCGTTGAGCGGCCCCGGGCCGCTCGAACGCGCGTCGGCCCGCCCCTCGCAAGTCACCCCATCAGAAGTGGATGCCCCGCATCATCTGCTGCATCGCCACCGCCTCGGCCGACAACTGCGGCTTGCCGGCCTTGTCGCCCTTGGCGGCCTCGCTGTCGGGGAACATGCGGAAGCTGGTGTTCATGACGATCTGCGCGATGCGCGGCAGGGCCGCGTGCAGCAGTTCGCCGGCGATGCCCAGCCTCGTCGCCACGCGCACCGGTTTGTACACGCAGGCCTGCGCAATCATGTCGGCCGCCTCCTCGGGGCTCAGGGTCGGCACGTTGTTGTAGATCTTGGTCGGCGCGATCATGGGCGTGCGCACCAGCGGCATGTTGATGGTGGTGAAGGTGATGCCGGTGTCGGCGTACTCGCTCGATGCGCAGCGCGTCCAGGCGTCGAGCGCCGCCTTGCTGGCCACGTAGGCCGAGAAGCGCGGCGCGTTGGTCAGCACGCCGATCGAGCTGATGTTGACGACGTGGCCGCGCTTCTTGGCGACCATGCCCGGCAGCACGCCCATGGTCACGCGCAGGCAGCCGAAGTAGTTGAGCTGCATCGTGCGCTCGAAGTCGTGAAAGCGCTCGTAGCTGGCCTCGATGGCGCGGCGGATCGAGCGGCCGGCGTTGTTGATGAGGAAATCGACACTGCCGTGCTCGGCGGTCAATGCGTCCATGAAGGCCTTGCAGCCGGCTTCGTCGGCGATGTCGACCGAGTAGCTGTGCACCTTCGCTTCCTTGCCGGCGAAGTCGCGGATCTCGGCCACCGCCTCGGCCAGCTTGTCGGCATCGCGCGCGCAGATGAGCGTGACCGCGCCCGCTTCGGCGAACTTCTTCGCCGCCGCCAGGCCGATGCCCGAAGAGCCGCCGGTGACGAGCACCACCTTGCCGGCCACCGCGCCGCGCAGGCTGCGGTCGATGAAGAGATCGGGGTCGAGGTGACGTTCCCAGTAGTCCCACAGGCGCCAGGCGTAGTCGCGCAGGTTGGGACATTCGATCTCCGTGCCTTTCAGCGCCGCGAGCGTCTCGCGGCAGTCGAAGCGGGTCGGATAGTTGACGAAGGTGAGCATGTCCTCGGGCAGGCCCAGATCCTTCATCACCGCATTGCGCACGCGGCGCACCGGCGCCAGTGCCATGAGCCCCTTCTTCACGCTCTTGGGAATGAAGCCGAGCAGCGCCGCGTTGACGAACAGGTTCATCTTCGGCGCGTGCGCGGCCTTGCTGAAGATGTCGAGCACGTCGCCCACGCGGTAGCCGACCGGATCGACCAGATGGAAGCAGCGCTTGTGCAGCTCGAGCTTGGCGTGGCTGATGTGGTCGAGCGCATCGACGACGAAATCCACCGGCACGATGTTCACGCGCCCGCCTTCCAGGCCCACCACCGGCATCCACGGCGGCAGCATCTGGCGCAGCCGCTGGATCAGCTTGAAGAAGTAGTAGGGACCGTCGATCTTGTCCATCTCGCCGGTGTGCGAGTCGCCCACCACCATGGCCGGGCGGAACACCGTCCACGGGACCCTGCACTCCTTGCGCACGATCTTCTCGCTCTCGTGCTTGGTCATGAAGTACGGGTGGTCCAGGCCCTCGGCCTCCTCGAACATGTCTTCACGGAACACGCCTTCGTACAGGCCGGCAGCGGCGATGGACGACACGTGGTGGAAGTGCCCGGCGTCGATCGCCTTGGCGAACTCGACCGCGTTGCGCGTGCCTTCGATGTTGACCTGCACCTGCGCTTCTTCGTCCGCGGAAAGGTCGTAGACCGCGGCGAGGTGATAGACAGCATCGACCTGCCCCTTGAGCGCCTTCAGGTCCTCGGCCGCGACGCCGAGCTTCTTCGCGGTGAGGTCTCCGAACACCGGTACCGCCCGCGCCTTGGCGGCGCCGCTGAGCTTCCAGTACGCATGCAACTCGCTCAGCTTCGATGCGCTTTCCCGCCGCAGCAGGAAGCGCACCGTCGCACCACGCCGCTCGAGCAGCTTCTTGACGAGCCGCTTGCCGATGAAGCCCGTGGCGCCGGTGACGAAATACTGCATGCGAGTCCTCCCGAGTGCTGCGATGCGCTGGCATTCTTGACCAAGGCGCACGGGCCGCACCGCGTGACGGATGCGCCTGCGCTCGGTGTTTTCCCGCAAGGATGCGCTCGCGCGGGCGTTGCCGTGCTGCGCGCATCGACAAGTGCCGGGCGGCTGCGATTAGGCTGTCTTCTCCAGGAGGCGCTCCTATAGTTCGACGCCTGATGCCGGTGCGGTCCGCACGGCCCTCCCCACTCGCACACAAGGAGCACAGCATGGTCAAGAAACTCCAGAAGATCGCCGACAAGCAAGGCCAAGGCGGCGGCGCCTCGATGGCGCAACTGCTCGACGGCCAGCTCGCCAGCGCCGTCAGGGACTCCGCTCAGCAGATCTGGCAGGCCGGCCTGGGGGCCTTCGCCAAGGCGCAAGGCGAAGGCGGCAAGGTGTTCGACGCGCTGGTCAAGGAAGGCGTGTCCCTGCAGCGCAAGACGCAGGGCGCCGCCGAGGACAAGCTGGGCGAGATGAGCAGCAAGATGACCCGCTTGTCCACCGAGGTGCAGAGCAAGGCCGGTCAGCAGTGGGATCGCCTCGAGGCGATCTTCGAGGAGCGCGTCGCCAAGGCGATGGGCAAGCTCGGCGTGCCGTCGAGGCAGGAAGTCGCCGCCCTGAGCAAGCGGGTCGATGCCTTGAGCGCAAGCCTCTCGCGCACGGCCAAGGCCCGGCCGGCCGCGAAGGCCGCCGCGTCGCGCAAGACGGCGGCCAAGACCGCGCCGGTCGAGCGCGCCGCCGCCAAGCGCACGACCGCGTCCAAGCGCGCCGCCTGAGCGCGGCATCCCGCGGCTCGAAGGGCGCTGCGGCGCCCTTTCGCTTTTGCGGGTGCCGCGAACGGGCAACGCTGATCGGCCTGCCGCGCAACGCGGCGCTCAGGTCTGCACCTGCCCCGGCATCGCCCACAGCAGGGCGGCGGTCATCGTCAGGTAGCGCGCGAACTTTCCGATCGCCATGTAGCCCACGCACGGCCAGAACGGCAGCTTGAGCCAGCCGGCCACCGCGCACAGCGGATCGCCCACGATCGGCATCCAAGCCAGCAGACAGGCCTTGGGGCCGAAGCGCTCCAGCCAGCCCAGCACGCGGTGCTCGACGGGCTTGTGGCGCACGCGCTCGACCGCCAGCTCGACGCCGTAGCCCATCCACCAACTCACGGCGCCGCCCAGCGTGTTGCCGGCGGTGGCGACCAGCACGGCGGGCCAGAACAACTCGGGATTGAGCTTCACGAGCCCGAACACCACCGGCTCGGAGCCGAGCGGCAGCAGCGTCGCCGACACGAAGGCGACGACGAACACGGTGCTCAGGCCGAACTTCGGCAGCGCGAGCAGCGCCAGCAGGGATTCGAGCCAGGCTTCCACGGGAGCGCATTGTCGACGCAGCACCCGTCGCACGCGGTTCCACCGTTTTCACGCCGCTATACTTTGCCCTCTTTTTAAGCACCCCCATCCCCCGTGTCATCGCTGCGCATCGGCTCGATCGAGCTTCCCGGCAGGCTGTTCGCCGCGCCCATGGCCGGGGTCACCGACCGGCCGTTCCGGCAGTTGTGCAAGCGCCTGGGCGCGCACTACGCGGTGAGCGAGATGGTCACGTCGCGGCGCGACCTGTGGGCCAGCCTGAAGACCTCGCGCCGCGCCGATCACGAAGGCGAAGCCGCGCCGATCGCCGTGCAGATCGCCGGCACCGAGCCGATCATGATGGCCGAGGCGGCCGCCTACAACATCGACCGCGGCGCGCAGATCATCGACATCAATATGGGCTGCCCGGCCAAGAAGGTGTGCAACGTGTGGGCCGGCTCGGCGTTGATGAAGAACGAAGCCCTGGCGCTGCGCATCGTGGAGGCCGTGGTCAGCGCGTGTGCGCCGCGCGGCGTGCCGGTCACGCTCAAGATGCGCAGCGGTTGGAGCGCGCACGAGCGCAACGCGGTCGCCATCGCGCGCGGCGCCGAGGCGCTCGGCGTGGCCATGCTCGCCGTGCACGGCCGCACGCGCGAGCAGGGCTATGGCGGCGCCGCCGAGTACGGCACCGTCGCGGCCGTGAAGGCGGCGGTGCGCGTGCCGGTGGTCGCCAACGGCGACATCGACTCGCCGGAGAAGGCGCGCGCGGTGCTCGCGGCAACCGGCGCCGATGCCTTGATGATCGGCCGCGCGGCCCAGGGCCGCCCGTGGATCTTCCGCGAGATCGGCCACTTCCTTTCCACCGGCACGCACCTGCCCGCGCCGCGCACGCTCGACGTCAAGGCCTGGCTGCTCGAGCACCTGCTCGATCACTACGGCCTGTACGGCGAGCACACCGGCGTGCGCACGGCGCGCAAGCACATCGGCTGGGCCGTCCGCGCGCTGCCGGGCGGCGAGCTGTTTCGCGCCCGCATGAACGCCATCGAGACCCGCGAGGCGCAGCTCTCGGTCACCGCGGACTTCTTCGACGCACTGGCCCTGACGCACGCATTGCTGCCGCAAGGCATGCCGGCGGGCGTCGGGGCCGAGCAGGAGCGACAGGCGGCATGAGCAAGAAACAGATCGACGCCTGCATCCGCGAAAGCCTCGACACCTACTTCAAGGACCTGCGCGGCGCCGAGCCGCATTCGGTCTACGACATGGTGATCCAGGTGGTGGAGAAGCCTTTGCTCGACGTGGTGATGCAGCGCGCAGAAGGCAACCAGTCGCGCGCGGCCGAATGGCTGGGCATCAACCGCAACACGCTGCGCCGCAAGCTGGTGGAGCACAAGCTCATCAAATGATTCGCCGAGCGCGGATCGCCTTTGCAGAAGACCCCTCATGGCCGCGCTGACTGCCCTGCTCTCCGTTTCAGACAAGACCGGCATCGTAGACTTCGCGCGTGCGCTGCAGTCGCTGGGCGTGCGGCTGCTGTCCACCGGCGGCACCGCCAGGCTGCTGCAGGACGCCGGCCTGCCAGTGACCGAAGTGGCCGAGCACACGGGCTTTCCCGAAATGCTCGACGGCCGCGTCAAGACGCTGCACCCCGCCATCCACGGCGGCTTGCTGGCGCGCCGCGACCAGGCCGCGCACATGGCCTCGCTGGCCGAGCACGGCATCGCGACGATCGACCTGCTGGTGGTCAACCTCTATCCGTTCGAGGCCGCTGTCGCCAAGCCCGGCTGCACGCTCGAAGACGCGATCGAGAACATCGACATCGGCGGCCCGGCCATGGTGCGTTCGGCCGCCAAGAACTGGCAGGACGTGGCGGTGCTGACCGACGCCTCGCAGTACGCCGGCGTGCTGGCCGAGTTGCAGCAAGGCGGCAAGGTCGGCAAAGCCACCCGCTTCGCTCTCGCCGTCGCTGCCTTCAACCGCATCAGCAACTACGACGCCGCGATCAGCGATCACCTGTCGTCGCTGCAGTTCGGCGCCGACGCCGGCGACCAGCCCACGCGCGGCGCCTTCCCCGCGCAGAGCAACGGCCGCTTCGTGAAGCTCCAGGACCTGCGCTACGGCGAGAACCCGCACCAGGCCGCCGCCTTCTACCGCGACCTGCACCCGGCGCCGGGCTCGCTGGTCACCGCGACCCAACTGCAGGGCAAGGAGCTCTCGTACAACAACATCGCCGATGCCGACGCGGCCTGGGAGTGCGTGAAGTCCTTCGACGCCGCCCGCGAGGGCGCGGCCTGCGTGATCGTCAAGCACGCCAACCCCTGCGGCGCGGCGCTCGGCGCGAACGTCGCCGAGGCCTACGCCAAGGCTTTCAAGACCGACCCCACCTCGGCCTTCGGCGGCATCATCGCCTTCAACGTGCCGGTCGATGCGGCCGCGGCCGAGCAGGTCTGCAAGCAGTTCGTGGAGGTCCTCATTGCCCCGGCCTACAGCGATGAGGCGCGCGCGCTGCTCGGCGCCAAGGCCGGCACGCGGGTGCTGCAGATCGCGCTCGATGGCGTGAAGCGCGACGCCGAAGATGCCTGGTCGCGCGGGCTCAATTCGCACGACGCCAAGCGCATCGGCTCGGGCCTCCTGATCCAGAGCGCCGACAACCATGAGATCACCGCCGCCGACCTGCGGCTCGTGACCCGGCGCGCCCCCACCGAGGCCCAGACGGCCGACCTGCTGTTCGCCTGGAAGATCGCCAAGTTCGTCAAGAGCAACGCCATCGTGTTCTGCGGCGGGGGCATGACCCTGGGCGTGGGCGCCGGCCAGATGAGCCGCATCGACAGCGCGCGCATCGCCGGCATCAAGGCGGCCAACGCCGGCCTGTCGCTGCAGGACTCGGTGGTCGCGAGCGATGCCTTCTTCCCCTTCCGCGACGGCCTCGACGTGCTGGCGGATGCCGGCTGCGCTTGCGTGATCCAACCGGGTGGCAGCGTGCGCGACGACGAGGTCGTCAAGGCGGCCGACGAGCGCGGCATCGCGATGCTGCTGACCGGCGTGCGCCACTTCCGGCATTGAAATGGCCGACCGGGGCTCGCTGCTCAGAAGGTTCGGGAGCGGCTTGGCGCCGGCTGAAACGAAACGGCTGTCTGCTGTCGGCCCGTTGCGGATGCTCGACGTGCGTTGCTGTTGCTTTGCGGGTGGTGGGCCGGAGCCAAGCCGCGGGCGGGCGGCGGGCTTCGCTTCAGTGCGGTGGTCGGCCCGCGCAGCGGGCCGACTCCCCAGCGGTGCTCGGGCTTG